>CDYK01001448.1_pt1 | contig 245576 bp, 217 predicted proteins | sample 554841 | NCBI WGS metagenome assembly CDYK01 (sample SAMEA3182102, study PRJEB8094) | gut metagenome | biome: human; feature: gut; material: Stool; isolation source: human stools | place: Canada | collected 2013-02-18
CATTAAAAAAGCACCTTGCCATAGGTGAGATGCTTAATAAACCGAACGTGTTGACCTTTTTGTAAAAACGGCATATAATAAATTTGGAAGAGGGAATTGATCAGCCTGGAGATTTACCCCTTTGCCCCGAGAACACGGACTTGGCCTGTGTTCTCATTTTTTATATTTAACAGCCGCAAAGCTGCAAAATAACATTAAAAAAGCACCTTGCCATAGGTGAGATGCTTAATAAACCGAACGTGTTGACCTTTTTGTAAAAACGGCATATAATAAATTTGGAAGAGGGAATTGATCAGCCTGGAGATTTACCCCTTTGCCCCGAGAACACGGACTTGGCCTGTGTTCTCATTTTTTATATTTAACAGCCGCAAAGCTGCAAAATAACATTAAAAAAGCACCTTGCCATAGGTGAGATGCTTAATAAACCGAACGTGTTGACCTTTTTGTAAAAACGGCATATAATAAATTTGGAAGAGGGAATTGATCAGCCTGGAGATTTACCCCTTTGCCCCGAGAACACGGACTTGGCCTGTGTTCTCATTTTTTATATTTAACAGCCGCAAAGCTGCAAAATAACATTAAAAAAGCACCTTGCCATAGGTGAGATGCTTAATAAACCGAACGTGTTGACCTTTTTGTAAAAACGGCATATAATGTAATTGGTTAGGGGAATTGATTAGCCTGGAAATTTAGCCCTTTACCCCGAGAACACGGACTTGGCCTGTGTTCTTATTTTTTATATTTAACAGCCGCAAAGCTGAAAAACAGCATTAAAAAAGCACCTTGCATTTCTGCAAAGTGCTTTTTATTAAATTTTTCGTGTTTGAAAACACTTGAAATGAAAAATTATGGTGGGTGTGCCGTGTCCCACATTTCTCTTGACCACACGGGTGCGCGGAAGCACATTCTCTACCTCATAATTTTTCATTTGTATTATATCAAACATCCACTTCATTTGTCAATGAGCTCCGATGTCTTTTCAACGTATTCGTCAAAGGTAATCGCTTCATCAAAGAAGTGACCGGGCGTTACGTCGATTATGCGGTCGGCAACCGTCTCCACAAACTGATGGTCATGCGATGTGAAAAGTATTGTTTCGGGATATTTGATAAGACCGTCGTTTAATGAGGCGATGGATTCAAGGTCGAGGTGGTTTGTCGGCTCGTCAAGCAAAAGTACATTTGCGCCAGAGAGCATCATTTTGCAGAGCATACATCTTACACGCTCTCCGCCGGAGAGCACGTTTGCCTTTTTGGTGGCTTCTTCTCCCGAGAACATCATTCTGCCGAGCCAGCTCCTTATATCGGCTTCAAAAACAAGATTAGAGTAGTTCCTGACCCAATCTATAAGAGAGTCTTCACAGCCGTCGAAATAAGCGGAGTTGTCCGTCGGCAAATAACTGCGTGATGTGGTTACACCCCACTTGAATGTGCCTTCGTCCGGCTCGATTTCTTCCATGAGAATTTTGAATAGTGTTGTTTTTGCAAGAGGGTCACTGCCGACAAAAGCAACTTTTTGTCTCGGCAGTATGGTAAAGCTTACGTTGTCGAGAACTTTTCTGTCACCTATCGTCTTTGAGATTCCCGTTACAGTCAGCACCTCGTTGCCTACTTTGCGGTCGGGCTTGAAGTCAACATACGGAAAACGTCTTGATGATACGGGAATATCCTCAACCTTTATGCTGTCAAGAAGTTTTTTGCGGCTTGTGGCCTGTTTCGATTTTGATGCATTTGCGCTGAAACGGGATATGAAGTCCTGAAGCTCCTTGATTTTTGCCTCAGCCTTTTTGTTTTGCTCGCGCATCTGACGCTGAGCCATTTGTGTGTATTCATACCAGAAATCATAATTTCCCACATACATGGTGACTTTCTTATAGTCAATATCTACCGTGTGGGTGCAAACCTTGTTTAAAAAGTGACGGTCGTGCGATACAACTATGACGGTGGAATCAAGGTCGATAAGAAATTCCTCAAGCCAAGCTATGGCTTCAAGGTCGAGGTGGTTTGTCGGCTCGTCCATAAGAAGTATGTCGGGGTTGCCGAAAAGAGCCTGCGCAAGCAGAACCTTAACCTTTTGGTCGCCCGTAAGCTCGCTCATTTTGAGATAGTGGAGGTCGTTTGTTATGCCGAGGCCGTTGAGCAGTATTTCGGCGTCGCTCTCGGCACTCCAACCATCCATCTCGGCGAATTGCTCTTCGAGCTCGCACAGTCTCATACCGTCCTCGTCTGTCATCTCTGCCTTGTTATATAATACCTCTTTTTCGTCCATTATTTCGCAGAGCTTGGGGTTGCCAAGCAAAACGGTGCGTATAACATCGTATTCGTCATAAGCGAAGTGATCCTGCCTGAGAACCGAAAGACGCTCGCCGGGTGTGCGGATAATCTCACCCTTTGTAGGCTCTATTTCGCCCGAAAGAATTTTTAAAAATGTGGATTTGCCGGCGCCGTTCGCACCGATAAGACCGTAGCAGTTGCCGCTTGTGAACTTCACGTCCGCGTGCTCAAAAAGCGTCCTGCCGCCGTATTGTAAACCTACGTTTACCGCTTCTAACATCTTTTGCTTCACCTCATATATTTACTCACAAAAAACCGCCTTAGCGTCACACAAAACAGCGCAAGACGGTTTTTAATTTAAATTTTACTGTTTGCTTTCTTGCTCGCAGACATTTGTTTCTGCGTTTTCGGGTTCGCCTATAAGCTCGGGAGACTCGTCCGCGGTGAAAAACTCGTAGCTGTCGCTGTGGTGGAATGCCTCTGTGCTGTCGTCGGCTTTAAAGAATACCGTAAGCGTCTGGAAGATAAGCTTAATATCCTGCCATATGCTGTATTTCTCGATGTACATAAGGTCGAGCACGAGCTTGTCCTTAGGCGAAGTGTTGTATTTGCCGGCGATCTGAGCAAGGCCCGTAAGACCTGCCTTGACGCGCAAACGGTAGCTGAATTCCGGCAATGCCTGTGTGTATTCGTCTACATTTTCTATCATTTCCGGACGTGGGCCGACAACGCTCATTTCACCCTTGAAAATGTTGATTATCTGCGGCAGCTCGTCTATGCGGAATTTGCGCAGAATTTTGCCGACCTTTGTAATTCTGTCGTCGTCCTCGGTTACGGATTTGTTTATTGAGTTCTTTTCTTTCATCGTGCGGAATTTGTAGACCTTGAAAATCTTTCCGTCCTTTGTGGCACGTTTCTGCTTGAAGAATACCGAACCGCCGTCCTCAGCCTTTATGGCTATTGCGCAGGCGAGCATTATGGGGCTTGTAATAATTAAACCCACGGTAGATACAAAAAGGTCCATGGCACGTTTCATTATGCGCTGTTCAACCGTAAGCCCTTTAACGGTTGAAGCTATCATCGGCTTGTCGTCAAGCATTGCGTTTCTGCCGCGAAGCGAAACAACGTCGCACATCTCAAAATTATAGTAGATGTTTTTGTTGTTTGCGTAGCAGTATTCGACAATCGTTGTGCGTGAGGCTGCCGGTACGTCATATACAAATACCGTGTCACAGCGGTTTATGATGTCAAACAAATCCGGATTTGTGAAAAGTATTGCGTCCGTTATTAAATACTGCTTTTTATACTTCTTGATTTTAGGTACGATGTTGTTTAACGAATACTTTGAAGTCGTTATAACACAGCATTTTTCGGGAGAGTTTATTGAAAAGTATACGAAATTTCCGAAGTATGCGAAAAATATAATAACGAGTATCTGAATGACCATAACAAGCAGTAAAAGCAGGGGGTGCTCATACTGGAATTTTTGGTTGTTTGCCGCATTTGTGTTCATTATGCAAAGCTGCAAATGAGTTACAATATCGGTAAATACGGTGGAGAGCGTCATAGAGTAGATTATAGGCTTGCTCTTTGTTATTCCCACGGAATATCCGCCGTATATTGACATAAGTGCCGAGCCGAGAACGACAAACGTAAGCATGGTTACCGCGGCGGTTCTCGAAAGGCGCAGCAGCCATTCGTTTTCAATACCGAAAAAAACAAAAAAAGTGGCAAACAAAATAAAGAACAGCAGTACCTTTAAGAGAAACATAACCGTCCTTTGGGTTTTCTGTAAAAACTTCATTATATTTACTCCCTGTCGGAAACATATTTTTTTACACAGATATATGCGATATTTTACGCTTTTTATTGTCTTTTGTCAACTTGCAACATAGTTTTTCGGGCTTGACGCGCTTAAACTTCACTCTTTATTTTGTCGCTGCGGTGTTATATAATACAATTAACTCGGTAAGCTTAACGCGGATACGTTAAATATAACGATTTGGAGAAAAGAAAATGGTTAAAAAAACAGAGTACAAGATTTATACGGAACGCGAGTGCAAAGAGGAGCCGTACCGCAAAAAAGTACAGCTTTTCGGATATGTTGTCGGAGAAAATGCGCCCGTGGTGCTCATATGCCCCGGCGGTGCGTATAAATTCATCTCGGATTTTAACGAGGGAGAGCCGTTTGCGCGCGAATTTAACAAAAGGGGAATAAATGCCTTTGTGCTTTTTTACAGCGTGGGCTACAACGCGAGGTATCCGCGCCCCGTTAAAGATGTGGCAAGAAGTATGCAGTTCATAAAGGCAAACGCCGAAAGGCTCTGTGTTGACGGAAGCAATATTTCTCTTATGGGCAGCTCTGCGGGCGGCCATCTTTGCGCTTTTTTCTCTTCACAATGCGAAAGATACGAAACCGAATACTGCGGCAAGGAATACTCTTTAACCCCCAAAACCCTTATGCTCTGCTATCCGCTCATAACCATGGGCGAAAAAACTCATAAGGTATCGCGCAGAAATTTTCTCGGATTGTTTCCCGGCAAGACCGAGATTAATGCTTCAAGCGTTGAAAAGCTTGCAAACGGGAGCTTTCCGCCGACGTTTGTCTGGGCGTGCGAGGATGACGGTACGGTCGATTACAATAACAGCGTAATGCTGTGCGACGCGCTTCGCAATAACGGTGTACCGCATGAATTTAAACTCTTTAAAACCGGCGGACACGGCATAGGTCTTGCAAACGGCAAAGAACCGGAGGGATGGTTTGACAGCTGCTTTGAATTCTACAAAAAGCATATTTAATGTATATTTTTCATAAAATTGTATATTTAAAATGCAAAATAAATGTGGTAAAATAACTATAATGAGAATTTGAAAGGGGTTGTACTTATGAAACATTTACCCGCATATCCGCTTGTGACGGTAGATCCGTATATCAGTATTTGGAGCATGAAGCACAAAAAGCTGTATAAGGATAATACGAGAATGTGGGCAGGGTATCAGAAGTGCCTCCACGGCCTTATGATGATAGATGACAAGCCGTATCGTTTTATGGGCGAAAACGGAGTACATCATATGCACCAAAAGGTGCTTAAGGTCACTCCGCTTTGCACTACATATGTGTTTGAAAAGCACGACGTTCAGCTCAAGGTCGATTTTTGGACTCCGGCTTTTCCCGATGACCTTTTGCTTTTGTCTTTGCCGTGCGCCTTTATAGATTATGAGGTTACGATTCTTGACAAAAGGCCGCATTCCGTTTTGATATCGCTTCTTGTGGATGAAAACTTTTGCTATGACAGCGAAAAGGGAAAGAAAATTATCGGCGATGCGGTTAAGACCGACAGCTCATACTACGCATATATGAGGCAAAATGAGCAGAACGTTCTTGAGTATTCGGGTGATTTCAATGCCATAAACTGGGGAACGGTTTATGTTACGGGCGGCTTTGTCTCATTTGGCAAACCCACAATTAAGCGCAATAAGCGTGACGGCTTTGTGAACTACATTCACAGCGAGCATAAGGCATATGAGCCTGTAAGCGACAAATTCTGTGCGCACGACACATTGTTTTTTGACGATGGCTTCAGCATAGAATATATGGGCGAAAAGCTCAGAGGATATTGGACCGAGAAATTTCCCGATGCCGTTTCAGCACTCAAATACTGCGACGAAAAGCACGACGAATTGAGGAAACAGGTTTCTTTGCGAAATACGCGGATTTTGCGCGACGGTCAGCGTTTCGGCGATGATTACTGTATGCTTTTGTCGGCCGCGTACAGAGAGGTCATAGCGTCTCATAAGCTTGTAAAAACCGATGACGGAAAGCTTTTGTATGTTTCCAAAAACTGCACCGCCGGCGGATTTGCCGCCGAGACCGATGTAACGTACGCGTCGTCGCCGCTTTTCCTTTTGTATAATCCGAGTCTTGTGTTTGCCGAGCTTAACGGTATATGTGATTTTGCGCGTTCTGCCGCGTGGAAATTTGATTTTGCGCCGCACGATATAGGCACATATCCCATAGCTGACGGGCAGACATACGGTCTTAAAGCCGACTTCGACGGCGACAAGGCTAAGGTATATTCGACCTCGGACAACATATATGACGAAGAGGAGCAGATGCCCGTCGAAACAAGCGGCGATGTACTTATACTCGCTTATGCCGCGACGGTTCTTTCCGGCGACAGGAGCTTTATTGCCGAAAATAAAGCTTTGCTTTTAAAGTGGGGAGATTATCTTGCCGAAACGGGCAATGATATAGCTAACCAAAAGAATGCCGACGACTATGCAAAGGCGATATCGGGCAGCGTAAATCTTGCCGTTAAATCCTGCATAGCACTGCGTTGCTGCGGAGAAATATGCAAAATGCTTGATTCTGACGGAGAAAAATATCTTAAAGCCGCCTCTGAGAACGCGGCAGATATTCTCAAAAGAGACGAGGGCAGGGAGTGCCTTTCGTTTACTCTGTTAAAGAAGGAGAGCTGGAGCCTTAAATATAATCTTGTGTGGAATTATATATTCGGGTTCGATTTGTTCCCGCTCAAAACGGCCAAAAATGAAATTGCGCGATATATCAAAATAAAAAACGAATACGGCCTGCCGCTCGGGCCGCGCAGAGACTATGCGCGTACCGATTGGACGATGTGGGCGTGCGCCCTTGACGATACCGGATTTATGACCCAAAAGCTGTCGGTGGATATAATGCGTATGCTTGACCATACCGAAGATAAATATCCTTTTACGGATTGGTATGATACAAAGAGCGCAAAGTCAAAGGGAAGATATCACCGACCTGTTCAGGGCGGACTTTGGATGCCTGTACTCGCGAAAAAGTGGAATGAAATTTTGCCGTGAGACAAAATGCCCGTGCGTTGCCGACAGCGATATATAATAAGTAATAACAAATAAACGGCCACCCTCGGTTTCTGCTTCCGAGGGCGGCTTTCTCTGTTTTGCTTGATTTTAGGCTTCGTATGTGCTTTCGTATTTTTCGTAAAGCCATTTTATGCAGTTTGTAAGACCGTCCGGCGTCAATGGAAAATCCTCTTTTTTATCGGTAACGGTGCATTTTTCATAGCAGAGATCCTCGTGCCATACCTCACCGACTATGTTCTCGTCGGTGTGCGAAATTCTGTATCTGAATTTGCTGCCGCTGCTTCCGAAATAATCATTTCCGCTTGTGAAAAAGTTTATTGCGGGGACGTCAAATATTTCATCGGCTTTGCCCAAATCCCTTTTCATATGTTATATACCTCTCTTTTGATGTGTTATTACTGTTTTGATTATAATATTAACGACGAAATTAAGCAAGAAATTTATCAAATTAGCACTCTAAGTAGCAGAGTGCTAATAGTTTACAGTTTGTTCATATTTATATAACAAACGGATAACATTGCAGGGTATAATGATAATTGTAAACAGAAAGAGAGAGCGAGAGGCCGAGAGGCCGACGGAATCTCTTTTCAGCTTGCGGCTCGCAAGTCACCTGACCGAGCGAGCAAAAAATAAATCGGGCAGCATAATTCAACTTATATCGGAGGAATTTATATGTTTGATTTAAGACCCTATAACCGTAAAAACAATGTTACATCCTATAATCCGTTCCGCGAAATGGACAGCTTCTTTGATGACCCGTTCAGATTCTTCGACGGTAAGGCGCTTGCCGAATTCAATACCGACATTATTGAGAGCGGCAACAATTATATCCTTGAAGCAGATCTTCCCGGATTTGAAAAGGGCGACATTAAGCTTGATGTCAAGGACGATATCCTCACCATCAAGGCAGAACGTCACACCGAAACCGAGAAAAAGGACAAGGACAGCAGGAGTATCTGCTGCGAGCGTTCCTACGGTTCATATTCAAGACAGTTTGACGTTTCCGGTATTGATACCGATAAGATTTCGGCTAAATACGAAAACGGTGTCCTGAAGCTCACAATGCCTAAGAAGGAAGCTCCGAAAGAGACTTCAAAACATCTTGAGATTGAATAATCAAAAGATAATGCGACCCGGAGAGCGACAGCTCCCCGGGTCTTTTTTTGCTCTTAATGCTTATAACGGGCAATCCATATCCATATGCGGAATGTGTATATCGAGATATTCATTCCCGTATGCCCTGAATCCGTATTTTTCGTAAAACGGAACGGCATATACCTGTGCGCTGACGTATATCTTTTTTGCGCCGAGAGCCTTAGACCTCTTTTTAAGCTCTTTTATAAGCTCCGCGCCGAGATGCTGACCGCGGTATTCCTTTAATACCGCAAGCCTGCCTATCTTTGCCGTCTGCTCGTCCGTCATAAAAACGCGCGCCGTTGCGGCAGGTGTGCCGTCAACCGTTAAAAGCAGATGATCGCATGTTTTGTCGTGGTCGTCGAATTCGACGGAAATAGGGTATTTCTGCTCATTCGCAAATACCTTTTTTCTGATTTCATCGCCGTCGGGGCAGGCTGTGCCGCCTAAAAACCAAGTGCTTTTTATCATAGCTTAAAAATAACCTTAACCTTTCCGGCTCTTTCGGGAGCTTATCTTGTTATCGGCTTCATGGCAAAGCGGAATTCGATCGTGTCGTCTAATACAAATCTGTATTTCATAAGCGTGTCCTGACCGCAGCTTGCCGTGCCTGTTCCGCGAACAAAACCGTCAATTGAAACAAACGTGGTGTCCTCGTGTATTACGTCCTCGCGGTGACGTGCCGCGCAGAGGATTTTTTGTGTGTAATCATGTGCCGAGAAGCTGAATTTCGGAGCACCGAGGAACGCTAAGCCTTTTCCGTTACCGTCGGTAAATTCCGCAAATCTTACGGCTCCGTGGTTGCCGTTATCCTGAGGCTTGATATAGTCAACGTGCATTTCTTTAACGGTTGTTTTATATAAGCCTATCGGGGATTGACCGTTAAAATCACAGAGGTTTTCATAAGGCCCTCTGCCGAGGTATTTCACGTTTGAAAATTCCTTCGGGAGCTCCGCTGTAAGGCCGAATCTCGGCAGCTCTTTCCAGCCGTATCTCTTCCTCGCGAGAGAGGAACGAACTTTAACCGTGCCGTCGGAAAATACGGTGTACTCTATAAAGCTCTTGTAGTAGAGCCTTTTACCGTCAGTCATATCGTAATAAGCGGTTATTTTTACCTCTTTTTCCTCGCTCTCGGCTCTCATTCCCTTGTAAACCGCTTTGACCCTAGCTAGCTTTTCGCGATTCCACTTCGGTATGGGATTTACCTCTTCGTTGTCTGATGGAGCACGGTAAATATTCGGTAAGAAGCCTGAGATGCCGCTCAACGGAGTTTTGCTGATAAGCTCTGTGCCATCAGCCGTATATGAGAGAATTTCTCCGGTGGAACGTGAGAATTCGATTTTTCCGTTATCAAATTCCGCCGAGTAACCGGAGTCGCTCTCCGTGAGAAGAACTTTTTTATCGCCTGTTTCGATTGCGGCAGGAGCGTCACAGAGTACGTGCTGCTCTCTCGATATTTCGGCTCCGTTCTTGTCTTCGTAAAATATGTTGAGCGTTACAAGGCGGTCGCTCGGTATTCGGCCGAGCGGTAGCGTTATTTCTGCGGTAGCAGACGGGGCTATTACCTTGTCGATAACGCCGTCCTTTACCTTTTCGCAGTCGAAACAAAGCTCCCATTTTACGGTAAGAACATCTGTGCTTAAAAATCTGTATGTGTTTGTAAGAAGAAGCGTGTTGCCGCCCGATACTACTGATCTTACGGGTCTGTATGCGTGCTTCATTTCAAGCGCGCCGGTATGGAGTGTGCGGTCGGGGAATACAAGACCGTCTACGCAGAAGTTTTTGTCGTGCATTTCCTCGCCGTGGTCGCCGCCGTAGGTGTATTCGTACTTGTACTTTTTATCATCCTTGCCATGGTATACCGCATGGTCGCACCATTCCCATATACAGCCGCCCATAAGCTTGTCGCTTGAATAAAAGACGTCCCAATATTCTTCGAGCGCGCCGGGGCCTACGCCCATGGCATGGCAGTATTCACAGAGGAAAAACGGCTTTTCAAAGTACTTCTTGCCTCTTGTGCCCTTTGCGGTTTTTATAACGTTTTCTATGTCGGTATACATTTCCGATATTACGTCATACCCGACTCTCTTTGTGCGGATAGCACCCTCATAATGTACGGGTATTTCCGGACATACAGATTTCAAAAATTCATAGCATTTGTCCTGGCATTTGTATCCGCCGGATTCATTGCCGAGAGACCACATCGTGATTGACGGGTGGTTTCTGTCTCTGAAATACATACGGCTCACTCTGTCAACGTATCTCGGTGCCCAAGAGCGGTCGTTGCTTATGAAATTAGGCTTATAGAGGTTGTATTTGCCGAGACTTCCGCAGCCGTGTGTCTCGATGTCGGCCTCGTCTATTATGTAAAATCCCATAATGTCCGCAAGCGTAATGAGCATCGGGTCAGGCGGATAGTGCGACGTTCTTATCGAGTTTACGTTAAGCTCTTTCATAAGAACAAGGTCTTTTTTTATGTCCGCGGCACTCATCACGTAGCCGGTTTTTGCATTGCTGTCGTGATGGTTTACACCCTTGAATTTTATTTTTTCGCAGTTGAATTTAAATACGTCGCCGAGAATTTCTATATGCTTGAAGCCGGTATAATTTCTTACGGTACATAGTGTATCGTCACCGTCCTTAAGCGTTAAATAAAGCTCGTAAACATTCGGTGTTTCCGCAGTCCATTCCTTTACGTCGAGTGCCGAGAAGGAAAATTTGACGCAGACGTCGGCATCCTTTTCGTCGGAGCATATCTTTTTTCTGCCTGAGAAAAGCTCTGCCGAAACTTTTTTCCCTGCGGCTTCGCCCTCAAGGAATACGTCTATATCGAGGTCGTATTCTCTTCCGCCGTTTAAGCGTGTTTTAACCTCGTAATCGTTTATATATGCTTTGTCATATGTGTAAAGCAGAACGTCTCGGAAAATTCCGTTTTCTCTGAACATATCCTGACATTCGAGATATGTCCCCGTGGACCAACGGTAAACAACGCAGAGTAGTTCGTTTTCACCGGAAATCAGCATATTTGAAATGTCAAATTCCGCACTGTTGTGTGAGCCCTCGCCGTAGCCGCAAAACTCACCGTTTACATACAGCTCAAGGCACGCGCTGAAGCCTAAAAATGAAATGATATGAGTTTTGGTTTTGTCGTCAACGGTTATCTTTTTTCTGTATACGCCTACGGCAACCTCTTTCGGAAGCTCCGGCGGAAAAAGATGAAATTCGTATCTTGTATTTAAATATACAGGCTCTCTGTACCCGGTTCTCTGCCAGGTGGACGGAACCTGTATCTTATCAAAACGGATACGCTCCGTGTCCATTTCATACGGTAAAACATTCTGCGTTTCGTAATATTTAAAATCCCATTCTCCCGAGAGGACCGTAACCATATCGCTCTTATAGCGTTCGGTCAGACAATCGGTCTTTTTGAGACGCGAAAGCTCTCTGAAGGGAATCGAGTAAGCTCTTCCGGGCAGTCTGTTTATGTTCAGTGCCGAAAAATCTCTGTAATTATCTCTGTTTAGCTTGTATATCACAAAATTTTCCCCTTTCTGCAATCTGTAAACAGTTTAACACAGAATTAAATCATTTACAATTAAATTGCGATATATTATACTTTTTAAGGTAAAAGTATCAAGCGCTTTTTTATGCAGTTTGCGTAAAAATAAGCCGAAAGGACGCAGGTGGATTTTATGGAGCTTTCTAAGGTACAGTGGAACGGCAGGGCATATGCGGAATTCAGAGATTATCTATTGTCGTTTTCGGATGAGAAATACAGAGCTTTTCACAGCGGGCTCTGCAAGACATCGAGATATCCGATAATCGGAGTAAGGCTCCCGATAATGCAAAAGATTTCCTCCGAAATAGTAAAGGGCAAGCCGCTTTATTTTCTTATGGCGGCCTCTGTGCAGTCGTATGAAGAGATTATGATAAGAGGACTTGTCACGGCCAAGCTCAAAATGCCGTTAGCCGAAAAATTCGTTTATATAGAGGAGTTTTTGCCGTATATTGATAATTGGGCGGTATGTGATTCGTTTTGCACGGCGCTGAAGCCTAAGAAGAACGAGCTTTATATGCTTTTTGAATTCTGTAAGGAGCACGCTTTTTCACAGAATACGTATGAGACTCGTACAGCTGTTGTTTTGATGATGCGCTATCTTTTAACGGACGAATTCGGAGAGGACGTCATTTCGATTTTGGAAAATATCGATTGTACAGAATACTATGTCGGTATGGCGGTTGCCTGGGCTCTTTCGGAGAGCTTTATAAAATTCCGAGAGAGAACGCTTGAAGTATTTTCATCGGGGAATGTAGACGCCGCAACTCAAAACAGGGCAATACAAAAAATCAGAGACTCATACCGTGTGTCCGACAGCGATAAAGCATTTGTAAACAGCTTGAAAAGGTAAAAAACAATATACGGGTTTCGGTAAAATTTGTATAAACTCTCAATTTTTCATTGCCGCTATTGAAGAAGAATTCAAAAAAGATTATAATGTTTACGAAACGGAAGCATACCGTGACTGTAAAAAAATAAAGGGATGGTAATTTATGAAGGCACGTAATCTTATTGACCTTGAGGACATCAGCCTTGAGGATATTGACGAGATAATTCACCTTGCCGGTATGATAAAGGCAAATCCGTCGATTTTTACCGACGCCTGCCACGGCAAAATAATGGCGACGCTTTTTTATGAGCCGTCAACAAGAACTCAGATGTCGTTTAAAACCGCCATGCTTCGTCTCGGCGGCGAGGTTATAGGGTTTGACAATCCGTCTAATGCGTCCGTGTCAAAGGGCGAGAGCTTGAAGGATACCGTAAGGGTGGTCAGCAATTATGCCGACATTTTGGTTATGCGTAATCCCATAGAAGGCTCCGCTTATGCGGCGTCGCTCTATTCTAAAAGTCCCGTCATAAACGCAGGTGACGGCGGACATCTTCATCCCACTCAGACCTTGGCCGACCTTGTGACCTTGTCGCACGAAAAGGGGAGGCTTTCCGACCTCACCATAGGCCTTTGCGGCGATATGAAAAACGGCAGAACCGTACATTCGCTCGTTAAAGCTCTGTCTAAATATAAAAACAATAAATTTGTTATGATTTCCACTCCCGAGCTCCAAATGCCGGAATATGTAATTGATATTCTTAAAAAGAGCGGATGCGAATACAGCTTTTCTTCAAGTCTTGAAGAAGCAATTTCTTCGCTTGACGTTCTCTATATGACTCGTATTCAGCAGGAGCGCTTTAAATCCGAAGAGGAGTATGAGCGCCAAAAGGGCGTTTATGTGCTTGATGAGGAAAAAATGAAGCTTGCAAAAAAAGACCTTGTTGTGCTTCATCCGCTCCCGAGAGTCGATGAGATTACCATAGGAGTTGATGATGACAGCCGCGCCAAGTATTTCGAGCAGACCGAATACGGTATGTATGCGAGAATGGCTCTTATTATACTTATGCTTGAAAACCGCGGGGGCAAAGTTCCCGAAAAGACATACAGCACCCATGATAAGCAGTGCAAAAATCCGAGATGCGTCACAAACAGCGAGAGCTATGTACCGCACCTCTTCTACGAAAACGGAGGAAAGCTCGTCTGCAAATACTGCGACAGCGAGACGGAAGAATGAAAATACTTATCCTCTTCGGTTCGCCGAAGACAAACGGCAGCACCGCAAAGCTTACCGGTGCTTTTATGAAGGGTATAAGAAAAAGCGATGATGTTGAAATAGTCCATCTTTTTTCATTGCAACCGACCCCGTGCAATGCTTGCGGATATTGTAAGGCGGCAAACGGCTGCTCTAAAAAAGACCTTGAAAAGTTTATGGCAAAGCTCGAAGACGCCGATGCGGTAATTGTTGCAACTCCGGTTTACAATCTGTCTTTTCCTGCGCCTATGAAAGCCCTGTTTGACCGCTTTCAGCGTTATTACGAGGCGCATTTCAGAAGAAAAATTGCGCAACCTATAACGAAGCACAAAAAAGCATTGCTTTTGGTAACCGCCGGAGATGACGAGGACGACGGATACAACATAATAGAAAAACAGGTTAAGCTGTCTTTTTCTGTTATGAATACCGAGCTTGTCGGCGGCGTACTTGCCAAAGATACCGATAACGGCGGTGTCAAAGAGGACGATTTGCGCCGTGCTTTTGAGCTTTCAAAAATAATATACGGTTAAAAAAGTGCCGCTTTTCGGCGCTTGTGAAAGGAAGATGAAATATGTCCGTGACAAAAATAACACTTCAGAACTATGCTGACGAGGTATCGCGCAGCGAAAAACCCGTTCTTATAGATTTCTATGCCGATTGGTGCGGTCCGTGCAAAATGACCGCTCCCGAGCTTGAGGCGTTTTCGCAGGAATACGACGACGTCAAAGTGTGTAAAATAAATGTGGACGAGTCCGCAGATCTTGCCGCGATGTACGGTATTATGTCTATACCGACAATGATTTTGGTGAAGAACGGCAAGGAGGCAGACCGCCATGTGGGTGGCTGCGAAAAGGCTGATATCAGAGCGTTTTGCGATAAAAATATGTAGGGTTGTAATTTTTACCGGTATATGCTATGATAAAAATCAATAAATGCGGTTTCTGACGTCGAAATCTGTTTTGAGACGAAAGATACGGTGAATAAGTAAAACTGCTGTGTGTTTGCACGGCATACTTAGGCTGTATCTTTAAAGATACAGCCTTTTTATTTTGATTACAGGTGGATAATAATATGGAATCAAGAGTAGCCCTTATAGGGATAATAGTAGAAAACGAGGACGCTGTGGAAAAACTCAACTGTGTTTTACACGAATACGGCAGATACATTGTCGGCAGAATGGGTATTCCTTACAGAGAGAAAAAAATAAATATTATAAGTATAGCGGTGGACGCTCCTCAGGATATAATAAGCGCAATGTCAGGTAAAATCGGAAAACTCGACGGCGTAAGTGCCAAAACCGCGTACTCAAATGTGGTAACAGAGATATGACAGGAAGAAAAGAATGTAAAGGCTTGGAGCTTTCCACGCTTTCGAAGGTCCTGCTTTTAATACTGCCGCTTGTTGTCGCTGTTTTGGCGCTTTGTATAGGCAGACTCGGTATTTCTCCCGCCGAGGTGATAAGATCGATATTCGGTAAAATAACGGGAAATGCTGATTTGGAATCTAAAAACGAGCTTGTTTTATGGAATATAAGAATGCCTCGAATAATCCTTGCAGCCCTTGTGGGAGCGGGACTTTCGGTTTCGGGCTGTACATTTCAAAGTCTTTTTTCCAATCCTCTTGCCACGCCCGATACAGTCGGAGTTTCAAGCGGAACCTGCTTCGGAGCGGCTGTTGCGATTTTTTTCGGGGCTGATTTTATTGTCACTCAGGCAGTTGCTTTTTTGTTTGGAATTATTGCCGTGTTGCTGACTTATCTTGCAGGTAGCGGTAAAGGCAAATCACTTAACAGCGTGGTTTTGGCAGGAATTATGATAGGCTCGCTTTTTTCGGCACTTGTCTCGTTTATAAAATCGGTGGCGGACGTGAATTCCGTGCTTCCGGTAATAACCTTTTGGCTTATGGGCAGCTTTGCGGGCGCAGGCTATCGCTCGCTTATGCTCGGTGCGCCGGTAATGCTTGTCGGAATGGCTGTTTTGTATGTTATAAGATGGCGGCTTAATATTTTAACTCTTCCCGATGATGAGGCAAAGGCGACCGGCACGGATATTAAGGCTCTGCGTGCCGTTTCGGTAATATGTGCAACGGCAATTACCGCCTCGTGCGTTTCAATGTGCGGTCAGGTGGGCTGGGTAGGGCTTCTGGTGCCGCATATGTGCCGTATGAAATTCGGAAACAATCATGTGTCGCTGCTGCCTGCCTGTATCAGCATGGGTATGACCTTTATGATAATTGTCGATACCGTTGCGCGAAGTGCCACAGCCGCCGAGATTCCCATCTCTGTGCTGACCGCAGTTATAGGCGCACCGTTTTTTATAATTCTTATGCGAAAAACAGGGGGGTGGCAGCTGTGACCCTTACTGTTGAAAACGGTTGTTTTTCATATGACGGCAGACACACGGTGCTGTCCGACATAAGCTTTTGCGCGTCACTGGGAGAGATAATGGCGATTCTCGGAAAAAACGGCTCGGGCAAAACAACGCTTCTCAAGTGCAGCGTGGGCTTGCTCAAATGGAGCGGTGGACATAGTTTCCTTGACGGCAGAGATGTTTTGCATATAAAAAGCAGGGAGCTTTGGAGCAAAATATCTTACGTGCCGCAGGCAAAATCCTCATTCGGCGGCTATACCGTGCTTGACAGCGTTTTGCTCGGCTTCGGGAGCAGCATCGGGATTTTCGGAAAGCCGCAAAAAAGCGATGTGGAAAAAGCACTTTCCGTTTTAAGAAGGCTGAATATAGAAAATCTCGCCTATAAAAAATGCTCGGATTTATCCGGCGGCGAAAAGCAGATGGTCTTGATAGCGAGAGCAATAGCGTGCGACCCCGAAATTTTGATTTTGGACGAGCCGGAGTCGAACCTCGATTTTAAAAATCAGATAACGGTTCTTGATGTTTTGTCAAAGCTTCGCGACAGCGGGATTTGTTGTATATTCAATACTCATTTTCCCGATCACGCGATGAGAATAGCGGATAGGGCATTGCTTCTCGGAGATGACGGAAGATGTATTTGCGGCAAGACAAACGATATAGTGACAGAGGAAAATATACAAAAGACATTCGGTGTGAATGTTAAAATAGCCGAGGTCTCGTCGGGCGAAAGAACCGTTAAAACGATAGTGCCCGTAAGTGCGGCCGACGGTTTCGAAAAAAATCCGAAATAAATGCGAAGAGCATTTTTAATATAATTAAGAAAGAGGTAATGTAAATGAAAAAAGCAAAAAGAGTATTAGCTTTGCTTCTTTGTCTTGTGCTTATTTTGTCGGCGGTAGGCTGCTCCGCTAAAAAAGACGACGGCAAAAAGAGCAGTGACAGTGAGGTTGTCACCGTTGTTGACAATAACGGCAATACCGTAACCGTTAAAAAGGACATTCAGCGAATAGTGGTATGCGATATTTACCCAATCCCGTCGGTGCTTGCCGTGTTCTTTGATTCGGCTTCAAAAATAGTCGGTATGGCACAGCCGAGTATGGCAGCTGCAAAAAACAGCCTTTTGTCGGAGCTTTATCCGGAAATACTCAATGCCGAGACCGGATTTATAGACGGAACAACCGTTAATATGGAGGCTCTCGCGGCTTTGAATCCCGACGTTGTATTTTACAGCTCTGGCAATAAAGAGCTCGGCAAGCAGCTTACCGACGCAGGCTATGCCGCAATAGCGATTTCAGCGAATAAATGGCAATATAATGCCATTGAAACCCTCAATAACTGGATAGACCTTCTCTCTCAGCTTTTCCCCGAAAACAATAAGTCGGAAAAAGTAAGAACTTACAGCGAGAGTGTCTATAATATGGTTCAGGAAAGAGTAAGCTCAATTCCGGACGCGGAAAAGGCAAAGGTGTTTTTCCTCTTCCAATACAGCGCGTCAAACATCTCCACTTCGGGAAATTCGTTCTTCGGTCAGTGGTGGGCAACTGCCATAGGCGCAAAAAATGTCGGCGAGGAACTCGATTCCGATAAATCCACCAATGTAAATATGGAGCAGATTTATAAATGGAACCCCGATTTTATTTTCATCACAAATTTTAATACCGCAAAGCCCGACGATATTTATAACAATACCGTAGGCAGCTTTGATTGGAGCGGAATAAAAGCAGTTAAGGATAAGAATGTCTATAAAATGCCTCTCGGTATGTACCGTACCTACACCGCAGGAGTTGATACCCCGATAACTCTTCTTTGGCTCGCAAAGGCGACTTATCCGGAACGCTTTGAGGATATTGATATAACCGCAAAGACCAAGGAGTATTACGGCGATGTGTTCGGTATAACTCTTACCGATGAACAGTCCGCGCGCATTTTTGCACCGCTTACGCAAGCAGGTAAGCTATCGGTTAAATAAAGTCGGAACAAGACACAAAAGCTACGGTTAACCAAAATAAATAATGATAAAACGGACCGTTTTTCGCGGTCCGTTTTTTTACTTTTATGCCTGAATTAAAAGATGTATTAGGCTCAGGGACAGGAAAAAATTCTCATAGCTTACAGAAAAAATGTTACGTATCAGCACAAATGTAGTTAATAAACATCTAAAGTGTGCTGATACGTAACATATATTTCCAGACACTTATGTTTTGAGTTTGACTGTTTCATCACTATTTTACCGTCAAACTTCAACCCGATAAACAGAACAGAAATCAGCGGAGAGAACCGGTTGAGGGACAAAAACAACAAAAATGCATTAAAATAACTTTTTACGCAAAATGTAAGTTGTGATTAGAATTATCAAGCATACAAACATAAATGACCAAATGTGCTCAAAACTCCAAGGAATTTTTAATGCTTGAAGTGTTTTTTCATAGCTTGCAGATCCAAATAATTCGTATATTATTCCACTTGCCCCAAACAGCAAAACTAAAACAAAAGAAATTATATTTATTATCAGTAAAATAATATTTAGATGTTTTCTCATTTTAATGTATATCCCCTCGCTCCGTTATGTTGATAAGCTTATAACACAAAAAATATACTGTTGTTTTACGCCACATATCTATTTTACCGTCAAACAGTCCTTTGAGCCGTTGTGTCTGTTAAGCATCGGCAATCACCGCCGCTCGAATACCACGGCACTTGTCAAGAATTCCTTGAAGCCTTTAATAATGTGCGCCTTCCGGCATGGGCACCGTTTTTATCCAATCACACATTGTATCTATCTTCAGGGCTTCAATTTGATTTTCGTATTCTTCGGCTGTGTACGGTCCCATAACTACATCGTTTACCGTATCCACAAGATAATACGAGGGATTTGATGCATCCATATCTTCAATGTGCGCCTCTTGATAAGGAAGGTTCTCGTCAATCATCAATCGTTTTATACCAATATAGGAATCATTATAACAAAATTCCAATATATAACGATCAATCTTAATATCTAAGCTATCCCCATCGGCTTTGTCCAACTCTATATCCTCTGAATTGACATGAACAATCTCATAACCGTTTGGCAGTTTGTCATATGTCCAATCCTGAAAAGCTTGACTAAATGCTAACATAAGTATTGCTGTTAGAAGCGCGATTAAAATTGCTATTATAAGCACGATTAAACGTATAATTCTACTCCCATTTCGTTTTATATACATAATTAGCCTCCAATATCATGTTACTGAACCTCTTTTTTTGATTCCTGCATTTTTTCGTATTAACTCTAAATTGTCGCATAAATTTCATTCGGACCTATATATTCATCCGCGGCTCTCCACCTAAGTTTTGATGCGCATATTGCAGTGCCTGCATAGCTTTCTATATCCTTTACCGATAATCCACCGCAATCACACCAATAAATGCAATCTTCTTTTAAAATCATAGTTGCATCAAGTATTTCACAAGTATAGTTTTCATCGTTGGGAAATAGCTTTAAATACTTTAAACCAACAAATTGCATTTCAACCACAGATGGGTTTTTAAACTGCCGTTGAATAATCATGCTCAATACTCTTTGATTGTTGATCGGAAGCATGCTCAATTCTTCATTTACGTATGCACCGCTAATGTATTTAAGCTCTTTTAAACAACTGTCATGAAACCCACACACAGTATCCATAAAACTGTTTAAATCTTTTTCGTTTGCAATTTCATTCCACATATGTTCTGTCCTTTCGCTGTCCGAAATCATAAGCAGTCTGTCGTTTCTTCTGCAACGGGCGATACGAAAACACCTATGTCTGCAACATCATCGGCACTTGTCAGGAATTTCCTCTAACCTTTTCATCTTATAATGACGCAATAACTAAAATACGAATTCAAAACTGTCAATGATTGAATCACATACCTTAACTTCTTTACTTTTTCGTTCGCTTTGGTATGTGGAAAACACTATTTTAGGATATTTGGCAACAACCCACAGCTTTATAAACCAACCGTCGGCTGTTGTGCCTGTCCCATATAAGATTGTTTTGCCGTCTCTGTCACAAAGCACTAAAGGGGAATGCAGACTTATATTGTTATCATCAATAAATCTTTTAGCCATTACACTTATCTGCATATTTAAAGGCTCTTCAGAATCTAAAATGCTGAAAAAAGATATTGTTATCGCACCATTGCCCTTGGGATTATACAGAAGAAGGTTGTCTGTATCTTCTTCGGCACACCATTTTTTGGGTAAAGAATAATTTAAATAGCCATTGTAATTACACATAGTTCGGTTTACCTCTAATAATATAATTTAAGTGTACCTGCCACTTTTCTCAAAACCGTCGGCTTGCGTCTGATGTAATTTTGCTGAGCCGGTTAAAACCTTGAGACAAATAGTAAATCCGGCTGAACAAAATTGCTTCATTGCTTTTTCTTTGTAATATATGCCACAACAATTAGTGCAATAAAAAATACTCCACCGATTGTTAAAGTTACAGCAACGCTGACGTTATATAAATGAGTATCTGGTGCGTATTCCTCTATAACTCTGTTTATGGCCAAGACAATCAATATGACCGGATTTCCATATACCAACACCTTCCAAGGAGCCTTTACTTTCCTGTACTTTATAAGACCGTAAACATTCAATCCCAAAGCTGTTAACAACATCATCAAGTATGTTGGTACATCCATAGAATTTATTATATGGAACAATATATAATCCTCCTTTTAATAGCCAATCCATGCTTTTTTCCAATGTCTTTCTCCAAAAGACAGTGAAGTTCCAGCTATGATTGTTAGCATAGCACCGGCAGCAACCGGAATATTGAGGCATCCAATTAAGGCTCCTACTGCAACGCCTGCTACCGCTATGGTTGTTGTAATCACAGCCGCTTTTCCAAAATCTTTAGTAAAGCCTCCGTATGTTTTAAAGTTTACTGCCATATCATACACGTAAACTATTGCTGAAACTACACCAACAGTTTTTGAAAAATTTTGAGCTTTAACAAGCGATGGATTTTTGGGAACGTATGTCTGCAAGACGATATTATCTGCTGTCCTATATGTTGCTTTCGTTTGTGCAACATACTGTTTGAGCAAATAATTTTTTGCGAGTTCATCGCCAAATGCAATACCGGTTGATTTTGCTATCGCTTTCCCGATATTAGACGCAATATTTTTGGGCTGGAAAGTATATGTGTTGCCCGCCGCACCACTCAAACGACTTACTGCCGAAAGTGATGGGATTGCCGATTTCGTCATAGGTCACAGCCTGACCGTTAAAGCTTGTTAAAAGGTCAATGTGTTACGTATCAGCACAAATATAGTTAATATACATCTAAAACGTGCCGACACGTAACAAAACCGCCGAGAGTTGTAAAGTGCAAATTAAAAAATGTTTATGGCAATTTAATTCTGTCACGGGTGCTCTCTGGTTGTGGCGTACTCATCTATTATATAACGTGCATATCTGCTTGCCTGTCGCTCTCTGCCCATTGATGTTAGTTGAAGATTATTTATCCACTGATAGTAGTGAGTCAATTCATGAGCCAATGAAATAAGAATTGAAGCAAGCGCATTGTCTTTTCCGTTCTTACTTAGCAATTCCTCATAATCGCCTGTTGCAATTCTGATATATGGTTCATCATAGTATGAATAGGGCTCAAAAAAGGTTCCAACTACATGATCGCCGTCTTTTGCTCGAATCCTTTCTGCCTCTTTAACATAAACAACAATCCTTACCGGAAAGTAATACTCTGCACGCAACCATTTTCCGAATTGTAAGCATGCACGTTTAACTTCCGGGTCAACATTTTTGTCACATCGAAACCGTAACCCAGTTCGCCCGAAGCCGTCTTTCGGCAAAATCTTTTCCCAGTTATCTAATCTCCAAATATGCATATTATTTATACTTCCTATGTCCTCTGCCGGGTGTATGTTTCTTTTGCGGTTTCGATTGACTTTACTATTGTCGAAGTTCTGTTGCTGACAATTATCAAGGACTAAATAAAAACGGACAATATCATAGATATTATCCGTGCGTAAATTTAAAGTTTTTTAATTTGCCGCACGTTTTTTATCAAGCCGTGAAATTTTACCGCATGGGGCTTGCACTCCCGTTCGGCTACATTTTAAACGTTGTTTACCGTAACGTTATGTTTTCATATTAACATTAACAGAATGTATAAAAAAAGTCAACAAAAAAGCAGACGATATGTGTTGATTTTTGGTTACAGTGCTTTTACTCGCTGCCGGAGACGATATTTAACCTTAAATAAATATCACCAAAAAATCGGCCGCGATTTTTCACGGTGCGTTTTGTATTAAGAGTGAGCTGCACGGCAATAATCCTAATGACAATAGTTATAGGAGAGAGCGCCATGCAGTACAGCAAGGTTGAGATTTGCGGTGTCGATACCTCTAAGCTCAGGGTCCTTAAGGAAAAGGAAAAGCTTGAGCTTCTCAAGAAAATCAGGGAAGGTGATAAGTCTGCGCGCGAAAAACTGATAAACGGCAATTTGCGCCTTGTGTTAAGTGTGATTCAGCGTTTTACAAACCGCGGAGAAAACCTTGACGACCTTTTTCAAGTCGGAGTAATAGGACTTATAAAGGCGATCGATAACTTCGACGTGTCGTTAAAAGTGCGCTTTTCCACTTATGCGGTGCCCATGATCATCGGTGAAATACGGCGATACCTCAGGGACAACAACACGGTGCGCGTCAGCCGCTCTGTAAGAGATACGGCATACCACGCCCTCGGGGCAAAAGAAAAATTACAGGCAAAGCTCGGCAGAGACCCGACGGTTGACGAAATAGCAAAAGAGCTTGGCACGAGCCGTTCTGACGTAGTATTAGCACTTGAGGCGATAGTGGAGCCGGTTTCGCTCTTTGAGCCTGTATACTCTGACGGCGGAGACACCATATATGTTATGGATCAGGTCGGAGGAAGTGAAACGGATACCGATTGGCTTGACGAAATATCCATTAAGGAGAGCATAAAGGAATTGTCACCGCGCGAAAAAAAGATACTGGCACTTAGATTTATGCAGGGGAAAACACAAATGGAGGTGGCGTCTGAAATCGGTATTTCACAGGCGCAGGTATCAAGGCTTGAGAAGGGGGCTATCAGGAAAATCAAAGAATAGTGTTATTTTTTCGCCCTTTGCGTCATACGTATTTACGGCGGAGGTGTTTTTATGGTTTGCAGTGTGCAGGATTTGAGAGAACGTGAAATTATAAATTTAAAGGACGGCGCAAGGCTCGGCTCTGTCTGTGATGTTGAGATTGATACCCTGAGCGGCTCAATCGTTTCAATAGTCATATACGGCAAGGGCAGATTTCCGTTTAAGAGCGGCAAGCCGAAGGACATCAAAATAAAATGGGACGAAATCGAGGTCATAGGCGATGACACCATACTTGTAAATTTTGACTGTCCTGAAGAGCTTATGCCGCAAAAGTCGAAAAATCCCATAGATACGCTTTTCAGACTTTGAATTTGAGGGGATATTATCATATAACGCAAAAGGGACTGTAATAGCTTTATGCTTTACAGTCCCTTTTGTGTTTGAATATGGGTTATTATTTTGTTGTTGCACGGTGCTCTTTAAGTATTTCCGCAAGGCACAAAAGGCTCTCTGCAATAATGCCGGCCGCTATACCCGATGCGGCGGAGTACACTTTAAAGACAAGCATAATGATTGCCGTCAAAAGTGATACCGCGCAAACGAGCCGACATATTCTGCGATAAGCCGTTATTCTGCTGTCCTCATATCCCGTTCCTGTCGGTGCAAGAATAAAAAGAACTACAGTACCGGCTGCCGCCGCAAGCAGCATGAAAAAAGAAGCCTTTTGTACGGCGGTCATTTTTACCGCAATTATGAACGCCGTTATTATTGCGAGAGACGTTATCTGGCATTTTAGTTCCGTATCCATGTGAAAGCCTCCGCCGAAAAGACGCAGCAAAAGAAAGGATATAAAAAATGCGAGCGCTCCCGGTAAAATCCTTAAGACCGTGCCGAGAATGACCGAAACAAGCAAAAACTCTATTATATTGAGCAGCCAAAAGATGCCGTATCCGCAGACATCGACATCCTCGGCCTCAATAATTTTTTTGCTTTTCAGCCATTTTGCGATCTGTTCCGATAAAGAACCGATCATTTACCGAGCTTTGAGAATTTCTCAAGACCTTCGGGCTTTTTCGGCTGATACATAAATGTGGTAGCCGCCGAATTGGCACTGCCCTTAACCGATGCCGTGATGAGAGCTTTGGCGAAGCTCTTCATGGTTTTTTCTGTCTTTTTCATTTGGTACTTCCTCCCTGTGTTTTTTAGGATTGAGGTGTTGTCCCTCTTTCCAAACACGATTATATGTGCTATAATAACACAAGTCAATGCAAATTGCTAAAGTGTTAAATCGTTGAAACTAAAATGCTTAAAATTAAAGTGAAAGGGTAAATTACACTAAAAAGAGGGGCTAAACGATGAATATTGACTACAAAGCAGCGGGAAAAATGATGGGATCTTATCGCAGAAAGGAGAAAATCAGCCAAAAAGAACTTGCTAAATCTGTGGGCATAAGTAACAACTATTTATCTAATATCGAAAACGGGTATACCATACCGAGCTTGGAAACCTTTACGGAGCTAAGCGTTACATTGGGCAAAACGCCCGACTTCTTCCTGCTCGGACACATCAGAGATGATATTGTCGGAAATATCGAAGATTCTCTAAAGCTTTGCTCAAAGGAAAGGCTAAACCTTATCTATAAGATTGTCGAACTTCTTAAAGATTGAAATTAATCGGATTTTGTAATATAATACAATATCGGTAAAGGCAAAGCGATATGCCTTATTTTTTATTCGGAGGGGGAGCTAAATGAATATTGCAATATGCGACGACGAGCAGATTTATGCGGACGAGATAAAAAAGCACGTCGAATGTTATTTTACGCGCAGAGAGGTTCCGCACAAAATATATGTGTTCACCGACGGGCAAGCGGCTGCTCGGAGCGAAGTGAAATTTGACATTGCCTTTCTTGATATCGAGATAGGGTCTGTCAGCGGGCTCGATGTGGGAAAGGCGATGCGGAAAAACAATCCGAATATCGTTTTTATAGTTGTTACGGCGTTTTCAAAATACCTCGACGACGCGTTGGATTTAAAGGTTCTGCGATTTCTCGAAAAGCCGATAAACAGCGAAAGGCTATATGCCGGTATAGACCGTGCCATAGACACTTTAAACGATACCACGGTAGGCTTTTACCTGCGTGACGGCGATATGGACTATAAAAAGATACTGCTTTGCGACCTTATTATGATAGAAACGGACAGGCGCAGAACAAAAGTCTATACCGATGCGGAAGTTTTCCGCACAAAGAAAACGCTTTCCGAGTGGCAAAGAGAGTTGACCGAGCCGTTCTTTATGATGCCGCATAACAGCTTTATCATAAATATGAATAAAATAGTAAAATTCTCAAGAACGGAAATCGAACTTGAGGGCGGCAAAAAGCATTATACCGTGTCGGTGGCACCCAAGCGTCAGGCGGAGACAAAGCGTATACTTATGAGTTATTTTGAAAGCAGGCGATGAACTATGCTCGGCGAGGTCACAACCGTATATGTTTTTCTGATAGAGCTCGGTTCTCTTCTTTTGTATTGCTACCGAGTGTTCGGAGTAAGACGTAGGATACCCTCGACGCTGCTTATGGGCATAGCCTGTTTTGCCGTTTATTATGCCGTAAATAAGCTTGCCGATAACAATGTGGCGGTAAATATTATCTTTGGCTTCTTGGTAAATTACGTGATATTGAAGCTCGGCTTCAAGGTAAATGTCAAGTCGGCGGTTTTTCACAGCGTCTTGCTTGCCGGCGTACTTACGGCGACGGAATTTATAGGTATACTGTTGATTTCGGGTTTCTTCGGCATAAATATAGCCGATTACAGGTCAAACGATGTGCTGTATGCCATGGCGGCGGTAATCGCCAAAACATTGTACCTTATTTCCTGCCTTGTAATTTCCAATTTCACCTCGCGTGAAAAACAGCATATAGACCATGGCCATTCCTGGTATCTGTTGATTTCTCCTTTTTCAAGTGTGTATATCATAGTTCTTATAGCGAAATTGTCACTGCTCGTTGACATAAGCGGTACTCTTGCTTATGCCTGTATAGGCGGCAGTGTTTTGCTCTTCATATCTGATATAATGGTATTTGCGGTATACGAAAATATGCAGCGCAAATCCGAAGAAATAATGAAGGTCAATATGGAACGCCAGAGAGAGGATATAAACAGAGATTATTACGCCGTGCTTGACAAGCAAAATGAGAATATGCATATTATGGTTCACGATATAAAGAATCATCTCGGCGTAATAGAGAGCATAGCGGATAATGACAAGGTTACGGCTTATATAGGTGAGCTTTGCAGTAATATCGGTAAATACTACGCGGTATCGCAGCTTACCGGAAATAAGATGCTTGATATTATCATAGGCAAATATACGGCTCTTTGCAGTAAAAACGGCCTCGATTTTAATGCCAAGGCTTTAACCTCGAATCTGTCCTTTGTGCATGACAGCGATATTTCGGCAATGGTGGGCAATCTGCTCGACAACGCTTTTGAGGCGGCGAAGCAAGCAGAAAACGGTAAAATTGAGTTTTCTCTTTATACCATTGACGGTAAGAGCTGCGTGGTCAGCGTCATAAATACAGCCTTGACAGCCCCAAAATGCGAAAACGAAACTCTTGTGAGCGCCAAGCCGGACGCACAGTCTCACGGATACGGAATAAAAAGTATTAAAAAGACAGCTGAGAAATACGGCGGCAGCTATTCGTGGTTCTATGATGATAAAAACAGAGAATTTCACGCTATGGTTATGCTCCCGATATCGTCTGAAAGCTGTTAAAGTAATCAGCTTTACATATTGTTTTGACTGAAATGACTGTAAAACTCCGATAGGCACTCGGGTGCCGGTCGGAGTTTTTTGCTTTAATGACGCAATACTTGACGCTGTTTATTTTGACATAAAACAACGTTATTGGTATTTATTTGCCTAAAAAGTACGCTTCTGTTCATATTCCGTTCACAAATAGACTGTATTATATTTATCAACAATTGTCTATAAAGGGGAATGGCTTATGGGAAAAAAGAGGCTCGACAAGGAAAAAATAAAAAACGCAAATCAAAATTTCAAAAAGAATTTTTTTGAAACAGATGACGATAATCATCTCAGCGGCTATGAGGTTTTCTATATCTTTATGATATGTAACGTTATAGGCTACTGTGTGGAGATGGTGTTTTGCTATCTGAAGCACGGATATTGGGAGAGTCGCCAATCTCTTATCTACGGGCCCTTCGGCCTTGCCTACGGTCTCGGAGGCGTGCTTTTGAGTTATCTTTTGTTTAAGGATACAAAAAAGGCTTGGTGGAAGGTATTTATCAAGTCATATATTTGGGGCACCGTTGCCGAATATATCTGCTCTCTCGGCGAAGAGCTGGTGTTCGGTCACGTATCTTGGGATTACAGCAAAATGCCGCTTAATATCAACGGCAGAGTCTGCGCTCTTTATTCGGTGTTCTGGGGGATTATGGGTCTTGTATGGGTTAAACTCATATATCCGCTGTTTATGAAGCTGATACATAAAATACCGCTTAAAATAGGTAAGGTGCTTTTCTGGATAATGTTTATTCTTATTCTTATAGATATTATTCTGTCCTGTGAAGCCGTATCTCGCAGAAATGCTCGTGACAAGGGCGTGGCGCCGCAAAATCGCTTTGAGCAGTTTATGGATAAGCACTATACGGATGAATTTCTCGACAAGGTTTACGCAAATGCCGTTGCAACGTCATGATGATGCCGCGAAGCAAGCACGGTTGCCGATACCCCATTTGCTGCATAGTATATACTGTGCAGCCCGATATTAAGTCTTGAGCAAGCGGCGGCGAGATGCGCACTCCGGAGTCATCGCGCGGCATTGTACTCCGGCTTTTCGGAGAGAGCAATTAAATATAGCTTACACAAACGCCGAAGTGACGGCTGAGCGTTCCTTTTGAACGTATACCGTCTCTTCGGCAATTTTCATATTTCGCAGCGGCAATATATGTAAAGCAATATACATTTACACGTCATTGTTCGTTATATTTAACAAATAAGGATATCTTGTTTTTTTACGTGAATTTAACATTAAAATGTGGTACTCTTTATATTTTTATGTTAAAATTAGATAAATTTATGATTGGGAGGAAGACAATGGAAAACAAGATGCTTGATGACCCTAACAGGAAATACGTTCCTAAAAAAGAATTTATAACATATTCCGTTTCAGCACTCGGGCAGGGCATGATATATGCGATAATGTCGTCGTATATATCCGATTTCTACTTGAATGTGCTTCGAGTAACACCTATATTCGTATTGCTTTTAATGTTTTTGGCAAGAATATGGGACGCAATCAATGACCCTCTTATGGGTATGATAATGGACGCCCACGAGCCGAAGCGCGGCAAAATGCTGACTTATATTATCGCAACGCCTATTCCGATAGCTTTGCTTACGCTTTCGCTGTTTTACGCTCCCGATATTTCAATGACCGCAAAGATGATATATGCGTCGGTTACGTATGTTTTATGGGGAATGATATACACAATGTCCGATGTCCCGTTCTGGAGTCTCCCGAATGCGATGACTCCGAATCCTTCGGAGCGCGGCAGTATACTGTCAATAGCGAGAACGACCAACGGTATAGGCTCGGCCGTGCCAATGGCTATATTTATGATACTCGGCTTTGTACTTCCGTCTCTTACAGGACTCTCGGGACTCGCGCTTGAAAAGACAAAGTATATGTCGATTGCTTTGGTGGCGTCTATAATAGGCAATTTGCTTTTTGTAATGACGTATTTCAAGGTTAAGGAGCGCGTCAAAATACCCAAGCCGCCGAAGCGTAAAAAGGGTGAGCCGTCCTCTTTAAAGCTCATATTTAAATGCAAGCCGCTTATGCTTGTTGTTATAATGGGCATATTGGCGTCGGGCAGATATATGTATCAGGCGGCGGCAATACACGTTGCAAGATATTCGTTCTATATCGGAAAGGATATTACCGGCCTGTCGCCGGAGGAGACTGAGCAGGCTTTACAGTCGAGTATATCGCTTGTAAATACGGTGTTTGCCGTAGCGACGGCTGTCGGTATGTTCGGGGCAATGCTTATAGTTCCGAAGCTTATCAAAAGAGTGTCCTACAAAAAGCTTATAGTCGTTTCCTGCATACTCGGCTTTGTTTCGAGTTTTATCACATTCTTTATAGGCTACAATCATTTCTGGGCGTGTATACCGTTTGTTATTCTTTCTTGCGTTCCGTGCGGAGTTATAAACTGCGTATCTTCCGCAATGGTCGGCGATTGCCTTGACTATATGGAGCTGACCACGGGCCGCAGGCAGAATGGGCTCGGAAATGCCTGCCAGTCCTTTGTAAATAAGCTCGGGAATGCGGTTTCAACAAGCGTCATAGTGCTTATGTATATCCTGACCGAGCTTGACCTTAACAAAATAGGAACCTCTTATACGGTAAATCCGCTCACCATGTCGCACGGCATAAGAGTGGGTATGTTCTCGCTTATTTCGATAGTTCCGGGCATATCGCTTCTTCTTTGTATGATACCGATGTTCTTCTATGACCTCACCGGCGACAAAAAAGAGCGCGTGACAAAAGAGCTCGCCGAGAAGCGCGTAAAAGAGGGTATGGTAATAAGCGAATAATGCCTACTGCCGCTGTAAGCCTTAAAACGCAAGGAATATCAACTTTAATTTATTTTTAATAATTTTACTCTTTACAATCCTTTCGAATGTGTTATCCTATAAGAAAAGATTTGACACAATTTTAAAATGTGTTGAAAAAGAAACGGAGGGGTAAATACGAAGGCTTATATAAATCGTATATTGCACGGTGAAAACAAGGCGAAAAAATGGGAAATAATATATTGGTGGGTTCTCAGAGCCGTTATGGTTGCGGCGTTCATTGATTCGGTTTTTGTGAGAAAGGACGTTCAGCAGAGCTTGCAAACGGCGGCTAATTTGCTGCTTATGTTCCTGTGGGAAATATTTATGATTTTTCCGGAAAAACGGTGGATGCATTATGTTCCGTCGTATATTCAGGACTTTTTGGCGGCAGGGCTGTTTATGGGGTCGTTCGGCGGCGCATATATGGACCTTTATTACAGTTTCCCTGCGTATGACCTTGTAATGCACAGCGTAGGCGGAGTCCTTTGCACATTTGTAGGATACGAAATACTGGTATGTATGCAAAAGCGCGACAAGGTTAAGGTCGATTTGCCGATTGTGATTTTCGGAGCGTTCGGTATATCGTTTTTTGCCGGTACCGCATGGGAACTTTTCGAGTTTGTGTTCGACCAGGTGGCTCCGCAGATAGGCGACGCTCAGCATTGGTCGCTTGCTCTTGCCGAAAAGGCGGCGGAAGAGCACGGGATAGGCCTGCCGAATGTCATAGCTGCAAGAGATCCAATGCGCTATGCACTTATTGATACCATGGAGGATACCGTGTGTAATACGGTAGGTGCCGTTGTGGGGTGGATAATTTTAAAGCTTCGCCCGTATCACCACACAGGTAAGCACAATGTAAACGACCTTTTTAATACATATGAGGCCGAAAGCAAAGAAAAAGTGAAAAGCTAAACCAAAAAGGCAAATAAAAAATCCGATACGGCGTATACCGTATCGGATTTTTGCATATCGGGGCTTTGTCGGCACAAAATACTGAATGCAATAAAAAGTGTCGGGGTGCTCATATGAAAAAGCTGTTTAAAATGTCGGCTGTGATTTTGTTTGTACTTATTGTTTTTTCGGCGTGCGGAAGAAACGAAAGCGTCAGCGGAAAAATCACATCATTTCCGCCGTACGGCGAGCGAGTCGTTACCGCGATAGGCGATTCGATAGCCGCAGGCTACGGACTGGATTCACAGGAGGATAATTATTTGACGCTGTTTTCCGATAATATCGGAGCGGTATTGAATAATGATGCCGTCAGCGGTTATGACAGCGGCGAGGTGCTGAAAAGTCTGTCGGACGAAAAGACTGCGGCAGATATAAAAAATGCCGATGCGATTGTTGTATCCGTAGGCGGGAATGATTTTTTTCACCGCAAGGACATTATGATAGACGCACTTAAAAACGCCCTGCTGCACGGCGAGGGCTTCTTCCCGGAGGAAGTGACAAATATATACGATGAATACGAAAAAAATCTTTCGCGCATAATCGATGAAATAAAAAATATGAATCCCGATGCCTATATCATAGTGCAAACGGTTTACAACCCGTTCCTAAAGCAAACGCTCAATTTTTCATATATAAACGTCGGGAAAACGGCAAACAGATATGTTACGAGACTTAATGACTCGATAAAAAATGTTTGCAAAACAAAAAACAGGGTTTTTGTTTTTGATGTTGCTCCGGAGATGAATGAGGATGCCGAAAACTTTTACGGTACGGATGAAAAGCTTGATATTCACCCCACAAAGCACGGGCACGCTACGCTGGCAAGGGTGTTTACCGAAAAATTCAACGGGCTTTTAAAGGATTGAGCGGCAGCGTTTTCGGGAGCCGAAAATTTAATATCTGAAGCCCTCGCCGATTATTTCGTCAGCGCCCGTAATTACGGAAAAAGCCTTTGGGTCGGTCTCCTTGACTGCCGCCGTAATAAATGCTGCCTCCTGTATTTTTACGGCGGTTATTAAAACGCTCTTTTCTTTATCCGTGTATCCTCCGCGTGCGTTTAATACGCTGACGCCGCGGCGAAAATCCTTTGTTATTTTTTCTTTTATTTCCTCGCTATGCTCCGTAACTATGAATATCAACTTACCGTCGCCTGTACCGTAGAGCAGGTAGTCAATGGTTTTTGAACTTAGATATATTACGATTATTGAATAAAGCAGGTTTTCGACGCTTCTGTACACGAAGAATGACGAGCCGACGACCAAAATATCGAAAAATAAAATGATCCGTCCCATAGACAGGTGCGGATGCTTCAGCTTTATAAGCTTTGCCGCCGTATCAACTCCGCCCGTGGTTGCGTTGCGGGCAAAGACAAGCGCGAGCCCTGCGCCTCCGGTAACCGCGCCGAAAAGTGACGAGAGAAGTCTGTCACCCGAATATACCGGCAAAAAAGCAGAGGTGTAATCTATTATAAACGATACTGTAAATGTTGCGAAAACCGTTTTGACTATAAAACCTTTGCCGAGCTTTTTGTATGCCAAAAAGAAAAGCGGTATGTTCATAATGAATACCGCTGTGCCGATAGGCAACAAAAAAAGCCTGTTGAGTATGGTGGCTATCCCTGTAAAGCCTCCGTTTATTATACCGTTTGGCGCAAGAAAGCTGTTTACGGATACGGCATACAAAATGCCTCCGCCCAAAAAATAAAATATGCTGACCGTAAATTCTCTTGCGATTTTATAAGTTGTTTTCTCTGTTCGCGTTTTCTTCGCCGCCTTCGCATATCATACGGAACAGCTCTTCAAGACGATTATCTTCGCCCTTTAAAAACAGCCATCCGAATAAGCTTTCAAGTCCGGTGGCATAGTGATAATCACCCTCGGATTGGTTTTTAGGTGTGTGGTTGGTGTGAGCGTTTCTGCCGCGCTTTAAAACCGACAGCTCGTCGTCGGTCAAATGCGGCATTATAAGCTTTGCCGCATTTGCCTGAGCAGCGGCGTTAACCGTCTTAACCGAAAGCTTATGTAATTTATCGGCGGGGCGATTCGCTTCAAGCACAAGGCGTTTTCTTGCAAGCAAGCCGTAAACCGCGTCGCCGAGAAACGCAAGAGTCAGGGGACTTAAATTATTTATATTATTTTCCATTATTTATTCCTTATTCAAAAAATTCGGCTTTGTATTTGTTGAATTTTTTAAGTAGCTCTTCCTCCGTGAGATACTCGGTGAGGCAGCCGACGCCCGTTACGCATTTACCGCCCGTTAAATTCCCGAGCAGTATGCAGTCTCTGAATCGGTAATCGTTGAAAAGTCCGTACATAAATCCGGCAAGAAATGCGTCGCCTGCTCCTGTAGAGTCCACGCGCACATATTCGTCTATTACGGGAACGGTAAAGACCTTGCCGCCCTCCATACCCATACAGCCGTCTTTGTCAAGCTTGACCATGGGATTTTCAAAATATCTTGACAGCACCGAAATGGCGGCCTCGGGCGATGCTGTTTCGGTTATTTTCATAGCCTCCTTTTGATTTGGGACATAGTAGTCGCAAAGCTCTATGAGGTCACGGTAGAGCGAAAGGCTCATATCGTCGGTATATCCCGTATCCAGCACCAGAAGCGTGCCCTCGTCTTTTAATTTTCTGTATACGTCATAGTATCCGTTTTGAACCTCAACTATTTTGGCACCCTTTGACATTCGGTAAATTTTTTCCGCGGTAACATCATTTTCTTCGGCGTCGGGGCCGTAGGTTACAAATGTACGGTCCTCCGGAGTTATCATTGCCGACGTTATGTTAAGCGGAAGTACACCGCCTTCATAAAGGTTTGTGATTTCCACGGAGTTGTCGCGGTACTCATTGGACGCAAAATCCGAAAACATATCAAGACCGAGCCACGTGGCGGTTCTAACCGGAATGTTCAGTCTGCCGAGATTCACCATTGTACCGGGGACTCCTCCGCCGAGACACAGCTTGAAACCGTCTGAATAAAGCTCTTCGCCCAACTGCGGCAGCCTTTTAAGACCCGCATAAAGAATATCGACGTTTGTTTTACCGGTACCGGCTATAAAAGACATTCGTTTTTCATCTCACTTGTTTTGAAAATATATTTTATTTTGTTATCATACAACATTTTGTCTCATAAGTCGAGGCATAAAATGCATAAATTGACAGTTCACAACATTGTATTGTACTACGTGAATATAAAAAATCGTTTCAAAGGTAATTTTTATTGACTTTGCACAGTTTCTATAATAAAATATTAGATATACTTTTGAGAAGGAGAGTTCATATGGATTTAAAACCGCTTATTGACAAAAAAGACGAAGCAGCAAAGTACATGATTGACGAAATCACGCATATCTGTAAGGATATGGATACCCGCAGCCCCGGCACTAAGGGAGAGAAAGAGGCTTGCGAGTATATGGCAAAAGTTCTTAAAGAGGATTGCGGCTGCGAACGTGCGGACGTTGAATCGTTTAAAGAAAACCCCGGCTCATTCTTCGGCTGGATATACTTTACGATTACCTTCGTTCTTTTGGCAATCGCGCTTTACTTTGTGGCACCGATTATTTCGCTTATTCTCATTGTTGCAGGTCTTGCAATAGTATTTTTACAGTTCGGCCTTTACAAAAAATGCGTTGACCGTTTCTTCCCCGAGCTTACCGGTCACAATGTTACCGCAGTTAAAAAGTGCACCGGCGAAGTAAAACGCCGCATATTCTTTAACGGACATCCGGACGCTGCTTGGGAGTGGCCTGTAAACTATGCGCTCGGCGGCATAGGCTTTGAGGGTCATGCCGTAATCTGCGCCCTCGGCGCAGTTTATTATATGGTAATATCCATTATTTATATGGTCCAAAACGGTATTTCCTTCGGCGTTATAGATACTTCCTCTTATCTTTTCAAAATGGCTCTTTGGGGACTTCTTTTTGTTCCGTTCCTTGTAGGCCTTTATTGGATGTGGAATAAAAACCGCATTGTTGACGGTGCCAACGATAATCTTTCGGGCTGCTATATGGGTATTGCAATTCTCAAGGCTCTCAAGGATAACGGCATCGAACTTGAAAACACAGAGGTAGGCGTTATCCTTACCGGTTCAGAGGAAGCCGGCCTTCGCGGAGCAAAAGCTTGGTGCGAGGCTCACAAGGGAGAGTTTGACGACGTTCCCACATTTATTTTCTCATATGATACAATTCATGACCCGAAATATCTTATGACGAATTATCGCGACCTTAACGGTACCGTTAAAGCCGATAAGGACGTCTCCGACCTCTTTATGGAAGCAGCAAAAGAATTGAATATTCCGTGCAAAAAGGGTTGGGTTCCTCCGCTCGGAGGTGCTACCGACTCAGCCGCATTTGCACAGGCGGGCTTCAGAGCAACAGGCGTTACGGGTCTTAATCATAAGCTTGAGGATTACTATCATACTCGCCGCGATACATATGACAATATGAACGCCGAGGGTCTTGCAGGCTGCTATGCTGTCAGCGTTAAGGCTCTTGAGATGTTTGATAACGGGGCAAAACAGTAATCCGGTTGTAAAATACAACAAACAGGCAAACCGAAAACGCTTTAGTTAAGTGAAATGTTACGAAATATGACTTTGCGTCGCATTTAATCTTGACTAAACAATATTTTCGGTATAAAATCTAAGCATAAACAGCGAAGGCGTTGTGATGTAGTTCACAGCGCCTTTTTTGTTTGTACGAGAGCTTTTAAAAGGATTTGTTTTAAATCCGTATTACATTTAACTCTCGTGCTAATCGACAGGCGTTTGGTTCGTACCGATTGATAGAAACGCCGTCGGTTTCTGTCATACGAAAAGCTTCGGGCTTGTATTCCGAACGGCTTTTCCGTACATTTTCCTCATCCCCTTGCAGCTGTCTCGGCGGCTCTGCCCTTTTTTCCGCCGAGGCAAGGGGGGCAAACCTGCCCTTTTCATTTTAATTTATTGCATAGGAAACACCGCCTCGGTAAAACGGGGCGGTGTTTCCGTTATATTCTAATGTCCGCAACACAAAAGGGGACTGCAAAAACATAAGTTTTTACAGTCCCCGAACGCAATATTAAATTTATTTTTTCATACCGACAAATTCATACCTGCGTATTATTTCTTCTACCTCTTCGAGTACGCCGCTCCAAAGCTCCGAGCCGAGGGAGGCGTATTCCTCGTTTTCCTTACCCTTACCGCATAGCATTGAGAAACATTTACCTATGTTTTGCGATATGTCGTCGTTTTTTCTGACGGCGAGGTAATAAAAGCTGTACTCGGCACCATCGGAGAACTCTTTGTAGAATTCCTCTGCCTTGTCGTGTATGTCATCGTACAGGGCATTTATTGCCGTGTTCCGGAGTATGTTATTTGGCAAAAGCGAGTTGAGCTGATACTCGGCGGCAAAGAACATAAGAATTTTTATCTGGAAACTCTCGGCCTTTGTGTACTCCTTATCGCCGATAATCGGACGAAGCTTTTGAAGCAGGACGTCCTTGTCAAGAAAAATCGAAGCAAGATAAGAGCCGAGCCGCTTTGATTTGTCGATGTTGCCGTTACCTCTCTCCTCGTTCATTTTGGAGATAAGACCGATCTCGTCGAATTTGTCATCTCTTTTTTCTTTTTTAAAAATTTTTACATCGCTGTCGTCCATAGTAAACCCTGCCTTTTAAAGGCTGCCTTTCTTAGGTTAATTTGACTTTGCGGCTTCCTCAGCGGCTTTTTGAGCCTTTTTCTGTATTCTTCTGATTTTGGCCTTGTATCCGAGAAGCTTTGTAACGGCATCATCGGGAACGTCAATGTCGCCTACGGAAACCGGATACCTGTTGTAAAGACCGCAGAAATCTGTTCCGCCTGTCATTAAAAGCTTGTTTTTGGTAGCGAGCTTTTTAAGCTCGGCGCGCTGTGCTTCGGTTGCCGACGGATGCCAAACCTCAATTCCGTCAATTCCGCATTCTATAAGACGAGGTATCGAGTCGATGTTTTCGTATCGATACGGGTGAGCGAGAACCGCTATACCGCCCGCGTCGTGAATCGCACCGACAACCTCCTCGATATCGGGGTATTTCGGCGTTACCAAAATGTTGCCGTCGGACTCTTTGTTGAACAGCTTGTTATAAAGATCACCGAAAATGGTATTTGTATAGCCGCTCTCCATAAGAGCCTGCATTATATGCGGAATAAAAATATTTGTTGACCCGGTGGCGCATTTGATGATAAATTCGGCCGATACCGGATAACGCTTTGTAATCTGAAGCATCATAAAATGAGCTGCTTTTTTACGGGCAAGCGAGTTTTTGTGGCAAAGCCCCTGGAGCCTGTCCGGTGCGTCGCTGAGATAGCAAAGTATATCTACGTATTTTCCTGTTTTTTCGTCTCTTGATGACAGCTCTACCCCGGGAATGACATTCACCCCGTATCTGTCTCCGATTATTTTTCCTCTTACTGTACCTGCGAGACAGTCATGGTCTGTTATGGCTATTGTCTCGATTCCCTTCTTTTTTGCCAAAAGAACCAAGTCCTCTATTCCGAGTGAGCCGTCGGACAGCTTGGTGTGGCAGTGTAAATCTCCGCCCAAAATGTTCCTCCTTGAATTACCTTACATGCATACATACTGTTTTTACACTGAATGAGTAATTTACACCAAAAAAATGATAAATAAAGCGCAAAATCCCTCAATATAATATGACAATATTATACACTTTACGCGAAGTTCTTGCAAGTTTAATATTCTTTTTACGGGTAATTTGTAGTATTTAGACATACAATATGTATAAGTGACGATATTATTGTTACATTTTTGTGAGTTCGCACAAGAAACAGACGACTTTTTGTATATGTGAAATTGAATTTGCGGTTGTTTTTGTAAAGTATCCGGATATGCGTAAGCTTAAAAAAAGTATATTTTTTTGTTTTTGTGCCGAGCTCGGGGAAAATAGACTTAAAACGGCCCTGTTTCGCACTTCTTTGAAAATTATTGACGTAAAAGCCTCTCCTTATTCAAATTAAGTGTTGACAAAAGGGTAGTTCCTTGTGTATAATATTCAAGCATTCGCAAGTAGTGCGGTTTGCTGATATGGCTCAGGTGGTAGAGCACATCCTTGGTAAGGATGAGGTCGGCAGTTCGAGTCTGCCTATCAGCTCCAAAAAAGGACTAAGCAAGAGCTTAGTCCTTTTTTATTTTTAAAAAGCCTGTTTTTATAAGCCGTTTTTGTAATCGTCTATCACAAGGCGGTGAGTAGACGGGATGTTTTTCGGTATCTCTTCCGGATAGAACCACTCGAGAGCCTCCGATTCGCCGTCGTTTATCATAAGCGTCCCGCTGAAATCCTTTGTGGTGTAGGCGGTCACGACAACATACCATTCGTCGCCGTTTTCCGCTTTGCAAAGATGATCCTTACCGGAATACACACCGAGCAGCTTGAGATTTTCGACGGTAAGATTAGTTTCCTCCCGAACCTCTCTTACAGCTGTTTCAACGGTTGATTCGCCCAATTCCATAAGACCTCCGGGAAGCCCCCACTTGCCCTTTGGGTATGTTCTTTTTTGCATCAAAATTTTTCCGTCTTTGTTTTCTATGATTACAAGGCTGCCGTTGAGAACAATTCTTTTGTGACCTATCAGCTTGCGTAAATCTTCGATATAGCCCATTTTAAAGCTCCTTATACATAGACGACGCGCTTTCCTTTGTTGCGTATTCGGTTACATTCAAGACCTGATATTTTGTGACCTTTTGCCCGAAGGTGATTTCAATAACATCGCCCTCTTTTACATCGTAAGATGCTCTTGCCGGCTTGCCGTTCACGTTGACATGCTTTGCGTCGCACACCTCGTTTGCCACAGTACGCCTTTTTATGATACGCGAAACCTTTAAAAATTTGTCAAGTCGCATTTCTTCACTCCCTTTACAGCTTAATTTTAAAATAAGAGCCGCCTTAAGTCAAGAAATTAAATTGTTGAATTCCTACTGCTTTTGTATTATTATAAAAAAGAATGTAATAACGATTTTTTTCGGCACAGAGGATGTTTCATTTATGGATATAAACACAAAGGAAGTTCTTCGCTATCTCGGCTATAAAGGTCGTGAGGCGGACGAAAAAACCCTTGACCTTATCAATCACGTTAAAATTGAAATAATTACGTCGATTCAGCCGAGAAGTCTGTACAGAGAATGCAAACTCGAATACCTGTCCGACAGTGCCGTAAAGCTTGACGGTATCGAATTTCACTCCGAAAAGCTTGTGAAGCATTTGAGAAATTCCGACAGAATATTGCTTTTTGCCGCAACGCTCGGTATGCAGAGCGATATTCTCGTAAGACGGTACGCGGGAGTTGACACCGCGCGAGCGGCGGTTATGCAAGCGGCAACGGCGGCGGCTGTCGAAAGCTTTTGCGATGACGTCTGCGAAAATATAGCAAAGGAAGAGGAGAAGCGAGGCTATTATTTAAGACCGCGCTTCAGCCCCGGTTATGCCGATTTGTCGCTTGAGAGCCAAAAGGAGTTTTTTAAGCTGCTTGACTGCACCAAGCGCATAGGGCTTACCCTGTCGGAGAATTGTATGATGATACCCACAAAGTCCGTTACGGCGTTTATAGGGCTTACCAAGGATAAGGACTGTAATTTTAACGCCTGCGCCGCATGCGGAAATAAAAACTGCGAATTCAGAAGAGGTTAAGCTATGAAATTTATCGACCTTTTAGGTAAAGAGAGATTGTTTTTTGACGGAGCCATGGGTACAATGCTCCAAAAAAACGGACTTTCTGCCGGCGAAATTCCCGAAACATGGAATATTACTCATCGGGATACCGTTTATGCCATTCACAAGGCGTATGCGGACGCCGGCTGCAATATAATAAAATCAAACACCTTCGGTGCAAACGCGCTGAAATTTAAGGGTACCGATTACACGGTGGAGGAAATTGTTACTTCCGCGATAGATATAGCTAAAACGGCCGTGTCCGGCAAGGATAAAACCTTTGTCGCTCTTGATTTGGGACCTACGGGAAAGCTCTTAAAGCCGTACGGCGAATTACCGTTTAAGACGGCATACGAGCTTTACAAGCAGCAGGTTGTCGCGGGCAAAAAAGCGGGCGCAGACCTTGTGCTTATCGAGACGATGGGTGACACATACGAAATAAAAGCGGCGGTTCTTGCCGCCAAGGAAAATTGTGACTTGCCGATAGTCGTAACCATGATATTTGATGAGAGCGGCAAGCTGCTTACCGGCTCCGACATTAAGACGGCGGTATTTATGCTCGAGGGGCTCGGTGTTGACGCAATAGGCTTTAACTGCGGACTCGGACCTCGTCAGATGCTTTCTCTTTTACCGGAGCTTTTAAAATATTCAAGCACGCCTTTGGTAGTAAATCCCAATGCGGGGCTACCCGAATGTGTTAACGGAGTTACGTTTTTCAATGTCACACCGGAGGAATTTGCCAATGATTTAAAGGAACTTGCCGAAATGGGTGTCTCGCTGCTCGGCGGTTGCTGCGGAACTACACCGGAGCACCTGAAAGAGGCTGTAAAGCTGTGCAAGGATATCCCTGTTTTACCTGTAAAGCAAAAAAACATTACAGCAGTTACATCATACTCAAAAACGGCTGTAATAGGCGAAAGACCTATAATAATCGGTGAAAGAATAAATCCGACAGGCAAGAAAAAACTTAAAGCGGCACTCGTTTCGGGCGACAGCGGATATATCTTTTCCGAGGCTCTGTCTCAGGTCGAATGCGGAGCGGATGTGCTTGACGTTAACGTCGGTTTGCCCGAAATCGATGAGCCGAAAGTAATGTGTGATACCGTTAGGGGCATACAGGGAATTACAAATCTTCCGCTTCAAATAGACACCTCCGATCCCGCTGCAATGGAGCAGGCACTTCGCATATATAACGGCAAGCCGCTTATAAATTCAGTGAACGGCAAAAAAGAGAGTATGGAAAAAATCTTTCCGCTCGCTAAAAAATACGGCGGAGTCGTGGTCTGCCTTACGCTTGATGAAAGCGGTATTCCCGAAAGTGCCGAGGGCAGAATCAAAATAGCCGAGAAAATAATAAATACCGCAAAGGAATACGGTATAGATAAAAAGGACCTCATAATAGATACGCTTGCTATGACCGTAAGCACCGGGGCTGAAAACGCAAAGAGAACATTACAGGCTCTGTCATATGTTCGCAACACCCTCGGCGTAAATACGGTTTTGGGAGTTTCAAATATTTCCTTTGGTCTTCCGAAACGCGATAACATAAACGCGGCATTTTTCACTCTTGCCATGGGCAGCGGACTTTCGGCAGGTATTATAAATCCGAAATCCGACAGTATGATGAATGCTTTTTATTCCTATTGCGCGCTTAACGGGTACGATGAAAATTTTGAGACGTACATAAGCAAGACGTCGGATTCGGCACCGACGGCAAAAAATGATAAAACCGACCTTAAAACTGCGGTTATAAACGGGCTTTCCAAAGCGGCAGGGGAGAATGCAAGAGAGCTTTTAAAGACGGAACAGCCTCTTGACATTATAAATCTATATTTGATACCGGCACTTGATATTGTCGGTAAAGGTTTTGAGGACGGAACAATCTTTTTGCCTCAGCTTCTTATGAGTGCCGATGCGGCAAAGGCGGCATTTGACGAAATCAAGGCAAGCATACCTGCCGAAGCGAACGGCAGCGAGAAAAAGAATAAGATAGTTATAGCCACCGTCAAGGGCGATATTCACGACATAGGTAAAAACATTGTTAAGGTATTGCTTGAAAACTACGGCTTTGACGTAATCGACCTCGGCAAAGACGTTGACCCGGAAATTATAGTTGATACAGCAATAAAAGAGAAGGTCAAGCTCGTGGGTCTGAGTGCGCTTATGACTACAACGGTTGTGAATATGGAGGAGACCATTCGCCTTTTAAGAAAACGCTATCCCGAATGTAAGGTGATGGTCGGCGGAGCCGTTATGACTCAGGATTATGCCGACAGAATAGGCGCCGATTCTTACGCAAAGGACGCCATGGGCGCTGTGCGATACGCGGAAAGGCTGTTTTCCGATGAGCAATGAAATAGGCTTGATACTGCAAGTGTAATTTACAACTAAATATATTTAATAAAGGGTTTTGCGGATTCTTGTGTCCGTAAAACCCTTTATTTATCAGGAATTACGGGGCTTTTACTTTATGCGTTTCCTGTTTGTGCACATTGCGAAAAAATATCCTTGCAAACGGATTTTATATATGGTAAAATTACCGTTACAATGTAATGAAAGAGGGATATATATGTTTTGGTTCTTGGGAGTTCTTGCGGGACTTCTTTTGAGCGTTGCGGATATTTTTCTGTTGACGCGCAAGAGAAACGCGCCTGCTTGCATTATTGCTGTGTTACGCGATACTTTAGTGAGTAACTTGGCATCGCTCGGAATTATGTCGCTGATACTGAGAATACCGAATGTGCTTTTGACATCGGTGCACGGTAAATGGTATCCGCTCAAGTATTTTGTATTTGTTTTGGCTGTCGGGCTTGTATTTTTGTTCGGTCGCGGTGTTGTCGAGGGTGTAATATCCTTTTCACACACAAAGCCGAAGCACAAGGTCGGCGCATGGATACTTCGTATTTTGTCGATGCTTTTTGCTGCTCTCGGTATGGCGGCATTCACGGCTTCCATCTGGGCGGCAGATACATTTGCCGGACTTACACCCGACCAGATGATGATAAATTTGAATTCCGACACCGGCGGCGCAAGCCCCGAGGTTATGAATACGCTGTTCCAAGGTCCTGTTTTGCTTACGGCTGTGGTAACAGTTCTGTTTTGCGTATTTGCTTTTTCAACGAGAAAAATCTTGTACAAGCTTCACGAAAAACAGCGCACCGTATTTTCGGGACTTGCAAGACGTCTCACGGCTCTTTTCTTGGCACTTCTTATGCTTTCCGGCGGCGTGGCGTTCGGTATAAAAAAGCTTTCTCTTCAAAAGCTCTATGCGGCTTATGCTGATGATTCGCCGTACATAGAAGATAATTTTGCCGATCCCAAAAAGGTTAAAATGACCTTCCCGGAGAAAAAGCGCAACCTTATCCATATTTATCTCGAATCTATGGAGAACTCGTATTTCTCAAAAGAGCTCGGCGGATATATGGACACAAATCTTCTTCCCGACCTTGGAAAGCTCTCAAAGGAGGGCTACAATTTCTCGGATCTTCCCGAGGGCTTCGGCGGTAATCCGTCCTCGACGGGCGCCAACTGGTCTGTGGCTTCAATGGTGAATATGAGCAGCGGCTTGCCCATGAAGGTGCCGGTCGGTGCCAATGCATACGGCTCTGCCGACAATTTCCTGCCGGGAGCTACCACAATAGGTGATATATTAAAAGAACAGGGCTATAATCAAACCGTTATGTTCGGTGCAGATGCATCCTTCGGCGGACTTGACTACTTCTTTGAGGAGCACGGCGATTACAATATAATGGACTACAAGCGTGCGAAGGAAGATAACTTTATTCCTCAGGATTACAGCGTTTGGTGGGGCTATGAGGATGATAAGCTCTATGAATATGCAAAGATGGAACTTACACGCTTGGCAGGCGAAGACAAACCGTTCTATTTCGTTATGGAAACGGCTGATACGCACTTCCCGGACGGCTACCTTTCTCCCAATGCCAAGACTCCGTTTGATAAGCAGTATGCAAACGTAATATTCTACAGCCAGGCAGAGACGGTTAAGTTTGTACGTTGGATACAGTCTCAGCCGTTCTATGAGAACACTACCATAGTAATTAACGGCGACCACCTTAGTATGGATCCGAATTTCTTTAAGGACTTTGACCCGAATTACAGACGTACATGCTTTAACCTTATACTTAATCCCACACCTAACTGCACCTCGGCTCCCGATACTCGCTTCCATAACCGCGAGTGGGCAACGTTTGATATGCTGCCGACAATGCTCGCAAGTATCGGCGTTGAGATAGAGGGCAATAAGCTCGGTATAGGAACAAACCTCTTCTCTGATACACCGACTCTCTTTGAGCGTGACGGAACCGATTTTGTAAACGAAGAGCTTGAAAAACGAAGCAATTTCTATAACGAGCATATTCTTGTCGATTGGTCAAGAGTAGGCGGCGATAAAAAAGACAAATAATAAATTCGGGATGTAAAACATAAGTTTTACATCCCGTTTTTTGCTTATACGATTTTTGTATACTGAACCTTGTAATTACTAAATAACTATGCCGCCGTTTACGGACAGTACCTGCCCTGTAATATATGACGCTCTGTCATCGGCTAAGAATGAAACCGCATTTGCCACGTCTTCGGGAGTACCGAGCCGCATTACGGGGATTTCTTCACGCAGCATATCTACGGTATCTTTACCGAGCTTTGTCACCATTTCGGTGTTTATAACGCCGGGGGATACTGCATTTACAGTAATTCCGGACGGAGCAACTTCTTTTGCAAGTGCTTTGGTAAGACCTATAAGGCCTGCTTTTGCCGCGGAATAATGTACCTCGCACGAGCCTCCGGTCTCGCCCCACATAGAGGAGATGTTTATTATCCTACCCGATTTTCTGTGAACAAAATAGGGGAGTACGGCACGGCAAAAGTAAAAAGCGCCGCTTAGGTTTGTGCTTATCATATTTTCCCAATCCGAATCCGTAATATCGGTGAGGAGCTTTTGCTCAGATATTCCGGCATTATTTACAAGTACGCTTATTTCGCCGAAGTCACGCTCTATTGCTTCAATTGCCGAAGTTATTTCCGAGCTGTCACGTACATCGCATTTATACGTTTTTGCGCTGCCGCCCGAAAGAGTTATTTCGTCAGCCGTTTTCTGTGCTTTTTCGGCGTTCCTGTTATATATAAGTGCAACGGAAAAACCGTCCTGTGCCAGTCGTTTTGCAATTTCGGCACCGATACCTCCGGAGGCACCGGTAACTACGGCTATGCTCATTATATTACCCCTTTAAATAAAAAGTACAGCTTGTTTGCGAAGTAATCGGAAAATCCGATTACAGACAGCCTGCAAGCTTATAATATATTATCACATATACGGCGATTTCACAATCCAAGATGATATGTTTGTCAAAAACTGAACTTTTTTGCTTTTTACTCTTGCAAAAACAGCGCGGTTCATTTATAATATGTGAGCAGCTAAATCAAGGCTGTTTTTGTTTTGAATAACATTTGCTACTGTGGCTCAGTTGGTAGAGCAGCTGATTCGTAATCAGCAGGTCGCCGGTTCAAGTCCGGCCAGTAGCTCCAAGGGCAGAGATAATCTCTGCCTTTTATTTTTTCTTTTTCTGAAACGCATTTCAAAATTCAATTCGCAATAAAAAATCTCACTCTTTTTTACGGAGTGAGATTTTGTTTGTTAATTCGATTTTTCGCTAAGATCATCTATTGACCATTTATGAATTTGCCGCATTTTCGCCGAGTAAATTGCCCATTGTGTTTGCAACATTTTCTTGCATGGAATCCGTTGCGATTCTATAGCCTCCTTTCTGCTTTTGGCAACTCAAACGTTACCACAAGCCTTTTTAAATAGCCGGATAATTATCTTTTAGATTTTTCATCAATCCATTCCTTAAGTTGTTCTTTTGAAATGGATTTTCTTCTGCCCAACTGAACAACAGAGAACGATTTATCTTTTTCAATCAGCTTATACAAACTGACATTTGATATGCCAAGCACCTCTGCCGCTTGATTGACAGACAGCATTACGGGCATTCCATCAAAGTTTTTTACACCTTGTTTTCATTTAATTTCACCACAGCAAAAAATACCACTCTATAATACGGAGAAAAATTCAAGTTTTGTTGATGTGTTTTGAGAAAATTTACAAAATGTTTTAGGTGAAAGAAAAATCCTTACCGTGTTAAGGAGGATTTGTTCAGAATTTGTCGAAGCACATAAATAACGAATGAAATTTTACAAATATTTTGTTTTTTGCAAAATGTACGCAAACAGAGTATAGAAACAGTCAAATATTATCGATATAATAATATTAAAAATATTATTGGAGGATTTTCTTATGTCAACGATGCAAGTTAGAGATTTTCATTGTAATAATTGTGGAGCACCACTGTCTATTCCAAAGAACTCTAAAGGAAAAGTTGTATGTCCGTCGTGTAAAACAGAATGTATTATTGATGGTCTCGTTAAAAACTCTGAAATTCAAGCTAAAGAAGATATTAATAGCGGAATACCGCTTGTGGCTGATCAGTCAGTGCTTCATGAATGCATAGTAAATATATTGACGAGTTCACCTTGTATGCCATTAGACGTTTTAGACAAAGCAAATGTTATTAAAGAAGAGCATTTATGTGTTCCTGCGTATTTGTATTATTGTAATGCATCAGCATCGTTTACTTATGAAGCGGGTAATCAAAGAGAGCACAAAACAGCTATTGATTTAGGCGATAAAACACGCGTTGAAAAGGAAACATATACTGAATGGACGCAAATGAGTAGTATGGCTTCTACTTCTGCTACTTTGATTGCAGCAGGTAATCGTGAATATAGTTCTCAGATTCAGCAACTTTATATGCAGTATGATTCAAATAAGCTTATTGATGTGGAAGAACTTGACTTCCCATTTGATGTTGAAACATATTCATACAATCTTCCTCAATCAGCAGCATTTAATGACTATGTAAAACCCTATATGGAAAAAATGTTAGCAATAAAGGCAGAAGAAAGCCTCAATGGTAAAACCTATAAGAATCTTGTTATGGGTGGAAGTAACATTCAAAAAGATGAAATCATTCGTATATTCTTGGGGCTTTATCATATTGTTTATGAATACAACGGAAAGCAGCATTCGGTTTATATTACAGGTGACGGAAAAAATTATATTTATGATGACGCCCCTATTGATTCACAACGTCAACAATTACTTGAAGAAAAGAAAAGCGCTAAAAATTCAATGCCTAAAAAGACAGGATTGTTTTTAGCATTAACGATTATTTGTACTATTGCAGCATTATTTACATATGGTATTACCTTAATTGGTACTATTTTATTTGGTATTTTCTATTTTAAGAGAAAAAAGGAATATAATAATGCACAAGCAAACTGTCAAAAGGAAATTGATGAATTTGTGGCACAGTCTGATAATGCCAAAAAACAATTCTTACAGAACGGTAATAGATTAAATGGAATTTATGCAAATAATAAATAATTAGCAAAAAAATGTGAGTGTAGTAAAACTTTTTGCTGCATTCACATTTGTATTATTAGGAGTCTTTATGAAAGTTTCCACTAAAAAGATTAAAAGCAATGAATATGTCAGTATGTCTGCTATAGAAATTCTTACAATACCTCATGTTAGCATTATTGACGGTAATTTGAATGTCGATGAATGTATAGAAAAATATAAATCTGATTTTGTTGGGGCTCTTAATGAAGTTTATCAGTTATGTAAATACGAGAAAATTGAGGATGTATCAATTGAATTGTTATGGAAAACTGAAAAAGCAGTAAATCAAACTTATGAAGCCAGAATTAGACTCTTTATGATTTTTCGTGCAATTAATATTGATCGGGACAAAGCTATTGCTGTTGTAAAGAAATTGACCGATATTTTTAAGTCAATATTGAAATCAGAAAAATATGAAATAGAAGAAATTGATAGTGACGCTATAAATGCTGTTATCGGCAAAATTGATGATACAAATATAAAAGCAATAATCAAAGAAGAAAAAATTGAATACCTTCAGAATCAGATAATGCCGTTTTGTTACACATATGATATCATTCCAAAATCTAATAATGATTTGAGTCGATTAATAAATGTGCTTATTGAACATCCACATTCAGCTGTTTCAGTTCAACTTATTCCAACTTATTACAGTAATGGTGAATTGCTTGAAATTGACAAAACGGCCCAATCGTTAGAAGTTCTTACTAACGGGGTTATGGAATATGGAGTAGGAAATGTAAGCTTTTCATTAGCAAAAACACATTCGGATATATACAAATATTATTCCGAGCACAAAGCGAGTGGATTATATAATTTTAATTTAGTTGTTTATGGCAATTCAATAGCCGCTTCTCAAATTTCAAGTGCGTTTTTAGGTATGCTTTCAGCAAATATGAGCGGTAGTGCAAATCTAAAGATAGTGGATCTTGAGAAAAATACGGTTGATAAAGATTCAAACTTTTTTCCTTTACCGTGGGCTATAGGAGAGGCTACTCTTCAAAGAGGCAGAAACTATCAAATATGGAAATCAAATCAGGTTTCATCAGCATTATATAGATTACCGTATGTAATTACAATTGAAGAGGCTGTAGAATTTTTTAGATTGCCGATAGGTGATGAAAATGTTTCTGCCGGCCTCAATGTAAATGAATCCGTTAAAACCGCAAAAACTTATGCGGATAATATTATTAACGGTGGCGATATAGAAGTCGGTAAGCTTCGTTCGTCATCAAAAGGCGATACAATCGGCTTCAACCTTAAAGACCTTGCAAAACATATGCTGGTTGTAGGTACTCCGGGTTCGGGTAAAACCACGTTTTCCGTAGGCATGTTAGATAGGCTTTGGAAAGAACATCATATACCGTTTTTAGTAATTGAGCCTGCAAAAAATGAATACAGAGCTTTAGTTCAAAGCATTCCGGATTTACAGGTGTTTACACCGGGAAAGAATTTCATTTCCCCCTTTGTATATAACCCGTTTGTGCCACCGAAAAATGTCAAGCTTGAAACATATAAATCTACATTAAAAACAGCATTCGCAGCAGGTGTTTCAATGACTACTCCGCTTGATAAAATTTTTGAGGAGGCAATTAATAACTGTTATTCAGATTTCAGATGGCTTGATACATATACCACGGATAACAAAGGAAAAATTTTTAATATAACTGACTTTATTAAATGCTTTCAGCAAACATTTGATGAAATAGGCTATACAGGCGATGCTAAAAACATAGGCAGAGCAGGTGTTGTAAGACTCAACAGTCTCGTTAATTTGTTTGATAATTATTATTCGATACCTATTGAAGATTTGTTGTCAAAGCCCACGATAATTGAATTGGCGGCAATAGAAAATGCTGAGCAAAAAGCGCTGATTATTTCATTGTTGTTACTCTCAGTTTTATCTTATGTTAATGCTAATTATGTTGGCGAAGGCGGATTGAAAAATGTAATTCTCCTTGAAGAAGCACACGTGCTTTTGGATTCTAATATGAATTCGGGTCAAGGTGAAGCTAATCCGAGTTCAATTGCCCAGGGGTTAATAAAGAGAATGCTTGCAGAGATTCGTTCATATGGTGTCGGATTGGTTATTGCGGATCAATCGCCTAGAAAAGTGGGGACCGATGTAGTCGCTTTAACTGACATGAAGGTTGTATTCAGGCTTGTAGAAGCGGCAGATAAACAAATTATTGCTGATAGTTCTAATATGTCTGATGCTATGATTCAGCGTATGTCAAAGCTAAAACCGGGTGAAGCATTCTTGTTTTTTAATAAGCTTGATGAGCCGGAGGAGGTTATTACTCCTGATTATCGTTTGGAAAATAATATCAGCATTTCTCTTTCGGATGAAGGAATAAAAAGCCTCTCGACATATTGGAAAAATAAGCCGGAAATGCTTAAGCCATATCCTGAATGTAATGTGATTCATTATTGTAAGCAAACTTGTGATTATTCGCAAAGAATTCTTGCCAGAGAAATAGCAAGAAGAATATATGTAAAAAACTTCAAACCTGACTCAACAGATTTTGAATTAGTTAAAAAAGTATTCTCAAGAATAAGTTTGCTTATTAAAAATGAGCTTAACGACGAACCGTATACACAGGAATTATTATCCTGTGTAAAGGTGCATTTGTGGAGAAAAATTAAGTATTCAACAAAAATTAAAATTAACGAAAAACTCATTGAAAATTCATTGAGAAAATAGAGGTGATCATATGTGCGATGACTTAGGAACGGAATTTTCTTCAGATATCGATACAAGTAATACCGGAGATTTTTCCGATGGCCTTGACACTGCCTCGGATGCTTCTTTTTCAGATGAAATAGAAGACATACCTGAAGATGACTTTTCAGACGATATGGTGGATGTGTCTGATGATCTCCCCGAGGACGATTTCGAAGACGATATGGTTGATGTGTCCGATGATCTACCCGAAGATGACTTCGAAGACGATATGGTAGATGTGTCTGATGATCTCCCGGAAGATGACTTTTCAGATAATATGGTGGATGTGTCTGATGATCTTCCAGAGGACGATTGCGAAGACGATATGGTTGATGTGTCCGACGATCTCCCGGAAGATGATTTTGAGGACGATATGCAAGATGTATCGGATGACATTCCTGAAGATGAAATCGTTGACGATATGCAAGACGTATCGTATGATATTCCTGAAGATGAAATCGTTGATGATATGCAAGACATATCGGACGATATTCCTGAAGATGAAATCGTTGATGATATGCAAGATGTATCGGATGATATTCCTGAGAACGAAACAGCTGACGATATGGAAGATATATCAGACGATATTCCTGAGGATGAAACAGCTGACGATATGAAAGATGTATCGGACGATATTCCCGAGGATGAAATCGTTGACGATATGAAAGATGTATCGGACGATAATCCCGAGGATGAAATCGTTGATGATATGAAAGATGTATCGGATGATATTCCCGAGAACGAAACAGCTGACGATATGGAAGATATATCAGACGATATTCCTGAGGATGAAACAGCTGACGATATGGAAGATATATCAGACGATGTTCCCGATAATATTATGACAGATAATTCCAATAATATTTTAGGTAACAAATTTTCAAATGATACATCTTTAGCCTCTATGAGTGATCAAGAATTAGGCAACTTTACAGATTGGGAAAATGCTTATGCATCAGAAATTGATAATATTAGAAATGATCCAACTTTGTCTGATTTGGAAAAATCTGCTTTACTTGAATCATCATACAATGAATTCGTTGAATCAAACGGAATAAATAATTATAGGGATGCCGATATTGAAGATGGCGGTTATGCTAAAGTTTTAACGAGAGATCCTGATGAATTACTCAGCGTTGGTAATGATTTGGTTAACGATAGATTAGAGGTTCTTGAAGATCAGTATCGTGATGATGGACTTAGCGAGGAAGAAATACAAAATCGTTTGGCAGATGATAAATTGGAAATTCAGCAGGAATTTTTAAATGATGCTTTTCCAGATCAAGGTGTATCACCTGATGTTTTTAATAGGTTCGATAATCAGAATGATTTATTATCAGATGCCACCGCAGATATAAGTCCGATAAAGGATATAGATAATTGGTTAGGCGATATAAATCCTAATTTTGATGAATTTGATACCGATTCTCCATATTGTAATAATTGCGGATCTTGTGCATATGCAGTGTGGAAAAGACTTGAAGGTGATAATGATATTTGTGCTTCGGCGGACAATATCGGATATAATGATGAAATGGAAGCGTTAACCGGAATGGAACAAGTATCGATGAGTCCTGATGAAATTGAGAATAATTTATTGGCTCAAGGCGACGGCGCTCATGCTATAATTGGTATAGATAGAGCAGAAGGCCGCCCGGGACATTGGTTTAACGCAGCTTGTATTGACGGTAAGGTAGTTGCAATTGATGGTCAAAGTGGAGAAATATTAGATTGGCCTCCTGATTATGGTGATGTAGTAAATTGGGAAATGAGTGTTAAGAAAGGATGATATATATGAAAAATGAATTATTAGAAATTGCGGCAGCTGCATTAAAGGTTGATTCAAAAGATATTAAAGATAATTTTAAAGAATTACCTGAAATAAATGCATGCTATTTTTGGGTTTCCGGTCGAGGTGGAATTTCTGTTATCGTTAATGAAAATGGCGAAAAATTAAGCGCTACATCCAGAGTTTCTTTGGAAAGACATATAGAAGCATTTAAAAATGGGAAAAGAAATTAATAATCGGAGGAAGTGTAATGTCAATATTTAAAAATCAAAATGAATCTGCATTCGTTGGTGGCAGAAAGCATTGGACGGATGTTATAAAAAATTCAGGTGATGGAAATCTATTAATATGGCGTCAACCAGAAGAAGATTTCAATACAAACTCAACATTGGTTGTAATGCCTGGTGAGCAAGCCATTTTTATTAAAGGTGGTGTTATAGAACAGGTTTTTGAAAACGGTACATATAAATTAAATACAGATAACTATCCGTTTATAAGTCGATTAAAAAATGCTTTTTCGGGTGGCGTATCTACATTTAGTTGCGTGGTATATTTTATTAGAACATCTCAGAGTGTGGAAATACTGTGGGGTACATCTTCACCAATACAGGTTCGTGATAAATTATTAGGAATACAAACAAAAATAAGAGCGAGAGGCTCATATAAAATTTCAATTGAAAATTCTTCTGTGTTTTTATCAAAACTAGTAGGTAATAATGTTTCATTTGTTTCACAACAAGATTTACTTGACAATTATTTCGCAAATGAGTTTCAAAGTAAAATTAAATCTTGTTTGACTAAACTTCTTAATAATATTCAAACGGAGTTATTAGGGATTGAATCACGAATTGATGAATTTTCTGAATTACTTCAACCGACATTAGCTGATATTTTTGATAAATATGGTGTAAAATTAATAAAGTATTCTATTTCAGCAATGGATATAGATGATGATGAATTGCGTCGTAGATATGATGAAATTGGTATTGACGCAATTGAAAAAATGCGAATTGCACAGGCAGATAAAGAAAAAATGCGAATTCTTGGAGATGATTGGGGAAGACAACAAGCAGCCGATATTCTTGGCAACCTTGCAAACAATCCAGGTGCCGGAGGAGTAGCAGCGGCAGGAGCAGGTATGGGAATGGGGATCGGTGCTGGCGGCGCATTTGGCTCAATGGCTCAACAAATGTTTGCTCCGATGAATAATGGTTTTTCAGATAAAAGTCAAGAAGCAATGTCGACAGGAATATCGGGAAGATTTATTCAGCAGGATAATGGTGAAACGAAATCTTCTCCAGATGATCCTAAACAAGTTCTTTCTAAATTAAAAGAATTGCTTGATGCCGGCTTAATTGAACAGAGCGAATATGATTCTGCAAAAAAAGATGTATTTGCTAAGCTATTAGGAGAAAAGTAAAATGATTAGAAAATCTGTGCTTTGGACTTTACTTGATTTAGTATTTTTAATTGCATTTAATCTGATATTTTTTATTGTTAGTGGCTTGACACATACAATATCGGTTTGGATTAGTTATACCTTTATTCATATTTCGTATGTAATGTTATTATTAACGCCTTTATTTACACATAATAATAAAACTAAATTTATACTCGGAATGTCAATATCGGCGATTTCATATATTTATTTTATGATTGATTTAACCTGTGGAATTATGTTTATTATTTTCCTATCAGATAAATTAATTATTCCGTTAATTGTAAATATAGTATTGTTAGCATTGTATTTATTGTTACTGATATCAGTTGTATTGACTAACGAAAGAACTAATACTAATTTGCAAATTCATGAAGCTGAAATGAAATATATTGATAAAGCTTCAAGTGGACTTGAAAATCTTTCGATAATGATTGATGATAAGAACTTGTTAAAAAAAGTGAATAAAGCGTATGATATTATAAGCGCAAGTCCGGTTCATTCGGATGAGTCAGTTAAATCAATTGAAAACGAAGTCTTGACAATTATAGACGAAATGAATGAAATGTTCTTAACAGATAAAAATAATACATATAATCTGATAGATAAGATTATATATTTGGCGAATAAGCGTAATGCAATTTTGCGAAAATTAAACAAATAAATTTATTGTAATTGACCATACTATTATATGTTAAAGTAATATGTAAAGGAGTGATACAATGTCCTCGATTGAAACAAAAAGAACGACTGCAATCAAAGTTGCAGATGCGTTGAATAGCATTGAAGGTGTGCCTGTATCAGCCTTTGCAAAGGAACTTTCTGCAAAATGGGCAAAAGGCGAAATTACAGGTGCAGATATGAAAGCTGCTCTTATAGCAAAGCATAAGAAAATATCATAGGTGAGTTTATGAACGATTTGTACTGAGCTGGTTGATTATGTAAATGACAATATAGAATCCAAAGATAAGACAGATAAGTACGAAAATACAAGTCAAAAAATTACACTCAGACTAAACATGAGTATATGGAGTAATTAAAAAAGTGAAATATACAAAACTCACAAATGAGTGTTGTATAGAGCGAACCAAGTGTGTTATAGAATGTGAATTTCTGCTATTAATTAAAACAATTTTGACCATTTATCGACCACTTACGACCGGAAAACGGGATAAAAACACAGCGCTAAATTAAAAAACAGTCATTTCAAGGTATAAAAGAAATGGCTGTTTTTCGTTGCTTTGGGAGTATTTTATATTTTTTCACCTGTTTCGTAATGCGCAGGTCGCCGGTTCAAGTCCGGCCAGTAGCTCCAAGGGCAGAGCTAATCTCTGCCTTTTATTTTTTTCTGAAACGCATTTCAAAATTCAATATGCAAAGCGTGGTGCACATTCAAAGGAATTAACTGCTTCGGCACAAAAGAAAACGGCGATGCCTTAGCCGATATGCTCAGCGGTAAGGATTGATGAATGTTGTAATTAGCTGTTTGATTTGTTATTATTAGGTGGGTGATGAAAATGGATAATTTTACAACAAATCTAATTGAAAAATTAAAGACCGTTAGTTTTAATAGCGGTAATACAAAGTCTGCAAATATTCTTTATATGTTGGGCGTTGAAAATAAGGAAGTTATAATTTGCAGATTATTAGCATCTCTTATTGAACCCAACGGATTACATTGTTTGGGTATTGAACCATTAAAAATATTTCTTAAATGTATAAATGTAAATAAAAAATATAGTGATAATATGCTTTCTAATGCTATGGTAGAAACAGAAGAACTCATTTCCGATAATAGACGAGTTGATATTGTAATTCATATTGATAATGATGTTATTCCGATTGAGGTGAAACTATATGCCAAAGATCAAGATGCACAACTTTGCGATTATTTTAATTACTATAAAGCTATTGACAAAGATATAGACAAAATCTATTATCTCACAATTGACGGAAAGAAACCTTCTAAAAGCAGTGTAGGTAATCTAAAAAAAGAAAATTATTCTTGCATTTCATTTTTCAAAGAAATATATTCTTTTTTGTCTGATTTGGAAAATTTATCAATGGGTGCTGAAAATGATTTGATTAAAATCATTAAGGATTTTAAGGAAGTTATAAGTAATTTGAAAAGTGATGAGGAAAATATGGAAAAAATAATTAAAAAAGTAAAGAAATGTTTTGAAGATAACAACAACCAAGTAGAAAATGAATTCCTACAAATAGTGAAGTATTCGGATAAAATTTGGGATGAAATTCGTTTTTTAACACTTAAAAACAGTATAGAAGAAAAGACAAATAACAAGTATTCGTTAAAAAGGGAAATTAAAAACAAAGGCGAGCTCGACTTTGATACTTATTGTAAATATGCCATTACATATGATGGAAGAGAGGTTGCTTATCTTGCTATTGAGCAGAATTTATATATAGTAATAAGGGACAAAGAAGAAAGAAAAAGTTTTGAAGTTGAAAATTCAAATAGCGATAGTAAAAAATATGAAACCAATAGCGAATATGTATGGAAATATATTAAAATCGGTGAAAAAGACGGTAAAAAGAAATGGAATTTAAAAAATGTTGACCCTGATATTTCAAGTCATATAAAAGATGTTAAATGGGAAGAATATATAAAATTTTAAAAACGATATATTATTTTAACACCACGGTGTGAAATCATTGTGGTGTTTTATTATGCCCGAAATTCGGCACATAGCGTTTTATATAATCACATCAAGAAAGGGTGATGATATGAAGCAAGGCGTGTTTTGGTTAATTGATAATAAGTTGTTTGCAATTCCGTTTGACAAAAGTAAATATCCCGACGGCATTGCAAAATCCGCCGATACATATAATCACGAAAAACTGTGGGAATATGTTAAGCTCCAAAATTGTAACAAGCCATACAATTACTACCCTCGTGGCAGGGTTGTCAAAGGAACTAAAAACAAAGCGATTATTTATATGAATCCAGATATATCAAACGAGTTTATCTTAGGTATAAAAGAAGCGTTTGAAATTAAGGACGAACCGATTATTAAGTTGGATTTCAGCAAGCATTATAAATGTTATTTAGATTAAGCAAAACGGAGGAGAAATTATGAATCGCTCAAAAAACGATCATATAATTGAAATGGCAAAAAAATTTATTGATAATTGCAACAGCTTTGAAATTAAAGATTTAGATGCCGACAAACAGTATCTCAACAATTTACCCGCAATAACTCCTTTCACCGATCGTATTAAAGAATACTTAAACCCGTTTGGGGAAGAACAAAATCAAAATCTTACAAAAACGAGTAGCAATGATTTAGATGAGCTTTGCATATTTGAAAAAGATATGTTTAAGTTGTTTTGTACCGATGAATTTAATACATATCTTATAAGAATGGTGAACAGTTTTGTTATCGAAGCCGTTAACGGAGGCAAACGAGTTTTAATTATATCGCCTTTTTCTAATGCAATTGTTCGCAATTTCTTAAAAGCTGTTGGACGAAAAAATCACCAAAACAACCTTTCTTGGTTTGATGATAAAAAGCTCTATTTTTGCGAGTGTATGCCCGATGATAACATAATTGCTTTTACAGAGGATATTAAATCAAAAATTTTCGATTTGAATATAGATATTGTCTACATTCCGTATCTTGAGGGCTTGCTTAAAAAATACAGCCCAAAATTACAAATTGATGTGTTGAAATACTTTTATGATTTTGCTTTTGATAAGAAAATTTGTATCGTTTCAACATTGTCGTCATTTGAACAATACAAAGGCGCAAATGATGATTGCTTGTTTTATCCGCAGCATAAATTAGATGTTTGCGTGTTAGGGAAAATTCTGCCTATGGAGGCATTGTACATTACTTCGTTTTCAAATAATACAGCGAGCTTTGAAAACTGGAGTGTGTGGAATTATATTAACGATACCCCGCCAAGAGTTTCGGTGCAAAGCCTTGATAATTTTTATACCTTTGATTCAATAAAGATAAATGATGAAGAATTTAAAAATATGCAGCTTTAAAAAATGTTTTATGTCTGAAAAAAGAACCATAAACTATTGCATAATATGTATCATAAATTCGATGTAGATATTATGATCGGAAGCAATCCCGAAAAAAGATAAATATGTGGGTGTTATGCGGTTGTTCGTATAAAACGGCGAAATAAGTGCCTCGTATGGCAGTTGACGAAAAAATACGATTTGCTATAATGAAAGCAAATAAGCAAAGGGGGAATTTATATGAGTTTTGATTTAAGTGCTGTTCCGACCTGTGAGCTTGTTGAGGAGCTCAAGAAAAGAGAGGGCGTTTGGGTAACCTCGGTCGAGCCTTACGAGAAATATTCAATTACCGTCGGCGAAGTGAAAATCAACGATGCCGGATCGGTTATAATATTTAGAATTTGGGATTAATTCTTGTAGTGTAATATTTTTATTTTTTATAACTTAGGTTTTATTATAAAATGTAGTATAATGTAGAAAAAACAAAAGGAGACAGTTGGAATGGACGAGTTGAAAAAGGAAATACGAAACCTTTCTGAGATTACAGTTATGGACAATGCTTATGAAAAGGTTGAAGAAAAACTGCAACTTCTAGGTGAAATGTTGATAACTGATTATATTATTAAAATCGGCGATCTTAAAATAGAACCTTTATGGGTAGAAGCATATTATTCAAATGTTGCAAAAGGATTTGTAGATCCATTTATTCATGGTGAAGAAGAGCAAAGTGAATTTGGCATTTTATACTTCCATCATAAAACGGATGATGCAAGAAGCGGTGTGGATATTTGTCTTTCATTATGCAATGAAAGTAAAATCGAAAGCAAGTATCATCTTTCGTATTTGCTCAAATACACTTTGGTAAATGGAGAATTTACAACTCAATCACAATTGAGTGCAAAAATCCGAAAAACTTATGATTCGCTAACAAACAAAAATGATATTCTTAAAACATCTTGCAACAAAAGCGAAAGCGATATTGTAGGGTGTACTACGAGAATAGGCCTTAAAGTTAAGGACTCTGATCCTTTGAGAGATACAAAAGAACGGTACGCTTCATTAAAACTTGCAATTGCTAAAAATTTTGATAAAACATACTTTATTAAGAAAAAACTCCCACACATTGAAAGCCTTGCATATAGTTTTCTTTCAACTTATGATTCTGATAAGGAAAAGTGGTGCAAGAAACATTTGGGATACACGCTTAAAAACATATAACAAGGTGGGACATGCTCTACTTTTCATCTCAATTAAACATACCAAAATACAAACCTGCGGCGGACAGAATGTTCGCCGCACTTGATTTATTTAATATAAAATATAAATTATTAAATAATACAAAAGATATATGGCTGCGGGATTTTATGCCGGTGAAAACAAAGTCGGGCAAATATGTATCATTTCGATACGAGCCGAGCTATCTTGCAGACGATCCGCAATTAAGAACGAATTTCAAAACCGATATTGCACCGCATTTTGTTCTGCCTGTTACATATTTAAATATCAATCTTGACGGCGGAAATGTTGTATTTTCGCCGTCAAAGACAAAAGCCGTTATCACCGACAGGGTGTTTTTAGAAAATCCCGAATATGACAAGAATACTCTTTTATTAGAACTTGAAAAATTGCTCGAAGCAAGTTTAATAATCATTCCATCGCTCAAAAGCGATATGACAGGACATGCCGACGGTATGGTGCGATTGGTCGGTGAAAATACCGCTATCGTTAATGCTCCGCTGTCGCCATATGGATTTGAAACGAAAGTTAAAAAGGTATTGCAAAATCACGAAATTGAGGTTATTGATTTTCCGTATTTTTACTCAAAGGGTGACAGTGCCGTCGGTTGTTATCTTAATTATTTAGAAACGGAGAAATCTATATTCCTGCCGATGTTCGGCGTTGACACGGATAACGAGGCTATAAATAAAGCAAAAAACATTTTTGATAAAACAATTATTCCGGTTAATATAAATGAAATTGCCGAAAAAGGCGGTCTGCTCAATTGTATCAGCTGGGAAGATTAAATCAAGGCAAATGTAAAAAGAGGTTTGCTCCGATTGAAGGGCAAACCTCTTTTATCGTTAGTGATTAATTCATTTCCAATATCTATTAATAAGTCGTTGCATATTTTCTCTGCCGACCGGATTCATTGTGTGCAACTTGACAGGATAATATTGCTCGGTTTCTGCAAGATAGTCAAGCAATTTAATTCCGTCACCGCCGTCAAAAGCATAGTCGCCTAAATCATGATCTAAGTCAAGTTGTTCAATCGGTTCTTTTGCGTTTTTAATCAATTCAATTGCTTCATTAACGCTGTGACAATGAATATAACCGTTTGGAGCAGGTCTTATATCGTCCAGCCAAATTTTCATTATATATACCCTGCTTTCTAATTTTTTGATAAATATTAAATCAGATATTTAGCATACTGTTTTTGTAAATTATAAAGGTCTTTATGAACGAAAAACGGTACAAATGATTTATTAAAGTGTTATTAGAATGAAATGCGGCGGAACTTATGTACTGAAAAAGTCGCATAGCCTATTGCATAATGTGAGCATAAGATATAAAATAAGTTTGAGGTGAATATTATGCTTGGAAGCAGACCAAAGAAAATGATGAATATGTATATTTACGATATACTAAGGCGAAACACCGATGCCGAGCATCCTATGACGCAAAGGGAAATCCAAAAGCGGCTTGAAAGCGAATACGATATGACGGTTGATAGAAAAGCGGTCAAAGCTAATCTTGAAGATTTAATCAATGACGGCTCATACAACATTGAATATTCAACCAAAATTCGTTTTACCCCAAATCGTTCAACGGGAGAAATTGAGAAAAGCGAAATTTTAACCGGCTTTTATTACAACAATGTATTTACAGATTCTGAGCTTCGGCTGCTTATGGACTCGGTTCTGTTCTCAAAAAGCATTCCGATGGCAAATAAAAAGGAACTGCTTGTTAAACTCAAGGATTTATCAAATAAATATTTTAAATTCAGCACGGCAAATATTCGGTTCTATGAAGCAGCCGACAGAGAAATTAACAAAGAATTATTTTACACTATAGAGGTGCTTGACGAGGCGATTTCAAATGGCTTACAGGTTAAGTTTCTCTATAACGAATACGGTGTCGATAAAAAACTTCATCACCGTATAAACAAAAACGGCGATGTCAGAGAATATATAATCAATCCATATACTATGGTGGCAAACGGCGGTAAATATTATCTTATTTGCAATTACGATAAGTACGATAATCTTTCTCATTATCGTATTGACAGAATCAGTAATATTGAAATTTTAGACACACCCAGAAAGCCTAAAAAACAGGTTGAGGGGCTTGTGGGTCTTGATGTTGCAAAGTATATGCAGGAGCATATCTTTATGTTCGGCGGAAAATCAATCAGGGCAAAATTTGAAATGCCTAAATATTTAATTTCAGACGTGCTTGATTCGTTCGGAGCGAATGTTAATTTCGCTGATATCGGCGACGGCAATGTGCTTACAAGCGTTAAGGTTAATGAAAATGACATACGCTATTGGGCAAGACTGTACGCAAGCCAAATCAAAATCACCGAACCGAAAGAGCTTGTCGATATGTGCAAACAGGATATGATAAATGCATTAAAATTATATGAGGACTAAAAGGTGATAAAATGGATGTTAAACAGCTTCTTGATAATGTAAAACAAATACACAGAATCAATTTTCAAGATATAATTACCATTGACGGATATGATGAGAATTTTGCTTTTAATGATAAATATTATGATATTGAAAATCAAAGATTTAGAAATCAAGTGATATCTTGTTGTCATAGATGTGAAGAAAATAATTGTAATACTGTTATTGTAGACGGAAACAGTAATTCAAAAGAATACAAATATCAATCTTATAAACTTGAAAATGTATCGCATGGTAGTCATACCATTGATTTTTTAAATGCCTCCGGACTTACCGAAAACGACATAATTCAGAAATTTAAAACCGGATGGGATGATACTCCTGTTTTGTTCTTGATGGAAAATCCGAGTGTTAATTATCATAATATGTATCATATTTGCAATGATAAATATCCCACAAATGCATGGTATTGGATTTATGGAAAAAAAGAACTTTTAGACAACAATGACCTTGATGATTATTTGAAACAGGGATGGTATGGCGATATGGTATATGCCTTGTTAAATTACTATAAACTGTCAAATGCATATTTAACAAACATCATTAAATGCGGAATGAATAATAAAGGTTCTTTTGAAAATGAGGAAGAAGCTTATAAAAATGAAAAGTATTTGGGAACTAAATTGTACAAAGAACAATGCAAAAAAACTTGTATGACAAATATTCTTGCTAATGAAATCAAATGTTTAACTAATAATAGCAATAAGTTAAAAGTAATAGCTTTTGGTAAAAATTCGTATTCTCTCGCTAAAGAGTTTTTTCAATATAACGATGATGAAACAGTTTCAAAATTAAACATTCAGTTGGTTCAATTGCCTCACCCTTCAAGTAGATTGAGTAATATTTATAGAAAATACATAGTTAAGGGGATTATGAAAGATTTACTTTCTGATGACAAAAAATTCTTAATAAAAAAGCCAAAATAAAATGTTCGTTTAATTGATGATATTATTAATGAGTTTAATGCAAATGGGATTGAAGTTAAGCATTTATCTAAATTATACAAGACGCAAAAGAATCTTGTTTTGAGGTATAAAGAAAAAACTTCTATATTTAGTGACAGAAAATATATAACGGAAGTGTTCATAAGGGCAAACCCTGATAATGAATATATATGTAATCCGGTTCAAATTGGTTATGGATATAATTTTATAGATGAAACATATTGGGGTTATGATTACAATAACAAAGAATTTATTCCTGTTGAGTCTATAAAAACTTTTGATATATTTAAAAATATAATTGAAAAGATGGTAAATGAATAATATGACCTATGTAATATCCGACCTACACGGTTATCCTATTGAAAAACTTAAAATGTTGCTCGATAAAGCAGACTTTGGCGAAGAAGATTTTCTTTACATACTCGGTGATGTGATTGACAGAAACGGTGACGGCGGTGTTGGGATTTTGCGGTGGCTGCTCTCCCGACCTAATGTTCAGCTTATTCTCGGTAATCACGAGGCAATGCTTCTTGCTTGTGCGTTTTTATTTGATGAAATCACGGACGACAGCATTGCTGATTTTGACAGCAAAAAAATAGAAATTCTATCAAATTATCAGCTTAACGGCGGTGACGTTACGCTGAAATCACTTGCAAAACTGAACAAAGAATCACCCGAAACGGTTGCGGATATTCTCGATTACCTGCGTGACTGCCCGCTGTACGAAGCTGTTACGGCAGGCGGAAAGGATTATTTCCTTTGTCACAGCGGCATTGATGAATTTGAAAAGGGCAAAAAAATCAGCGACTATCCTGCCGACGCTTTTATTTGGGCTTGGCCTAGAATTGACGATGAATATTTTGACGATATTATAACCGTTTTCGGTCACACACCGACAATGAATTACGGCGAGCAATATCGCAACAAAATAATCAAAACAAGAACTTGGATTGATATTGATATGGGCGCAGCAGACGGCAAAACCGAGCCTGTCCTCCTCCGCCTTGATGATATGCAAGAATTTAGAAATTGAATATAAATATTTAACACCACGATACTTTTTATCGTGGTGCTTTTATATGCAAAAAAAGTGTTCGGTGTTGTTTTCAATAAAGCGGATGGCCTATTTTTGTCCCACTTGCTTTTGTATACTCCTGTTAAGGTGGTGACAATATGAGCAGCAGTAATACAAAGAATATATTGGACGAGTTTTTTCAAAACTTAAAGGATTTTGGCGATAGACTTTCCATGGAAGATATAGATGTCGCCGTCGAATCGTTTCAAATTGCATTTGATGATTTGAGGCTCATGAAAAAAGCAGCTGTTGAAAAGAAAAAAGAAGCAGAACGCAAGCAACGAGAAGAAGATGAAAAGCGAGAAAAAGAAGAAAAAATCCGTAAGCAGAAGAAACATATTAAAGAAGTAACCTGTATGGATCTTCCACTTGACTGGAACAATCCTTTTAATGCGGATGAGCGCGCATCCGGAATATATATCGAAAGTATCTCAGACGCACTTGTAAAATCCTTGACCACTCTCGGAAGAGTCGATATTGAATTCATTGCATCGGTTACAGGCAGTGATTACAAAACCGTTATAACCACCCTGAAAGGTTCAATTTATCAAAATCCGTTAACTTGGAACGAATGTTTTTATCAGGGTTGGGAAACAGCCGATGAATATCTTTCCGGCAATCTTATGCAAAAGTGGAAAGAGGCAAAAAAGGCAAACAAAAAGTATAACGGATATTTTAAAGATAATGTCAAGGCCATTGAGTCTGTTCTTCCGCCGACTGTTGCAACTGAGGATATTTATATAACTCTTGGTTCACCGTGGGTGCCGTCAGATGTTATTGATGATTTCATTGAGCATCTTTTTGGCGGGCAAGCAAAATACTGGAGTAACAGTAAAAGCACACAAGAATACCTTTCTGTAAAACATGACGAACTCACCGGAACATGGGAAATACCGGAAAAAACTCGCTATGGACATGGCGTGACAGATACAGACTCTTATGGTACTTCTCGACTTGAGGCCTTATATATTCTCGAAAGAACGCTTAATATGAAAACGATTGCCGTAAAGAACGAGGTTGCTTGTAAGATAAATGCTTCGGGCAAAAAACGTGTTATCAATAAAGAGGAAACTTTGCTCGCACTTGAAAAACAGCAGAAAATGATTAAAGAGTTTCAGGATTGGGTGTGGAAAGACGAAAAGCGTAAGAAACGCCTGGAAACCATATTTGAAAACAAATACAGCTGTGTTCGCAGGAGAATATTTGACGGTTCGTTCTTAACTTTTCCGGATTTATCTCCAAATATAACTCTTTTTCCATATCAAAAAAATGCAGTTGCAAGAATTATTTTCACACCGAATACCCTCCTTGCTCACGATGTCGGAAGCGGAAAAACCTATATAATGATTGCTTCCGGTATGGAACTCAGAAGAATGGGACTATCCAAAAAGAATTTGTATGTTGTTCCAAACAACATTGTCGGTCAATGGCAAAAAATCTTTGTTGAAATGTATCCTAACGCAAAGCTTTTGACTGTTGAACCCAAAAGCTTCGTTCCTTCAAAGAGAGATACGGTGCTTGAAAAAATCAGAGACGAAGAATTTGACGGCATCATTATGGCTTACAGTTGCTTCGAACAGATACCGCTTTCGCAAGATTTTTACATTGATGAGCTTCGGGATATGAAAGAAAAAGTAAATGACTTACTGAGTGATTCGAAAAAGGTAACCAAGAGTCTTAGGAAGAAAAATGAAAAATTGGGGAAACAACTTGCCGAACTTGCGACCACGCTTGATAATATTGATTGCGACGTTTCCTTTGATGAACTTGGTATAAGTCGTCTTTATATTGATGAGGCACACAATTACAAAAATGTACCTATCGAAACAAAAGCGGACAATGTGCTTGGAATTACTCGCAGCGGCTCAAAAAAATGCAAAGATATGCTTGATAAGGTTCGTGTAGTTCAAAAAAGCGGAGGGGGAGTTGTTATGGCGACAGGAACACCGATAACCAACTCAATAACCGATGCGTTTATTATGCAAAAATATTTACAAAACGGAGAACTCGGACTTCTTGATTTGCAGAACTTTGACAGCTGGATAGGTATGTTTGCCGAAAAATCAACTGAATTTGAAATAGATGTTGATACCTCAAGCTACCGCCTTGCTACAAGATTTTCAAAATTTCATAATCTGCCGGAGCTGACAACGCTGTTTTCACAGATTGCCGATTTTCATCATATGGACGAGGTTAACGGAATCCCTGCGTTTGATGGCTATTCGGATGCGCTTATCGGTAAAACGCTAAGCTTTGAAAATTATTTGGATCTTATTTCTTCTCGTGCGGATGTTGTCAGAGCCGGCTTTGTTAACAGAAGCGTTGATAATATGCTTAAAATCACAACAGACGGTCGTAAAGCTGCACTTGATATAAGGCTAGTTGACTCGAATGAGCCATTTACACAGCAGTCTAAAGTGTATCGTTGTGCCGAAAATGTTTTTGATATTTATCTAAAAACCGACGGAACGCAACTTGTCTTTTGTGACACATCAACGCCTAAATCGAGTTTCAATATGTATGACGAGCTCAAACGGCTGTTGATTGAAAAAGGCATATTGCCGTCGCAAATTGCGTTCGTCCATGATGCAACAACTGAGGCAAAAAGAAACACATTATTCAAGATGATGAGAAACGGCGATATTCGTGTTTTAATCGGCTCTACATTCAAACTCGGTATCGGAGTTAATGTTCAGGATAAACTGATAGCCATTCATCATCTTGATGTTCCATGGCGACCGGCTGATATGACTCAGCGTGAAGGAAGAATACTCAGGCAGGGCAATCAAAACTCAAGGGTCCAAATATTTCGCTATATCACCGAGGGAAGCTTTGATGCGTATTCGTGGCAACTTCTCGAAACAAAGCAGAGATTTATTACAAGCTTGTTGTCAGGCTCGTACACAGAGCGTGAAGGTAGTGATGTTGAGGATACCGTTTTGAATTATGCAGAAATTAAGGCTCTTGCAGTAGGAAACCCTCTTGTTAAAAAGCGTGTTGAAACAGCAAACGAGCTTTCTCGCTATTATACCTTGCAAAGAAAATTAGTTGAAACACGAATTCGGCTCGATAAAGAACTTAAAGAGCTTCCTTCAAAAATGCTTCATCAGAAAGAGCTTATCAAAAAGGCAATGCAGGACAAGCAATATTTCGACCAATATCGCAAAGACGTGCCGGTTGCGGTGACCTCTGCTGACAAAAACAAAGAAGCGGAAAAAAGAAAGCTGTTGCGTGAAACACTGTTTAATGCAGTCAAAAACAATGAATTACAAATCAAAGAAAGGACAGCCTTCGAATATTGCGGATTTAAGATTATTCTGCCTGCAAATATGGCAAAGGGAAAGCCGTTTGTTTGGTTAGAACGGGAGGGCAAATATTATGTTGAACTTGGCGATACAGAGGTTGGCGTTTTAATCAGAATCGACAACTATCTGAACAATCTTGATAAGCATATAGAAAATCAGCAAAAGCAATTATTCAATATGGGTGAGCGCAAAAAAGGCATTCAAAAGGAACTTGGCAATGATGAAAACTATGCGGATGTTATTGCCGAATTAAAAGAAAAGCTTGCAGAAATAGATAATAAATTGGGGGTAAATAAAAAGTGAGCGGAAAAGAACAAATAAAAGATGCAAATATTCCGCAGATGAATATTAACAGACTTGTAGATGAACTGACAACGGCATATTGTAATATAATCAATGCAAATGTGCCTATCAGAAAATTTCCGTCAGTTATGCTGTGGGGAGCGCCCGGTGTCGGCAAATCACAGGCTGTTCGACAGATTGGAAAAGAAATAGAGAGTCAAACAGGAAAAAAGATACATATCACCGATGTGCGGTTGCTCCTTTTTAATCCGATTGACCTGCGTGGTATTCCAACTTCAAATGCAGACAAGACGCTTGCCGTTTGGCTAAAACCGCAAATTTTTCAAATGGACGAAAGCGACAGCATTGTCAACATCCTTTTTCTTGATGAAATTTCGGCAGCGCCTCAATCTGTTCAGGCGGCGGCATATCAGATTACGCTTGACAGAGCAGTTGGAGAACATAAACTTCCCGAAAACTGCATAGTCATTGCTGCCGGCAACAGAACAACCGACAAATCCGTGGCATTTAAGATGCCAAAAGCACTTGCCAACCGACTTTTGCACATTGAGGTTGAAGGCAGTTTCAAGTCGTGGAAGCAGTGGGCTATTCAAAGCGGAATAAACGAAAAGGTTGTCGGATTTCTTACTTTTAATTGTGAGCGTCTTATGAATTTTGATTCTAATGCCGACGACCTTGCTTTTGCAACGCCTCGTTCGTGGGAAATGGTGAGCAACATTTTAAATTATGTAGATTCTGATGTTGACAAGATGTATTCATTGATAGCCGGTGTAATCGGGTTTGGACCTGCCATTGAATTCAGAACATGGTCAAAGGTGTATAAGGAGCTGCCCGATATAGAAGAAATATTCGACGGAAAACAGCCAAAAGTTCCTACACGCACGGATGCCATGTATGCGTTGTGTGCCTCAATGACTGCTTACGCAAGAGAGTATAGAGATGATATGAAGCGCATAGCAAATTCGATAATATATGCCCAACAAATGGCTCCCGATTTTTCAACGGTTTTGCTTAAAGACTATATGTATATAGAAAAGGATTACAGAAAGAAGCTACTTAATATCCCCGAATTTTCTGCATGGCTGAACTCGAAAGGGAAGTTGTTAAATGGAAATATCTAACAAAAAAGTAAGGCAGTATATCAATCGGCTTCTTTTGGCACGAATGCGTATTCTGTGTAATCACGGCTTTTACGGTTTGCTGTTAATGCATATGATTTATTCTATTGATGAGGGCTGCGAAACTGCCTATACCGACGGAGTGCGTATTGCGTTCAGTCCGTTTTTTCTTGAAGAACTGTCAGATAAAGAATTAGACTATGTTTTGATGCACGAGATACTTCATGTTGTTCTTCAACACTGTTTAAGAGGTGAGTACAAAGATAACGAACGGTATAATATTGCTGCCGATATAGTGATAAATTCAACTATTATGCATGAGAATGACGACAAAGCGAGCAGTATAACTTTGTCAACATACGGCGAAAGTATGCACATTGCTCCTGACGGAAAGGAAGGTTATCTTTATACAGCCGAAGAAGTTTATGAGATGTTACAGAGCAAGCAAAAGATTTTTGACAGCGGAAACAAAAAATCAAATGCAAAGAGATGGGACGACCATTCTCAATGGGGAAAATTTGAAGAAGACAGCAAGCTGAGAGATGTCTGGGTAAAGAATTTCGCAGAGTGTTGCGAAGCTATTAAAGTCCGTGATGCTTCAAACAACAGAGGAACGCTTCCGATGTTTGCACAGCGTATGCTTGAAAAATTAAAAAAACCGCAAACAGACTGGAGAACGATATTGAACGATTTTATTCAGGAAGAAATTTGCGATTATTCCTTTTCCCCACCGGACAGAAGATTTCAAGACAGTCCGTTCTTCCTTCCGGATTTTAATGAAATGGGCAAAAACGATAATGTTAGTGATATATTGTTTTTCATAGACACCTCCGGTTCAATTTCAGACAATGATATGACCACCGCTTATTCCGAAATAAAAGGTGCGATTGACCAATATGACGGAAAACTGCAAGGCTGGCTCGGCTTTTTTGATGCGGCGATTATTGAGCCGAAACCGTTTTCATCGTTTGAGGAATTTAATGTTATAAAACCGGCAGGCGGAGGCGGAACGGATTTTCAAATTATTTTTGAATATGTCAATCAGCATATGAAAGAAAAAGAGCCAAACTGTATTATCATTTTGACCGACGGTTATGCTCCGTTTCCTAAAGAGGAACTTGCAAACGATATTCCTGTTCTCTGGCTTATAAATAATCAAGATGTAACTCCACCGTGGGGCAAAGTCGCAAGATTCACCGTTAGAGCATAAAAAATCAATTAGAAAGATAAGAAAATCATTTATAAAAAGTGCCGACTCGGTGACAAGCTTTTTAATTTTGTCTGTATAATCATTAAGAAAACCGTTTTTATAATGATTGTAGATTTCGTTGGTGAGCCACGCTCCGCATGTTTTAGAAATTCAGCTATCCTGAAATATGATTCTTAACGTAAGCGAGTTACTTGCTGTTGTTAGGAAAGACATTTATATAGTTCGTCTGGCTTGGCACAGTAGGATTCTCTACTTACCGTTTATCAAAAAAAGAATGTAAGACAGCAAAAGCCAAATGTATTTACAGGATATTTTATGTACTCAAAAAGGTACATCACAAACGATATTATATATGCGTAAGAAAAAGCCGGAAGTCAGTTATTTGTTTTTGGAGGTTTATTATGCGATATTACAAAATTGAAGCTACCGTTCTTTCGGATGTTGAAATTCCGAGAAAAAAGTCGGACGTTTTTGATGAATTTGCTGATAATATGCAGAGCCTTTCACAGACGTTTTATATCAAGTCGGATAAAAAAGACTATGTTTTTGCCATAAGCACCGGCAATAATAATGTTATCTATTTCGGAGCGATTATAAATGAGCGCGGCAATATAAAAAGTGTCCTCGATAATTATATGAAATTATGCAATTTCAAGACGGAGTATAACTCTATCGAAGAACAGGTCTTTGATAGACTAAGGGATAATCTCCGAATAGCAGAATATTCAAATTTTATAAGAGATGACGAAGATCTCACCGAAAAATTTGGCATAACTCCTTTATTAAATCAACACGGTTTTAACAGCTTAAAATACGGTGAAAACATTATTGAATTAAAAAGCCGAGAGAAAATTGTCGACGAGGCGAAAAAACATCTGTATTCAGACAGCTTCCTTCCGGAAATCGACAGGATTTATGCAGGCAAAATGATTAAAGCCCCAATAGGTCATCCTGTTCATTATTTCCTTAGAACGCGCTTAAATGAAACGAGAGAGGGACTTTCGCGCTCGCTGATTTCAGCACTGTATGATAATGGCCGAATTTTTAATAAGCGTTATACTTATGTTGACTTTTATGAAAATGATAGTTTTAACGATAGTGCCCTTGAAGCGCTTTACAGAAGCTGCGGAGGCGGTGCAATAATCATCAGGTATCACTCGGATGATGAAAGCAACGACCGGTTTGCGCGAAACAACCGTAATAACATTGAGAGAATTTGTGAAACGGCAAAAACATTCTGCCAATCCGTATTGACTGTTTTCTGGACGAATCTCGATTCCGTAAAAACACGCGATTCTTTTCTTGCAAATCTGACGTCTGTGCCGATAGTCGAAATTACAGAGGATATGGCAAATGCCGAACGTGCTGAGATTTATCTGTCCGAAAGGGCAAAGGATAACAAAATAGATGCCGACGACAAGCTTTTCAACAATATCAAGGACGGAAAAAGCTTCCATATTACAGAACTAAACCGCTGGTTTGATGAGTGGTATACGGAGAAACTGCATACCGTCGTTTATGCTCAGTATAAAGATGTAAAAACAGTAAAAGCGGAGATAGTAAAAGCAGCTCCGAAAGGAAATGCGGCCGTAGAGCTGCACGAAATGATCGGTCTTGACAATGCAAAAGAGGTTATCGAAAACGCGGTAAGCTTTTTCAAAATGCAAAAGCTCTATGCGGAAAAAGGAATAAAGGCTGACCGCCCGTCAATGCACATGGTGTTTACGGGAAATCCGGGCACCGCAAAGACAACCGTTGCCCGTTTGTTTGCACAGATAATGAAGGATAACGGGCTCCTAACCAAAGGCGATCTTTATGAAGTAGGCAGAGCGGATATTGTCGGGCAGTTTGTCGGTCAGACAGCGCCGCTTGTCAAAAAGCATTTTAATATGGCAAAGGGCAGCGTGCTTTTCATTGACGAAGCATACTCTTTGGTTGACGACAGGAACGGACTTTACGGCGACGAAGCTATCAACACGATTGTTCAGGAAATGGAAAACAACCGTAGTGACCTTGTTGTTATTTTTGCAGGATATCCCGATAAAATGGAAGAGTTTCTCAATAAAAACCCCGGTTTGCGTTCAAGGATTGCATTTCATGTGAACTTCGACGATTACAGTACCGACGAGCTTATAGATATAGCCGATTTGATGATTAAAAAAACGGGCTTTAAGTTTACCGGAGAAGCGCATAAAAAGCTCGGTGAGGTTTTTGATACCGCAAGAAAAAAGCAAGATTTCGGCAACGGGAGATATGTCAGAAACTTGATTGAGCTTTCTTCATTAAAGCAGGCATCACGACTTGCAAAATCAGATATTGACCATTTGACGGATGACGAAATGCGAACTATAACCGTAGCGGATATTGCCGCACCGCTTTTAAGCCAAGACGACGGCAAGATGGCTGCAATCGGTTTCTGATGATGCACCTTTAAGACCACGGTGTTTAATAAGCTTCGCTACCGTTTATTGATTCTTACGTCTCGAAATATAAAATTCGGTGCTTAACAAAAAATCTCACTCCGTTACGGAGTGAGATTTTGTTTGTTTATTCGATTCTTTAATGCGTCTGTTTCCTTTTCATACAAGGATTTGTCAAATAAAAACTTACGCTCTTTATTGTCGCTGTCCGTGAAATAAAAATAATAAATACAGACAACGCCGCCTCTTCTCATTGACGTTTTCTGCTCTGTTTTTGCGTTTTTGACCTCTGAATATTTATATGTCTTTTCATTAAACGGAGTTGTACGAACAGAAAAATCGTTCTCGCCCACGCATACCTTAAAGAAAAAATATCTGTTAATCAGCGGAATTGAAACAAACAACGACAAAGCAAAGCCTACCGAAAACATAAGACCTACTGTAAAAATTTTACCGCTTCCGCCTCTTAATTGGTCAACAGCTAAGATTAAAAATACTAAGCTGACTGCCGAAGAAAAAAGCATTGGGATTTTTCCGTATAATTTACCGTCAATCACGTACTTTTGTTTATTACTCATCTTCGCTACCGTCGGCCCCTTCCTTATTAAAATAATCCTTGTCTATTTTCTCGATAAGAAAAGCAATTTCATCATATTGACACGGCGAAAAATAAAACTTTTTCACTTCGCCGCTCGGAGTTCTGTAATTCAAATAGTTCTGGCTTGCACCGTTTACCGATTTACCTGTGCTTTCCCAAACTTCTGATATATCTGTGTACTTGTATTCCTTTTTATCCCAAGGTGATTTGCAATGGCAAAACGAGTCTTCTCCTATCAAAAGTTTTATAAATATAAAACGATAAGCAGAACAAAGAGTCAATGCAGCCATTACTATTGTAAATACCAAGGTGATAATAAACCCATGCAATACTGCCGTAACAGCAGCGAATATGACCGTTACTATCAGAGACAAAAGCACACTTATTTTATCGTTTTCAACTTTGTATAACCACTTTTTTTCCATTATTATATCCTTTCTCGGCTTATTCCAATATAAATAATGTTTTATAAAATCGATACTTATAAAACGAGATTCACTCGACTGTTTAATGATAATTCTTTTTATTTCGTTTGCAGATAAAGAAATTTCAAGGGCTATATATCCGCTGCTGTATTCATATTTCGCATTGCTAACGCCTTAAATTTCTTCTTCTTTTTTAAATATATAATCGCAAGCGGGATGTCCGCAAGCAACCATGCGGCAGGGGCTGCGTAGCATACTGCATTGAAGCCGATAAGCGGAGTGAAAATAAGCGCTATTGATATTCTTCCTATCAGCTCGCCGGCACCCGCAACCGCATTTGCATATGTAAAGCCGAGACCCTGCAGAGTGTTCCTTAAAACGAACAGCACCGCGACAAGACTGAAGCATTCCGCCGTGGCGATAAGATATTTATGGGCGGCAAACAAGACGTCTTCATTAGGCTCTGTCATAAACAGCCTGACTATCGGCATACCTGCCGTCAGAAGAGCAACGCTTAAAGCGACGGAAAGAAGTATGTTGAGCGTAAATATTTTTTTAACCGATTTAATTATTCGATCGTACTTTCCGGCCCCGTAGTTTTGCCCGACGAAGGTTTGTGTACCGACGCTGAGTCCACTCAGCGGTATATTTGCAATATTCTCGACCCTTCCTGCGGCGGTAAAGCCTGCAATAGTCGCCGTGCCGAATGAATTTACCGCGCTTTGAAGACACATCGACCCGATAGAGGTAACGGTAAACTGAAGCGAAACGGGTATTCCCAATTTTAACTGTATGAATGCTGTTTTGAGGTCGAGTTTGAGCTCTTTTTTTGAAATGTGTACGCTTGTATTGCGCCTTAAAATGTAATTTCCCGTAAGGACGGCTGCCGTAATGTGAGAAATAAGCGTAGCAAGCGCGGCTCCCTCAACGCTCCAGCGAAATACCTTTATGAACAGCATGTCAAGCGCGAAATTTACAAAAATACTTGCCGTAAAATATATGAGCGGTTTTCTGCTTTCACCGACGGCTCTTGAAATTGCGGTAAAATTGTTTGAGAGCATCTGAAACGGTATTGCAAAGTAAAGAATGTTTACATACGCCGAGGAAAGACCGAGAATTTCGTCCGGCGTGCCGATAAGCTTCAAAAGAGGAGTGGAAATAATGTGCGCGACAACAACAAGTAATAGGCCGAGCAAGAACGACACCGTAATGCTGCTTCCGGAATATCTGTTGACCCTGTCTTGGTCCTTTGCGCCGTAAGCATGCGCCACCGGTATTGTAAATCCGCTTGTAAGGCCGAGTGCCGCACCGACAATAAACGAGCTTATCGAGGCGACTCCGCCGACTGCGGCAAGAGCGTCCGTGCTTACATATCGCCCGACAAGTATATTGTCGACCAATGTATAGTTATACTGTAAAAGCGATGAAGCCATAATCGGCAGCGAGAATTTAATTATACTTTTTATCGGCTTGCCGGTGAGCATAGAATTTTGTTTTGTCATTTGCCAACTCTTCCAAAGTATTTTTAAAAATTAAATTCAATTAGAATTTGCTTAAATTTTAGCACTTGTGCAGTATTATGTCTATAAAAATATTCTGCCGGGAGAGCTTTAGCAACAGCAGGATAAAACCAATGGCGGAGCGGCACAATCAAAGACATCACGGCAGCTTTGAGCAGGTTGAAATAAGCTCCTGCGGATTAAACTCAAATCCGTTGATTGCAAAAGGCAAATATCCGTCGGTAATCGCCTGTAATGTAACAAACGGAAGAATGCCGAGAGTCAACACAATAAAGGACAGTGAAATGCAGCAGCCCGCCGAATATTTCGGAGTAGATTACAGAAAAGACTTTTTGAATTTGTAAAAAACAAGGTGCAATTCCGAATGAATTGCACCTTTCTTTATTTTTTGCTTTAATGCAGTGCCTTTGTGGGACAGTTTTTTGTACACTCGTAGCAGAGAATACACTCTGTTCCGTTTTTTCGCTTGCGTGAATCCTTGTTAACCTCAACATTCATTGGGCATACTTTCAGGCACTTGCCGCAATGAACGCATTTACTCTCGTCGCAGTGGACGCGCAGAAGCGAAAAATAACTCATGGGCTTCAGAAATACTGTGATAGGGCAGAGATATTTGCAGAATGCGCGGTTATCCTTAAATATAAAGGCAAGCGCAATTCCGGATATATAGTAAAGCGCATTTCCGGCGAGAAACAGCCAAAACATAATTTTCTCAAGATTTGCGACCTTGAACAAAAACAGACCCGACACAAGAGCCAATGATAACGCAAACATCACATAGCGCAGAATTCCGAGCTTTTCTTTTCGCGGCTTCCGTGGCTGCTTATAAGGAAGAAAGTCCAAAACCATAGCCGTCCAACAGGCATAGCCGCACCATCCGCGTCCGAACAGCAGCGGTCCGAAGATTTTGGCCACGGCATAGTGAATGGTTGCTGCTTCAAAAACGCCGAGGAACAGATAGTACCAAAAGCCTTCAATCTGCATATTTTCTCGGGAGAATATGCCGAGATACAGCAGCATATAGCTTCCGACTGCCAGCTGTACAAAATGACGCGCATAGCGTTTCTCGGCGGTAAAAAGTGCCGTCCCCAATGCGAGACAGGTGCCTATGTAGCTGAAATTCAGCAAATAAAACAGATTATCCTTTATTAGCCATAGTGTGATTGCCACCGCTTCGAACAACAAAAACAGTAATACCGACACAAGGTATCTCGATAAACCCTTGTTATTTCCTTTCTCTTTTTTCTTTTTCATTGTTTTTTCCATCCTTCTTTGTGAATATGAAACGGCTGATTTTATTCGGATTTATACCGATTCTTGTGCCGCTTTTAATGCCTGCGACAATATAACTATATACTGTAATTTTAAAGCTTATGAGCAAAATGTGCAACTGCAATTCTGTTAAAAAACGGTAAAAGCGCCGCAAATTGTGAAAATCGGTAATCGGTCTGAGGAAGCTCGGCCGTTTGGCATCGCCGAATATACCGCAAGCAATATCGACGTATTTATTATCGACTTGTTTAATAAAATAAAATAACGGACAAATGGGCATAATCCGGGGATTGTAAGACCGGCGATATAATATAATAAGCCTAAATACGGCAACACGTACAAGATTTACGGATATTTTTTCGCATTTAGTTGCGAAAACGTTTCCGCTGTGATAAAATTCTTTTGTATTTTACGGGTGCGGCGGCTTTGCGCCTTTGCCTGCTTTAACGGAGTTGAGATTGATGAAAACTGCAATTGTTACGGGCGGTTCGAGCGGAATAGGACTTTCCTGCTGCCGTAAGTTTCTTGAAAACGGATACAGGGTGTATGAGCTGAGTCGCCGCGAGCCGAAGATTCAAACGGTCGGCGTTAAGCATATCTCGTGCGACGTCACGGATGAGCACTCGGTTTCCGAGGCATTCAAAAAAATATATAATGACAGCGGAAGCATTGATATACTTGTGAATAATGCAGGCTTCGGCATCTCAGGGGCGGTTGAATTCACAGAGCTTGCAGAAGCTAAAAAACAGTTTGACGTCAATTTCTTCGGCTGCTTTATTTGCTCAAAAAACGTAATTAAATATATGAGACTTCAAGGCGGCGGAAGAATTGTTAATCTCAGCTCTCTCGCGGCTCCGCTTGCCATACCGTTTCAGGCGTTTTATTCGGCGTCAAAGGCGGCTGTAAATTCGCTGACTCTGGCTCTTGCAAACGAGGTGCGACCGTTTAATATAAAGGTCTGCGCCGTAATGCCGGGCGATGTTAAAACGGGTTTTACCGCGGCAAGAGAGAAAAATACCGCCGGTGACGAATTTTACGGCGAAACACTTAAAAGAGCGGTTGCCGGTATGGAGCGCGACGAGCAAAACGGTATGTCACCGGACGATATAGCCGATGCGGTGTATGCTGCGGCAACCAAAGCTCGTCCGAAGCTTTTGTCTACAAAAGGCACTAAATATCATCTGTTTTTGGCACTTTCAAAGGCATTGCCGGTTTCGCTTGTGAACATCATAGTCGGAAAGCTTTATTCTTAATAATTCGGGGCGTAAAGCAATACTGTTATTAGCTGCTTTTGCCCCGTTTTCTTGTTATTCAATAAAAACATATTCGGAGGTACTATGCAAAATTTTGTAGAGCTTATTCAAAATGTAAACAGTAAGGTAAACAGCGTCGTTTGGGGGCCTCCGATGCTCATATTGATGCTGCTTACCGGTCTTTATCTCACGTGCGGTACGCGATTTTTTCAAATACGCCGTTTTTGCTACACAATTAAAAATACGGTTGCCGCAATTTTTAAAGACCGCAAGGTAACAAAAACCAAGGACGAAAAAGCCATATCGCAGTTTCAGGCACTTGCAACGGCTCTTGCCGCAACGGTAGGCACGGGCAACATTGTAGGCGTAGCCACCGCGATTTCCTCCGGCGGAGCGGGTGCGGTATTTTGGATGTGGATTTCTGCTTTGCTCGGTATGATGACGAGCTTTTCCGAAAATGCGCTCGGCATATATTTTCGCAGAAAAAACGAAAAAGGCGAGTGGGTGGGCGGCCCTATGTATTATATCGAAAAAGGACTCGGCCAAAAGTGGCTTGCGGTTATATTTTCTGTTTTTTGCCTGTTCGCGTCGTTCGGAATAGGCTCGGTAGCTCAGGTCAACGGAATATCCACGGCACTTAAGGGTTCGTTTAATATACCGGGCGTTGTTACGGGGATAGTCGTTTGCGCCCTTATAGCCGTTATAATTTACGGCGGACTGAAAAGAATAGTCACGGTGACGGAAAAATTTGTGCCTTTTATGGCGGCGTTTTACATAATAGGCGCGCTTATAATAATAATCGTAAACTTCCGCCATATAGGCGACGCTTTCGGCGAGATATTTTCGGGGGCGTTCAGTATGCGCTCCGTCGGAGGAGGCGTTATGGGATACGGTATTTCAAGAGCCATGCGTTTCGGTGTGGCGCGCGGAGTATTTTCTAATGAGGCTGGCCTCGGCTCGTCGGTAATGGTCCATTCCTCCTCTGATGCCAAGGAACCCGTAACACAGGGTATGTGGGGCATATTTCAGGTGTTTTTTGACACCATTGTTATATGCACCCTTACGGCACTCGTAATACTGACTACCGGGGCAAATCTGCAAAGCGGACTTGAGGGAGTCAATATAACAATATATGCCTTTGAGAGTGTGCTCGGCAAATGTGGCTCTTATATAGTATCCATAGGTATAGTTATGTTCGCTTTTTCAACCATACTCGGCTGGTCGGTGTACGGCTCGCGCGCCGCAGAATATATAGGCGGAAAAAAGCTGACTGCGGTGTATAAAATAATATTTCTCGCAATGACATTTATAGGTGCCGTGTCGAGCATTCAGCTTGTTTGGGATCTTTCCGATACGTTTAACGGTCTTATGGCTTTGCCGAATCTTATAGGTCTGTTGCTTTTGTCTGGGACGGTGTTTAAAATAACCAAAAACTACGAGCAGAGAGTGATAGGCGGCAAAAAGATAAAGCCGATGCTGTCTTTTTATGACCGTGAGAAATAATTTTCGGTATTCACATTTAACTCCGAATTTGATATAATATACGGGATTTAAAAAGATAAAAGAGGAAATTTATGTCAGGTAAAAAGGACTACATCAGAAATTTTTGCATAATTGCCCATATCGACCACGGCAAGAGTACGCTTGCCGACCGTTTGTTGGAGCTTACGGACTCCGTAGCGAAACGCGATATGGAGGCGCAGCTTCTTGACAATATGGATATTGAGCGTGAACGCGGTATAACCATTAAGGCACGTGCCGTAAAGCTTGATTACAAGGCTGCCGACGGCAAAAAATATGAACTGAACTTAATAGACACTCCCGGTCATGTTGACTTCAACTATGAGGTGTCGCGTTCCCTTGCGGCATGCGAGGGAGCTGTGCTGATAGTTGACGCGTCACAGGGGATAGAGGCTCAAACTCTTGCAAATACCTACCTTGCGCTTGACCACGACCTTGAAATTGTACCGGTAATAAATAAAATCGACCTTCCCGCCGCAGAGCCGGAGCGCGTTGCTAAAGAAGTGGAGGACGTTATAGGCATACCGTGTATGGATTCGCCGCGAATTTCGGCAAAAACGGGCGAGAATGTCCCCGCTGTGCTCGAGGAAATCGTAAACCTTGTGCCGCCTCCGGATGATAACGATTCAAAGCCGCTCAGAGCGCTTGTATTTGACTCCGTATATGACAGCTATCGCGGTGTAATTGTCTATGTCAGAATAGTTGACGGTGTGGTAAGGCCGGGGCAGACTATGCGTCTTATGGCTACGGGTGCCGAATTTACAATTGTGGAAACGGGATATATGCGCGCCAAGAGCTTGGAGCCGACAAAGCAGCTGTCCTCGGGCGAGGTCGGTTATATCACCGCTTCGATTAAAACCGTAGGCGATGCGCGCGTAGGCGATACCGTGACTCTTGCCGAAAATCCGGCTTCGGAGCCGCTTGCAGGATATCGCAAGGTAAATCCGATGGTTTTCTGCGGAATTTATCCGGCGGACGGAGCGGATTATGAGGCTCTTAGGGATGCTCTTGCCAAATTACAGCTGAATGACGCCTCGCTCTCGTTTGAACCCGAGACGTCAAGTGCCCTCGGATTCGGCTTCAGGTGTGGTTTTTTGGGGCTTTTGCACCTTGAAATCATACAGGAACGCCTCGAGAGAGAGTATGACCTCGACCTCGTAACAACAATACCTTCGGTTGTCTACAAAATACATCTTACCGACGGAAACGTAGTCGAAATAGACAATCCGTGCAACTACCCCGACCCCGCAACAATAGACTTTGCGGAGGAACCCATGGTTGAGGCGCACATCTTTTCTCCTAAGGATTATGTGGGAGCCATAATGGACCTTTGCCAAGACAGACGCGGCGAATATAAAGAAATGACGTATCTTGACGCCGACAGGGTGGACTTAAAATATATACTCCCGCTTAACGAAATAATCTACGACTTCTTTGACGTCTTAAAATCGCGTACGCGCGGCTATGCTTCGTTTGACTATGAGCTTTGCGGCTACCAAAGGTCAAGCCTTGTAAAGCTCGACGTTCTTTTGAACGGCGATATGATAGATGCCCTCTCGTTTATTATTCACTCCGAAAAGGCTTATCCGAGAGCGCGCAGAATAGCCGAGAAGCTTAAGGACAATATTCCGCGCCAGATGTTTGAAATTCCCATTCAGATAGCCGTGGGCGGCAAGGTAATAGCGCGCGAAACCGTAAAGGCAATGCGTAAGGACGTGCTTGCTAAATGCTACGGCGGCGATATAACGCGTAAAAAGAAGCTGCTTGAAAAGCAAAAAGAGGGTAAAAAGCGTATGCGCAAGTTCGGTACGGTAGAAGTTCCGCAAGAGGCGTTTATGGCTGTGCTTAAATTAGACGATGAATAATATAGGACTGTATATTCACATTCCGTTTTGCAATTCAAAGTGCCCGTATTGCGATTTTTACTCGTTTCGCGCCGATGACGATACAAAAAACAGATATGTTTCGGCTGTTTTGCGAGAACTTCGGAACAATTCAAAACAGCTTAATTGTAAAGCTGATACTCTTTACATTGGCGGCGGAACTCCGTCGGTTTTGGCTCCGGATTATCTTTGTCAAATCATAAACAGCGCAAAATCAACGTTTTTGACCGATGATGCGGAAATAACGGTAGAGTGCAACCCGTTTTCGCTCGGCGACGAATTCTTTGAAAAAGTAAGCGAGTGTAAAGTAAATAGGCTTTCCATAGGCTTGCAGTCGGCAAATGACGGCGAACGTAGGATTTTAGGCAGACGAGCCGGCAAAAGCGAGGTTCAAAGTGTCGTTTCGCGGGCAAAAAAAGCGGGAATAAATAATATTTCGCTTGATGTCATGCTCGGCGTGCCGGGTCAAACAAAAGAGAGCCTTAAAAGCACGCTTGATTTCTGCATTTCTTCGGGTGTGCCGCATCTCAGCTGCTACATTCTCAAAATAGAGGAGAATACGCCGTTTTTTCGTATGAGAGACAAATTGCCGTTCCCCTCTGACGACGATACGGCCGATATGTACCTTTTTATGTGCGAATACCTCGAAGAACACGGTATTATGCAGTATGAAATATCAAATTTTGCGGTTCCCGGCTTTGAGAGCCGCCACAATCTGAAATATTGGCACGATGAGGAGTACCTCGGCATAGGTGCTTCGGCACATTCGTTCTTAGGCGGAAAACGCACATATTATCCGCGTGATATTGAGTATTTCATAAGCGGCAACGAGCGTTTAACTGAGGGTGACGGCGGCGACGAAGAGGAATTTTGTATGCTCGCTTTAAGGCTTCGCGAGGGGCTTACTCAAGAGCGTTTTTACGCCCGTTTTCATCACGAGATACCGCAAAAAATGCTTGAAAGCGCAAAGCAATACGAAAAATACGGGCTTTGCAGCTGTGAGAGCGGCGGAATTTTTCTGACGCGGCGCGGATTTTTACTCTCCAACTCCGTAATATCCGAAATTATCTTATAGATATAAATATTTCAGGGCTTGTAATTTGCTTTACAAGCCCGTTTTTTTGTGCTTTTCGGGCGTTTGTGAAATTAAAACGGCTTTTTGTTACAATGGCGTTTTTTTGTCGCACAGCACGTGATAAAATCAAGAGGCTAAACGGAAGAGTTCTCCGAAAGTGAATTGATTATATAGAATTTCCGGTGTGTAATTTGTACAAGATTACCCAAAACGGCTGCAATTTTTGTCGAAGAGTGCTTGCAATCTAAAATTTTACATATTTTCATTTTAAAATGACAAAAGATTGTCAAACTGCGTTCACAATCTGTTAATATTTGGTTTAAAGACTGTTTAAAATGAGTTTTTAAATTAGCTAAAAACTCTTTACACCAAGTCATTTTTGGTGTAAACTTAAGTATAAATATACGGTGTAATAGTGTACCCATTTGCGCCTTAAAATCGGTAAATAGACGCTTGCTCCGCAAAATGATGGAAAACAAACGTTAAAGTAAACCCGAAGCGGTGCGGATTTATCGTATACTATTATATATAGCGTTTTTAATCAATTTATCGGAGGTTTTTCATTTGGCAGATCTTATATTTCGGCATCTTACCGGAGCCGATGGCGAGGGCGTTTACAAAAACGGCAAAACCGGCTTCTCGGTTTCTTATTTCAAAAAGAAAGAAATAGACTCGCGCTATCCCTCGGGCGGCTATACGGTTGTCGGTCAAATAGGTAAGGGCAAACGCGAAATCGGTGATTTGCAGTCTGACGACGGGCAAACCGAAAAGGTGTATGCCGCAACGAAAATGCCTCATACCGCGGTAGTCGGCTACATAGAGACAGAGGCTGACAAATTCATTGCGATAGTTAAAGACAGGCTCTTACTTTGGCTTTTGTTTGCGCTTTTGATAGCGGCACTTATAATAGGTCTTATATTCCTTTTAAAGGCCGTTATACCGACAGGCGGCGATGGCACAACCACAACGCCCCCCGCAGGCGTAATCGACCAAAATGCCATATTGGGCGAGGGCGAGATTTCCGTACCCGATAAAACAAAAACAAGGGGCAGGCAGATAAAGGTCTACGGTATTCCCGAGCTTCCATTGGCGGCAAATACCAAGGAGCAGAGCTTCGTATTCTCAAATCCCGAGGAAAACCCGTGCTTCTTTGTTATAGAAATAGAGCTTTCAGATACAGGCGAGGTTATATATACCTCAAATCTCTTGCCGCCGGGCTATTCAATATCAAAGTTCACGCTGAACCGTGAGCTTGCGGCAGGAACCTATCCTGCAACAATCCATGTTAAGACATACAGCTTTGATAAAGAGCAGCGTAAACTTAACAATATGGATTTAAAAACGACCATCGTGGTTTCATAAGAAACTATATTCAAAATACAGATTTTGAGGAAAGGAGTTGCAGTTTATGCAAAAAATTTCAAAGATTAAAATCGGAAAAAGCATAACTGCTGTGCTGCTTTGCGTAGTGCTTTTGGTAACGTCGATTCCCATGGTTCTCGCGGCCGGCGAGGGCGAATATGACCCGATACCGACCTTTACCGAATCGGATAAAAGGGAAGCGGCTGCAACACTTAATGACGACGGCGGAATTACGGTCAGCTTCCCCGCGGCTAAGGTTAGCGAGCGCAAAACCGGCACAAAAACAATTGACGGGTATATGTTAGAGCTTGTTGATCTCGGAACATATACCGAAGTTCACACAAGCACGGTTTTGCTGCGCAAGATGGTTAGTCCCACCGGTACCGCACCGTACACGGCTGAGATTACGGCAGACGAAATCAAAACAAAGGTGCCTGCGGGTCTGTCTGACGACCACCGTTACAATATTACGATAACGGCGTACGACAGCGACGGCTGGTTCTCGGAGGCTGTTAACGCATACGTTTCGGATGTTCCGACTTATGTATACGATGCGTCCGCTTATGCCCCCGTTACAAACAACGTTCTTGCCGTGCGTGAAATTCTTACCTTTGATAAAAAAGGTAACGCAGATGACCACGGTTCGTTTTCGGATACCGGAATCAACGAGAGAACCGCCGAAGTCAACAATGTACGCAGTACGTCAGGCTCCCTTGACTATATGCAGGAGGGTAATCACATTTCATTCGAAGGCAGAACCGATGGTGTAGGCGTTAAAGACACGGGCGATAGCTACGGCTACGCAATGCGTATCGAGTCCGCCGCAACCACCGACAGCCCTCAGTCCTTTGATACGTCATGGAGCCGTCAGACTTGGGACCCGACGGGTGCTTCCGAGATTTGGTACTATCTCGACTTCTCAGAGGTCAGCGTAACGGGGCTTTCATTCCGCCTTCGTTCAAACGAAAAGTATTTTGTACAGGATTTTGACAACAAATACAGTGAAAGCAGTAATGCTTTTAACAGATACGGCGATATAATTTACTCTACTGTCGGCACCACAAAAGCAGGCTATATGGGTGAGGCCCCATATTTATTCCTGCAGCAAACGGACGGCAGCTGGAAAAAGGTTATGTTAAACGACGGTACCGTTGACCTTGACCATTTCAAGGGATATGTCCGCATACCGCTTCAGTTTATGTGCTCCGAAACCGACTCCGTTGTTACGGATTCCAACGAGGATTTCGGTGTAAACAATCCTGTGTCCGATATGTATGTGTGGAACAACTCGGATAAAACTAAAGCAAATGCCGACAAGTATTATAACGAGAAAATTAAGCTTTCGCAGTCGGTAGTTGTTGACCCTGCCGGTACTTCGATATCCGATGCTCTGCTTATTAGACGCTATTCCTTCAGAATCAACAAGACATCATGGACTAGCGGCGAATACTATATCGACGGCGGCACAATGCTCGCTCCGTGTATGACTACGGCGGACGGCAGCAAGACAACAGCCGATTCGCCCAAAAGAGCTTATATCGATAAGACCAAAATCGGTACGGGTGAAGATCCGGTAGTTAATCGTACAAATGCTTTTAAAGCTATCGAGGATATTATGTCCGCAGGCTTTAAGTTTACGGGTTGCACATATGATCCGGCTTCTACGAGCCTTGAAACCAACAACGGCAGCGTAGGTAAAAAGATTTTCCTTGATAATGTATTGTTCTACCGTACAGACGGTCAGAAATACAGCGAAAATACCCTTAACGGAGCGGCAAACACAGGCACGCCCGTTAAGACATATTATGACCAGGAAACAGAAATTCCGCGCGCTATTTTCAATGCCTGCCAAAAGTACATTGAAGATCCGAACTCTTATGATTACCGCGCCGTTAAGTATATCGAGGACTTGATAGCCGGTTATAAAAAATCAATTGAGGAATATAACAAATCCGAAGAAGCCGGAAAATCCGGTATAATCGACGCTTCATTCCTTGAGGAGTCTGCGCTCGATACCAAGGCGGCAGCACTCGGTATGACCGAGGCTTGGGAAAAGTTCAAGACCGCCAAGCAGGCTTGTATAGACGGTAAAACCTACGGCTCTGCTAACTCGGGTGCCGACGACTTTGTTCCGATGATTGCAACTAAGCTTGAGCAGCTTCCCGATTTCGACGAAAATACTCTCGCGGTAAGCGATGAGGATAAAGCCGTTGTTAAGAGCCTTTATGAGGTTTATATCCGCCTTAACTTAAGCCAGCTCACTATGCTCGGCAGAGCGGAAGAGGAGAAGCTCTTAAAGTACTTCAGCTTTATAGAAGAAGAACTTGCCGACAACTCTGTTGTAATAGGCCAGGCGCTTACAAACAACAAGGTTATACCGTTCGGCGACTTCGATTCCTTGGAAAAAGGCACCAGAAGCTGGCAGTTTGAAAACTCAAAATATACCGGCCAGGTAGGTAAGGATTACTACTATTCTAAGGGATATTTGACATATCAGGTTCCCTTTGCTTCACTTTCGGCGCATTCTCAGGATACCGCAACGCCTACACTTATACCGACCGGCGCTCTCGGTAGTGACCCGCAGAGAAACGGTATTACAAGCTATCGTCAAAACGGTACTTCGGCAATCATTACATCAAACGGCCTTGAGGGCAAAAACGCCGCAACGGTTACCATAAATAACCAGTATGCCGAAGACAGAAAAGGCTGGTATAACTGCATAAGCATTACAAAGGGACTTGTTGACAAGGAACCGAGCAGCAGCGGCGATTACTCCACGCTGAGAGCCAACAATATGTCGTCTGAGAGTCTCGGCGATTTTGCTAAGTCGTATACCAAAAACGACATAGGCGAAACCGACCGTCTGGCACTTGTATTCTACGCAGACTTCTCTCAGCTTGACACATTCTCAATGGCGTTTAATATCAGCTCATACTATGAAGGTGCCGCCGAGGACTACACCCTCGACTTCGGTAGCAACAACGCGGCTTCTTACTTCTATCTCATTAACCCCAAGACGGGTGAATGGGCTAAATGTACTCCCAAGGATGAAAGCAAGAGAAGAATTTACGCTTACACCTCGGAGTACGGCATAGATACGGGAGACGGCGATTACCTGACCCTTTCTCACTACAAGGGCTATGTTATGGTTCCGCTCTTCCAGTTCTCGAGAGGCGTTCAGGGTATTTCGGTAACCTCTAACTATCGTATAGATGAAAAAGCCGAGTCCCTTAACAACATTTTCCGTGTTACCATAGGTATAGCGCCCTTGTCAAATTACGACGATTCGTCCGTAAACGGAAAGAGCGCAGCCGAAATGAACGGTAAGAGCTTTACAATAGGCTCTGTCGGCTTTACATACAGACAGGGTACCTCGGCATACGGCGCAGGCGTACAAAACAGAACCGGCGACGTCTCGTTCGACGATTATGCACAGGTTAAGTCTCTTACTTCAATGCAGTTTGAAAACGCGGTAGCGGATGTTGATATTTATAAAGCGAACACTCGTACCGAAAAGATAAACACGGCACTTGCTCTTTATGCACAGCTTTCGGATTATCAAAAGTCAATACCTTCCGTTGCAAGAGCATACAGCGTGCTTCAAAAGTACAAGAGCATCGACGACGGCATCACTTTGCTCGATCAGCCGCAAATTGCAGTTGCCGATTTGAAACCTTTGATTGAGGCTATGCCGGCTGCAGCAACCGGCGGTTCCGTAACAGACAGCAACGCCTTACCTTATCCCGGTTTTGTTATCGGCACCGATGCGAGCGGAACAGAGAAGCCGCTTATAAATTACGGCGCATATTCTCTCACCGCGGCTGACGTACAGAACATAATCAATTGGTATGAGCAGTCTTATGAGCGCTATACCGACGAGGCGATTGCGGCGCTCGGTGCGGAGAACGTCACAAAAATGGAAAACCTTTATAAGGTTGCAAAACGTTTGAGACTTCTCGAAAATTACCGTGACGGCTACACGAGTGACTCCGGTACCGCTATAACCGGTATTAAAGACCTTAACACTCTTGTTGCTTCAATGTACGGCGAGACCGGTAAAGCGACCGACCTTACGACCGACTGCAAGCTTATGCCTACCGGTCAGACCGCGGCGCTTGAAAACTACCTCGAAAAGTATAACGACCTTGATTATTACGCTAAGTATATCTTAACTGATAAGGCCGACAAATTTGCAAGTGCTCCTCAGTATAAGAATTATGCTAAGGCGGCCGAGGAGGTTAACAAGGTGCTTGCCAACATCAAAACTTACACCGACGACATCACCGGTAAGACGGTTAAGGGCGGCGTTGTTAGACTTGAAGAAAAGTACACGGCTCTTTACAATACCGTTAAGGGTCAAATGGACAATAGCGGTATTCAGGACCTCACCGCAATAACGGAAGCGGTTGAAGAGTACAATTCGTTTAAGGGCTATATAAGGCAGGTTCAAGAGGTTAACGACGGTAACACCGTTAATTCCTCGGACGGCGAAGCTCTCCACGGTATTATAGATACCCTCCGTATTTTCCCGAACTTTGTTTCGGAGGTAGACAAAGACAGCGTCGCTCTCAATAAGGATACAACAACGGGAACCGCAGTCTTTACTCTTTCAAATGCCGTTAACTATCCGGACGGAAGCTACACACTTCGTGTAACCTCTAAAAACGGAGGTCTTAAGGACACTACAGGCACCACCCACGATTACAACGTAGCAATGACGGGTGCGATTGAAAAGACCGTAACGGCAAAAGCTCTTAACACTTCTCCCGAAACCGCGGATGTCGCAAATAACACCGCTTCGGCGGCAGCTCCCAAGGCAATAAACTTTACGTTTACCGTCACGGGCGTTACCGTAACGAGTGAAGATGTTATTACAATAGAGCTTATCGATAATGCTACCGGTGAGGTTGCTGTTGACAAGACAACAAACGAGCCTGTCAGAAAAACTATCAATATTCATTTTGCCGCAGACGACTTCTTTGAGGTTACAATTCCTGCGGAAATAGATGTTCCTTGGGGCGAGACGGAAGCCGTTGATGTTTCCTATAAGGTTACGTCTTCACTTGATTCGGGCAGCAAGATTGGTGTTTCCGTAGCACGCAGCGCTTCTGTCGCAAATGACACTCTTACCAATGCAGCAACATCGACATACGCTCTTCCGTATACTTCACAGAACTTTACTTCCACAGAATTTACAGGTAAAAATGAGGGAGCGCTTCCTGCTCAAAAACCGTCATTGACGATTTCCGGTTGGACGGACGCTCCGATAGCCGAGTATTCGACTACTCTTACTTATACCGTAGATTACACTAAAGGTTAATTAACAAATTAAATGCTTTATCAAGACCATAAGGAGGTGGTTCTATGAAGAAAACATTATCAGTTTTGCTCTCAGTGCTTTTATTGTCGCTCGTGACTGTTCCGTCTTTCGCGGCTCCGGCTACGCTGAACAAAGAGAACCCCGTAGGCTCCGTAAAGATTTCTACCGGCGAGGGCAAACAGGATGAGTATGAGCTTACAATTCCTGCCGATACCGAAATACCGTGGGAAGCTACTTCTTACGCAATAGGTAAGGTTACGGCAACTAAAATGTGGCTGTCTCCCGGCAAGACCGTTAAGGTGGCTGTTTCGTCGCTCAACGGCTCAAAGCTTGTCAACACTTTGGACAGCTCAAAGACTATCGCCTACACGCTTACAGGCGCAGAGCAAATGGCGTTTTTACCGGGCGATTATATGAAGTCTTATGACCTCTCCGTGAACATCGCAGAGGCGGAATGGCAAAAAGCCGCTTCGGGTGAGCATACAGATGTTCTTACCTTTACGGCAGAATATACTAACGCGTAATAAATATAAGGAGATAAAATTATGAAAAAGCTTATTTCTATCGCACTCGCAGCGGCTATGCTCGCAGCTGTTTCGGTTCCCGCTTTTGCAGCTAATCCCATAACCAAGGAAACAGAGCAGACCGGCACAACCATAATTAAGACATCCACAAAAACAGGCCCCGATTCGCCTGAGGATGTTGCTGTCAGATACACCGTTTCTATTCCGGCAGATACAGAAATTTACTGGGGCACCGAGGAGACAAATCTTGTTTACTCTGTTGAGTCTCACCTCAAGAGAGGCCAGGCTCTCAAGGTTACCGTAGCAGGCACAGGCTCTATGAAGACCGATGCCGCAGCAGGCGAGGTTTACACTCTTCCCTATACTCTTTCGGGCGACACCGCTTTCACGGCAGACAGCCCCGTAGTTTACGGCAACAAGGAAACTCCGGCCGTTGACAAAAACCTCAAGGTTACAATAAGCAGCGAAGACTGGAACAGAGCTGTTGTTGATGTTTACAACGACACCCTTACCTTTACCGCTGAGGTTTAATTATTGAAAGGAGACTACTATAATGAAGAAGCTTATTTCAATTGCACTTGCAGCGGTTATGCTTGCAGCAGCTTCGGTTCCCGCTTTTGCAGCTAATCCCATAACCAAGGAAACTGACAATACCGGTACAGCTATTGTTAAGACCTCCACAAAAACAGGCCCCGATGCTCCCGATGACAACGCTGTTAAATACACCGTTACAATTCCGGCCGATACCACAATTTACTGGGGCGCAGAGGAAACAGCTCTTGACGGATTTTCTGTTGAGTCTCACCTTAAATACGGCCAGAAGCTTAAAATCGGCGTTGAGGGCTCAAGACTTATGAAGCTTTCAGAGGATGCAAACGAGACATTGGCTTACGATTTCTCGGCTGACTCTAACCTCGAATTTATAGCTGACGGCCCCGTTATCAATCCCGCAAAGGCACTTACCCTCAAGGTTAAGGTTGCCGCAGACGATTGGAACAACGCTATCGTCGGCGAGTACAGCGATACTCTTACCTTCACCGTAAGCCTTTGATTTTGAAAGGAGATAACCACAATGAAAAAATTACTTTCAATAGTTCTTGCGGCGGCAATGCTCGCAGCGGTTTCCGTTCCGTCATTTGCAGCTGACAAGACGCTTACAAGCGACCATACCTCCGATACGGCTAAGGTTATTACTTCTACAAAAACCGGTCCCGACGGTCCCGAGGCTACTTCTTATACGGTAACCTTCCCGGCAGAAACCACTATTTACTGGGGCGTAGAAAGCACAGACTTTACATACAACGTAAAGTGCCAGCTCAAATCAAACGACCGTCTTAATGTTACGGTAGCAAAGGAAGACGGCACAACCGATCTCAAGGCTATCGCATCAGGCAATACCGCTACTCTTCCTTTCAGCGTAGCAGGCACCACAGCTTATACTTCAGCTTCTGCAGTTGTTGCAGATGAAGCTGTTAACGCAGCAGTAAACATTGCCTCAGCTGATTGGGCAAAGGTTCCGGTAGATGAGTACGAGGGCAATCTTACACTTACGGTTTCGATAGCTCCCGCTACAATCTAAGAGTCGGAAACCCTTCCAAAATACAAGGAGAACCAATTATGAAAAAAATTCTTTCAATAGTCATTGCAGCTGCGATGCTCTTGGCTATATCGGTTCCCGCTTTTGCTGCTGAAATAAACCAGTCTACTTCCGGTGGCGTCGGTAACTCCTCGGTAGTTACCGACCGAAGCGGAATAAGCGGTGCCTTTACCGTTTCTTATCCCGCCGAAACCACCATTTATTGGGGCACCGAAAGTACCGAAATCGGTTACACTGTATCGAGTACGCTTGTGAGCGGAAATAATCTTCGTGTTACTGTAGCTCAGGACAACGCAAATCTCCATACAGGCGGCGGCAGACTTCTTCCTTACACTATAGCCGGTGATACCAACATAACAACCGGTCACGAGACAGTTACCAACAGCGCATATTCGGTAAATGTCAATATTACTAAGGAAAACTGGGGATCCGTTTCCATTGATGAGTATGAAGATACTCTTACATTTACAGCTTCTGTTGAAGCGATAGCTTAATTTTTTAATCCTAAAAGGAGTTATATTATGAAAAAGTTACTTTCATTAGTTCTTGCGGCGGCTATGCTTGCGGCAGTTTCAGTTCCGTCCTTTGCAGCTGAAATCAATAAGGATACAGCGGACGGCAAGGGTGTCGCAACCGTTAAGACCGATACAACAAACGTTCCCGCAGACGGTTATTTCACAGTAACATATCCTGCTGAAATGAGCGTTAAATGGGGCGCTGAAACCACAGCCTTCACCTACAATGTTACGTCAACTCTCAAGACCGGCAAATGTCTTTCCGTTTCGGTTGCTTCTGCCGACGGCAAAATGAAGCCCGCTACCGATAACGGCTATACCATTCCTTACGCCTTCAGCGGCGACACTTCCGTTAAGACTGCTGCCGAGGTAGTTAACAATACTTACAACATTAACGTTGACGTTGCAGCAGCAGCTTGGAACGCTACCATCACCGATTACAGCGATGCTACCGTTACCTTCACAGCAGCAGTTGTTGACCAATAATTTGTTTAACAGTTAAACATTATTTCATTAAGGAGTTATAATTATGAAAAAGATAGTATCAATTCTTCTTGCTGTTATGATGATAGCCGCTATTGCGGTTCCCTCATTCGCAGCTACAATAACAAAGGAATCAGACCCCAAGACCGCCGATGTTCAGGTTAAGACAAAGACAACCGATAAGGAGAACAACGATCCCGAAAACTACACCGTTACCATTCCTGCTGAAATCACAGTTGCTTGGAATGACACCGCAGCTCAGGACGCTTCTTACACCGTTGATTCTCAGCTTAAGCTCGGCGCTAAGCTCAAGGTTTCGGCTGCTGCTGAAAATGCAGGAAAAATGACAAACGCTGCTACCGATAAATTCCTCACCTTCACCGTAGCAGGCGGAGATGCTGCTGAATATACCGAGCTTAACACCGCTGTTAAGTCTTCGACAACCGTTACAATCGCTGACTTCAACGCTCCCATAGCTGAGTATGTCGGCCATATGACTTACACCGTAGAGTACGTTGCTGCATAATTATTGCCGGATTTTGATTTTTAAAATTTTTAAGGAGGTGGTTTCATGAAAAAGGCTTGCAGTGTGCTGTTGTCTGTTTTGCTTATATTCACCATGCAGCTTTGCGTTTTCGCCGAGGCAGGTGAAATCGGCAAAACACAGCTTAAAACTGTAGTCCCGAATACCCATGAAATTACCGTAACGTATAACGACGGAGGTTATGTCCTTAAAGACGGCAACCTTATTGCAAGCGGCGCTAAGTTCGCCGTTGACCGTTTTGATTCGCTTTCTCTCGGAGCTGTTGCAAAGCTTGACAGCCACCTTGAGCGTGTTACGGTAAACGGTAAAGATTACACCGATAAATTGCAGTACGGTATGTTGAGATTTGACTCGGTTACCACCGATATGAACATTGTGTTCACATTTAAAAAATGCTTCGGACCCACCGAGCCGACTACAAATCCCACAGAACCTACCGAGCCTACAAGACCCACAGAGCCGACAGCTCCTACAGATCCCTCAGGCACAACAAATCCTTCAGGCACCACTAATCCCTCAGGTACTACCAATCCTTCGGGTACCACTAATCCATCGGGCACTACAAATCCCGGCGGAGATCACGAAGATCCTTGTGTTCGTATGGGTATGAAGGGTAATGTGTATCGCGGTAAAAACCTTTTCCCGGGCGCTAAGCTCGACATTGACCTCGGCGAAATCAAGGCTGAGGCAGGAAAAGACGGTGCATACAGCGTAGACGTTATCAAAGACGGTTTCCATGTTGTAACAATCACCGACGAAAACGGTGAAGTAGCCGGCAAGACTACTTTCTCGGTAAGCGTAAGTGATACGGCAACAGAAACAACCGTTATTAAACTTGATGACGGTTCGCAGATTGCAGTTGTTCCGAAGGGCACAAATACCTTATGGCTCGACTTTGTCGTTAACGACGACGGTACTATTACTATTGTTCCAGGCACACCCGTAGAGGAGCCGACAAGCGAAGTTCCGGTAACCAAACCGAGCGACAGCGGCAACCCGATAATGAATAACCCGGTAATATCCAAAACCGGTGAACTTATCCGTGAAAATCCGCTCGCCGCAGCTGCTGTTTTCCTTTGTGGATTGTCACTTATATTCTTCATAATTCTTCGTAAAAAACGTAAGGATGACGAGGAAGAGGAAAACACAAAACCCGTTTGCTGATATAAACGGTAATAAATAAGTTTAAAATACCCCGACTGCGGTCGGGGTATTTTTATGTGTATCGGCATTGCAAACGGTGATGTGTTATGTTATAATACTTTGTCAGAACTTAAACGGGTAAAAGACCGAGGTTCGTCTTCTTGAAAGAGGTGGCTGTATGCCCATAAAAATAGATAATCAGCTTCCGGCGCATCATAGTCTGGAGCTTGAAAATATATTTGTTATGACGGAGGACAGAGCCGTCAAGCAGGACATTCGTCCGCTTAAAATTATAATACTGAATTTAATGCCTACAAAAATCGAGACCGAAACTCAGCTTTTAAGGCTTCTCAGTAATTCTCCGCTTCAGCTTGAAATAGACTTGCTGCAGGTAAAAAGCCATATTTCAAAAAATGTGTCAAGGGAGCATATGCTCAAATTCTACAAAACCTATGACGATGTCAAGGACGAAAAATTCGACGGTATGATAGTTACCGGCGCACCGGTTGAAATGATGGATTTTGAAGAGGTCGATTATTGGGACGAGCTCTGCAAAATATTTGATTGGGCAAAAACAAATGTGTATTCCACATTTAATATATGCTGGGGAGCGCAGGCTGCGCTTTACTATAATTACGGTATTCCGAAGCATCTGCTTCCCGAGAAGGTTTTCGGCGTATTTCGCCACCAACCGCTTGATTTGTATCATCCGCTTTTGCGCGGATTTTCTGATGTTTTTTATGTTCCGCATTCACGTCACACGGAAAACCGAAAAGAGGATATAATAAGAGTAAAGGATCTTCAGATTTTGTCTTATTCCGAGGAAGCCGGAGTCCATCTCGTGTCGGATATGGCGTGTCGCAATTTTTACTGTTCGGGCCATTGTGAATATGATAGCGACACCTTGGCTCGCGAGTACTTCCGCGATTTAAAAAAGGGTCTTGACATAAAGATGCCGCACAATTACTTCCCCGATAACGACATCAAAAAAACGCCCGTTGACACCTGGCGCGGTGCGGCAAGCCTGCTTTTCCAAAATTGGCTTAACTACTTTGTGTATCAAAAAACGCCTTATGACATAGCCGATATTAAATAGTCGGCGAGGCACTAAGCTTTGTAAATATATAAAAATTATAAGTAAAGGAATTATATTTATGCTTCAATACGAAGAATTGAGACTGCGACTTATAAATCACGAAAAGACTCTTGATGACCTCTCCGAGGCTCTGGGTCTTGATAAGATGAAAGAAGAGATAGCGCAGCTTGAAAAAGAGCAGACTGTTGACGGCTTTTGGGATGATATAGCAAATTCTCAAAAGGTCGTTCAGCGCACAAGCAACCTCAAGAGCAAGGTAGCGGCTTATGAAAAGCTCAGGCAGGATTATGACGATGCGCTTGTTATGATTGAACTTTCAAATGAAGAAGAGGACGAGGGTATGCTCGATGAGTGCACCGAGAGCGTAGAAAAGTTTGAAAGTGATCTTGACACCATGACCCTTACAACCCTTTTGAGCGGTGAATATGATGCCAAAAATGCAATTCTTACCTTCCACGCCGGTGCAGGCGGAACCGAGGCGCAGGATTGGGCGCAGATGCTTTTCAGAATGTATTGCCGATGGGGCGAGCGTCACGGCTTTAAGGTTACTACGCTTGATTTCCTTGACGGCGACGAGGCAGGGCTCAAATCGGCAAGTATCCTCATAGAGGGCGAAAATGCCTACGGCTTTATGAAAAGTGAGACGGGCATACACCGTCTTGTAAGAGTTTCCCCGTTTGATGCGGCAGGCAGACGCCATACCTCTTTTGCTTCGGTTGAAGTAATGCCCGAAATCGACGATACGGTCGAGGTTGAAATAGCTCCGGAGGACATTAAAATGGATGTTTACCGTTCAAGCGGTGCAGGCGGTCAAAAGGTAAACAAAACCTCATCTGCCGTAAGACTTACTCATATCCCGACGGGAATTGTTGTAGCATGCCAGGTTGAGAGAAGTCAGCATCAGAACCGAGAGGTTGCCATGAGAATGTTAAAATCCAAGCTTCTTGAAATCAAGGAGCGCGAGCATCTTGACAAAATTTCGGATATTAAGGGCGACCAAAAAGAGATAGGCTGGGGCAATCAGATACGTTCATATGTATTTATGCCGTACACACTTGTCAAGGATAACCGCACGGGCTACGAAATGGGTAACATCAATTCGGTTATGGACGGCGATATTGACGGTTTCATAAATGCGTATCTCAAAATGCAGTCTCAGAAAAAGCTTGAGGAATAAACGCTTTATCAGTGCGGTAAGGCAGTATATCAATATGTTATTAAAGCGCGGAGTGTGTAATTTCGCGCTTTTTTGTTTGTTCGTATTTGTATAATCACTAAAACACAGACCGGCTTATAATACTATTTCTAAAAATGTGTGCATTGAAAAAATATGTAGAATTTGTTATTATTTATATGTAAAAACGGTTTTTTAGGAAAGGTAGATCTGTATGCAAAAAACATCAACCAGGATTTTGAGTGTTTTGCTGTCTGTCCTTATGCTGTTGACTTTGGTTCCGTCTGCTCTTGTGAGCTACGCGGCAGAAGTCTCGCTTAACATTACGGACGAAAACGGTAATGACATTACCGAAATACAGCAGTTGACCGAGTATAAAACGCTTCAACTAAAGTATACAACGACAGGCGAATTGCCTGAGGGTACTACGGTAAAGTGGGAGAGTAACCTACCGCTTCTTGCCGACGTAGACGATAACGGTAAGGTTACGGCATATGATTCGTCAAAGACGGCTATAATTCAGCTTTGGCTTGATGAAAACGTGCGCGTGCTTCCTCTCGTAGGCGATAAAATGGCTGACGAGATTATGAAACAGCTTGAAAAGTCGGGCGTTAATCTTGACAGTATGAACGATGACCTGATAGTTTCTATTGTCAGAGGCATTGCAGGTGATACTCTTGCGGACAGCCTTGCGTCTGCTCTTGCCAATATGAATGTCGAAATAACGGCTACTATATATGACGCAAGCGGAGCAAAGCTTGCAAGTGACAAAATTAAAATAAAGGTTCAAAAGAGTGTTGTTGCGAACATCTTTCCGACCGGAACTCATATAACCAATAAAAAGAGCGTTCCTCTTACCGTTGCCGTGGGCAAAACGGTTCAGCTTTACGCGGCGGTAACACCGGTAAGACTTAAGCACTCTGTAAAATGGGAGATGGGCGGCAGCGTATTTGATACAAGCTCCGGCAAGCGTGCAACGATTTCCGATACGGGACTTGTCACATTTACTGCAGCAGGCTCGGTAACGGTTAGGGCATACGACGCGAGCAATGTAGCTTTTGTCGATACCATAACCTTTAATGTAGTTGAGCAGAAGGATCTCCCGGTTGAATCCTTTGATATTATAAGCGGTACAAAAACCGTAACAGATTCATCCGTATCCGTAAGTGAAGGCTCCACAACGCAGCTTGCAATTACAAATGTTGTTCCTGCAGGAGCTTATACCGGCGACCTTACTTGGGAAATCGCCGATAAATCGATTGCCGTGGTTGATGCCTCCGGTACGGTCACCGGCCTTGACGGCGGCGACGGACTCGTTGAATACAGTAAATCCACAACCCTTACCGCGACGGCTGGCGGCGTTTCCAAAAATGTTACAATAAAGGTGTCAAGAGCCGGTGTTGTCGGCAGTATCTCCTCTGTTAAAATTGAGGGTAACAGTGCCGTTCCCAATGATACGCCGACTACCTTTAAAGCAAATGTTTTGCCGTCAAGACTTAACACAAACTCGTCGATAAAACGAGAGTGGGGACTTACAAATCCCGATACAAAAGAAATAATATGGGCAACCGCCGAGGCACCCGCCGAGACAAAGCTTGCTACGCTTTCGTCCGACGGTGTATTCACCCCGAAATCGAGCGGTATTAGCGAAATACACGTAAGAGCAACTCTTAACGATAAAACCGTTGAGGACTCTCTTACCGTAACGGCGGGCAAGGCGATAACAGATTTCAGCATCGGCGGCAGCACAACGGTTAACGAGAGCAAGACCACGCAGCTTTCAATCGCGAATATAGCACCGTCCGATTACGACAAAGCACTTCTCGGAACTGTCGTATGGACTTCTTCCGACCCGTCAATAGCCACTATTGATGCAAACGGTCTTGTAAAAGGTCTTGATTCCGGCGGAACGGCCCTTTGGAACACCAAAAAGGTCACAATAACCGCAACCATCGGAAGCGTGTCTAAATCCGTAGAAGTAACGGTACGCGGTAACTCAATAAGACACCTCACGGGAGTTACCATAACGGGAAATGATTATGTAATCAAGGATTTTCCGGTTACTTACACCGCTAAATTCTCTCCCGAGAGAATTTCGGTCGATAAGCAGCGCTGGGGTCTCACTAAGGATGACGGCTCGGCTCCCTGGACCTCCGACTGGAATATCGGCGACGTAAATCAGAAGAACGCATATGCTTCGGTCGATTCAAACGGTGTTGTCACGGGTATTTCGGCAGGCGATACAACACTGCATGCATTCGGCAGGAACGGCGTTACAAAGGTTGACGGCGCATACGTAGAAACTCAAAAGAATATAACGGTAGTTGAGGTTGAGCCGGTAAGTATTGCGTTTACCGCGCCCACTAAGACCGATTATGTAGAGGGTAGCACAGAGCTCGATCTCACCGGTATGGAGGTTAAGCTTACATATAATCGTGCGGATATTGCCGAGTATTACGGTGAAGAGGCGGCAAACGCCTATACCGACGATCAGCTTTCCGTTCCGGTAACGGATTATACGGTAAGCTCCGTCAACACTTCGATACTTGATTCGAAGCAGTATATTATAGTTAACGTAGTAAGAGCCGGCAAAACATATCACGCAATATTCCCGATAACCGTTCACTCTAAGGCGGTAACATCAATTGAGCTTGAAAATCCTAAAAAGGATTATCTCGAGGGCGATAAGACCCTTGATCTTTCGGATCTTAAGGTTAAGGCAAATTACAGCAACGCCGAGTCCGAATACGTCACCGATTACACGGTTGACACATCGTCATTTGACCCGGAGCTTTACGACGTAGAGCAGAATATAACCGTTACATACACACATGCGGGGCGCAGCGCTTCTGCTACATTCCCAGTAATTGTATACGGTAAACCCGTTGTCAGCGTTGATAAAGGCGATTATAACGGCGGCTGGACAAGCAAGGACGTAACCTTTACTCTTTCATCGACTCACGAGCTTGACGGAGTTAAGTATTACTTTAAAACCGATTCCGCAGGCGTAGAAGCACCATTGGAAGGCAACACGCTTACCGTAAATGTGAACAGCAGCGATACATATTATTTTAAGGCTGTAAACTCCAAGGGTATTGAGAGCGATTACACAGAGGGCTACACCGTTATGCGTGATGATATAGAGCCTTCGTTCACTCTTACTCCCGCCGTAACCGAGCTTACAAATAAGAGCTATGATGTTACAATAGGAAGTCTTAACGTAGGCGCTTCGGGAATAGCCTCCGTTACATTAAACGGTGAGGATATAACCGCTTCTCATGATTCGTTTACCGTTGCTGAGAACGGAACTTACAACGTAATTGTAACTGCGGGTAACGGCCTTACGGCAGAAGAAAGCATCGTTATAAACAATATCGATAAAATTGCTCCCACCGTAAACAGCATAACCGTTTTACATAAGGACATAGGCGGTGTCGCAAGAGAGGTTTCCGGAAGCTTCTTCAGCAAGGCGGACACTTTATGCAGATTCTTTAACAAGACTGTTGAAATTACCGTTGATGCGTCGGATGAGGGCGTATCGGGAATAGACAAAATTGAATATCGCTTTGTAGATGAAAACGGTCAGCCGACCGGCTCCGACTGGAGCGTCTACGACAGCGAAAACAAACCGGCTAAAGACCCCGATTTCAAGGGCTTTGTAGAGGCAAGAGCTACCGATAAGGCAGGCAATGTTTCCGCGATACTTCGTTCGGACGGCGTGGTTATAGACGGTACGGCTCCCACCGATGTTACCGTTTCCGCTGTATACGGCGGTGATAAGGAATATCAAGAGGGTGCTTGGAGCGCAACAGATGTAAATATAACTCTTTCCTCCGAGGCTTATTCGGAAATTTACAAATATTATTACCGCATTGACGGCGGCGAATGGCAGGAGCTTTCGGGCAATACCTTTACCGCAACCGAAACAGGTGAGCATAAATACGAATTTAAGGCCGAGAGCTATGCGGCTCTTGAGAGCAACGTCACTGCGTTTACGGTTAAGATAGACCGTCAGGTGCCTGTTATCCGCGTTTCGTTCGAGGGTACCTTCGGCAGATGGACGGGTGAAGGCGTTACATTCAACTTCTCTACCGAGGAAGCTTCTCTTTCCGGTATTAACTATTATTATGACAACGGAAACGGCTGGACTCTTATCGACAGCGGCGCGAGCATTGAGATAACCGATACAACCAACGCCGTTTACAGATTTAAAGCCGTTAACAATGCCGGCACCGAGAGTTATCCCTCGGACAGCTATCACGTAATGATAGATGCAAAGGTTCCCGAAATAACTCTTACTCCCGAGGTTACCGATGTTACTCCGAATCCTTATAAGATAAACATAAGCACCGAGGTAGGCGAGTCGGGACTTCGCGAGGTTACCTGCAACGGTCAGGATATAACCAATGAAGACTCTTACACCGTGTCACAGAACGGTACATACGTATTTACCGTAGTAGGCAAAAACGGCAGAGTTGCAACAAAGATATTTACGGTTACAAATATCGACGGCGATAAACCCGTGCTTAACGTATCTTCTTACGGTAAAACAGGCGAGTGGACAAGCGGCGACGTTACAATAGTTCTCTCGGCTACAAGCAATACCGGCGTCACATATTACTATGACGACGGATCGGGCTTTAAGGAGATGAACGGCAGCGTTCTCAATATTGCCGAAAACTGCAATAAGACTTATACATTTAAGGCTGTTAATAAAGCGGGCGTTGAGAGCGATGTGTCGGACGGTGTTGTCGTTATGATTGATAAGAGCGTTCCGACGGACGTTACGGTAACAGCATCTTGCGGTGAAGAAAATGTGGCTTCCGGTTCGCTTGTAAGGCAGGATGTGACATTTACTCTCAGCTCTTCGGCTTCGTCGGGCGTTAAATATCAGTATTCGCTTAACGGAGGCGAGTGGACGAATATTGAGGGCAACACTCTCACCACAAACGGCAGCGGAGCATATAATTACAAATTCCGCGCTGTCAGCGGCTCGGGTCTTGTCAGTGATAAGAGTGAATTTAACGTACAGGTTAAAATACGTTTGTTCGGCGATGTGAACGACGACGGCAAGGTTGACAGTACGGATTACAACCTTATCGTATATCATTCGCTCGGCATTGAAACTCTTACCGATGATCAGCTTGCTGCGGCGGACCTTAACGGAGACGGTGTTGTTGATCTCTCCGATGCTTCCGTGCTTGACCTCGTTATGGCAGGCAAATATAAAGCAGGCGAATAAAGTAAAGCAAGCCCAAAATAAAACGCTTATTCCGATTTTTCGGAATAAGCGTTTTTTGTTTAGTAAGCAGCCGGAGTTTTTATCAGAATTTGTTGTGAACCTTTTCGCAGAATGCGTACATATCTTTAATATTAAGCTCCGTGCCGTCGTCGAGAACGACCTTGCCGCTCCAAAGACCGTGAACCTGATGCGTTTTCATACCGAACAGGTTGAGCGGAAGCAGGTTTGTATAGTGGTCGTAGTACGGTTTCATAGTCAAATCAAGTCTGCCGTCCTCCGAAATAAAATGCCATTCATTCATCCATCCGGCATCATCTTCAGGGTCTTTCTCAAGATGCACTGCGCCTATTTTATGGCATTTACCGTCATAGAATATAGCTGTTTCGGTTGCATTTGACTCGTCGCCGAAGCCCCATGTAAGCTCGAAGCCGAAGAGCTTGCCGTCAAGATAAGTGCTGCCGTTTCCCCAGTACCACGTATTCGTGTGCGGCCACACACCGCGCCCCCAGTCAAGAACCGTAAAGGTTTTATCCTTTGTAAATGTGTATTTCTCGTTCCCGGCAACAACGGTGCCTTCTGTCGCAAGGCAGTTGAGCTTTTGAGTAAGGAAGAAGCATCCCTGCTCCTTAAACGGAGTCGCTATTGTTATGCTTTCGTGCTCGGGAAGCTTATAGCAAGTAACGTCGAATTTAACCTTTTTGCCTGAAGCCGTGCCTTCAAAATAGAGGCGTCTCTCCGTTTCGCGAACGTCAAATATAAGCTTTGTTCCTCCGCGCTTATATTCGGTATAGTTCGGAACGTCGCCGTTTTTGCTGAGTCGGTTTTTGTGCGGCGTGAAAAGCTCAGTTGCCATACCGCTTATTTTTCTGCCGGTCTTGAGGTTAACAAGTCCGAAAGTGGCACAGGTGGCAAGCGATATATTAAAGAAATTGAGCTGTATCATTATATTTCCGTCGCTTATCTGGTAATAATCCCATTCCTTAAGGCGCATGGTATTTTCACGTTTTATCATTTCGGGATTATATCTGAAAAGGTTGTGCTTACAATAGCCGGGTCTTGCAAGGTTCCCGTCCGGCATAAGAAGGACGGTGCTTTCTTTTATTTCGGTCTGTTTGTTCATTTTATCCAAAATCTCCTCGCTTTATAAATTTTATATTATTATACTCCAATATAAATACAAATTCAATCTGCGTTTTTTTGTCGGAAATACACAAATACCGCTCGTGCGATTATAGACAACTGTTAAGCTGCTTGACATAATATGTAAAATGTGATTTTTTCGCAAAAAAAAGTTTATTTCTAAAATGATTTGTATTATACTATTTAAGTAAAGTTTTGTATGGAGGAATACTCATGGCAAAAAACAAAATGAAAAAAACCAACACCATACATTTCGGTATTCAGCGCAAGATTGTAGCCAATATGACGACCGAATCGTGGGCAAATGTTCCTCACGTTACATACAACTACGAGCCGGACGTCACCGAATTTATGATAGAGTATAAAAGGCTTAATGAAGATTGTCCGCCCGAGAAAAAGGTCACTTTAAATACTCTTATGCTCAAAATAATAGTTGAGGGGCTCAAAGCGGATCCGATTATGAATTCTCATATCGAATTTGACCGCAAGCTTGTCAGAGGAGAAATACATACCTTTGAAAATATTGATATTTCTATGCCGATGGTCTTGCCGAACGGCGAGATGATGACAATAAATCTTCACAACTTTGAAAACAAAAACCTTGATGAGATGGTTGCGTATATCGCGGACGTAAACCGCCGTGTCGCAAACACAAATCTTGACGAGGTTATGTTTGATGTCTCTCTTGATAACACGCTTACAGCTTTAAAGCAGGGCAAAATCAAACAAACCCTTTATCGTCTTATCGGCTCAAAGACCGGTAAGCACAAGGTTAAGACCCTCAGCGGAAAGGAAAAGAGCAATTATTATAAAATTCCCGAAAATGACAGGCTTACAAAGCACGATATCGAGCAGGGTACGATAACCGTTTCAAATATCGGCTCGGTTTACCGTGCGCAGCGCGGTGAAACCTGCTTGCTTGAAATTGTTCCGCCGCAGGTTTGTGCCATAGCGGTCGGTGCCGTTCAGGATAAGCCCGTAGTCGTTGTAAATGAAGCGGGCGAAAAGGAAATAGCCATTCGTCAGGTTATGCCGCTTTGTATTGCTTTTGACCACAGAGCACTTGATTTCGGCGAGATTGTTCCGTTTATCAAACGTCTTGATGAGATATTTGCCGCTCCGGAAATAATCCATACTTGGCGCAACACCGGTATCAGCGAGGAGCATATGGCTGAAATAAAGGTTGAGCGTGAACAGCGCGAAGCAAAGTACGAGCAGAGCAAGGAGCGTGAAAAAGCGCGCAAGGATGCGGAAAAGGCCGCCGAAAAAGCCCGCAGAGATGCCGAGAAGGCACGTAAGGATGCGGAAAAGGCAGAGCGTGACGCGGCGGAAAAAGCCGAGAAAGCTCGCAAGGACGCAGAAAAAGCCGAGCGCGAAGCGGCGGAAAAAGCTAAAAAAGCCGATGAAAAGGTGAAAAAAGAGGCTGAAAAGGCGCGCAAGGATGCAGAAAAGGCCGAGCGAGATGCCGCAGAAAAAGCCGAAAAGGCACGCCGAGAGGCAGAAAAAGCAAAAATAGAAGCCGTTGCCAAGGCGGAAAAAGCAAAACGCGATGCCGAGGAAAAGGCACGCAAGGAATCCGAAAAAGCCCGTAAAGAAGCCGAAAAAGCAAAAGCCAAAGCGGCAGAGGCAAAGGCAAAAGCCGAAAAGGCTCGTAAGGCAGCGGAAGAAATTAAGACTGATAAAGCCGAAAAGGCGGCACAGAAAGCCGAAAAAGAGGCGAAGGAAGCCGAAAAAGAGGCTGAAAAGGACGAGGCAATAGCCGAGCAAACCGAAAAAAAGGCAAATAATAAATAAAACAAGCCAATGGGGCTAAAGGAGAAAAACAATGGGTAAGGACATAACTTTGGTTGTTATGGCTGCCGGTATGGGCAGTCGTTTCGGCGGATTAAAGCAGCTTGAGCCGATAGGGAAAAACGGAGAGGTAATTCTTGATTTTTCGGTTTACGATGCGGTAAAGGCAGGCTTTAATAAGGTTGTTTTTGTTATAAAACACGCAATCGAGGATGATTTTAAACGTATCGTCGGCTCACGTATAGAAAAAAAGGTTAAGGTTGAGTACGTTTTTCAGGAGACAGATGCTCTTCCGGAGGGCTTTACCTGCCCTGCAGACCGTCAAAAGCCGTGGGGAACCGCTCATGCAATTCTCTGCTGTAAGAATGTTGTAAAAGAGCCGTTTGCGGTTGTAAATGCCGATGATTATTACGGCAGAAGCGCATTTAAGAAGATTTATGACGAGCTGTCATCGGCCTCAGAGGATTATTGTATGGTCGGCTTCAGACTCAAGAATACGCTTACCGAAAACGGTACTGTTTCAAGAGGCGTTTGTGTTACAGATAATGAAGCCTTAGAGAGCGTCACCGAATATACAAAGATTCGCAGTGATTGCTCATTTACCGAAGATGACGGCAAGACTTGGAATGCGTTGTCGCCGGATACGGTCGTTTCCATGAACCTTTGGGGATTTCGTCCCGACGTATTCAAATACATAGAGGATGGGTTTGTTTCTTTTCTTAAGGAAAAGCTGAATGTTCCGAAATCCGAGTATTATCTCCCGTCCGTCGTATCTTCTCTTATTGAGAGCGGAACCAAAAAGGTTAATGTTCTCGTCGCCGAGGATAAGTGGTACGGCGTAACGTATAAGGAGGATAAGCCGGCTGTTGTAGCTTCGATAGGCGAGCTTATCGACAAAGGGTATTACGACGGAATATAAAAAAGAACAATAAAATTAACGGCTGTAAGGTTTGCTCTTACAGCCGTTTTGTATTGCGTTTATTTATTCCTTCCAGAATTTTCGGTCGAGACTTCTGTATTGTACCGCCTCGGCTATATGCTTGGTGTCTATCACGTCGCTGCCGTCAAGGTCGGCTATTGTTCTTGCCACTCTCAGCACCTTGTCATAGGCTCTTGCCGAAAGACCCAATTTGTCGAATGAGAGCCGCAGTATGTTGGCCGCTGCCGTGGTCATAATACAGTATTTTCTTGTGAGTGCAGAATCCATTTTAGCGTTGCAGGTGACGCTTGTCCCCTTAAAACGGCGGCGCTGAATTTCTCTTGCATTGTTGACTCTTGCCTTAATTTCGGAAGAGCATTCTTCGGACCCTTCCTTTTGCGAGAGGGCGTCAAAATCAACCGGCGGAACCTCAATATGTATGTCAAGCCTGTCAAGCAGAGGACCCGATACCCTTGACAGATATTTTTGCGGCGCGCCCTTCGGACAGGTGCATTTTCTTGTCGGATGTCCGAAGTAACCGCACGGACACGGGTTCATGGCGCATACAAGCATAACGCTGCAAGGATATGAAAATGTTGCGGCAACGCGCGCTATTGTTATTTTCCCGTCCTCTATCGGCTGACGTAAAACTTCCATTGACGTTCTCGAAAATTCGGGCAACTCGTCAAGAAACAGTACGCCGTTATGCGCTAAGGATATTTCACCCGGGCGCGGTACCGTGCCGCCTCCGGAAAGTCCGGCAGGGGAGACGGTGTGGTGCGGCGAGCGGAAAGGACGCGCTTTTATAAGGGATATTCCCTTGGGTAAAACTCCCGCTACCGAGTATATGTTGGTTGTTTCAAGCGATTCTTCAAATGTCATATCGGGCAAGATTGACGGTATGCGTTTTGCGAGCATACTCTTACCTGAGCCCGGAGGCCCTATCATCATAACATTGTGTCCGCCTGAGGCGGCAACTTCTAAGGCTCTTTTAGCTTCGTGCTGACCCTTGACGTCGGAGAAATCCGGCAGATTATCGGGCAGGCTGTAAGATTTGAAATCGGATTCGGAAACGGGTGTTATTTTTTCTCCGCCCGTGAGATGTGACAGCAACTGCCCGACGTTCCTTACGGGATATACGGTTATGCCGCGCACAACAGCACCCTCGGCAGCGTTCGGAGCCGGTATATATATTTCCTTAACACCGCAACGCTGTGCTTTAATAACCATCGGCAAAACGCCGTTAATTCTGCGCACCTCGCCGTTTAATGACAGCTCTCCCAAAAAAGCCGAGCTGTCGGTATCGCAGGACAGCTGCCCCGTGGATTTAAGTATTGCTATCAGAATGGGCAGGTCGTAAATCGGCCCCTCTTTTTTTATGTCCGCCGGTGCGAGATTTATTGTAATGCGTGACGGCGGAAAGTCTAATCCGTTATTTTTAATGGCGGAGCGGACTCTTTCGCGGCTCTCGCTGACTGCCGTATCGGGAAGTCCTACAACGTCAAAGCGCGGCATACCGCCCGAAATATCCGCTTCGACACCGGTCATATAGGCTTCCATGCCGAAAAGCCCGACGCTTATGATTTTAGCAAACATTTATATACCCCTTTTTGATACCGCGGTAATTACGGTATATAGTCGAATTCGAGATCGTAAATCGAAACGGTGTCACCCTCTTGAATTCCCTGTTTTACAAGCTCGTCGATTATTCCGCTCGACTTTAGAACCGTTTGAAAATACTGAAGCGACGCGTAGTCGTCAAGGTCGGTCTTTGAAAGTATCCTGTAAAGCCAGTCCGCCTCAACAGAATATACGCCGTCGTTCACGGTAACTTTAAAGCCGTTGTTCTTTTTGCTCTCGAGCACCGAAAGCGGTATTTCCTCCGCCTCATATTTTTTTACGGGCGGCAGGGTAGAGAGCTTTTCCGCAACAGCATTTATAAGCTCCTTTGTGCCGTATTTTATCGGTGCGACTATCGGGAAGTAGGGAAGTCCCTTTTTCTCAATGAAGCTCTTGAAATCCTCAAGCTGCTCGTCGGTTGCAAGGTCTATTTTGTTGCCGGCCACTATCTGCGGACATTTTGCAAGCTCGGGATTGAACTTTACAAGCTCCTCGTTTATCTTTTCAAAATCCTCCTTCGGGTCTCTTCCCTCGCTGCCGGCGACGTCAACTACGTGCACCAGCATACGGCAACGTTCTATATGCTTTAAAAATTCGTGACCGAGACCCACACCGTCCGCAGCACCCTCTATAAGACCCGGAATATCCGCCATTACAAAGCTCTGCTCCGGACCCATGGTGACAACGCCGAGAACGGGTATTATAGTTGTGAAATGATAATCGCCTATAATGGGCTTCGCCTCACTCACCACAGACAAAAGCGAGGATTTACCTACATTCGGAAAGCCGATAAGACCAACGTCGGCAATGAGCTTCAGTTCAAGCGAAATATCCCACTCCTCGCCCGGAGCGCCGCTTTTCGCAAAGCGCGGAGTTTGGCGTGTCGAGGTGGCAAAATGAGAATTGCCCCATCCGCCCTTACCGCCCTTCGCCGCTATAAACGGCTCGTCGGTTGACATATCCGCCATAATCGTTCCACTTGTTACTTCGCGTATTACCGTGCCGCGCGGAACACGTATTATAAGGTCCTGACCTTTTTTGCCGTTTTGCCTTGCGCCTCTGCCGTCCTCACCGCTCGGAGCTTTATATTTTCTTTTGTATCTGAAATCGGATAATGTGGCAAGACTGTCATCTGCCTGAAATACTATGTTGCCGCCTCTTCCGCCGTCGCCGCCGTCGGGACCGCCCGCAGCCACATATTTCTCCCTGTGAAAAGCAACCGCACCGTTGCCGCCGTTGCCTGCTTTAATATTTATTTTAGCTATATCTACGAACATTTCTTTTTACCGTTCCTTACTGAAATTACATATATTTGACCGTATTATTGTACCATAAATATTATCCATAATAAATACCGAACAAACAATTATTTGGTCGTTTTATGTATAAATAGCATAAGTTGTGCCTAAAGTATTGACTAACACAATATGTTGTGGTATTATGCGTTTGGAATTAAAAAAGTATCAGCTTTGCAATGTAAATGTCCTAATTTTAGGACTTATATACCGAAAAAATCCGAACATTTGTATTGACAAAATATAAATTGTTGGTATAATAAGGGTGTAATGAAACACAAACAAATGTTCTAAAGAACCGGAGGTCCTGTATATGTCAGCATTCACAGCCATTTCTTCTATGATAGAGCTCGCAGTTATTATCTTTCTTATATACGGATTTTATAAGGAGGATAAGTTCATCGCCTTTGAGCAGAAGGTCAAGATGATTATAGTTGTCAATTACCGCAGATACAAGAGAAAAAAGCGTATTGAGCAAATGCGTAAAAACCGAGAATTCAAGCTTGTTGACGGCGGCAGAAAGGGTGCCGAGAGAGGCAGCTTTCACGTAGCCTAATCTTCCATTTCTATATAAAGTCTTAAAGTAAGAAGCTGTGGGTATTATCCGCGGCTCCTTGCTTTTTTCGCAGTCTTTAAACTGCGGAAACGCCGTATGGATTTTAGCACATAAAACGACAAAATCAACGGCTTTTCAAAAGTGTACAAAAACAGAGTGCTGTGTTTGTGCAACTTCGTCATTTTTTCGCGACTAAATTTCGGCAATTTATTGACAAATCCTATTTTTGCGTGTAAGATAATTTTCATCATAAATGATTTATTGCAGGATTCGCTTTTAAATCTTGCAAAATTAGCTACAGGAGGTCATTTTATGAAAATGTCATTGAAAAAGGTTCTGGCAGCAGTTCTTGCTTTGACTTTCCTTGCAGCTTGCTTTACGGCTTGCGGCAGTAAGGGAACCGGCAGCAGCTCTTCAGACGGTAAAACACTTAAAATAGGTTCCAGCGGACCGCTTACAGGCGACGCGGCAGCTTACGGTATTGCCGTTAAAAACGGTATACAGCTTGCTGTTGACGAAATTAACGCTGCAGGCGGCGTAAACGGTATGAAGCTTGAGTTCCAGATGGAGGACGATGAAGCCGATGCCGAAAAAGCAGTAAACGCATACAATACTCTTAAGGATAACGGTATGAAGGTATTCATAGGCACCGTTACCACAGGTGCTTGCCTTTCTGTTATCAGCCAGACTAAGGCTGATAATATGTTCCAGATAACACCTTCTGCTTCGGCAGCTAAGGTAATAGCAAATGACAACTGCTTCCAGGTTTGCTTTACAGACCCCAACCAGGGTACTGCTTCCGCAGACTATATCGCAAGCAAGGGTCTTGCTACAAAGGTAGCTGTTATCTATAACAGCTCCGACGCTTATTCTTCGGGCATTTACGACAACTTCAAGGCTGAAGCGGCTGCAAAGGGTCTTGACCTTGTAGCTTCCGAAGCATTCACAGGCGACAGCAAGCAGGACTTCTCTTCTCAGCTTTCAAAGATTAAGGCTTCCGGCGCAGAGCTTATATTCCTCCCGATTTATTATCAGGAAGCTTCTCTTATCCTTTCTCAGGCTAAGAACGCCGGTATTACCGCTAAGTTCTTCGGCTGCGACGGTCTTGACGGACTTCTTAACATCGAGAACTTTGATAAGTCTCTTGCAGAAAACGTAATGCTTCTTACCCCGTTTGCAGCTAATGCTACCGACGAGACAACCAAGAAGTTTGTTACTGCTTACAATGCAAAGTATGACCCGTCTACTCTTAATCAGTTTGCGGCAGACGCTTATGACGCTGTTTATATTGTAAAGGCAGCTGCGGAAAAAGCAGGCATTACAGGCGATATGAGCGTTTCCGATATTTGTAATGCTCTCAAGGGAGCCATGACCGAAATCACCGTTGACGGTGTAACAGGTTCAGGTATGACCTGGAAAGCAACAGGCGAAGTAAACAAAGAGCCGAAAGCGGTTAAGATTGAAAACGGCGAATATCAGCCGATGGACTGATTTCTTCGGTTAAAGGCTGAATACGGGTCGGCAGCTTACGGCTGCCGGCCCTTTTTGTTTCCTGCATTATCGCTTTAATTGGGTGAAATATAATGAAAAGCGCGCCGCCTGATTATTCATTTTTGCATATTTTTCTCGTTGTAATGGCAAAGAGGATATGTTATACTATTTGTATTTTAAACAAGAAACATTTTTAGTTTGGGGTGCAGTAAATTGACTTTTATAACAAACCTTATAAACGGCGTCAGTCTCGGCAGTATATATGCCGTAATAGCGCTCGGCTACACCATGGTTTACGGTATCGCCAAAATGCTTAACTTTGCGCACGGCGATGTAATAATGGTCGGTGCATACATAGTATTTGCGTTGACCTCATACGCCGGTGTAAATCCTTATCTCGCACTCGTTATATCTATGGCGGCGTGTACCTTGCTCGGTATGGCAATAGAAAGATTTGCCTATAAGCCGTTAAGAGGAGCTTCTCCTCTTGCCGTTCTTATAACCGCAATAGGTGTCAGCTACTTTCTTCAGAATATGGCACTTTTGATTTTCGGCTCGCAGGCGAAGAGCTTTACCTCTATTGTAAATCTACCGGCACTTACGCTTGCCGGCGGTAAAATAACAATAAGTGCCGAAACTATAGTTACCATAATAGTTTCGCTCATAATAATGATTTCGCTTACTCTCTTTGTAAATAAGACAAAGCCGGGCCGCGCAATGCTCGCAGTATCCGAGGATAAGGGAGCGGCTCAGCTTATGGGCGTAAATGTAAATGCGACCATTTCTCTCACATTTGCCATAGGCTCGGGGCTGGCGGCCGTTGCAGGCGTGCTCCTTTGCTCGGCTTATCCCACACTTTCGTCGCAGACAGGCGCAATGCCCGGCATTAAGGCATTCGTAGCTGCCGTTCTCGGCGGTATCGGTTCTATTCCGGGCGCCGTAATCGGCGGTGTGCTTATAGGCGTTATCGAAATACTCAGCCGCTCTTATATTTCTTCGCAGATGGCTGACGCTATCGTGTTTGCCGTACTTATAATAGTGCTTCTTGTTAAGCCGACGGGCATTCTCGGCAAGAAGTATATTGAAAAGGTTTAAGGAGGGTACAAAGATGGCATCAACAAAGTCAAAACTGATCAAAAAAAGTACCCGAAGCGACCTCATAACCTACGCTATGGTTTTAGTTGTATTTGCCATAGTCGAAATACTCAAGTCCACGGGAAATATATCGAGCCTTTTGAGGGGCCTTTTGGTTCCTCTGTGTATGTACTCCATACTTGCCGTTTCTCTTAACCTTGTAGTCGGTTATCTCGGTGAGCTTTCGCTCGGCCATGCGGGATTTATGTGCGTCGGTGCGTATGCAAGCTCGATTTTCTCGGTAGTTACGCAAAACACTCTTACAAATGTATGGATTCGTTTTCCGCTCGCCATACTTGTCGGCGGACTTTGCGCGGCAATATTCGGCGTGCTTATAGGCATACCCGTTTTAAGATTAAAGGGCGACTATCTTGCAATAGTAACGCTTGCGTTCGGCGAGATAATTAAGAACATACTCGGAACAATATACGTCGGATATGACAGTCACGGTATTCACGCATCCTTTACGAGTCAGTCGTCGTTGAATCTTGAGGCTGACGGTACTGTTCTTATAAACGGGCCGCTCGGTATAACCGGAACACCCAACGATTCAACATTTGTAATAGGTATAGTTCTTCTTCTTATCACGCTGTTTGTAATTCTGAACTTTATTCATTCGCGCGCCGGCAGAGCGGTAATGTCTCTGCGTGACAATCGTATAGCCGCCGAATCGGTGGGTATAAGCGTGACTAAATATAAGCTTATCGCCTTTTCGCTTTCCGCATTTTTTGCAGGCATAGCCGGCGTTTTGTATTCGCATAACCTCAGCGTGCTTGCCGCAACATCAAAGAATTTCGGCTACAATATGTCAATAATGATACTCGTATTTGTAGTTCTCGGCGGCATAGGCAATATACGCGGCTCTATAATCGCAGCGTGTGTGCTTACGGCTTTGCCGGAGGTTCTCCGCGGACTTCGCGATTACAGAATGCTCATATATGCGGTAGTGCTTATTGTTATGATGATAATGACCTCAAGCCCCAAGGCAATCGCTTTCTGGGAGACTCATTCGATAAAAAAGTTCTTCAAAAAGGGAAACGGTAAGACCAAAAAGGAGGCACGGTAATTATGGCATTGCTCGAAGCTAAAAATTTAAGCATAACCTTCGGCGGTCTTAAAGCCGTTGATGATTTTAACATAGAAATAGAAAAAGGCGAGCTCTACGGTCTTATAGGACCGAACGGCGCAGGTAAAACGACCATATTCAACCTTCTTACGGGCGTATATAAGCCTACCGAGGGTCAGGCTACTCTTGACGGCACCGTTATAACGGGCAAAAAGACCATTGATATATGCAAGGCAGGCGTTGCAAGAACCTTCCAAAATATCCGTCTTTTCGGTCAGATGTCGGTTCTTGATAATGTTAAGGTAGGACTTCACAATCATTATAAGTACAATACGGCGGCAGGTATATTCAAGCTTCCGTCATATTTCAAAAAAGAGCGTGCAATGGACGAAAAGGCCATGGAGCTTTTAAAGGTTTTCGACCTTGATAAAGAAGCGTCTTATCTTTCTTCAAATCTTCCGTACGGAAAGCAGCGCAAGCTTGAAATAGCGAGAGCACTTGCGACTGAGCCGAAGCTTTTGCTCCTTGACGAGCCGGCGGCGGGAATGAATCCCAATGAGACAGAGGAGCTTATGGAGACAATACGCTTTGTCCGCGATGAGTTCGATATGACCATACTTCTTATAGAGCACGATATGAAGCTTGTTTCCGGCATATGCGAGGAGCTTACGGTTCTTAACTTCGGTCATGTACTGTGTCAGGGCAAAACGTCCGATGTGCTCAATAATCCCGAAGTTATCACAGCATATCTCGGCGAATAAGGAGGAGCAGCTATGGCATTACTTGAAATTAAGGATCTTGAAGTTAATTACGGCGTTATAAAGGCTATTAAGGGCGTTTCCTTTGATGTAAATGAGGGCGAAATTATTGCCCTTATCGGAGCCAACGGCGCAGGTAAAACAACCATTCTTCACACGATCACCGGCCTTATTCAGGCTAAAAAAGGCTCTATTGTGTTTGACGGCAAAGAGCTTACTAAAACTCCGCCGCACAAAATAGTTTCCATGGGTATGGCACATGTTCCGGAGGGCAGACGTATTTTCCAGCAGCTTTCGGTACTCGAAAACCTAAAGCTCGGCGCATATACCCGCAAGGATAAATCCGAAATTGCCTCAACTCTTAAAATGGTTTACGAGCGTTTTCCGCGACTTGAGGAACGCAAAAATCAGGTTGCAGGCACGTTGTCGGGCGGTGAGCAGCAGATGCTTGCAATGGGCAGAGCACTTATGTCCAAGCCGAGAATTATTTTGATGGATGAACCGTCCATGGGACTTTCCCCGTTGCTTGTTTCGGAAATCTTTGATATAATAAAGGTGATCAATGAGAGCGGAACAACCGTTCTTTTGGTTGAGCAAAACGCCAAGAAGGCTCTTTCGATTGCCGATAGGGCATATGTACTCGAAACAGGTAACATAACTCTTTCGGGAGACGCAAAAGACCTTATAAACGACGAGTCGGTTAAAAAGGCTTATCTCGGCGAATAATATCATATCGTTTTGAGAGGTTCGGTGAGTTTATGGACGAAAAATTTGTAATTACCATCGCAAGAGGATACGGAAGCGGCGGCAGAACAATAGGCAAAATGCTGTCAAAAAACCTTTCGATTCCCTTTTATGACCGCGACCTTGTCTATATGGCGTCGGAGGAGAGCGGAATAAACGTAAAGCTGTTCGGCCAAAACGATGAGTCCGTGAAAAAAAGTATTTTTTCTCCGGCAAGCGACAGATATACGGGCGATTTGATTCCGCCGGAGAGCAGTGCTTTTGTTTCACATAAAAACATCTTTAATTATCAGGCGAAAATAATTAAAGACCTTGCCGTAAAGGGCTCGTGCATAATAGTAGGCAGATGTGCCGACTATATACTTCGCGATATGCCGAATGTCGTGAAGGTGTTTGTTTGGGCACCCATGAGCGATTGCATTAAGAACGTCAAGGTGCTTGAGCCGTCGCTCAGCGATAAGGAAGCAGAGCGTAAAATCAAAAAGATAGACGCTCATCGCAGCGATTATTACCGCTACTATACCTGCCGCGAGTGGGACAGCTTCAAAAACTACGACCTGTGTATAAACAGCTCGTCGGCGGGCTTTGATAAGACCGCAAAGTACATAGAGGAATTTGTAAAAATTAAACTCGGCAAGTAAACAAAAAAATAAGCTCCGCAGTTTTGGCTTGTGACCTTAACCGCGGAGCTTTTTTATTATTCTGTCTGGATTTAATATACGGCAAACTGGCTGTTATAGAGCTTTTTGTAAAATCCGTTTTGCTCTATAAGCTCATCGTGACGTCCGCGCTCGATTATTTTCCCGTCGCGCATTACAAGAATTGCATCGGCATTTTTTATGGTGGAGAGGCGGTGTGCAACGATAAACGTTGTTCTGCCCTCCATCAAAAGGGCAAACGCCTTCTGTATTCTGACCTCGGTTCTTGTATCAATTGAGCTTGTGGCCTCGTCTAAAATAAGCATAGGCGGCTTTGTAAGCATTACTCGTGCTATGCACAAAAGCTGCTTTTGACCTTCCGAGAGGTTATCTCCGCTCTCCGAGATAAAAGTGTCATAGCCGTTTTCGAGCCTTTTTATAAAGCTGTGAGCGTGAGCCGCCTTTGCCGCCTCAATTACCTCCTCGCGTGTGGCGTCGGGCTTTCCGTAAGCTATATTGTCAAATATTGTGCCGGAAAACAGCCAGGTATCTTGAAGAACCATTCCGAATCCGGAACGCAGCGAGTCGCGCGTGACAGAGGCTATATTTACGTTGTCTATGTCAATTTCACCGTCGGTGACATCGTAGAATCTCATTAAAAGGTTTATGAGCGTTGTCTTGCCGCAGCCTGTGGGGCCTACTATGGCTATTGTTTTGCCGCTGTCAGCCCTTATATTAAGTCCCTCGATAAACGGCTTGGTTTTGCTGTATGAAAACGAAACATTGTTAAATTCAACCGTGCCGTTTTTGGCTTTAAGCTCCTTTGCGCCATCGTCCGACGGTTCATCATTGCAGTCAAGAAGCTTGAATACACGTTCGGCGCTTGCAAGTGCATTCTGAAATTCGGCAACAACGCTTGATATTTCGTTGAACGGCTTTGTATACTGTGTGCAGTATGTGAGGAAAGAAGAGAGCTTACCTACGGAAATACCGCCCTTTACCGTGAGTATCGAGCCGAGAACAGCAACAACGGCATATATCATGGCGTTAACAAATCTCGTGCAGGGATTGGTAAGTGCCGCATAGAAATGCGCGGTTGTACCGACCTTCTTAAGCTTTTCGTTTATTTCGTGAAAATGACGGTAAGCGTCCTCTTCGCCGTTGAATGCTGTTACTATATCGGCTCCCTCTATCATCTCGGCGGCAAATCCGGTTATTTCACCGCGGTATTTTGCCTGCTTTACGTAATTTTTGTGCGCGTGCTTTGCTATAAACGAAGCGACAAAAAACGAAAGGGGAGTCAGCACCACAACTGCGAGCGTGATATACCAGTTTATCGTGAACATAAATATCAGCGTACCGAGTATTGTCACAATGCCGGAGAATATCTGGGTAAAGCCCTGTAAAAGACCGGTGGAGACAATATCTATGTCGGTGACAACAGTGTTTATTATGTCACCGTGTGCCGTGGAGTCAATATATGAAAGCGGCACCTTTGTAAGCTTTTCAAAGACCTCGGTTCTCATTTTTTGAACGGTTTTAAATGAGAGTTTATTTGAATTATACGTCATTATCCATTGGAAAAGCGCCGAAACAACAATGCATATCGCGAGAACCGCGCCGACCTTAAAAAGCCTTGCGAAATCGACGTCGCCCTTAGCCGTTATGCAGTCTACGCCTTTACCGATGAGAATGGGTACCATAAGCGACAGCGCAATGCCGACAAATGCGGAAAAAATCGCCCCGAAGAGATTGGATTTAAACGGACTTATATATTTTATGAGACGTTTTGTGTTTTTCATACGGAGGCAACCTCCTTTTCCGAAAGCTGTGACAGACAAATGTCGCGGTATACTTCATTTGTTTTGTATAGCTCCTTGTGCGTACCGGTTGCCACAAGCTCACCGTCGTCGAGAACGAGTATTTTATCGGCATTCTTTACCGTGTTGACGCGCTGCGATACCAAGAATACGGTTGTGTCATTTAAGTTTTCTTTCAAAGCTTTTCTCAGAGCTGCGTCTGTGGCGAAGTCAAGCGCGCTTGATGAATCGTCAAAAATCAATATCCGAGGGTGCCCCATTATTGCCCTTGCTATGCAAAGACGCTGCTTTTGGCCTCCCGACAGATTTTTACTCTTTTCCTCAATTAAGGTGTTTGTGCCGTCCTTTAGCTTTGATACAAATTCCGCGCTTTGCGAAACCTTGAGCGCAAAATCAATGTCTCTGTCATCGGCGGAGCGGTCACCCATCAGCAGGTTGTCCTTTATTGTACCCGAAAAAAGATTGCTCTTTTGCGGTACAACATGTATGACGTGCCTTAAATACCCGAATTTACAGTCTCGCACATCGTGGCCGAACACCTTGACGCTGCCGTTTTTAACGTCGCTGAAGCGCGGTATCAGATTTACGAGTGTGCTTTTGCCTGCGCCCGTACCGCCTATAATTCCTATCGTTTCGCCCTTCTCGGCTGTAAAGCTGATGTTTGACAGGGCGTTTTCGTCGGATTTAGGGAACGCGTAGCTGACATCGGTGAATTCGACCGCCGCAGCGGCTTCATCGCCGTTTTGATATGCCGCGTCGTCATCTTTTATGCTCGGCTCGGCATCCAATACTTCTTTAACGCGCTGAACGCTTGCGAGTGCCTTTGTAAATACGACTATGACGTTTGCAAATACGATTATTGAAAGAAGTATTTGAGTCATATAGCTTATAAGTGCTATTATTTTTCCCTGCGACAGCTCGCCCGAATATACGTTTTTTCCACCGAAATACAGCAAAATTACTATTGCGAGGTTCATCACGGCAAATGTCATTGGGTTCAGAAGTGCCGAAAGGCTGCCCACACGGAAGTTTATCTTAGTCAGCTCGTCATTCTTATCGCCAAAGCGCTCTTTTTCGTGATTGCTTTTTGAAAATGCGCGTATAACTCTGACGCCGGAAAGATTTTCCTTGACAACAAGCGAGACCTTATCAAGTACCTTTTGTATCACCTTGTAAAGCGGCAGGCTCTTAGTCAGAACATAGTACATAATAAGACTGACCAAAAGACCTGCGGCAAAGAAGATTATTGACATTTTAAGATCAAGCTTCATTGCCATAATAAGCGAACCGGCTATTAAAAACGGCGAGCGAAACATAAGACGTATAAACATTGCAACGCCCGACTGTATCTGGTTTACGTCGTTTGTAATTCTCGTTATAAGCGATGACGAAGAAAAGGCGTCAATATCGCTTTGTGCAAAGGAATTTATCTTTTTAAACATATCGTTTCTGATTTCCGTGCCAACTCCCTGTTGGGCAACGGCAGCGCTGTATTGACATACTATGGCACACAAAAGGCCCAGTATACCGAGGCTTGCCATCAAAAGCCCCATTTTTATAATGTATGGCACATCGCCGTTTTTGATTCCCACGTCAATGATTTTAGCCATAACGAGCGGGACCAAAAGTTCAAGTATGGCCTCGGCGAGCTTAAACGCCGGCCCTAAGATAAATTGCTTTTTATAAAGAGCGTAATACTTTTTCATAGTTGCTCCTTTTGAATGAAATTTTGATTATAATAGTATATCACTTTTATTCTCTTTTTCAATCTCTTAAGTATATATTCGCTTTTTTATCGAAAAAACAGCCGCCCGAGAACTGCTTTTGTCTCTCGGACGGCTGTTATGTTAAATCTCAAAATCGCTTTTTGAAAATTCGGGCGCTGTCGGGTGTAGTTTCGGTTCGCGTTTAAAAATATCATACTTGTATTTTTTACAGTACCAATCTTTTGACACAACGCCCTTTTTGGGGCAGAGCACCGTATCGCCGTCATTTGTCGGCGTTGAAAATTCACAGTATTCACATTTCGGAGAAATGTTTCCGCCAAGCATCTTATCCTTCATCCGTTTCACCCCGATTACATTGTGTATTACTATGCTAACACATTTTTTTATCCGAATCAACCTCTAAGATGAGCAGCACGCTCATTATAAGCAGTGCCGCAAGAGCCGGTACGGAAACCGAATAGGCTGCCGGAGTTACGGAGCTGTCGGTTGCAAAGACAGATACCTCGCATGGGAAGACCTTTAAAAGCTCCATACATATTATTGCCGAAAAAGACGCACATACCGCTCTTGCCGTGTAAAAATACCTCATTTTGAGCTTTGTGTATCTGAGATACGACATTATCTGGCAGTGTACCGACAGACCGCCGAAGGATATTATTGCGGCCAAGGCGGGTATCGGAGCTTTTCCGGCGGCGGCGCGGCAGCCGTTTGTGACCTCGAGGATGAATTCAAAGAAAAGAGCAGCTCCGGGCGGTATAGGTAAGGTAGATAAACCGTCGCATACGGTTTTAAAAATAACTACCCAAGCGCATATTTTTATTACGTCGTTTGTGGCGTCGCCCACGGAACGTACAAAAGCTCCGACAGGGTCGCAAAGTGTAACCGGAATTTCGCTTTTACCCTTTTCCTCCGCCGCTTTATCATACAGAGCCATTGAAAAGATACCGGTAAAAAATGATGCCGAAACAGTAGATATGTATAACAGCACGCCGGCTTTGACGCTTCCGAGCATCTCCGAGCCAACCGTCCCTATCACAAAGGCGGGGCCCGCGTTTATGCAAAAAAGACAAGCTCTTTGCGCCTCGTTTTCGGTTATCGCATTTTTCTTGAGCAATTCATATGTCATTTTTGCGCCTATGGGAAATCCGCCTATCTGCGACATAATAATAACCGGAGCCAAAACGCCCGGAAGCCTGAACAGCTTTTCGCACACCTTATCAAACGGTTTTCCCGCGGCTTCTCCGAGACCCGAGCGCAGAAGAAAGGAGGCCACCGTCATAAACGGAAACAGGGACGGCACGACCGTTTCCGCCGCCAAAAGTATTCCGCTTCTGACGCCCTCGGAGCATATCTCCGGCCTTGTAAACAAAAACAGGCACACCAAAGCAGTCAATATAACCGGAACTATATATTTTCGGCATTGCTTTTTATCCATTCTTTTCACCCTTTTCCGTAATTTAAATATATGAGGCGGCATATTTATATATGAGCTTAAAATGACTTTTCGGAGGGATCGGTTTTGACCGCAAGAAGAAAGCAGCGAAAAAAAGCGTCCGAGCAAAAAATTGTCGGCGCGCTTGATATGCCTAAAATTTTGAGTCCGTCCGTGCCGCATATTGAGACGGAGGGCAATAAGGAGGCGGTCGTTGACGGCTGCTTCGGAATAACGGAATATGACAATGACAGGATTTCGCTTAATGCAGGTTCTTTGACCGTTACCTTTTGCGGCAGCGACCTTACGCTGTGTTCTTATTCCGACGAACAGACGGTGATAAAGGGCAGTATAATTTCGATTGAATTTACGGGCTGAGGTGGATTTTATGTCGATAATACGTTTTTTGAGATTTATTTTCGGGTATGTTGAATTTTGCGCGGAGGGTGGTTTTCCCGAACGCTTTATAAATCTGTGCTCCGTTTATCACGTAAGATTGTGGGATGTAAAACGAGTAAAAGACAAGCTGTATGCAAAAACTATGCTTCGAGACTATAAAAATATTAGGGAGGCGGTAAGGCGTTCCGGGGTAAAAACAAGAATAATCAAAAAAACGGGTTTGCCTTTTTTTACATTTAAGCAACGAAAGAGAGTGGGACTTGTAATAGGCGTTGCCGCGGCGATAATCACCGTTTCGTATTTATCCACTATGATATGGACTGTATCCGTCAGCGGAAACGAAAACATATCAGACGAGCAAATTCTCAATGTATTTTCTTCATTGGGAGTAAAACCCGGAGCAAAGCGCCGAGATATAAACGCAAAAGAGATTTCAGACGAGGCTTTAAAAATATTTGACGGTGATTTGTCGTTTGCGGTTGTCAATCTGAACGGCTCTAATGCGTCCGTGGAGGTGCGTGAAAGCGTGCCGGCACCGAAGATAGAGGACAACGAAACCCCATGTAATATAGTTGCGTCGGAGGACGGCGTGGTGACCAAGGTACAGTTGTATTCGGGTCAAGAGGAGATAAAGGCAGGCTCTGCCGTGCTGAAGGGCAATCTTCTCATATCCGGGGTAAAGACAAATCAAGACAAGACCGAATCTCTTGTACATGCGGCAGGCAACGTGTATGCGGAAGTCGAAAAAAACATTTCTTCCGATTTTGAAAATTCGGAATTTTGCGCGCCTTCGCGTGAAAAAATAAGGTATGCGCTGTATTTTTTCAATGTTAAAATTCCGCTCGGAGGTGTTCCCGATTACGGAGAAAAATATGCGGTGAGCTTTCTTGCGTCAACGGATAAAACCGTCTTGCCCATGGGTATAATAAGGGTACGTTCTACCGAATACAACAGAGATTTTTTGTTGGAGGAAGAAAGCTGTCGGGAGCTTTTGTCGGCAAAAAAATACACGGACCTTTGCAGGAGCGAATTGAAAAATTGTAAGATTATTTCCTCTGATATACAAAAAAACGGTTCAAGACTCAGCGGAGCATACAAATGTGAAAAACAAATAGGCGTTGAGAGCGAGATTTTTGTTGAAAAAAATTAGTGACTAATCACAAAAATTGTGATACTATATATTAAATATCGACAGAAAATTATCTAAGGTGGTTTTTCAGTGTTTGAGCAGGTCCTCAGTATTGACCGTATGGAAAATGCCGTAAGCTTATTCGGCAGCTTTGACGAGAATATAAGACTTATAGAAAGTGAATTTTCGGTTACGGTTTTAAATCGCGGCTCCGACCTTAAAATAAGCGGCGAGGCGGAAAATGTGGCTAAGGCCACAACCGCCATAGAGCGCCTTTTAGCCCTTATAAATAAGGGCGAAGCTCTTTCCGATCAAAACGTGCGATATGTCATATCTCTTGTTAAGGACGGCGAAGAGGACAAGCTTATGTCCTTATCGGGCGATTGCGTCTGCATAACATCTAAGGGCAAACCCGTAAAGCCGAAAACGCTCGGTCAGAAAAAGTATGTCGAGGCAATACGAAAAAATACAATAGTTTTGGGTGCGGGTCCTGCCGGCACGGGTAAAACATATCTTGCCGTCGCCATGGCTGTCACTGCCTTTCGCGCAAAGGAGGTCAATCGCATTATCTTGACACGTCCGGCGGTTGAGGCAGGCGAAAAGCTCGGGTTTTTGCCGGGCGATTTGCAGCAAAAGGTTGACCCTTATTTAAGACCGCTGTATGACGCGCTTTTCGATATGCTCGGGGCAGAGGCGTTCGCCCGTTATCAGGAGCGCGGCTCTATTGAGGTGGCACCGCTCGCGTATATGCGCGGCAGAACTCTTGACGACAGCTTTATAATACTTGACGAGGCGCAAAACACCACTCGCGAGCAGATGAAAATGTTTTTGACCCGTCTCGGCTTCAACTCTAAAATGGTAGTAACCGGCGATGTTACCCAAATAGATTTACCGGATGGGAAAAGGTCTGGGCTTACCGACGCTATGAGAATACTCAGAAATGTTCCGGATATTTCAATAAATACGTTCACCGAAAAGGACGTAGTAAGGCATAAATTAGTACAGGATATAATCAAAGCATATGAGAAAAATGAGGAGAAAAGAAAATGACAGACAAAATTAAGGTAATCATCTCAAACAAACAGAAAACGGTAAAAATACCTACGGGTGTGCGTATGCTCGTCCGTCGCTGCTGCAACGCGGTGCTCGCAATGGAGCAATTTGAAGGCTCCGCCGAAATCAGCGTGTCCTTCGTGGACGACGCCGAGATAAGAGAGCTTAACAAAAAACACCGTAATATTGACGCGTCAACAGATGTTTTGTCTTTTCCGCTCGGTGAAAACGGCGTTTACGATATAAATCATGACACCGGTGCAAAAATGCTCGGCGACATAGTTATATCAATCGAGCATGCAGTAGCTCAAGCAGAGGAATACGGACACTCTCTTCAGAGGGAAATCGCGTTTTTGACCGTCCATTCTCTTTTGCATCTTCTTGGTTATGACCATGTGAACGGCGGTCTTGAAGCGGTACATATGCGCGAAAAAGAGGAGACTGTGTTAACACAGCTCGGTCTCAAACGCAACGGCAGCTATTATATAGACCAGAGTGAGGATAAAATCTGATGCGCGGGCTCATAAGGAGCTTCGGCTATGCTTTCCGCGGAATATTTTACACACTTAAACACGAGCGCAATATGAGAATACATTTTGTCTGTATGATATATATGTATTCTTTTTTGCTGATGGCGGACTTTTTTGAGATTACAAGAACTCAGTTTGCGATAATATTTCTTGCAAACGCACTTGTTGTGTCTCTTGAGCTTGTCAACACCGCAGTTGAAAGAACCGTCGATTTGGCAAGCACCGAATGGACGGATAACGGCAGGGCGGCAAAGGATACCGCGGCAGGAGCCGTTTTGGTATCGGCAATATTTGCCGTTCTCACGGGAATTATGATAATGTGGCAGCCAAAGGCCTTTTCGGCACTTTATGTTTATTTTAAGGAGCACATATTATATTTTGTGCTGTTCCTTTTAAGTCTTGTTGTCGCTTTTATTTTTATATTTAAAGGTTTTCCGCAAATTAAGAAAAAATCTTCCGACAGAGCGGATAAGGAGAAAAAATGAACGAATCAAAATCAGCTTTTGCAGCCATAGTCGGCAAGGCAAACGTCGGCAAATCTTCGATACTCAACCGACTTGTAGGCAGTAAAATAGCCATAGTATCCGGTAAACCTCAGACCACCCGTACAAAAATTATGGGCGTTTTGACTACCGATGATAATGTGCAGCTTGTTTTTACCGACACTCCGGGATTTTTTAAACCTAAGGACAAGCTCGGCGAATATATGGTTGAGGCGGTAAACGACAGTATTTCGGGCGTTGAAGAGTGCCTGTTTGTCGTCGATGCGACGGATAAAGAGCTTAACGCCGCGGAAAAGGAGCTTATAAATAAATTTCGCTCGGCAAAAATGCCTGTTATAACAGCTCTTAACAAAATAGATATGATAAGCCGTAAGGAAGAGCTTATCTCTAAAATTGCGGCTCTTTCGGAGCAGTATGATTTTGAAGCGATTGTTCCCGTCAGCGCAAAAACGGGCGAGGGTATAGAGGCTTTGCTCTCGGAGCTTAAAAAGCACTCCGAAAACAGCCCGCACTTTTTCCCGGATGACACGTTGACCGATCAGCCCGAAAGAGTGCTTGCAGCTGAGATGATACGCGAAAAAATGCTTCGCCTGCTTGATAAGGAGATACCTCACGGTGTTGCGGTTTCCATCGAGCTTATGCGCGAGCGTGATACGAGCGATATTATGGACGTAGAAGCCACTATTTACTGCGAGCGCGACTCCCACAAGGGAATAATTATAGGCAAGGGCGGAAGCATGTTGAAAAAAATATCGACATTTGCCCGTGAAGATATGGAAAAATTCTTCGGCATAAAGGTCAATCTCAGATGCTGGGTCAAGGTTAAAGAGGACTGGCGTAACAGAGAGGGACTTATACACAATTTTGGTCTTGATTGACAGACATAATACCGCCGCACACGGAGAATTTAAATATATAAGTTTTCCGAGGGCGGTGTTTTTTATCTATAACGAGATTTATTGGAATTTGTTTGCGAAAAGCGGTAAAATCGAGGACTATCTTATATACCGCCGAGAGCAAAACAGCGTCGGTTGTTCAGCCGAAAAGGGCAAAAGCGATGGGTGTGAATGTAAAGGGGCTTATCTTAAAAGAACAGAATATAGGCGAGAACGATAAGCTTGTAACGGTGCTGACCGACAGCCTCGGAGTGTTACGCGCATTTGTCAGGGGTGCCAAAAAGTTAAGCAGCAAAAAGCAGTCGGCAACGGGGCTTTTGTGCTATTCCAAACTGTCGCTTTACAAAACTAAGGACAGCTACATAATAGAAGAGGCCGAGAGCATAGAGAGCTTTTTCGGCTTGCGAAACGATATAGAAAAGCTGTCGCTTGCACAGTATTTTTGCGATATAGCCTTTGAGCTGTCGCCTAAGGAGGACGATGCGACGGACTTTTTGCGCGTGGTGCTCAATTCGCTGTATTTTTTGGCAAGCGGAAAAAGACCTCCGCTTTTGTTAAAGGCAATAACCGAATTAAGACTTGTTTCTCTTGCCGGCTATATGCCGAACCTTATCGCCTGCGAAAGGTGCGGAGCATTTGAGACGCCGATAATGTATTTTGATATGGAAAGAGGCTTGCTTTACTGCGATAACTGTGCCGACGAGAACGCTCTTTTTCCTCTTGAAATAGGCGTTGTCAGCGCAATGCGTCATATAGTTTTTGCCAAAATAGATATATTATACAATTTTAAGCTGTCGCCTGAAGCAAGCGAGGACCTCAGCTACATTACCGAGAAATACCTTGCCTCAAAGACGGACAGACCGTTTAAAACACTTGATTTTTATTATTCTGTAAAGGACTAATTATGAATAAATACCACATTTCACTTGAGCTTCCGAAAATACTTTTAACTCTTTCGGAAATGACCTCCTGCGAGGAGGCAAGGCTTGCGGCGTTGTCGCTGCAGCCGAGCGGCGATTTTTTTGAGGTGCAAAAACGCCTTTCCGAAACTGAGGCTGCTCATATACTCATAGCAAAATTCGGCGCGCCCTCGTTCGGAGGCCTTATAAATGTTAACAATCAGCTGAGCCGTGCATCGTCCGGCGGCACGCTGTCCATGCGTGAGCTTTTGGATATTTCCTGCGATTTGCGCGTGATACGCGGTATAACCGAGTGGCGCTCAAAAAGCGCCGGTATGGATACCGCGATAGACGACCTATTTAATTCGCTCTACACAAATAAATATCTTGAGGATAAAATAAACAATGCTGTTTTGTCCGATACCGAAATGTCGGACAATGCTTCACCTGCGCTTAAAGATATACGCAGGCACAAAAGACTTGAGGAGTCCAAAATACGCGACAAGCTTGATGGTATGATACGCTCTCCGAAATACAAATCAAGCTTGCAGGACGCTATAATCACACAGCGAAACGGCCGATTTGTCGTTCCCGTAAAGGCCGAGCACCGAAGCGAGGTCTCGGGTATGGTTCATGATACATCCGGAAGCGGTGCCACGGTATTTATTGAACCGGCGGCTGTAATAGAGGCAAATAACCGTATAAAGGTGCTTGAAAGCCGTGAACGCGATGAAATAGAAAGAATTCTTTCGGAACTGTCAGAGGAGGCAGGGAGCTTTGCCGATACAATAAAAATAAGCTGCGAATCGGCGGCGGAGCTTAACCTGATTTTCTCAAAGGCTCAGCTTGCCTATAAGATGAAGGCTACAATGCCGATTATAAATTCGCGCGGTGTTATCGAGCTTAAAAAAGCTCGCCATCCGTTGCTTGACCCGAAAAAAGCCGTGCCCATAGACGTGTCGCTCGGTGATAAATATGATTCTCTTGTCATAACAGGCCCCAATACCGGCGGTAAAACCGTCTCTATAAAAACAATAGGCCTTTTAACTCTTATGGCGGAGTGCGGTCTTTTTATACCGGCAAACGAAAACAGCAGTATAGCCGTATTTAAAAACGTGTTTGCCGACATCGGCGAAGAGCAGAGTATTGAGCAGTCGCTCTCTACTTTTTCGGCACATATGACGACGATCGTAAATATAAGCAATAACGTTGATGAAAGCTCTCTCGTTTTAATCGATGAGCTCGGAGCGGGAACCGATCCCGTAGAGGGCGCAGCTTTGGCCGTTGCGGTGCTTGAGGATCTTCGCCGTAAGGGTGCCAAAATAGCGGCGACAACCCATTATTCCGAACTTAAGGAATATGCGCTTCGCACGAACAGAGTCGAAAACGCATCCTGCGAGTTTTCTGTCGATACCTTGAAGCCTACATATAAGCTGATAACGGGTATACCCGGTCGTTCCAACGCATTTGCGATATCTCAAAAGCTCGGCTTGTCAAAAGAGGTCATAGAAGAGGCGGCAAAGCTTATCTCGGAGGAAAATACCAGATTTGAGGATGTTGTTGATACACTCCAAAAAACACGCCTCGAAATGGAAAAGGAAAAAGAAAAGACCGCCGAAATGCAAAACGAGATAGACGAGATAAAGAAAAAGGCGGAAAACGAGCTGTCACTTGCAAAGCAAAAGGGCGAAACGCAAATACTTATGGCTCAAAACGAGGCGAAACGCATACTTGAAAACGCAAAGCGTGCCGCAGCGTCTCTTATGATGGAGCTTGACCGCCTGAAGCGCGAGCAGTCGAATGAGAAAAACGCATCAGAGATGGCACGCAAGGCAAAGGCGGCGTTAAAGCAGCATCTCAACACCATAGATGATATGACATACGAGAAAAACGACTTTGACGGCGATGACGACGATTACGTTTTGCCGAGACCGTTAAAGACGGGTGATAATGTATTTGTTAAAACGCTCGGCACCGAGGCCGAGGTCGTATCGCTTGATAAAAACGGTAACGCCGAGGTAAAAGCAGGCGTTATGAAGATGAAGGTCAAGGCATCGGAGCTTCGTCTTTTGGCTCCGAAGAAAAAGCCGAAGAAGCAGAGCCTTTACCGTTCCGTAAAGGAAAAGTCTTTGCCGAGCGGTAAGTCAAGCGTGGATTTGCGCGGTGAATCGGTTGAGGAGGCAATAGCCGACCTCGATATGTTTATTGACGGAGTGCTTCGCTCCGGTCTTAATGAGCTTACAATAATTCACGGTAAGGGAACAGGCACGCTCAGAAGAGCCATACAGCAGCACTTAAAAGATCATCCGAACATAAAATCGTACAGAACGGGTGTATACGGCGAGGGTGAAGAGGGCGTTACAATAGCCGAATTAAAGTGATTTCGCCATATATTATTTGTAAGATTATTACGGTGTGTTGCATTGAAATGACGATTGTGCTAAAATAATTTCAGCAAAAGCCGCAAAGGAGAAAAATATGAATAAAAAAATTATTGCTGTCGCACTTTTGATACTTATGATTTCGGTGGTGTTTATTTCCTGCGGAAAAAAGAGAAGCTGGGAAAAGGACGATACTACAGCCGCCCCCTCCGAAACAACGTCCATTGAATACACAACCGATGAATCGGGCGAAAAATTCGTAACAAACATAAACGGAGAGCTTATTCCCGTAACCACCGGCAAGGACGGTTCGGTTGAGTTCTACGAAGACCTTATAACCAAGACCTCCGAGCAGGCTGCCGAGACCGAGCCGAACGGCAAGGATGAGCCCCAAAAGCCGAATGATGCTCCCACTAAAGGCGAAAGCGGTACCGTAAAAATAGGAACAGGTGATCCTGCGGATGAGAGCCATGCGGCTGTTATTGATTGGAGTGCTCGATAATAAAAGGAACTAAAATGAAAAAACTATTCAGTATTCTGTCAGCGGCCGTAATTGTGCTGTCGGTTGCGGCGGTAATGGCTTTTGCTGTCGGCGACGGTAAAAACCGCGGAGACGTAAACGGCGACGGTAAAGTTGATTCGGCAGATGCCATGCTTGTTATGAAATGTGATGCCGGACTTTTGAGCCTCTCAAATGACGAAATCAAAAGAGCCGATTTAAACGGTGACGGTAAAATTGATTCGTGCGACGCCGTATACATTTTGCGTATAGCGGCAGGGCTCAAGGTTCCCGATGCCGAGACTACGGCAAAAGAGACTTCGTCCGGTTCCGAGCCGACAACCGAAGAAACAACGAAGCCGACAACGGAAAATACTACGAAGCCCACGGAGCCTGTAACCGAGCCCACCCGGCCGGCTACAAAACCCTCTGAGCCCGTAACCAAGCCCACCGAACCCGCCACAACGCCCACAACCGCCGACTCCAACTGGGACCCCTCAAAGAACGCCGTTATTGACTGGGGCGGCGGAACAACCAAGAAGAACTAAACTTTTTCTTGACAATTACAATATAATTTAGTATAATATGTCCTTGTAAAGTCGCTGGCTTTACAGGGACTTTTTCTTTAAGGAGTGGTAGTTTTGGCAAATAATGTTGAAATAACGATTTTGCTTGATTTCTACGGTGATATGCTTACTGCGAAACAGCGTGATTTTATCAATCTTTATTATAACGACGACCTTTCTCTTGCCGAAATTGCCGAGAACGAGGGCATAACCCGTCAGGGTGTGCGCGATGCGATAAAACGTGCCGAGGGGCAGCTCTACGAGATGGAGTCGAGACTCGGATTCGTAAAAAAATGGAATGGCATAAAAACCACTCTTGGCGATATTATAAACTGTGCCGAGGAAATCAGCGATTATAATTTAAATCACGGGCTTTCTCGAGAGATAAACGACACTACGGTAAAGATAAAATCTCTTGCTTTGTCTATCATAGAGTAATTACAGAGGTAAGTTTATGGCATTTGAAGGATTATCGGACAGACTTGAAGCCGCTTTTAAAAGGCTTCGCAGCAAAGGCAACCTTACCGAGAGCGACGTTAAAGAAGCTATGCGTGAGGTTCGCCTCGCTCTTCTTGAAGCGGACGTTAACTATAAGGTCGCAAAGGATTTTACAAATAAAGTTACCGAGCGCGCAATAGGCTCACACGTTTTAGAGAGTCTTACACCGGCTCAAATGGTTATAAAAATAGTCAATGAGGAATTGACCGAGCTTATGGGCGGAACCGGCTCAAAGCTCGCATACGCTTCACACGGACCCACAATCATTATGATGTGTGGCCTTCAGGGCTCCGGTAAAACAACTCATTGTGCTAAAATAGCCTTGAAGCTTAAAACCGAGGGTCACAGACCGCTGCTTGTTGCGTGCGACGTGTACCGACCGGCTGCCATAAAGCAGCTGCAGGTAGTCGGCGAGCAGGCCGGAGTCACCGTGTTCGAAGAGGGTCAGGGCGACCCGGTTAAAATAGCGAAAGATGCAGTTTCCCTTGCCAAGGATAAGGGATATGACTACGTTTTCATAGATACGGCAGGTCGTCTTCATATAGATGAAACGCTGATGAACGAGCTTAAAAACATTAAGGCCGAGGTTCATCCCCACGAGATTCTTCTTGTTGTTGACGCTATGACCGGTCAGGACGCCGTCACGGTGGCAAGTGCATTTGACGATGCGCTCGGCATCGACGGTATGGTACTTACAAAACTTGACGGTGATACAAGAGGCGGCGCGGCGCTCTCCGCGAGAGCTGTTACCGGTAAGCCTATAAAGTTTGTCGGTATGGGAGAGAAGCTCACGGAGCTTGACTATTTTCACCCCGACCGTATGGCTTCGCGAATTCTCGGTATGGGCGATATGCTCTCCCTTATCGAAAAGGCGGAAATGGCTCTTGACGAAAAGAAGGCCGCCGAGCTTGAAAAGAAACTCAGAAAAAACAAGTTTGATTTAAACGACCTTCTGTCTCAGCTTCAGCAGATAAGAAAAATGGGCTCTATGAAGGATTTGCTCGGTATGCTCCCCGGCGTCGGCAGTAAGATAAAGGATATGGACGTAGACGAGAGTCAGTTTGACCGCGTTCAGGCAATCATCTTTTCGATGACATATAAGGAGCGCTCCAATCCCGATATTATAAATCCGTCACGTAAGCGCAGAATTGCCGCAGGCTGCGGTATGCAGGTTGAGGATGTCAACAAGCTTTTGAAGCAGTATCGCGATATGCAGAAGCTGTTTAAACAGTTTAATTCAAAATCCGCACGTCGTCGCTTCAGTAAAATGGGGAATTTCGGCAATTACGGAATGTAACTTTTGTTAATCGCACTTTATAAGTGTAGTTTATAAATTTAATAATTATATATTTGGAGGAAAAAACAATGGCAGTAAAAATCAGACTTCGTCGTGTAGGCGCTAAAAAAGCTCCTTTCTATCGTGTAGTTGTTGCAGATTCAAGAGCTCCGCGTGACGGCAGATTTATCGAAGAAATAGGTACTTTTGATCCTATGAAGTCTCCGGCTGAAATTAAGATTGACGCTGAAAAGGCAGAGCAGTGGCTCAAAAACGGCGCTCAGCCCACCGAGACCGCTAAATCTGTATTAAAGCAGAGCGGAATCATTAAATAATAGGAGGTCTTTTAGTTGAAAGAGCTTCTCGAACAGATCGCTAAAGGACTCGTTGATGAGCCGGACTCGGTTTCCGTTACAGTAGATGAGACTGATGACAGAGGCGTTACGGTGTATCACCTTCACGTTGCCGAAAACGATATGGGCAGAGTTATAGGCAAGCAGGGCAGAATAGCCAAGGCTATCAGAACCGTTGTTAAGGCTCGAGCCACAAAGGACGGCACAAGAGTTCAGGTTGAGATCGACTGACAGTAAACGAGTACAGGGGGGCTTCCTCTTGTACTCATTTTATTTAGTGCCGTTTTAAAGCGGCAATCGGTGAATTTATATGTTAAAACAATTTCTTGAGGCCGGTAAGGTAGTCGGTATGCACGGCGTCAGAGGCGAAATGCGATTTGACGTATGGTGCGACGGCGCGGACTTTTTGAAAAAAATCAAAACATTGTATCTTGATGCCGACGGTAAGAGGGCAGTCGGCGTTGTCTCGGTGCGCCCTCATAAAAATGCAGCCCTGTTAAAGCTCGACGGCGTTCTTACAATCGAAGAAGCAGAGAAATACCGCGGCAGAGTGTTGTATTTTGACCGAAAGGATGTTCATCTTGACAGCGGCAAAGCGTTCGTTGAGGATGTAATAGGCTGCGCTGTGTATGACGCGGATAATACCGATATATTGTACGGAACAGTTACCGATGTTATGAAAGGCGTTGCAAATGACGTTTGGACTGTCAAAGATAAAAACGGAAAAGAGACGTTGGTTCCCGTAATTCCCTCAGTGGTAGTGAAACTTGATGTCGAAAACAAAAAAGTATATCTTCGTCCGCTCAAAGGCCTTTTCTCCGATGAGTGTGCAATAAGGGAGGACGGAGAATGAGAATAGACATAATGACGCTTTTTCCGGAAATGTGCGAGTCGGTGCTGTCCGAAAGTATTATAGGCAGAGCGCGAAAAAACGGCTACGTCGAGATAAACTGTGTAAATATAAGAGACTTTACACTTGATAAGCATAACCGTGTTGATGATGCGCCGTACGGCGGCGGAATGGGTATGCTGATGGGTCCGCAGCCCATATATGACTGCTATAAGAGCCTTTACGGTGACGGCGAAGAAAAACCGCACCTTATATATATGTCGCCGCAGGGCAAAACTTTGACGCAGCAGAGAGTAAAGGAGCTTGCCCTTACAGACCGGATTGTGCTGCTTTGCGGTCATTATGAGGGCGTGGACCAAAGAATTCTCGATGAGATAGTCGATGAAGAGATTTCAATAGGCGATTATGTCCTGACGGGCGGCGAGCTGCCTGCGCTTGTGCTTGCCGACAGTATTTCACGTATGCTCGAAAATGTCCTGCCGAATGACGAAGCTAAGGAGCTTGAAAGTCACTATAACGGACTTTTGGAATATCCGCAATATACAAGACCGTACGAATGGCACGGGGAAAAGGTTCCCGATATACTCTTGTCGGGGCATCACGCGAATATTGACAAGTGGCGACACGAAAAGGCACTTGAGACTACATTAAAAAAACGCCCTGAATTGCTTCTTGATGCGGAACTCTCGGACAGGGATAAAGAGTATTTGAAATCGATTAAAAAATGAGCTGCTCGAATTGTCGAAAAAAGCACGTTTTTATTGTTGATTATTGCTGTTGAATTAAAACCGTCCCGATGTTAGAATAATCATACAAAATCATTAAGCCTTCGCTGATTTTATTGTTCAAAACAGCATATTATTTTATATGCTGTTTTGTCGCAATAGCTTTTGCGGCGGCATTATTTATTTTGCAGGAGAAATGTATTCGAGAGGATACGCGCATTGGGAGGATAAAATGAAAAAGGTATTAAACATTATTTTATCGGTAATTCTTTGTTTATCGGTGGTTTCACCGTGCTTTGCAATTCAGAGCTTTGCCGAAACAGGGGATGAAACTACGCTTAAATTTAAAGACGGTAAATTTCGTATACTCGTATTTGCAGATCCGCAGGATGATGTAAATCCGTGCGAAGAGACGCTTGATCTTATGTATGCTTCGATTGAAGCTGCAAAGCCCGACCTTGTTGTATTTACCGGCGATAATATACACGGCCCGTCGCCCGTGCTTTACAGAAGCAAAAAGCGTGTCGAAAAGGCAATCAGGCAGATTATGGAGCCGGTTACCTCACAGAACATACCGTTTGCAATAGTATACGGCAACCACGATGACGAGGGTAAGGTCTCCAAACAGTTCCAAATGGAGGTCTATAATTCTATGCCGGGCTGCCTCGCTTCCGAGGGAGAAGCTATGACCGGCTGCGGCAACTATAATCTTCCTATAAAAAGCTCGGACGGCGCAAAGAACGTCTTTAATCTTTGGTTTATAGATTCCGGTACATATGATGAAGAAAACGGCGGATATGCCCACGTCGCCGAGGATCAACTTGCTTGGTACAAAAAAACGAGCGATGCCCTGAAAGCTGAAAACGGCGGAGAACCTATGCCGTCTCTCCTTTTCCAGCATATACCCGTTCCCGAAATATATGAACTTTTAAAGGAGGTTCCCAAGGGCACGGACGGTGCGGTAAAAAAAGACGGTAAGTATTATGTGCTTAATACGGATATTGCAAGCGGTCATCTTGACGAGGGGCCGTGTCCCGCAAAGGTGAACGGCGGCGAATTTGACGCTTGGAAGCAGCAGGGAGACATTAAGGCGGCGTTCTTCGGGCACGATCATAACAATGACTTTTGCGGCACGTATGATGGCATTGATATGGTGCATACGAGCGGAGTCGGATTTTATATTTACGGTAACGGACCTCTCCACGGGTCGCGCGTTATAGATATAGACGAAAACACTCTCGATTACAGCACTTATATGATGTATTATAATGACCTTGTCGGTTACAAGAGCTCAAACAAGGCAAGATATTATGAGGGGCAGTATGTACATAACATTAAGATAGCGGCTTTTTCGGCAGGCGCTGTGATAATTGCCCTGACGGCCGGGCTTATAACGCGCGGAGTCAAAAAGTCCAAAGCGAAAAAAGCTTTAAAAAATAACCAAAAATAACGGCTGAGCCGGGCGAAAATTCTCGCTCGGCTTTAGTTTTTGCATAAAAATTCACGAATCAGGTTAAATATTGCATAAAACAGGGTGCGTAATGTATATTTATGTCGTTATATCGCACAAATATACACAAAACTTGAATATTTATGCAAAAAACACTTGATTTTAAATGTGATTGGTGTATAATCTCTTCGTAATCAAAAATTAAAGGCTTTTGCCGATGCTCGGAGGTAACATTTATGAAAAAGGACAAGAAAGACATCAAAAAAGTCGTACTCGCTTATTCCGGCGGACTTGATACGTCAATCATCATTCCGTGGCTTAAAGAAAATTACAACAACTGCGAAGTTATAGCGGTTTCCGGCGACGTAGGTCAGGGAACTGAGCTCGACGGACTTGAGGAGAAGGCTCTCAAGACCGGCGCTTCAAAGCTCTATGTACTCGACCTTAAAAAGGATTATATCGAAAACTATATCTGGCCTTGCCTTAAAGCAGGTGCCGAGTATGAAGAGTATCTTCTCGGCACATCGCACGCTCGTCCCTGTATCGCAAAGGGTCTTGCCGATATAGCAAAAAAAGAGGGCGCAGACGCTATTTGCCACGGCTGCACCGGCAAGGGCAACGACCAGGTTCGTTTCGAGCTTGCTCTTAAAGCTCTCGCTCCCGAGATGGAGATTATAGCTCCCTGGCGTGAGTGGGACATAAAATCGCGTGATGAAGAAATAGACTACGCCGAGGCTCATCAGATTCCGCTTAAAATCAATCGTGAAACAAACTACTCAAAGGATAAAAACGTATGGCATCTCTCTCACGAGGGACTTGACCTTGAAAATCCGGCAAATGAACCGCAGTACAATAAAGACGGCTTCCTTGAGCTCGGAGTTTCTCCCGAAAAAGCTCCCGATGAGCCTACATATGTTACAATCCATTTTGAAAAGGGCGTTCCCACAGCTGTTGACGGCGAAGAGCTTGACGCTGTTTCCCTTGTCGAAAAGCTCAATAAGCTCGGCGGAGAAAACGGTATAGGCCTTCTTGACATAGTCGAGAACCGTCTTGTAGGTATGAAATCACGCGGTGTTTATGAGACCCCCGGCGGAACAATCCTCTACAAGGCTCATGAGCTTCTTGAAATGATAACTCTCGACCGTGACACATCTCATTACAAAAAACTCGTTGCCGAGAAATACGGCGAGCTCGTATACAACGGCAAATGGTTCTCACCTCTTCGCGAAGCTCTTGCGGCTTTTGTCGACAACACCCAGCAGACCGTAACCGGCGACGTTAAGCTTAAGCTCTATAAGGGCAACGTCATAAACGCAGGCGTCACCTCTGTGTATACTCTTTATGATGAAAATGTTGCTTCGTTCGGCGATGACGGCGGCGCATACGATCAGACCGACGCTACCGGATTTATCAATCTCTTCGGACTCCCCACAAAGGTAAAAGCTTTACTTGACGCAAAGAGAGATAACAAATAATCATTGTAAACCGCTTGAAAAAATAAACAACAGTGCTTAGCACTACCGCGTGCGACAAGAGATGTTTCTGTCTCTTGTCGCTGTGTGGTATTTGATAGGAGTAAAAAAATGCAGCTTTGGCAGGGCAGATTTCAAAAGGCTTTAGACCCCAAAACCAACGATTTTAATTCGTCAATAGCGTTTGACAGCAGAATGTATAAGGAAGATATAGACGGCAGTATTGCACACGCCACTATGCTTTGCGCGCAAAATATCATATCGGCGGACGACCTTTCAAAAATTGTTGACGGATTAAAAGCCATTAAGGCGGAAATCGAAAACGGTACGTTGGAGATAGACCCGAATGCAGAGGATATACATACCTTTGTTGAGGGCGAGCTCACAAAGCGCGTAGGCGCGGCCGGCAAAAGACTTCATACCGCGCGCAGCAGAAACGACCAGGTAGCTCTTGACGTGAGGCTGTATTTGCGCCGCGAGTGCAACAGCGTTTATTCGCTTGTCACGGAGCTTATAGGTGTTCTGTGTAAAAAGGCTGAAAAGTATGCAGACGCCGTTATGCCGGGTTACACTCATATGCAGCGCGCTCAGCCCATAACATTCGGCCATCATCTTTTGGCATATGCCGAAATGCTTCTGCGTGATCGCGAACGTATTGCCGACGCGCAGAGAAGAATGAATTACTGCCCGCTCGGCTCATGTGCACTTGCCGGTACAACATATAATACCGACCGCGAAATGACAGCCGAGGCACTCGGATTTACGGGACCTATGCTCAATTCGCTTGACGGCGTATCGGACAGGGACTTTTGTATGGAGCTTGCGTCCGCTTTGTCAATACTTATGGTTCATCTCTCGCGCTTTTCTGAGGAAATAATTCTCTGGTGCTCATGGGAATTTAAATTTGTTGAGCTTGACGATGCTTTTTCAACCGGCTCGTCAATAATGCCGCAAAAGAAAAACCCCGACATAACCGAGCTTATCCGCGGCAAAACCGGTCGAGTTTTCGGAGACCTTATGACACTTCTGACAATGATGAAGGGCTTGCCTCTCGCTTATAATAAGGATATGCAGGAGGATAAGGAAGCTATATTTGACGCCTTTGACACCGTTAAAATCTGCCTCACCACATTTATACCCATGCTTGACACAATGACGGCTCTTCCCGAAAATATGCGTAAAGCCGCGGCAGGCGGATTTATCAACGCTACCGACTGCGCCGATTATCTCGTCGGCAAGGGATTGCCGTTCCGTGACGCATATAAGGCCACAGGTGAAATAGTGGCTCTCTGCATTAAAAAAGGACTTACGCTTGAAACGTTGCCTCTTGAAGAATACAAAAAGATATGCGATTTGTTTGACGACGGCGTTTATGACGCCATAAATCTCGACAAGTGCGTAAACGGCAGGACTTCGCTCGGCGGACCCGCACCGCAGAACGTGCTGAAAGAGGCCAAGAGAATAGAAAAAATATTGAAAGAACAAGACTAATAGTGTGAAAAGTTACACTTCTTAATTGTATTGCCATCAAAATTTGCCTGCGGCATAATTTTGAGACGGCAAAAATCACCGGTTGCGCCCCGCTAAGGCTTCAAAGAATATACGGTGATTTTTAATAAACTGTTTGGTGCCTGAAAGGCTATGGTGAATAATATGAAAAAAGTATTTATAGACGGCAGTCAGGGAACTACGGGTCTTAAAATATTCGACCGTCTGAAAAAAAGAGATGATATTGAGCTTTTAACTCTTCCCGATGAGCTTCGCAAGGACATAAAATCAAGAAAGGAAGCTCTCAACAGTGCCGATATAGCTTTTCTCTGTCTTCCGGACGCTGCGGCAATCGAGGCGGCAGAGCTTGTTACAAATGACGACACGGTTATTATAGATACATCAACCGCTCACCGTACAAGCGAGGGGTGGGCTTACGGTTTACCCGAAATATTTAAAGACGGATTTAAAACCGTGGCTTCTTCAAAGCGTATAGCGTCGCCGGGCTGTTATGCAAGCGGATTTATAGCGCTTGTAAAGCCTCTTTTGGACGAGGGTATTGTTTCTCCGGACCACGGATTTATCTGTCACGCCGTTTCGGGTTACAGCGGAGCCGGCAAAAAAGGTATCGCTATGTATGAAAGCGACGAGAAAGCACCGGAGCTTTTTGCTCCCCGTGAATACGCTTTAAATCAGGAGCATAAGCACCTTAAAGAAATGCGAAAAATTTCGGGCCTGTCGGTTACACCGATATTTTGTCCGTATGTCTGTGATTATTTCAGCGGTATGCTCGTCACGGTTCCGGTGTTTAAAACGGATCTCAAAGACGGAAAAACCGCAGAGGACATTAAAGCGGTTTACCGCTCAAAATACGCTTCGTACATAGTTAAATATAAAGAGGCTTTTGATAACGGCGGCTTTGTCGCGGCAAATTCTAAAGCTGAGCTTGACAGTATGGATGTCACCGTAGCCGGAAATGACGACAGACTTCTTCTTATGGCTCTTTACGACAATCTCGGCAAGGGTGCGTCGGGAGCGGCTTTGGAATGTATGAATATTGTTATGGGTTTACCTCCCGAATACGGACTTGACCTGTAAGATTATAAATGAAAGGTAAATTATAATGGAATTAAGTTTTATCGGCGGCGGTGTCGCCGCACCGAAAGGATTTACCGCAAACGGAATTCATTGCGGAATCCGTAAAAATAAGGAGAAAAAGGATCTCGCACTTATTTACTGTGAAAAGGACTGTGACGCGGCGGCTGTTTATACGCAAAATCTTGTGTGCGGAGCACCGATAACCGTCACACGTGAAAATATAAGCGACGGCAAGGCGCGCGCAATTGTCTGCAACAGCGGCATAGCCAATACCTGCAATGCCGACGGAATTGAAAAAGCGGAGGAAATGTGCAAAATAACCGCGGACGCACTCGGCATTTCAAAAAGCGATATTGTGGTAGCCTCCACCGGAGTTATAGGTCAGCCAATTGACCTTGAGCCCATCAAAAACGGTATGGCGAAGCTTGTTTCGGGTCTTAATAAGGACGGCTCTGATTCTGCGGCAAATGCGATAATGACAACGGACACCGTAAAAAAAGAATTTGCCTGTGAGTTTTCTCTCAGCGGCAAAAAATGCCGTATAGGTGCCATTTCCAAGGGCAGCGGTATGATTCACCCGAATATGGCAACGATGCTTGCTTTTATTACAACGGATGCCGACATTTCGGCGGAAATGCTTAAAAAATCACTTCTCGAGGTGGTTAAAGACAGCTTTAATATGCTCTCCGTAGACGGCGACACATCCACCAACGATACCGTGGCTGTTTTGGCGTCGGGACTTTGCGGAAACGAGAAAATAACATCCGAAAACGCAGATTATAAAGCCTTTACTTGTGCGCTTGCGGCAATTTGCGAAAAGCTTGTAAAGCTTATGGCGAAAGACGGCGAGGGTGCAACAAAGCTTGTTGAATGTATTGTTTCGGGTGCCGCAGACCAAAAGACGGCAAAAATATGTGCAAAGTCGGTTATATGCTCGTCGCTTGTTAAGGCGGCTATGTTCGGAGCGGATGCAAACTGGGGCAGAATTCTCTGCGCTCTCGGTTACAGCGGAGCCGATATTGACGTTCATAAGGTTGATGTGAAATTCAGCTCGGCAGGCGGAGAAATAGAAGTGTGCAAGGACGGCTCGGGAATTCCGTTTTCCGAAGAACTTGCGAAAAAAGTCTTAGTCTGCGATGAGGTGTATATCCTTGTCGATTTAAAATCAGGCAGCTTCTCTGCCGCGGCTTACGGCTGTGATTTGACATACGATTACGTCAAGATAAACGGCGATTACCGCACCTGAGCGTAAAACGCATAAACGCAGCATTCACAGACATTTATCGGAGGAGAAATATGGAAATATCAAATATAACAAATTCGGACCGTTCCGAGGTTCTCGTTCAAGCCTTACCGTATATTCAGAAATATCAAAATAAAACGGTTGTCATAAAGTACGGCGGCAATGCCATGGTAAACGAAGAGCTTCAGGATGCCGTAATGACCGACATAGTTCTTCTTCGTTCCGTCGGAGTAAATATTGTGCTTGTTCACGGCGGCGGACCGGAAATATCCGATATGCTCAAACGTGTCGGCAAGCAGAGCCGCTTTGTAGACGGACTGCGCTATACCGACGAAGAGACAATAGATATTGTTCAAATGGTTTTGGCAGGCAAGGTGAATAAGCATTTGGTACAGCTCATTTCAAAGCACGGCGGCAAGGCGATAGGCCTTTGCGGTATCGACGGCGAAATGATGAAAGCCGTAAAATACACAAAATCGGACGTCGGATTTGTAGGCGAGATAACCGAAATCGATACCGACGTTATAGATTACACTCTTGAAAATAAATATATCCCCGTTATCTCATCCGTTGCAACGGGCGAGAACGGCGAGGTGTTCAATATAAACGCCGATACCGCCGCGGCGGCAATAGCCGCAAGTCTCCACGCGGAAAAGCTTTTGCTTATGACCGACATCAGCGGACTTTTAATGGATAAAGACGATGATTCCACTTTAATTCACGACGTTCAGGTTTCCGAAATACCGTCGCTCAAGTCTCAGGGCGTTATCTCCGGCGGTATGATACCGAAAATCGACTGCTGCGTAGAGGCCGTCCGCCGTGGAGTTCTTCAGACCAACATAATCGACGGACGTATACCGCATTCTATTCTTATGGAGTTATTCACGGACGAGGGCTTCGGCACAATGTTTCACGGGTGATTTCGTGTCTTTTTTCCGTTATACTTCGTTCTGTGCAGCTCGCAGTATATACATACAGCTTCGCCGCACACGCCTTGTCTAACGAAAAAAATTTCACGAAATCAAGATTTGTGCCTATTTCCGTAACACTTTGTTTTGTGCAGACAGCAAGTATATAACATACAGCATCTTAAACAACAGCTTGCGTTAAACGTCAATTGCATTTTTCGGACTTTGTATATATAATAAGATTAGTTTATTAAGGACTGATAAAATGGATTTTAACGAAATTAAAAATACTGCCGACAAATATTTAATGCCGACTTACGGTCATTTTCCGATAGCCTTGACGGGCGGCAAAAATGCGTCTCTGACGGCCTCTGACGGCAGAGTGGTAATTGATTTTACTTCGGGTATAGGCGTTAATATTTTCGGCGTAAACGATGATGGCTGGAAAAAGGCTGTTATCGGGCAGATAGATAAAATTCAGCATACATCAAATCTTTATTATAACGAGCCTGTTGCCAAGGCGGCAAAGCTTCTGTGCGAAAAAAGCGGATTTGATAAGGTGCTTTTTTGCAATTCCGGAGCGGAGGCAAATGAGTGCGCCATAAAGCTTGCGAGAAAATACAGCTTTGACCGCTACGGTGAAAACCGAAATACGATAATATCGCTTGTGAATTCTTTCCACGGCAGAACCATGGCTACAATAACCGCAACGGGGCAGGAGCACTACCACAAGTATTTTATGCCTTTTATGGGCGGCTTTAAATATGCCGAGGCGGGCGACAAAAAAGCGTTTTCCGAGCTTCTCGACGGAACGGTTTGCGCGGTAATACTTGAGGTTATACAGGGCGAGGGCGGAGTCGTAATAACTCCGCGCGATTATATAGAATACATAAGAGAGCTTTGCGATGAAAACGATATTGTTCTCATATTCGACGAAGTGCAGACGGGCGTCGGCAGAACAGGTAAGCTCTATGCTTGGGAAAATATCGGCGTAAAGCCGGACGTTTTGACATCCGCAAAGGGCCTCGGCGGCGGACTGCCGATAGGAGCGTGCCTTGCAAAAGAGCAGTTCGGCAGCGTTTTGACTCCCGGCACTCACGGTACCACCTTCGGCGGAAATCCCGTGGTTTTATCGGGCGCGGTTGAGATATTAAATCGACTTGACGAAGAATTTTTAAAGGACGTCCGCGAAAAGGGCGAATACATAAGAAACAAGGTTTCTTCGTTTAAGGATGTTTCCGAAGTGCGCGGTATGGGCCTTATGATAGGTATAGACCTTAAAAATCAAAAGGCGGCGGATGTGGCGGCGCGCTGTGTTGAAAACGGGCTTCTTATTTTAACCGCCAAGCAGTCGCTTCGTATGCTTCCTCCGCTCACCATAACATATGACGAAATAGACAGGGGACTTGAGATTCTCGAAAAGACCCTTTCTGAATAAACTCCTATGCAGTTTTCACGCCTTGCACGGCTACGGCAGGGGCAACGTGACTATATTTGTAGCCGGAAAGGCTCTGTGAATTAAAATGAAGCATTTGTTAAGTCTTTTATCGACAACTCCCGGTGAAATATCTGACCTTTTAAATCTTGCCGATCAGCTTAAATATGAAAACAAGCACGGCATAGCGCATCAAAGGCTCAAGGGTCAGACCCTCGGTATGATTTTCCAAAAATCCTCAACAAGAACAAGGGTTTCTTTTGAAACCGGTATGTATCAGCTCGGCGGTCAGGCACTCTTTCTTTCAAACCGCGATCTTCAGATAGGACGCGGCGAGCCTATACAGGATACCGCAAGAGTTCTCTCGCGCTATATCGACGGCATTATGATAAGAACCTTTGAGCAGTCCGAGGTTGAGGCACTCGCGAAGTACGGTTCTATCCCGATAATTAACGGTCTTACCGATTTTTGCCATCCGTGCCAGGTGCTTGCCGACCTTATGACGGTACGTGAGCACAAGGGGCACCTTGACGGCCTTAAAATGTGCTACATAGGCGACGGCAACAATATGGCAAATTCTCTTATAGTCGGCGGACTTAAAACAGGTATGCAGGTATCGGTGGCTTGCCCCGAGGGGTACAGACCCGACAGCCGCGTGCTTGACTTTGCAAATAATTATGCGGGATTTTCGATGTTTACAGAGCCTATGGAGGCTGCAAGCGGTGCCGACGTCATCTTTACCGACGTTTGGGCGTCAATGGGGCAGGAGGGTGAAGCCGAAGAACGCAAAAAAATATTCGGCGGCAAATATCAGGTCAATAAGGAACTGCTTGCGGTTGCAAACAGCGGCTGTATGGTTCAGCATTGCTTGCCTGCTCACCGCGGTGAAGAGATAACCGCAGATGTGTTCGAGTCTCACGCGGATGAGATATTTGATGAGGCCGAAAACCGTCTCCACGCTCAAAAGGCGGTAATGGTAACGCTCATGGAGAAGTAATAGTTTGACTTTTTTGTTGCAATGCGGCTTTTGAAAAAACGGTATGCCGCATTGCAATGTAATTTTCATTTTATCATAAATAAACTATTGACAAGCAGTACACTTTATATTATAATATCAAAGCCGCTGAAAAAGCGGCATATATGGCGGCATAGCTTAGTTGGCTAGAGCGTCCGGTTCATACCCGGAAGGTCGTAGGTTCAAGTCCCACTGCCGCTACCATAACGGCCCGGTGGTCAAGCGGTCAAGACACCGCCCTTTCACGGCGGTAACACGAGTTCAAATCTCGTCCGGGTCACCAAAAAGGACTTAGCGTAGGCTGAGTCCTTTTTTGCAATACCGTTTGGCGTTCCTTTGTGTATACACATTTTATTTGAAATATTTGTTTTTAAGATATATAATAATCTTACAGTGCGATACCGTATGTTTATGAGGTGAAAAATATTGGCTGATAATAAGTGCGACTGTAATGCCGTTATGCAAGAGGTTGTTGACGATATAAAAAACAATATGTTTTCTGAGGAAGAGATAAACGGTGTTTCAAACCTGTTTAAAGTCCTCGGCGATCCCACGAGAGCCAAAATAGTTATGGCACTTGATAAGCGCGAGGTGTGCGTTTGCGACCTTGCCGCAGCACTCGGTATGACTAAGTCAGCCGTGTCTCATCAGCTTGCGCTTTTAAAGGCGAACAACATAGTTAAGGCTCGCCGAGACGGCAAGCATGTGTTTTACAGCTTTGACGATGAGCACATTACAACCGTTATCGAAATAGCGGACGAGCATATCCGCCATCAGCACTTGGGCGATTAAGGCTTCTTAAATATACATGATATAAAATCGACGATTATATTGTCGATATAATATTCCGTCACAATTGAATAATATTATATGGCCCCGAATATGTGAAAACATTATTCGGGGCTTTTTTCAATTTCTATGTGAAATCGTACAGACAGAAAGACTTTTATCCGTGCGAATTTTAGCTTTAGAAATGATGCTTCACCAAAATAAAAAAATTTTAAAAAACATATTGACAATTGAGCATATATTCAACTATAATATAGACAACAAATGAATGATTGCTCAACTGTTCCAAAAGAGAGCAGCCGAAGAAAGGGTTGTTATTATGAAAAAAACATACAATATAGAAGTCGATTGTGCAAACTGTGCCGCAAAAATGGAGGAAGCCGCTCAAAAGACCGACGGCGTTCGTGAAGCCGTTGTATCTTTTATGACACAAAAAATGAAAGTAGAATTTGACGACGGTGCCGATGAGGCAGCCGTTATGAAAAAAGTCCTCAAAAATTGCAAAAGAGTAGAGGACGACTGCGAAATATATATCTGATGTTATGAGATGCCGCTTTCGGCAAATAAATAAGTGAGGGAGATATTTATGAGTAAAAAACAGAAAAACGTTCTGTGGCGGATAATTGCTTCGGCTGTGCTGATAGTATGTCTTTCCGTCCTCGGCAAATTTATAACTCTCAATAAATACATTTGGCTTGTTTTAAATCTGATACCGTATTTTATAATCGGCTACGACATTCTCAAAAAGGCCGTTAAAGGCATTTTTAAGGGTCAGGTCTTTGATGAGAATTTCCTTATGGCGGTTGCTACCGTCGGTGCCATAGCACTCGGCGATTATAAAGAGGGCGTTGCCGTTATGCTCTTTTATCAGATAGGCGAGCTTTTCCAAAGCATAGCTGTCGGCAAGAGCAGACGCAATATTTCCGCCTTAATGGATATAAGACCCGACTATGCAAATGTCGAGGTTGACGGAAAACTCGAAAAGGTCGATCCCGACGAAGTGGCGGTCGGTACCGAAATAACCGTAAATCCCGGCGAGAAAATCCCGATAGACGGCATTGTTACAAGCGGTGACACATCGCTCAATACAAGTGCTTTAACCGGTGAGAGCCTGCCGCGAAATGTCAAAACGGGCGATGAGGTTATAAGCGGCTGCATCAATATGACCGGCGTCATCAAGGTAAAAACCACTAAGGAGTTCGGCGATTCAACCGTATCAAAAATACTTGACCTTGTTGAAAATTCAAGTATGAAAAAGTCGCGCTCCGAGAATTTCATAACAAAATTTGCAAGATATTATACTCCGGCGGTTTGCTTTTCGGCACTTGCACTCGCAATTTTACCTCCGGTTATAAGGCTTATTGCCGGTCACACGGCCATGTGGAGCGATTGGATATTCAGAGCGCTTACCTTCCTTGTCATCAGCTGTCCGTGCGCTCTTGTCATATCGGTTCCGCTCTCGTTTTTTGCGGGTATAGGCTGTGCTTCGGCGAACGGTATACTTGTAAAAGGCTCCAATTATCTTGAGGGGCTTTCAGATACGAAATATGTTGTGTTTGATAAAACCGGAACTCTTACAAAGGGAGTCTTTGAGGTAACCGGAGTATATCCCGAAAACGGATACACAAAGGATTCCGTTGTACGCTTGGCGGCGTACTCAGAGAGTGCTTCGAGTCACCCGATAAGCCTCAGTCTTAAAAAATATTACGGCAAGGATATTGACGAAAACGGCGTTACAGATATAAAAGAGATTGCAGGCCACGGTGTTTCGGCTGCAGTTGACGGTAAAAGAGTGTTAGTCGGCAATTTAAAGCTGATGAAAGAAGAGCATATCGCTGTCTCAACCGAGCATAACGAGGGTACGGTTGTGTATGTTTCCGAGGACGGAAAATATGCCGGCTGTATTGTAATATCGGATGTTGTAAAGCCCAATACAAAGCTTGCTCTCAGCGAACTCAAAAAGCACGGTGTCAAAAAGACGGTAATGCTCACGGGCGACTCCAAGGCCGCTGCCGACAGGGTAGCCGCGGAAATAGGCATAGACGAGGTTCACTCTGAACTTCTCCCTGCCGATAAGGTATCGGAGGTCGAAAAGCTCCTTGACAAAAAAGAGCCCAAAGAAAAGCTGGCGTTTGTCGGCGACGGAATAAACGACGCTCCCGTGCTCTCAAGAGCTGACATAGGCATAGCGATGGGCGCGCTCGGCTCGGACGCGGCAATAGAGGCAGCCGACATAGTGCTTATGGACGATGATCCGGCAAAAATATCTCTTGCGAAAAAAATCTCGGTTCACACGCTGAAGATAGTAAGAGAAAACATTGCGTTTGCCCTTCTTGTAAAAGCTGTTTGCCTTGTGCTCAGCGCAGTAGGCATTGCAAATATGGGAGTCGCCATATTCGCCGATGTCGGAGTTATGGTTGTAGCGGTTATCAACGCCACAAGAGCACTTCGATTAAAGAATAAAACCGAATAATATTGACATAAAACGACTTTGTGATTATAATATTCAATGCTGTTAAAAGCACACCGTTCGGGGCTTCACCGAGGTGTGCTTTTTATATCATAGGGAAGAAAACGCAGGAAGAAAAATGACGGAATTTCAAAACAGTTTTAAAAAAGGCCTGAAAGACGGTCTGCCGATAGCGCTCGGCTATCTTTCGGTTTCGTTTACATTCGGTATGATGGCTGTCGAGGGCGGCTTGCCCGTTTTTACGGCGGTGCTTATCTCTATGACAAATTTGACCTCGGCAGGTCAGTTTGCAGGGCTTGATTTAATTCTCGCCGGCGGAGCTTATCTTGAAATGGCACTAACACAGCTTGTTATAAACATACGCTATGCGCTGATGTCGGTTTCTCTGTCGCAAAAGCTTCACAAGAGCGTAAATTTGCTTGACCGATTTTTAATAGCGTTCAGCAATACCGATGAAATATTTGCCGTAGCCTCGGGTCAAAAAGGAGAGGTCGGCAAAAAATATATGTACGGGCTTGCCCTTTTGCCGATAGTCGGGTGGACTCTCGGCACTCTTATAGGTGCTGCGGCGAGCACCGTGCTTCCGCTGTCCGTGCGCTCTGCTCTCGGCACCGCGATTTACGGTATGTTTATAGCTATATTTATACCGCCCGCAAAGCATAATAAGACTGTGGCTGTTGTGGTATTATTGTCGGCGGCGTTGAGTATATGTTTCAAATACGTGCCGGGTCTTTGTAAAGTCTCTTCGGGATTTGTAATAATCATTTGCGCCGTTCTTTCCGCAACTGTCGGCGCCCTCTTAAAACCCGTAAAGGAGGACGACAAAAATGAAAACGGCTGAGAACATATTTATATATATAGCGGTTATGGCGCTTGTCACATATCTTATAAGAATGCTGCCGCTTGTGATTTTTCGCAAAAAAATCGAAAACAGATTTATAAGATCGTTTCTTTATTACATTCCGTATGCAGTCTTGGCGGCGATGACATTTCCGGCGGTTTTTTCGTCTACGGGAAGCGTGTGGTCGGCTGTGGCAGGGCTTATAGTGGCGCTGCTGCTTGCGTTTTTTGAGAAGGGCTTGCTCACGGTTGCGCTGTCCTCCTGCGTCGCTGTTTTTGTAATAGAATTTTTAATTAAAATCATCTCTTGACATATCGGAAAAATGAGTATAATATAGAGCCAAAGTAAAAAGGTTAAACCGTTGACGGAGAATGACGGCAAGTCGTTTGCACATAAGAGAGCTCTTTCGTTGGCTGAAAGAAGAGCGTGCAAAGCTGCCCGATACCGCTCCCGAGCGCGCGTCGAAAACAGATGATTAAGGCGTGACGTAAGCTTGCGTTAAAAGCAGTTGAGCGGGCGATTTTTATCGTCAATTCGGGTGGAACCGTGGAATGCATAGCACTTCATCCCAGTAATCTGGGATGAAGTGCTTTTTAATTATAATGGAGGTAGTTTTTATGGTAAAAGTTACATTGAAGGATGATGTTGTAAAGGAGTTCCAAAGCGGCACGACCGTAATGGATATAGCAAAGTCTATCGGCATGGGGCTTTACAAAGCCGCCTGCCTTGCAAAGATTGACGGCGAGACTTGCGACCTTCGCACTCCGGTAACAAAGGATTGTCATGTAGAAATACTTACCTTTGATGATGAGGACGGCAAAAAGGCATTTTGGCATACAACTTCACATATACTCGCACAGGCTGTTAAACGTCTTTATCCGAGTGCCAAGCTTGCAATAGGACCGTCGATAGCAAACGGATTTTACTATGACTTCGACGTGGATTTTTCTTTCACTCCCGAAATTCTTGAAAAAATCGAGGCTGAAATGAAGAAAATCGTAAAGGAAAATATTCCGCTTGAGCAGTTCGACCTCTCCGCAGACGAGGCTTTAAAGCTTATGGAGGAAAAGGACGAGCCGTATAAGGTTGAGCTTATTAAAGAGCATGCCGGCAAAGGCGAGAAGATTTCATTTTATAAGCAGGCGGAATTCACCGAGCTTTGCGCTGGACCGCATATTCCCGACACAGGCCGTGTAAAAGCATTTAAACTCACGTCAATAGCAGGCGCTTATTGGCGCGGCGATGAAAAAAATAAAATGCTTCAGCGTATATACGGTATATCTTTCACAAAGCAGTCAGAGCTTACGGAATATCTTGAAAGAATTGAAGAGGCTAAAAAGCGCGACCACAGAAAACTCGGTAAGGAGCTTGGGCTTTTTGCACTTCGCGACGAGGCTCCCGGAATGCCGTTCTTCCTTCCCAACGGTATGATTCTCCGCAACACCCTCATTGATTATTGGCACGAGGTTCACGAGAGGTGGGGTTATCTTGAGATATCCACTCCTCAGATAATGAAGCGTTCGCTTTGGGAGACTTCGGGTCACTGGGATCACTACAAGGATAATATGTATACAACCGTTATCGACGGTGAGGATTTTGCCATAAAGCCGATGAACTGCCCCGGTAGCATACTTGTTTATGAGCTTGAGCCTCATTCATACAAGGAATTGCCTCTTCGCTACGGTGAACTCGGCAGAGTACATCGCCACGAGCTTTCGGGCGCGCTTCACGGACTTTTCCGCGTACGTTGCTTCACTCAGGACGATGCTCATATACTCCTCGCTCCCGACCAGATACGCGACGAGGTTGTAAGAATATCACAGCTCTTTGACGAGGTTTATAATCTCTTTAAGCTGCCATATACCATAGAGCTTTCAACCATGCCCGAGGACCATATGGGCACAAAAGAAGAATGGGACAAAGCCACGAAATCGCTTTCCGATGCAATCGAAAGCATCGGTAAGGAATATACCGTAAATGAGGGCGACGGTGCGTTCTACGGTCCGAAGCTTGACTTCCACATTGAAGATTCGCTCGGCAGAACCTGGCAGTGCGGTACTATTCAGCTTGACTTCCAGCTTCCCGAGAGATTTAATCTTGAATACACGGGTGCCGACGGCGAAAAGCACTGCCCCGTTATGATTCACCGCGTTGTTTTCGGCTCGGTAGAGAGATTTATCGGCGTTCTTATAGAGCATTTTGCAGGCGCGTTCCCGCTTTGGCTGTCACCCGTACAGGCCGTCGTTCTTCCGATTGCCGACCGCCATGCAGACAGAGCGCATGAAATCGAGGCGGAGCTTAAAAAATACGGTATCCGCGTAAAGGTTGACGATCGCTCCGAAAAAATCGGATATAAAATACGTGAGGCGCAGCTTCAAAAGACGCCGTATATGCTCGTTGTCGGCGACAAAGAAGTTGAAAACGGTACTGTTTCCGTTCGCCATCGCGGCGAGGGCGATATAGGCTCCATGGAGCTTTCGTCTCTTTGCGACCGCCTTGCAGACGAAGTCAAAACAAAAGCGATAAAGTAATAAAAGGGGGTCAGTAAATTTGGCAAAAACACCTCTTACCGTGACCGTGATAACGGACACGCATTACTATTCAAAAAAGACCGGCACTAAGGGTAAGGCTTACGATGCGGCAAACGCCAAAAGCCAAAAGCTTTTAAAATACAGCGAGGAGCTTTTAAGAGCTGCCTTTAAGCAGATAAAAGAAGATAAACGAACCGATATCGTTTTGCTTTCGGGCGATACCACCAACAACGGTGAAATTGAGGCACACGAGGAATTTATCGAAATGCTCCGCGATTTAAAAAAGAGCGGAAAGCGCGTTTATGTTCTTACGGCAACCCACGACTATCAGGATGACGGCTTGACAGACAGCTTTGTAGGCAATGAAAAGGTGAAAATCCCTGCCGCAAAGCGTGAGCAGCTCTATGATATGTATAAAGAGTTCGGCCCCGATGAAGCGATTGCTGTTCATCGAGACAGTATGTCGTATGTAGTGCAGCTTGCCGACGGTTACAGGCTTTTTGCACTTAATGACGACCGCAATCTCTCGGGAAAAAGCGGCTTTTCGGATGAGTGCTTTGAGTGGATAAAGGCTCAGGCGGAGGATGCACGCAAAAACGACCAGTTTATTTTGGCTATGACTCACCATCCGCTTATAGCCCCGTCGCCGATTTATGAGCTGATAGGCAAAAACGATATGCTCGGCGACTACGAGACGCGCAGAAACGAGCTTGCCGACTTAGGCATACAGTTTATTCTTACGGGTCATACTCACGTACACGATATAGACGTGATAACGAGCGACCGCGGAAATACGCTTTACGATATAGCAACCGCCGCAACAGTAGGTTATCCCGCACCGATACGCACCATTGTTTTGGACCCGGATGTAAAAATGGTTTCAACCACCACCGACCTCATAACCGAAACGGTGGACTTCGATTTGGAGGGCAAAACCCTTCAGGAGTATCTCAAATATCAGCTTATCGGTATGGTAAAGGATATGATAAAAGCCGCCGGAACGGATATTCCGACGCTTGCCGATATGGCGACGGCAATGAGCATAAAGAAAAAACTCATTTATAAAATCGGCTGGCTTATAAAACCGTTTGCCAAAAAGCTTAATGCTCTTACAATAGGCAAAGTCGCAAAGCTGACCCGTGCCGAAACAGGGCTGAAGCCCGAGGATTATGCCGATATTGCCGATAAAAGCGTTGTTGACTTTATCTGTGACCTTGTTGTTAATTTGTACGGCGGAGAAGACCTTTACAGTGTTGACGATAACGAATATAAAATAACCATAGGGCTTCTTCACATTGTAGATTCGGTTTTTGCCGCTCTTCATATAAAGCCGCGCAAGCTTATAAAGGTTGCTGATTCGTTTACCGATTTTGCGGAACCGCTTTTACATAATTCGGGCATACCGTCATATGACGCCATACTTCCTATAAGACCGTTCTATAAAGAGGGCGAGCAGGGGAAGAAGCCTCAAAAAGAGAAAAAGCCCGAATGCAACGTCAAAAAGAGCAAAAAAGGCGTTCCGATTGTCGTTTGCGGTATATTGGCTCTTATTATACTGTTGATTCCGCTTCTGCTGGTTCTCGGTGTAGGCTTTGTAGTTAACAGAATTAAATACGGCAAATACATTAAAGAGAATTCTTGATACAAAAAATGAGCTGTAAAAATTTACAGCTCATTTTTTCTTTGTTCATTTTGCTTTTTAATCCAAAATGTTTCCGTCGGTCGATATTGTCACCACGTGCCACGGTATAAATTTTCCGCTTCGCTTTACAGCCTGTTTTGCGGCGTTTTCAATACCTCCGCAGCAGGGAACCTCCATTCTCACAACGGTAACGCTTTTGATGTTGTTGAGCGCTATGATTTCCGTCAGCTTTTCAGAATAGTCCGTGTCGTCAAGCTTCGGGCAGCCTATAAGAGTTATGCGATTCTTTATGAAATCTGCGTGGAAATTTCCGTATGCGTAAGCAGCACAGTCGGCTGATATGAGTAAATCCGCATTCTCAAAGTACGGAGCGGTTACCGGAACGAGCTTTATCTGAACGGGCCATTGCCTCAAACGGCTTTCCGAAACCGTGTTCGTGCTTTTTGTGACTTCGTTTTTGCGCTCAATTGCCCTTGAACGTGAACCGGGGCATCCGCCGTGAAACATAGCCGCCGCTTTGTGCATTTTTGCCTTTTTAACGGCTTCCTCGTTGTATTCGGGAGCTTCTCTTTCTTCAAATGTTATAGCTCCGGTGGGGCAGGCGGGCAGGCAGTCGCCGAGGCCGTCGCAGTAATCCTCGCGCATGAGCCTGGCTTTGCCGTTTACCATATCTATTGCACCCTCGTGGCAGGCTGCGGCACATGCGCCGCAGCCGTTGCACTTTTCTTCATCTATTTTAATGATTTTTCTTATCATGGTATATCCTCCGAAATTTATTTTTCTTGACTTGTGAGGACATTATAATATAATAAAACCGAATTGTATGTTGAATTTTCAACAAACGGAGGCAAAATGGATAATTATTTTGAAATACTCAAAAAGTGTCGTATGTTTACGGGACTTGACATAGAAGACATAAAGTGCCTGACCGAGATTTTGAACTCTAAGGTTGTTAAATACTCTAAAGGCGACGTTATTTTCTCCGAGGGCGAAAAACCTGAGCATATAGGTGTTGTACTTCACGGTAACGCGCAAATAGAGCGGACGGATTACTACGGCAATCGCAGCATAGTCGCTGTGTTGGAGCCTTCGGAGGTGTTCGGTGAAGCGTTTGTATGTGCCGGAATAAAAAGTATTCCGGTAGATGTTGTTGCCCTTGACGAAACCGTTGTTATGCTCCTCAGTCTGCCGGATATTCCTCTCAAAAATACGGATATATATAACTGTTTTATTCTGAATTTGCTGCGAACGTCATCGGTGAAAAATCTTGTCCTTATGAAAAGACTTGAGGTGACGAGTAAACGCTCCACGGAGGAAAAGCTGATGACATATTTAATGCAGACGGCTAAGGAGCAGGGGAAAAGCAGCTTTCATATTACCTATGACCGTCAGCAGCTTGCGGATTATCTCGAGGTTGACCGCTCGGGACTGTCCGCCGTTATAGGTAAGCTTAAAAAAAGCGGAAAAATCAAATGCCGCAAAGATCTGTTTGAACTTTTGTGAAGATATGCGGAACAAAGGCTTTCCGGCAAAATTACAGCATAAACCCCCGATAGGAGTAAAAGATCTCTATCGGGGGTTTGTGCAATTCGGCTTATTCAATTTGCTTAATGCTTATTTCACGGTTTGTAAAACCGTGAAATAACTAATCCTTCGGCTGCTGCTTTCTCGAAGACAGCAGCGATTTCAGCTTTTCAAGTGCAAGCGTAAGGTTTTCCGTAAGGAACTTTTCCTTTAAAATCAGAAGCAGAACAAAATAAATTCCAAAGAACGAAACCGCACCGATGACAAGCCGTAAAAATGAGTTTGAAACACCCATATAGTGCTGTATCACGATTCCGGCACCCGTGGATACGGCAGCACTTAAAAGAATGGGCAATGCCTTTACTCCGCGTATGACTTTGCCGAGATGGTCCTTTAAAAAGAATGTCTGTACCACCAAAACCAAAAATTCCGTAAGAAGTGTCGAGAGTGCCGCACCGGCAGCTCCCATTTTCGGAATTACGAAGAAGTTTAAAACAAAATCAAAAACAGCACCTATGCTTACCGACAGCATTACAGCCTTTTCTCTACCGAGCGGTACCAGCATCTGATTGCCGGTCATTCCGCTGAGGGCGCAGAAAAATACCGTGGGCATCAAAAGTCTCATTGAAAGGGAGGCGTCTAAGAAGGCTTCGCCGGAAAGCAATATAATGGAGTCTTTAACGTAGAGCGTAAAGAATAACGTCAAAGGTATAGTTATCAAAAGCAGAAAGTTCAGAACTCTTGACAGCGCCTCTCTGAATTTACTGTAATCATTGTCGTGTATGTATACCGACAGCCTCGGTAAAAGAACGTTTCCGAGTGAAGAGACCACGGCGAGCAAAACGGTTTTAACCTTAACGGAGGCACTGTATAAGCCTACCTGTGTGTCGTCGGTCATAAAGCCGAGCATAACCGTGTCAAGGTTTGTGTAAATGCTTATCGCAATCGATGTCGCAAAGAAAATGAATATCGGCTGCAAATGCTGCTTAAAATCATAATGCCCTACGGGTCGCAGAGAAATATATTTTTTCAGATTGATAAAGTTCAAAAGGTTCGAGCCGCCCGATGCCAAGACCGCAATTACACCGTAAATCACATAATCCGATGTGTTGTGGACGAATATGAACATCAATATTACGGAGACAAGCTTGCAGGCAATGTTCCTTACCGTGATATACGAATATTGCTCAAGAGCCGAATAAAGCCATGTAACGCCCAAGGTATTGAGTATAATCGAAACGCTGGTTACGGTGAGCAGCGTTTTGTCCTGATAAAACCTGTCAACGGTAAAGAGCAGTATAAAAAATACAGCGTATGTTATTGCCGAGGTGATAAGGTTTATTATTATAAGTTCCTGTGCGGTTTTTGTGAGCTTTTCGCGGTCGTCGCGAACTCTTGCGCACGCGCGGATACCGTATGTCGGTATACCGAGCGAAGCGAACATGGTAAAGTATGAAATTACCGACGTTGCGAAATTCACCTTTCCGATACCGTCTACCAAAAGAGTACGCGAAATATACGGGAACGTTATCAGCGGAAAAATAAATGAAGAAACGGTCAGTATGGCGTTCATTATGAAGTTGAACTGAACCGAATGCATCTTAATATTTTTTTGTGCTTTGTCCTTCATATAAAAACTCCTATAAGATAAGGCTTGTATCATTACTGCTCAATACAACACGCCTTACCGGAAACAGCTGCATTTGCAGCGAGTAATTAATGTGTCTTTTATCGTTATTTTTGGAATAAATTATACAGTATTGCGCGGTAAAAAGCAAGAGGATGTATTGTGTCGGCAGGCAGTCATATTTGCAAGGGGTTTTAAACCCGTTTTCGCCGAGTGCTCTTAATTACCGATTCACCGAGAAACGGGTTTTACAAAGTTTTTTAAAAATTTTTAAAATTTGTGTTGACGAAACCGCCCTTTTATGATAATATATTCAAGCGTTCGAAACGCTGGTGTAGCTCAGTTGGTAGAGCAGCTGATTTGTAATCAGCAGGTCGGGGGTTCAAGTCCGTCCACCAGCTCCATTTTACGCATCATAATTTAATATGGGAGAGTTCCCGAGCGGCCAAAGGGAACAGACTGTAAATCTGTCGTCACTGACTTCAGTGGTTCGAATCCACTCTCTCCCACCAAAATCGGTGAGTATCTTTTGATACTTGCCGATTTTTATTTTCCGATGGGTTTTGTAAATGGTATAAATGCTGTGTCTCCGACGGTTGCAAACAAAAAAGAATAATGGTACAATATTTCATATTTTTTCTTCGGGGAGAAGTATTATATGATAGCAATAATAGATTACGGCGCCGGGAATTTACAAAGCGTAAAAAAAGCTCTTGATTTCATCGGAGCCGAGAGCCTTGTTACGAGCAGAGCGTCCGAAATTGAAAATGCAAGTGCTTGCATTTTGCCGGGTGTCGGCTCGTTCGGCGATGCCATGAATTGTATGACCGAAAGCGGACTTTGTGATGCCGTTAAAAAGGCGGCACTCGGAAGCAAGCCGTTTTTGGGAATTTGTCTCGGGCTGCAGCTTCTTTTTGACTCCTCCGAGGAAAGCCCCGGCGTTTCCGGGCTCGGCATATTAAAAGGAAGGGTGAAGCGTTTTCCGTCGGATATGGGGCTTAAAATTCCGCACATCGGGTGGAATTCCGCAGACATCAAAAAGCCTTGCCCCATATATGACGGCATTGCAGACGGCTCGTTTGTCTATTTTGTTCATTCCTATTATCTCGACGCCGAAAATTGCTCTGACGTCGCTACGAAAACGGAATACGGAATTTCGTTCGATTCTTCCGTGGCTGTCCCCGAAATAAACCTCTATGCTACGCAGTTTCACCCCGAAAAGAGCGGCAGAGTAGGACTTAAAATACTTGCGAATTTTGCGAAGCTCGGAGGTGACGCACTTGTACGCTAAAAGAATTATCCCGTGTCTTGACGTTAAAAACGGCAGGGTTGTCAAGGGTGTCAGCTTTGTAAATTTACGCGACGCCGGCGATCCCGTGCAATGCGCCGTGGAATATGATAAAAAGGGCGCAGACGAGCTTGTGCTTCTCGATATAACCGCTACCAATGACGGCAGAGGCACAATGCTCGATATAGTCTCGCGAGTAGCGAATTCTATATTCATTCCGTTTACGGTGGGCGGCGGAATCCGCTCTACCGACGACTTTAAGGAGCTGCTGAGAGCCGGTGCCGATAAAATTTCGGTGAATTCAGCGGCTGTCAGAAATCCCGACCTTATAAATGACGCGGCATACAAATTCGGAAGTCAATGCGTTGTCTGCGCCATTGATGCCAAGCGTACCGACAACGGAAAATGGGAGGTCTATTTAAACGGCGGACGAATCCCCACGGGAATTGACGCGGTCCTTTGGGCGACTGAGGCGGAAAAGCGCGGCGCAGGCGAAATACTTTTGACGAGTATGGACTGCGACGGTCAAAAAAAGGGCTACGACCTTGAGCTTACAAGAGCTGTCTCCGAAAGCGTCGGTATTCCCGTTATCGCATCGGGCGGAGCGGGTGAGCTGAAACATTTTTACGATGCTTTTACGGTAGGCAAGGCGGACGCTGTTTTGGCGGCGTCGCTTTTCCACTTTAATGAAATCCCGATAGAATCGCTGAAAAAATATCTCAAGGAGAAAAATATTCCGGTAAGACCTGTTTAAAAACGGCCTTTTTAAGGTCAAAATACGATAATTTACGATACGGTATTCGGCTATTATGCTGAATACCGTTCTTTTATGCCCAAAAATCATGTCGAAAATTCATTTAAATTTAACAAAGTTTTTTTTGCTTTAGTTATTGCAAAATGGGTGAGTATGCTTTATAATTACAGTCAATAGGTGAGAAATGTTTAAAAAACCCATATTTAGGGAGTAAAAACCCACACTTTGGAGCAGAAAGGAGGAATGAATAAAGTGGCTGACGAAAATGTTAAAGAAAAAACTACCGAAACCTCGGCGGCGCAAAAGCGTACCGAAAGCTTCGGCAGCTATAAAGAACACACCATAGACGCCAAAAACCGCCTTTTCATTCCTGCCAAGATGCGTAATAAGCTCGGTTCTACCTTCAGAGTGTTCTGCCCGATAGACGGCAGCGATTGCCTTTACATCTATTCCGACGAAGAGTGGAGCAAGATAGCCGAGTCTGTTATCAATACTCAGAATTTTGATATGCAGCGTCTTTTCTTCGGCGGTATGGTTGAGGTTGAGCCGGACAAGCAGGGTAGGATTACCATTCCTACCGAATTTTGCGACTTTGCCGGGCTTAAAAAGAATGTTGTCGTTGCCGGCGTAGGTAAGCGCCTTGAAATATGGGATGCAGATAAATATTACAAGACCATGGAACGTGCGAGAAACATTCGTCAGACCTTCGACTATTCGCAGATTCAGTTCTGATAGGTATTTAAAATGGATTTTGAACACATTCCCGTATTATTTAACGAAACTGTCAATTCACTCGAAATAAAGCCCGACGGCCTTTACGTCGATTGTACCGCGGGCGGTGGGGGGCATTCCCACGCTGTGGCTCAAAGGCTTTCCGATAAGGGCAGGCTCATAGCCATTGACCGCGACCCTGAGGCTATTGAGGTATTGAAGGCGCGCTTTGCGTCTTTTCCGAATGTTGAGATAGTTCACAATACATTTGATAATATATCCGCAATATTAAACGGCAGAAAAGCCGACGGAATTATGGCGGATCTCGGCGTCAGCTCTCACCAGATAGATACTGCCGAGCGCGGATTTTCGTTTCATATGGACGCGCCGCTTGATATGCGTATGAGCAAAGAGGGCAAAAGTGCCGCGGATGTTGTTAATACTTATTCCGAAAATGAGCTTTATCGTATAATCAGAGACTACGGTGAAGAACGGTATGCAAAGAGTATAGCTAAAAATATAGTAAAAGAACGTGAAAATAAAAGAATTTCAACAACATTTGAGCTTTGCGATATTATTAAAATGTCAATGCCTCAGCGTGCAATGCGAGACTCGCATCCGGCACGCAGAACTTTTCAGGCGATCCGTATAGAGGTAAACGGTGAGCTTACAAAGCTTGATTCGGCACTTGATGATATGTTTTCGTCGCTTAAGGTTGGTGGAATCCTTTCGGTAATAACATTCCATTCTCTTGAGGACCGTATGGTGAAAAAACGCTTTGCACACTTTTGTGAGGGCTGCACTTGCCCAAAGGATTTTCCGGTTTGTGTTTGCGGAAAAACGCCGCGCGGTGAGATTACCGTAAAGGGTGTTGCGGCAAGCGACGAAGAGCTGGCACGTAATCCTCGTTCGCGTTCGGCGCGGCTTCGTTCAATAAAAAAGATTAAAGATGATTAGGTTTTAAGATAAATTTCCCGGAGGAGAAAAAATGGCAGGTAATTACGACAAGTACGGTAATTATGATTTTTCCATGTTTGAGCCGAAACCCGTCTCATTCGATCATAATGCCGCGAGAAAAATAGCTACCCTGCCCGGCGTCGGAGAGCGTACGGCCGACTCCGGTATGCGGCTTGTAACACGAAAAAAGAAAACAACAGTCGAGGCAAAAAACGAAATGCGAGCCACGGCTTTGCGTGCGGCAAAGGTGCTTACGGTTGCCGCTGTTTTGCTCTCGCTTTTTGCGGCCCTGCTTTACAGTAAGCTGCGCGTGGACGAGCTTGACCGCCAAATCGCCAAGACTGAGTCAAATCTTACGGCGGCGCAGGCCGAGACCGTCAGACTTAATATGCAGCTCGATTCGACAATATCTCTTGAAAAGGTCGATGATTATGCACAAAATGTTCTCGGAATGGTAAAGGCGGAAAATTATCAGATAGAATATATAGACCTTTCCGGCGATGATAAGGTAACTGTTTCCGGAGGCAAAGCATCGTCATCCGACTCAAAAGAGTCAAAGTCGCTTATAACCAAACTTTTGGAATATATACACGTAAAATGAAATAAAATAAAACGAGGGTTAAGGTAGCTATACTTAACTCTCGTTATGCTATTTATTTTGTCTGAATCGCGCGCCTTTTGCACCTTTTTCGCTCCTCGTGTATCAAAAATACAAGTCGTCGCAAAAATGCACAAAATGCACACGATTCAGAATAAGGGGCAGAGAAAGCGCGCCTTTGCACCTTTTTCGCTTTTCAATTCGACAAACGGAAAACAAAATCAGACTTAAATTTAATGAAAGGAGAAAAATATGCAGACCGGACCTTCAAAGAGAATGGGTAAAAGAGCTGTTACGGTGCTGTGCTTCATCGCCGCAGCTTTTCTTGTATGTGTCGGCTCGCTCGCATATATTTCTCTTATTCACGGCAACGAATATAAGCTTAAAGCCGAGCAAAATCAGCTTTCGGACACCACGGTTTCGGCTCAGCGCGGAACGATTTACGATTCAAATATGAAAGCTCTTGCCAAAAGCGCTTCGGCGTGGCTTGTCTATATAAATCCGTCAAAGATAACAAGCGACGAGCAGCGCGACCTTGTGGTTACAAATCTCAGTACCATGCTCGGTGTGGACGAAGAGACGGTTCGCAGAAAGGCGGAGCGCACAAGCAGCGGCTACGAAAAAATAGCCGGTGAGGTTGAGACGGATGTTAAGAACCGTCTTAAAACGTTTATTTCCGAAAACAAGCTTTCCTCAATAATCGGTGTTGATCCCGATACAAAGAGGTATTATCCTTACTCGTCGTTTGCTTCCACAATAATAGGCTTTACGGATTCCGATGATTCGGGCAGGCTCGGGCTTGAGCTGAAATACAACGACGAGCTTACCGGCACCGCCGGCAGAATAATAACGGCTAAAAATGCCAGACAGGGCTCTATGTCCACGGATTATCAAACCACATATGACGCTAAGGCAGGCTACAGTCTTGTGCTTACAATAGACGAGGTAATACAGTATTACCTCGAGCAGTCGCTCGACCAGGCACTTACGGACACGGGCGCGAAATATGCTTACGGCATAATAATGGACGTCAAAACCGGCGCTATACTCGGTATGACGTCAAAGCCCGACTTTGATTTGAATTCTCCTAATAAGATTTCAAACAAGGTGCTTGCCGAGAGCATATCCGCAATATCCTCTCCCGACGAGCAAAAAAAGGCTACGACGGACGCTCTTTATGCTCAGTGGCGAAACCGCGATATAAGCGATACATATGAGCCGGGTTCGGTATTTAAGACGATAGTCGTTTCGGCGGCTCTTGAAGAGGGTGTTGTGGACCTCAATACAACATATACCTGCACCGGCGGTATTCAGGTTGCGAATAATTATCAGAAGTGCTGGAAGCCGGGCGGCCACGGTACGGAAAATTTGACGCAGGGACTTATGAATTCCTGCAACCCGTTCTTTGTGACAATAGGGCAAAAGCTCGGTAAAGATACTTTTTATAAATATTTTGAAGCGTTCGGTTTTACCGAAAAAACAGGCATCGACCTGCCTGCGGAGGCGACTCCCGTAGCCGACGTGACATATCACTCTCTCAATAAAATGGGTATTTCGGAGCTGTCTTCAAGCTCGTTCGGTCAAACCTTCCAGGTGACGCCCATTCAGATAATAACGGCGGTTTCGGCGATAGCAAACGGCGGTAAGCTTATGCAGCCGTATGTAGTATCATCTATGCTTGACGGTGACGGCAATGTCATGAAAAAGACGGAGCCTATAGTAAAAAGACAGGTCATATCCGAAAGAACCGCTTCGATAGTATCTAATATGATGGAGCAGGTTGTATCCGTGGGAACAGGTAAAAACGCATATGTTGCGGGTTACCATGTGGCAGGCAAAACGGGTACCTCAGAAAAAATCGGACACGAGGGAGCGTATATTGCCTCCTTTGCCGGCTTTGCCCCCGCCGATGATCCGCAAATAGCAATACTTGTAGCGATAGATGAACCGACAGGTGCTCACGGTGGCGGTGCGGTAGCAGCTCCCATAGCAGGCGATATACTTGAAAAGGTGCTGACCTACTTGAATGTTGAGCCGAGATATGACGATAAGGAAATGGCAAACGTATCATCCGTAGCTCCGAGTCTTGTCGGATTGTCTCCTCAGGATGCAAAGACAAAAGCCTCGGGCTATACCGTAAAGGTTGTCGGAGACGGTGCTAAGGTAGTTTCACAGACGCCTGCGGCAGGCCAGCAAATGAGGTCGGGCGGAGTAATAGTGGTATATACCGATTCTTCGTCGCAAAAGGCAGTTGCCACCGTTCCGAATCTTTGCAATATGTCAATCAGCGCAGCAAATAAAGCCGCTGTTAACGCAGGCTTTAACATAAAGGTAGCCGGCAATTCTTCTTCAAATGACTTTGTGTCTTATAAGCAGAGCATTGCGGAGGGCACCGAGGCAGAGCAGGGCTCTGTAATTACAGTTTACTTCAAGTCGTCCGTAAACGTACAGGACGGTCCCGCATAATATTAAAGTAAAAAACAGGAGGAAAAAACCGATGCTGTTATCAGAGCTTTTAAAGGGCATTGATACAAAAAGCAATTTTAATGACACGGAAATTACTGATATTACCGATAATACCGCAAAGCTTTGCGAGGGCTGCGTTTTTGTGTGCATCAAGGGCGCACATTTTGACGGCCACTCTGCCGCCGAGGAGGCTGTGAATAAAGGAGCCCGTGCGGTAGTGGCGGAGTATGATACCGGTGTTGAAAATCAGATTTTGGTTAAGAACACAAGAGATGCATATTCTTTATTGTGCGCCAATTTTTACGGTAATCCGTCCGAGAAGCTTCATCTTATAGGCATTACCGGAACAAACGGAAAGACTACAACAACCTTTATTTTAAAGGGAATTTTCGATAATCTCGGAATAAAATCCGGACTTATAGGCACGGTTAAAAACGTAACGGGCGACAAAGAGTACCCGTCGTCACTTACCACTCCCGACAGCAAAGAGCTTCAGAGACTCTTCAGGGAAATGGTTGACAGCGGCTGTAAATACTGCGTTATGGAGGTCTCTTCCCAAGCACTCGCGCAGGGGAGGGTAGACGGATGTCATTTCGACATAGCATTGTTTACAAATCTCACGCAGGATCACCTTGACTATCACAAAACCTTTGAAAACTATCGAAACGCCAAGCGCAAGCTGTTTGAAATAGCGGACACGGCTGTTATAAATATCGATGACGAATCGGCACATTATATGGTAGACGGACTCCCGATAAAGGTCGTGACATTTTCGGTTAAAAACAATGAGGCGCAGTTTGTGGCAAAAAATGTTGTCTGCACCTCCTCCTCTGTGCAGTACGAACTCCTTTGGAACGATAAAATCGGCAGAGCAAACGTAGGCATACCCGGTCACTTCACCGTTTATAACACGATGGGCGCCGCAATTTGCGCCATACTTACGGGACTTGATTTTTCCGATGTCCTTTCTTCGCTCAAAAAGAGCAAGGGCGTGCCCGGCAGAGTTGAGGTAGTTCCGACGGATACGGATTATACCGTTCTTATAGATTACGCACATTCTCCCGACGGCCTTGAAAATGTAATATCATCGGTCCGTGAAACCACCAACGGCAGAATTATAGCCGTATTCGGCTGCGGCGGCGACAGAGATAAGACCAAACGCCCTAAAATGGGCAAGATAGTAGGCGACCTTGCAGATGTTGCGGTTGTAACCTCTGATAATCCGCGAAGCGAAGACCCGCAGCTTATAGTTGACGATGTTTTGGAGGGTATGCATAACTGCAAAGCGAAAATCAAGGTTCTTGTTGACCGTACCGAGGCAATAAGATATGCCCTCGGCGAAGCGAAGAAGGGCGATGTCGTTCTCCTTGCCGGCAAAGGGCACGAGACGTATCAAATATTAAATACCGGCAAAATACACTATGATGAACGTGAAGTTGTGGCAGGTATATTAGCAGAAGGAAAAGATAAGTAATGGAATTAACTCTTTCGCGTATTGCAAAAGCCGTAGGCGGCAGGCTCTCGGGCTATGATTGTATTGTGACATCGGTTTCGACCGACAGTCGCGACATACCAAAGGGGTGCCTTTTCATATGTCTTGAGGGAGAAAAATTTGACGGGCATGACTTTGTGTCGCAGGCGGCTCAAAACGGAGCTGCGGCGGTGCTTGTTCGTAAAAAGGTTGACAGCCGCATACCCGTAATCACAGTTAAGGACACCGGCAAGGCTCTGCTTGACCTTGCAGGGTATTACCGCGGTACGCTTGATAATTTGACGGTAGTAGGCCTTACCGGCTCGGTCGGCAAAACTACGACAAAAGAAATGACCTACGCCGTGCTTGCCGAGCAGTTTAAAACGATAAAGACCGAGGGCAACCTCAATAATGAAATCGGAATGCCCAAAACTTTGCTTCGCCTTAAAGATGATACCGAGGCGGCGGTTATTGAAATGGGTATGAATCATTTCGGCGAAATCGAGAGAATGACAAAAAGCTCTCGTCCCGACATCGGTATAATAACCAATATCGGCGTTTCGCATATAGAGTATCTCGGCTCACGTGACGGAATCCTAAAAGCGAAGCTTGAAATTCTCGAGGGTATGAAAAAGGGTGCGCCGCTTATATTAAACGGCGATAACGATAAGCTCGTTACCGTAAGGGAGCCCGACTATAAGCTTGTTTTCTTCGGAATCGAAAATCCGAATGTTGATTTCAGAGCGAAGGATATTGAAGAAAAAAACGGTTTTACATCCTTCACGGTCGAATTTTACGGCGCATCACAGCGCGTCACCGTGCCTACCGTCGGAATTCACAACGTATATGACGCTCTTGCGGCGTTTGCCGTGGGATATGAAATGAGAATGGAGCCGCAGAAAATAGCGGCAGGGCTCAAAAGCTTTGCCCCGTCCGGAATGCGTCAGCGTATTAAAAAAGTCGGCGGAATAACGGTTATAGAGGATTGCTACAACGCAAGTCCGGATTCGCAAAAAGCGGCTCTGGATGTGTTGTCCTCGTTTAAATCAAACCGCAGGATAGCAGTTCTCGGCGATATGCTTGAGCTCGGAAAATACAGCGATGTTTCTCATGAAAATGTCGGAAAATATACCGAAAACAAAAATATCGACATTCTTTTTACATACGGCGCAAAAGCAAAACACATTGCCGAGGGAGCAAAAGGATTTGTCGATGAAATAAAATCATTTGACGATAAAACCGAGCTTGTAAAAGCGCTTCTCGAAACGCTTAAAGACGGCGACGCAGTTCTTTTCAAGGCGAGTCGCGGAATGAAGCTCGAGGATGTTATAAACAGCTTATACAGAGAGTGGGAAGAGTAAATGAAAATTTGGGTTGCGTTAATATTCGGCGTTCTGCTTAGCTTTTTAATAGCTTTTTTGCTCGGATTTGTTATAATTCCGTGGCTTAGAAAGCTTCACTTCGGGCAGACTATTCTTGACATAGGTCCTGCATGGCATAAATCAAAGCAGGGTACTCCCGTAATGGGCGGCCTTATGTTTATAATAAGCATAATTGTATCGTTCGCTGTTGTCCTGATAACCGATAAGCTGCTCGGCGGTCATATTCTGACTTCGGGAAGCGTTGTCATAGGCGACGATATGAAGGTCAAAATATTCGCGGGACTTTTAATGGCTGTCGCTTTCGGACTTATCGGCTTTGCGGACGATTATATTAAGGTTGCCAAAAAACGTAATCTCGGCCTTACCATAGCGCAGAAAACCGGCGCGCAGATTCTTGTGATGCTGGCGTATCTTGCGGCACTCTATATGTCGGGAAACACATATATGTTCATTCCGTTCGTCGGAAATGTCGATTTGAAATTTTTCTTTTGGATATTCGGAATTGCCGTTATTTATCTCACGGTAAATGCCGTAAACTTCACGGACGGCGTAGACGGCTTGTGTGCAAGCGTTACCTCCGTGGCGGCAATTTCATTTATAGCGGCGGCACTTATCAGAGGTTTCTTCGGTGTAAGCCTTCTTGCAGGCTGCCTTCTCGGCGGATGTCTCGGATACCTTATTTGGAACTGGTATCCCGGAAAGGTTATGATGGGCGATACCGGCTCAATGTTCCTCGGCGGTATGGTTGTAGCCCTCGCTTATGCCATAGACTGTCCGCTTATAATCTTGCTTTACGGAATAATCTATGTAGTCGAAATGTTCTCGGATGTGCTTCAGATATGCTACTTCAAGGCAACACACGGCAAACGAATTTTCAAAATGGCGCCCATACACCACCACTTTGAAATGTGCGGCTGGAAAGAGCGCAAGATATGCGTCGTGTTTACACTCGTTCAGCTTTTCGGCGGAATTATAGGAACCGCTCTTTTGTATTACGGAATGAAATAATTTAATTTGCCGTTTTCGGCAGATGTCCGTTTTAATTTTCAGGAAAAGGAGGAAGAATTATGGCAGGGAACGCCCAAAATGCAAAACCGCGTCCTCAAAAGACAAAAAAACGCTCGCGAAGACCCGATTTTCTCGCACTCGGCGGAATTGACGTATTCTTCCTTCTTCTTGTAATCGCAATCCTTACAATAGGACTTGTAATGCTGTTCTCGGCAAGCTACACCTACGCCTTTTACAACAAAAAGGGGGACAGCACATACTTTTTTAAGCGTCAGCTGATTTTTGCCGTTGTCGGCGTTATTTGTATGCTCCTTGTTTCAAAGCTCAGGTATGATTATCTTAAAATACTTGCTGTTCCCGGTCTTATTGTCTCATGGGGTCTGCTTGTTATAGTTCTTATACTGCCGGCGTCGTTCGGTGAATTCCACCGATGGATAAATCTCGGCTTTTTTACCTTCCAGCCGTCGGAAATAGCAAAGCTTGCCATAATTTTGTTTTGTGCATACGAAATGGACAGAAATCATAAAAAAATAGTCGGCAAGTCAATAAACCGTTCCAAATTTGCAGACGGAGTAAAGGAACTGTCGGGCGGACATATCGTCGTGTATAATTCGTTTTTGCAGCTCCTTTTCTATGCCTTGGTTATAACTGTTACGGCGGGTCTTGTCTATCTTGAAAATCACCTTTCCGGCACCATTCTTATTCTCGCCATAGGAGTAATTATGATGTATCTCGGCGAGATAAAGAGACATTGGTTTGTGCTTATAGCGGTAATTGCCGCCGTGGCAATTATCATATTCGTGCTCAATCCGCAGCTTCTTGAAAAATACGCGGGCGCGCGAATTACGGCGTGGCTCGATAAAAGCTATGACCCCAAGGGAGCAAGATGGCAAACCAACAACTCGCTCTATGCCATAGGTTCCGGCGGACTTTTCGGAACCGGTCTCGGTAACTCAAAACAAAAGCATCTGTATGTTTCCGAACCGCAAAATGACTTTATTTTTGCTATTGTCTGCGAGGAGCTCGGCTTCATCAGAGCGGTAGGAATAATTTTGCTGTACGTTTTGCTTGTTTGGCGTGGGGTCGTTATAGGACTAAAGGCAAAGGACCGCTTCGGTGCCATGCTTGCAATGGGCATCGTCTTTCAGGTGGGACTTCAGACGGCGCTTAACATCGGCGTTGTTACTGATACGTTGCCGAATACAGGCATAAGCTTACCCTTCTTCAGCTACGGCGGCACCTCGCTTATGATGCTGCTTGTTGAAATGGGAATAGTGCTGTCGGTATCAAGGTATTCGCGAATAGAAAAATAAAAAGCCTAAGAATAAGGAGTAAACATATGAAAGTCATATTCGCTGCCGGCGGTACCGGCGGACATATAAATCCGGCGCTTGCGTCCGCAGGTGAGCTTAGACGCCGCCATCCGGATGCCGACATACTTTTTATAGGTACAAAGGAGCATATGGAATCAAAGCTCGTACCTGCGGCGGGGTTCGCCTTTAAAACCATTGAAATTACCGGCTTCCAGAGAAAGTTTTCCGCCAAAAATATAGCTAAAAATATTAAAACACTCTTTCTTATGATAAGCTCATCGAGAGAGGTCAAAAAAATAATCAAAGAATTTAAACCGGACGTTGTAGTAGGCTTCGGCGGATATGTCAGCGGTCCCGTTGTCAGAACGGCCTGTAAGCTCGGCGTAAAGACAGCCATTCATGAGCAAAACGCATATCCCGGCGTTACAAACAAGGCTCTCGCCAAAACGGTGGACAAGGTTATGCTCACGGTTAAAAAGGCAGAGGAACACCTTGAATGTAAAAATGAGCCTGTAGTTACGGGGCTTCCGGTAAGAAGCGAAATCATAGAAGCGGACAGGGAATTTTCACGTGCAAAGCTCGGTGTCTCGCCCGACAGCATAATGGTGCTCTCGATGGGCGGCAGTCTGGGTGCAAAGGCGATAAATGAAAATATGACTGCCTTGATAGCCGAGCGTTGGCAAAATAAAAATCTGTTCTTTATGCATTCTACCGGAAAATACGGTAAATGGGTTCCCGAAAAGCTAAAAGAGCTCGGCGTGGACGAGAACAAAGCAAGCAACGTGGTAATACGCGAATATATAGATGATATGGATGTCTGTCTTGCGGCAAGCGACCTTGTTATCGGCAGAGCCGGTGCGTCGTCACTTTCCGAGATCGAAGCAGTCGGCAGAGCGTCAATACTTATTCCCTCACCGAATGTTGCCGAAAACCATCAATACCATAACGCCATGGCTCTTGTGGAAAACGATGCCGCGCGCGTTATTGAGGAAAAGGATTTAACCCCCGAAAAACTCATATCCGAGTTTGACTCACTTGTTGCAGACCGCGAGACTCTTGTAAGACTTGGCAGGAATGCAAAAAAAATGGCGGTTGAAAACTCTTCTGCGATGATTTGTGATATAATAGAAAAGTTAGCGGAGAAAAAATAACAGCTGTCGTTTCCAAAACATACAGCCCTGCATAATATGAAAAAGGGTTACCTTTTTCTTTAAGGGGTGTGTATGTATTGGATAAGATAATAATAGAGGGCGGACGAAGGCTCTGCGGAGAAATTGAAGTCCACGGCTCGAAAAACAGCGCGCTGCCGATTTTGGCGGCTACGGTCTTGACAGGCGACAAATGCAAAATACATAATTGTCCGGCTCTCTCGGATGTAGACGCCGCTATTCAAATACTTCGGCATCTCGGCTGCAAGGTGATACGCGACGGTCACACGGTAGAGGTGGACTCGTCCGTTATCACCGTAAGCGAAATTCCCGATGATTTAATGCGCGAAATGCGCTCATCAATAGTCTTTTTGGGTGCTGTGCTCGCACGTACGGGAAAAGCGGAAATATCTTCGCCGGGAGGCTGTGAAATAGGCCTCAGACCTATTGACCTGCATTTATCGTCGATGCGAAAGCTCGGTGCCGAAATTACCGAAGAACACGGCAGACTGTATTGTTCGCTCGGCAAATGTCTTCACGGTGCCGATATTACGCTTTCTTTTCCGAGTGTCGGAGCCACAGAAAACATAATGATAGCCGCCGCCGCGGCGGACGGAACCACCGTTATTACAAATGCGGCGCGAGAACCGGAAATCAGCGACCTTGCCGATTTTTTAAACGGCTGCGGCGCTAAAATTTCCGGCGCCGGCGACAGCACGGTAGTAATAGAGGGCACTAAAAAGCTTCACGGCACATGCCATACCGTTATACCCGACCGCATAGAGGCGTCGTCTTATCTTATAGCCGCATCGGCAACCGGCGGCAGAATTTGCATAAAGGACGTAATTCCGGCACATATCGGCGCGCTGATTCCGGTGCTTTCCGAAGCAGGCTGTGATATAACGACGAGCGGCAGGTGGATATGTCTGTCCGCACCGCCGAGACTTAAAAGAGTAAAAATGATACGCACCATGCCGTATCCGGGCTTTCCGACCGATGCTCAGGCAATAGTCGGAGCTATGTTGTCTGTAGCGGACGGCACGAGCGTAATAATTGAAAATATATTTGAGAGCAGATTTAAACACGTAACTGAGCTTATGCGGCTCGGCGCAAAAATAAGCGTCGAGGGCAGAATGGCGGTTATAGAGGGTTCAAAGTATCTGACGGGCGCAAATGTTGTAGCTCCGGATCTTCGCGGAGGCTTTGCGCTTATAACGGCCGGTCTCGCCGCAAACGGCAAGACGGTTATTACAGGTACGCAGCATTTGGACAGAGGATATGAAGCTCCTGAAAAGGTGCTGAATCTGCTCGGAGCAGACGTGAGAAGGATAAATGAAAATGACGGGACCGAAAAACAAGAGACAAGGCAGCTCGCCGAAAACGTCGGGAAACCCGCGGGGGAGTCGGCAGAAGACTGCACCGACCGGCACTCGCAGGAGGCAGACGACCGATATAACATACGGCAGGGCAGATGAGCGCACGCAGGGCGGCAGGCAGCAGCTCTCGCGCGATGAAATGCGCCGTCGCAGCAGGCTCATTAAAATGAAAAAACGCAGGATAAAAAAGCTGATTGCTCTTATCCTGGGTATTATAATTATAATTGCCGTCGCAGTAACTCTTTCGCTTACGGTCTTTTTCCGTATAGACAATGTTGCGGTTACCGGTGACGAGATATACAACAATGAGGATGTTATAGCTGCGTCGCAGATAAATATAGGCGACAATATGTTTATGACAAGCAAGAAAAAAACAGCCTCCGGAATCGAATGTACCCTTCCTTATGTTGAGTCGGCCGAAATAAAACGCAATCTTTCGGGAACAATAACGATAAAAATCACGGCTGCAACCGCAAAGCTTGCAATAGACAACGGCGACAGCTTTACGTTGGTTTCCGACAAGGGCAAAGTGCTTGAGGACGGACTTATGACTATCGGCGACGGTATTATCATAATTGATTCCTCACCGGTGATTTCGGCGGTACCGGGGGAAATCGTGGAATTTCAGGACAACGACGACCTCGGCATTATAAAAAATGTGCTGACATTGCTTGAATCAAATGAACTCAGCGGAATAACAAGTATAGATGTGAGCAACCATTCCAATATTAAATTGGTATATAAGGAGCGCGTTACCGTGCTTTTGGGACTTTCGTCCTCCGTGAACGATAAAATGGACTTTGTAAAAGCTGCCCTGACAAGGCTTGACAGCGATAATCCCGATTTTACGGGCAGTATAGATTTCACGATTGACAAAAAGGCATATCTCAGTCCTCAGCGTGAGGATAACACAACGGTTCCGTTTATATCTCCGTAATTATATACAATATAAATGCAAAAAAACGTTGAAAATAACGGGATAATATGATATACTAACCTAAATAGGTATGAGTTTAACTTTATTTAGGTGTGAAATAAAAGACTTTACATAATGGAGGATGTTCTCAAATGGATTTTGAAATGGACAACGAATTTAATGACGTTACTAATATTAAAGTTATAGGCGTTGGCGGAGGCGGCGGAAATGCTGTCAACAGTATGGCAAACAATGACTTCGGCAGAGTTCAGCTTATAGCTATAAATACCGATAAGCAGACGCTTGCTTTTTCAAAAGCCGGTCAGAAAATTCAGATAGGCGAAAAGATTACGCAGGGCAGAGGCGCCGGGGCAAAGCCCGAAATCGGTCAGAAAGCTGCCGAGGAGAGCCGCGACGCAATTATTGAAGCGCTCAATGATACACAGATGGTGTTTATTACCGCAGGTATGGGCGGCGGAACAGGCACAGGCGCAGCTCCCGTTATTGCCGAGATTGCTAAGGAAAAGGGAATACTCACCGTAGGTATAGTTACAAAGCCTTTTGATTTTGAGGGTAAGGTACGTATGCAGCAGGCAGAGGCAGGTATTGCAGAGCTTGCAGGCCATGTAGACAGCCTTGTTGTTATTCCCAACGAAAGATTAAAGCAGGTATCCGAGCAGAAGATTACTCTTCTCAATGCGTTTGATATAGCAGATGATGTTCTTCGCCAGGGCGTTAAGAGCATTTCCGACCTTATTATTAAGCCGGCTCTTATAAACCTTGACTTTGCCGATGTAACCGCAGTTATGAAAGATGCGGGTCATGCTCATATGGGCGTGGGTACCGCCAAAGGCAAGGATAAGGCTGAGCAGGCGGCTCAGAGAGCTATTTCAAGCCCTCTTCTTGAATCCACAATCGACGGCGCTAAGGGCGTTATAATAAGCATTTCCGCATCCGAGGATATTGGCCTTGACGATATCGACACCGCGGCAGGTATAGTTCGTGCAGCGGCTGATGAGGATGCTAACATCATCTTCGGCGTAGATCTCGATAAAGAAAAAGAAGACGAGATGACAATTACCGTTATCGCAACAGGCTTCGGTACGGATGAGAACGGTATGCCTAAAAAGCCCAATAAGACCGATGATTTTTCGTTCGGCGGCAAGGATGACGGCTTTGAGGATGTAAGCAGCACTACCGACAACGGCAAGGGCTTCGGAAGCGACGACGGATATATGGACGTTCTTGACATTTTCAACGGTAAGAAGTAATTTTTTACACAGTATTTTTTCTTATTAAATCCCTTAAAAAACGGGCTGTAAAAATTTTACGGTCCGTTTTTTGTCGAAAAAATATCCGCACTCGATATTTTACGAATGCGGATATTTTAGTTGTGCCATTCTTCTCTTTGTGTGGCTTTACGATATTATTACGGGCTCGGTCTGTTTGCCGTTTAAAGCATCCAATACGGTTATGGGTATTTTTTCAAAATCCGCAACTATGGAATTCGGCTTGTTAATGCAGTCATCCTGCCTCATCGGTACGAAGTAAATATATTTGCAGTTCATTAAAAGACCTATGTTTTTAGCGGTGGCACCGAGCGCGTCATTGGTGGAAACGGCTATTACCACCGGACGTCTGTTGCGAAGGTGCGCTTTAGCTGCAAGCGTTACGGTCGTATCAGTTATGCCGTTCGCCATTTTCCCGAGAGTGTTTCCCGTAGTCGGCGCGATAATAAGTAAGTCGAGCAGCTTTTTGGGGCCGATCGGCTCAGCCTTCGACAGAGTACTTATAATATCGTTTCCCGTTATTTCGGTTATTTCGTCGGCGAAGTCTTTAGCCGAGCCGAAACGTGTATCGGTTGTAAATGCCGTTTCAGACATTATGGGCACTACGTTAAACCCGTCGCTTTTAAGCTTAGCCATAATCGGGATCACCTTTTTAAACGTACAGAACGAACCGCACATTGCAAATCCTAAGTTCAGCACATTTTTCCCTCCTTACAGAAGCGGTTGAGCTTTCTTAAATATCAGCCTGCCGGCTTCTTCGGGAGCGTATTTTCCGGGAAGCCCCAATGCTCTGACAGCGTTTATCCCGTAAGAGCCGGCAAGCCCGATATCCACTCCGAACGGGGGAGAAGCTATATCTATAAGCAGAACGTCTTTTCTCAATCGACTCAAAATATTTTTATCTATTATTTCAGCGGGAACGGTGTTTATTAAAATATCCGCGTCGTGTGCTATGCAGTCATAATCTCTCAGCAGGCATATGCTGTATCCCTTTTTTACCGCGTCTGCGAGTGCGTGAGGGTCTCTTGCCGTTATCAGTACCTTTGCGCCGTTTTCCTTCATAAATTCGGCAATAGCCTTCGCGGTTCTGCCGTATCCGGTAATCGCCGTCTTTTTGCCGCTGAAATCATATATTCCGTTTTCATTTAACACAAATTTAAGACATTGCGCGGTCAAACGGGCATTGTCCGTAATAAATTCCTCATCATAGTAATCATATACTTTTGTGCCGTTTGCCGACAAAACAGTGCGACTGTCGCCGATGATTCCTCCTGCTACCGTGTCACTTTTTCCGAGACATTCGCCGATTTCCGATAGCCTGACGTCTTCGAACGCTTTGCCGGTGTTCAGGTGAATTTTATCGCGGCTTACGGGGAGCGGCAGTATCAGCAGTATATTATTGTTTTCGCGCAGATAACAAAGAAACTCGTCTTTGGTAAGACCACCGTTTACCGCATATGACGCGAAAGAATACCCGCTGTTAAAAAGCAGCTCGGCGAGACAGCTCATCCTTTTGTCTCCGCCGGCAATAACGATTTTTTTCATTTATTTCCCTCCTTTTTCGGATGGATATCTATACACTATAATATGAATGCCGAAAATATATTGTGAAAGATAATTTAAGGGTTTAAATTTTTGCCGAAATGCAATATAATATATTTTAGTCGGAAATACTGACACAATAAACCGAAAGGTATGACTTATATGAAAGACATAGATACACTTTTAAAAGAAGTAAAGAGAGTACACTTTATTGGAATAGGCGGCAGCGGTATGTGTCCGCTTGCCGAGATACTTCACAGCTGGGGCTATGAACTCTCCGGTTCGGACAATAACGAGAGTGATACGCTTGACAGAATACGTAAGCTCGGTATTCCCGTTACCATGGGTCAAAGGGCGGAAAATATAAAAGGCGCCGAGATGATAGTTTATACCGCGGCTTTGCTTAAAGATAATCCGGAGCTTGTAGCCGCTAAGGCAAGCGGAATACCGACCTTTGAGCGTTCGAAGCTTTTCGGCGCAATTTCGAGAATGTATAAAAACTGCATAGGCATTTGCGGAACTCACGGCAAGACTACAACTACATCTATGACTACGCAGATAATGATAACAGCAAAGCTTGACCCGTCTGCCGTAATCGGCGGAAAGCTTCCGATGATGGGCTCAAGCGGCAGAGTGGGCAAGAGTGAAAACTTTGTCTGTGAAGCGTGCGAATTTGTCGATACATTCCTTGACTTGTCACCTGATGTTGCCGTTATACTCAATATAGACGAGGATCATCTCGACTATTTCAAAACACTTGATAATCTGATTAAAAGCTTTCATAAGTTCGCTTCTATGGCGACAAAGGCGGTAATTTACAACGGCGATGATGCCAACACATTAAAGGCTATGGAGGGCATTTCCGGTAAGGATCTTATTACCTTCGGTATGGCTGAAGAAAATGATTATTATCCCGAAAATATCGCTCCCGTACACGGCGCTTATTATGAATTTGACGCTATGCACAAGGGTGAATTCCTCTGCCACATAAAGCTCAGAGTTCCCGGGCTCCACAATGTCCTTAATGCACTTGCAGCCTTGGCGGCTTCAATGTATTCCGGCGCGGACGCCGAGTCTTGCCGCGGGGGACTTGATGCATTCAGCGGTGCTCACAGACGTTTTGAGCTGCTCGGCAAATATAAGGGCGTTACTTTTGTGGATGACTACGCTCACCACCCGGCTGAGCTCAAGGTTACCATTGACGCCGCTATGGAGATGGGATACCACAGCGTTTGGGCGGTGTTTCAGCCGTTTACCTATTCGCGCACATATATGCTGATGGATGACTTCGCAAAGGTACTCAGCATACCCGACCATTGCGTTATGACCGAAATAATGGGTTCGCGTGAAGTCAATACCTATAATGTATACACTTCTCAGCTTGCCGCTAAAATTCCGGGTTCCGTATGGTTTAATACATTTGAGGAGGTTGCCGATTATGTTGTTAAAAATGCCGAGGACGGCGACCTTGTCCTGACTCTCGGCTGCGGTGATATATACAAGGCGGCTCATATTATGATAGATAAGCTTAAATAAGTTAAGATAAAATACAATATAAAACGGGGTTGTAAAAACGAGAAATTTTTACAGCCCCATTTTTATAACTTTTATCAGTGTCTTTGCGACATATCGTCGTAGATTTCGCAAAACCGCGCGGCAAATGCGGGCTCTTCGTTCCCTGCGTACAGATGAGAAATATCTCCGAATGAGCTGCAGCGCCATACCGCTATGCCTTTTTCTCGCTCCTCGGTGTACAGTGTAGTGACCGAGGTCGGAGCAGCGCAAAAGCCCTGCCACAGGCATACTGGCGAAATGTTGAGAAGATGTGAAAGCATTACACATTCCACGCCGAAATGGCAAAAGAATACTATTGTGTCTTTGTTTGCATTTACGGCCTTGTAGTATTTATCTTTTCTTTCGTATCCGTGCGCTTTAAGTACCTTGTCAAGACCCTGAGAAACTTTTCTGTACTCCTGCTTTACTCTGCCTTGCTTCATAAACTCTGTGTCCGCCCATTTTTTCACATCGTAAAGGTCATCCTCTTTAGTGAAAAACGAAGGCATAAGATCCCACGGACCGCGGAGCTTTTTTGTCTTTTTGTCATATATCGGCGCGTGAAATTCCCTGAGCCAATGATAAGTTTTTGCGCTTCTTCCGAGCCTTTTAAGTGTAACGCTTGCGGTGTCCTGCGCTCTGCCGAGCGGAGAGACATAAAAAGCCGTAACGTCGGTCTTTTCCATTTTGTCCGCAAGAAGCTCGGCCTCGTGCCACCCCTTTTGAGTCAACGAGTCCTTTTCGTAGTCGGGGTCACCGTGCCTTATAATGAGAATCCTCATTTTTCGTCACCGTCAGCAGCTCTTTTTTCAGTAATATAGCTATGAATTTTTTCGGCAAGCTCGCCGTGAATTTTAAACTTGCTGCGGAAAACTATCATTGAAATTATTATAAGTATCGGCGGTATTCCGAAGGCTATTGTGCCTATCGCGTTTTTGGTGGCGTTGTTTATAACGCCCTCTTTAATTTGCTCGTTGTAGCCGAATATACCAAGACCGCCGAAAAGAATAACGGTCTGAATGGTGTATGCCATTTTTTGTAAAAAGCCCTTCATAGAGAAGGTTATACTCTCGCTTCGCGAACCGTTTTTGTACTCGCCGTAATCGACTATGTCCGCAAGGAATACAGTTTGCGAAACAAACATCGAACTTATGCCCACCGAGGCCAAAATATAGCAAATATCAAGTGCTATTGCGATTTTAAGCACCGGGCCGAAGAGGAACATCAGGGCGTATCCCAAAATAGTCATCGAGAGCGATATGGTGTATATTGAGCGCATGGTAAATTTTTCCGAGAGCATGGGTATTACCAAAAGGCCGACTACCGAGCCGACTGCGCCGATTGTTTGGAAAAGCGATTGACCCTTAGGCTGGCCCAAAACATCGGTGAAATAGTAAACAGCCGTGGAGCTTGTCAGGTACCAGCCTGCATTTGAAAGCATGGCAAATATCATAAATACGACGAGCTGATCGTTGTGAGCCACGGTTTTGAATATCTGCTTGAAGCTGAATTTTTGCTTTTCGTTGTAGACAACGTTTGTCTCTTTTGTGTTGAATACACATGTAGCCGAAAAAAGTATAAGTGCTATTCCGCATATCATAGCCCAACGCGAAAATCCGGTTGCGCTGTAACCCTTTTCTGTGGTCATGCCTGTTGAGAGCAGAGGAAGAATTATGGGAGTCAATATTGTTATGATTCCCTGGCCGAGACCAGAGAAGGTTCTCGCGATTGTTGCTACTAAGCTTCTCTCTTTAGCTTCGCTTGTAAATGAGGGTATCATCGACCAATAGGGAATATCCGCCATGGTGTTGGTCATTCCCCAAAGAATATACATGGCGGCTATATATATGTAGAGCTTTGTTCCGCTCATACCGAAGGATGTAAAGAGGAGTGTAAGAACCACCGCGTTCGAGAATGCACCTATGAGTATCCACGGGCGGTATTTACCGAATTTTGTGCGCGTATTGTCAACTATCGTTCCCATCATCGGGTCGTTAATACCGTCCCAAATACGTGCTATCGGGGTGAGTATCAAAAGAAATGCGGGTTTAAGTCCTAACACGCTTGAAAGGTAGTAAGACAAAAACGAATAGAACATTCCGTAGCTGAGGTCAAGCCCCACGGCACCTACGCCGTAGCCTATGTACCCCGGTAATTTTTTCAGTAAACTGTTTGATTTTTTCACGCCGTCATCCTCCGATTTCAGACAAATACAAATAATATATACTCTATATAATAAATGTTTAAGAGAAATAAGTCAAATAGAAATATGCGGTTTGACCGCCAAAAAGGGCATATCATTTCCAAATGTGAAAAAATAACGGTCACAAACGAGTTTTGTGTCTTTAATCAAATAAAGATGAAAAATTTGTTGTATTCAAATTGACTATTTTAAGTTTCTGGATTATAATATTTTTTATGACTTTTTAAGTTGTATAAAGTTGTAAAAAAGGAAAAGGAGTTAACTTAATGGAAAATCAATCTGTTAAGAGAGGTTTTTGGCATAAGCTGTTCGGCACCACGCCGAATGACGGTAATTTGCAGCCGCGCGAAGCTATTGCGTACAGTATTACCGGTATAGGCCAAAACTTTATCTGCACCATCATCGGCTCATATCTTACCATATTTATGACCGATGCACTTTTAATGGCGGACGCCAGGATCGGCAAAACGACAGGTGCCACCGCAGTAGCGCTTCTTATGCTCTTCACGAGGGTGTATGATGCTCTCAATGACCCGATTATGGGCTCTATTGTTGACAGAACAAGAACAAAATGGGGCAAATGCCGCCCGTATCTTAAATGGATGGCTGTTCCGATAGGCTTGGTTACCATAGCCTGCTTCCTGCCTGTCTATAACAGCACGGCAAAATCATTCATCATTATTTCGGTTATCTATGTCATTTGGTCAATGGTATTTACCGTAGCCGATGTTCCTTATTGGGGCCTTTCAACGGCTATGACAAATAACACAACCATTCGCGGTAATCTTCTTACTGTTGCGCGTCTTTGCTGCACCATAGGCGCAGGCGCCGTAACGGTATTTGTACCCGTAATTACTTCGGCTGTAACCGCAAAATATAAGGATGCCGACGGTGTGCTTATAGCGGCTAATTCCGTAGCAAACGCAAACACACTTAAATGGACATATTTTATTTGCGCAGTTGTTCTCGTTATTGTGTCATTGCCGATGTTCTTCTATGGCTTTAAAAACACAAAAGAGAGATATACCTCCGACACAACTCCGCCTTCACTCGGCCATAACCTTGGGCTTCTCTTTAAAAACGATCAGCTTTTGCTCATACTCATTTCCGGTATTTTGGGTGCGGCAAGAACCGTTTATATGTACACGGGCTCGCTTTATTTTGCAAAGTATGTTCTCGGAAACGAGGCAGTATACAGTATTCTTACAATACTTGTTGTTCCCGGCGGAGCAATTGCAACCGTGCTTATTCCGTGGTTCACAAAGCATTTCGGAAAGAAAAATACATATATCTATGTACATGTACTCGGCGCCGTAGTTATGTTCGCTATGTACTTTATAGGCAGAAACGGCGGCTATAACAATTCCTCAAATCTCCTTTGGCTTGCCATAGGTTTTGTTCTCCTCGGACTTCCGCAGGGTATCAATAACGTAATAACCTACGCTATGATAGGCGATACAGTTGAATATCTTGAGTGGAAAACGGGCGAGAGAGCAGAGGGTATCTGCTTCTCAATGCAGACCTTCATAAATAAAATCAGTATGGCTGTCGGCGCATTCATAGGCGTTATGGCATATGGAATTTCCGGCATTTCTCCGTCAGACCCGTACAATACCGTAACTCCGGAGGGCTCTGAAAAGCTTTGGGCTGTGCTCATACTTTCGGGTGCTATTTCGATGGTTGCCACCATTATCCCCATGCTCTTCTACAAGGTTACCGAGAGTAAGCAGAGAGAGTATGTAAAAGAAATAGAGGAAAGAAAAGCCGCTAAGGCTGCAAAAACCGCAGAATAATTCATTCGGAAAAATTCAGGAAGCCGTTACCGTTTGGTAACGGTTTCTTTTTTTCTCCAAAAATGGCAAATTTGAAAAAAACCTTTTCATATATAGGTAAAAGCAAGCAAATCACCGCAGCGACTGTCTTTCTCGTCAGACGAAAAATGCAATATTGAGACAAAAGGCTCATATATGAATTATTACTGTAAAAAAACAGACCTTGTGAATTGTACCGACAAGGTCTGCTTTATCTATGCCTTTAATTTATAAAAATACCGCTTGGTTATGAAACGCTTTATGAACATTCGGTAAAAGCATTTTTCCGTATTTCAGTCTGTCAGAGTGTAACGCCTCAGCCCGATTGAATGCTTGCCGTATTCAATGGCATTTGTGGGACAAAAGTTAATACACGCCATACAGTGTGTGCAGCTTTTGCCCCAAACAGGCTTGCCGTTCTTAAGCTCAATGTTGTTCAGCACACAGCTTCTTACGCATTTTCCGCAAGCTATGCATTTGTCGGTGGCGTAGAATTTGTCTGCGGATACGATGAATTTGTAAAAGACCGTATTTACTATGCCGCTTTTCAGTCTGTCCGCAATGCCGACTTTAATATCGGGGAAAGGCTTTTCGGCTTTGATGTATTCTGCTGCGTCAAGAGCCGCTTTATCCGCTTTTATTATAAGCTCCTCCGCGGTTTTTTCATCAGGTGCGCTGTAAAGAGCCGTGTAATTTTCGGGCATTACAACCTCGTAAACACCCATAAAATCGAAACCCTTGTCAGAGCAAAGCGCTTGTAATTGTTTCCTTGCATTTCCTATTTCGCCGCCGCAATCCATTATGAAATATGCTTTATCGGAGCCGTGAAACACGGATTCCCTTATGAGTTTTTCAAAAATGTGCGGTATTTGCCAAGCGTAAGTCGGGCATACAAAAACATAGGGGGTATCGCTGTCAAAGCTGCCTTTTTTACACTCCTTTATATATTCAAATGAGTTGACCGGAATTTCGTTTATTGCTTCTCCGACCTTTTTTGCTAAATGGCGGCTGTTTCCGGTGCCTGTAAAATATATTATCACTTTTATCGCTCCTTCAAATATGTTTTGAGGCTTTTATTACTTAAGCTTTTTGCCGTTTTTTCCGAGCAGGCGGTCAATAACAAACGACAGATAACCGAGAGCCAAAAACGCCGCCGTAATAAAGGCAATTATAAGCGCAACCTTGTTTTTGCCGTAAAGGTCTGTGTCGAGAAACGGATACGGATAACGGCTGCTGCCGCCGAAGGCGGAAAAGATCTTGCTGCCGAATTTAGCGCAAATCATTGTAAATGCAATATACAGATAGGGCAAAATCAGCCAGCAAAGCGGGTGCAAAGCCTTGTATAACCCTTTCGGGAAAAACAGCAGATAGTCGAGTATCACCATGAGAGGAACGATATAGTGCATAAGAATATAGCCTGTGTAAAAAGCCTTATCGGAGGCCGCTGCCTCTTTGGCACCGTTCGGCATAAACAAATAGGCTATTGCGGTCACGGCTATACACATGGTTACGGCACCTCTGATTACGGCCTTTTCCTTTTTCGGGCTGAAAACGGCGAGAAAGAAAAAATATAAAAAGCAGAGTATGCCGCTTTGTACCGTGTAGTAATATAAAAGCGTGTCGGCGTTGCCGCGTCGCAGACTGTCAATATATTGTAAAATCATCCCTGCCTCACAGCACAATAAAAAAATTATGCGGTAGAGCTGTTTCAAATTCTGACTTTTTATATACATAAAAAATGCCACCCCGAAAAACTATTGATATAAACTCCATTTTAACACAATAAGTCGTTTGTATCAATGTATTTCGGAGCGGCAAAAGCAAAATGTACTTTGGTGATTTCAGTTATCGGTCTGTTTTTTTCGCTTTTAGCTTTTCCTCGAACGGAATGCATTTGCTCTCGTGATTTTCAATCTTTCTGTTGAGTCTTGCGAGAGCGCTTTCAAGTTCTGCGATTCTCTTTTTGCGCCCTTATTCTTCAAAAGTTTTTGCAACTTGAGGCATAAGCTCGCTTACCTTAATGTGCTGCGGACACGCTTTTTCACATTTCCTGCACTTTATGCAGTCCGAGGCTTTTCCGTATTCCTTAGCGAGATTTTCGTAGTATTGGCCGTTAACCGAAAAATCTTTATATGTAGCGCGTTTTTCCTCGTTATAAAGAGCAAAGTACTTTGGTATCGGAATGTGCTTCGGACAGCCTGCCGTGCAGTAACTGCAGCCTGTGCAGGGCACGGTTATAGAAGCTTTTATAATGTCTACTGCCTTGCCTATGATTTCGAATTCTTCCTTTGACAAGGGCTTGAAGTTTTCCATGTATCCGGTGTTGTCAAGGAGCTGTTCGTATGTGCTCATTCCGCTGAGTACCGTCATAACGCTGTCGTGACTTGCTGCAAATCTTACCGCCCAAGAGGGAATTGACGCGTCCGGAGCATAATCTTTAAACAGCTTTTCGGCTTCGTCCGGTATTTTTGCGAGTGTTCCGCCCTTTACAGGCTCCATAACAATTACCTTTTTGCCGTGATTTACCGCCGTTTCATAGCACAAGCGCGACTGAATACCCGGATTATCCCAATCGAGATAGTTTATCTGAAGCTGAACTATCTCAATTTCGGGGTGCGCGGTTAAAATTCTGTCGAGGAGCTTTGCGTCATCGTGATACGAAAATCCGACGGTCTTTATTTTGCCCTCTTCCTTCATACGAGCCACGAAATCAAAGCAGTCGAGCTTTGTTGCTGTCTCGTAATTTGATACGTTCAGGTTGTGAAGAAGATAGTAGTCAAAATAGTCAACACCGCAGTTTTTGAGCTGCTTTTCAAATATGCGGCTGTTGTCATCCTTTGTTTTCAACATCATAGTGGGCAGCTTTGACGTGAGTGTGAAGCTGTCACGCGGGTGGCGGTCAACTATGATTTTCTTTGCGGTTTCCTCGCTCTTGAAATCGTGATACATATATGCTGTGTCAAAGTACGTGAAACCGCGCTCCAAAAATTTATCTACCATTTTTTCGGCTTGCGGAATATCTATTTTAGAGGGGTCGTTACTGTCAAGAACAGGCAGTCTCATAAGACCGAATCCGAGCTTTTTCATATTATTCATCCTCATAGTTTTAATTTTTTCTTTTATGGCTTTTAATGCCTTGTCGGCGTCGTCTATGCCTTCAACGGTTTGCTCCATCGGACAAATCCCCGTGCCATATCTGTTTTTTATGCTGTCGGTTACGGTGTCGAAAGAATACTTTATACCGTATTTTTCGAGTATCGGTATGGCTTTTCGGCTTAAAACCTCACCGTACACATTTTTGATTTTAAGCAACGCAAAAAGCATGGCAGCGGCTTTTCCTATGATTTTGTCGGCGGCGCAAAAACGCGATAAATCGTTTTTTTCGCTGAGCAGCTTCAAAAGAGGGGACAGCCCCTTGCCGTTTTCTTCGATGAACTCTTTGCCGTCATACAGCACGAGCGAAGCACCGTTTTTAAGACGCTCCTTTGCTTTTTCGATATTATTCATAGAATTTGTTTAACCCCTTAATGCGGTATATAAGAAGCGGAAGCAGCGTCCATTGTAAAATAAGACCCGGCAGACCCGAAGCGATGCTTGAAAGTATTATTGTCGGTGAAACCGCCGTGCTTTTAAAGCCGTAAAACGCGATTAAAATAGCAGCTGCGCGTATGGCTCTTCCGAGTATTTGAGCCGTGAGTACCTTTAAAATGACGGGCATTTTTTTGTTTTTGAGGAGTCCGCATACAAGACCGTATACGGTAAGCTCTATCATCATAAACGGAAGAAGTGCCGCCGACGGCATACCCGTGAGCGCGAAGCTCAAAAGGGGACTTACCGCTCCCGTTACGGCACCCACCGCGGGACCTGCCAAAAGAGCTGTGAAGAATACGCCGAGATGCATCGGCAGAAATGCCGAGCCGGGTAAGCTGCCGGTACCGCTCACGATACCTATAACGTGGAACAGCTGAGGTATGGCAACCGACAGAGTTATTCCTATTACCGTCGTGAGAGCTTTAGCTGTTATGATTTGCTTTTTTCTTGTCAAGGTGTTTTCCATAAATATCAGTCTCCTTAAATTGTTTTAAACGTTTTTGCCCATATTGTAGCATTCTTTGTATTCCGATTTGTCTTTGATTTCGCCTTTTTCAAATACACCGGCACCCCTGATTATTCCTTTTTCCTTTGCTCTGTCAAGGCAGTCGAGCGTAAAGCCCCTTATGCATTCTATCGACTTGTCAAATGCCGATTTATCGGAATCCGCCGCAGTCAGAATATAATAGAAATCCTTGTCCGACATCTCTGTGTAACGCGGCACGCACCTGTCTATAAATGTTTTAAGCTGTGCGTCAACAGTATAGAAGTACACGGGGGAAGCCAAAGCAATAACGTCGGCTTTGACCATTTTGTCATTAAGCTCCGCCATATCATCCTTTTGAACGCATTTATGCGTAGAATTACATATTCCGCAGCCGCGGCAGTAATTTATGTCTTTGTCGGCGAGAAAGACCTTTTCGACCTCGTTTCCTGCGTCTTTTGCTCCGCGTGCGAATTCATCGCAGAGTAAATCCGAGTTGCCGTGTTTTCTCGGACTTGATGAAACGATGAGAACCTTTTTATTCATTGCAGTCAGCTCCTTTTGCAGTATCGTCATAGCCCATTGTGGGCGATGATGTTAAGTGTGCTAATTTTAAATATAATTTAACACTTGGAGTTTACTCTAAGTCAAGCCTTTTTTTGAAAAGTTTTGCCCAAAACAAAATAATAGAATTTTGTCTGTTAATATGTAAACTGTTTATTAACTCTGTTTGACTTTTCTTGACTTTTAATTTTGCGGTGATATAATATTGTTACTCTTTGAAAAAGGGCTATTTTTATGGAAACAGGTGATTTGTATGCGTACAAAACAGTTTAAAGCCGAATCAAAGAAGCTGCTTGATTTAATGATAAACTCCATATACACGCATAAAGAAATATTTTTGCGAGAGCTTATATCAAATGCAAGTGATGCCGTTGATAAGCTGTATTTCCGTTCGCTGACCGACCAAAATGTCGGAATGTCGCACGGTGATTTTGAAATCAGAATTACTCCGGATAAGGAGAACAGAACTCTGACAATATCCGATAACGGTATAGGTATGACCAAGGAGGAGCTTGAAGCAAACCTCGGCACTATCGCAAAGAGCGGTTCTCTCGCTTTTAAGCAGGAAAACGCCGACGCAAAGGATATAGACGTTATCGGTCAATTCGGCGTAGGCTTTTATTCGGCATTTATGGTGAGCGACTGTGTAACCGTTGAAAGTCGCGCTTACGGCGAAAACGAGGCTTACCGCTGGCAGTCTAAGGGCGTTGAGGGCTATACCGTTGAGGAATGCGACAAGCCCGACGTCGGCACTACGATAACTCTCCATATCAAAGATGATACGGATGAAGAAAAGTATTCTCAGTTCCTTGAGGATTACACTATCAAGACAATAGTTAAAAAGTATTCGGATTATGTTCGCTATCCTATCAGAATGACGGTAGAGAAGAGACGTCTTAAGGAGGGTACCGAGGACGAATACGAAACTGTAAAAGAGGACGAGACATTAAACAGTATGATTCCTCTTTGGAAAAAGAATAAAAAAGAGATTAAGCCCGAGGAATATGAAGCTTTTTATAAAGATAAGTTTATGGACTATGAAAAGCCTCGCAAGGTCATTCATTATAAAACCGAGGGTCAGGCAACATATGACGCGCTTCTTTTCATTCCGTCACACGCTCCGTTTGATTATTATACAAAGGAATACGAAAAGGGCTTGCAGCTTTACTCAAAAGGCGTTTTGATAATGGACAAGTGCAAGGACCTCTTGCCCGACCATTTCAGCTTTGTTAAGGGTCTTGTAGACAGCGAGGATCTCTCGCTTAACATTTCGCGTGAGGTGCTTCAGCATGACCATCAGCTAAAGCTTATTGCAAAAACCATAGAAAAGAAGATAGATTCCGAGCTTAAAAAAATGCTCGAAACCGACCGTGAAGCTTACGAAGAATTCTTTAAAGCGTTCGGTATGCAGATTAAATTCGGCGTATACAGCGATTACGGTATTCACAAGGACAGCCTCAAGGATTTGCTCTTGTTCTATTCGTCGAGCGAAAAGAAGCCCGTAACCTTAAAGGAATATGTATCCCGTATGAAGGACGGCCAAAAGGACATTTATTACGCAGCAGGCGAAACAACCGACAAAATAGATATGCTTCCGCAGGTGGATTCGGTTAAGGACAAGGGCTATGAAATACTCTATCTCACCGATTATGTCGATGAATTTGCCCTTCGCGCACTCAGCGAATATGACGGAAAGACCTTTGTTAACGTTTGCACGGAAGATGTTGACCTCGGAACCGAAGAGGAGAAAGAAGCCCTCAAAAAGGAAAACGAGGATAACGCCGATATGCTCAAAGAAATGAAAGAGGCTCTCGGAGAAAATGTTCATGAGGTTAGATTTACTGATAAGCTTAAGGACCATCCCGTCTGCCTATCGAGCGAGGGTGCTATTTCTCTCGAAATGCAAAAGGTGCTGAATGCGATGCCCGACGGTAAGGACGCCAAGGCTACGGTAGTGCTTGAAATAAATGCAAATCACCCCATAGCCGAAAAGCTCAAGTCTCTTTATAAGGACAATAAAGACAGTCTTTGTGATTACGCAAAGATTCTTTATGCTCAGGCGCGTCTTATAGGCGGTATGTCGGTTGACGACCCGGTGGAGCTTTCAAATCTTGTTTGCAATCTTATGACAAAGTAATGTCGGAATATTAAAGTCGCCGCAGAGGGTAAGCTTCTGCGGCGACTTTTTATAATTGATAGTATCTAAAGTCTATGGTAAAATAATTACAGTATCTGACCGATGGAGGATAAAAATGGATATAAACGAAATATTATCGCATTGCGACCACACAAATTTAAAACAGACCGCCGTTCCGAATGACATAAAACGTCTGATTGATGAGGCAGTTAGGTATAATACCGCAAGCGTTTGTATTCCGCCGTGCTATGTAAAGCTTGCTTCGGAATATGCAGTCGGTAAAATGCGTATCTGCACCGTTATAGGTTTCCCCAACGGGTATAACACGACCGAGGTTAAGGCATTTGAAGCAAAGCGGGCACTGCTTGACGGTGCGGACGAAATAGATATGGTAATAAACATCGGCGCGCTTAAAAGCGGAAATGCAGACTATGTGGAAAATGAGATAAAAACGCTGAAAGAGGTTTGCGGCGACAAATGCCTCAAGGTAATAATCGAAACTTGCCTTTTGACCGAGGACGAAAAGAAAACAATGTGCCGCATTGTAAGTGCGGCCGGAGCGGATTATATAAAAACCTCAACGGGCTTTTCCAATGCCGGCGCAACGCATGATGACATAAAGCTTTTTAAAAAGTACGTGTCTCCGTCCGTAAAAATAAAGGCGGCAGGCGGTATTCACACGCTGGAGGATGCCGCGGAGTTCCTTTCGGAGGGAGCCGACAGGCTCGGTACGAGTGCAATCGTCGGAATAGCCGAAAAGGAGTTAGATAAAAATTAACTAACGCTTATGTAATAGCCTGATATAAAAAGACGGACCGTATGTTTTACAGTCCGTCTTTTATCTTTTACGCTTGATTCAAAAACTGTTTATCAATGACCTTACCCACAAAGTCGTTTATATATTTAATGCTGAAATCGTTTTGTTTGAGTCTCGAGGCTTGGGCTTTTGCGAGCGAATCGGTGTATTGCGAAAGGGGATAGATCTGAACATCGTGGCTGCCCCGCACATAGTGGGTCACGATAGGCTCAAAAACCACATTGTCAACCGTTGTTTTTCCGGTGTCATAGTCCTTTGTCAAGTCGTAGTGAAGCATACCGCCTATAACTCTCGATGCCGTGTTTTGCTGCGAGATGAAATTGCCGAGAGAATATGCCACAAGTGTTTTTGTGCCGTTCCCATTGTCTATCCATTCTACGGGCTGTATGACGTGAGGATGATGCCCTATAATTACATCTGCACCCCACGACGCCATTTTACTTGCAAGCTCGCGTTGGTCGTTGTTGGGGGTTGTCGTGTACTCTTCACCCCAATGAACGTTTACCAAAACAATATCGCATTCGGCCTTGGCTTTCTGAATTTTTGATTTGATTGTGTCCTCGTCTGAGGTGTATATTATTTTCAGAGCACTGTCTTTAGGCAATGACAGACCGTTTGTATAGCGGGTTATGCCTACAAGGCCTATCTTAATGCCGTCTTTTTCTATGTATTCGAGGCGGTTCATATCGTTTTCGTCCTTGTAAGCACCGGTCATTGTGATGCCGCCTATGTTGTTCCAAAAATCAATAGCCTCCGAAAGTCCCTTAGCACCCTTGTCAAGCATATGATTGTTTGCGAGGTTTACAACGTCAAAGCCTATTTTCTTAACTTCTTCGCCGACCTCCTGAGGAGAGTTGAAAAGCGGATAGCCGGATGGTTCATAGCTTTTTGCTATTATCGTTTCCTGATTTATGGTAGCCAAATCAGCTTTTTCCACTGTGGAGGCAATATTTTTGTATGCGTATGAAAAATCATAACCGCCGTTTTTTGAACGCTTCTTTGCCTGCTCGTAAATTCCGTCGTGTATGAGATTATCCCCAACGGAGAGCATACTGATTTTAACCGGTTCTTTTTTCTCCGCAGTCACGGTTTCATCGGAAACCGCGGCAACAGGTGTCGCTTTTTTGGTTTTCGGCTCTTTGGTTTCTTTAACAGACGGCTCCCAACCGTTTTTTGAAGAATTTACTATTGCCACTGTGCCGAATATGGCTACGACCGCCACAATCAGCACCATAAAAATTTTTACAGCCTTGTTTTTCACTTGTTCACCCCACACCAAAAACTACTTTTCAAATACCTGTGTATAGCGCTTTATTGAATCTTCGACAATATCAGCCGCTGCAAAAGCGCCTTTTGTCTCGTCAATAACCGTCTTTTTATTTTCGAGTGTTTTATAAACTGAGAAAAAGTGCTTCATTTCATCGGAAATGTGGGCAGGAAGCTGAGTTATGTCGGTGTATGAGTTATACATCGGGTCATCAAACGGAATCGAAATGATTTTATCGTCCGGAAAACCGTTGTCAAGCATGGTTATAACGCCTATCGGATAACATTTGACGAGGGCCATCGGCTCTATCTGCTCAGAGCAGAGAACAAGCACGTCAAGAGGGTCGTTGTCCTTTGCGTATGTTCTCGGAATAAACCCGTAGTTGGCAGGGTAGTGGGTAGATGTATACAAAACCCTGTCAAGCCGCAAAAGACCGGTTTCTTTATCAAGCTCATACTTCATTTTGCTGCCCTTGCTGATTTCTATAACCGCGTCAAACGAGGTTTTTGTTATTCTGTCCGGGCTTATGTCATGCCATATATTCATAGTGAACCCTCCGTTAAATTATTTAATGCCCTTAAATTTCTCTATAAGACCGTTTCTTTCCGCCCAAAGATTTTTTGAGAGATCGACATAGTATTTATGAGGATTTTCAAAACGCTTTACTTCGTCCCAAAGCGTGTCTGTCTGTCTAAGGCAATATTCGCGTATTTCTTTGAGCGATGGCTCCTCGTAGACCTTTTTGCCGCCCTCAAATATCGGTACGAGAAGCTTTCTCGTTACAAAGTTCTCTATTTCTTTTCTCTTCCAAGTGAAATCCGGGTCAAAGAGTACATACGGCTTTGTTTCGTCGATTATTTCGTCATCAAGAGTAAGTACGTCCGCTATCGCTTTGCCTGAATCCTTGTCTATAAGCCTGTATACCTGTTTTGATGATGGAATGGTAATTTTTCTGACGTTTTCCGAAAGATTTATTTTCGGCACCGTTTTGCCGTCCTTTTCTATCGCGGAGAGCTTGTAAACGCCACCGAAAAGAGGAGAAGAAGCCGAGGTTATAAGTCTTTCGCCGACTATAAAGTAGTCCACCTTTGCACCCTGCGAGACCATATCGCTTATGAGGTGCTCGTCAAGCGAATTTGACGCCATAATGTCGCAGTCCGGATAGCCTGCAACGTCGAGCATTTTTCTGACTCTCTTTGAAAGATATGTGATGTCGCCAGAATCTATTCTTACGCTCTTCGGCCGTTTGCCGAGCGGAGCCAAAACATCGTCAAAGGCCTTTATTGCATTTGGAATACCGGAGCGGATGGTGTCATATGTGTCGACCACAAGAGTGCAGTCGTCGGGGTGACGTCTCGCATATTCGCAGAATGCGTCATATTCGCTGTCAAAAAGCTGTACCCATGAGTGTATCATTGTATTGACCGACGGTATGCCGAATTCCTTTTCGGGTATTACGCCTGAGGTTGCGACACAGCCGCCGATGTAAGCGGCTCTTGCACCGTAAACCGCTTCGTCAACTCCCTGAGCGCGCCTTGTGCCGAATTCCGCGACCGCTGTTCCGTGCGCCGCTCTTACAAGCCTGTTTGCCTTTGTGGCTATAAGACTTTGCTGATTTATTGAGAGCAAGAGCATTGTTTCAATAAGCTGAGCCTCTATTATCGGGCCTCTTACCTTTATGATAGGCTCGTTCGGAAAAATCGGAGTGCCCTCGGGTATTGCCCATACGTCACAGGTGAATTTGAAATCTTTGAGATAGCTTGCAAGCTCGTCGGAGATGCCCTTTGATTTGAGGTATTTTATATCTTCCTCGCGAAAATGCAGATGTTCAAGATAATCGATAACCTTTGATAGGCCTGCCGCGATGGCAAAACCGCCGTTATCGGGAACGCGCCTGAAGAATAAATCAAAATATGCTACGGTATCTTTCATACCCGCGCCCATAAACCCGTCTGCCATGGTAAGCTCATAGCCCTCGGTCAGCAGAGCAAGATCGGAAGTCTTTATATAATCTTCCAAAATAATCACCTCTCATATAAGTTATAAATATTGTATCATAACAGCTTATCTTGTGCAATTAAATATTGTCCGCACTTAAAGCTTTTTTACTGTTTTATTTTTCGCCTCGATATGTTACAATAGCGATAGGATTTTTGAGAAAGTATGAGCGAAAACGGGAGTGCATAGCCAAATGAGCTTTTCTGGATTTGTCACGGTAGAGGTATTAAGCTTTGTGCTGTTTTATTTTTTCAGCGGCAAGGCGCGGCTTCACACGTGCGTACTTGACCGAAACAAAAAGAGTACAAACATCGCCTTTGTTTTTCTTTGGCTGTTGTGTATTTTATTCGGAGTTTTCATATATGCCGGTATTTTCAAGCCCGCGGCAACGTATCCGTTTGAAACGCTCTACAATAAAAATGCTTATGAGCAGCAGTTCGACGCCTTTTTAAAGCATCGGCTATCTATAGATATTGAACCGGCAAAGGAACTATTGGCTCTTTCAAACCCATATGACCGAGCGAGCAGAACGGGTATACACTTCCTGTGGGACAGAGCACTGTACGACGGTAAATATTATTCTTATTTCGGAATAACACCCATTATAACGGTTTATTATCCTTATTACTTTATAACAGGAAAGGTGCCGTCGGCGGCGACGGTATGCTTCATACTGTTTACGGCGGCTGTAACTGCTGTCGCGCTTACGTATTTAAAAGCAGTCGGAATATTTTGCGAAAAACCGAATAAAGCTCTTGTGTTTTTCGGATTTGCCGCGGTAGAGTCGGGAAGCCTTTTGTTTATGCTTTTAACAAGTGCCGATATGTATTATACGGCTGTGATTAGCGGAGTTTGCTTTTTATCTCTGTTTATGATGTTCTCGCTTGCTGCTTACGAGAAGAAAAAGACGGCGGCAAAATGTGCCGATTTCTTTTTTGCGGGTATTTCGTTGGTTCTTACGGTTATGTCAAGACCCAATATGGCACTTATGTCTGTTGTTATGGTGCCGCTTTATTTAAATGTCCTTTGCCGTAAGAATATAAAAACGAAAGTGAAGCTGTTATCCGTTTTATCTTTTGCGTTACCGGTTTTTGTCGGAGCGGCATTTCAGATGTGGTACAATTACGCGCGCTTTTCGTCGGTGTTCGACTTCGGCTCTGCATATCAGCTGACCGTTGCCGACGTTTCAAAATATGCTGTGACCCCGGTTCTGTTTTTGCCTGCGATTTATCATTACTTTCTGCAATTACCGGACTTTAAAACCGAATTTCCGTTTTTTCACCTCAGCGCGAGTGCGTACAAAGGCGGCTATAAAGGATATATCTATTTGACAAGAACTATGGGTATATTTAATTTGCCCGCTTCACTCGGCCTTTTCGGATTTCCGTGTGTTCTTACGAAAAAAACGGAGAATTGGAAAAGAGCAACGTTTTTGTTCGGCGTGATAATGCCCATTGCGGTGGCTTTTCTCGATATGTGCTTGGGAGGCGTCAATATACGGTATCTCGCCGATATTGCGTTTATTGCCGTGCTTTTCGGAACCCTTATAATTATAAATCTCTATTCGGCTGTGCCGGATAATCAAAAGGCTCTTAAATTCACGGCTTACATTATATTTACTCTTATTCTGTACGTTTCGGCATTTGTAGGTTTCCTTACTGTGTTCGAAAACGAGCGGTACAGCAATTTTTCAATATTGAGTTAAAGGTTCGGAGTGTTAAAATGGAAAATCATTCTTTCGGTAAAAAAATAGCAACCCTGCAGAAGCAGCATGGCATAACCAAAACCGCTTTGGCTGATATTCTCGGCGTCAGCGTGAATACCCTCTCAAGTTGGGAAAAGGGTGAGACATCCCCATCGTTTGATGCAATATGCAATCTTTGCAGCGCATTCCATCTGTCACTTGATGATTTTGCATTCGGTTCGGGTACACAAAAAGCCGAAAAAGAGCTGCCAAAGGGGCTTCAGTCAATTAGGCAGATGTATAAAATAGGCAGAGGACCCTCAAGCTCGCATACTATGGGACCGGAAAAAATCTGCCGTATTTTTAAGAAGAAAAACACTGATGTCGATAAATTCAAGGTGATATTATACGGCTCTCTTGCCTTAACAGGCAGAGGTCACGGCACCGACCGAATAGTCAAGGAAACATTGTCTCCGATTGACACAACCGTTGAATTTGATTTTGCAAAAACCGACCTTCCGCATCCGAATACTATGGAGCTTTTTGCCTATAAGGATGATAAGCTTTGCGACAGTATGCTCGCCTGTAGCATAGGTGGCGGCGAAGTCACAATCAAGGGTATGAAAATGGCTGAGAGCAAGCCGATATACGAATTCAGCACATTTAAGGATATTGCGGAGCATTGCCGCAAAAACGATATACGTATATGGGAGTATGTCGAAAAGACCGAGGGGAGCGATATATGGGATTTTCTCGGCGAAGTCTGGGATTGTATGCGTGATTGCATAAAAGATGGACTAAATACTGAGGGAATTTTGCCTGGAGGACTCGGCGTGTCAAGAAAAGCGGGATTTTTATTCAGGCAGAACCATATTGACGAATCTCCCGAAACTCGTGAAAACCGCATTGTTTGCGCGTATGCTTACGCTGTGGGTGAACAAAATGCCGCGGGCGGCCGCATAGTTACCGCGCCCACGTGCGGTGCAAGCGGAGTCTTGCCTGCCGTAATGCTGTATTTCCAAAAAAAGAGGGGATACAGCGACAGAGAAATAGAACAAGCACTCGCTACGGCGGCGATTATCGGGCTTTTGGTAAAAACAAATGCATCGATAAGCGGTGCAGAGTGCGGCTGTCAGGCAGAAATCGGAACGGCGTGTGCCATGACCGCAGCGGCTCTCGGCGAGCTTTTCGGAATGAGCCTTGAGCAGATAGAGTATGCCGCCGAAAACGCCATAGAGCATCATTTGGGACTTACGTGCGACCCGATATACGGCCTCGTGCAAATTCCGTGTATAGAGCGGAATGCCGTAGCCGCAATGCGTTCCATAAATGCCATTAACCTTGCCAATTTCCTTACCGCAACGCGAAAGATTTCGCTTGACCTCATAATAGAAACAATGTATGAAACAGGCAGAGACCTCTCCGCTAAGTACCGCGAAACAAGCACCGGCGGTATGGCTAAGCTTTATCATCCCAACATAAAGTGCGATTAACGGTATTTTATGATGCGGCGGTTGCCTGTACTTAATATTGTTTCGGCGCGGCACAGCAGTACCAAGATTGATTAAGCCTGCCATTTTCCTCTTGGATTTCACGGCTGCCGCCCTCTGCTTATATTTTCCGATGTGTCCTATTTAATCTTGCAATTTAGACAATTTGGATTTTTTAAAATTACCGTAAAAAAATGTTGACTTTGTCTGTGCCTCATAGTATAATATCATTCGCAACGAAAAAGAAGTTGTCGCTATTGGGGAATTGTGTAACGGTAGCACGACAGACTCTGACTCTGTTTGTTGGGGTTCGAATCCCTATTCCCCAGCCAATACCTCGGAACAATTTGTTCCGAGGCTTTTTTATGCCCGAATACTGCTTTTTACGGCAGTATTCGGGCGCTTTTTCTTTGCTTTAAAATATCGTGAGAGTCTTTGAGAGATTCTAAGAGACAGCAAATTTCAAAATTCCAAAGTCATTTTAGTGCGATTTAGGGCATTTATGACTGAGACTTTTGAGAGACATCGCTTAAATCAAAATCGTAACACGAATTCAAATGAGCAAAAAATTTGTGAGACATTTCAAAAAATGATGAGGGCTTAAAGTAATAAAACTTTAAACCCTCACTTTAAGTTTGCCCTTTTATATTGTTTATCCATCAAAAATGCAAAGGTAGCCATCAAAAAACTAAAGCGACCTGTTTATTACAGACCGCTTTTTACCTGCAATTCATATTAGGTCAACTAATATAAATGTTTTAGTTTTTCCTATCAAATTACAGTTAATTAGTCTCAAAACAATCATGCCGTTTGAACAAACAATATGTTCACGCAAGGAGGGAGTTTGGTTCTATTCGGACGAATACGACAGCAAAACTTTGTAGGACGCAGACGAAATAGCCAACAACTACCGTATTCTCGAAAAGACAAATAATCTTATGGCAATAAATCTGCCTCCGAACAAAAACGGCAGGCTCGTCTAGAGAGACGTGAACAATTTGATGCTCATTGCCGACAAGCCGGGAATAAGAAGAAAAATCGGCGGAGAGCTATAATTTTGAACTGTCTCGTTTGGCAATTATAGATTTTTTATACTCGTTTGGGCTGATATTGAATTTTCGTCTAAACGCAGCGGCAAAGGAACTTAGGCTTGTATAGCCGCATTTTGCGGCACATTCATTTATAGTAATGTTTTCGCTCTCAAGGAGCGATGCTGCCATAGCCATCTTTGATTCATAGCGCAGCTTTCTGAAAGATGAACCGTAATAATCTTTGATAATTCTTTCTGCCTGGCGGGGTGACACACCCATACCTCTGGCAAAGTCATTAAGGGTTACATCACTGCAATCCTCCAGCAAAAGAGTATCAAGTATCCATGAGCGATTTTCATTCAGGTCGCAATCTTCAGGAGGGAGCAGAGAGCTGGCATTGTCGGGATAGTAGAGGCGAGTCATCTCCGTAATCATCTGTAGGGTAAGGGCGGACAGAATGCTTTCTCTCCACAGACCTGTTTTTGAATTTTCGGAGACGAGCTGATTAAATATCCTACGCAGCTGAGGACTGCATTTTCCTATCCAAAAAAACTTGGAGGCAAAAAATCGTATTGCCGCATCATCGGTATTGCCGAGAATTTTCAGATAAACACTGATTTCAAACACCGGGGCATCCTTGCTGGAAAGTTGTTTGTGGAGCACATTGGGACCGGTAACATAGAGAGAATCTTTCTTTATGTCATACCGGTCTTTTTCTGTTTCGAGTACACCTTTGCCTCCGGCAATATAATGAATCTCGTACCCGTTTTTTGCGTGAGAATGCATCGGAACCACGGAATCGAGCGTATCGGAAAATATTTTGAAAAGCTGAATTCGGCAGCCGTTATAATTAAATGATAAAATCATATTAAAGTCCTCTCTGTCTATACAAACAATATAATACAAATCGAAATTTATTTCAATAAAAACTTTATATAATACGACACACTATTTAATTTATTGTCGTATTATATTCTTTTATTGGCGGCACAACAATACTATAATTATGTATATAGAACAGCAGCCGGAGGTATATGTATATGAAAATAACAGTCATCGGAGGGGGCGGAGTCCGCTCAATGTTCCTCGCAAAAAGCATAGCACAAAAAGCAGAAAAGCTGCGGATAGACGAACTTTGCTTTATGGATAACAACAAAGAAAAATTAAGAATTTACGGCGGTATGGCGAGTCATGTTGCAAATCTCCTTTGTCCTAAAATGAAATTTATGCTGACGACGGACAGCATTGAGGCAGTAAAGGATGCCGACTATGTTATAACCACAATCCGTGTAGGCGAAGATGAAATGAGAGCAAAGGACGAAAGAATCGCACTCAATCAAGGTGTCCTCGGTCAAGAAACAACGGGAGCGAGCGGACTTTCTTTTGCAATGAGGAGCGTACCGGCTCTTGCCGAATATTGCGAGCTTATCAAAAAATTTTCAAAACCCAATGTAAAAGTTTTTAATTTTACAAATCCTGCCGGTGTAGTGAGCCAAACCCTGCGTGATATGGGATATGATTTTACATACGGAATATGCGACGCTCCATCGGGAATGCTTCGCTCCTTTGCACTCATGTACGGCGAAAGTCCTAAAGACATAACGGGCGAATGTTACGGCCTTAATCATCTGTCATATTTCAAGAGTATAAAGCTAAAGGGCAGAGAAATAATGCCGGAACTGATCGAAAATGACGAGGCATACAAAAAGAGTGATATGCGTTATTTCGAAAAGGAGCTTCTAAGAGACAGAGGCTGCGTTTTGAACGAATATCTCTATTATTTTTACTATCGTGAAAAAGCTGTTGAAAACATACTCAAAGCCGCCCAAACCCGTGGCGAACAAATACGAGATATAAATAAATCCATGACGACGGAACTTTCGCAAATGGATATAGAAAACGATTTTGAAAACTGCTTAAAGATTTTCAGCAAATGGTACGGTATGCGTGAGGGCAGTTATATGGCAAGTGAAACAGGTGAAAAGCGTACTCAGCCATGGCACTTTGACATTTACGAAGAAGATGACGGCGGATATGCCGGCGTTGCACTCAAGTTTATCGAAACCGCTCAAAGCGGAACAAAGGGTACTATGATTATGTGTATTCCAAACGACGGCTCTATTGACGGTTTAAGGAACGACGATGTGGTCGAAATCACCTGTGATGTCGATAAAAACGGTTGTACACCGCACCGTATCGGCAAGGTAGACGAGCAAAATCTCGAGCTGATACGCAGAGTCAAAAACTATGAAAGACTCTCCTCCAAAGCAATAAGGGAGCGGAGCCGCTCTGCCGCAATTCAGGCGCTTACACTCCACCCTCTCGTAAACAGCTACTCGATAGCGGTAAAACTTGTAGATGAATTTATAGAGCACAATAAAAACTATTGCGGCGGATGGAAATAAAAAACCAGATAAAAATTATTGAACGGAGCTAATTTTTATGGAAAAAGAAACAAGGTATGTAGGCGTAAAAGAAACGCTGTCATACGGTCTTGCAAATGCAGGTCAGGTGTTCGGATACAATCTGATAGCCGGCGGATACCTTTCGCTGTTTTTTACAAAGGTTTTTGAAATTCCTCCTGCTGCAGTGTCTACAATGATTTTATTCCTGGGCATTTGGGACACAGTAAACGATCCGCTTATGGGCGGAATAATTGACAAAACGAGAACGAGATACGGCAAACTGAGGCCTTATCTTTTGTTTGTGCCGCTGCCTCTTGCAATAACTACGATTATGTTGTTTGCCGGTCCCGAAATATTGGCAGATGCAAAATCGACGACCGTAAAAATCATTTATATGTATGTTTCCTATTTTATATGGGAACTGTTTTATACTCTCGGCGATGTTCCGTTTTGGAGTATGAGTGCGGCTATTTCGCCGTCGACGAGTGACAGAACAAGGGTTATTTCAACTGCAAGATTTTTGTCAGGCCTTATCGGCGGCCTTTCGACAACAATGCTTGTGGTTATGATGGATTTCAGTAACAAAGGTGTTTGGAATATCACACTTGCACAGGACTTTTTGATTCTCGCTTGTATAGCAGGTGTGTTCGGTATGGGGCTGTTCTCTCTTGCAGGACTGAAAATAAGAGAAAGAGTAAGTCAAAGCGTAAAGGAGCCGTCACTGCTTGATAACTTCAAAGTTCTCATTAAAAACAAGCCGCTGCTCCTGATTATTGTTGCGAATGTGCTCGGAAGTCTCGGCGGTATATCAAATGTTTTTCAGACATACTACTATTCGGAGGTACTCGACCTGAACTCTGCTGTTTTGTGGATAACACTGCCGGGTACTCTGCTTGGCTTTATATCATATTTGCTGATACCAAAGCTGAAAGAAAAAATGGACAACAAGCATATAGTTATGATGAATATTATTTTCAACGCTGTTTTGGGCACGGCAGTATTCTTCTGCGGCCTCGGATTTTATAAAACAAATGTTGTTGCCATCTCTGTTCTGCTTATGCTCCAAAACTTTTTCTTTGCCTTTTTCCAAACTGTCAACAATGTCATTCCTACTGAGATGATAGGCGACACGGTAGACTATATGGAATGGAAAACGGGAAAAAGAAATGAGGGAGTCAGCTTTTCCGTACTCACCTTTGTAGGCAAGCTGACCGGTTCTCTGTCCACCTCTATCGGTACTGCACTGCTGCCTCTGATAGGTTTAACTTTCACTAAAGACACAGTCGGTAATTCGGTAGCCGTAAAAGGAGAACACACTGACTTGTGGATATGGGCGCTGTTTATTCTGATACCTAAACTGTTAGGTCTCATTACTCTTATTCCGTACGCATTCTACAATCTGAATGGCGAAAAGCTAAAGCAAATTCGTGAAGATTTAAAAAACAGACGAGAAGAAAAAGCAAAAGTTCAGGCGATAGGAGGCAACGAAAATGAGTAACAAATGTCCTAAATGCGGTGCCAAGTTAAGCCCGTTTTATCTCAAGCCAAACTGTCCGAGCTGCGGCGTGAATATCGTGCAATACGGCTTTGACGAAAGGCTTGAAAGCGACAAAATAAGGGCAGAAAAAGAATGGGAACGATTCGATAATTTTTTGAACGGACTCAAGAAGTCCTCCATCGGCTCGCCCATAGCAATCGTCAGACTCATATCGTTTTTTCTGCCGATAGTCGCACTGCTGATACCTGTATATAAAGTGAACGGTGCAGGCATAAATCTTATATCAATAATTAAAAGTATCATTTCGGATTCCGCATCGGTGTTCCAAAACAAAGCGATGCTGCTTTGCTTTATATCATTTGCGGCAGTTATTTTGACTTCGCTGGTTTGTGCGGTTATATCCCTGTTTTCTTATACAAAAAACGGATATAAGCGAAATATAATCTTGTCTGGCATACAAATCTGCACATTTATAGCTTTAGGCACAGCCGCTGTTATAAACGGGGCAAGCATTTTTGCAGGGGCGGCAGCAGTAATTCTGCTCCAAATACTCACATTGTACCTACACAAAAAGTATAAAAAAAGTATCGAGGAAAATAAAAACAATGAGCAATAAAAAGAAAATCTATACAGTCGCAACCGCACATCTCGACACCGTTTGGAGTTGGGACTTTGAAACTACTGTAAGCAAATATATCTACAACACACTTGTTGACAACTTCAAGTTGTTCAAAAAATATCCTACATACACTTTTTCATTTGAAGGCTCATACAGATACGAGCTGATGGAGGAGTATTATCCGGAACTTTTTGACAAAATGAAAGAATATATAAAAGAAGGAAGATGGAATGTTTGCGGTTCATCATTTGAAAACGGAGACGTAAACATTCCGTCACCTGAGGCTTTGTTTAGAAACATTCTTTTCGGCAACTCATATTTTGACAAAAAATTCGGGAAAAGAAGCGTTGATATATATTTGCCGGACTGCTTTGGCTTCGGCTGGGCATTGCCGAGCATCGCAAGTCACGCCAATCTGCTGGGATTCACCACCCAAAAGCTCGCTTGGGGCAGTGCCTACGGAGTGCCGTTTGACATAGGTCGATGGAGAGGCGTAGACGGCAACGAGATATATGCGAGTGTAAACCCTCACGACTACTACTTTACGCTCAAAAAATTGCGTGACTGGGATTTTGTCCAAAACAAACTGAAAGAAAATGAAAAATACGATCTCGATATGACTTATATTTTCCACGGAATCGGTGACCGTGGCGGTGCACCCAAGGAAAAAAGCGTAAAATTTGTTGAAGAAGAAATAAGCAAAAACAACAGCAGTGATATTGAGGTTTTGGCATCTTCAGCCGACCGAATTTATCACGATATTGACGAAAATTTCACACCGGAGCAAAAGGCGAAGCTCCCTGTCTGGAACAATGAGCTGGTCATGAAAGACCACGCAGTAGGCGGTTACACTTCCAGAGCGGTGGGAAAACGCTGGAACAGAAGATGTCAGGAACTGGCTGACATTGCAGAAAGAGCAAGTGTAACAGCCTCTTATCTCGGCATCAAAGAATATAACAAGAGTGCTATCGACATAGCCTGGAAAAGATTCATTGCTCACCAATTCCACGATGATATTCCGGGTACAAGCTGCCAAAGAGTTTACAAGCGTTCATGGAACGACTATGCCGTGTCAATGAATCAATTTGCAAACGAGCTGGAAGCTTCTGCATCGGCACTGGCACTGAATATGAAAACAGATTTTTGCAAGGGTACACCTATTATGGTATACAACCCGATTGAGTCCCAAAGGCAGCAGACCGTAACTGCCCGACTGAGCGGTATAGGCAATAAAAATGTGAGAGTGTTCGATGATGACGGAAACGAGATTAAGAGTCAAGTTATAAACCGAACCAACACTTATACCGAAATTCTGTTCATTGCAGATGTAAAGAGTCTCGGTACAAGAATTTATGATGCGAGAGTAAGTGATATACCGTGCAACGCAGAAAGTGCTGTTTCCATCTCAAAGAACAGAATGGAAAATCAAAAGTATATCGTCACCCTAAATCCAAACGGCGATATTGAGTCAATTATTGACAAGGAACAAAACAATTTCCAAATTCTGAAAGAGCCTGTTTCTCTCGGGCTGCTCAAGTACAACGGCTCACGCGTTTGGCCTGCGTGGGAAATGAATTATAACGAAAACAAAAATGCGGCAGACAGAATCCCCGTTAAATCTAAAATGCAAATAATCGAAAACGGCCCATGCCGTGTCGCATTCAAGGTTACACAGCGTGACAAAAAGAGTACCTTCACAAATATTATTGCACTTTCGGACGGCGGAAAATGTGTAGAGGTATATTCCGAAATAGAATGGCAGTCTCTGCGCACATTGGCAAAAGAGCAATTCAGCTTTAATGTAAGCAACGGCACAGCCACATTTGACCTGGGACTCGGTGCAATAAAAAGGCAGAATATGTGCGACAAACTCTATGAGGTACCTGCTCAAAATTGGGCAGACATTACAGACAAAAACGGAAAAAGCGGTGTGTCCGTAATCAGCGAATGTAAATACGGCTGGGACAAATTCAACGACAACACGCTGAGATTTACCGTTCTGCACACGCCTAAGCACAACTATCGAATCGACTCTATGCAGTCAATGATGGACTTGGGGCTCAACAGATATTCATTCGCAATTTTCAGCCACAAGGGAGATGTCGGCACAGACACACAGCTTGAGGCACGAAAATTCATTACTCCTATGACTGCATATATTTGCAAAAAGCACAACGGAGCTTTGGGTACAAATTATTCTTTCGGCGGTGTTTCTTCCAATGATGTCATTGTTCGTGCTATCAAAAAAGCCGAAAACAGCGATGAAATTATCATAAGGCTCAATGAGGGCGCAAACAAAACCATAAACAAATTTTCGCTCACACTCGGAAACGGCATAGAGGATGCAAAAGAAGTTTTTGCAAGTGAAGAATACAAGGGCAAGGCTGAAATAAAGGACGGAAAACTTATTACAAGCTTTAAACCATACGAAATCAAAAGTTTTGCACTCAAGCTAAAGAGCGGTGAAAAGGTAAAAGCGGAAAAGGCTGTACCGATTGAACTGCCTCTCGACAAAAATATTATCACAAAGCAAGGCAATTGCGGCGACTATGACTACACTGTTCCGTTTGAAATTGTGCCTGATGAAATCAATTCAAACGGATACAAATTCATCATTAACAAGAATGGAAACAACGCTCTTACTGCCTCTGCACAAAAGATAAATACGGGCAGTAAAGACAGCAAAATTGCATTCCTTTGTGCCTCATTGGTCGGGGATAAAGACGCCGAATTTGTCATAAACGGCAGAGAAGTAAAGGCAAAGGTAAATTCCTGCTTTGAGCGTTTTGCAAGATGGGATTTGTACGACTTCGGTGAAACCGCATATATCAAAAAAGGCAAAATCGCATATGAAGCAACCCATTGTCACAAAAACGGCAAGGATGAAATTGCAAAAAGTATGTACTTTTACATTGTCGAATTTGATGTGCCTAAAAACAGCACCGTCATTTTGCCTAATGACAGCGACATTGTAATTTTGGCGGCTTGCTCACTGCACGACGGAAAAGCAACTCTCGCCGCTCCTGTCTATGACGAAATCCAAAACAACAGACCTTTTACATTCAAAATGAGCAAGAAAGAAAAGGCTGAATACATCTTAGGTAAATGTGTATGGAATCTAAACGACAAAGACGAGTTCATAAAAGCCAATAACAGAGGTAAAGAAGAATGAATGATGAACTGAAATTCACGGTTATCAGCGACATCCATTACTATTCAAAAAAGAATTTTGTGGACGGCTTTGACAAAAACAAAAAGCCAAAGCCGGGCCAGCTCTTTTTCAGCAGGAGCGAAGAAATCGTTGAGCACACCTTTGACTGTTTGTGCAAAAATGATACGCCGGACATTGTTCTCATAAGCGGTGACCTTACATATAACGGCGAAAGGACCTCTCACGACGAGATGAAAGCCGCTCTGAAAAAGCTGCAGCAAAAGGGGAAGAGAGTGTATGTCATAACCGCAACCCACGACTATACCACTCCTCGTATGCCCACATACGGCATAGACAAAAACGACAAGTATATAGAGGTTGAGTCAGTAAAACGAACACAACTTTTGAAATACTACGGCGATTTTGGCTATAACAACGCCATCGCAAAGCACAAAAGCACAATGTCGTATGTGGCACAGCTTGCAGACGGATACCGCCTGTTTGCACTCAACGATGACTACGGCGATCCCGATTGCGGATTCAGCGACGAACTGATGAACTGGGTCAAAACAGAAGCGAACAATGCAAAAAGAGACGGTCAATACATTATAGCAATGACACATCACCCTCTTGTGCCGCCGTCGCCTATATATACGGCTGTTGCAAAGGGTGATATGCTGAATGACTATGAGCTGCGCAGTAAGCAGCTTTCCGACTTAGGCTTTGATTTTGTGCTTACCGGTCACACGCATATGCACAACATTTCTTATTGCAAAATAGGAGACAAAAAGTTTTATGACATTTCTACAGCGGCATTAACGGGATTTCCGCCGTATTATCGCCAAATAGTGCTGAACAAAGAACAGAAAAAAGCAGAAATAAAAACCATTTGTGCAGACTGCGCAGACAGCATCGATACAAACGGGCTTGCCCTCGAGGAGTACACAAAAGATTTGTTTTTTGGCGTTGTATCAAAAGCACTGTACGATGCCGAATATGACTACGACAATTTTGCCGACTTTGCCGTAGGCATGAGTATCTCTAAGGAAACGAGTAAAAAATACAAGCCCATTATTCACCGTTTTGCTAAATTTCTAAATCATCTTACATTCGGAAAGGTATGGCACTTTGTTCGTTTTTCGAGTGGTGTAAGCAAGAGCGAAATAAGCAAAATCAGCTCAAAAAAAGTAGTCCCCTTTGTTATCAACATTGCGGCAAATCTTTACAGAGGCGACGGAAACATACCTACTTCCTCCACAGAATACAAAATGATATGTTCGGTGTTGAAGAAAGCCGACCGTCTTGCAAAACCGTTCGGTAAAAAGCTCAATTCAATCGGCCTATCGAGTATTAGTGAGGCTGTTTTGCCGCTGGTAAACAGAGGTGCGGACAGCGACAGAAACGCTACTGTTTATTTTGGAGAATAAAAATGGATAATCATTCAAAAACAAACAAAAAATTCGGAAGCATATTAAAAGATTCCGAGGCTAAAACCCCGTGGCACATAATGCGGCTGCTCTCTTTTTTAGCATCCCTTGCTGTGTTGTGCCTGCCGATGTTTTATGCAGGTCACAAAAATGTTTCGCTAATCACTTTTGCGGCAAGCATACGCAACCACGGAATAGACCTAACCGCCATATTTAGCGACAGGGCATATCTGTTTGCTGTGTCGGCAATACTCTGTGCTGTGATTTTTGGTATTGCAGAAATAATTTGCTCCTTCTTCACTTCTGCCAAAAGCGGATACAAGCGTGATATTATTGCATTCAGCGTAAATTTCGGTGTGACGGTACTGATGTCATTTTGCGCTGTCGGCTTTGGCGCAAGGGTAAAGGCAGGATTGATTTTGACTCTTTTGATATATTTCATTAGATTCATTTTGCAGAACGCAGTTCACAAAAAGGGAGTCAATACCTACAATACCGTAGTGGCTCTTATAATCGTCGGTGCTGTTATCGCTTCTTCTTGCTTCGTTTATCGCTCACCTAAAGTGACATATACACCTCCGAAAAACGCTGACTGCGACATAAGCGCAGTAACATTCAATGTTGCTGCCGCTTTTGGTGAAAAATTAGACGGCACTTCAAGTGCAGAACGCTGCGACCGATTTGCAAGCTATATGAACAGTATAAAACCGGACATAATCGGCACGCAGGAAATGAATTCTATTTGGCTGGAAAAACTCAAATCTACTATGCCGGATTATGAAAACTACGGAGTAAAGCGAGGCGGCGACAGCGAAGAAAAGAACAGCGAAATGAATGCTGTATTTTGGAACAAAACCAAGTTTTCCGCTGTGGAAAAGAACACAATCTGGCTCAGCGAAACTCCCGAAAAGGAAAGCAAATACACCTACACCGACAAAGACGGTAATCACTGTGAAGCCGGATGCTACAGAATTTGCAGCTATGTTGTTCTGCTGAATAAGCAGAACGGCAAAAACATCATTTTTTTGAACACTCATCTGGATAACGCATCGGAGCAGGCAGCTGATTTCGGTGCAAATGTAGTTATGAACAAACTCAATGAGCTAAAAGAAAAATACAACAATACCGACGGCACCGTTTTGACCGGCGATTTCAACGAAACCCAAGACGGAACGGCTTATAAGCTCGTTGCGTCCAAGCTGAACGACTGTACGAACCGAGCAAAAAAGACAGCCACATATCAAGAGTGGGGCTATCGCTCTACCGGTAATGAGCCTATCGATTTTATATTTACAGACGGAAAAGCAGTAGATTATACCGTGCTGAACGACCTGAACAACGGGTATGTGTCCGACCACTACGGAGTATATTCAGGTATTAACTTTTAAATTGACTGACAAGAATAATCTTTATATAATAAATTCGAAAATTTATTCATTAGGAGCTAATACAGTATGAATATCAGAAGAGCGGAAGAAAAGGATATACCGAGGATTATCGAGTTATTGAAGCAGGTGCTCCAAATACACGCCGACATACGCCCTGATATTTTTATATCCGGCACCACCAAATACACGACTGACGAGTTGGTGAAAATGATAAATGATGACAAAAAGCCGATTTATGTTGCCGTAAACGGCAGTGACATCTGTGTAGGCTATGCCTTTTGTCAGTTACAGGAACAGTCTGTTTCTAACAATACAGTACCGTTCAAGTCACTGTATATCGACGATTTGTGCGTAGACAAGGAACAAAGAGGAAAGCATATCGGCGAGGCTCTGTTTGATTATGTCAAAAAAGAGGCAAAAAGGATGGACTGCTACGAAGTAACACTGAATGTATGGACAGGGAACACTCCGGCAGAAAAATTCTATGAAAAAATGGGGATGAAAACAAAGAAAAGAATGATGGAATACATACTGTAACCGAACGAAAATTATCTCAATCGCAGGTGAATAAAGTGTTGAAATACGGAGTATACGCAAAGGCTGTGGAGCTGCTTTGCTTTAAGCCGGCGTTTAATAACAATGGTACTTTTTCAATAGAGATTGCAAAATAGAAAAATAAAGTAGTAGACTTTGTGTTCGAACGACACCTCATTGTAAGGTTTGCAATTTCTCATACGAATTTGTTGAAAACTTGTGATACACAATTGGCAGAGATTTTTGAGAGACAACGTTCAAATCAAAATCGTAACACGAATTGAAATGAACAAAAACTCCGAGCGAATACAGAAAATCATATTTATAACCGTTGACTTTATAAAATCTCGGGTGTATAATCAAAAAAATAAAGCTGTCTCGGCTGATGAAGACTATAAATTTTGCTGTTTCTGAACACAACAGCAGAGTTTACAGTCTTATTTTTTTGTAGGCGATAATATGAAATTTAAAAAATATGCAACAAAAACGCTGATGATTGTTATCGGATCAATAATATCCGCATACGGAATTACGCTTGCAATAGGCGCAGGTTTCGGCGGCGCAACACTTGCGATATTGTGGCAAGGGCTGACGAATGTGACAGGTATGTCAATCGGCACATCGTCGCTTGTTGTGGCTGTGGCAATGATAATTTTTGCCTTTTTCTATGACAGAAAGCAAATCAATGTCGGCACAATTCTTTACCAAATCATTTACAGTTTTTTCGTGGATGTATTCACAAAAATTCAGCATTATACAGATATTAAAGCGGTTAATTTTGTTATAATGCTGCTTGGCATTGCTATATTTTCGTTCGGAACGGGGCTTTACTCCGCCGCTGATTTCGGCAGGGGATCATATGAAGCAGTCACATTTTCGCTTGCCGAAAAAAACGGGTGGAAAATCAAAATCGTACGAATGGTTCTTGATATTATAATGGTAATTATCGGCGTTTTGCTCGGCGGTAAATTCGGAATTTGCACAATTGCCACCGTTTTGCTCTCCGGTCCGATAATTCAGGCAACCGTAAGCACTGTTAAGAAATCAAAGATTTTAAAAAACATTTCTTAAAATTCTCATACAAGCCTAAAAGTGATAAGACACACAAAAAGGATGGAATTAGATTTTGAACAAGTCCGTAAAAAATGGACAATAGAAAAAGAGCCCTCTTGATGTAGAATATACATCAGGAGGGATTTTTAATGCCAAGAAATTATCGAAACGCCCGTTTGTCCGCCCGAAATACGGCATAAATCCATCTGTATAAATGACAACATATCAAATATTATCAATGAATATATATAACAGGAAGCAATAGAATATATGAGACCGGCATTCAGTTTAAATCTGATTGAATAAAGAGCTTTTATATTCTTCGTCATCAAATTGCGCAGTATCCTGCTGTAAATAATAATGCGGATTTAGAGTTTCTTAATACACCTCATTGTAAGGTTCGCAATTTCTCATACGAATTTGCTGTTCTAAGCAAAAATAAAATTCTGAGAGATTTTTGAGAGACGCAAAGGCTGAAAAACGGCTTAAATAGGCGGTTTTGAAAAAAGATTGCGAGCCTCTGACTCCGCCATTTTAGGTTTGAATCCTTATTACGAGCGAAGCGAGTAACAAGGTTATCGGGATCCATTCAAAATCTGTGATTTTGTAAATGGGTGATGTTCTTATTACGGGTTTATAATGCAATTAAACCCGTAAAAACGTTCTGTCAAGTCTTTAAGGTGGAGATTTGCAAAGCAAATACTACCGTGACTTGACAGGTTGTTATACCTCTGCCAATACCTCGGAACAATTTGTTCCGAGGCTTTTTTATGCCCGAATACCGCTTTTTACGGCGGCATTAGGGCATTTTTTCTTTGCTTTAAAATATCGTGATAGTCTTTGAGAGATTTTAAGAGACAGCTAATTTCAAAATTCCAAAGTCATTTTAGTGCGATTTAGGGCATTTAGGACTGAGACTTTTGAGAGACATCGCTCAAATCAAAATCGTAACACGAATTGAAATGAGCAAAAAATTTGAGAGACATTTCAAAAAATAAAGAGGGCATAAAGTAATAAAACTTTATGCCCTCACTTTAAGTTTGCCCTTTTATATTGTTTATCCATCAAAAATAGAAAGGTAAAATTATATTTCTATCAATTTTCTGCCGAAAATATATTTAATTATCTTTTTTCTTCCGAACAAGCAATACCGTTGCAAAGGAAAGAGCCGCCAAGGCTGTGAAAACACCTGTGTAGGTTTCACTGCCTGTTATGGGCGAAATAACGCTTTCGTTTTTGCTTGGTTTATCCGGTGTTGTGTTGCCGTTTGTTTTATCTTGTTCGAGATTGATAATCGGTTGTTTCGGCGTCTTTTCTTCAAGTGCATCTATCGCCGCAAGTATTGCCTTTGTTTGGAGGTCTACCTCCTCCTGTTGTGTGATATTTCTGCCGCTGACATCAACAGCCAATTCCTTTTCAACCTGCGAGAAATCAACATATTTCTCTTTGTCAAGTCCTTTGGCTTTGGCAACCGCTTTGTCATATTCGGCGTAATCCGCAGACTTGTATTTAAGTGCGGAAATTGCGTTTTGCAGCTGCTCGGCGTAGGAGTCTACTACCTCCTGCTTTGTAATATCCAAGCCGTAGTCAATGCCGTTTAGTATTTTGTTCAGGGCGTTCACGGTTTCATCTGTGTAATATTCCAAATGCTCGGGAACGGTATTGATTTGCTCATTAACCCGTGAATAATCGGCAGGCTTCAAAACAAGGTTATCCAAAGCGGCTTTGATTTTTGCCGTCTGCTCGTCAACGATGTTTTGCTGTGAGTTTGACAATCCGCTTATGTCAGCCGAAAGGGCTTCGTCAAGCTCGGCCAAATCGGTGTACAAGCTGCGGTCAAGTGCCTTTGCCTGTTCAACTGCTTTGTTGTACTCGGTGTAATCGGCTGACTGATATGTGGTGTTCTCCGTTACATTTGTACGGATTTCAATGGGGTCGTAACCTACATCTGTGCTGGTAACTACACAATAGTAATACGGATAAGCAGGATAATCGGTAGGGTTAAAGTCCTTATCCGTTGCACCGTCAATGGGTGTGCCTGTAGTATTGTCTGCTGTAAAACTGCCGTACCACTGATAAGTGCGGTTGAAGCCGATTACATCTGCGGTTAAAACTCCGTCTGCATCGGTATATTTTTCAGGCAGTGGGGTAAGCACAGCAGTTTCCTGCGAAACCTCAACAAATGTGTGTCCGTTTTCATTTGCCCACTGCTCCGCATATGTTCCTTTAGTACCGTAAACCTTGTAATTCCTGCCCTTTGTATCTTCGGTACATTCTCTAAATGTTGAGGGCATAGAAATTATACAGCCTTCCGTCTGTGGCAGGCTCTGTGCGGTTTCAAGGTGTGAAAGCTCTATGCGAGCAGTCAGATATTTTCCAAAAGCATCCTTTTCAATTTGAGTTACACTGTCAAAACGGAAAAAACGAGGTTTGGCAATTGGATTTACTCCGTATGAACCAAAAGCCTGTTTGGGAACAGTAAGAAGTGCCGGCATATTTACATACTTCAATTCAAAACAATTATAAAATGCTTTTTCTTTTATTGTTTTTGTATAAGGAAAATCAGCTTTTAATATTGCTGTATCATTAAGTGCATAAGCGGTTAAATTTGTAATAAGCGGCATTTCTACACTTACTAATCGAGAACAGGAGTCGAATACACCATTATTTCCCCAAATTTCATTGATTATTGTGCATTGCGGGAAATATACCTTTTCCAATCTTGAACATTGTCCGAAAGCACTATCATCAATTTCTTGTACCTCTGGACCGTAGAAGGATATGATTCGTGAATACGAAAAGGCGTCCCCTTCAATGATTTTAACATTTGGGAAATAGCCTACGCAAAACTTTGCAGCAAGATTAAAAGCTTGATCTTGAATACATTCGGCGACAGGAAATTCGACATACATAATATTGGACTGTGAAAAAGCACCTGATTTGACAGTAACTATACCTTCACCACGAACAAATTCTATTGTGGAATTTTTTGCAAAAGCGCTTACGGGTATTTCCGTAACGGTTTCAGGAAGTGTTAGCCCGATTACAGTATTAAACGCACCTTTAGAAAATCCTGTAACTTCAATTCCGCTTATTGTTTCGGGGACATATAAATCAGATATATTACCTATATATTGGGTAATTATGCCGTTACTGTTTATTACAAAATTTTCATCGCTGTCTGTATATTGAATGCGGGGTGTTGCCTCGATTTCTTCGCTGTAATATCCACCATCTGCATAATATGCAACTGCTCGGATGCGTGTGCACTGTGTGATTTGAAACGGTTCTGTATATACATTGGCATTCTCTAAAGCAGGGTACATGCCGTCTGTTGTATACAAAATAATTGCATCTTCATCCGGGCAAGTGATTGTGCAGGTCTGCTCACCGACATAGACTTTATCCTTTAAATTAATCTCATTAGGTGCGGCGAGTTTTTCCAGACCGAGAGCATTACAAAACTGAATCATCCCAACACCGTCCCACAGAGAATGGTAATTATTCATAAATCTGCCCTGTGAAGATTGGCTTTCGTTATACCGTTTAACATCAAAGGAGGTTCCTTTTAATCGGGTATCTATTTCGTCAACCGTCATTTCAGAATTAACCGCTTTTAAAATCGCACCCAAAGCAGCGGCGCACGGAGCCGAATAAGATGTACCCGAAAATCTGGCGTAACGATTTCTGGGAATTGCTACTGCTATATGTTCTCCGGGAGCAGAAATATCAGAATTTAAAGTCAAGGTATTCATAAATGTAGTTGCATTATTAAAATCAGTAGCAGATACGGCGATGCATTCAGGTATATTCGCAGGTGCAGCATGCGTTTCAATGCGTCCTGAATTTCCCACGCACGCAAAGACAGGAATGTTTTTGGAATAAGCTTTCAAAACACATTTTCTGATTAGTGATACATCACTCAAAGATGTAAGACTTGTGTTGATAATATCACATTTTTCAATTGCCGCTAAAAGTCCGGCACTAATTGCAGTAACGGTCAAATTTTCGCCATCACCAACTTTATATACAGCTACCTTCACGTTTTTTGGCGAATTATTTACAATAATACTGCTGACAGTTGTTCCGTGATAAAATGCCTCGGAATCCATTTCATCGTCTGTTTTACCGGAAGAAGATACATTAAAATATGTTCGTTCTACGCGGCTCTCAAAGATTTCATGCGTATAGTCTATGCCTGTGTCTACAACGCCGACAATGATTTCGTTCATGTGGATATCTGTTTCTGCAAGATATTCCTGCAATCTTTTCGACTGAGTTCTGTCATGGCTCCAGTCGTTTAAAAATTCATCTTTGAGTATAAGCTCAGGGTTATCAGGAGTACTGTCAGCGTAAGTACAAACTAAGTCCAAATCAACCTCTATTACATTTTTTTCGTTCTGCAATTGATTGTATGCGGACATAGCCGTTTCCGGACTTTCATATTGCAAAATATGAAAGTCCTCAAAGCCACTGACGTCCTCTAATGCGCCGCATTTATTAAATTTACTGTCGGCACGGACAATCAGTCTGGCGGTCTGAAAATCCTGTAAGGTATATTCAGTTTCAGTGCTGTCTGTGACTTCTTCTGAATTTCGAGCAGAAAAAGCTTGAATTTGTGCCGTTTCATCCTCTTCGGGGGCAACAAACTCTTTCTCCGAATCATATTTCCTTGCCAAGTCTGCAATCCCGTTTGTAAATTCAGTTATCTTTTTTGATTCATTTGTATCTGCTGCACAAATCGTAAATGAGGGCATAAATAACATAATTATAATAATTGCAGACATTATAATACAGATTAACTTTTTCATAAAAAGCCTCCTACTTTACAAAAACATATAATCATTTATTCGCATAAATAATTATTGTTGTATTGTTTAACGAGATTTACAATACAGAAAAAATAAGAAAATAAAATCATAATAAGCGGCGGAAAAACACCCAAAAACAATGCTGAAATTTTATTAAACCCTGCCATGTAGGCATCTGCTTCCCAATGTATAATATCATCGATAGCAAGTCCGCCAAAAACCGTTATTAACAAAATAAAATAAATTGTCCAAATAACCATCTGAGAAAAATAAAATTTCTTTTTCAATAGCTTATTATATAATACAGAAAATTCCTCTTTTCTAACTTTTATATTTGAGCTTTGAACAATTACGGGATGCAAACATCTAGCTCTTATATAAAGGAAATTATTATAATAGCTTGTTTTAATGGCAATTTCCAATTTTGCATTACGATGAATATGCAGCATGTATGTTACTTTGAAACAGGATAAATCATATCTGAAAGCAAACAAATGATTCAATATTCTCTTTTGAAATGATTCGGATAAAAACGAAAATCTCAATTTTCCTAATTGATTTTTCTCAAAAGGAATGCTTGCAACGGTGTACAAAGGGAACATAATAAAAAACTTAATAATGGACTGCCAATCTTACACAAAGTACCGCCCAAACGAGACTACGGGCGGTATTTTTGTATCATGGCGGAGAAAGGAGGAACTTCCCACGGGGGCTTGACTGAAAAGTTGAGCCCCTTTTTTCATGCCAAAAAACAGGAGGTAAATGCTTATGGCAGATGATAAAACCACAAAAACGCCGGAACAGCCGGTAACGGATACCGGACCGGGCAAAGAAGCACCGCCTACTCCCCCAAAAGAGCCGGAGAAGGTTTCCGTTTCCCCGGAGCCGGAAAAAAAGACGGAACCGGAGGTAAAGAACCCACAGGTTTCTGTCTATAACTTCGCTGAAATTATGAAGGAAAAGAAAGCCGAGGAACGGGCGGCAGCTCCCGGCGGGGAAAAGCCTGACCCGGCAAAAGCGGAGAAACCGGAAAAGCAGCCGGAGGCTCCGAAGAAAGCGGAGGAAAAACCCAAAGAGCCGGAACAGCCGAAGCGCCGGGGCCGTCCCCCGAAAGAAGATAAGGACAAGGCCGCAGCCCCGAAGCCCAAAGCTCCTGCACAGAAACCGGAAAAGGCGGTCAAAAAGGAACCGGAGAAAAAAACGGCTCCAACGGTACAGGCCGCTCCCGCTCCGAAGGAATCCGAAAAGCCGAAGGATGCACCACGCCGGGGCAAGGAGCAGATCGTCTATATCAAGCTGAACGAACTCCACGCCTTTAAGAACCATCCCTTTGAGGTCCGGGATGATGAAGAAATGCGAGCTATGGTGTCCAGCGTCAAGGACAAGGGCGTGACCCAGCCCGCTATCGTCCGTCCCCGTGAGGATGGCGGCTATGAGATCGTGTCCGGCCACCGCCGCCAGAAGGCCAGCGAGCTTGCCGGATATGCGGATATGCCCTGTATTGTCCGCAACCTGACGGACGATGAAGCCATCACGCAGATGGTGGAGGACAATCTGAACCAGCGCGAAGAAATCCTCCCCAGCGAGCGGGCCAAAGCTCTGAAAATGCAGCTTGAGGCCATCAAGCACCAGGGCTCCCGCACTTCGGGCCAGATTGACCCGAAGGACGCCGGCAAACGCTCCAACGAGATCGTGGCCGAGCGCAATAAGATGGCGGTCAAGCAGGTGCAGCGGTATATCCGTCTCAATGAGCTGGTCCCCGACCTGATGAAGCTGATGGACGAGAAAAAGCTGGGCTTCACTACGGCGGTGGAGCTTTCCTACATCGGCAAGAAGAACCAGAACTATATCGCCGTCGCCATTGACAGCCAGCAGTCCTCGCCTTCACAGGCGCAGGCAAAGCGTATGCGTGAGTTGGACGAAAAGAAGCTACTCAACGGGGATGTGATCGACGGCATTATGATGGAGGACAAAAAGGAGGTAGACAAAGTGATTTTGACAGGTGCGGAACTGAGCAAGTATTTCGGCAAGGAAACTACGCCGAGGGAAATGAAGGACCAGATCATCAAGCTGCTGGACGACTGGAAGGGTCAGCAGAAGGAACACGAAAAGCCGGAGAAGAAAACCGAACAGGAAAAGTAAGCTAAAACTTCGGGTCAGCATGGCCCGAGGATTGCGGGGCTCTGCCCCGCGCCCCGAAGCTCTGGAGATATAAATGATTCCCCGTCGCCAGTTATTCCGTAGCATAGCCGGGAAAATCAGTCAAGGGCAGCGCCGCCGCAGGCGGTGCCGGAGGCACCCTTGACGGATTTCTCCCGGTTATGCTTTTTCCCGGTCAAGCGACGGGGATATAAATTCTCCAGAGCTGTTCCCCTTCCCGGGGGAAGGGGCGGAGGGGTTGGGCGAACTCTTGCTTTTCCCTAAACCAAAACAGAAATGGAGGCTCAACCAATGAAACGACCTTTAGCATACCTGACCGCCGCATGGAGCGGCGAGCCGGATGTTGATATGGAACTGGCGGCCCACTACTGCCGCCTTGCTTATGAGGCGGGCTTTTCCCCAATCTGCCCGCTCTTGTACCTGCCGCTGTTTTTGAATGACAGCGTTCCCGAGGAACATAAAGCCGGGATTGATATGCGCCGGGATATGCTGCGGCGTTCCCATACCCTGATCGTCTGCGGCAGCGCTGTGGACGAGGATGTGAAAAACGATATTGCGGTTGCCGGACGGCTGGGCATTGCGGCGACAACGCTGGAAGGGGTGCTTGCCGTGAAGGGACACGGCACCCCGGGCCATGCCGGACATTAAGCTGGGGAGCCTTTTCGACGGGATCGGCGTGTTCCCTCTGGCTGCTTCCCGGTGCGGTATCCGTCCGGTCTGGGCCAGCGAGATTGAAAAAGCGCCCATCTCCATAACCAAAAGGCACTTTCCCGACATGGTGCATTTGGGGGATATTACGAAGGTGGACGGCGGGAAAATCCCGCCGGTCCATGTGATAACCTTCGGCTCTCCCTGTCAGAACCTTTCTCTGATCGGCAACCGCTCCGGCCTTGCCGGGGCAAAATCAAGCCTGTTCTATCAGGCGTTTCGTATCATACAGGAAATGAGGGATGCTACTGATAACCTATATCCAGCTATCGCTGTTTGGGAAAACGTCATGGGAGCGTTTTCTACAAATGACCGGATGGACTTTAGAGCCGTCTTATCCGCCTTCTCGGACACCGAAGTTCCAATGCCTCCTTCGGGAAGATGGGGAAACGCCGGAATGGTGCGAGGGGGAACGCCTGATGTGTGCTGGCGACTCATGGACGCCCAGTATTGGGCAGGCTCCCGAAGGCTGGCACGAAGGCAGCGGATTTTCGTCGTGGCGGATTTTGGAGGCAGACGTGCCGCAGACATACTATTTAAGCCCCGTCCAATGCTCCCACTTCCTCCGCCTTGCGGAGAGGGCGGGTGGGCCGCCGCCGAAGGAGATCGAACAGCTTCTTTTGAAACAGGGCGGCAGATACCAGTCATCCACCCCTTTCAGTGCTTCCGTATGCGGGGAGCGGCAAAAAGGCAGGAAGAAACGGCCTTCCGAAACAGCTTCGGATTACCAACTGACCCTTTTCCCACTCTTTTAGCCAGTGATGTAACGCCCTTTGCCTTCTGGTATGAGGGCGACCCGAAGGGCGGCTGTATCCGTTTTCTGACGGAAACGGAAAGCGAACGGCTGATGGGGCTGCCAGAGGGCTGGACAAAGTACGGGGCGGACGGCGTGGAGATCCGGCCTCTGCAACGCTACAAGGCACTGGGAAACGCGATTGCCCTCCCTTGCGCCGATTACATTATGGCCGGGATTTATGAGGTGCTGGCTGACCGGTCCGGAAAGGAGGAATGAGCCCATGTTTGAAGCCTATATAACCAATACAGCCCTATACCCCTTAATGGGGATTGAGGTAGGGACAACGGTACATTTCCCCATGACGACACAGGAGTTGCAGGCCGCCCTTGCCAAAATCGGGATAGACGGGAAACGGTACAGCGAAGTGTTCTTTACCAGCTTTGACAGTGATGTGCTGGGGCTCTACGATTATCTCTACGAATGTGAGAACATCGACGAGCTGAACGAGCTGGGCCACGCCCTGCTGGAAGTACGGGATAAGGGCGGACTGGAAACCTTTGAAGCCGCTCTTGTCTTGGGAAACCACACAAGGAGCGTGAAGGATTTGATAAACCTGACGCAGAACCTTGACCTTTACCGCTTTTACCCGGATATTTCCGATGATGAAGGGCTGGGCCGTCTTTACGCCGACGAGCTTGGGACTATCGACATACCGGAGCACATTCAGAACTACTTCGATTATGAGGCATACGGGCGGGATGTGCGTATCAACGAGGGCGGCGTATTCGCTCCCGGTGGGTATGTGTCGGCAGTCCCGGAGGGCTTCAAGGAGTATTACCACGGGCCGCAGGACATTCCGCCGGAACACCGGATATTTGCCTATCCTGAAAAGGCCGAGCCTGTCCACTCCATTCTCGCTACACTCAAACGGTTTCAAGAAGCCCCACCCGCTCCGAAAAAGGACAAGGCGGGGCCTTCTCATGAAGAACGGTAAGACTTCGGGCCAGCATGGCCCGAAGCATAAAGGAGGTGCATACCATCAACTATTACCCTATCAATGAAGGAGCCGCCCGCCGGGCAAAAGAAATGAACAGCTTTTCCGACTACAAGGAAGGGAGCGCAACGGCGGAATACCGGGCAATGGTGGACAAGGCCGCCGCCATAGCGGAAAAGCAGAAATCCCGGGTGGACCCCATGTACCATGAGAAGATCGACCATCTGTTAGACACCTACGCCCGCAAGCTGGCCGAAAACATGAACCAAGGCTTTGCCATTGACGCGAGGGTTCCCTCTGTGCTGATCGCCGGGCCTTCCAATTTCCCGGTGGGAAAGAAGGAAAAACAGAACCGGGCCCGGGACAGCAACATGGAGGAATGGCGGTATATTCAAGGGCTGCTGGATAAGATACGCAGCACCGGCATGGGCGGGATCAGCGCCGATGACCCGGCAGCGATTGAAAAGCTCCAGAAGAAGCTGGACGGGCTGGAACGCTCCCAGCTCATTATGAAGGAGGTCAACGCCTATTACCGCAAGCATGGCAAGCTGGACGGCTGTGCGCTGCTGTCGCCGGACCAGATCGAAAAGCTGAAAGCAAGCATGGCGTCAAGTTGGCGAAGCGACCCGAGGCCCTTTGAAAGTTACCAGCTAACCAACAACAATGCGGAGATCCGCCGGGTAAAGGCCCGTATCGAACAGCTTTCCAAACAGGCACAGCAGGAATTTTCCGGCTGGGAGTTCGATGGGGGTCGTGTGGAAATGAACCGGGAGGACAACCGCTTGCAGGTGTTCTTTGACGGAAAGCCTGACGCGGACACCCGGGCCGAGCTGAAAAGCAGCGGCTTTCGTTGGGCTCCCAGCGTGGGCGCATGGCAGAGGCAGCTCACGGACAACGCCATCCGGGCGGCTGACCGTCTGGAATGTATCAAGCCGCTGTCCGGCGAAAAGCCCTCCCAACTTCAAAAGAAGCCCTCTATCTTGCAGACCATGCGGGAACAGGACGAAAAAGTCCAGACGGAGCCGGAAAAGAAAGCTCCGTCCGGCAGAGATGCCGAGCGGTAAGCCTCGGGCCACATTGGCCCGAGGTTTTCTGTTCCCCGAGATTGTACGGGGGCCTCCCGGATAGCGGGAACCCCGACGGAAAGGAGGTTTTATGCAGGAAGAAGTAAACCAAAAAACGGTTGCCCTTTCGATCAGGACAACGAAGCTCACAGGAAAAGTGCTGGCTGCCGCTCTTGGCAAGGTGGTTCGGGCGCTGCAAAAGCACCACCAGAAGGCGCTGACCCCGCAGGGACGCCAGAGCGTGAAAAAGCTGATGAACCACTATGGCGGCAAAAGTGCCATGCCCTATGTGGGAGCTCCAAAGGATTTTGACCGGATCGCGAAGGAGTTCCATGTGGACTACGCTTTCCATAAAGTGAGCCCCGGTCATTACCTGCTGTTTTTCAAAGCCAATCAGGCGGACGCTATCACGGCGGCCTTCCAGAAGTACAGCGCAAAGGTGCTGAACAAAGAGCAGGACAAGGCTTCCATCCTCGGTCAGCTTCGGAAATTCACGGAGCAAATCAGGACGCAGGCAAAGGAAAAGCAGCGGACCAGAGAGGCGGTGAAGGACGGACGTTGAGTGACAAGATCAGAAAATATGTGCTCCCCACCCTGCCGTACCTCTTTGTGTTCTGGTTCTTCTCCAAAATCGGGACGGCCTACCGGATCGCCCCCGGCACAGACTTCGGGACAAAGCTCGTGGGGATGCTTGATACCTTCCCCAAAGCCTTTGAAACCTACTGGCCGGGGCTGGGCGGTATTGACCTGCTGGTGGGCCTTGCCGGTGCGGCTGGGGTGTATCTGCTGATACAGTCAAAGATCAGGCAGGCGAAAAAATTCCGGCGGGATGCGGAGTACGGCACCGCCCGCTTTGGAACAAAGGAGGATATAAAGCCGTTTGTTGACCCTAAATTTCAGAACAATGTCATTCTGACCGGGACGGAGTTCCTTACCATGAACACCCGTCCGAAGATACCCGCCAATGCCCGGAACCTAAACGCCTGCGTCATCGGCTCGTCCGGTTCGGGCAAGACAAGGTTCTGGCTGACTCCGCAGCTCCTTCAAGCCCATTCCTCGTATGTGGTGGTAGACCCGAAGGGCGGCACCCTCGACCAGTGCGGGCGGTTTCTGCAACGGGAGAAATACAGGGTGCGGGTGTTCAACAGTATCGACTTTTCAAAATCCATGCACTACAATCCGCTGGCCTATATCAAGACGGAAAGCGATGTTTTGAAATTCGTTACTGCTCTGATCGCCAACACCAAAGGCGACGGCAAGGAGGGCGACGAGTTCTGGACTAAAGCTGAAACCCTCTTGTACTGCGCCCTTGTGGCCTACATCGTCTTTGAGGGGCCGGAGGAAGAACGCAACATGAATACGCTGGTGGAAATGATAAACAGCATGGAAGTCCGGGAGGATGACGAAACCTTCAAAAATGCGGTGGACTATATGTTTGACGGGCTGGAACGCCGCAGCCCCCAGCACTTCGCCGTGAGGCAGTATAAGAAATACAAGCTCGCCAGCGGTGTTGTATGCTCTAAAAGACTTCTTAATCAAGCGGTTGGGAAGTCTCTTAGAACACACAACCTAAAACCGAAGAAAGGAGCGCAAGTTATGAGAAAAAACGAGAAAATCACAGCTCTGTACGAACGACTGAGCCGTGATGACTTTGGCAAAGATGATGACCAACAGCGTGAGAGCAATTCCATTTCCAATCAAAAGGCTATGTTGGAGGAGTTCGCCGCACGGCAGGGCTTTACAAACATTGTCCATTTCACGGACGATGGCATTAGTGGTACTTGCTTTGACCGTCCCGGATTTTTAGCAATGATGAAAGAAGTGGAAGCCGGGAATGTGGAGTACCTGTGTATCAAGGACATGAGCCGCATGGGTCGTGACTATCTGAAAGTCGGTCAGATTATGGAAATCTTGCGTCAGCGTGGCGTTCGCCTTATCGCCATCAATGACGGCGTGGACAGTGCCAGAGGGGACGATGATTTTACCCCTTTCCGCAACATTATGAACGAGTATTACGCCAGAGATACCAGCCGTAAAATCCGTTCCACTTTCCAGTCAAAAGGCAAGTCCGGCAAGCACCTCACAGGCACGGTCATTTACGGCTATCTCTGGAACGAAGCCAGAGACCAATGGTTGGTTGACCCCGAAGCCGCTGATGTGGTCAAGCGCATCTTTGCCATGACGATTGAGGGCTACGGTCCGTATCAGATCGCCAGCAAGCTGAAAGAAGAAAAAGTCCTCATTCCGTCCGCTTACCTTGCCCAGCACGGCGAGGGCGTGAACAAGAATAAGACTTTCAAAGATGTGTACGGCTGGGGTTCTTCCACCATCTGCAACCTTCTTGAAAAGCGTGAATATCTGGGACACACCATCAATTTCAAGACCCGAAAGCACTTCAAGGACAAGAAAAGCCATTATGTCCCGGAGGACGAATGGACAATTTTCGAGAATACCCATGAGCCTATCATTGACCAGCAGACCTTTGACCTTGTGCAGAAAATCCGTGGGAATGTCAGACGCTACCCGGACGGCTGGGGCGAAGCAGCTCCCCTCACAGGCTTGCTTTATTGTGCCGATTGCGGCGGCAAGATGTATGTCCACCGTACCAACAACGGCAAGCGTATTTCTCAATATACCTGTTCCCAATACAGCAAAGTCCCAGTTGGAAAGCTCTGCACGACACAGCACCGTATCAATGAAGATGTGGTACTGTCCCTTGTCTCTGAAATGCTGAAAGCCATTGCAGAGTATGCCAAGCATGACCGAGCCGAGTTTGTCCGTGTGGTGCAGGAAGCGCAGTCCAGCCAGCAGACGGCAGAGGTCAGGAAACAGCGGACACGCCTTACCACCGCAAAGCAGAGAGTTTCCGAGCTGGAAGTCCTGCTCTGCAAAATCTATGAGGACAACATTTTAGGAAAGCTGTCCGACAGCAGATACGCCACTCTGGACGCTCAATACGAAAAGGAACAGTCCGAGCTTACCGCCGAAATCTCTGCTCTGGAAAAGGCTGTCAAGAGCTATGAGAAGCACGAAAAGGACGCTGATCGTTTTATCGCTCTGATTGACAAGTACGAGAACTTCGACAAGCTGACCATTGCCATGCTCAACGAGTTTATCGAGAAAATCCTTGTGCATGAGCGTGACCGCAAAGGCAGTATACAGACCACACAGGAGGTCGAGATTTACTTCAATTTTGTCGGTCGATTTGTTCCCCCGGCGTTTGGTGAAGTGGAGCTTACCCCGGAGGAATTAGAGGAAATCCGCAAGCGTGAGGAACGCAAGGACAGGCTTCATCAGAACTACTTGAAGCGGAAAGCCAGCGGAGCGCAGAAGCGATACGAGGACAAAATCAAGGGGAGAAAAAAAGCAGAAATCGAAGCCAAGAAAGCCGCCATTCGTGCAGAGGACATTGCAAAGGGAGTGTTCGTTCCCGTCAGCAGTTTACCGCAGAGAGAGCCGATGAAAGGAGTACAAACAGCATGAATATCACTTACACACAGAACGGCGATTATCTTATCCCAAACATCGTTATCCGCAAGACAAAGCCCCTCGGACACTACGGCAGACTTCGCAAAGCATATTTGGAAATGCGCCGCCCGATACTGTTCAATGAGCTGGTGCTATCCGACAAGCTCTTTGAGCATTGCGCCGAGATTGACGAAGCGGCACGAAACCGCATGGAGCTGATCGTGCGGTCACTGACAAAGCAGTACGGCGTGACCGAACAGCTGAAAGCCGAAAACCAAATGGAATGGGTGCGGCAGATGAACGCTTGCAAGGCACAGGCAGATGAGATTGTGAAAGCGGAATTGATTTATGATTGAGTGAGAAAGTCCGGGCAGAAAACCGTCCGGACTTTTCTCATACAGTCCAAAGTTGCGGTAGAATTGTTCACAAGTTTTATGGTATAATTTGAATACGAAATTGAGAAACAAATCGGAATTTGTAAAGGAGGATTTACAATGAAGAAAATTGGATTAGGTATTGCAATACTACTCTTTGCCATTATAATTTCTCTTTGCTCATCAGGAATGGGGCTGCTCGTTATCGGAATTGGGATTGTAGGATTGATTTTTTCAATCATAGGATTTATGGAACGCAAGTAAAATAACTTCAAGTTTGTCGAGAAGTTAAGCCGGAGCAAATCCCTTTAGGAACTAAAGGGCGCACTTCTATACTCTCTGTCGAGAGTAGTGCGTCCTGCGGAGCTTCATTCTCCGTCAGCAGAAGAAAACTGCATGACCGAGAATGTTGCGTCACTTCGTTCCGTCAAGGTGGCTACACCCCCTTGCGCCGCTAAAGCGGCTATCCCCTGTGGACTTGCCGTCCGCAAACGGTTTTGACAAACCGTTCGCCGCCAGCAAGTTTGAAAATCAAGAATCTTAATTTGATAAAGGAGTGTGATTCTATGAAAAAGAAATTACCCATAATCCTCTTGGGTGTTATTTTGGCTTGTGTGTTGGTTTTCGGTTTCCTTTATGCAAACAATGACATTGGTAAAACCGCAAACAGTTTAGAAGCAGACATTCGCCAATCTCAAAAAATTTTGGATGATTGGATTGTTGATGGAAGCATTTCCGACACAATGGCTGCATTTATTTCTTACCCACAGGACAAGACAGACCACACTTTTTCTGTCTATGTAAATCGCCCTGGCTTGTCTTTTGGATATTTCTTCCGTGGTGGTGGAGATATAGTTGAGGTTGATGATTACATTGCAGAGTTTGTTGTTGAGGGAAATAACGAAAGGGCATTTATCTCAATGAATACCCAAAATATTGTTCGACTTGAAGTAGATGATGGCAACGGCATTCAGGTGATTGATATTGATAGTGGCAAGCCTTTCGCCATTGTCCTGCCCCTCAATGTAGGAAACATCTGTTTCTATGATACGAATGGAAATGTTGTGGAATATCTTCGCCAACAACTTTGACCAACTTCAATTTACCGAACTGAACACAACAACTGAATACCGAAAAACTGACCGTTGACTGGTCGCACTATGCGAAAAGTTGACGGTCTTTTTTTATCCCCAAAATCAAAAAAGGAGGTCAATTACAATGACAAAACCGAAAACCCTCGACCAGCTCCAAGCCGAAAAGGAGCAAGCCGAGACGCAGCTTGCACAGGAACAGCACAAGCTGGAGCGTCTTGAGAATAGAAAGAAGTATCTGGAGAAAGGCGAACGCACCAAGCGCACCCACCGCCTTTGCAATCTGGGCGGCACGGTTGAGAGTCTTGCCCCGGAGGTCAAAGATCTCACACGCACCGAAATGACAGAGCTGATGGAACACATCTTTTCTCTGTCCGAAGTCCAGCGAGCCGTCCGTCACATGGCGATTACTCACACCAACCAAGCGAACAGAGAAAAGGAGTTGAAAGCCGATGGCACTATTTCATCTGAGCGTCACGCAGACTAAGCGAAGCGCAGGACAGTCCGCTATCGCTTCTGCCGCCTACCGAGCCGGGGCGCGATTGTATAGCGAGTATTACGGCGAATACAGCGACTACACCAGAAAGGGCGGCGTGATCTGCTCTGACATTCTCCTGCCGTCCCATGCACCGCCCGAATACGCAGACCGCCAGACCCTATGGAACGCCGTGGAAAAAGCCGAGCGTGGAAAGAACGCCCAGCTTGCATACAGCTTTGACATTGCCTTGCAGAATGAATTTTCCCTTGAGGAAAACATCGCTCTTGCAAGGCAATTTTTGTTGGAGAACTTTGTGAGCCGGGGCATGGTGGTTGACTTCGCCGTACACCAGCCAGACCGTGAGGACGGCGGCATACCCAATCCACATTTTCATGTGCTTTGCCCTATCCGCCCCATCGAGCAGAACGGCAAATGGGGGCTAAAGCAACGCCGGGTGTATGAGCTGGACGAGGACGGCAACCGTATTCGAGACGCAAACGGAAAGTTTGTGTTCAACGCCGTTCCCACTACCGACTGGGGCAGTCCCGAAACGCTGGAATACTGGCGGCAGACATGGGCGGAGCTATGCAATGGCAAGTTTGCGGAAAAGGGGCTTGACGTTCGTATCGACCACCGAAGCTATGAGCGTCAGGGCGTGGAGCTTCTTCCCACCGTCCACGAGGGCGCAACCGTCCGGGCAATGGAGAAGAAAGGCATACGCACCGAGAAAGGCGAGTTCAACCGCTGGATCAAGGCAACCAATGCCGTTATCCGGGACATCAAGAAGAAAATCGCTCTCCTGTTCGATTGGATTGCCGAAGCAAAAGCGGAGATTGCCAAGCCGCAGGCACCCGACCTTGTTTCTCTGCTGAACGCCTATTACACCCAGCGCAGAGCCGGGGCGTATTCGCAGAAAGACAAGGTCAGCAATCTAAAGGAGATGAATGAGACTTTCAATTATCTCCAGGCAAACGGGATTTACTCCCTTGAGGATTTGGAACACCGTGTCAGCGAACACAGTGCTGCCACAGAGAGCTTGAAGAAAACGCTGGACGAACAGACCGCTCGAATGAAAGCGATTAAGCGGCTCTATGACAGCTCTGCTGCTTTCCAGAGCTTGAAGCCTGTCTATGACGGCTTGCAGAAAATCAAGTTTGAGAAGCCCAGAGCCAAGTACAAGGCAGAGCATGAAGCGGAACTGATACAGTTCTACGCCGCCAGACGAAAGCTGACCGGGGAGTTCCCAGACGGCAAGGTGGATATGAAAAAGCTGTCCGACGAGTATGACGAGCTGGAACAGGCGCACAACACCACCTATGGCGAGTTTAAGACCGTCAGAGACGATTTACACCGTCTTTGGAAGGTCAAGTCATGTGTAGATACTGCCGCCCGATTTAACGAGCGTACAGAGGAACAAATGCTCCAAAATCGACCCCAAACACGACACAAAAAGGAGGATATATCCCGATGAATTACACCCAACCACAGATTGATCGGGCGAACGCCGTCAGTCTGGAAGATTTTCTCCGTACACAGGGAGAGACGCTTATCAAAAGCGGACGAGAATACCGCTGGAAAGAACATGACAGCCTGACCGTCCGGGGAAACAAGTGGTTTCGCCACAGCCAGAGCAAGGGCGGCTATCCCATTGATTTTGTCATGGAGTTTTACGGCAAGTCCTTTCCCGAAGCTGTCCAGCTCCTGACCGGCGAAAGCGGCGAGGGGCAGACCGAAGCCAGCACAACACCGCCCACAGCGTTTCACTTGCCCTTGCACAACAGAACAGCCGACAGAGCAATTCAATTTCTTTGCGAAAGCCGAGGTCTCAACAAAACGCTTGTTGAGGCTTTTCTTCTTTCCGGGGATATTTACGAGGAAGCAAAGCGGCACAATGTTGTGTTTGTCGGCAGAGACCGAAGCGGTACGCCGAGATACGCCCATGTGCGAGGAACGGCAGACCCATTCAGACAGGACATTGCCGGGTCTGACAAGTCCTATCCGTTCCGCTATGAGGGAAACGGCAACCAGCTCTTTGTCTTTGAAGCACCGATTGACCTGTTATCATTCATCTGCCTTTATCCGCAGGACTGGCAGAAAAGAAATTATCTTGCCCTGGGCGGCGTTTCGGGCAAAGCTCTTGACCGTTTTCTTTCTGAACGCAAGGACACCCAAAAAGTGTTCCTCTGCCTTGACAGCGACACCGCAGGAAGCAAAGCCTGTACCCGACTGGCACAGTCCATTCCCAGCGAGATCGCCGTCATTCGCCTTGTCCCGGCAAGGAAAGACTGGAACGATGTTCTCCGTCAGCAAGGGGACATTCCCAGCCGCAAATTTATAGCGGAAACAATCACGCTACGAGAGCTGCCCACCGCCCAGCCTGTCCCCATGCTCCGTATGGCAGATGTGGAGCTGACGAGCGTGGATTGGCTATGGTTTCCGTATATCCCCTTTGGAAAGCTGACGATCATACAGGGCAACCCCGGCGAGGGAAAGACCTACTTTGCCATGCGTCTTGCGGCGGCTTGCACCAACCGAAAGCCCTTGCCCGGTATGGAAACAATTGAGCCTTTTAATATCATCTATCAGACCGCCGAGGACGGTTTGGGCGATACCGTTAAGCCCCGGCTGATGGAAGCTGACGCAGACCTTGAACGAGTGCTTGTCATTGACGATAGGGACACACCGCTGACCCTTGCCGATGAGCGCATAGCAAGGGCAATCCGGGAGAACAACGCAAGGCTTGTTATCATTGACCCGGTACAGGCGTTTCTGGGCGCAGATGTGGACATGAACAGAGCAAACGAGGTGCGCCCGATATTCCGCAGTCTGGGAGACATTGCACAGGCTACCGGGTGCGCTATCGTGCTGATTGGACACCTGAACAAAGCCGCAGGAACGCAAAGCACCTACCGGGGATTAGGGTCTATCGACATTACGGCGGCAGTCCGCAGTCTGCTCTTTATCGGCAAGCTGAAGGACAGTCCCACAACGAGGGTGCTTATCCATGAGAAAAGCTCCCTTGCGCCGCCCGGACAGTCCCTTGCCTTTTCTCTGGGAGACGAGAAAGGCTTTGAGTGGATAGGGGCTTATGACATTACCGCTGACGAGCTTCTTGCCGGGACAGACACCGCCAAGACCGAAAGCAAGACCGCACAGGCGCAAATGCTCATTCTGGAACTGCTTGCGGACGGAAAGCGTATGCCGAGTGCAGAGCTGGAAAAGGCAGTCAATGAGCGTGGGATTTCCTCACGCACCATGAGAACGGCAAAGAGCCGTATCGGGGACAGACTTGTGACCGAGAAAGACGGCACAGCATGGGTCTGCTATCTCCGAGATTGACAACAGGAACACGGCAAGCGTGGCAAAGACGGCAAGGGTTTTATAGATACCTTAATGTTGCCGCCTTGCCTTGTTCCCTCATACCGACACCGCCCGATGATGAACAGTCACCGGGCATTTTTCATTTACAGGAGGATTTTGAATGAACAATACCGCAACCAACACCGCCACTTGCCCGACTGTCAGAAAGCAGATCGGCAAGACAACCTATATCGTCCGTGTGCATTTCAGCCAGACCGCAAAAGAGACAATGGAGGACAAAATCAAGCGTCTGCTCCGTGAGGAAGTCCGCAAAATGTGACTTCTTTTTGGATTTGATGAAAAAGTCCTTGACTTTTCGTCTCTGGCAAGACCTTAAAGTCGATTCTGGTAAGCTGTGGCGCACGTCTGGCTCCCTTCGATATTGAGGAAGTCCGTGATATCACCATGTACGATGAGCTGTCACTGGATACGGTGGGAGATAAGAAAACGGCTCTGTTCCTCATTATGAGCGATACAGACCCGACTTTTAATTTCCTGATTTCGATGATCTATACACAGCTGTTTAACCTGCTGTGCGAGAAAGCGGATGATGTCTACGGCGGCAGACTGCCGGTGCATGTGCGCTGCCTGATTGATGAGTGTGCGAACATTGGTCAGATTCCGAATCTGGAAAAGCTGGTAGCCACCATCCGATCAAGAGAAATCTCGGCATGTCTGGTACTTCAGGCACAGAGCCAGTTGAAGGCAATCTACAAGGACAATGCCGATACCATCATCGGCAATATGGATTCCCGTATTTTTCTTGGCGGTTCGGAGCCGACTACGCTGAAAGAGCTGAATCAGGCACTGGGGAAAGAAACGATTGATCTGTACAACACTTCCGATACCAGAGGTAATAGCCCATCCTACGGCACCAATTACCAAAAAGTCGGGCATGACCTGGCCTCGGTGGATGAACTGTCTGTGTTGGATGGCGGTAAGTGCATTTTGCAGCTGCGCGGTGTGAGACCGTTCAAGTCAGATAAATATGATCTGACCCAGCATCCGAACTACAAGCTCACTGCCGGTGCTGATAAGAAAAACACGTTCAGCATCGAGGCGTTTCTTGACCATCGGCTGAAACTCAAGCCCGGTGATAAGTACGAAGTGGTTGATGCAGATCATGCCAAGTAAGTTCGTTCCGGTGACGAAGATGTCATAGGTGTGCTGTTGGCAACAGAATAAGAAGGGGCGGCGAGTTGCCGCCTCTTTACATAGCCAGGTTTCTGATTGGGATTGGAAATCTGGCTATATGTTTGCCCATTTGCAGGTGCACATGCAGATGAAAAATCACTATTCATCAGCCCATAAGGGCGCAACGTACAAGGAGGTACACATTTATGGCATTTTTCAACAGCGCAGTAACCGTTCTTCAGACCCTCGTTATCGCACTGGGTGCCGGCCTCGGCATCTGGGGAGCGATCAACCTGCTGGAAGGCTACGGCAACGACAACCCTGGTGCCAAGTCTCAGGGCATGAAACAGCTCATGGCTAATTAGATGTAATAAAAGCGGAGAAAGGAAAAGCACAATCCAGACGGAACCGGCGGTGTAGTCAAGAAATATTGTGGAAACGCAAGATTTCTGCTATAATGGGTATAAAACACTTGACGATGGAAAGAAAGGCGGGAAGCCTATGCACATTAGTTATCAGCCACTATGGAACACACTGAAAGAGCGTGGCATGAGGAAAGAGGATTTGCGGCTTGCCGCCGGTCTTACCACAAATATGATTGCCAACATGGGCAAGGGAAAGAATATCAGCATGGAAACGCTGGTTCGCATTTGTGAAGCCTTGAATTGTGGTATTATGAATGTGATTAAATTAGAACAGGACAATATCTAAAGCGATATAATTTTATATTTGATTCGATTTGCACAAAAAATTAAATTTTAATGGTGTATATTTTCTATTGTACCCAATGTAAATAAGTGCTATCATAAAATAAAACAAGTACATTTGAAACATTTTATGATTTGAGAGTGTGCTTGCAGGTTAGTAGCATATTGCCAATAACTGAATACAAAAAATGTAGGTTCTGGTCATTTTAGAAAGGAGCATTGTTTATGAAAAAATTTAGTAAAAGATTGTTTACCTCGTTGGTAGCGTTTTGTATGCTTTTTTCTGTGAGTGCGGTTCCTGCTTTTGCAGCGGAAACAACAACGGAAATAACGGATACTCAACAGCCGGTAGTCATTGGAGAATATGACGGATACTTAACCGATGTTATGATTTCCGATGGTGTCACCAAAAGAGCAGTCGCTAATGTTCGTATTAACTCTTATGCAACTTATGATGAGGATGATGGGATTCAAGTTCATGTGAAGTTGTATGTACCGTGGTATGAATCTCCAAAACCGGAGTTCACTGGTATGACTGGTACAGTTAATGTGCTTATGAACAAAAAATCCACCAATACGGCATTTGCAGAATTAGCCGACGGTGAAGAAACAATCGAAACTGATGTGGATACTGGAAGAACAGGTAATAGCGGAGATAAGGGAACGGTTTCTGTTTCTGGTGTTGCTACCGCTAATAATGCCTTGGCAGGCGGTGGAGCTTTCGCTATTTCTTACCCTGTGACACTTCCCTAATTAAATGCAAAACAGTTGTGAATTAAGGTTGGTAATAGGTAAAATGAAACGGTTATTGGCAATATGCGTATGTTTTTTTATGTGTGTAGGCTTATGTTCGTGTGATTCTTCCCAAACTCGGTCGGTATCATCATATAACTGGTCTTTAGAATTTATTACTGATTTAGATGGTAATATGTTATTCTCAGGTTCAGTGCATGATGACATACCAGTATTGGATTTGACATTGAGTTTTGAAGAAAAAAGTTTTATCTTAACAGATAACACTCATAAACAAGAATGGACAGGTACATATTCGCTTGAAAAGATTGACAATTCTTCTTCGAAACTCGGATTAACTTTTGAAAATTTAGAGGAGCCTGTTACAGGCGTATATGGAACAAGAGTTTATTCTGATGATTCAGAAAGCGCAACAATTACATTACAAACTGATGAAAATATCCTGTCTTTTGTTGGAGAAGATTCATAAATAAAAACAGCCGCTGTAGGAACAAAATCCTACAACGGCTGTTTTTATTTCCACGGCCTGCGCCGGAAGTTCATACCAGACTGTTTTATCAGCGGGGATTTCTTGAACAGCTTTTTCAAAAGGCTTCGTTCCTCTTGTGAGAGCCGCTTGTATTTGAGCCGGAACGCCTTGCAGAATATCTCCGTGAATTGCTGAACCCTGTCCCCCGGAGATTGCATGGCCTTTTGTACTTCCCGTATAAGTTCATCGGCAGGCGTGGTATCCGGCGCACTTTCGCTGTCATTTTCGTGCGCCTTGCGTATATCATGGAGAATGACGTCCCATGTTTTGTGCGTCACATGGCAGAAAAAATCTTCTTCCTCTATCTGACAGGCTTCCAACACTTTGATTGCCCGGTCTGCCGCAGCTTCGGGGTGTTCTTCCAGTACCATAGCCCGTAAAGCAGCCAGTGAGCTGTTTGTGTCATGGAAGTGCATGGTTGCTATCCCGTCCACATAGATTTCTGCGTCTGCCAGCAATTCCTTAAATTTTTCATGGGAGATAATCTCACACAGCAGCCGGTTATTGAAGCGTTCACTTTTCAGCAGTTCCACGACTTCATCACTCAAATGTAATTCTTCTATCGGGGTGTTTTCATATCTCCGATTATTGGTAAGGCCGAGCAGATAGTCAACCGACACCTGATAGAAGTCTGCCAGCTTCAACAGGCTGCCGTGGTTAATTTCCTTGTATTCGTCGTTGTCGTTTTCATAACTGCCGAGGGCTGATTTTGAAATGCCGGTTTCCTGTGCCAGTTCTTCCAGATTCAAGCCCCGTTCCACCCGTAAATCTTTCAGGCGTTCCTGTACGGAAATGCGGGTTTTCATAAACACATCGCTCCTTCCTGCGGCTGGCTGCCGCTGTTATTCCTTATTATACCATATACCGTTCCGAAATCGTGGAATTTTTCGATTTTGGGGCGGTTTTCCTATTTTATGGACATACGGGAAAGGGTTCAAAAATGAGCTATGATTAAGTCAGTTCATCGATGGATTATTTCCAATCGAATGACCGGCCTGATGGGATATGCTCCCCGGCGATGTAGCGCAACGACCTGCGGCAAGGAAATGGAGGAACCTTGACCGCAGCGAGCGTACCAACGGGAACGAAACGCCGCTGTGAGATTCAGGGGCAGGAACGACAGCAGGACAACCCGGCAGAACTGATACCAAAACGCTACCCAAACACGACAAATCGGCGGGGTGTAGTCTGCCCCGTCCGTAATACTATGGGGCATTTCAAAGCGGCTCTATGGCCGTATTTTCCTTGAAAATCGCCCCGAAACATGACACCAAAAACCTTTATCCGCCTGTTCCCGTTGTTACGGCTGAAATGGGCGGATTTTCTATGATAGGAGGCACTATGCCGAGAATGAGCAAGAAACGGAAGTTGGAGCTTTCCTTCTTCCTCAATGACCGGGGGCGTGTGGCCTACAACGACCTGTGCCGGAAGTGCCAGCATAAGTGCAAGCAGAGTTTCCGGGCTGTCGTGATAGACTGCCCCCATTACCTGTCAAAACGAGCCAAGCGAAAGGAGAAAATCAGTTAAATGGAATTTGAATTTATGAGCGCAGACACGGTTCTGCCGCCTTGTATGCCGCTACCCGCCGCAATGCTTCGGCTGCCGATCAGCAGCACAGCAAAAGTCATGTATGCCCGTCTGCTGAACACCACCCTTACGGCAGGGATAGAGGATAGCAACGGCATTTTGTTTGTCCGTTTTCCTATCATGGAATTAGCGGCAGCCCTCTCCCGCAGCCCCGTCACTGTGAAGCGTTCCCTGAAAGAATTGGAGGACATCGGGCTTATCCTGCGGGTGCGCCGGGGTGTGGGAGAACCAAACCGCATTTACACGCTGCTTCCCAAAGGAGGGCTGCCATGATAAATGAGAAGCTGGAAAAGCTGAATCAGGAGATTGCCAAAGGCGAAGCCAGACTGCGGCGGGCGCAGCATGAAGAAAAAATACTGGAACACCAGGTGAAGCAGCTTACCCGGAAGGAACGGACGCACCGGCTCTGTACCAGAGGAGCTATGCTGGAAAGTTTCCTTTTAAGGCCGGAAGTGCTGACAGACGAGGATGTGATGGACATTCTGAAACAGGCATTTTCTCAAAGTGGCATGAAGGAAATAGTTGCAGAAAGCGTGAAAGGGCGGGTAGCCGGGGAATCCCTTACGGAGTAAGGGCGCAACTATACACCGGTCAAGCCGGTGCGTTGCGCCCTGCCGGGGGCTTCCTGCGGAAAGCGGATGATTTTCAGCACCGTTGCGGCTGCTTCCAATCATCACAGGGGACGCTACACTTCCCCTGCGCTGGCTGCGCCAGCTACCCCTTTGTGGACTTGCCGCCCGGGAACGAGTTACTTTTCTTCATAGGGTTCAGCACTTTCCGCCATCATGATTATTTCATCATCGGAAACCGCTTCTGGATTATATTCCAGAACATAGCTGACTTCTGGCGAATATGTCCAGCACAGATAGCAATGTTCTTTGGTTTTGTATAGTGCGGCGTCCCATTCCTGAATCTTCATGGTTTCACAACTGACGGCGGTTTCAGGATTAAAGAGGACGCCAAGCGCATCCACATTCAATCCGGTCACATCATTGGGATCTGCCTCATAATAGGTGGTCTTTAGGATGTGATAATTGATATTGTCACTTTCTTTGCCATTGCCATAAACGAGGGTCGCAACAACTTCTGTTTTAGTTTGCTTTTTGAAGTCGTCCCCCAGAGCGTTTTCTATCCGCTCAATCATTTTATCAGGGTCGGATAAATCCCCATGATTCCATCTTGATTTTGTGAATAGAAAAGTCACGACAAGCAAGACTAACACAACAGCAACAGCAGTTAAGATTTTTCTTTTTTTACTCATTGTTCCTCCCTCAGCTTTAGCGGAACCCCTCTGATTCCGCAGCTATATTGATGTATTTCTTTCCAGACTTTTGCACATACCGAAAGGTCTGATAAGCGCCGCCGGATGAATGTTCGATGTACACAATAACCATATCGGAACGGTCAACCATTTCCCGGTTTCGGATTTGAAATGCGGATTTATAATGTGCTGCCGCCGCCTGCTCGCAAACTTCAATTTCATCGTAATAATCAAGGAATGAACTTTCGTTGTCACGAAATTCGGCGGTAGGATACGGCATGACCCAAATAAGCGCACTGTTATCATCACGAATGTTCCTTTTGCACCTGCGTATGGTCGAGGATACAAGCTGGTCAAATTCTCCTTCCCGACCGACAAGAAATTCTACAAATTCATTCTGTTGCAGCAGTTGAGAAATGAGCTTTTCCAACTGTGATTCAACTTGAAACGGGGCTTCGATTTGTCGATGTCCAAAGAAACTGACCGTAAATGTCCGCATAAAATCCCCTCCGCAGGACAGATTAGTAATGTAATCATCAACATTTTTTCATATTGATAATTATACTACCAATGAAAGGGATGATAAAGCACAAATTGATTTTACCACTACCAATGCACTCTCCTGATTCGTAATAGAATAATTACCGAAGGGAGGGAAGGCAATGGTTGATATGCCATACGAAGATTTTATCAGAAGCCGCATTACCGAACTGCGGATGGCCAGAGATGTTTCCGAACATCGTATGAGTTTGGAATTAGGAAAAAGCGGCTCTTATATCCGAGGTGTGACCAGTGGAGCGGCCTTGCCATCGCTCAAAGAACTTTTCAATATCATAGCGTACTTCAACATGACACCGGCGGAATTTTTCGCTCCATTGGAAGATGATGATTCCACCTATCATAAGCTCTGTGAACAGTTGAGAACTTTAAGTGATGAGGATTTGGATAAAGTCGCTACTTTCATAAACTGGATCACCAAATAATCAATGCTTGTCAGAAAGGGCATTGGAACAATGAACACGCAGGTCAAAAAATAACCTGGGCAGCTTGAACGCTACTCAGGTTTTTCTTTTTATCAGCAGGCTTGTTCAGCTATCGCAGGGGACGCTACACTTCCCCTGCGCTGGCTGCGCCAGCTACCCCTTTGTGGACTTGCCACCCGGAAACATCTTGCGCTGTAAGTTGTTCCCGTCCAGCAAGTCTACAATTCATCTATTCCCAAAGGATGCTAATCATAGTATAATAAATTAACGATAAATTGGTTTTTATGCCGTTGTCAAAAGATTTTGACACACATTATAAGTGATGTCAAAGCCATTTGGTAGACGATACGGGGGACTTTTCCTACAATAAAAGTGCAAGGGAGGCAAGTGGCATGGAGCATGACATTGGAAGCAAAATCAAGGCAGCCAGACTTGAGAAAAAGTTAACGCAAGAACAGGTTGCTGAATTGTTAGGAGTGAGTCGTCAGACCATCTCAAATTGGGAAAATGAAAAATCCTATCCGGATATCATTAGTGTCATAAAAATGAGCGAATGCTACGATGTCTCTCTTGACTATTTATTGAAGGGAGAACAGAAAATGAAAACCTATTATGATTATCTTGAAGAAAGTACAAATGTTGTGAAAAGCAACGCCAACAGAAACAAAATTATTACAATTCTCTCCTATCTGTTGATTTGGGCATTTGCAATGATTGTGTTCTGGTTCTTTACAAGCGGAAGCGACGCCATGGGTTACAGTTTGATGTTCCTTTGGATTATTCTTCCTGTAACAACATTCATTGTGTCTGTTGTGATTGGTAAAAATAACTTCTGGGGAAAAGGAAAATGGGCGTTTACCCTTTTCTTTGGCGTAATGTATATGCTTGCCGAATACGGCACATTTAAGATGGCAAACAATATAACTTTTAACAAACTGAATGCTCCAGAATTTGGAATGATTGTAGCTGGAGCAATAATCTCTGCAATCGGTATGTTGTTAGGTTCGCTTTGTAATAGGAAACGCCACAATCTAAATAAAGAGGAATGAAGTCCCGTAGCAAGTAGCAAAAATAGAGCCAGCGACAAATCGGAATTTTGAAGGGAGGCGTTCAATGAAAAAGATAATGTTTACATTGAGTGTGTTATTTGTTGTTTTGACTTTTGTTGGGGCTGGATATGTTCTATATAATGCAGGTAGTGTAAATGCGGGATATGCTGTTATTCCAATGGTCTTAGCACTTGTCTGTATCGCTTTTTATCGTAAAGCAAAGTAGCAATCCTAAAAAATATCAGCCGCCACCAGTGGCACCACCGAGCAGGAAATCAGAAACGGTTTCCTGCTTTTCTTTTGCCCAAAATGAGGTGGTAAACCACCAACCCATCCAATCAACCACAGGAAGGAGGAAGCCGTTATGCCCTGTCCCCACCATGATATAAAAATCGTCCAGCGCAGCAATCGCCAGTCAGCCGTAGCCGCCGCAGCTTACCAGAGCGGCGAACGGCTGTTTTCCGAGTACGACCAGAAGCAGAAATACTATTCCGAGAAACGAGGAATCGTCCACACAGAAATCATGCTGCCGCCCCACGCCCCGCCGGAGTACGCAGACCGCAATACCTTGTGGAACGCCGCCGAGACACAAGAAAAACAATGGAACTCCCAGCTTGCCCGCAGGATCGTGCTTGCCATACCGAGGGAAATTCCCCCAGAGCAACACGCCGACCTGATCCGGGACTACTGCCGGGAGTTTTTTGTTTCCAAAGGCATGATTGCCGATTTTGCCATTCACGACAAGGGGGACGGGAATCCCCACGCCCACATCCTGCTGACCATGCGGGCAATGGACGAAACTGGAAAATGGCTTCCCAAGAGCCGGAAGGTTTATGACCTTGACGAGAACGGCGAGCGTATCCGGCTCCCGTCCGGGAACTGGAAAAGCCACAAGGAGGACACCGTGGACTGGAACGACCAGAAGTACGGGGAGATATGGCGGCAGGGCTGGGCGGATGTCGCTAACCGCTATCTGGAAGCCATCGGCAGCCCGGAGCGCCTTGACCTTCGCTCCTATGAGCGGCAGGGGCTTGATAAAATCCCCACCGTCCACATGGGGCCAGCGGTCAGCCAGATGGAGAAACGAGGAATACAGACCAATATTGGCAATCTGAACCGGGACATTACCGCCGCCAACCGGCTCATGCAGTCTATCCGTCAGATGGTGCGGCACCTGAAAGGCTGGATCGCAGACCTGAAGGAGAAAAAGGCCGCCCTGCTGGAAACCTTGCAGGAAGCGAAGGAACCCACCCTGCCGGAGCTGCTGGGCAAATATCTGGATTTGCGCCGGGAGGAGCGCACCGGCTGGACGAGCAAAGGCCAGCTCAAAGGCACTGTAAATGACTTCAACAAGGTTATGGACGCCATTCGCTATCTGCGGGAAAAGGAGCTGTCCACCGTGGAGAGCCTTGACTCCTATCTGGATACCGTCAGCGAGCAGGCCATTTCTATCCGGGCAGAGATGAAGCCGAAGGAAAAGCGTATGAAGGAGATCGACACCCTGCTTTCCCATATCGCCAACTTTGAAGCCCACAAGCCGGTTCATGCGGAATATGCTGCCATCCGGTTTAAGAAGCCAAAGGAACAGTTTGCCGCCGCCCATCGGGACGAGCTGGACACCTACAATGCCGCTGTCCGCTATTTCAAGGTGCATTTGGAGGGAACCAAGTACAGCACCAAGAAATTGAACGAGGAACGGACGCAGCTTGCCGGAGAGGTGGCCGAGTACAGGGAACGCCTGTCGGCGGTGCAGGAGGATGTGAAGATTCTCCGGGATGTGCGCCACTGGCTCAATCAGGTGCTTCCGTCCGAGCAGTACCGCCAGACCGCCGAACCGGGCAAGAAACCGTCCATCCAGCAGGCAGTCAAAGGCCGGGCGCAGCGTATCCGGGAGGAACAGGCCGAGAAACGCCAGCAGCCCCGCACAGAGAAAAAACAGGATATGGAACTTTAACAGGCGCTTGCCATTTTCTTTTCGAGAATGACAGGCGCTTTTCTTATTTTCAGGAGGATTTAGTTGAATGTATTTGAAGCTGTCAAGCAGTCTGTTACCACCCGGCAGGCTGCCGAGCATTTCGGAATCCGGGTGGGACGGAACGGGATGTGCGTCTGTCCCTTCCATGCAGACAAAAACCCAAGCATGAAGGTTGACCGGCGCTTTCACTGTTTCGGCTGTCAGGCAGACGGGGATGTGATCGACTTTGTTTCCCGTCTGGAAGCTGTCAGCCCCAAGGAAGCCGCCCTCATGCTGGCACAGGAGTTTTCTATCCCCTATGAGGACAAGGAGCCGCCCCGCCACAGGAAGCCCCGGCAGGAAACCCCGGAACAGCGGTTCCGCCGCATGGAGCGGTACTGCTTCCGGGTGCTGTGCGACTATCGAAACCTGCTGCGCCGCTGGAAACGGGACTATGCCCCCAAGACGCCAGACGAGGATTTCCACCCTTTGTTTGTGGAAGCCCTGCAAAAGCAGGACTATGTGGACTATCTGCTGGATGTGCTGCTCTCCCCGGACATGGAGGAACGGGCAGCCCTTATCATTGACTGTGGAAAGGAAGTGAGCAATCTTGAAAGACGAATGGCAGAGCTTACCGCCGGAGATACGGCAGGCCGCAGAACAGACCATGCAAGAAGCACCGCCGCCCCGGAGCGTTGAGGAAGTCAAAGCCATGCTGGAAAGCACCGAGAAAGGCGGCGTCCGCAACAGTATCCGCAACTGCCTGACCGTCTTTCAGAATGACCCGCTACTTTCCGGGGCAATCGCCAAAAATCTGCTGACGGAGCGCACCGACATCATCAAGCCCATCGGCTACCACCGTACCGGCACCGCCATCACGGACACGGACATGAATTATCTGCTCCTGTATCTGGAAGAAACCTATGGGCTGACCAGCGAAAAGAAGATTGCCGCCGCCATCGGGATCGTTGCCAACGAAAATAGCTATCACCCCATCAGGGACTACCTGAACGGCCTGACCTGGGACGGAACCGAGCGTATCCGTACCTGTCTGCACCACTTTTTAGGAGCCGACAGCGACCAGTACACCTATGAAGCCCTGCGGCTGTTCCTGCTGGGAGCCATCCACCGGGCATTTCATCCCGGCTGCAAGTTTGAGGTCATGCTCTGTCTGGTGGGCGGTCAGGGAGCCGGAAAATCCACCTTTTTCCGGCTGCTGGCTGTGAAAGACGAGTGGTTTTCCGATGACCTTCGCAAGCTGGACGATGACAATGTGTACCGCAAGCTGCAAGGTCACTGGATTATCGAGATGTCGGAGATGATCGCCACCGCAAACGCCAAGAGCATTGAGGAAATCAAGTCTTTTTTGAGCCGACAGAAGGAGGTCTATAAAATCCCATACGAAACCCACCCGGAGGACAGGCTGCGGCAATGCGTGTTCGGCGGCACTTCCAACGCCCTGGACTTCCTGCCCCTTGACCGTTCCGGCAACCGGCGCTTTCTGCCGGTCATGGTGTACCCGGAACAGGCGGAAGTTCATATTCTGGACGATGAAGCCGCTTCCAGAGCCTACATGGAGCAGCTATGGGCGGAAGCCATGACCATTTACCGCAGCGGGGATTTTAAGCTGTCTTTCAGCCCCGAAATGGTGCGCTATCTCAAAGAACACCAGCGGGATTTCATGCCGGAGGACACCAAGGCCGGGATGATCCAAGCCTACCTTGACCGCTACACCGGCAGCATGGTGTGTTCCAAGCAGCTTTTCCGGGAAGCCCTGAACCACTCCTTTGACGAGCCGAAACAATGGGAAATCCGGGAGGTCAACGACATTATGAACCATTGTGTCACAGGCTGGCACTACTTTTCCAATCCCCGGATGTTCCCGGAATACGGCAGGCAGAAGGGCTGGGAGCGTGAAGCCCCGGCAACGGATACCAGCAACGGAGCCGAAAAAATCCCGGAGGGATTTGTGGAGGTCACAGAGCAGATGGAGCTTCCTTTCTGAAAATCCCGCCCCGTTGCCGACTTTGTTGCACTCCCGTTGCCGGGCTGGTTGCCGGGGAAAGCCCCGTAACTGCGGGCTTTTTCCCCTATCAGCAACCAAAGCAACAGAAAAATAAAAGAAAATATAAATTGTAACCAAACCGCCAGACAGAGATGGTTTTGAGGTTTTTTGAAGCCCGTTGCCGGACTTCGTTGCCGACCTTCTCCTTGTCTGGCTATTCTATTATGGAGGATAACTGCCTATGGCAAAAACGAAAACAGAGATTCATGTTACCACAGTTTTTGACGGCGAGCTGGACGCAGCGGATGTCTTTGTGAGCCTGATTGCCCAAAAATATGGGCAGAATACCGGCAAGGATAATCTTGCGAAAACACAAGATTTAGGATATAATAAAGACGAGGTTCAGAAAAACCGTGTTCCGTCTGGATTGTGCGGGTAAACGGTTATGATGAACGGATACGAATACACAGGCATGGACGCAATTCTGGCGGGCAGCTTCCGGGCGGCCATCTATTGCAGGCTTTCCAAAGACGATGACCTTGACGGGGAGAGCGCCAGTATTGCCAACCAGCGGGATATGCTGGAAAGCTACTGCGAAAAGCAGGGATGGGAGGTTGTGGCAGTCTATCAGGACGATGGCTACACGGGGCTGAACATGGAGCGCCCCGACCTGAAACGGATGTTAAAGGCCATCGAGCGCAGGCAGATAAATCTTGTGATAACAAAAGATTTATCAAGGTTGGGTCGAAATTACTTGCAGACCGGCACACTGATCGAAGACTTCTTCCCCAGGCACGGCGTCCGCTATATCGCCATGAATGACGGTATCGACACCATGCGGGACAACAACGACATTGCGCCGTTCAAGAACATCCTGAACGAGATGTACAGCAAGGATATTTCCAAGAAGGTACATTCCTCGTATCTTCTGAAAGCCCAGCAAGGCCAGTTTACCGGCTGTGTGGCTCCCTTTGGGTATCGGAAAGACCCGGAGGACAAAAACCACCTGCTGGTGGACGAGGAAACCGCCCCCATTGTCCGGCAAATCTTCCTTTGGGCGCTGGAAGGACACGGCCCCAACTTCATCCGGCGCAGGCTGGAAGAACAGAAGGTGCCTTGCCCTACATGGTGGAACCGGGAACGGGGCTTCCGCAATGTCCGCACCAAATGGGAGAAGAAAGACCCGGAAAACGGGCGGTATATGTGGGACTTCTCCGTGATAAAGGACATCCTGATGAATCCCGTTTATACTGGGGCGATAGCTTCCCAAAAGAAAGACTACCGCTTCAAAATCGGCACCATTGGCGAGAAGAAGCCGCAGGACTGGATTGTGGTGGAGGAACGGCACGAGCCGTTGATTGACAGCAAAAGTTTTGCCATCGTGCAGGACAAGCTGAAATCCCGCCAGCGCCCCCGGCAAGACGGGGAAACCAGCCTGTTTGCCGGGCTTATCAAGTGCGGCGAGTGCGGCAAGTCACTGACCATCCGCACCACCCACGCCAAGCACCCGCAGCAGATTTACGCCTGTAAGACCTATGGTGCGTTCGGCAAGAACCATTGCACCCAGCACCGGGTGGAATACGATACCCTTTACCACCTTGTCCTGAACAAAATCCGGGAGTGCGCCAAGGCTGCCCTGACCGATGGGGAAGCCATTGCCGGGAAACTGACCAACACCTGTGAAGCCGAGCAGAAAGGCCAGCGGGAAGCGTTGGAGCGTTCCCTGACAAAAGACGAGGAACGGATTGAGGTACTGGAAAAGATGGTGCTGCGGCTCTATGAGGATATGGTTGCCGGGCGGATCAGCGAAGCCAACTTCAATCTCATGCTGGACAAGACGCAGAAGGAACAGGCCGAACTGAAAGAACGGGTTGCACAGGGGCGCAAGAAGCTGGCTGATGAAATGCGGCTGGCGATGGACGCCAAACAATGGGTGGACGCCATTCAGGAATATGCCGACATCACGGAGTTGGACGCCGCCACCTTAAACCGCCTGATTAAAGAAATCGTTGTCCATGAACACATCGACAGCGATAAGACACGACACATTTCTATCGAAATTCACTTCAATCTCAAACCCATCCCGGAGGTGGAACAGGTCAAGGGCTGACCTGTCCCCTCCGGGGCGGTTCTAAAACAATTCCATATATTTTTTGACACGCCGCCGCCTGCCATCGAGCAAGGTTTTACTCCTATTTGGGGATAAAACAGCTGATGGCCGGTGGCGGTGTAGCACTGATCGGCACGACTCTGGTGCCGCTGCTTTCCGGTCTGTTCGGTTAAGCAAAGGCTGTCGGAGCGAAGATTCCGACCGGGCGGCGAAAGCTGCCTGTTACATAGTCAGGTGCAGGCAATCTCCGCAGCTGGCTATTTTCTGCGCTCTCTGGCAGGTGCACATGTTGGAAGTATGGCGCAGAACCGCAGTTTAGAATCGCACCGGCTGATAGGCCGGACAAGTTACAGGAGGACAAATCTATGGCGTTTCTTACTACAACTGCATCGGCACTGTCTCTTTTCTCACAGCTGTTTATGCTTCTGTCCCGGATGGCGAAGCTGTTCGGCGTGTTCGCGTAAGGAAGGAGGCGGCTCATGCAGAGTATCCTTGAACAGATCACAGATTGGCTCAAGAGCATGATCATCAGCGGTATCATGGGAAATCTTTCAGGGATGTTCGATTCGGTCAACCAGCAGGTTGGACAGATCGCAGGAGATGTGGGAACCACACCGGCGAACTTTTCACCTGCGGTTTTTTCTATGATCCGCAACATCTCGGAATCCGTGATCCTGCCCATTGCCGGAATGGTGCTGACATTCATCGCCTGTTATGAGCTGATCCAGATGCTCATCGAGCATAACAATCTGGCAAATTTCGAGACCTGGACATTTTTCAAATGGGTCTTTAAGACCTTTCTGGCAGTGACCCTGATCTCGAACACATTCAATATCACGATGGCTGTCTTTGATGTGGCGCAGCAAGTGATCTCCCGAAGCGGCGGTCTGATTTCCGGCAGTACGTCCGTCAGCGATGCGACCCTGACAGCGATGCAGGCCACACTGGAAGGCATGGACTTGGGACCGCTGCTGGGACTGTATTTGCAGACCTTTGTGGTTCAGGTCACGATGCTGGCGTTGTCGGCTATTATCTTTGTTATCGTGTATGGCCGAATGGTGGAAATTTACCTCATGGTGAGCCTTGCGCCGATTCCGTTCGCAACCTTTGGAAACCATGAGCAGAGCCATACCGGTCAAAACTATCTGCGCTCCCTGTTTGCACTGGGATTCCAGGGGTTTCTTATCATGATTTGTGTAGGCATCTACGCAGTTCTGATTCAGAACCTGTCCTTTTCGGATAACATCATCAGCAGCATTTGGGGCGTTATGGGCTATACGGTTTTGCTGGCATTTACGCTGTTTAAGACGGGAAGCCTCGCAAAATCCGTGTTTGCAGCGCATTAAGGAAGGAGGCATGATTCGTGGCATCTTATATTTCTGTACCGCGTGACCTTTCAAAGGTCAAAACCAAGGTCTTTATGAACCTGACCAAACGGCAGATTCTCTGCTTCGGAGCCGGTGCGCTGATTGGCGTTCCGGTTTTCTTTTTGCTCAAGTCCAGCGGGAATCTGAGCCTTGCTGCACTTGGCATGATGGCAGTGATGCTGCCGCTCTTCTTTCTTGCCATGTACGAGAAAGACGGTCAGCCGCTGGAAGTGGTGGCAAAGCATTTCTATGAGGCGAAGTTCAAGAGGCCGAAAACGCGGCCTTACAAAACGAAAAATTACTATGCACTGCTGGTTCAGCAGGCAGACGTGGAAATGGAGGTAAATCGCATTGTTCAAAATTCTCGAAAAGCTGACAGCGAAGAATAAAAAGCAGGATGACATCCGAATGCCGTCTCATCTGTCAGCCGCAGAGCAAAAACAGGTGCAGACGGTGATTGATCGTGCAAGGGGTGACAGCACGGTTCCGCACTCAGCTCAGGATAGCATTCCTTTTCAGCGGATGTTCCCGGATGGTATCTGCCGTGTGACGGACAACTACTACACCAAAACCATTCAGTTTCAGGACATCAATTACCAGCTGGCACAGCAGGAGGATCAGACGGCTATCTTTGAGGAATGGTGCAGCTTCCTGAACTTCTTTGATTCCAGCATCCGCTTTGAGCTTTCTCTTATGAATATGGCTACGGATGCCTCGAATTTTGAGAAGATGGTGCGTATCCCGTACCAGAAGGATCATTTCAATCCGGTGCGCACGGAGTACAGCACCATGCTGCGCCGCCAGCTTGCCCAGGGCAACAACGGCCTGACCAAGACGAAGTACCTGACGTTTGGCATTGAGGCGGAATCCATGAAACAGGCAAAGCCGAGGCTCATTCACATCGAGATCGACCTGATGAACAACTTCAAACGCTTGGGTGTCCGGGCTAAATTGCTAAACGGCAAGGAACGGCTTCATCTGATGCACGATATGTTCCACATGGGTGACCATGACCGATTCAATTTCGATTGGAAGTGGCTGCCGGAGAGCGGGCTGTCGGTAAAGGACTTTATTGCACCGACCGGTTTTGCCTTTCCGAAGAACCGTATTTTTCAGATGGGCGGGATGTATGGCTCCATGTCCTATCTCCAGATCACGGCTTCCGACCTGTCGGATCAGCTGCTGAAGGATTTTCTGGATATGGAATCCAGCCAGATCGTGACTATGCACATTCAGTCGGTAGACCAGAATAAAGCAATCAAATCCATCAAGCACACCATTACGGAGCTGGATCGTTCCAAGATTGAGGAACAGAAGAAAGCTGTCCGTTCCGGATACGATATGGACATCATTCCGTCAGATTTGGCAACTTACGGCAAGGACGCAAAGGCACTGCTGAAGGAATTGCAGAGCCAGAATGAGCGTATGTTCCTGCTGACCTTTCTGGTGATGAACACCGGCGAGACGGAGCAGGAGCTGGAAACCAATGTGTTTCAAGCTTCCAGTATCGCGCAGAAGTACAACTGCAACCTGCGCCGTCTGGACTTTCAGCAGGAGCAGGGGCTGATGAGCTGTCTGCCGCTGGCACAGAACCTGATTGAGATTCAGCGCAGCATGACTACCAGCAGCACGGCAATTTTCGTTCCGTTTACCACCCAGGAACTGTTTCAGACCGGGAAAGAGGCTCTGTACTATGGGCTGAATGCTCTGTCCAACAACCTGATTATGGTTGACCGGAAAAAGCTCAAAAACCCCAACGGGCTGATTCTGGGTACTCCCGGTTCCGGTAAATCCTTCTCTGCCAAGAGAGAAATCGCCAATGCGTTCCTGGTGACGGATGACGATGTAATTGTGTGTGATCCTGAAGCCGAGTACACGGCACTGGTGAAGAAATTTGAGGGGCAGGTCATTAAAATCAGCCCTTCCAGCACGCAGTATATCAACCCGATGGACATCAATGCGAACTATTCGGAAGAGGATAATCCGATTGCCCTGAAAGCAGATTTCATCCTGTCCCTGTGTGAGCTGATCGTGGGCGGAAAAGAAGGCTTGCAGCCGGTAGAAAAGACGGTCATCGACCGATGTGTTCATCAGATTTACCAGACCTATTTTGAAAATCCGGTGCCGGAGAACATGCCGGTGTTGCAGGACTTGTACGAGGCACTGCTCCGGCAGGATGAAAAGGAAGCACACCATGTGGCAACGGCACTGGAAATCTATGTGACCGGTTCGCTGAACCTGTTTAACCACCGCACCAACGTAGATATCAATAACCGGCTGGTCTGCTATGACATCAAGGAGCTGGGCAAGCAGCTGAAAAAGATCGGTATGCTGGTGGTGCAGGATCAGGTCTGGGGGCGTGTAACCGCCAACCGCAATGCCGGTAAAGCCACCCGCTACTATATGGACGAGTTCCATCTGCTTTTGAAAGAAGAGCAGACAGCGGCTTACAGCGTGGAAATCTGGAAGCGATTCCGTAAATGGGGTGGTATTCCCACCGGCATCACCCAGAACGTAAAAGATCTGCTTTCTTCCCGCGAAGTGACGAACATTTTTGAGAACAGTGACTTCATTTATATGCTGAATCAGGCAGCCGGTGACCGTCAGATTCTGGCGGATCAGCTGAATATCAGCCCGCACCAGCTGTCCTATGTGACTCACTCCGGCGAAGGCGAAGGACTGCTGTTCTACGGAAATGTGATTTTGCCGTTCGTTGATCGTTTCCCGACCGATCTGGAACTGTACCGGATTATGACGACAAAATTAACCGAAGTTCAGGAAGCAAAGGAGGCGTAAGCAATGGCTGGCAAGAAAAATCCGAATCTCGGAGACAAGCTGCGGCAGGAGCGCGAGGGTGCGGAGAACACCCTTCGCGATTCCAGAAGCAAAACCGCAGATAGCAGTACGGGAGACGGCGGCAAGAAAAAAGCGGAACACCGAAGGCAGATTCGTCACGAGGCCGATCTTGCTAAGATGCGCAGTAAGAAGCTGAAATCAGAGCAGGAAGTAAAAGCGAAAAAGAATGCAGCAGCTTCCGGGAAAAAAGGCGGAAAGCCAAAGAAGCCGGGAAATCTTGCGGCAGATGCACTTTCAGCCAAGGCACATCAGAGTGTGCGCAATGCCGACCAGGATAATAATTCTGGTGTGGAGGCAGCGCATTTTACCGAAGGCTCAGCGGAAGGTGCAGCCCGTGCTGGTTCCCGGTTCCAATATGGTCGAAAGCTGCTGCAGTACAAAAAGCTGGAGCGGTTGGAGAAAAAGGCAAATAAAGATGCCGCAGATTCCATCTTTGCGGAACGCATGAAGTCTGATCCGCAGGCTGGTTCCAATCTCTTTTCCCGATGGCGGCAGAAGCAGGCCATCAAAAAAGAGTATGCCGCTGCTAAGGCAGGTGCGGCCGCTGCGGAGAACACAGCAGCTGGCACAGCCAAAGCTGCGCAGGGGACTGCCAGTATGACGGAAAAGGCATTTCAGTTTGTGCAGAGCCACTCGCATATCATCATTGGCATCGCAGCCGTGGGACTGCTTGTTTTGGTGATTGCCGGGTCAGTATCGTCCTGCTCTGTCTTGATCAATGGCGGCGGCAATGTGGTGCTGGGAACTTCCTACACGGCAGAAGATGAAGATTTGAAAGGCGTGGAGACGGATTATACCAAGCTGGAGGATAAACTTCGTAAACAAATTGACCGTATTGAAACCGACCATCCGGGCTATGACGAGTATCGCTACAATTTGGCAGAGATCGGTCACAATCCCTATGAGCTTGCATCTCTGCTGACCGTAGAGTTTGAAAACTATACGAGAAGCCAGGTACAGGCGCGGCTCCAGAGTATCTTTGAAGCGCAGTATGAGCTGAAGTTGGAGGAAAAGGTAGAAATCCGGACAAGGAAAGAAACCCGTGTGGGTTATAGTTACAATCCGATCACCGGAACCGGACACACCTACACCTATCAGGTAACGGTACAGTATGAGTATAAAATCCTCAATGTGACGCTGCTCAATCGGGGCGTGGACTATGTTGCCAGAAATTCCGGTCTTACAGATGACCAGCTGCAACGCTACGAAGTCACATTGGATTGCCGTGGCAATCGGGATGACCTGTTTGCAGGCATCGCCTTTGCAACGCCGGATGGCGCGGGTTCCAGCGGAGAATATCAGGATTACGACATTCCGGGCGAAGCTCTGACGGATGAAAAATTCCGGAAGATGATTACCGAAGCAGAGAAATATCTCGGTTATCCCTATGTTTGGGGCGGCAGCTCGCCGAGTACCAGTTTTGACTGCTCCGGTTTTGTAAGCTGGGTCATCAACCACTGCGGCAATGGCTGGAATGTAGGCAGGCAGACGGCCAACGGTCTGATGGGAAAATGCGACATTATCCCGAAGAGTGAGGCAAAGCCCGGAGACCTGATCTTCTTCCAGAAAACCTACAACACCAGTGGCGCATCCCATGTGGGCATTTATGTCGGCAACGGGATGATGATTCACTGCGGCAACCCAATTTCCTATGCTTCCATTGAGACGAACTACTGGCGGCAGCATTACTACTGTATGGGAAGAATTCGATAAAAACAGGGCGTTTATTCGTCCGGAAAGGAAACGATATGAGCTTGAAACTGGAAAAGATTGCTGCGGAGCGGGAGAAAGCCCGCAGAAAACGCGATGAGTGGGAGGAGCGCAGAAAGGAATGGGACAGAAAGTACCACGAACAGGAAAACAGCGAAATCTGTGAAATGGTACATGCCCAGAGCCTGACCCCGGAACAGCTGGCAGTCATCATTCAGATGGCGCAGGCTGCGGTTCCCAACCCGGAAAACATGAAACTGGACGAGAAAGAAACGGAGGATATGGAATGAAAAAGATGATGGCAATGCTGCTTGCCAGCGTGATGGTGGCAGGAACCTTTGCGACTACTGCGTTTGCCTATACGGGCGATGATGTGCAGAAGAACACATCTGTCAGTACCGCTGCGCAGGAAGCGGATGCAGCAGGAAGCGCAAATGCAGGGAAAACGGACAATACCGACAGCATCGAAATCGACCCGGATATGCAGGTGCTGCCGGATGGCTATGAGGTTTCTACGGATGCGGATGGGAACCTGATCGTTACGGTGGGCGGCAAGGAATACAACATCGGCAGCGAAAAGTCTCGAAAGCAGATGGGTACAGTGGTGCCGGGTATCACCAGCCTGCATTTTCGTTCCGGTCCCGGCATGGATCAGGAGATTATCGGATATCTGCATTCAGGCGATACGGTGGAGATTGTCGAAAAATACGGTGACTGGTATAAGGTGAATTTCAACGGCAAAACCGGATATGCACATGGAAAGTACCTGAATGTCACGGATTCCGCAAATGACAGCAGCATGTTCAGTGAAGATGCTCTGAAGCTGTTTCTGGATCTGATGCAGGGCGGAATGTCATCCGAGGATGAGACGGAATCCAGTACAGCTTTGACTCCGGAAGGAAATATGACGCTGGTGGATGATATCGGTGAGGAAGAAGATAAATCCAGCCAGCAGTTCATTACGCTGGTGACAAAGGCGGGCAACACCTTCTATCTGATTATCGACCGCGATAAAGACGGCAACCAGAATGTGCATTTCCTGAACATGGTGGATGAGGCCGATCTGCTTGCACTGATGGATGAAGAGGAAGCCGCCAAGTATCAGGAGAAGGAGCCGGAAGTCACGGAACCTGCGGAAACCGAAAAGCCGCAGGAGACGGAGCCTGCACCGGAAGAGCAGAAAACAGAGAGCGAGCAGAAGAAAGCGTCTCCGCTTCCGATGATTATGCTGCTTCTGTTTGTGATTGGTGCAGCCGGTGTCGGCGGTTATCTCTATATCAAGATGAAGGGCGTAAAGCCTGCATCCAAGAAAAATCAACCGGACCCTGATGCGGATTATCACGATGAGGATGAAGACGCGCTCCAGCTGCCGGAGGATGACGGTGACGAGGACGAAGAAGTGGATGTAAACGAGGATTACGAAGCGGAATCGGATGATGAACCTGTCTAATTAAGACTGTGTTGACCTGAGGGGCGGCTGAGAAGCCGTCCCTTTTACATAGCTAAATGGTTTGTGAATGGAGTGTTTTGAGCAATGAAGCTATGGAAACTGTAGGTGATATCTGATAAAATAGAGAGAGAACAGTGATACAAATCGAAATTGTGCGCCCAGACAAGGGCGAGTAGTCTAGCAGGTGGAATGCCTGTCTGGTAAGGTCTAACCAACCGCCAGTAGCGAGTCTTGGGTGACTGCCAGTAATGGTAGTTGCTAAGCGTAGACAGCGAGAAAATAGAGAGTGTGATTGAGCCTCGAAATTTTGATATCTGGAAGGCTGACGTTTTAATTTCGACGGAAAGCAATACAAATCAATTCGCATTGGTGAGAAATGGTTTGCTTCTGCGGGGTCAAAGAGCACTTTATGTTTTACATTGTGACTATTCAGTCAACTGGGGAGAGCCTGTTGTTTCTTGTCATTGCAAGTATGGCAAACAACTGCAAAACGGGAGAATGCCAAAAGAACAACAGGCAGTCGGATAGCTTCATAGTACTGAAGAAGTTGGGTAATGCCAACGGAGGAAAGGGAGCTACATAATAATGGTCTTTCTGAGGACACATCAACCGTACTCAGGGACGGAGGTATTGATGGAAACGAAATTAGAAAGAATAGCAGAAATATCGGCAAATTCGCCGAGACCAGAGTTCACATCGTTGTATCATCTAATCAATAAAGAAATGCTTTTGCAATGTCACAAAGAATTAGACGGAAACAAAGCAGTCGGTGTTGATGAGATTACTAAGAAAGAATACGGGAGAAATCTGGGGCAAAACATAGATGACTTGGTAGAAAGACTGAAAAGAAAATCATACAAACCACAGCCATCAATTAGGGTATATATCCCGAAAAGCAATGGAAAACTTCGACCATTAGGAATTGCGTGCTATGAGGACAAAATAGTCCAATTAGCATTAAAGAAGATACTGGAAGCTATCTATGAACCGAGATTTCTGAACTGCATGTACGGATTCAGACCAAATCGAGGATGCCATAACGCAATAAAAGAACTGTATAAGAGCTTAAACAATACAAAGATATGTTATATTGTGGACGCTGACATCAAAGGCTTCTTCGACCACATGAAACATGAATGGATTATCAAGTTTCTCCATCTCTATATCAAAGACCCTAACATAATCGGTCTGGTTAAGAAGTACCTTAAAGTGGGAGTGTTAGATGATGGCGAACTGATGTTGAATGAAGAAGGTTCAGCACAGGGTAATATCATAAGTCCAATCCTTGCAAACATATATATGCATAATGTATTGACACTTTGGTATAAGTTTATTATTACCAAGGAATGCAAGGGTGATAACTTTTTGATTGTATATGCAGATGATTTTGTTGCAGGATTTCAATATAAATGGGAAGCAGAAAATTACTACAAGCTTCTTAAAGAACGAATGGAAAAGTTCGGTTTGCAATTAGAAGATAGTAAAAGTCGTCTCTTACAAAGCGGTGCTTATATTGCAAGGGCAAAGCAAAAGAGCGGTGAGTGTATCAGATTACAAACATTTGATTTTCTGGGATTCACGTTCTATTGTGGACGTTCACGCAAAGGCATGCCATATATAATGCCAAAGACAAGTTCTAAGAAATTCAGACAGAAAATTCGAGACATAAAAGTGTGGTTATACGCAAACAGAGACCAACCGCTAAAGAAACTAATGGGTATGCTAAATCTGAAACTAATAGGTCATTATAGGTACTATGGCATAAGTTTTAATGGCAGAATGATTTCAAACTACAAACAACAAGTGAGAGAACTTCTGTTTAAGGTGCTGAATAGACGAAGTGACAGAAAGAGTTATACAAGAGAAGGATTCATTGAAATGCTGAAATATTATCCATTGGCAATGCCAAAGATTTATGTCAGCTTGTTTTGAGACTGTAAATATTATTATGAAGAGCCGTATGCGGGAAAGCCGCACGTACGGTTCTGTGAGGGGCTTACATTGTGAGGTGTAAGTCTACTCGACTGTGGAG
>CDYK01017081.1_pt1 | contig 223057 bp, 319 predicted proteins | sample 554841 | NCBI WGS metagenome assembly CDYK01 (sample SAMEA3182102, study PRJEB8094) | gut metagenome | biome: human; feature: gut; material: Stool; isolation source: human stools | place: Canada | collected 2013-02-18
CCCCAAGAAGCCTATACATTAAGTATTTTATCCATCTCTTCTTGAGATACATATTCTGGAACTCTAGCCGCTAAGCAATGCTGTAGCCACTAGCGCTTCAAGTCCTAAGCCATTTTCAACACATTCTAATTGTTAGTACGTATTGCTTCCTTGTATTTCTATACATAGGCAATATATTCAGCTATTGCGATAGCTTCTTTATCGTTTATTTCGGGAAGACCTTCCTCGTCAAGTAGTATTCCATGATATAGAATATTTACTTTTCCTGCACCTTTATTAACATAAAGTTTATCTCCTACTCTTTTATATTTAACGAACTTACCGCTAACATAAAAGGGATCTAGGAAAGCTTTTCTACTTTCAATGTAATTCTCAGTGTACAAAGACTATATGTCTCCAAACTCTTTCGTATTACTAGTGTAGTCCCAATCCTCTGGGCCACAATAGGTTACAGCCTCTATAATGTCTACATTACAAGGTAATTCGACTGACCCATCCTAACAATTTATATCTAATAGTGCTCTATACAGTCTGGTGTTTTTATTTCCAATAAAATTGTATGCCACTAAACCGATTTCCTCTAAATCATCATTATCTCCCTCAATATCGTATAGCGTCTAAGCTAAACTTATAGCGTAATGAAAATTATTCTATCCCATATCATCCTCCTGTTACATACTACTAATCATTAGGCAGAGGCTAAGCTGCAACCTATCTATAATAGTATAATTTTTCCTTAGTTAGTTTTTCCTTAACTAGCTAATCAATAAAGCTAGTATTTACATCAGGCCCATTAAGTTCATCAGTATTACAGCAACTGTACTACTTTAGCTATCTTGGGTCTTTGAATACTGCAACTACGGAAACCTGCTACAAGAATGGTGCATTAAATAGAAAACAATCTAACATTCCGTTTGCATTTGGTGCGAAATCAATCCAAACGTAGGGTTTTTTCTAACTTCTTTTTCTATACTTTCTGTTATTAAATTCAGATAACGATGTTACTATCGTAAACTTATTTTGCCTATCAGTAGAACCTATATACTCAATAGCTTGCTTTCCGTACTATGAAATAACTTGTGGTATTTCGAAATGAGCTGTTATAGTATCATCCGCACTTCTCACTCCACATTTACATCTCTCAAGAGACTCACAGTCTACGTCGATGCAGTTAATCGCTATCAACAAGTCTTTGATAGGAAATATTCCTCTGAGAAAATACTAATGTAATATGGATAATCTACAGGCTACTATTTCATCCTATAGCTAGTCCATATTCATAGATAAATTCTAATGATAACCTCTTAGTCCAGATACAACATCATTACGAATTTGGGATGCAAGTTTCTCTATATACATTATTCTTCTGTTTTATCAGGATTAGTCATTATCCTATGTTTGCAAGTAAAGTTATAACATCTTATTCCTTTTAAATAAGTGACTTTAGATTTTAGAGTGGCAATTTCATTACATTTTGCAGATATGGCTTGGGATTTCTCTAACATAATTTTATCCATTTGCTCTCTCAATTCCGATATCTACTTTCTAAAATCGCCTTCAAGCTCATGGTAATCCTTTATGTACTTATCACACATCTTCTACAAATAATCATACTAGTCTTGTTTGAGGTCCGTTTTTTTCTACTCAACATCGACCATTGAAGATTCGGCCTCAGCTTCCACCTATTTCTTTTTGCTCTTAAAAGTGCAAATATAAGTAATAACTGCGCCTATACCACCACTGCCTATTACTGTTAAGGCCCATTCTAAAATTGACTGTTCCATACCTTAATTAAAAGAAAAGGCGGAACAGGGTAGTCCCGCCTTTAGTTTATTTAAGCACCTAATTCATCTTCTTCATCTTCGCTTACAGAAGATACAGTATCAACGTCTACTACTGTTCCGATAGTAGCTAATGCTGCTTCCCAAGCTGAAATCAAATCAGAATCATTCTTAACCCAGAACACATGAACAGTATGAGAAGTCATTCTCTGCCCAACTGCGTGAAGACCATCATTTGTAGCTGGTGCTTCATATTCTACAATATATTGATTGTAGATAGCGCCTACTATAGGAGTTTCCACCTGACGGATATGAGTCCATTGATAGTTTGCAGCGGTAGGTAATCTTAAATCTTTAATGATTTGAGAATATGTACCGAAGCTATTCTTACCTCTTTCATCCAACTTGATGTCTGTAGCAGCAGTTTTAGTTGGGTCTAATTCTGCAACTTTATCTGCATAATCATCATAAGCATCAAATGTGCTAATTTCGATTTTGCGGAATCTCTGATATTCAGTAGCTCCTTCTAGGATTAATTTACTACCAGATACAGATACGTTAATCAAATCTTTATCACATAGGAATACGTGATTTTTCTTAAGCATATCTGCTACGTTTTTAGCAATAGTAGCAGCTTCATCAGCTTCTTTTACAGTAAACTCAATCCAGAATGGCATACCTTTTTGAACCCAGGGAGTTGAATAAATGTAAGGTTCTGCGCCTTCAACACCCAAATAAATATCGAGTCTGCAATATGTTTTTGCTCCTCCTGCTTTTAAAGCAGCTAAAAGAGTAGTATCACCGAAATCAATAGTAGCTTTACAAGGCACTGCCTCATATCCAGCTCTCTTTCTAATAGCTTTTACGCATCCCTTAACGAATACAAAATCTCTTTTAATCTTTAGAGCATCAACTTCTTCTCCGTCGATGTTTGTTTTGCCACTCTTGAAAAGATAGGTATTATCAGTACCTTTCCCGTTCAATTTACTTGAATCTGGATCCAGATTCGAATTGATAATTGTCTAAGTTTGAAAATTTAAACCTGTTGCCATAATTAATTAAAGTTTAATTAGCCTTGTTGAGGGGCTGGTTGCTATTGCCCAGTTGGTCTAGCAATAGATTGAGTCATCTAAATATTGTTACCTAGTCTTGGGTCATTTACACGCTCCATTACTAAGTGTACCAACTCGTTTATAATCTCTTGGTTTACATAATCTGGGAACTCCATAATTTGAGAAGTATCTTCTGTTAAGTCTATTTGCTCTTGAGTTAAGCGAATAAACTGAGGACACTTAACATAATCAATCTGCACTTCTACTAATTGGAACAAGCTATCATCCTTACCATATCTAATTTCACAACGAACATTAGAAGTATTTCCAGCTCTCAATGCGATGGGTTTTTCAACTAGAGATACTTGAGTATCTTTTCCATTTACATTAAGCTTAAATGTTCTTTGGAAGTTAGAGTTTTGACTTTCAGGAGAAGTTCCTCCAGCAGTTCCTGCATCAATATCATTATCTTCCCACTCTCCTCCAGAAGCTGAAGTAACCTGATAAATGCCATTCATATCAGTACCAACTTCTTCTAATCCTGTTCCTGTTTCCACAGAAGTTCTAGGGTCGGTAGGTAATACCTACTATTGGTTAAGATTGTGGACATAATAGTACGGACGCATAGGCGAAGGTCTATTATAAATGTCTGTAATGATTTGACTCCAAGAATCGGCAGTTAATCTTGTTGCAGGGATTTCAATATATGAGCCTGCATCCCAGCAATCTTTTTGTTTAGCAACATAATAAATGCAAACACAATTCAACATATGTAAGTAGTCAATAGGCATATACACTTCATACGTAGCACCGTGTAGAGATTGAATTGAGCGATGGGCTTTACTTAAATAAGATGAAGCCTAACCAGTGTATCCTCCTTCTGGAGAATCCTAGTTACCAGTAACTGCTTTTGTGTTCTAAATAGCACTATCTTTCGCAGCTCCAGACGCTCTTCCTGCAAGTTCTACCTTGTGAGGAGTCAAGAAAGTCGTAGACTTCAAGACTCTCAAATCATCAGTAGTTTGCTAGTTAATATCGTACACGTTGTATACCTTATTAATATACTAGTTTATAGCTTTATTAAATAAATAGTTAAATTCATAAAGCTTAAGTGAAGGTGCTTGAATTTTACTAAGTTCTATTAGTGTAGCTTCAAAAACCTGTCTTGCGGTCATTTCGCATTATATTAAAATATTGATAATTAATCTTCAAACACGTCTTGATATGTGTCTTTTCTGATTAAGGCTAGGGTTTTACTATTTCTAGATAATTTCATCCATTCAATTACTGCATTATCAGTAGCACCTAATGCAACTTTACCATCTTCTCCATAAACGAAGAGTCCGTCTTTTTTAACGATAACTCCTTTTTCACGAGCTTCTATAAATAACATACGAAGTTGAATATCTCCACCAGTATAGCAGTTGATAATCTTTTCCGGAGTTTTCTCAGCTATAGATAATAGGTAATCTTCAACATCAGCATTTGGCTGATTTTTCATATCTCTACCTAAAACTTTAGCTACAAGTAATCTTCCTTCATATCCGCGTTCGTCATTCATAATATAATTAGAAGCTTCTACAATAAGTTTACGTCTAGTAACTCTACGTTGAGCTTCAAATCCAGGTCTATCTACATAAAGCTCAGCAGTACCGTATCTAGGTCTTTTTGACCTCGGGTCTACTGTTCCGTCGATTAGATAATCACCCTTCTCGTTTTTCGCAAATCTGTCAGGAGCGATTAAGTCACAATTTTTAATTGCCTCCCAAACAGCTCTATCATAGACATCATCTAGATTGAAAGTCTTACCATCTTCTATTACAAATAACTCAGTCTCTGGAATATATGCAGCTAGTCCTTTTGATTCATTTTCAATTTCTTCTGGGGTGAGAATAATATCTCCTTGGGAGTTTACTCTCTTTACACAATCTGCGTATCTACCACGAGCATCCTTTTGTGGTTGTATGTAATATTTTTGTCCGACTTTACCAAATACACTTCTTAATACAACGATGTTACTTTTTAAATCTCCATCTTGTACCTCATTAACCTTTTTTGCCATAATTCATATTCATATTTTAAAGAATTAGGTGGGGGAAGCACCTCGTTCCCCACCGTATCTATTTTATTTTTATTTATCTTACTTATTACTCTTTACAACGAAGAATAAATGAACGATATGGATTAAATACTGCAATACCAGCATATCCATGGATAGTCATCATACCTCCAGCAACAGGAGTTGAAACAACACCACTGTCACCACCTGAGCGACCACCTACACCAAGTACTTCGTTAAAGATGTAGTCTTTTCCTTTCAGAGAATACATAGCTACAGGAGGTTGAGTAGAAGTCTTACCAGTTGTAAGGTCAATACATAGAGCGTATGGTTCTAAGAACTCTCTACTTAATGTTCTATCAACTTTAAATGATACAACATTTCCACCCCATTCGTAAGCGTCAAATGTAGCACCTACTTTGATGTATTTTCCTTCTCCACCTCTAGACCACAAGTAAGCACCATCAGTCTTACGAGTAGATAGATAATCTCCAAGAACTCTCTGTACAATTCCCCACATTCTTTCGTTTACCATGAATACAAAGTGATTACCAGTAGGTTTCTCAGCCTTTTCTACCATAGTAGAGATAATTGTGTGGAATGTGTTAATAGTTACTCTATTAGCAGCATACTTAGAAGCAAATCTTTCGATTTGAGGAATCATACCGTCACCAATAGGAATTGGACGTCCAGTACCTCTATCAGAGATAGTAGCTTTACCGTCTACTCCGATGTTTCCTTTAGCTAATAGAATCATATTTTCACGAGCATATAAGAAGTTTTCAATTAAGTTCTTCTTCATAGGCTCAAGTTTGTAAATCTTTTCAGTTAAGCATCCTTGATTTTCGCCTTTACCAACCTTAATGAAAGTATCTTCCATTAATGCATATTTAGAAGAGTAGCTATCGTCAACACGAATAGTTGTCATATAGTTTCTCATCTTTTCAACGTTAGATTGATACTTAACGAAACCAGTATCATGCAATTCTGGCTTAGCATTACCAATGAAACGAGTTGTATCACCAATTTGACATCCATCCTTATCCAGGATTGATGAGTAGTCATCATCAATAAGTCTTACCATTACAGACCACATATTGTCTGCTTTTCTAGTAGGACGAGATACAACAAAACATTGCTATCCAGTTTTTTCAATTTTGAAAATTTCGTGTAATTGATAATAGTTTTCTGGGAAAATCATTTCAATTTCTGAGCCATCAGCTCCATCTTCAACAGGCACTGCTGCGAAGGGGATTCTCTTAATATAATTAGTTTCTACTTCCCATTCGAAATAAGTAGAATCAATATTCTGGAATCCAGTAGCTTTCTTGGTATCTCCGTAGAAAATATTTCTTAGAGCTTCTGTCAAGAAAGTTGCAGTAAGTTCCGGATAAAGACGAGATACAACGCCTAAACGGTGAGGTCTTTCTCCCAAGAATTTACTAAAATCTTCATAAGTTCTAGTGTCACCCATCGTTGGGCGATTAGTTACAAAACTCGCTACAAGCATAATTATTCTTTTTAAATGTTAATAAATCTTAATACCAATCTTCATCATCTATAAACACATCGTCTGTGGTTTTCTTTTGTGAAGCGGGTTTGTTGAACACCAATTTAGCTTTAGGTTTTCCTTGTAAATCTAATTTGGCTTGCTCATAACCTCTTCTATAGTTATCCTGAATCTATTTATTTAATTCTTCTACTATTTTATCCTCATTAAGAATCCAGAATGCAGCTTTAGTAAATAGGGCAGGGTCATTCATAGCTCTACCAAATGCACTTAATCCTTGGTCATCTATTTCTAGCATAAATGAGGATAAATCTTCTATATCGTCGTCAGATAGTTGCAGCGGTTGTCCAGCAAAGGAATCAAGTTCTTTAATCTGTCCTTTAATAGAGTCAGCAAATCTATTATAAGCAGCTTCCTCTCTTGCGGCTTTCTCGTTAGCTATCTGAGCCTCTTCATCTTCCTGAAGTCTTATGTACTCTTTGCGGAGTCCTTCTACTGTTTTCTTGAATAAACCTTCATTTTGTTTAGCTAATTCAAGTGCTTGATTAATTTCCTCATCAGAAATATCCGACCCGACTTTATGTAATAAATCCAATGCATAAACTTCGTCGTCAGAAAGATCGTCGACTTTATATCGTTTAGTTGGTTCTGTTTCTGGCAATAGAGATTGAATATACTCGTCAGGAGTCATTCCACTCTCTCTAATTGTATTAATAAGCTACAATTCGGAGTCGTCAAAGTCCTACTGTTCTACTTCTTGGTCAATCAAGATATTAATCTATTCTTCTCTGCTTAGAGAGTCCCAAGCTCTTTCTACAATAGCACCAGTTTCGTCTTCGAATTTAATTTTTCCTGGGTCAGTAATACCTTTAAGACGTAGTACTTCAGTTGTTAAATCTTCATCTGGCTATGCAGAAGGCTTTTGCTAGCCTGCAGGCTAATCACCTTCATTACCTTCTGGTTTTTGCTGTCCAAGGTCAATGTCCCCAAACTCGTCGTCTTCAAAAATTACATCATCAAAATTTTCCATATTCATATTCATTTTTTAATTAATCATACAATATATAAGCATTGATTAGTTATACAGCAATTAAAACCTAACTAATTGTTAAATTTTAATAATAAAAAATTATAGTTTCATAATAAATACCAAAGAATAAGAACGTGGTTCTATTTTCAAGGGTTTATTAGGCCATTCAGAATCTGACAAGGTCTACTCTTCGCTAGTAGCAGAAGATAATGAAGTCCCTTCATCTGTCCCCAAAGATATAGAATGGGTATGGCTTCCACCCGTAGCAGTACCTCCCTACGTCTTTATATTAGATACTCCATCTACTGTCCCAGTTTCAGTAGTGATACCTTCTCCGGTTACGGAAGTAACAAAAGTCTTAGAAACTGATTCTATACCCCAGTTATAATCAGAATATTCCAAAGATACAGATAGATCTCCAGAACTTCCCGTAGTTCCAGATAAATCCCCACTTAAGCTGTGAGTATGGGCTTTATGAGGATGACTATGTTTTGGTAAGTAATCCTATGAAAGAATTAATTCATTATTTTCGTCAAGTATGGAGTCATTGTCTCCGACTTCATCTGCTGAGGCAACTGCTTTAATAAATTTTCCCACTAAATTGGGAGTTCCGTTAGTTCCGTCACATATTGCCCATCCGTAAGGAATTTCTGTCCCACTCCACATTAAAATAACTCCAGAAGGAATGAGAAGAGAAGAGTTAGACATTACCCTTAATTTTCTCACTCCTGCTTCACTATATACGTTAACCTATGTAGTCTCATCTGAAGCTAACAAACTTCTAATAATTTCGTCAGGAGTCTGAATCTCTCCAGTCATTGTAGACTAAAATTGGCAATTTTTAAATGTTAAAGAGGAATCCTAGAATAGAGAGGCATTATTTACTACATAATTGAATGTGCAGTTATCCAACATAGAATTAAAAGTAGTATTTGATACATCTTCTTTAAATGTGCATTCCTATATAACCCCACTACAGACAACCTAATCAAAACTTCCAAACATAGTATTATTATTGAAAGTACTATTAATAAATAGAGGATGCCTCTAATCGTAGAAACTATTACCATAACAAGGTGTTTCTAGTATAGCATAGTTAGGTAAATCCTCTAAGGTCAATACTGTTCCATTATGATTAATTTCTACTCTTATATTAGACAAGTTAATAGTATTATTATAGAAAACATTAGAATTAGTATTGTCAGACCCTCCGAAAGTATAATTCCAAATCCCATCACGTAGGAACTTTAGGTGTTTAAAGTTATAATTACAAGAATTACCATACTTATCTGTCATTTTTGTTATTAACCCCAGCGCCTGTACGTTGGTTCCATCAATAGTGTAAGTTTTATCATAAGAAATGTCGTAACTAATAATATAATCTGTGTCTTCCTCCAAAATGCATTTATCCTAATAGTATTCATAATTGTTCTTTGCAGTTACTATGAGCGGATGGACATTAGAGGGATTTGATTCTGTTGCATCTTCTGGAAGAATTTCAGGCTCTGCTAACTCCCAGAAATTTCTGAAATTATAAAGTCTATACTATACGTTAGCATCCATCTTAGCGCTTTGTACTAGACTCCTAAAATCCTCAACGGATATATTGATATAGTTTGATGGTAAAGAAGCATCTTCTCTTACTATAATCTTATCTACTTCTAAGACAGACTTATTATCCTAGTTATATAATCTATATCCAGTATTAGATGTGGCTCCGTAGGAATATAAAGATGTAGAATTCATAACTAAATCACCGTTTACCTATATCTTACCATCCTATAAAGCCAAATAAGACGTATTGCCAACCTATAAATCTAAAGAATTAACAGCACGAATAATACTCTCAAACAATTCTATCTCTCCTACAGTGAGTTTCGTAAATTTATCTGTAGAGTCATTATTTGACTATATCTTAAATTCGGAAATAGTTCCGTCTTTTATTAAAAATAACTGTCCTAAATCCTTAATAAATACTAGACCAGTTGTAATGTTAGCATTTTTTGCGTCCTCTAAAGTGTTATAATTAAAGCCTATGTTTATTAGAGCCTGATCCTTCTATTCAGAAGTTAACATCTGTTTTTCTAGAAAAGAAATATATTGTTCTCCAGAGCTATTTAATGGTATTTTAGTTCCATCTATAGAAATCCATACTTCGTTGCCTTCTTCAGTAGGTATTAAGTATATTCCATTATCTGAAATATCATCGGAACTAGATGCAGTTTTTAATATATTAGTGCTAGAAGAGGCAATTTTACCATTCTTTATAATATCAATAAACTTGCCACCCCACTAAACTTTTAAATCTCCTTTTGTTTTTATAATAAAATTAGAATCGGTAGAACCAATAGTATTATAGGTTTTACCGAACATATTGGTTTTACCTTCTCCCATATTATTTTATAGTCAGTACTTGTCTTCTGTTTCTATTAGAATAACTTATGTGAATCCAATCTAAGTTATGTTCATCTATTAACTAATCGAATGGTAATTTCAATTTTTGAGCTAAATCAAATAACTTTTTATTTTCCGATTTAGTATCTAAAACTGTACGTATATCTGCAGCCTATCCAGTCATGTGTTGGCTAGTACTAGCTCCTCCTACAGCCCTATTCAGAGCTGGGCATCTATAACCACTAGTAACAATAATTGGCTTGCCATATGCCTCTCTAAGAGGGTCTAAAACATTTTCAATAAGAGCTATCAAATTTTGCTCTTCCTCTTTAGAAGGAACATTCTTGATTCCCTTCTACTAAGCAGTAGTGCTTTTCGTTAATTCTTCAATAGTAAAAAATTTCATAAGATTATATGTTTATGTGTTCACAGTAATATATAATCATAATTACAGATTTACCAAAACAAAAATAGGAGAACTTCCCAATCTCGGAAAATTCTCCTATTAATTATATAGAGTTATTTTATCCAGTTTTTAAGCTGAGCCTTAAATAACTTTTTTGCCAACTAACCACTTAGATAAGCAGCTTTCTCGGAATATGGGTCAATACCAAACTCTTTACATATATGCATTTCAACATGATTCTTTTCATGGTTATAAGTATCTATAAATTCCTCAGCGGAATCAGGTCTATTTATAACTATGATGCTTTTGTGTTCTTCTTGGTTAGTAAACGTAAAACCTGAATTTTCGTAATCCTCTATCCTAGAAGCTGCTCTATGTAAAACATCGTCTGGACATCCCAAATCCTTTAATCTACTTAAAATGTATTGAACATTGGGATTTTCCACAATTATGCAAACTTCTATATCCCAATCGTATCTCTCAAACAATACTCTGTAATGTGTCATATCACATCCTCCCAGTCTACCATAGTTCCGTTAGCTACCATAGTAGCATACCATCTCCTCATAGTAGTACCATCTCCAGCGTCTTCATCGTCTATGGTATCTTTAATGTAAAGAGCAAAATGCCTTTCATCTGTTATACTACTTCCGTAGTAATCAGCCTTACACATATTGCCAACAAATACATAATCATATCCAACATTATTTTCTAATTTAATGTTGTTCTAAGTTAATACCTTATCAATGTATTCTTTGGATACTGGCTCTAGGGATTTCCCTCCCTTTTTCATAAAAGAAATAGCGTATGAACACAAAGCCTTATTGAAATGCCAACCATAGTTTTGTAAGTACTTACGCATATACTTTGGCATATCGTCATACATATCCAAAGCTGCTCTCATATCAATAGTATCTTGGGTAGTCCTCGTCGTCGTAATCAGAATCTCTCATTCCACCACGTCTACGTTTTCCGTATCTTTCCATGTAATGCTCACCAGATTTACTTTCTAGTTCTGATAAACAATGCATCAATTTCTTTCCGTGTTTAACAATTTGTTCAGCACAATCAGAAAGATGTTCAAATTTTGACTCCTAAATTTCAATTATTGTTGCCATGTTTTTCCTATTTTAAAGATGTGTTAATAAATTCTTTGAACATTTCTTTAAGAGAATTAATTTCTTCCCTCAAAGCCTTATTCTCTTGCTCTTGTCTCTGTTTCTCAATTATTTCTGGATTTAATTGCTATAGAATTTCGTCACATCCTTTAATAATACTCTAATGTGTTTCAATACTATTAATTATATCCAGGCTTCTTTGCTTCATCGAAGAAACTTCACTATTCATTGCTTCTTTGTTGCAGGAAACCACAATATTATTTCCGAAATCCGCAATGTCTCCCATTGCAGGTAATTTCTGGAAATTAGCAGATGTGCCGTTTATATCAGCCGTAATATCTACTATCATTTCCTGATTATACATTCCTGGGTTTCCATACTTAGGAACTGGTACGGATACGTTAGTAACCTTACCAATTTCTAAAGTAGGGACAGAATCTTTATGCAAGATAAATAGCTAATTACTATTCCTTAAATTCTAAAATGCCATTATGCAATTCCTGTTAATAATTGTAATGTATTAGTAGTATGCTCAAACCAGCATAGGTAAATTCCTGTTCCAGATATTTGAGCAACTGTTATATCTGCTCCGTTAAATCCAGTTAATCTCTAAGGATTGCCTCCACTAGAGGTGAAGACAACTGGTAGAGTAGTTGTAGTACCTGTAGGTATAGCCTAGTTAAGTCTTACGATTAGTAATCCTCTAAATGGTGTACCAATATTACGATGATTGTTAAAATCAAACTACACTTCTGTAGTTGTAACATTTACAGATAAACTACTAATAGCTGGTATTCCTCCTCTATTGACATTAATATAAGTAGGTAATAACATAGTTACCTCCTTTCTTAACCCCAAAGAGAGTTATTACATCCACAGCCATTCCATCCTGCGTAAGTTCCTAAAGCGTATCCATTGAATACAGCCTAAGTAGGTACAGCAGTAGCACAGCTATATGGTAATGTTACAGTTTCAGGAAGTTTACACTTAATTCCGTTAACATCACTTTGTAGAGCATTAACAGCAGCAACAATAGGAGAAGTAGCTTGACCTATCATTTGTCCAAATGCGGCAGTCTACTGGGCATTATTAATAACAACAGCCTATTGACTATTCTTTTCACGTAAAGCATCAATCTTATCTAATAGAGCCTGATTCTACATAGCATCAAGCTTAGCTATAATTTGATTAGTATTTGCAGTACCTGTGTCTCTAATAGTATTTTGAAGAGCGCAAGTCTGAGTTTGAGTTGCATAAGCAGAATCGCAGAATCCTCTTTCTACTGCACGTCCTACTGAATCTACACTATTAGTAATCTGATAAGTCTGTCTTTCATTTGCTAGTTGATTTTGGTAGCCCTGTTCGATAATAGCTTTTTGTGTGTTGCAGCAGCAGTTGTTGATTGCTTGGATAACATCGCAATTACCTCTTTCTACGGCATTGATAACTCTTTCAGAAGTGTATCCTACTTGTCCACCTACAGTAGTAATTGCATTTTGGATATTGCAGCAGCAGTCTTTCAATACTCCAAAGTCGCAATTTAAGTTAGTAGCAAGTTGACCAAGAGCAGCGGAATTACCTTTGATTGCATCCATTAACAACTGAGTATTCTAGTTAGTGTTCATCTACTCACGTAGACCAGCTAACTATCCTTGAATTTCAGCAGACTGTAATTTTTGACAGTTGTCTCCGTCTCCCCATTCACCTCTGTTCATCCAACGCATCATCCACATCCAAACTAAGTACATAAACGGGTTGTTCCACATTCCGTTTCCGAATCCTCCCATACCACCGTTCATCATAGCCATCCAAGGCAGCATCTAGTTAGTACTATTTTCCTAACCATCAGGTACGATATAAGTTCTTGTATCACTCATAGTTTACGATTTAAATGTTAATAATTAATGTTTATCTGTTCTAGAACTACACTATAATATACATTTCTAAGAGTGATATTGAACAATGCTAAAAACAAAATCGGGAATCTTAAACAGCTACATTATGTTGTCATAATATAAACTATTCAAGACTCCCGATTTCTAACTCGTTGCTGAGTTAATTCTTGCTAGCTAGAAATATATCTAGGTCAGCTTTATTCCAAGAAAGTTTAATTTAACTTCTATTTTATGAAGCTAATTAAGTTATCTTCTCCGTAAGTTTTAAGTCTGTAGTTTAAGGCAGTGTGAGACATTCCTATCCTTATTGCCCAAAATCTAATGCTTCCTAATTCTCCATCTATAGATATAAGTTTAGTTCTAACATTATTTAAACTCTTTTTTCTTTTAGTCTCTTCCGAATTTTTTCTTCCTGTTAGTTTTTCACTTATCCTTTTCTTTCTCTCTGGATGGTCTATGTATCCCTACTTCAAAGACTTGCTCATCTTGTCTAGACTCTCCTTAGTAAGGGATGTATAACCTCCCTCCTAAATATTATATCCATTATTTATAGAGTCATACTTCTTTATTAAATCTCGCTCTATTTTATTAGCAGCTTCTTTATTAAGATTCTCATAAAGAATTTCGTGAGTAAAATTTTCCCCAGCCATATTTCTATATAGCTCTATGGAATTTAGTACTACTAAAGTAGTTTTTACCTCCATTTTTCCATCGTTCTATTATATTTGAACTCTATCCCACATATTTTTTACCGTTTATTTTATTGGTATGTACATATACTGAATAGTTTAGATTATTTTTACTCATTTGCTTGATAAGAATATATCCAAATCGGACTTCTGCCAACTCAATTCTTTAAAACCTTCCTATTTGATTCCTTTCGGAATGAATCCATCTTTAACATAGTTGTCAAACGTAGCTCTACTAACACCAATATAATCACAAGCCTAAATTTTACTCATTCTCTAATCTGGATTAGCGATATTTGACAATACAGAAATAATCTTACTCTGCTGTTCCATTGTAATATTACAATTATCAGCGTCGATATCATCTATGAATTTCTGTAGCAAAGTTCTTATTATAGATTTCAACATTTGCCTTTTATTTTTAAATAAACGAAGTATAACAGACTAACTCCGGCTATAATCAGATATACTCTTAACATCTGCAAGTCGGACAGCGGTATTCCAACAAATGTATCGTATAAAGCTAATATGTTTACTATAGTAAGGTAATGTAAAGGAACTCTATGCCATTTACAATAGTTGAAAACATATGACATGATATACAACTGTAATAAGAATAATACAGAAAATCCTCCAAAGAAATTCAGAGAATAACATTCAATGTCGTAGTAATGCAGTATAGTAAAAACTGTTTCGTTTATCGACAACAAGAATGGAATAATCTTTAGAATCAATAAGAGAAGTTTATACAGTCTCTTATTTACACTTACCGCGTTTCTTAATCTTCCCTCCATTTTTTATTCCGCCTCTGGTACTAGATACTTTTCTTCTTCCCATATCTATTATTTTTTACATTTTCCACCTTTCTTTAGTCCAGCTTTTGGGACATTTGGTTTCTTTCTTCCCATATCAAGATGCTTGATTAAAGTGTTGTAGAACTGAATCAATAACTGAATCCATATAAGGAACAAATTCAGCTCTCTTAACTTCTGATACACTGTAGGAGACAGAAATCATCCCATTATTATCAAATGGTTTAGAATAGGTGCAATCTCCAATACTTTCTACTAGCTCTCCTGGTTTAGATACAGCAAAGCTGATAGTTAAAGAACCACTAACATCTTTGTTAGCAGTCCCAGTCATTTCCCATCCCTTTTCGTTGGTATCAGAAATTTGATAGGTTTCATTTTGTTTTACAATTTCCATAAATTATTATTTTACAAATAAGTCAAATACAATTTCCATTAAGTCTGCAGCTTTAACAGAATTTCCGTTAATTTCTACATCATTTCCGGAATTAACATCTAGAATATCTGAATACTCTTCCATGGTGATTACATCATCTGGTGTATCTTTAACTTCCTCTAAGCCCTTCTGAATAAGATATTCTTGGTATTCAGAATTAGTTTTATCGTTGAGTTCATTGAATCTTGCTTCTTCTTCCAGAGTCCTTTCGGATTTATTAGCTAATTCTCTAAGTTCATCAGATATAATCTGATTTGTAAATTCTTGAGTATCATCATCGAATTGCTTCTTAATTTTATTATAAGCCATTCTGATACGCATAATCTTTACTTTTAACTCTTTTGGGAGTTCTTTGTCACCATCTTTAAGAATAATCTTGGTGATTACATTTTGTTTTGTCAATACATCATTTAACGTCATAAATCATTAATTTTTGGTTTATACTAAACTAAATAAATATAAACTATTTTAAAAGTTAAAATTTATTAATTATTCTAGAGTATTAGTTATGTATGTAAAAGACACTTTATTTGGTAACTAATCTGCTTGGTAAGAATAAACATATAACGTTGTTCCAGAAACATAAAAAGTGGCCTATCTAAGGGCTGACCCACCACCTTTAGAAGCAGACTATCCAGTTATATAAACAGCTGATGGGAGATTAGTTAAAAGGGTAGTTGTTCCCGTAGACCCGTTCCCACCTGAAGACATATTTATAGATACACATACCACCTAACCATATCTAATTACATAAATATATCCGTTTATACCAAAAGCGCTAAAATAATGACCACTATTCACAACTTTATAACTGTTGGCTGCATTAGGAATTCCATTATTAATATATATAGGAGTCGATGAAGATCCTATAGTATTAGTATAGTCGTCAATAGAGTTAGTACCGCTATAATAAGCTAGTTTGCCAGATGCTCCAGAGTTAACTGTAGCATTTAAGTAATATGTCATAGCAGTAACAGTTCCATTAGTTACATATACTCCTCTATTTGAGGCACCAGCATTACCCTTGGCGAAGTCTGCTAATGATTTGTAGGAGCCTCCAGCTAACAATACATAGCTATTACTATTTACTGAATTATGATAAAAACCAGCACCTGCTCTAATATATCCAGAAGACCATGAGTTTCCAGTAACATGTGATTTATAAGTACCATTATTCGGAGAAGTAGCTCCTACAGTAATTCCCCCATTAGTAACTAAATATCCATCTGTTCTTATCTATCCAGTATTTTGATAAACCGACTTGCTTCCATAGGTTCTTATCCATGTACTATCAGTCATATACCAGCCTCCACCATATGTCTAGCTATACCATCCTGTACTTCCAGTACTTCTGAACCAGTTTGAAGTATAGCAAGTATTAAAGGTAGGCTAAGTCGACGTACTAGAAGCTGTCGATACAGCTATATTAGCCCAATATCTAGTTCCTGTCCAGAATCCACTATTATTAGTTAGATGGCTAGTATGAGTCGGTATATTTACTGTAACAGCAGCACTACCATTATATGTTTTTGCGGCAAACGCTCCTGCAGCAAATGTTAAAGTGTTTGCAACTTTAGCAGCAGTATTTACAATAGTTATTCCAGTCATAGAAACATAACTATCAGAAGGAAGAGACTGTGCTGTAGTAGTATTACCAGTATAAAATGTTCCTAGAGTAGTAGCCTCAGTACCAATTCTCCATGTCTTAGCTAAAACTCTGTAATTATAAACACTATACTAGCTACTTGGGTTACACCATAACTGACATAGACCACTACTATTATTGTAATATAATCTAAACCTATCTGTAGGAATATTTCCGACTACTTCAGCCAAGTAAGCACTTATATTTTTAGCAGTCCCAGTTCCATTCTATCTTAACCTAAAAGATATTATTCCCCACTACTAATTATAGGCTGAATGTACAAGAAGATTAATATCAACATCATTATACTAATTATTTAATGTTATATCCCATACCTTTCTCCAGTAAGAGGAAAGTCCGGCCGTACCACTAGTAACATATCCATCTTTTAGTATATAATTTAGATGCCATCCATCTAGCATATCAGCATTTAGGTTAGAAACAACAGTAGTAGAAGATACTGTGAAGGGAGATGTTCCAGTCGCTACTGTAAATTTCTACTATGTACTAAAAGTTTTAATTCCACTAACTGTCTAGTTTGTAGCAAGAGTTACATATCTACCATCTAGAGTAGAAGAATAGTTATTATTATCTAGTATAGTAACCCAATTACTCCAAGCCTATGAAGCCACATCTCTTTTACTTCTGTAGTACAAATGTCCAGGATTACTATCCATAGTCCACTAAAACAAAAGTTCTCCATAACCCTGCCCACCAATATTTAAAACATTACCGAAGTTTACTGGATAACCATTATTATAAACTTCGTACAACCTAAGCCCCCTCTATCCAACAGTAGTTCCAGATATAGCTGTTCTATTTCCTAGGTTATTTAATACGTTAGAAGTAGTAGCAAAGGGAACTGTTAAGTTATTAGTAGTACCATTTTTAGTCCAGGTTACATAGTTTCCATTAGTTCCAAGAGATGTTACGAAATTAGCTGGATTTACATAAGAAGTATAATTCAACTCGTCTAGTATTCTAACCCACTTTCCATTTGCCAAGGCTCCAGCAGCTACTCTTTTATAATATAAGCTGTTAGCATTAAATGGGACAGCTAAATCAGTATAATATCCAGAGCTATTTGCATGATTAAATCGTAGAATATGCCACCAAGCAGTTGTGGGAGTATTATTGGCTTTAACAGCAGTTCCAGCAGTTCCATTTATGTTGAAATAGTTTAATCCATTCCATCCATAATCCATTCTACTATTAGATGCCAAATACTATGCAGTTGTAGCTGTAGCAGCATTACCAGTAATTGAGATTCCCCAAGTACCACTTGCACCTCCACCAGTTTTAGTCACAGTATAATTAGTATAATTTCTGTGAGTTAATACTCTAGTCCAAGCGGAAGTATAACCACTCCCGTTGCTTGTATAGAATAACATTTCGTTAACAGCAGGATTACTTACTCCTGAGTTATTATATGGAGTTATATATAACTACGTCTTGTTTGTATCACTAGCTCCCCACTAGAATATAGCTGTTCCTGCCAATGGAATATTTACACCAGTATCTGTAGATACATATCCATTATTAGCGTAAGCCCAAGAACCTCGTTCAGCAAATGCTACAAATGCCTTATTAACAAATGTAGAAGAATATGTATCAGCTGTATAAGCTGTTCCAGAAGAGCCATGATTAGCAGTTTTATTACCTCCTACATATCTTCCATCAATAGAGCCAAACTAGTAGGTAGTAGTAATAGTTACATTCTAACTACCATTAACAGAAGCACTACCAGTAACTGCACCAGATAGACTAATAGTTCGTGCAGTACCCCAATAAGCTGTTACTATATTAGTAGTTCCATCAAATGATGTTCCATTGATGGTTCTTGCAGTCTATAGTTTGGTTGCTGTTGCCGCATTGCCTGTAATAGAAACTCCAAGAGTCGTACTACAGGCTGTTGGTGTACCTGCATTTAGGTATATAGGAAGAGTCGCAGAACCTTTTGTAGCCGTTCCAATCTTTAAAACTATTCCAGTATAGTTAGCACTATCTACAATAGTTTTCCATGATTTTGTATTCAAAGTTGAGTCTGTACTATTTCTCCAATACAAACTTCCAGAATACGTAGAGTAGAACTGCATATATCTTGTGCTTCCACTTCCAGCATTAAACTATACTAGGTGTCCAGAAGCTCCTGTATACTTTACATTCCAGCTACCACATAAATTATTATTATTTGCTAATTCGGTAGTTGTAGGAACAGAACTTGCTATGGACTAATCTCCTCTAGCTCTAAAGAATGAAGTTTCATGTAACCCGTCTAATAAGTCTGAATTAAGGTTAGTAACCACAGTTGTGCTAGTTACCTTTAATGGAGAGGTACCTGTAGCAATAGTAGATATTAACTGAGTTCCTGTTATAGCAGCTTTTACTATTAGAGGTCCAGTCATAGTATCTCCAGTTACATTCACATATCTCTCATCGGATTCAGTTTTAGTATAGTAATTCTCAGCTAGTGCGACTGATTTACCATCTAATTTTAAAACCCCTTTACTTATAAACAGACCTACCGTTCCACCCCAAGGACTAGTTGCTGTAGGATACGGAAGTATGCAGATAGAGCCATTTCCATCTCCTCCAGTATTATGCTGTCCTATAGAAGGGTCGTAGGTATTCCTAGATGCACCATTTTTATACCATTTCAGTATAGTAGTATAGTTACTAGTATCATTCTAGTTCTATATAATACTAGCATTACTAACAAATCTAACACTAGTAGAAAAAGTCTTTGCTCCTGTAATACTTTGAGTAGTGTCAAGAGTTACAAACTTATTATCTAAAATTGAATAAAACTAAGTCTTACTCACTCTTCTAATAAAGGTATCAGAAGTATTTCTTACATATACGGAACCAATATCTGTTAACGCTTCATCAGAAATAGCTGAGTTAAAATAAGTAGCGTAAATATGCTAGCTGGCATTTCGTTGAACTAGGGTGCTGGCTTTGCTTGAAGCAGAGTACTCTAAGTCTCCTCCGTTGCTAAGAAGGACTTGTGTAGCGCTTCCTTGATATGTGGTTCCTATAAGTTTTGCATATCCATCTTTAACTTTTATCATATTATCCTCTTAAATTTAAATGTATAAGTGTAAGCAGCGCCTATGCCAGCACTTGCACCTATCTATAATTTTAAAACTCCAGAACTTTGCATAACAGTTCTTAAGTAAATTGTTTTTCCATAAGCATGACCAGAACGGTGAAGGATAATTTCATCGGTGTCTGTATCATTAGTACCATCTCTATACCAACTCATTACACCAGAATTATAGCAATGCCACATAGCTCCTGTATTATCGTTAGCACTAACTTGTACCTATACTATATAAGTTCCATTAGCAGGAAGGTTAGTAGATGTTATTCCCGTATCCATCCATGCTTGTGTAACATTTAACGATTTAGTAATGGTTGTGAGATTGTTAGATAATTCTTCTGTTTTTAACATAAAGTCGGATACAGCTTTATGTCCTCCTCCACCCAACAATACATAAGAGTCAGAAGAATTAGTCTTTTTATAACCTGCTGCTGTAACATTAACTGTGAATGTCTTAGCCCCAGTTATAGTTTGTGCAGTATTTAATGTAACGTAATTAGCTAATGATTGATGTTCTGTAAGAACTGGTTTTCCACCTGAGTACAATTTATTAGCCCATAGACTACCTGTACTAGGCTGAGCATATATTGTTGTAGTTACATAAACTTGCTAAGTAACACTAGCACCTAAATCAGCAGTGGTACTTGTGTTAGTATAACCTAAAGCAAGAGGTCTATAATTTGAGGTAGTGGTAGCAGACTACAATACTTTCTAATCAGTATTCATGTCTGTATACCATCTAACCCAAGTTTTCCAAGCAGAAGAATCATGGTACCTAAACCATATCAGACCATTAGAAGTAATTAACTTCTAATAACGATAACCACTAGCATTTCGACCAACATATAATTCATATGCATCTACTCCACTAGGTTTGTTCGTTGTGGTATTACCACCGCCAGCATAGTACCATCTCCCTTCGTCTAAGTAATCATCTAGATCTTGATTAGTTAATTGGGTATAAATGAATGCCGCAGCCGCAGGTATGGACCAGGTGCCATCTTCCCTTAAAAATCTAACATTTGTTGCAGTATATGAAGGGACAGGCACCAATCCGTTATAACCTCCACTTCCACTAGAAGTATGTTTTTTAAATACTGAGTAAGTAGTATCTGTCCCTTTAAACTTTATCCCTCTAGTAAAGATATTTAAGCCCTTTAAGTCAAAGGTTATATCATTATTATTGGGAGCAGTCGTTAAAGCTGCTGCCGTAGTAGGATTGTATGCTATCTTCATAGATTATGCTGTTTCGTATTTTTTAGTACTGATATTATACCAGCTTATTCCAAAACTAATATCTTGTATATCGTCCCCGTTAGAGTCTGCTTTTAAATAAACATCTCCAGATGGTACGAAGTTTAACGTCTTGTCTCCGATTGATACACCTCCAATAGTAATAGGTCTCCATGAATCCTTTGTAGCTGGGTCGTAACCTAAAGCGTTAATAATATTCTGTTTAGTTAAATAAATGCTTCCAGCGCTAGTAACAGAAATCGTTTTATTCTTAGAGTCTTTGTCTACAATTACTCCTCCTATAGTAGTAGTAGTTGCGGCTACTAGAGATATTGTTCTAGCTGCACTACCATTATAAGTAACTCCAGTAGTTCCAAAAGTTAAGCCTACACCAAGTGACAATGCATTACTAACCTTCTTAGCTTCTCCTACTACTAAAGTAGATTGTGCAGCCCAAGTAGGAGCAGCACTACCATTACTAAGTAGTACCTAACCCTAAGTACCACCAGTTGTTGGAGCATAAATAGTAAATGTATTAGTACTATTACTATAAACATATATAGAAGTACCGTTGACAGTGTGTTTAACCTATCCGTTAATATTTGCTTCTACAGCTGTCCAATAAGCTGCAGTGTTTAATCCGCTTCCTGTTCCGTCTTGTATACATATTAGTAAGTCGCCAGCTGAACACGTCTATCCAGCATAAGTTCCCTGAGAAGTCACTCTATAGGTATCCCCAACCTCACATTTAGTAGGGAATCCCTAAACCTCTACTCCAGCAACAGTATGTGTTGTATAGCTTCCATTACTATAAGTAATAGTACCCTTATACCGCATTGCATCGTTAGCAGCAAAGCTAGCATTAATTATCTAATGAACCTACTAAGTAGTAAATAGGGTTGTTGTGTTATTTACAGAGGTATTTTCAGCCATTGGTAAGTCTGTAGTTGTTATCTCAGCCCAGGTAGCATTTCCTCTAAATATTTCAGTGGATTTACCGCTAGAAATAGGAACTAAACCTCTTACTGTAGGAGTAAATGTGGGAGTAAAATCCTTTCCATGAGATATAATGTGACCGTCTTTAGAAAAGAATAGCTTTACGTATTCCCCAGAAGCAGATTCCGGCAAAGTAAGATTGCCTGATATTTCAGCATAGGTATTAGCAAAATTTAATAGTGCCATGTTATAAATGATTCCATTTTAGTATAATTTTATTATCTTCATCTATTCCAAAATCATTCCCCAGAAGCAGATTCCGGTCTTCTGACCCGTTATACTAAAGATAACCTTCTTGGTCCACTATTACCGTCACATTACTAGTAGGAGCGACTTCTACTATGTGTCCTCGATTATCGTATTTTACCTTTACTGAAGAAAGAGATTCATTTGCAGTTATGGAGTTAGAGTGAGTAAGAATTATATTCTTTTCTTGCTTAAATGCCTATAGTCCAGACCCAGCAGGTGTAATAATCTACTCAATCTTCCTCTCTAGCATATTATCAAGAGTAATTACTTCTTCACCATCTTTAACTAAAACAGCTTCAGCAGTAGTCTAAGGAACGAATATCTAACCATGTTGCTTAAGTTGTTTAATAGTTAATTCCATGATTATCCTCCTATTACTTGGTCTGTGCTATCTGTATTGACCATACTGTCATATAAATCTGGTGGAATAGTATAATTAACTACTACCTTAGAAGTACCATTTGATGTAGTAACATCTTTAGCAGTGATAGTGTTTGTTAACTAGCCATTAATAGTATTAATAGTCTAATTAAAGATTTCTTTAGTTACATAACCAGATAAATCTACATCTGTTTGGACTTCTCCAATTTTTTCCCAAATATATTTCGCTTGCGTATTTTCATACACACAAATATATTCGATAAAAATATTTCCTGCAGCACCGGATGGTGCAGGAACTAAATATATAGAATTTAAACAGTCTTTTGACGCTGTTGGTAGCTAAGTAACTATCTTGTATAGTTCTATGCTATTAGTAGTACTAATAACTCCTTCTGGAGAAATAGTAATACCTACACCAGCAGTAAGCTTGTCCTGTTTACCCTCTAAGGCTGTATTAATTTGTTGAACTGTATTCTTCAACATAGCAATATCTCCAGCATTAGTTCCTACAACTCCCATTGTAGTTCTTAATACCTTGTCAAGAGTTGTTATTCCTAATGATGAAAGTCCTGGAATATTAGAGGTGTTTACTACTACTGCCTCCGCTAAGGTAATAGGGACAAATTCAGTTTTTGATTGAAATAATCTTTTTATTTGTGTTGTACTCATAATTTAAATAAATTATTAGGTATTTGGTAGTCTACATAAGATTTTAGTGTAGAATCTACAAAATCTAAGTTGGCTATCATATTCTGAACTTCCTTTCTAGTAATAAAATTGTTGTTATTGTTTTCCACAATTTGACCTACAATTCTATCTATTTCTTCTTTACTATAAACTCCTAGATTAGTTCTAGCTAGCGTCTTCTCAGATTCTGTTTTAAACTCGCCTAAATAATTTTCTTTACATAAATGAGTTTTATATTTTGGTTTTGGACATTCTCTAATAAGCTAATTATCACATCCGAATCCTATATCTACACTTCCTATAACTGAATCTGGATTTTTATGTTTCGGAGTTTTACAGCTAAGGTTGATTTCAGGAGGTGGAGGAACTGGCTTGTCATTATGCTCAAACCCTGTACTTATGGTAGTCATCACAGAATCCCCTTCTATAAAATCAATATGATTTTCAGGAGGTGGAGGAACTGGCTTAGTATCATAGCCAAGCTTTATAGTATTAAGTAATGATTTAGAAGGAAGTAGCTAGGGCTTTTCATTCCCTAGCTATATTTTATCCTTTTCTAAATTCTCATTCATTTAACGTAATCTTATCTGGATACCCAGAAGTATAATCATATTTTATAACATCTTCAACTGTCTTAAGCTCTTTTATAGCTAATAGATGTTGAGTTGTGTTTACATAACATTTCCCAGCGTACACCTCTAGCTAAGCTAGAAATTCTTTTACCTTGTCTACTGGTAATTCGATTATTTCACTACCAAGAACCAAAGACATATTACCAGTACTACAATTAGCTAAATTTTGTAGTCCGACTCTAGTAGCTTTATCTAACCAATACTCTTTGTCGTTATAATAGAACGAATCAACGTTAGATGATTTATCATATGCTTTAATAGCTGCTTCTAAAACTGGAAGCATTAATTTAAAATAACATACTCCATCTTTTCGCTCAAATAACTCCTTCCAAACACTCAAGGGGAGCCTTAACAGCTCCTCGTGAGTGAGTAAGGATTTCAAAGAGTCATCCTTATTAATTACATAATAACGATTATCGTGACTTATTTGCATGAAATTATCAGCCATTCTTAGAATAATTAAATTTAGTAAACGGTACTCCTTGATGTTTAGTTAATCTCCAAGCATTGTTATATTGAACAGTATTCCAGTAAGATGGGTCATTATAACTACCAGTAACCCATTCATTTTGGTAAGTATATTCGCTTCCACTATATTGCTAAGTCCTTTGATAAGAATAGTTATTAGCAGCAGATGAGTTAATAGAAGTAGTTATGTTATTAACTCCAGCATTATCTCCAGAGCCCACAATATTAGACCATACAGATGGGAACTAATTAGTAGCTCTAGAATAAGCAATAGAGAATATAGGAGTAGTTAATACTCCACCTCCATTAGAAACTGAAGTGCTAATTGGCTATCTTACTGTATCTCCAGTATTGAAATTACTTCCTGATACACTATATCCTCTGTAGTAAATAATTCTTGAGAATTCGGCTACAGAAGGAGCGTACCATTTTCCTTTCTAGTATGCAGCATTCAGTGTTTCATCTTCTGGAACCTATGGTTCATACACGTGCATACTATAGAAGTATGGATATAACAAGCAACTCATAATATCTGTTCCAGAAGCGTTTGTCCAGACAGTTCGAATAGCTTCACATAAGTTATTAAGATTAGCCTTAGATTCAATATAATATTCCCAGTTAGTTCCTTCTCCAGAGGATACCTATCTTCTACTTATATAGGGCTTACAAGTTGAATTGTTGTATAGTATAGGAAGCAACTTGCTATTCACATGGTTAATATATAAGGCTGTATCTGCTTCTCCAGCAAATGCTGTATTCACTTGAATATTATAAGTAGATACATTGATATTATTAATCAAATTTGCAGATGCAGTACCAGAGACAGTTTCATAATTCTATACTGATACACTATTCAAATAGGCTTGTACCTAATATAATTGCTATAGTATCTATTCCTGAGAACCTTGGTTTCCATCATTACTATATCCCAGATAGTAGGATTTTTCATCATCTGTATACTCTTTACCAATTATATAAACTACTCCAGAAGTGCTATTCGTTTCATCCTTAGCGTAGACTAACCCTACAAGAGTTTTAGTTGCGTCAAACGAACTTGTAAATGTGCCATCTGCATAAGCGAAATCTCCAAGTTGTGGGGCTTTCCAAGTAAAGCTTACCCTAACAGCTTTCTTAATAGCAGTTCCACTATTAGCAACTTTCATACTGATAGTCGCAGTGGCTGTACTACTAGATTCTTTCTTTAAAGTAATAGCACCAGTCTAATCAATTGTAGCTACATCAGTAGATACTCCTGACATAGAGTATGTAATATCTAAGTATCCATTTACAGATGGATTATATGGGTTAGTTCCCTATTTAATTTCAACATCATTACCAGATGCTACGGTAATATCAAATAGATTTTGACGAACAATCGTTCCAGATTCTCCAGCTTGGTAGTATACAGAAACTTCTCCAGCGCAACTGAAATCCAAAATTTCTGCACTTTGGAAGTGTATTCTAATCTTAGATTCAGGGTCAGAAATGTCACCAAATGTGTTAACAAGTAACTATTTAGTAGCAAAGCTAATTGCTTTAAGAGTTGTACTTCCTGCAGTATTTACAATGTAAATATCTCCAGTTAAGTTACAAGTATTTGTAAGAATCATCTTTCTTAAAGCATCTTCTGTTATATATAAATTTGCATTTCTAATAGTCACTGACTATAGTGCGTTACAATTTATCAACTATTCACAGAAGTTAGCTACGTCGAAGCTTCCAACATTATCACAGTCAACGTAAACTGTAGATAGATTATTTAATCCCTCAAATGTAATATCAGTCAATCCTGGATTATCATAGATTCTAAATGTTTCTATAGTATCTGGAAGAATTACATTCTTTAATCTACCAGTCTGTGGGAATACTACACTCTTAGTAGTAGTCTTAGAGAAGTCTATAGTTTCCAACTTTAAGAATTTAGACAAGTCCATTTCTGTAGGAAGTGTCATATTTCTAAGAGTTAAACTCTCCAATACTGGGAATGAAGGTGTGAACAAGCTGATTGCTAAATCTGGATAATCGCTTGGGAATAGACTAGAATAGTCATCTAGCTAAGCATTATCAATTTGGAACTCAGTAGCTCTTGAGAAGTCTGCGTCAATAGTAGACATCTTTAGACCAAGGATATTTAATTTCTTATACAGAGTAGTTAAATAGATACCTTGGTTGATTGCAGGGTCTCCCTGATTAATCTAAGCAACATATTCATTTCCAGCCTATGCCAGATTCTTAATTGCATCAAAGTTAGAAGTCTAGAAGTCTGACAGATATAGATTCTTTCCATTGTAATGATATACAGGATAACAATCTTGATATGGTTCAAACTCCATTCTTAATCTCAAAGTATCACCACTACCAGCAGAACTTGCAGTTCTTAATGCAATAGCTCCCAATGATGTTTGAGCATATGTGGATAAGAAAGCGAATCTCTTAGTCATGAATTGTTTTTCACAGGCTAAGCAAGAGCCGTGGCTTTGTTCGATAGGTTCAATCTCGTTGTTACTATAATATGAAAGTACCTTAGAATTTTTAATAGCCTAAGCATTTTCATAATATATCTTAGCTGTATGGTTATATGCTACTGCTGGGAACGTTTCTTGAACATTGAAGAACACTTTATAGAAGTAATTTGATTTATCTTCCATACTGTTACTGTTCTTAAATGCAGTATTTATAACACTTGCTAAATATGTTTTTATTTCAGATTCGAAACATTGGTCAAACATATAGAAGAATACATTGTTAGCATCTCCCCAATATACTGAGTCAGCTTCTCTATAGGAAGTCTCTAGCAAATTATAGGGCTTAGATTGAAGACCGTTGTTATCAGTTACTAAGATAGTATCTAAGTCGTCTCCAATAAGTCTAACTAGATAATCCCCCTTACCACTCTCAACAAATTCTCCTTCTTCGTTTTCTTCTCTTAGTTTTCCAATAATTTGGAAATATGTATTTTTAGCTCTATTGTCAGTTCCAGATACAAACTTAATAAAAGCCTAGTGGAAAGCAATATCATTTACATCTATGTAGTTCTTAATTCCTGTAATGAAATTAGCTTTCATTGCATCTAATGCAGCAGGAATACCTAAAGCGCTACTTGTTCCAGCTAACTCGTAGATATTAGCTCTAGCCCATCCAGTAGCAGATTCATAACTTACTCCCGCACATACCCAAGTTCCGTTAATATCATCATAACGATAAATATCTCCGGACTTGTGACTAGTTGGATTTAGCGTACAAGTACTAGCTGTTACAATGTACTTTTTAGTTACATCCCATCCAGAAGGACTAGTAGCACTTGTCTGAACCATGTTGTAATCATGTGTATAAACGAAGTCGTAGAACTCTCTAAACTTCTTTAAAGATTCATGTACTGATTCAGCAAATTGGAAGTATGTCTTTCCACTATCATTTTCTACTTCTTCACAACCATAATCAATATCCCAAGCTCCTCTCTAATCGTATACAACAGATTCATCTTCGATTAAAAGATTATCCCAAGGACGAAGTAAAGAATTAGCATAAGTTATAGTTGGTTGATTAGTTAGTCCATAAGTATCTTCTCCAAGTACACCAGAGGCTCTTTGAAGCGCCTACCAAGGACGTCTAAAGTTTACAGATGGGTCAGTGTTTTCACCACCTTCTAGCATTAGATATTCCGGAGTTATATCTTCGTCATATCCGCTGGAAGCATCGTCTCCTTTACCTGCTCCCCAAGTTTGGAATCCCATAAATTTGATAGACTCATCATTATCTAACAAATCTGCTAGTTCTACAGTAGAAACATCTTCTAAATCAGTTTCCCAGTAGAAGTATAGGAATGGTTCTTCATGTACAGCTTTCTATCCTCCTGAAATTAAATTTCCTCTAGATTCCTTATAGGCATCATCAAATAATTTACAAGAGCCAATCTTATGAGACTACATAGAAGAAGCAAAGTTTACTTTACCTACTAATTTAGTTATCTTATATGCAGTAGTATCTTGCTGCCCATCATATGGAGGCATCACATAGTAACCCTTTGTAGAAGAAGCATCTTTTCTAAACGTATTAGTATCTGTATCTAGCTAAGAATATGGAGTAAATGGACTCTTTATTTTTAGTCCTCCCTAATCCTTTAATTTATTCAAAGCATAGGTAACATTCCAAATTAAATATCTCATTGCAGATGAACCTTGCCCTTTTACTTGACCATGAGTTAATCTACCTCCGTATAAGTTATTAACAGCAGGGTTAGCATAGTTAACAAATAAAGTTACTGGAGATTTTTTCTATGCTGTTTCTTGCGGAGGAGTTTCATTATCTTCACCTCCCCAAGCTCTATGTGGGAATTTAGCTCCAGTCGGGAATACATATACTAAAGTATTATATTTACTATTAGCTCTACTAAAAGAGATTTCTCCATTAGTTCCAAGAATATCATTCTTGTCGAAGAACTCTTCTTTAGAGGTCTTTTCTTTCAAGAAAGAAAGATAATTTTTCTAAACCTGATTGAAAGTAAGAGCAGTACTATTATATACTCTGAATAGATAAAAATCAATATCAGCAGTTGTAGGATTAATCTACAGTGCTGCAGAAGTGAACGTATTAAGTTCTGAATCTGTTAAAGAAATTTCTCTATCTATTACTCCATTTACATATATTCTAACTAAGTTAATGCTAGTGGTAGGAGCTACCTAATCAAAAGCACTCTAGAAGCTAGCTAGGAAGTTCGGATAATAAATATCACTCTTAGAGACAACAAAACCCTTCTATACAGTTACTAATATATGAGTCTCTACCCCTTCTTGGAATTGAGCATTTCTAGCATTAAATAAATCAGTATCCTCAGTATTCCAACAGAATTGAGTAGGTCTCAACTAGAAGTTTCCTATTGTAGCTATTGGTTTGCTTTCGTCACTAATGTTATAAGTTTTAAATCCTAATTCAATAGTGAAATTATTTCCTAATCCTAAACTTAGAGGTGATTTTAGTATAGGATTATCCTGTGCAGATACTTTAAATATTGTACGCCCATCTTCTTCCTACCATCCGTCTGACGATTCCAAATCTGATATTACCGTAGCCGGATTTGAACCAGTGGCATATTCGTCAGTAACAAAAATATCATTTAAGTAGCCTTCAATCTAGTCAAAGTTCTTAGAAGGAGCTATATCCTACGAATATATAAATTCTGGATTCACTGCCTCTACTCTCATAGTTTTGAAGTTGCTTGTATAGGCGGTAGTCTATCCTAAACTATTAGTAAATACAGTATAGAACTTATAGTAAGTATCATCTACTTTAATTACTAAATATTTTTCAGAATCGCTACTATTTATCTCTATATATTTTTTATACGAAGTGTCGTAGACTCCCTATTCATTGTAAGATGAAGCGCTAATAACTTCATACTTCATGATTTCAGTAGGATTCATACTTTCAGAGTCTGGCATTTCATTCTCTAGATAAGTAGTTATAGCCATAGAGCTATTATCTGGGCTAAATACAGTTAACTCATATAGAGTAGCTACGCCATTGTTCGCAATACCATTACTTACTCCATTAATAGCAACGATTGTTTCTGCGCAATTATATGTATAAATAATATCTACATAAATATAGTCTGTATAAATAGAACTCTCAGTATTATGGACTGCCTTTACAGCTAATTGATTAAGTCCTGAGGTTAAACTAGAATAATTCAATACCCCTCCACTTGTAGAAAATGCAGAGCCGTTATTAAATCCCTCTAAGTGATAATTGCTAGTTGTTCCTCCAGTTAAAGAGAAATTAACTAGGTTGTTACTTAAGACAACTTCCCCATTGTAATTAAGAGTGATTACTTCTGTAGTAATTGGAAGGTCTAAAGTATCTTCTACTTCAGGGTCATCTATTACCTGAGCAGTAATTTTCTTAGCAGACTAAGTTTTAGTAAATAACTCAGTAATATCTATCCAAGCTAGAGTATCAATTAATTCCTCTGATGATACATTAACTCCAGTAATTGCTCCAGTAGAAGGATCAATAATACACTAGTTATATTTAATATTGTTTACTCTAAATGTTCCAGATTGAGTTCCATAACTAATCTTAACATTGAAAGGTCCAATTCTATCTGTTGTTACAGAAGTAGTAGCAACGGCGTACATTGCAATACCAACCTTAACATTTCTATCAGAGTTATATTGCATCAAAAGAGAACTATTAGCCTCGGTATAGATTTTGTCAGTCTTATTGTCTAACATTACTCCATACACCATAATACCATAAGAGTACGTGGGAGGAATAACTGATACTTCAGTTTCTACCTTATCTCCATTACTCTTAAGAAGAGTAAGGATGCTAGTAGAAGAATCATACGATGCATCTACTATATCCTATCCCTCTGTCTTCTCTATTTTTCGGCTTATGAAATCCTCAACCTCCATTCCAGAATGTCCATCCCATTCTGTTGCTAAATCTGTAATCTGATTAGGTAAATTTTCAAATTTTGCCATTTTTTACAAATCAATTATTTTTCCATGAATCATCTTTTAACCAAGGTCTGTCTTGTAGCCAAGTTCCGCTACCAAAACAGCTTCTAACAGCATCGTATACGGTAAGCCAGACTAACTACGACCCTTTATATATAGCTCCAATGTTCTTTTGTACTCTTTGCTAAACTTGTTCTACAAGTTCTAGAATATCTTTTTGGACCTGTAATATTAACTTACCATTTCTATATATCATAATTTAGCAAAATCTTCCTTGACTTTAGCTTTTATCTATTTTAATATGTTAAGATATTCCTTATATTCATTAATAACTTCAGAATCAGAAGTAAGATTTTCTGAATAGCTATTATATGAATTGATTAAATCAAATTCTTCATCGACTGTAAGGAATCTTCTAACTATAGCTTTTACACAATCTTTGTAATTAGGCTGTCCATTTAATAATACCTAGATAAAACTATAGTAAGTTTTTTCTTTTATGGTATTGTCTAAATCAAGTACTTCAACACTAATTTCTTTTATATCATAGTTATAGTAATAAGTACCGTTCCCAAGTTTTTGGATTGTCTAAGGATAAACGTCCATTTGTATTCTATTCGGCTCTAACATAAGGTGTTATTTTAAAATTTATAGGAAATTTGTATCTAAGCAAAGAATAGTGTAATCTCCTATTCTTACTTTTAAAATAGTAGGGTTTATTGTTATACATGAAATGCACTCGAAAATGATTGTCATAATCAATAACCTCTACAATGTGAATATATTTATTATAAAACTTAGATATGTTAACTTCTTTTCCATTCCAGTTAGAGAATTTCAATCCAGTTAACTCCTCTACCTTTCTCAGCAAGTTCTTAGAGTTGCAAAATTTCATCCATCCAAAATAAGACCTCATTCTTCTATTCAATTCATCTTTATCAATCTTATTCTATTTATATAGATTTATAAGCCTAAACATCCTCATTTTTATAGATTTTCTCAGTAGAACATGAGTATGATAGAATTTATAGCCTACGAAATCAATACCTCTGCTTTCTACAGGGAATATTTGATAATTAGGCTTCAACTCTAGGTTAAGAACCTGTTTCAAATATAGTTTTATAGATACTAATACATTTCTCAAATAATTCTTGTCATTACCAAGAATCACAATATCGTCAGCATATCGAAAGTAGTACTTACATTTTAACTCCTCTTTTACCCAGTGGTCAAAATATGTCAGATATAAATTTGCAAAGAATTGTGATAGATAATTTCCAATAGGAACTCCCTTCGCTGAATAAATTATTTCTTTCAACAGTTTTAATAGTTTTTTATCCTTTATCTTTCTCTATAACATTTCGTATAAAATGTCGTGAGTTATAGAAGGATAGAATTTTTTTATATCCATTTTCAAGCAATACTTTGTTTCTTCTGGATGTTTCTATAACACCTTAAACAAATCATACTCTACTTTATGAATACCTCTATTTCGTATAGAGGAATATGTTTGGTCTATAAATATACTAGTCCAAATAGGCTCCATAATATTCATTATAGCATGGTGAGTTATTCTATCTGGATAGTATGGAAGTCTAAAGATTAATCTTTCTTTAGGTTCGTATATTATAAAGGTACTATATTCAGAGGTTTGATAAATCAAATCCCTTAACTTATCGGATAATTCCTTATTTTCTTTTAATCTATTCTTATCATGCTGCTTGATTCCACATCTAATAGACTTATTTCTTCTGGCTTTATCGTCAGCTAGTTCGATGTTATCTTCAGCGTATACTTTCTCGTGCAAATATCCTACACGTTTCAATTTTTTATATATTTCATCGGAAGCGTTCGAGAATTAACCTACTAACACCCTTCATTCAACACTACGTTATCTTTTGCCTAGAGGCAAGGATATTACTTAGCAAACTAAAAAAAAAATAATAAAATGTTTCTAAATATATAATAACTCGACATTGGAATTGGCATTGCTGACGTCATTGTTAGAATTGAAATAGCTGAGACCTGCATTGCTGCCATTATTCGCGTTGCTGCCTACTAGCAGTTCTTTTTTGCCAATCAACGGTTTTTAGAAGTAATATCCTACGATTTATATCTAAATCGATTTTCTATATTTTATCTTAAGATACTCTATTTAGAGTCCTAAACCCGACATGGGAACTGGCATTGCCGACGACATAGTTAGAAAAGAAATAGCCGAGACCCGCACCGCCGCCATCATTCGCGCAGCCGCCCACCAGCAGCGTGCGAAGCTCTGTAGAGGTAGCATTGCAAGAGTGGTAGTCACATATATAAGTTGTAGCTGAGGCTCCGGTACAAGAAGATGGTATAATCTCTGCTGTCTCTCCTAAGTCAAACTCTTTAATGTATCCATCTTGCGCTACCTCGTATCCTGCTATGGTCTTGCTGCCAATTACGTCAGTAAACTCTTCCTTGTTTGTGGTAGTATACACACTACTGATTTCATTTGCCGCAGTTCTTTGAATAACTACTCCATCTAGGTTTGTCCAAATATCTCCAAATGGATTATCAAAACCTCTCCATCTTGGAACTTTAAATGTCTTAGTCGCTACTGTATCTGTTTCGTTTGTTGCAGTACACTCTGGAATAACTAAATCTTTGATTCCAGTGAAGTTACCAATATCATTACAATAACCACATGGAGTAATAGGATAAGTTCCATTATATCCAGACCAACTTGTAGCAGAGTTACTCCAGTCTGTAACTCCAGGACCAAGTCCTCCTTGACGATAACCATCAGAAGTAAGTTCGGCATTATAGGCAGCCTGGGAGTTAAAGTTAGCATATTCTATTACATAGTTCCAGTAGAATATCCATTTATAATATTCATAGCATAATAATTCAGAACCTGCATTTGTAGCATAAGTTCTCATATTAGCTCTAGAAACATTAGTTCTAGGTTTTCCTAAATCGCTTCTAAAAGCATCTTTGGTATCAAGTTCAGTAGTTAGATACTCATCGAATTGTGCTCTATTTCCACCACCTCTAAATGCTTCTGTAGTATTGACCACAGACACAGCTTTAGGGGTTGCTGACACAGTATTATCAACGGTATTTCTATATGCGTCAATTAATAGTTCTGGTATTTCTACCCATGAATCATCAAGCTTTACTAGAGAAATTCTAACCCATCTTTTATTTCCATTAGAGCCTGATTTACCATAAAATTTAGGAGTGTGGACTCTTACAGTTCCATCAGTTCCATCGAGCACAGAAGGAGTACTTCCATCTTCTTTGTAAGCCCAATCGTCCGGATATAAATAGTAATTTACCACACCGTTATTTGCTACACATCCTCTGTAAGCGGACTAAATAGGGAGGGATTTATGTAATAGTGGGTTTCCTATTCTAGTAAGGATAGGAGAAGATACGGTAATATCCCATTCTACTCCATAAGAGTATAAGTCTACGTTACTGCTTAACTCTGTGACTTGTTTGCTTAGACTCTATTGTTCTTTTTGTAATTCTTCCCAAGCAGTATTAAGAGCATTAAATTGTTTCTCTAACTTAGTACTAGTATCTGCCCACTATGCAGTCCCATCTTCAGAAAAGGTTAAAATCTATCCAAGTACTCCTCCAGCAGGTATGTGTTTATTTCCAGAAGTAGTTGGGTGTACATAATTATTTGCATTATCTGCAATACCACTAAGTTTCTGTTTTTCAGTTTCTGTGTAATTAGCTTCAGAAAGTCCTTTTCCTAATTCTTTATCTACCTTACTTTCCAACTCCGTTTTAGTAGCTAAACCACTTATATCCTAGTGTTCCTTTAAATAATTTTCATCATTCTATAACTAAGACACTTTAGTTGGAATGGCACTAGATTTTGCATATGTCTAATCTATAACATTTCCAGAGCCATCATAGGTAGCCTTTAAGTCATATACGGTTTCTCCAACCTTTATAGATTTGATAGCTGCCATATTATTGTATTATTAAAGTTTCTTCTTCTACATTATGATCTATTCCTTCTATTCCTTCTATGGAGGCAGTTAAGTCTTCAACAGCTTTCTACAGTTCAGCCTTGGTAGCGTAGTTCTTTAATGTATCTGGGTCTATTCCAGATCCTCCTATATTTCCTCCAACAACTTTTACTGGTTTTGCTGAGTTCTTAAACTACCCTTCAACCCAAATTGTTCCCATACTATTTAAAATATTAATTGTTCATTTTCTCCATCTACCTGTACGTTACCAGAACCAGGCTATATTGCATCTATTTTCTTCTACAATTCGTCTACAGCAGCCTTTATTAATTCTTCCACCTCAGCTTTTGTATAGTAGCGTTCTGTCAGATATTCACTTCTGACATATCCTGTATCCTATATATCTTTTTCTCCATAAGTACAATAGTACGTATCGTTCTCTGTCTTATTATTTTCAACTAAGTCATCATAATCTGTTTGTGGAAGACATACCAATTTAGGAACCTCTTCTGTAAGAGCAACTTGCTTTCCAGATGCTAATAATCTATTGTCTTCTGTAGTAAGTTTAACAGAACTTTCAATAGTCTGTTCAGTTGTTTCATCTTCTGAACTTTCTCCAGTTGTTCCCTATTGTACTTCTTTTTCGACAATTTTCTAAATAGTAATATCAGAAGTTTCTATAGAGGTTGATTTTAGAAGCTCTGTGCTAAATTCCTTAGAAGCGGCATCCTAATCTTCCTAATATTTCTTCTAGGTAACAAATATAAAATCGTCATCACCAGTTTCGGGAGAATCTCCTCTTAAACTTTCTTTTGTCACATACTCCTCTGCTATCTAATCGGAAAGGTCGGTTAATGACTATTGAGTGGCGTATGTAGATTGAGCATTTTCTTTTGTAAGAAACTTTTCATCTACCTACGAGCTAGTGTAGTATGCTTTAATATCTTCTGTAGTAACGTAGCTTCCTAGTTTCTATAAACCAGAAACAATTTCATCAATCTATGTCTTTGAGTAATAATTAGTAGCAACCCAGGACTAATACTGATGTGTAGTATGGTAATTTTGATCTAAGTACTCCTTAGTAATATAGACTTTAGCATCATTTGTTACATCATACACATAGTAATATGTGTCAGGTTCTATAGCCTCATCTTCTACCAGTTTTAAATATTCCTCTTCAGTTAATGTAACCAGATTAGGAACATCTGACATCATGGCGAATTGGTCTTCTCCAACAAACAATCCATCAGATTTAACATCTACTACTAGCTAATCCTTCCCTTCTACTACTGGAGACTTTATCTATCCTACAGTAATACTTTCTAGGGAACCATCTCCATCTACCTTTAAAGTCTTATCTAGCTCATCTTGAATAGCCTATTGGTCTTCGTCATACTATTTCTTTGTAACAAAGACAAAATCATCTCCTTCCATTCCTTCTCCTCTAAGACTTTCTTTGGTAACAAATATGTCATCAGTTTCTTCCTTAGTATAATGGTTAGATAAGGCTTTAGATAACAAGGATTCTGGGTCCTCTAAATCTAGATCAGTTTTAGGGGCATAATTCTCAGTTAACTCTTCAAGAGTAGCATACTTGGAAAGGTTAGAGATTGTCTAGTCTAAATCCGTTCTAATCTGTACGACAGTAGTATTTAGAGCTTTCTATTTCAACTATTCCTCTATCTTTTTACCCCATTCTGCTGATAAATAAAACTAATCATCATCTAGGCTGTCTTCATATATATAATAATATGTTTCTGCATGAAGATATGTTTTATTTTCGTCTATAGGTTTAAAATCTTCTGTGGTATTTTCAGACCATTCCTTATATTCAGCCTCTGTACAGGTGATTATCTAAATAGATTCATAAGAAGCTTTCCAACCTTCTTTGTATTTAATCTTAGACTTATCTACTAGCATATAAATATTTCCGTTATCTATATTTGAAACGGTCATGCCTTGATAAGCATATTTCTCCGGAATAGAATATAATTCGTCTAAATTATCGACTACTGTTCTATTATCAAGAGGTTTAGGAGTTTCTACGGTTAAAGCAACGCCTAATGTAGCATCACCTGTATATTTAAATGCCATTATTGTGATAAAGTAAAGTTAATTTGATGAGGCAATGCTGAAGAATAAGTATCCTTCTTAGTCCATACTTTATAAGGAAATCCATTTATCTATTCAGTAGAAGTTTCCCAGCCACTTAAATCAACATTTAGGTATCCTAGTCCTCCATCTACTGTAAATGAATTTAGCTAAGTATTACTTCCAGGTAATTTTATAATAGCCTTTCCACTTAATGAAAATGTAATAATTCCAGAAGATTGTCCAAATGGAACAAGACTCTATTTGATTAAACTATCTGTATTACCAGAATACCAAGGGTAGGTAGCAGTCACCTATGCTGTAGTTGATATTGAACCAGCCTCCACCCTCTTGTCTGTAACCTCTCCCTTGTTGTTAATAAGATATTCTCCAGCAGCATAATTTACGGTACCAGAATGCACATAAACACCGATAGAATCATATGTTTCAGATTCTACAGGAGAATCATTATAGGTAATAGTTTCTTCTCTACCAGTTTCCTCTCCAGCATCATTTTTTATAAATGTTAAAGTAGGGGTAAGTAAAGCGGATCCTACCTCCACAATCTAAGAGGTGAAGCTATAATACAACTAAGGATAAACCAAATCTCTAACAACAGTAGGAAATAATAGAGTGTCTATAATCTCATTAAACGGCTTTCCTTTCAATTTTTCAACTGTAGTTCCTTGAATAACAGTAGAGGTAGTATCATCTGGAAGTTCAGTTTGATAAGTAGCTATAGTTTCTAAGTTAGTTTGTATATTAGTAATACTTTCAGTATTAGCTTCTACTTTAGTATTTGTCTCTTGTTGTGCTTCCTAAGTTTTCTATACTTCTTTCTTTGTTTCTTCTAGAGCAGGTTCAAGATTCTTAACATAGATACCTGGAAGGATAATAGAAGAGGTTTCCTCTCCAATCTCCTATTCTATTAAATGAATAGCATTATCTTCCTAAGTAGATAAAATCACCTCTAAGGAATTATTTTCCTTTAGTTCTATAGTTTTGGAATTTTGGAGACTATTCTTAATCCAATTAAGAATGTTTTTATCAACATCTATATTCTCAATAGCATTGTTCAACTCAACTATAGCTTCATTGATTTTTACTATTTCTTCAGATAGATTATTAATTCCTTTTCTATTAGTATCAATTTCTCGCTGTAAATCCTCCTTCAATACAGATATAGAAGTTCTAATATTGCTTATATCGACTTTCAGTTCTTCTATTGCTTCTGTATTAGATTCATATTCGCTAATAAAGTATAGGGCATAGTCTAGGGCATCCTTCACAGTATTAATGCCTTCTGCAACGTCACTAGTATAGGTCCATTTTTGTTCTATATACTATACTAGGTCTTTTTGCAGTTCTATGGTTCCACTAATGTTTCCCCACAATAGACTCTACTCATCAGCAATACCTAAGTTCTTTCTTACTTTAGCTTTTTCTAGTTCTGTCCTATATTCTCCTAAATAGTTATTTCTTAAGAGAGGTATAGGCTCACATTTTATAGGCTTACCCTTTTTACCACAAGGCACTATATCTGCGTTACTTACCGAAGTGTAAATAGACTGTATCATTCTAGTTTAATAATTGCTATTTAATAAATTCGTGATTATCTAGTCTTACAGGTAGGTTAATAAAACAAATTAGATTAAGAATATCTTGATAATCTGGTTTATATCCCTTTTTGAGTTTTCTTAGAAAATCCTCATACCTTTTAATAGCCTTTCTCTTAAGAGCATCCACAACCTATACGTTTATGTCCATGGTGGTGATTGTCACAGAATCCTCCACAGGTACGGAACATCGCTAGTAATCTTTCAGCCTCCATGAATTGTTTAAAGCATATTAAATAATCTATAATGTTAAGAGTCATCCATATGAAATCTCGAGCAAATATATCTGCTTCCTAATCTCTAGTTAGACACTTATTTAGTAAAGCATCAAAGAGTTTCTTACAATAATTAATGTAACACTACTACAAGTTTCCTGTAAAGAAAACATCTACCTTACATTTTTTTATAGTAGTTCCTTCTATGTTTCGTTCAAGAACTTCTTTAACTGTACACTCTTCTAGCTTACCTTCTACTTCTTTATATAATTTTTCTCCATCAGTAACATAGATAGTCTCATAGTATTCCTTGTATTCGTCCGATGAATTTTCATACCATTTCATATTAGGAATAATGATATGGTCTACTACGTAATAACCATCATCCTTGACCTTAAACATACACGAGTCTAAGTCTTCTGTATGGTCATTAAGTAGGACATCTATCAGAGTAGCATCGCTTATACTAACTTTGATGATAGTATTCAAGGTAGCACTCTCACTATACTTATAGGAGTCGTAAGAAGTTACTACCTCTACATCTTCATCAATATACTAGCCATATTCTTTTGAGAAATCTTCTATCAGTATTTCCCCATTAATTTGGGTATGTATATCAATACTAAATTCCATATTGCAATAATATTAAGTGTTAGGCCATTGACCGTATTGAGCTGGTGTAGAAAAAGGTCCCCACTTTCCAGATTGCTTTATACGTCTAGACATAAAAACAGAAGTAAAAGATAAACTAATATCTTGTGGATAGTCAGTCCAGGTATAAGACTATCCATCTGGAGTAGGAGGTAATTTATCAATCCCAGAGGAGGGCTGTCCATTCCAGTAGTAGTTATAGTCATAGGCTTTAATAGAGGTTACTTCTGTGGTTTCTCTCCCGTCAGAATCTATATAGAGAGGATCTCCTTTTTCATTCGTTTTTTGTTTATACTCTATAACTGGTGTTATTCCCTCGGTTCTAGTATATATAGTCTATATAATAGTAGAGACATCACTCGCTACTATTTCATAGATAGTAGTTCCCTATGATTCATCAGCTCCCTAAAAAGTAAATTTAGTTCTTTTCCATATATATGGATTCTCTTCTGTTGGAAGCTCAAAAGTATCAGACCACTACTTACTTGATAGTTTTATTTCAGATTCATCGGCAGTATTAGCAGGGAGATAATGTATTTTAATAATAATACTATTAACTGCTTCACTTGAACCGGATAAATCTGATACCTACTTAAATAATTTTTTTAAGTCGTCTTCTACATTTGATTTAGAACCGGAAGCATTACTTATAATTACTGTCCCATCAGAGATAGGATAAATCTACTACTAATCTTTGTTGTATACAATTGTTCCAGTTGCCATATTAATGTATTTGTCTTATTTTGTCATTATATGGATTTCCATCATGAAGCTAAGCCAACTCTATTTCAGTTCTTTTTTCTTCAATATCCATTTGTCTATCTTTATAAGTAGAATCAGACTGAGCTTTAAGCCAGTTAACTTTATATTCTAACTGCATCTTCTACTATTCTAATCCCAGTCTCTATTCATCTAAGCTTTCAATCTTTTGCTGAGCTTTCTATAATTCTTGCTGTAACTACTAAGCCTATTGAGAGGTTTCTTCTAATTTTTCTTGTAGTTGCTGAAGCTGATTATTTTCCTCTTTGCGAACTTGAACAGCTTTCTTAACCTTATATTTAAGGTCTGTCAGACTCTTAGATGTAAGAGCCTCAAAAATAATATCTGGATCCATCTGTTGACTTTTTACGAACTCTGGAATGATTGCTTTTATAGTCTATAAATCTTCCATCACTTCTGAACTAGCAGTAATATGAATATCGTAGTCAGTAACAGTAAAATACTCAGGAAGTGCGGTGAATATCTGTTGATATTTATCCCCAAGTATAATAGTTCCAGTTAATCCTTTCTTATAAGTAACTTTAGCCTAATTAAGACTATCTAGTAGTATCTCGCAGGTTATTAAATCCATCTGCTAAAAATAGTGCTTAGTTACTATATACGAGTTAGCTACTCCCTACTTAATATTAGTAACTGCATCTCTAGTTTCTATACCGTTAAGTCGTTCCCTAAATACTCCAGTTATTGATGATGTAGTTTGTTCTACTGATTGAATAGCTAGTTCAATAGCCTATACAGCCTATGCTTTTAAGGTATCATCAAATCCGTTATATATCTAGTTTGGAGCTTGCTGTCCGTCATTCCTACCTTCTTGGCTTGAGTCTATCCACATGATACCACCTTTTTTATAAGCTAACCATTTTTGTACTCGTTCTGGCCATTTAACTCCTAAGTTGGTAGGCAACAGAGACATATCCATAATAACTCCAGCAGTACCACTATTAGCTATTAGATTATCTCTATAATAGTTTAATAAGTCGTATCTATCCTACAGATGTGCACATTTTAATATAAGAGAATAAGGCTACTAAGAGCGATTTAAGAAATATACTCCATTTACCGATAAAGAACAGAAGTTGGGATTATCTTTAGACCTCATAACAGTCTTGTCTAATCCTCTAAGAATATATATCTCTTCTCCTATTCTGATAGTATTGTATCTCTACATCACAAAATCATCATCTGTTTCAATCCATTCAACATCATAGACTGGGATTAACTAGAACCTATGAGCACTATATTCATTGTCTGGATAGCCGGGAATGGTTTCATGATTCTAATCTTCATTTACTACTGTACAAGTATCTCCATATACTCTTCTATAAACAGCAGCTGAATCATCAGCTCGCCATTCATCTTTTAGTCTTCTTAAATCTTCTCTAGATATTTCTTTGCCATATTTAGCTAAAATCTAACTCTTACTCATCCACTTTCTTACTACAACTCTATATGAGTTCCTTACATATGGAGATTCTGGATTTCTATCAACAAATGTATTAAGTGGGTTTAATACCTCTATTTCAATATTAGTTCCAGAAGCCGATGATTTCACTCTAAAGAATGTATAACCAGTAATTAATAAGTCTGTTAGTAACTAACGTAACTTAGTAATTAAATCGGTTTCTCTGGATTGCATAATATAATGTACTATATTCTAAGCTGCAATTTCATATTGAGAAATAAAGGATTGGTCAATATCCTATATAATTTTATCTAACTAAGTCTTTACAGCTTTATCAGTAATATCCTTGCCATCAATAAACTTAAGAATTGAATTACTTAAATGGTCTTTCAAAAACTTTACTATTCCCTTGGTTATTTCTAGCTATTTTTCTCTTGTTATATTACTGATAGTATCTGAATCTTTGCAAGAAATTTTCGGAAGTATAGGAGTTCCTAAATATTCTCCAACTAGAGCATCTACGTGTTTCTTTAATAAAGGCGTAAACTCTACCGAAGTGGGGCTACCTATTCCGAAGTTTTCTTCCAGATAACGGAACTATTCAGGATCTCTTTTACCATTATAATAATTATAAGCTTTCTGTAACTCATACTTATCATATACAAGTTCCGCAATAGCCTCGTTTGTCTTGTCTATCAATTCCTTCTCTTTCATAACATAAATTATGTTGTTCTGGAGGAAGTTTAGTAGCGTTATAATACTTAACTCTTTGTAACTTCCTACTTCTTAATTCTTCCTTAATAAATGGCAGAAATTCTTCGTCTGGTAAATCTGCTATTATTACTAATGGCATTTCTGACCTATCAAAGTTAAAAGAGACTTTATACCCAACTGGGTCTAAACTCTCAATATCTAGTCCGCCTATATACTCCATTTTGTACAAGTCCCTCATATATTCTAGGATCACTTGTTTCAACTCTGTATGGGTCATCGTATTCGTTTCTTTGCATATTAAGTTCAGGAGTTTTCTTAGTTGGAATAACTCCAAATCTTTTAATTCCTCTCTCGTCGTAATAGTAACCAAAATCTTGGAACTATTCAACTTCTTTCTCCACAAGTACGGGCTGTCTTCCTGATAGCTCTTGGTCTGCTAACTCAGTCATACCTACAGCGGCTACAATATCATACTTACCCTTATTTTCATCATTATATGCAGTGAACTATTCTAGCATTTCTTCGAACCATATAGTATGGCAATAGTCTTCTATAAAGGCGGCTGTTAAATCAGTATGCTATTCGATTATAGTTTTTGTAGCAGGAGTTCCATACTATTTAGTAGTTCCATTTCTAACGTCAGTTAGAGTAGCTCTTGGGCGCTTCATAAAATAGTTAAGGCATCCTTTTTCTCTAGCCCAAGTAACCATACCCATACGAGTAGCTTCTATATTTATTTTACAATTATAATAGCGAGCTAAACACATAGCTATTTTATAGGCTTCTCTGATGTCTCCAGGTCTATCCTTGTACATAGCAACATACTGAGGGTCATTCATACCAAACGCACGTTTCTTAATCGTTATGCAGAAATCAGACGGGTCTCTGGTTTCCTTAGAAGTCTAATTCGCCCCAATATCAATACCGTCTATACCTGCTACGTATAAGTCTCGCATCTCTTTATAAACTGGAACTTCAAAATCCTAGCCATTATCTTCTGCCTCCTATCTAAGCTTTTCCATTTGTTCTTTATATAAGTCAGACCATATTGGATGCTCTAGAATTTTTACTTTGCCATTGCTGTTAGGAATCCATTTAAAACCATCAATATTATCCTAAGTATGTTTATTATTTTTGTAAAAATAATCAATATAACCACATTCGGGTCTTGGGCCAATTTGTTTAAGTCTTATATTAGCTATCTATTCGGCAACTAAAATTTTATTAAACTTATTAACACCTTCTAGATTAAATGCTTCTTCTGCATTCCAACAACGTTCAGCGCATTTCTTTAGGTAGTCTTCTGGTACAGCTAACAGATTATCTCGCTCCTCCTATAAGAATTTCTTATATTCCACAGTATTACATACTCCTCTGTGGTCCATAAATTCTGGATTCAAAGATTGTATAAAGTATGGAATAAAGAATCCACTCTCTATAGTAGTCCCATCCTAAGTCCAATTATGTCTAAATGGAAGAATCTTATATGCTCTTGGATTATAGTAAATCTTTTTTAAGCCCTCTAGAGGAGCACCCATATCACCGCCAGTACCTCCAAACAACATTGTTCCACGAGGCATACCTTGAACTTCACAAAGTTCTTGACCTTGTACCACAGCGGTATCAAGTCCAGGCCAGGAACCAGCTTCATCATATATTAATAAATCTACACGGTCTCCACGAATATTAGATGGTTTAGCTCCGTTAATTGCTACAACCTCAGATTTAAATCCTACGTCTTCAAACTAACCATTTATTTTGATTTGTTTACCTGATTTCTTTCTCAAATCCTGGTCAATAAGTCGCAATTTAAAAAATCCTCCTCCAGTACAGGTATTTAAGAATGTAAGAGCATTATCAAACTTACTAAAGGTACCCTTAAGGAAGGTATCATTAAAGCAAGTAATCATAACCCTACTTCTTCTAATAACAGAGTACATACGAGCAGAAAGAGAGGCGTTTATTTCAGAGAATCCAATAGAACGAGCTTTCATTAAAGCTGCGTGCTTGTGTAGCACTCTAGCCATCTATAGATAATGAAAGAACATATAATGTGATGCAAAGAATATTGGGAAGTCATTATCAGTACCCTCACCAGAGGCTTTCTACTAGTCAATAGTAGGTAACTAATAGAAATTTAAGAAGAAGTAATTATCTCCAGTAATGGTGTACCCATTAACTGTCATTCCATACTTACATCTTCTATATTGCTCTTTCCAAAATTCGTTGTACCGCTTACTATCTCTAAGGTAGGGACAGTATTGACCAGTTCGTTTATATACTTCCCTAGTCTCGGTAAACCAATCTGGATTAAAGTCCAATCCATGAGTTTCGTCAATAGGTCTGTATCCAGTTATTTCATAAGATAAGGTAGGGTCAAATACTTCTATTTTATCTCCTATTTTAACATCCCAATAGTCAGAATTTCTGACCCTTTCCTCTCTTATTTTCTATACTAATTCTCTAGCTTCTTTAGCATCCTCTTTCTATTCTTTTTCTCTTACCTAATCTACAATATTCTATATTTCTTCAGGTAATATCTTTTTTCTTGGCATAATTAAAAGTCTCCTGGGTCAAAACCATCCACAGCTCCAGCTCTAACAGTAGATTGTTCAGTAAGTTCTTTCTTAACCTAGTCTTCTAGTGTTATGAGTTCTTCATGAACTTTGTGAAGGGTAGCCATTTCCTTCATTACTTTTTCAGCCTGGAATACTGGTTTGCCGTTATTATCACGCTCATTTAAATCTACAATAGTTTCGAAATAATCAATAAACTAGTCTGCAGCTCTTTTAGCTGCTTCTAGTAATTTTATTGACTTGTTTGAATCTTGTAACGCTCTGTATTTCCTACAAGCTTCTCTAAATATAGGGTCATTAAATTCCGACTCTGTCAATCCAGAATCGCTAATAGCTTCGTCATGTCGTTCATGTTCCGAATACTAACTGTATGGACTTTTCCAGTCTATAGCTAAATAAATGTAAGATAGTTCTCTAGTAGCTCTATCCTTTTCTGCAGATTTATCCCTCTAGATTAAAGCCTTAAATTCCTTAACTAGCAATATCTCTGGTTCATTTATTTCTAGCTATTTAGTTAAAGTGTTATAGTTAAATACATTCATAATCATTAATCATTATCATACACATTAGATAATCTTATTATTTCTTTTTCATTTTGGAACCGCACTTATTGACTTTCATTTTTGAGCCACAAGCGTCTTTCTTAGCATATTGTTTTCTGTCAGGAACCCATTTTCCTCCCTGGAAATTACCCTTATGTCCTTTATTGGCCATGATTTCCTAATCATTGTATTTATTGATTGATATAGAATCTCTTGAGGCTTCGTCTCTAGCAGATTTCATATCTTTCTTATACTAAGCTCTTCCAGCCTTAAATTTATCAACTTCATTAGCTTTCTTAGTAACTTTAGTTCCTTTTTGTGCTTTCTGGCAAGCTTTACAGATTCTACCGCCTTGCTTAAAATATACAAGCTCTTCTCCTTCTGGACATACTCCTTTTAGCTTCTTATAATACTCAAGCTTAGCTCCAAGCCTAGCCATTACTCCTCCTTGCATTTTCTGCATAAATTCCTGATACTTAGCTTTAATGCCGTCTTCACCTAATTGTTCAGCATAAGCTTGTAAATCCTATTCAGATTGTACTTGTATTCCCTACGCAGCGGCATCTTGTATTAGATATGCCATAAATGCTTTTTGTAATTCTTCCTAGTTAGCCATTACTCTTCTACTTTAATTAAATCCTTAGTATTAAACACTGCTTCCTACATAAGTCCGGAATCAGTAAACCATCTACATCTTAATCCTCGTAATCCTTGGTTATCTTTAAATAAAGCTGCTTCTCTTCTTAGAACAAGCATAACTGGAGAATGCATTACTTTACACTACCGTAAAGTAACACAATCCCCAGGCTTAAAATAAACTTTTTCATCAATTGTTTCCATACTTCAATTCGTTTCTTCTTTCAGTTAGCTTTTCGTTAACTACAGCCATAATTCTGTTCTCATTAACTACAACAAATCCAAACTTGTAGAACGGAACCATGCACTCGCTAGCTATTGTATAGAATACTATATCTCCAGGTTTTAGGAACTCACACTTGTACCCAACCTCAATAACAGTACCCACTTTAATAAATTGTTGTTCTTCTTCTATTTCTCCTGTTTCATTAGATTTATATGTTGGAGCAAATCCACCTAAGTCTGTAATTAATCCACTCTTAGTAGTTTTAATTTTTTGAAACGGATTTTGTTCGAAAGGTTTAATTAATGCATACCCATACATGGGCATAATTTCTACACCATTCATATCCTCAGATAATGATTTGGCGTAAGATTCTAAAGCTGCATTATGTTTAGAGAATTTATCTTCTAGTTCATCTACTGCTGTATTGAATCTTTCCTGTTTTTCTCTTAATAAAGTTTTATCTGCAGCTTCTCCATTTACTATAAGGTGCTGTCCTGTACCTTCCATACCAGTTATAGCTAGTGCTAGTTTCTCATTACTGTTCAATTCTGTTCTTAAAGTTTCCATAATTCATTTTACCATTTACATAAATCACAATGTTCATCTTCTATTCTAGTTTTGTTCTCTAGTATACAACCACACTCCTCACATACTTCTCCAAATGAAGTCTGTAATTTATGAGGACAAGTATTACAAATATTTAATCTTGTGGTTGCTAAATCTTGATTAATTCCAAATATATGGAAATATATACTCTTCAATATTACTAAAGGTTTAGTAAATATTGCTTTAATCCATTTCTTTGACATCTTTTCAGTAGGTTCTTGAGTCATAAGTATATAAGCCTTAGTAGGGTTAGCCATTACTGGAGTCCCATATAGTAATAAATTATTTACCATTTCTTCGCAGGACAATGCTTCTTCTCATTAGGTATCTTTAATTCCAGTAGACATCCGCATCCTTTTATATATCCTTCTTTTGGACCAATACTTATGTCATTGTTTTCTGGATTTAAATACAACTGTCCATTACATATTGCATCTTCTTGATTACATATTGGACAGCGTCTACATATTTTCCATCTTTCTTCTATTTCCTCTAGTGTCATAATTAATATTCAATACGTTGACGTTTCTTTTTATTTTCTGCCAATATAGATTCTTTCTTGTAAAAAGAAAGCATTCTTATTACTTCATCTTTTAAATATGGTAAGTGATATACTGTCATGTTGTCACTGTGGTCGAAGTGTACTAAAACTAAGTCTTCAATTTCAAATTCTGGGTTTTTCTTCTGAATCATCCAGGCGTAAGTACTTAGCTGAAGGGTATAATGCCAATAATTAACATCATCTAAATTATTTAGAGGATACTTCATCTTAACTGATGTCTTAGTTTTAGAATTAAAGAAACTCTTTGTTTCTATTTTTTTATTAGTCTTCCAGTCGCCAATAATTATCTTATTACCTCTTTTAACTAATAAGTCAATTTGTCCAGCTATTCTTAGTTTTCCGTCCTCAGATACTCTAGAGATTAGATACTCAGGATATACCCCATTCTCCAAATCTAGATTGTTATAGTCTTTTATACACTCAAACTTACCACCTATTTGATATTTACTTAGATCTATATCCTTCTTCTTTTTGTAAAAAGAGTTTTCCAAATCTGCATGGATTCTAGTTCCTCTCTCGCAAGAGTTTCTGTTCTCCATATCCCATGCATCTAAGATAGCTTGTTGTTCTTTATTAAACTCGTCTTCTGTAATGTTATGAAGTTCAAGTAGAACTTTGTCAAATTTCTTAGTATTCAGCAGAGATTTTTTCTCGATAGCCCAATCTTCTTTAGGTAGAAGTTTCTCTAGTGCTTTATAAGCTGACCAGAACTCTTTATCAAAGGGTTGGGTGAAAGAATGAATTAAAGTCGTTACAGATATAAATTTCTGTTCTGGCTTTGTAACATCATAATAAATATGAGCTTCCTCTTCGAAAGCTATGTTCCCATTTTGTTTTGTAATTTTACTTTTGTCCATTAGTCATAATTCATTTAATCATTTATCACATTTATCTATATTTATTTGATACTTTTCAAGTATATTAATATTCTTTGTAAGATACAAATCAATAAATAATACATTATATTAAAAATGTCTAATATGACAAAAATGGTAACATTTGGATGTCCAATTTTTAAAAACGGGTCAGGCATTCATATTAAAGAGAAAAACAAAGGTAAATTTACTGCCTCTGCTAAGGCTGCAGGATAGTCTGTACAGGAACATGCTAAATCTGTACTAAATAATCCTAATGCTACTCCTCTTCAGAAGAAGCGTGCTAACTTTGCTAGAAACGCGGCTAAATGGAAACACGAAGATGGAGCTAAGATACATAAACCAAGTGGACATAGATCTATTCTAGATAATGGATGGATTCCTACTACTAGATTAAAGAAAGGAAATTATGGATTAATTAAAACAAGAAAGCAATGAGCGCTGTAGTTAAATTAATTAAAGAATTTATACTTAAGATATATCTTTATTTACTATTTATATTTAATAAGTAATATGGACTATAATAGAGCAACTCTTTATGCGGCTACTGGTCGTACTTTATTACTCCCTGGCTGGAAAGGGTATTTTTATTGGGACTATACTAAGAATGAATTAAATTTTAGAAATGGAGACTATCATTTAGATAACAAATAGCTCAAGGAGAAAGGAGTTATGGAACGTAATGATTGGTATTATATAATATGATAATTAAAAATAATATTATACCGTTTGGAGGTTATAAAGTAATTAATCTGTTTGGATTAATATTTACTAAGTCGGATTTGACTGATGAGGATAAGAATCACGAGAATATCCATTCAGTATAGATTTTAGAATGTGCAATAGCGTTTGCAATACTTATATCTATATTATTTGGATTAGAATGGGTATGGTTAGCTATTCCATCTTTCTATATCTGGTATGGATTAGAGTATTTAATTATACGACTATTAAGACTTAAAGATTCTCAAAATGATTGCTACAGAGATGTAAGCTTTGAAGAAGAAGCTTATATGAATGAAGACAATTTACAGTATCTAGAAGGATAGAGAAAGATGTTTTCATGGATAAAATATCTAAAAGTTAATGCATAACAAAATAGGCGAACTTAGACAATTAAGTCTAGGCTCGCCTATTTTTATTTACTATTATACGTACAAGTGATTCTGTTTGGCTCTTCCCACCAAGGTTTATCTGAAAGTGGAGTTCTGATGCTATTGGGCCAATTTATAATTGGAGTAGTTTCCTCTACTATAGCCTCCATTATTTTAAATAATGTATCCAAGTCTAGCTCTGGAAGCAGCTCATGAATATTAGTTATTGTTTTCTTATAATTTATCATACCCTTCAAAAGTGTCGTTAATAATTGCTTTCTCTATTGTAGTATCTTTATATAAACCATGTTGTAGTATATTTCTTACTTGATGGTCTACTTGATTCCATATATCTAATAATATAGAAGAATCATCTGAAAGACTATATTGTGGATAGCTAGCCCTTAAACTGCTAAGTACTTTGCCATTAATGTAAATGTCAAATACGAAATTTTTTATATCATCTGTAGTTTCTCCAGAAATTCCTGCAGCTCTTTGTAAAAGTTTAAGAGCCTTTTCATATACTTCCCTTTCTTCACGCTCAATTCTTGAAGAATTGAACATCATCATATTTGCGGCTACTGACATATTAGTACGATACACTTAGCTTATTTAAGTTGTCTAGATAATCTAAGAACCATTGTTCGTTTTGTTTTCCTTCTTCTACAATAGTATTAATTAAAGATTCTGTAGCTAATAGTGTTATTTCTGCTAGCTCCTCTAATTCCGATTTAGTAAGTTCGTTATATTTTTCAATCAAGTTTAACATAATCCATCCAGTCTTTTATATATGATTTACATTCTTCCAAATCTGGATAGATACTTGTTATAGAGCATCCAGTTTTCGGATTTTTAAAGTGGTGCATCTTAGCCTCTTCTTTTTTCTCCTCTTCTGTATTTCTATTTAATGTTCTATTCCAATAGTTGTACTTTTCATCTAACATTTCCATATTACATTCCTCTAATATTTTCATATTAGGGTTATTCATTATCTTGTCGTATTTTCTCTTTAAATTAGAGACTTTGACAACATCATTTCCATTTAATACAACTGCACACTGTTTCATTTCAATACCTTATAAGTACATATCTTGCCTATCTGTTTTCCTTGAATTGTTATTTGCGGAAGAAAATAGCAGGCTTGATTCTCAAATTCTTGAGGTACAAAGATATAATCAAACTTACTTCCAACTACCTTCTCACAAACTTTATTCCAATCGTCTCCCTCTTCTATAATAAGAGTTTTAGCTCCTGTTGGAGTTACTACATAATTCTCATTTAATTTTATCATAACTATTAATTTTGGCGTTGCCCTACTAGGATTCGAACCCAGACTAAATGATTTAGAGTCATCTGTGCTGACCATTACACCATAGGGCAGTAACTTATTTCTCTTTTAGAGATTTATTTTCTGCTGCCAATTTCTCTAGTTCTTTTCTTAATTGTTCATTTTCGTGAAATAAAGCCTGCATAGTAGCGTTGATATTAGCTAATAGTATTCTCATTTGAGCAACCTATTCATACATAAGCTTTCAGTTGTTCAATTCTCTTTTTAGCTATATCTGACAATGCCATTTTAAATTTAGCAATACCAGCTCTTACTGTTTCTAACTTGCCGCTTTCTAAGCATTCTTGTATTTTATGAACTTCAAGCTCCCCTAGATATTCGCATACATCTATAAATAAATCATCATCTAGAGATTCTAAATATTTCTGGAATTGGTCTACCTCTTCATTAGCTAGACAGCTTTCTTCCTTCTATCTTTCATAAGATATTAATAAGAACAAAGAATCGTCGGTAGATTCGGACTTAATAGTTAGCCCATTACCAGACATATAATATTCTTGATTCGTATTAATTGCCTCAACTAGCTATTTAAACTAGTCCTAATTTAACAATGTTTCTAAGTCTGTAATCATAATTGTTTTCTTTTTAGTTATATACAATAATAACCTCCGAAAAGTTAAACGCAAAGTTAAAAAATTCTAATTCAAATATTATACATATTTTATATATTAAGGGGAAAGCCGGTACAGGTACTTTATATAAATAGCCCCTGGGGTTATTATAAATTCCGACTTTTATATTTGGAGGGCAATTACCTAGATTCCAAAAATTCATAGAGTGAGTGTAGTGGCGGTCCACAACCCCTTTAGTCCCCCCCTGTATATTGATATAAAACTAAAACAAAAACAAAAATCAATTTCCAGTATTAACATTTTAAAATTTTAAGATTATGACACTCGAAGAATTGAAAGACCAGAACGTAAGCGCAGTAGAAAGAGCTAAGGCAGTAGTATCAGCATTGGGACTGAAAGGTGATGAACGCTCAGTTGTTGTCGGCTTGTCAAAGGGCGATAAGTTTAAGTTGGTAGCAATGAACAAGGTAGATTTGCCTGCAAATGCCAACCAACCAAACCAAAGCAACTTTACACCAATCACATTTAGCACTGACACAGGTGCAACCATTGGTGCAAAACACTTTGCGGGCGTAGAAATCGACGACGATACTCCGGCAATCGGTTCAACTCCGTTGGAAAATGCCGCTTTCCTTGTTTATTGCATTGACCACAATGTAACATTTAAGGTAGACAAAAAGGTAACGGAAGACATCGAAGCTACCACTGGCCACCAAGCCTACAAGAAAAATACTTACAAGCTGGTAGTGGAAGACTATGATTAAAAGATTGGGGAGAAATCCCCTTTCTTTTACATACAAATAATCTTTGTAGAAATGGACATAAGAAAAAAGTTTAAGACTATAAAGTGTTTGTATAATTGGGGCATAATCTATGACCCAAAGACTAATGAAAAGTTAAATTTCAAATCCAAACGTGTTTATTGCGTAACTTCTTGGGCTTGGATTATGACCTATCAAAAGTCAGAAGAAGATATTCCTGAGATAATTAGGATACTCTTTGTAGATTAACTCTAAGGTACTATGAGTTTTAAATAAAGTGCCCACATGAACCCCATCATCGGAACGTTGGTTAACGGGGAAAACAACATCACAACAAATCAAATCAAAGTTTTTGTTTAGTTTTAGGATTGTATCTGGCAGCTTGGAAAGACAAGCAAAATCTTTATACCTATCTGCTAATAGGTTTAGTGTTCAACGCGAAAATTCGGTAAAGGAGAGAAATTGTCCACTAAAAAGACCCTCAATTTCCGGACTTTTTCCGATTTTCAAAAAATCCGCCAGAGTAGGAGTTATATAGCTCACACTCTCTATGGACATTATTTAGTATTTAGCCTATAAAAAGGCAACAAAAAGCGAGGCTACGCAGAAGAGCCTAACACCAAAAATAACTGCTACAAATTCTATGTGCATATTCGCAAACTTGAGCACTATAGGATTTAGGTTGAGCTGTAAGGATTGGTCACTTATAGCAATATTATGAGTACTGCTGATATGTCAGTGACCGTACATATCACATATAAAATATGTTATACAATTATGTTAGAAGTTGCCAGGTCTAAGAAGCCTGATTAAAATCTCTAGATAGTAAGAGAGAACCTCATAAGGGTTCATTTTCCATCTCGAACCTATTCGCAAGTTTATAGACTAGCTATCTATAAATTTAGTGATGGAATACCAACGAAGTTGGTGTTCCCGCTTTGCGAACGTTGATAACGTCCTCAGCATGGAAAACTGAGAAATAATCTCCTATCTTATTCTAGATATAGATAGGATTTCCCTACTGGTATAATGGATTGCGTCTCCCGCTGGAGAAGATTCTGGTTCAAGTCCAGAGTAGGGAACTACTAAGTTGCAGTATTCATATTATTGTCGGACCATAATGGGTATGCCCTGAGACTATGCAGTTGTTGTGAAATAACTCAAAGTATTGTGGCACAGGAAGGTCTAGTCGTCACTTTGCTTATTTTATTAATTTTCATTTTGACTAAAAGGCACAGCGGTGCCTTTACTCTCAAGATAAGAACAACCTTTACGTGGTTTGAGAGATAAGTAAGCTACTTCAGCTGAAACTAATAGTTCTAGTAACAATTAAAAATATTTACCATGAAAGAGAAAATGAAACGTATTGAGGAGTACACTAAAGCAATGAGAGAGCTACTAGATAAACTCTTGGAGCAAAACCCAGATTCAGAGAATGAAATCTATGATGAAATATGGGGAGCTTATGTTGCAGGCATGAAGGTGTTCTTATAACTCCTATTCTAGCTGAGAATTAAAACTAGCTGGCTTTATTACTCTTTGTAAAAGCTCAAAAATTAAAAAGAGAAATCTAGAACGGTAAGCCCGGTTCTCTTCATCCTTTAACTGATTTAGAAGTAAAACAGAAATTAGTTGGCAGCCTGGAATAGACAGGCATTTTTAACTAAAAATTATAGAAAAAATGAACACAGTAGAAATTAACAGCTTAAAGAAGTATTCAGAGTTTACAACAACATTTCGTATTCCATTCAAAAAGGCAAATGATGTAGAAGCTAAATGCTATACGCCTATGGATGTAATTGACGCTTGGAAAGAAGTATGCATACAGGCGTTAGAAATGAGAATGGAGGCGTGTCTGTCAATGTTGCTCAAGAACAGAGATCGAGTGATAGAATCTGACGAAGAATGTGTTGTTTTCAGAAAACCCAACGGACATCTTCATTTCTTCAACCACTCCAGCTTTCAGGCTATGGAAGCTCTAGTAGAAGCTCTTAAAGAAGAGGGTCCAATAGTACTCGACTCCCTCCAAGTAGACCAATTATTGAAGGCTTTGTACTGGATTCCAGAAAAGTTGAAAAAAGATCATCAAGAATTTGGATTTGGAGAATTAATAAGCTGTTTGACCTGCCTAGCCTACAAAGCTTAGGCTGAATAAAAAACTCAATAACTTCCCAAGACATTGAGGGCACCAGTTTCTTATGAATAAATACTCTGAAAAGCCTATATGGGCAGGACAGAGCCTCGAAAGTCTTAGACCAGAGAGATAGTAAGTTTTAGGTGTAAAATGCGATTAATAAAAGAAAAAGATTATGGAACAGTATTTAGATGCAAAAATTAAGAGATTTACTCAAAAGCAATTATTCAAGAAAATAACTAAAGTTAAAACTATGCTAGGTTTAGGAGGATTACATCCTGAGAAATACCTAGAAGTTGTACCCGAACATAAAAATTGTGTCCTAGTTGACTTCAATCCAGCAGATGCATTAGTAAGAAGAAATTCTCTTATTGGAGAGTTTGATTTACTTACTAATTCTCCAGCTGAGAGAAGTCCGCTCAACTTCGTTGATTGTGATTTCTGCAAGTCTATTATAAATAATGGAGCAGATTTACTATATATTTATACGAAGATGCAGCTTTCTCCAATTAGAAACAAGTATATCACATTTACTTTTAGTTGTAGAACTGCGGGAGACGAGAGAACAATTGAGTGGTTGGCAAAGAATTTCCCAGAACTTGATATTCCAAGAAATTACGTGTTTATAAATGATACAAGATGTAAGGAGATTGGATATCGTCAGTATGTTAAACGTATGTATGATCCAACTAGAGACAGATTCTTAGACATATACAAATACAGAGATTCTGGAGATAACATGATTACCGGACTAATTAAAATCCTCTGATGAGTCTTTGAAAATTAAGACGAAACTACCCATCTTTGGGTAGTCAGGATTAAAAAGAAAAAGAAATGAGAAAGTACAACAGATTAAATTGCGATTCAACTGTTCGCGCAAGATTTATAGATACTTGGGGACGAGTAATAACTTTAGTCGGAACCCATGTCTTCGAATATGCCATTCACATAGAAGGAGTAAGAACAGTTACTGAAACATTTGAGAATGGAACATTAGCAAGAAAAAGATTTAACGAATTAAAAAAGAAACCATGAGAAAGAGATTTAAGATGAGCAGAATTGCTTCATCAGACAACTATGAGTTGTCAAGAAAGATTCACGCAATGTACCTCCAAAGATTTCACGAGGAGAACATAGAAGTGATTACAGAGATTTCATCTACATTAGTAATTAAAGAACAAAAGTATATTCGGGTATTTGGGAAGTTAATTCCTGTTTCCGAAGAAGAATTGAGAATACATAACACTTTAATATCTGTGAGATGATGGAAGATTTGTTAACAATAGTAAGATGGGCAATAACATTGCCTGTTTGGTTGCTAGAACATATACTTAAGGCTATGACCTTAATAGTTCTGGTATTGGTAATCATCGTCATGGCGGTATTATATCCGCTATTTCGGTCTATCTGGCGTAAGACAGGACAGTCTACGATTTTTAAGTATGCAACAAAATGGAGAGGAAACTATCCGCTAACCAAAAAAGTATTTGACTTATGGCAATGATGAGAAGAATTACCGAAATAAACGGTGAGATAATTGTGGTAGAAACTATGATTATCGTAGGAGAGATAGTATTGATTACAGTACAAATAAATGGAGAACTAGTTCGCTATGAAATATTATCTGTTAGACAGTTATGGGAAGGTCGTTAGGGCCTTCTCAAGCTGGTCTGAGGCTAACAAATTTCGTATAACTAGAAATAGACCAGATTGGAGGATTGTATGACATACATCGTTGTATTTATAATATTAATCATCATGTGGAAAATGATTGAAGACGAATGAAAACAGTATTAACCCATACAGGAAAAATCTATGTTGATACAGAACATAGACTAGAGTTCTTAACTGTAGGAGACTATGGTAAGGAGAACAACATCAAGGCTGATTTCTTAGGTCTAACTAAGGAAATCAATGGAGTAGAGAATACAGCAGTAGACCTAAGCAAGAAATGGGTAGCAACTATTTCAACTCAGAAAGGCTGTCCTATGCATTGTAAATTCTGTGATGTTCCCAAGTTTGGATTCTATGGAAATGCTTCTATAGAAGATATGGATAGACAAATCCGAACTATTATAGAAGGCGAAAGTGTCAGAGAAACAGACAGGTTTAATGTACACTTTGCTAGAATGGGAGAACCAACATGGAATGATAATGTATTAGCATTTGGACTTGCTCTCAGAGGTATGGTTAAGTCTGCAGGGTTAATAGCTAAAACTGTTCATCCAGTAGTTTCCACGATGCTTCCGAAAGCAAATAATAAGCTTGGAAACTTCTTACAGGTTTGGTGTAGCATAAAAAATGAGTTCTACAATGGAGAAGCAGGCTTGCAGTTTTCAATCAATTCTACAGACGATGAACAGAGAAATGAGCTGTTTGACTCTAAGAGTTTGTCACTAGCACAAATTTCTCAGTTGGCTAATGAGTTACCAATGCCAGTAGGCAGAAAGTATACTCTAAACTTTCCAGTAACCTCACAAACTATTCTCGATGCGAAGGAATTGTCAAAGCTATTTGATAGGGAGAAATTTATTGTTAAAATCACTCCTATACATGAAACAGCTTCTGCTATAGAGAATGGTTTCCAGGTAACTGGATACTCTGATTATGACGTTTATCGTCGCTTTGAACAACCTTTATTGAAAGAAGGTTGGGATGTTATAGTGTTTGTTCCATCTAAGGAGGAAGATTCTGACCGAATTACTTGTGGGAACGCACTAATCTCTGAAGAGAAGATTTAACAATTCTTAACTAAGAGAAATCTAGATTATACTATATAATAGTAGGCAAACTCTTAGTTATCCTTTCCTTAGTTCAATGGATAGAACCTCTGTCTTCTAAACAGATAATTCCAGTTCGAATCTGGAAGGAAAGACTATTATTCTCCCTTAGCTCAACGGTAGAGCTTTCGACTTTTAATCGAAAGACAAGAGTTCGACTCTCTTAGGGAGAACCAACTTTAAATAATTAAGCTATGATAAATGTAGACGAATTAAGAAACAAAAAGTAGCTCGGAGAAATAGGAGAGCGTATAGCCATTGGTGAATTATCAAAATATGGATTAGATATTTTATTACCAATGTCTGACAATCTACCATTTGATTTTGTTATATATTATAATAACAAGTTTTACAGAACTTAGGTGAAAACTACTGCGAGTAAAACTGTAAATAACTCGTTGAACTTTAGTTTAACAAGTAATAATTATAACAAAGGGACCGTTCACAAATACAACGAGGATGAAATAGATATTATGATATGTTGCGACCTTCATAACATCTATATATTTCCAGAATGTGATGTTGCTAATAGAAATTCTATTACTATTAGGGAGGAACCTCCAGCTAATAATTAGACAAAAGGTATAAACTTTGCAAAAGATTGCATCATATCTATAGAAAGATTAAATTATACTTTCTCTAAGATAGAGAAATAATTCCCTATTAATAGGGAAGTCTTTTTCTTTTATTCCGCTAGTAAACATTTGTTGTGAAACACGTGTTTGCATCTGGGTATAGTCGAGTTGGTAAGATGCTACATTTGGGATGTAGAGACCGCAGGTTCGAGTCCTGCTATCCAGACAAGAAGTAATCAACATTCACTATTAGTACAGCAATTAGGACTGTAGGGTGCCTTTTAGATGAATCCCTGATTACTCCAATTAACAGAGGTGAGTTCCCTTAAAATTGTTACCACGCACTAGTGCGGCTATTAGCTACTAGAGGACTTGGGGTGCCAAGAGGAAGAATTGTAGTAGCTATGTTAATTAGAACAAATCTGTTAATTGCTTTATGGGATAGCGCCAACGATGGAGAGTTGGGACGGACTGTAAATCCGTTGCCTTTAGGCTTAGTAGGTTCGAATCCTACCTATCCCACAATTATGTAAAATAACTTACCAAAAGATGATAAGAATTTCTAGAATTGTAGCTAAGGATAGAATAGCAGATTTGCTAGACTTGAATTTCGTATCTAAGATAACTCTTAGACAAGGTAGACAAGGATTCAAAAATCCTGCAATTTGCAGAGTGGAAATCTATCTCCAAGTAGATAATGATACAGAATACTTTAATAGTGTTATGAGTAACATTGTTGACTGGGGAAAGGAGCGTAATTGTAATATTGCTGTTACCACAGCAAATATGGCTCTACATGATGGATTTATTAAAGAGTCTGCATTTGATGACTTTGATTATCCTATGCCAAAAAAGTATAAGGACTTATGCAGCGTATATTCTGACGAATATTTTAGACTATTTAATAGGAGAAAGATATAATGGAAGACAAATATGAAGGGCTATCTGATGAAGAACTCAAAGAAATCTTCGAAGATATGCAGGCAGACTATTGGATAGATTATTATCAATCTATCTATGAATAAAACCCTATTAGCGAGACCTAGGATATGGATTTTAGAAATATGTATACCCACTGCATATAGGTTAGTCATATTTAAATGAGGAAACCAGGGTTCTCTACTAGGTCGATTCGGGATTGTAACCGGTAATTGGTAGCCGCGCAGACTGTAAATCTGCTCTCTTTTGAGACTGGAGGTTCGAGTCCTCCCAATCCCACACTAATTTCAATATATTATGATGATATTTGTATATTCAGCATTTATATACGTAATAAGCACGTACATAGTTGGCCTTTATATGGCAGTAAATGAACGATTTGTTACAGTTAGAAGACTCGCAATAATGGCATTACCAGTAATAAATACTATATTTGTTATTGTAATACTATTATTTGATATTAAACCATTTATAAAAACAGTTATAAACGAATTTAAAGAAATTACAAAATGACAAATTATGAGTACGGAGAAGGATACTTACCAGAAATCTGGTACTAGTGTAGTATTTCAAAAAGAAATTAAGCAGTGTAGAGAATGTCCGCACTGCTTAATTGTTCCTGACCCAGATCCTAATGACTGGTTCAATGATGACGACGAGAAAGCGCTCTGTAAGGAGTCTGAGAATAAACTAATTGAAGGAATGTTAAGACCTTACGAAAGGGTATTAATTCCAGATTGGTGTCCATTAAAAACTAATAAACAAAAATGAATAGAATTAAGACAAAAGCCTATCTTGAGGTAACTTTAGAGCAGGCACGCGAATGGTATGAAAGCGGTAATGAAGACTTGAAGAAATTAGCTCTTACTGCATTTAGTGAGGAAATGCTAATTCCTTCCTTTAAAGAGATAGTAGAGTCTGAAGAAGATTATGGTTTTTGGAATACATTAGTATGTCCTCCAAGCATGACAGAACAACTCAGTTCTCTAGCTAGTTTACAAATAGTTGCTAACTATCTAAATAAAGGATGGATCAAAACAGAAGGTAATACTGGCTATTTTCTTGGAAGGGGTTCTTCTCTATCTGGAAAGACGGAAACTGATATAAAAGGAGTGTACGTCGTTATGCATCAAAACGTAAAATATCCAGGTGTTGTTTATTTTAGAACTGTAGCTGATGTACAGAAAGCGGTGAAGATACTAGGAAAGAAGCTGCTGCCGCTATTCGAATAATTTGATGGTGTTATTAGTTCAGTTGGCAGAACGCTACATTGTGGCTGTAGAGGTCAGCGGTTCGAGTCCGCTATAACACCCTAATCATGTTTTATTAAATATTATAACGAATGAAAAAGACAATTGAAATTGAATGTCCAGATGGTTATAAACCCATCTATAATGCCGAAACTGGCAATGTTGAAATCGTTCCAGAAAACATTATGGGACGGATAAGAACCTATGAGGATGCTGTAAACTATCTAGGGTGTGTTACTAGAGATACTATTTACTACAATAGATCTGTAAATTCTCTAGCTAAGTTGCAGACAGTCTTGGATGCGCTAAATGAAGGTCACAAGTTCAATCTGTTAACTGGTACTATATGGTATCCCTGGGTTCGCTTCTTTAGAATGAAATCAGTTCCGAAGGATGCAGAAGTCATTGGTCACTTCCGTTATCAGGGCGAGAAATTCGCGTTGGTGGGCGGCGGCGCGGATTATGGCAGCCTTGCGGGTCTCGGCTCTTTCAATTCTTACTATGGCGTCGGCGGTGCCTATTCCCTTGTCGGGATGCTTGCGTGCAAATCTGAAGAGATTGCCAAATACGTATCAACCCAGTTTGGAAAGCTAGTGTTCGATGCTTGTTTTGCAAGACATTTCAAGGGTGAAGAATTTGAATGGCTTGACTAATGAAAAAGTTCCTTGTAATTATGCTTGCTATGCTCTGGATGAGCGTAGCAGCTTTTTCTCAGATAACTATATCACAAGAAGACTATGATAAGTTGCCTAGTGATACTAGAACTCAAATTGAGAAGATAACAACAGAGAAAGCTATAAAGGGTGAAATCAAGGAAGTTTCTGAGTATGCTAACCTTGGTAAGGAAATAGGCGTGGCTGTTAATGAAACTCTTAAAGCAGTTGAAGATTCCGCCATCAGAATAGCAGACTCTAATTTGGGACAAACAGCAATAACTATCGTAGTATGGAAATTACTTTACAAAGAGATAGCAGGTGTTGTAATAGGTATCATATTATTAGGAATATCCTTGTTTATGCTACTAACTGGTAGAGGAAAGCTATCTAAGAATGACGAAGATGCTGGAGGTTGGACAAGTGTAGTAGGAGGAGCTGTATTCTTTATATCTTCAATGATTTGTATATTTGGCTGAGGAGCAATCCAGGCTATAGGCTGGTGTATTCTAGCTATATTCTGTGTAATATTGCTTCTTGTATGATTTTTGGCTAGTCATAAGACTAGCTTTTGGAAGGGTGGCAGAGTCAGGTTTATTGCAACGCTCTTGAAAAGCGTCGGGCGTGATGAGCGTCCCCAGGGTTCGAATCCCTGTCCTTCCGCAAATACGTCCGTACTCAAGTGGTTTAAGAGGATAGTCTCCAAAACTATTATTCCTAGGTTCGAATCCTAGCGGGCGTGCTATTTAATTAATAAATTAGATTATGAAAAGATTAGTAATTGTTTTATTGGGGCTTATGTTGCTATATAGCTGTGGTCCAGTACCAGAGTCAAAAACGACTATGAGCGCTCCAGACGGGATTATTCCGTTTGATAACGCAGTTCACTTCAAGTACAAGAATCATCAGTACATTAAGTTTGTTGAAGGATTTGGACAGTATAAGATTTCCGGAGTAGTTCATGACCCAGATTGTAAATATTGTAAGAGATGAGTGAAGTGTATTATCTTTTGGCAGCCATTTCATATGGCATTTTTCTAGTTCAATTCATTTTATCTTGGTTTGGTGGAGACACTGACTTAGATGTTGATTTAGATGGAGAACTAGATATGAACGTGAGTGATATTGTCTCATTTAAGGGATTAATCCATTTTATAATGGGAGCTAGTGGATGGCTTTGTGTTAAGCAGTCCATATCTCATTCTGTAGAATGGTATGATTATCTAATCGCATTAGTGTGCGGTATTCTTTTCGTGGTTATACTTTACTACTTATATAAACTCTGTTTAAAACTCCAGCATCAAGTCATTCCAGAAGATGATTGAATCTGGCTTGACTCCTGAAATGGTGGTTCAGTACAAGACAGTTGACCAGTTGACAGGTATTGCAGAAGCATCTGCTCAGATGTTTGAACACGTTCACCTTGGACAGGTTACTGTTTATGGTAACGAGAATACCGCTGGTAACTTCATGGCTAAAACTGCTGAGAACTTGAATCCTGCGTTCGACTTGCTTCGCTCTATACCTTTCGCTGATACACTGAAAAGTGTTCTCGGCAAGAAAGAGTTGGAGGAGAAGAAAGCTGAAACAACTGAGTTTGAAGAAGTGAAGTAATTCACAGCGAAGGGGCTTTACAATTTCAATAGTAAAGTATAACAAAAGCCCCTTCGCAATTTGGAGGTATGGGTGAGTGGCTTAAACCACCGTCCTGCTAAGACGGAGGGCCTTCGGGTCCCGCTGGTTCGAATCCAGCTGCCTCCGCTTAATAAAATTTGTTATGGAAGAAAGAATTGAAATCTTTAAGTCTCTTCATAAGTCATTTCTTGATATGCTTATGGATGATACTTGGTTAATGGAAGAGCCTATTGACGTAGCTGAAACAGAAGCTTGCTGGAGATGGGCAATAGAATTAGGAGATGAAACTGTTCCGGTAGAAAAATTTGAGGAAGAATTTAAGTTTTCTTTACAAGATTTAACTAACTGGTGGAACAAAAAAGTATTAGATTTGAGTATCTAATTACATGGGACGATAGCTCAGTAGGTAGAGCGCTGGACTGAAAATCCAGGACGATAGCGGCAGTTCGATCCTGCCTCGTCCCACGCATTGTGTGTTTTTCATGGTAAATATGGGCTTAACGGTTCGAGAGAATAGTTAAGCTAAACTGGGCTATGGTGTAATGGTAGTCACATCAGATTTTGGTTCTGAGAGTCCAGGTTCGAGTCCTGGTAGCCCAACTAAATACAGCTTCGCTAGGGAGACCTAGCCTTGCATACCAAGAGGCGGTAAAGTCAGCTGAATAAATCCGTTGCGGTATTACCTAGTAATAATCTAAAGCTAGCTAAAGAATAACTAGGAACATAAGGGTAGTAAGGCTGTATTTCTAAATTATATAATTATGGATAAGAAGAATTATAGAAAAGTAGTTAAAATCTGTGAGAGAGGCAGATGTAAAGTGAGAGAAAATTCATTTGGAGTTTGTTGGTGTGTAAGATGTGGTAAATTACATTCTGATGCTCCAGCTAAGTTAAAACCTGAAGAGCAAATCATAGTAAAATGAAAGTGATAATTAATAGCTGTTTACTTACAGAGCTACTGAAGAACTTCCAAACTTCTCTAGATAATATGAGAGTTATTGGAGAGACATATTCTGTAGAAGATATGAATGAGCTGGTTGAGGAGTTTTCTAAGTTTAATATAAAGCCTGATGATATTATTGGTAAAACTATAATATTTAAATGTCAATCAATAAGTGCTTATGCTTAACGTAACTTCTTTCAATATTGGGGAGATAACTAGTAAAGTATCTCTAAATACTCCCAGTAGCGGAATAATCCAGAGGTCTCATCCTAGAAGTAAATTCGTAAGATTTCATTCTAGGTCTCCTATGTCAGAATATGCATTCTCTAGTAGACCAAGACTAAGTAAGGATGGGCCGGAAATTGTGGTATTGCAGATTATGGTATTTGGTAATGATGAATTGCTAGTTGAATATGTCTGCGAACAGGAACTAACAGTAGAATAGGTTATTAGACCGGTAAATAACCTTCCGTAGCCAGTCGGACGTTGGGAGCTTATAGTCCTACGATAGTGAGACTAAATCGGACCTATAGCTCAGCCAGGTCAGAGCAACTAATTATGAGTCAGATAGGGACGTATCCCCTCAAGCTTATACCTTGTAGAAAGGGTAGTTGGTCGCACGTGGGTTCAAACCCCACCGTCCCTACAACTTCTGGATTGAATTTTTAATTTTGCACCAAAACATTTGGTATTATGATTATTTTCATATATATTTGTATATGAATTACAATGATTATAATACACAAAAGTTAAGAGGTTTAAAGCGCAAATTAGAGCTAATAAAATCTCGTGGTGGTAAATGTGAACTATGTGGCTATGATAGAAACATAGCTGTTCTAGAATTTCACCATATCAATCCAGATGAGAAAGAGTTTCAGTTAGATATGAGACATTTATCTAATACAAGTCTAGAAAGGCTTAAAGAGGAAGTAGATAAATGTCAACTTCTATGCGCTAATTGTCATAGAGAAGTACATAACCCTCACTTGGGAATGGACGAAGTTGAAGATTTAGTTAATACTGAAGCTAAAGATAAAACGTCTTTTGAAAATATGACTGGGTCTGTATGCCCAGTATGCGGCAAAAGATTTCCTAAATCTAAGGGTAAGATATACTGTTCTAAGGAATGCAGAGATGCTGATAAACATTACCCCTCTCTAGAAGAAGTAAATGAGCAGTATGAAATACTTAAGAATTGGGAGAAAGTTGCGCAACATTTTGGATTAACTCGTAGAATTATTCAAGGAATAAGAAAGAAAGACTCATAATCAGGAGGTCGGGGGTTCAAAGCCCTCTAGGTCCACTAGAGAATTAAAAATTGGAATTTATGAATTATCAGTATTTCGGATTGTTTTTAAATGAACATAATAGGAATGAGCTTATGAAAATCATTTTTGCTAATCCTATTATAGCTAATCTGGTCCTTCAAAGAGGAAGTACTTTATATCTAGACCATTGTACTCTGCTCCACAGAAATCAAAACGACAAAGAGATATATGACTCTCTTGTAAAGAAGATTGATGAATCATGGATGGTAGAAGTAAATGGAATAGGTTTCTCTAACAAAGCAATAGCTTTTAGAGTTACTATACCAGACTTGCCTTGTGCAAATGCTAAACCACATATTACTATTTGCACAATCAATGGAGGAAAACCAGTTGATAGCAATGGAATATGCGAGTGGATTTCTATTCCCAAACTCAATATTTGTTGTGAAATAAAATTAGTGAAATAATGTGGTCAAGAGAAAGTCCAATGAAAGAATATGCCAGGAAACATCCTGGCTGTTCTCTTCAAGAGTATTGTGAATACTTAGATAATATTGCTAGAGAGGAAGCAGAAAGAAGGAGACTAAAAGAAGAAGAAAATAATCAACTTCTAAAAAGTTTTGAGGGAAAATGCTTTCAAATAAACTTCAATAGACAATCATTTGGTTATTTTAAGATAACTAAAGATATTACTGCCTTTAGAGAAGATGTTAAAGAAGATTTCTATGAGGTCTTCATAGACAGCAATACAACTAGAATAGGTCTTGAAAAGAAGAGAATGATAAATCGTCAATGGCTTCCTGGGCAGGGAAGTGAAAAGTGTGCAATAGTTCCTGAAGAATTGTTCAATAAAGTAGTCAAGTATTATCAAGAAATGTGTGCTATGGCTGAGAAAATAAGAGACAGGGAATTGTAACCTTGGGGTAGTGCTGGAACTGGTAGACAGGCATGGTTTAGGCCCATGTGCCGCAAGGCGTGAGGGTTCGAGTCCCTCCTACCCTACAACTTTTATTTATTAAGTAATATGAAAGAGTTAAGTGAAATTATTCAGGAAATGGTAGACAATGGCAATTCCATGGGTCAAATGGACCTAAAAACTGCCATAGTGTTTGTTACAGAGGCTTACGAATCCGGCATAGAAAAGGCTCGTTCTCTCATAACTAATGAACATAACGAGGAGGATTACTAATGACCGTAGAGGAATTAGAAGGTAAGCTGACTAGTATCTACCATGAATTTGCTGAAACAATCTCTGAAAATGAGACTGATGAGCAAATAGTTGCCCGTTCTAAAGAGTGGTTTGTAAAAAGACTCTCAGAGGAAACTGATAACAAAGAAGCTATAGAATCTATAGCTAATCAATTAGTAGGATGTCTCAAACAGGCATCTGTTTTAAGTAACTTAGAAAAAGAAAAAATGAACAAAGTTTGGATGTGTTCTGGGTCTACATATACCCAGGTAAGCTCAGGCTATAGCGTTGAGCAGTCTCTCCCAGTTGGAATCTACAGTATTTGTCTGACAATGACAGGTTATCACCTAGACAGATATGCGGATAAGTTTGTATTCCCGTACAAAATGTATGGTTTGCAGGAAGATTTCATAGACCATGTAATCAAAACTTATAATAACACAGAAGGAAACTTGGGAATCATGTTTACTGGTACAAAAGGTACTGGAAAGACTGTCACAGCTAAAGAATTAGCTAATAAGTTGAACCTTCCTGTTATTATCGTAAAGGATATGGGAGACCATAATCAATCTATGATTGAGTTTCTCTCTGGTATTGAGGGAGACTGTGTTCTCTTCCTAGATGAGTTTGAAAAGAACTTCAGCGAGTCGGATTCTACAATCCTCCAAATTATGGATGGAGTTTATAACTCTAAGTATCGTAAGGTATTCTTGTTGACTACTAATGCAATGTCTATCAACGAGAATATGGTAGGACGTCCGTCTAGAATCCGCTACGTCAAGAAGTTTGAAAATCTTGATTTGAAGGTTGTAAACGAATATCTAGACGATGCCCTGGAGGTTCCAGAAGCACGTCAAGATTTACTTGACTTCATTGATTCTTTGACTATATCAACTATTGATATTCTCAAAACTATAGTTAATGAAGTTAACATTCATGGAATTGAAGGTTTGAAAAAGGCTAAGAGTTTCTTCAACGTAGTAACTAATGAGTATGAGTATTCTTGTATCAGAGGTTACGCTTACACTGGAGAAATTGAACAAGACAAGAATAAGTTCTCTATTGAAAACTTCTCCAAGGCTGTTGAGAGATTTAATAATCCTATACCTAAGCCTATTGTTGATGACGAGGATAACTGTACTATAGAGGAAAGAAAAGCCCTCAACGAATACTATGAGTATCGTCGTCATAACTTCCACAGCCTGTCGTATAACTTTATCTATTCTTCTACCAAGTTCAGCAATCTTAAGGTAGGAGACGACTTCTACAATGACGAGATTATCGCTATTGACAAGAAGTTGAATGTTATTGTTACTAAGGACGGTGGCAAAATTAACTACTGGTGGATTAAAGATCCTAACAGTAAACCATCTCTGTATCGTACAGGAAGATACGATTCTTTGGTACTTTAAAAACTGGGGAGCTAGTCTCCCCTTTATGTCTGGATGCCTGAGTGGTCTAAGGGAACGGTCTGCAAAACCGTGTTTCGTGGGTTCGAATCCCACTCCAGATTCTACACTAATTTATTTGCCTATGGACAGAAAATTAAGAAGAGAGCTTTCTAAAAGAAAGTGGATTTCTAGAGCTAAAAAAGTTTATAACTCTTGCGGGAAGTTCTATATCCCGGTAAACGGAATTAAAGCCAGTGTTCAGTATAATGTTCCTATTTTCAGAAATAGAGCACTGAGAATTTGTGAATCAATTACGGATTTTCTTAATGATTCCAAGTATGCCAAAATGCTTAAGAATTGCACTTCTCCCTACAGAAGTAAGATGATGCAGTACGAATATAAGAAAGAGAATAGAAAAGATAGATATAAGGCTAAGAAAGATATCCAGGAAGGTATTCAGGAATATGAGTCCAGGGACAATCTTTCATGCTCATCATGTATATTCTATGATGGAGGTCTATGCGAGAAAGGATTATTAACGACAGATGATTGTCCAGAATATTGGGATTAATTATGGATAAATATATTAATGGAAATTTAATAAAGAGGATACTAGTTTTTAAAACTAGAAAACATCCAGAATGGAAGCATAGAATAGCAGATACTAAATTCTTATTCTGGAAAAAACATATTGACTATTGGTATCTTCTAGACCCATGCTTTGGGACTTACTCTGAGAAAGGGATGCTCGAATCAATTAGTAAGAGAACGTCCTTCTACAAGGATGGAATAGTATACCAGAAGCCGCATATTATTCTAGAGTTCTCTGAGAGACATGATGAGTCTATCTATTTTGATAGTGATGAGGAAATGGAAGGCTGGCTTGAGTCTTTCAGGCAAGAATTTGGAAAACCATTTATGTATATAGAATAATACCTTTATCCCAGTTTAGAGCTTAGCTCAAGTAGTGAAGAACAGTAGCTATTGGTTAAAACGAGGTGGAGTGCCAGACGAAAGACTGGAATTAACATAGTTTAACTTTGAATCTCCGACTATGCGGAGTATCATTATGGCAGAATTGATTTTCTTACCTAACGGAAAATGCGATTTGAAATTTCATGCTAACATCAAAAACTTTAAAAGAGTTGAGATTGTGAAGCATAAGAAGAACTTCTTCAGGGTCTATGTAGACCGCAACGATAGCGTTTATGACGTGAAACGGTGCGAAGTCATCACTTGGAAGACCATAGAGAGAGGGAAAAGAAAGGTGAATGTTCCTGACAAGGTTGACGAGGTACGTGATGTACATCTGTTTGACAAGACTAAGGGAAATCCGTTCAAGATTGCGGTTACTAAAATAATCGGCGAGATTGAGGCACAGGAATTACTATCTTAAGATAGCGTTTAGGAGAGTATCGTATAACTCTCCTTATGCAGATGTGGTGTTAATGGTTTGAGCACGTCAGACTTCCAATCTGAAGGGGAGAGTTCGAGTCTCTCTATCTGCACATTTGTAGGTATAGCACAACGGTTAGTGCATCGGCTTGCCATGCCGAGGATGTGAGTTCGATTCTCATTACCTACTCAAAATTTAAGTTTTATGAAAATAAAGTGTACAGTATGTAATAAAGAATTTTATTATGGAGACCATAACTCTCCAATGTTTATTGATGAGGTTTGGAACAAGATAATAAATTACTTTAAGCTAACCAATTTTGAAAAAGAAGCTGCAAAGAAATTCTCCTCTTATTACAAAGGGGAGGTAAAGATTATTATCCAGACCACCATGTGTTTATCTGTAGCGAATGTGCGGAGAAGGCTCTAGGTAGGGAAATAACTGATAAGGATATTAATGATTCATTATTTAATATCCCATTTAGAGAGAAGTACTTTAAATCTTAATATCCGTGTGGGTGAATGGTTTAGCCATCAGTCTGCAAAACTGAAAAGAGAAATCTTTAATGAGGGTTCGAATCCCTCCACGGATTCTAATTTTAAATTTAAAAATATGGCATATATTTATTGCATTACAAATTTAATTAATAGCAAGCGATACGTAGGAAAAACTACTACTTCTATAGAAGAGCGCTGGAAGGAACATTGTTATGACTTTTAGAAAGAAAGATGCAACAAAAGACCTTTATATGATGCTATGAACAAGTATGGGATCGAGAACTTCATAGTTGAGTAGCTGTATGAATGTGATGATGAGGAATTAGCTTCTTATGAAATTCAATTTATAGATAAGCTAGACACATACTCAAATGGCTATAATGCTACTATGGGAGGCGATGGAGCTATCTTATTCGATTATAAAGAAATAATATCTTTATATACTAGCGGAATGACAATGATTGAAGTTTCCGCCAAAATGCAATGTTCTGTTGATACAGTTTCTAAAGTAATAAATATAAACAATATACCAAAGAACAAATTTTATTTGGGAAGTTGCAAGCAACCTGTATCAATATCTCAGTATGATTTAAATAATAACTTTATCAGGACTTGGAACAGTATAGCCGATGCTGCACACTGGTTAGTAGACAATGGCTATGCTAAAACTTATAATGGAGGTGTTCGCTAGAAGATTAGTTTATGTGTAAAAGGGAAATTGAAAACTGCATATAAATTTATTTGGAAATAATCCTACCTCCGCAACGAAACTCCTTTTGTGGCTCTGAATTAGATTAATTATTAACAATTTTAAACTTTGATGTTATGAAGAAAGTAATTAATGTTGTGAAGAAAGCTGCTAAGTGGTATTTTGAACAGAGTTCTAAGAGCTATACATGGTTAGTTTCTGGAACTATTCCGCCTCCTTATAGAGGTCTAGAGTAAAGATACTACTAAAAGGTAAGTACCAAAGGGGTACTTATCTACACCCGTGGAGAAAATTAACTATTGGGGTATAGTTCAAAGGTCAGAACTTTTGACTGTTAATCAAAGAATCATGGTTCGAGTCCATGTGCCCCAGCTATTGACCTTATATTAGATTATGCATCAGTGTGATTATTGTTGTTGGTACTACAGTGGAAATTGTGATTGTCCATATGTAATGAAGAAACAAGCGTGTGAAAATGCTTTGAAAACTAAAGAGAGAAATGAAAGACCTATTAGAAAAGTACAAAATGTTTCAAACTCCAAAACTAGCTAATGAGATTTCATGGAAAGACATGAAGGAATTTAACTCTTATATGAAAGAAGTAGTTCGTGATTATAAGATTAAACAGGCTAAATCAATTCAGAGTGCTAGAAACGTAATAATATCCTGACCTGGCAAGGTAAAAATCCATTCGGGGTTTAAGTTGAAGCCAGTCCCTGCGGAATCATAAAGACCTTTTCTGATACGATAGTCGATGAACTGAGAGAGTAGTATGGTTGCGGACTTATGCTACTAGAACATGATTCAAACAAAAAAAACTTATCTGGTGTTGTTAAGTTGTGGAATCTTAACAGTGGAAATTTATGGGTATGTCACCAATTAAAAAGAAAATCCCAAAAATGGGCCGTTAGCTCAAATGGCTAGAGCGCTGGTTTTGCACACCGGAAGATAGGGTTCGAGTCCCTGCGTGTCCACAAACTTTATTTAAAAAATTATGAAAGTATATGTAGTTGTAGTAAATTATCACCCAGCTAATGCGCCTCAGAACTATAAAACTGAGTGTCAGATATTTCTGGATAAAAAGGAAGCCGAAGGCTATAAGAAAGCCAAGGAAGAAGAATATCCCATACGTTGGGGAGGTGAATACAATCATTGTGAAATATTTAAAAAACATTTGTAATATCGCGGGGTGTTAGCAGAGGTAGCTAGTCAGGCTCATAACCTGAAGGTCGAGGGTTCGAGTCCCTCTCCCGCTACTAGTAATTAATTAGATACTTAATTTTTAGATTATGAATTACGAAAATCTTACCAAAGAAACTCTCCCTATAGAGTTTCAAAACAGAATCGAACGATTTAATCGTCTGTTCTCAGCTGCAACCGACCATTCCTTCGAAGAGGATGACTTGTTTGAGTATGAAATGTTATGTATAAAGCAAGCTCTTTCATTCTCGGAATTTTTCCAAGATTTCGGTGATGAACAGTATCAAGACTTCTTGAAGCAATATGAGAGCTTATACGACTTAGTTGATGCTATTAAGGACAAACTTCAGTTCTTTGATAACGGACACACTGGAAACTCTATGAGCATGAGTTGGCTTTTATTCAGAACTTATCGAGAAAGACCGGAATTAGTTCCGTATATGCACGGATGCTTGGCTCAGCTCGTTGGGGATGAAGGCTATTATGATGATCGTTCAGATGTTCCAGAACTATGAGCGTGATACAACAGGTCTACTTAGCTGAATCAGGTAGTTCTATTTACATAAAGGGAATTAAACCTGATAAAGAGAATGAATATTCTGGTGAGATTACTCTAAACGGTAATCCCACTAGATTAGAAAGAAAAGAACGTTACCATATAAGTAACGGTATGCTTGTTACAGATAGTTATCATATCCCTATGGAGTTCATTATTAGCTTCTTGCAGGCTAACGGATGTGTTCAAGAAGGAGAAGATGGCAAGTCGTATGTTGTTTTAAGAGAAGTAGAATTTAAATTGAATAACTAATGTTATCAGTATTATATAGCGAATATGAGCTGTGGGGTTGTCCTAATTGTGGGTGTGATTCCGTTATAAGTAGTGGAGTTTCTGGAGGAGGTCTAACATCTGGAACTTGTAGACATTGCAAGTTAAAATTTGAAGTTAGAAGCGAAAATCCAATGGGAATAGTCAAATATGGCTGCCATCCAGAAAATCCCTCAGACCCGAAATCTAAATGGGTTATGGAAAGCGCAATCAGAATTGAACATCCTAGAAAAGGTATTCCTGCATGGAATTGGGAACCAGTTGACGAACGTCCAGAAGAAGGAGAATATTGGAACTCTCGTGGTCCTGGCTATCCAGATGTTTCTGGCTTTGTAAAGACCAAAGCTGCTGGTGAGCGTATTCTAGCTATGGTGTATGAAGTGTTAGGAACTGACAAGTGTAAGACTTATCTAGATTTCAGACCAAGTGAACCAACGTGGATTCAATTCAAATTTCATAAAGACGAGTTTGATATAGAGAAACTAGATTCTCTTACTCGTGATAGTGGAATAATTACTAAAGACATAATCAAACAATGTATTTATGGCAAAAGTAGTAAATAGGGCCTCTGATATAATCCAACTTAAAGACCTAAAGGATGGGGAATTTGCAGAAGTAATAGAATGGTTTGAGGATGGAACAGTATCTAACGGAGATATAATTCAAAGATGTGGACTTGCACTATTTATATTAGGAAGTTGTTCTTACTATCCTGAGATATTTAGTAAGGGTGCTAGAGGCTATACTAATACTAAGTTACGAACACTACCTGAGGGTACAACTATAATGTTATAATTTCTTTTTCCAGTTTTCTAATTAAAGATAAACTGGGTATGGGCCTACTTGGATTTGACAGGCGATTACAAATTATAAGGACGTGTAGAGCGCAATCTCTTTAAACGAAGAAAAAACAATAAATGCTACTTATAGCGAAGTAAGAATGGCAGCCTAAGCTGCTGGCTTGTTGGTAGACACTATTAACTAAGTCGGGTTACGGGAGAGACCTAGAAACAGAAGAGGTTGAGTATATTGATATAATGGAGAGCTAGGCTCTAATCCTAGTAATATACTCTTAATCAGAACACTCTAAGAGTTAGTAAGACTGAATCTCCTACGTCATAAAACAGATGGAAGATGTGTTCCATGAGATGTGACGAATCTCTAAAGTATCATCCCGTTCTCCAACGTAAATGGAGTGGTGGAACGTTGACTTCGGTCAGCCCTATAGTTTGGTAGCTTGTAGATAAGCATCTAGAGAAATACTTAGTATGGACTCTTGTAAGACTTATAAAACTACCTAAATGCTAGAACTCCCTAGCTGATGTAATAAAAATGAGACGCACGTTATCCTTGTAACGAGGGTTGTTTGGACACGGGTTCGACTCCCGTTAGGTCCAGGAGTTCGTATTAAACTACCTCCACGTGGTGAACTCTGGATTAAAACTAAATGTTTAATAAAAAAAAAGAAAATTATGGGATATATTTATTGTATTACAAACTTGATTAACAATAAGCGCTATGTAGGAAAGACTACACAAAACCCACAAGCGCGTTTTAGAGAACATTGTCAAGATAGTTAGAAGGAAAGATGTGAAAAGAGACCATTGTACGATGCCATGAATAAGTACGGGATTGAGAATTTCATAGTTGAGTGCCTAGAGGAAGCAGATGATAACTCCCTATCAGATAGAGAAATATATTGGATAAACAAACTGTAGTCTTATAAAGATGGATATAATGCCACTAAAGGCGGTGATGGGAAGATATTGTATGACTACAAGGAAATTATTGAATTATATAACTTAGGGTATTTATGTAAAGAGGTATCAGAAAAGATTGGTTGTTCAGTGGAAACTGTGTACTTAGTGTTAAAAGCTCACGGAATAGATGGAAGAGCTAATAAATAGGCACGTGAATGTAGAATTGTTGTTCAGTATGATAAAGCTGGAAACAAAATTTAGGAATTTCCTGGTTCTCTGAAAGCCGCAGATTGGCTAGTTGAAGTAGGAAAATCAAAGAGTAGACACTCTGCTAGTAATCATATAATTGATTGTTGTGTAGGAAAAGCAAAATCCTGCGGAGGTTATGTATGGAAATACAAATAAAACTCCCGTTAGGTCCACATTCTTTGTAGCAATTCCTGGCACGGGAGGTATCCTGATATAAAGATACTTACAAATGTGCATTTTGCACGGTGGTACAAAGAGAAATAGGGCTATAGCTCAACTGGTTAGAGCACCACACTGATAATGTGGAGGTTATCAGTTCAAGTCTGATTAGCCCTACAAAACCGCCAGCTCACGCGGTATATAAGAAAGGATTGCCGGACTCGCAGGTGTAACGAGATAAATACCTGCATTTTCGAGGCTGTGGTGTAATGGCTTGCATATCACACTGTCATTAAAATTAATTAAACTTATCTGTGAATCGAGAACAATCTCTTAAATTGTATTATGAGAATCCTAACCACTGTAAGGAATGTGGTAAGGTAATCGAAGTACTAGATAATCAGAGGGTCGCAGATGTGAGGAAGAAACAGTTTTGTAGTCATTCGTGTGCTGCTTCTTACAATAATAGAGGTAGGATAAAGCACGATGAAAACAAGATATGTCCTAGATGTGGTAAACCTAAGCATAAAGATTCAGAAATGTGTCGTAGTTGCTGGGAAGAACTTAATGGAATTGGTAACAAAACATTAGGTTATTATACATCTGGGCAGAAGTACTTATCATCTAAATGTCAAGAAATAAGGACTAATGCTCGTAGAGTATTAGAAAGTTCCGAACGTGAGAAAGTATGTCAATATTGTCATAATCATGAATTTGATGCAATACTTGAAGTACATCATCTTAAAGGAATATTAGAATTTGACGAAGACACTCTTATTAAGGAGATTAACAACGAGAATAATTTAGTATGGTTATGTCCGAATCACCATATTATGTTAGAGAAGGGTTTAATTAGTCTGGAGTAATCCAGTTACACCGAGGGTTAGTTCAGTGGTAGAATAGTGCACTGTCTATGCGAAGGTCACCAGTTCGAGTCTGGTACTCTCGGCACTGTGAAGGTTGGGGTTCGAATCCCCCAGTCTCGGCATTTATTCCCCTGTAGTTTAGTTGGTTAGAACACGTGATTTGTAATCTCGAGACCTCGGTTCGAATCCGAGTGGGGGATCTTAACCATTAAATTAGATTAATTTTTATGACTAGATTGGAAAAGTATTTAGTAGCAACTGCTACTGAGATTATCGAAGCGGAAACAACTGTTTCTCGCTACTTTGTCATTGGAAACGTCAAAGTTAGAGTATCAGACCATTTAAGTAAAATGAGTGATGCAGACTTACAAGTGATTATTCCATTGAACGGAGGGACTAAGTATATAGTTACTGTTAAAGATAGTCCTGGAAAATTTCTTGTGTGGAATGCAACTCAAATAAAAGACTTTATTCCTTCATTGCAGATTATTAAGGGCTTGAAGGAAGGAGTGCAACTTAAGCCAAAACCTAAAGACTCTGCAGTTCAGAAGATTCAGCTAGCATTAAATAATAGTAATACCGATGGAGGTTCGTTAACGTTTGATGGTACTATTATTGAGTCTAGATTGAAAGAAAAGCAACTTACCTCCAAACAGCGGGAAGTTTTCAGGAGAACTAAATCTACTTGGGACATTTCTCAGATTGGAACATTACCCAGTATGATTAAAGTAGATTTGGGATTGTCAAATGGTTCTGTAAACGAAGATGTGCAGATATTTCTAACTTGTACATCTTTAACCTACAAAGAAATTCTGAACATTTATAAAATAATAGTTGTTGATAACCGTATGGTTCCAACTATTAAACTGTTGCAAGAAGCTTATAGCTTGATTGTGCAGTAGGATAGCGCCATCATCTAATGGTTAGGATTCAGGCTTTTCACGCCTGCCATACGGGTTCGAATCCCGTTGGCGTTACTATGTACCCCAGCAGCGAAAGTTGTTGGGGTATTTTTTGTTTAATTTAATTTGTGTTTAATGCGAAAAACATTTGAGTTTGTAAAGGTTGGAGGAGTCTGGTTCTATTGGTGGCCAGATTACGACGGAACACCAGAGGAACTAGCAATGGTTGGTGGTGCAGATGAACTTCTTGATTCTCTAGATAATAAGTTTGTTAGATTGCAGATGGTTGACCCAGCTGCAGCTAAGATAACGTTGTCTAAAATTGAGGAGGATGAATGTGGAGCAACTTACTTATGCAAAAGTAAGAATTACAATGACAGGGTATGGATTTGTGCTGTAACTCTATCAGTATTCGGGGAATATCCTCAAAATATTTACCTAAAAGATATGTAAAAAATGAAAACGTTAAATGAGATTTTAGACAATTACAAAGACTATGCCGTAGTTCTCGATGACCGTTTCGGTTCTAGATTAGCAAAGTTTTTAACAGAAGAGCAGTTAGAAAAAATAGGCTTCAAGTACGATGGTGATGAGCCTTATCCAGAGCCTAAGGAATGGACTAGAGGGAATATCCTAGAGCAACTTAAGTCTGACGTAGAGTTTGGTTTTGAGAAGGCTCTAGACCAGAGAGGCATTTCAGCTAGCCTAATGTTCTACGTGGTACTAAGATGGAATCAAGTTCTAGAAGAGGGCTTAGAGAATTATCCTGAAGAGAATTATGCTATGTATGGGTTGCCTTTGTTTAAGGCTACTGCTGTAAAGTACGGATGGGAGAATCCTATAGGCGACGATAATGGGGACGAAGAGTTCTACAATGAGTAGCGCTATGAAGGAATCTTCTATACTTAAAGCAATTTCTGACGCTATTGAAGAATACGAGGAAAATCAACAAAGACGAATAGACCTGTTAGAGAGTAAAATTCTGCTATTTGAGAGAGAAAGGGAGGCTTTTATTCGGCATTTGAGAGAAGGAAACATTCAATTATTAAAGGATTATCTAGGAATTAAAGATGAGTAAGTACTATTTAATTAAGGAATGTAATAATATTCCTTTTATCTTAGGACAGTTCGATAGTATTGAAGAGGCTGAGGCCGCTCTTCCTTCTACAAATAAGAAGGGAGCTAAGCACTTTGTCGTTTGTTCTACAGAGCAATTAAAGTCAGCAAGGGCGGCTATATCCTACTTACAAGAAGAACTTAGAAAGAGTCGAGAGGAGGTACGGCAATGGAGGGATTTAGAACTTAAAACAAGGCTAGATTTCTCAAACCAAATCTGTGAATTATCGAAGATAGCTAATCTAACTGTAGAGGACCTAACTAAAGTATTGTTATGATAGTAAGTTCTCCTTTTGATAAAGATTTGCTTGGACATGAGATAAGGGGTGTAAATACATCTTACTACGGACTTTCTGCATTGCAGGCTGTAATAAATCATGACGGAATCCGTCAAGATATTGCAAAATATATGTATAGAGACTGCATTGTAGATGGAGGACGAAAAGGAGTAATCATAGGATTTGAGGATAATAATCAATTCTTTGATTACTACTATATAGTCTATGTGCCAGAGCTAAATACTACTGTATATCAATTAGCTAATGATGCGAGATTTATTAATTCAATTGAGATATGAAAGTATATTATATTTCAATTCCCACGGCAATATGGCGGGCAAGTCCCTATAAACTATGAGAAGATCTCTCCTCTTTTTTCTAGAGAAGAAAGACGCTATAGAATGGGCGGTAACTCAAAATTACTGGGATATTAGATTAATAGAAGAAGAAGTTTTTATGAAAAAGAAAGTTTTAATTATCCTCATGATTAGTATTGTATTCGGATTTGCAACTGGTTATTCTTTGCATCATCTGATACATTTCAATCAGAAACAGGAGGAAATGGTATTGCTGCCAGAGCATCCATTCTACTTATTGGATGAAGTAAACGAAGAAGTATTGTACAATACTTTGAAGCATTACGATTTTCCAAATCCAGCAATTATAACAGCTCAGGCTGTTCTGGAATCTGGCAATTTTAAATCGAAACTTTGTAAGGACAATAACAATCTGTTCGGGTTGTATAACTCCAGAACAATGTCTTACTTCAAGTTCGATAGTTGGATAAGCTGTGTGTTCGCTTATAAGCAATTTATCCTTAGTAAGTATAACCCAGAAGAGGATTATTACAAATTCCTAGACAGAATTGGCTACGCTGAGGATTCCTTGTATGAAAGTAAAGTTAAGGAATTGGAATTAGATATACTTAATAAATATGGAAGCTCAAATTGAAGAAGCTATCAAATTTAGAAAGAAAGCTAATTTCAAGATATTAACTAGATTGAGTCAAATCATTGACCAATATCCTTATCTAAGATTTCACCAAATTCTTATGATATATAAGATTAGTGAGCTGGGAGTGGATAAGTTCAATGAGGAGAGTGTAGAAACTTTGAAGAAGCTAGAGCATGAAATGGTGGAAAAAGGAATTAGTAAGATTACTAGTAATAGTTCTGATGGGAACAATACTATTAGTAACTAGGGAAGTAATGGGTTTTGAGACCGCAGTTATGACTGGTCTAACTATTATATTATGCAATCAAATATTTAACGAATAAAGATTATGAATTTTAAAGATTTCAAGAAAGATGTAGAGTCTGCTTTCAATGCTATGATTGCAGATAATTTATTTGTAGTTAATGTAGACAAAGACCTTTTGTGGATGAGTTATCTCCTCTCCTTTGAGGACGAAACAATTCGACAAGATCACAATTGTAATGCTTGTAAGTCTTTCATACGTCACTATGGTAAGGTAGTCGCTATAGACCCTCAAACCTACAAGGTGAAAACCTTCTGGGATGATGTTCACACTCCTGGCTATGAAAAGACCGCATCGGATTTGGCTAAACTCGTTAAGGAAGCCGGAATAGGAGATATATTCATTCAGGATGTTAATGAGTTTCACGGTTGTGACCATAATGTGCAACTTCTTCCTGATGGAACTACTAGAACTTGGACTCACTTGTACGTGACTATTCCTAACAAGTTTAAATTCAACAAGAGAGTACATCATTTCGATTCTGCCGCAGGTTATCGCGGAGATGTTAGAGCTAGAGCTGGTGTCTTTGAACGCTCTCTTTCCGAGCTTAAACTAAGTGCGGTAGAAACCGTAATTGAGTTGATAGAGGATAATAATCTCTATCGCGGAGAGGAGTTCCTAAAGACTCTGCAAGAGTTCAGAAGAACTATGCTTGAGGCCGATAATCTCTCACCAGAGGTTCGCACTAACTATTGTTGGTTTAACTTCAAATCTCCAATAGCTAAGATTAGAAATACAGCTATGGGAACTCTACTGATTGACTTAAGTAATGGTGTGGACCTGGAAAGAGCTGTTAAGTCTTATGAGAACATTATGGCTCCATCTAACTATAAGAGACCTACTGCTCTTATTACTAAGAAACAAATTGAGGCTGCTCAGAAGAAGGTTGAAGAACTTGGGTTAACTGATGCCCTTCCTCGCCGTCATGCTCGTGTAGAAGATATTTCTGTGAATGATGTTCTATTCGTAAATAGAGATACTAGAGCAAAGATGAAGGGAGGAATGTTTGATATGCTCTCCGAAACTTCTACAGTAAACCCAAAAGAGTTTACCAAAGCCCAAGAGGTTTCTGCTGATGCCTTTGTCAAGAATATACTTCCGGGAGCTAAGGAGGTTTCTATCTTGGTAGAGAACAGACACATTCCCAACTTTGTTACTCTGACTGCTCCTGAAAATCCGGATGCTGGACAGTTGTTTAAGTGGAATAACAACTTTGCTTGGGTTTATAATGGTTCTGTAGCCGATTCCTTCAAGGAGAAGGTAAAGGCTGCTGGTGGAAATGTAGACGGTTTCATGAGATGCTCTCTTCACTGGTTTAACTATGATGACCTTGACCTTCATGTAACCGAACCTGGTGGAAGAGAAATCTATTATGGAAGCAAAACTGGTTATACTGGAGGAACTCTTGATGTTGACATGAATGCAGGTTCCGGAAAAACTAGAGATGCTGTTGAGAACATCATATGGACAGACCCTAGCAGACTAAGACCGGGAGATTATGTGGTAAGAGTGCATAACTTCTATAAGAGGGAAAGTATTGATTTTGGTTTCGAAATGGAAATCGAGATTAATGGAGAACTTCACAAATTCCAGTATGGAAAAGTAGTTCTGAGCAAGGAATACATTGAAGTTGCTCGTATCCATGTTGATGGACAAAGAAACATTTCCATGACTCCTACTATTAAAGAGGGTTCTACATCGTTCAAATCTACTAACGAGTGGGGAATTGATACAATGAAATTCCAGAAGGTTTCTTGTATTATGTTCTCTCCTAATCATTGGGAAGGCAACGCTATAGGAAACAAGCATCTGTTCTTTATGATAGATGGATGCAAGAATCCAGACCCTGTTAGAGGTTTCTTTAATGAATATCTGAGAGCTGACCTTGAAAAGGAGCATAGAAGAGTGTTTGAAGCTCTTGGTTCTAGAGCAAAAGCTGAGTACAGTGATGACCAGTTGAGTGGATTGGGATTTTCTAGCACATCACACAATGATGTTGTTGTAAAAGTTGATAATAAATCATTTAAAATCATTTTCTAATTATGTACAAACAAGCGTCTAAAATGAAGTTGCGCTTTGCAACTAGTAAAGGTAATTTGAGTGTGGAAGATTTGTGGGACTTAAGTCTGCCTGCATTGGACAGACTGGCAGTGTCCTATGACGAAGAATTAGCCAAGAGTCCTAGAAAATCTTTCATAACTAATGATACTCCTAGCAATAGCGAACTGGAGTTAAAGTTCAACATTGTGAAAGATGTTATCACTGATAAGCTGAAAGACAAGGCCGCTAGAGAAGCAGCTAAAGATAAGGCAGCTGAGAAGGCACGCCTGACTGAACTGCTGGCTAAGAAACAGTCCGAGAAAATGGAAAGTATGTCCGAAGATGAAATCAGACAACGACTTGCAGAACTCGGATAATTGTGTCGTATTGAAAACAGTTAGTCCACAAATCTTAGATAAGCTAAGAGAAAGTGGATTGACTGTTTGTACGTGTTGTGAATTTCCTGGTACAGCCTGGTTAGTATTCAGACCAAATATGCCTACATCGGATATTCACGGTGAGGGGTATGACTTCGAAGAGATAGGACTTTTTGGAACAGAGGCCGTTCTCAAATACTTCGAAGCTAACACTCCGAATTATGTAGATTGCGGAACTGATGTCGATAAATTTATTAACATTTGTTTGCAGTTTAAATAAGTTAACGGTTTTTAACTTTGAATTTAACACTTGTACTGTTATTATAGTAAGTTGATTAGCGGTACGTGAGTATAGCTAATTACTATGCCCGAATGGTGGAATTGGTAGACACGTCAGGCGTTCACAAATTTTAACTTAATGAATTAGGTAGACTCAAATTTAATTAATATCTTTGTGTATTAAATATACAAGGATGAGTAAGAGAAAATGGACAGACGAACAATTCATTGAAGCAGTAAAGACTAGCCTATCTCATGCAGAAGTAATGAGAAAGTTAGGACTTAAACCTGCTGGCAGTAACTATGAAACTGTAAAGCGTAAGATTAGTGAACTTAACCTAGATACATCTCACATGACTGGGCAAGCTTGGAATCAAGGAGATAGATATAAACCTATAAAGGAAGCACAATCGTTAGAATCTATTCTAATAGAGCGCTCTTCCTATAGAAGTACCTATCATTTAAAAGACAGATTGTTAAAGGAACGTGTGAAAGAGTACAAATGTGAATGTTGTGGTAATACAGAGTGGATGGGTAAACCTATTGCTCTAGAATTACATCATGTAAATGGTATTAAGGATGATTTGAGAATAGAGAATTTACGACTACTCTGTCCAAATTGTCATGCTTTTACTGATAACTACCGCGGCAAGAACATAGGTAAATAATAGGATGGCACAGTGTCGGAACTGGTATACGAAACGCACTTAAAATGCGTTGCCCTTTATGGGATTGAGGGTTCGATTCCCTTCTGTGTCACAGATGTATTTGATGCCCAGTAATGGGCGTGTGGGTTCGAGTCCCACTTCGGGTACTAATTTAATATCAATAATATGGAAAGATATATAGAAGAACTTATTGAAATATATAGAAAAAATACTCTAAAGTCAGATGAAGAATTAGAATCTCTGAAGAGTTTACTTAGAAATGTTCATCGTGATGGATTTATAGCAGGAGAAGAATCAATAATTAATGTTGTGGATAAACTAACAAAACGTAACTAATATGAACAGTGTATTTTTTGGAAATGAAGGGTTGACTTCTACGTCAGCAAACTTTTATGCGAACATCGCACAAGAAATGATTCAAGCAGCACAGGAACGCTTGAATAATGTGAAATTCTTTCAAGTATCTGTAGCCTCTATCGGTGGAGGAGAAAAGCAGTTAATGACAGTAGGACAAAAGTCCCTTGACTTTATAAAAGATGATTTGGAAAAGGTCGCTGCCATGAATAGTTTTTGTGCTTGGGTACGAGAAGCTATCAAAGAGAAAGAAGGAATGATTGGCAAAGTATCTGCTACTATGCTTGATGATTGGGCAGAAAGTCAGGGAATAGGACTGCCAGAGCAGCCTAAGTATCCAGAAGCTCTACCTTCTCCGACTGAAGAAACTATCATAAAGTCGTGGGATATTAACAAGAGAAATAAATTCCTAAGATTAGAGGCGTTTGCTTCTACCTATGGAAAGTATATTCATCCAAAAGGAGCCTTTAGTAAGGCACGAAAAGAAGTTCATGCAGCTGAGAATTGTCCTATCTATAAGGAAGGCTCTGGAAGAGATTTAATTCTCTACTACCAAGACCCTACCATCGAAGTAGAAAAGGTGGACAATATGTTCATGTCTCTTCAAGACACCTATCGTTCTTACGAGAAGGAGTTAAATGCTCTTAAAGCTGAGCTTAAGGAGGAGGTTAATAAACTTTCTAACACTCAAGAACAAGAGTATCGTGAGAAAATGGCTGAATTTAAAGCAAAATACGATAAATATACCTCCGAATTAGGAGAGTTGAGAAGTCGTTTCAATAGTTGGAAAACTTCTGAAATGGAACGTATTTCCAAACTAAAAATCGCTTTGCCTAAGAATCTTTTAGATATTTTCGAAGAGATTAGGAGACAAGGCGACTCTTCCTCTAAGTAATTAGAGGACTTCCGTAGGAAGCTAACATAACATACTTAACAGGAATAATTATGAACAGTATATTTTTAAATCCTACCTGGATTTAATCTTTATTCGCTGGCTACACAAAAATTTACAACCCACTCTCTAATTGAGAGTCTTTGTCTTAGTCTTTGTTAGTGTAGCTAGGTCTTTGACTACGGCTTCATCTTTGCCTGCGCGTTAGCTTCCTACATAGCTCGTCAACCACGTGTTGAAGGAGTTACGGAATCCCTTCGGGATTCTAGCCTTTTGCTTCAGTTACAAGTAATCTTTAAACTTGGTGACTATTATCCCAAATTCTCAACAAGATGAAGAGGGAGGTTGACCAACCTAATAATGGTACAAGCTCTTCGGAGTGATAGGAGTGGGGAAAGTATCTGGTGAAGCACAGATACTGGAACCACTCTTTTTTTTGATAGATAAAATGATTATTAACTAATTTAAATTAAGAAAAATGAAGAAAGTACTATTGCTTTTCGGAATGGTTGCACTGATGTCTGCTTGTGCAGGTAATACAAAAACTCAGGCTCCAGAAAACGATTCTATCGCAATCGTTAAAGAAGTTGCTGACACAATGAGTGTAGACACTCTAGGTGTGGATAGTCTTGTAATTGATAGTATTCAGTAATATGGATTTTATCGCAACCAGAGTCAATGAACTCTTAAGTAGGGTATCTCCTATTAAGCGATGGCTTATTTCCGATGTTGCGAATGAATACTACCGTGAAGGTTATCAAGATGGTCAGAAGCTAGTCTATAGAAATGTATTGAAAGGTAACGCATTGAAAGAATTTATTGAAATTCTTAATCATTGTGGAATCAAATTGAGTTACAATCTGCGGAAAGGAGGTTTAATTGTCAGTGTGAGACCTGACAAACTTCCCAATCTGCAACGTCTCGTTGAATGTTATAAAAATGAAAGTAAAGAAGACAAGAAATTTCAGTGATGCCCCACCTCTTGATGTTCAGTATAACTACATCATGGAGAACTTTGACTTTGACAAGGTTCTAGAATATATGAGTTGGGACAAGAGTCATAGAACATATGACGATGATGGGAAATGTGTAGGAAAGTCTCCTTGGAGGATGTATATAAGTCCTGGAGAGTATAGAGTTCCATCTATTTCTGACCTAAGAGCACTAGCTAGAGACTTACTTACGCAAGTAATAAGAAATTATAGAAACAGTAAATCAACATTTGTTTCTATATCTACTGGGCCATTTAAGGCTATGTGTAGATATGGTATGCTAGAGTTGATTGGTGTTATAGAATCTTGGAGCGATGATTGAGTTCAATGAAGTGTTCTGTTTAGATTTAAAAGATGATTTTGAGGAATTAGGAAGGCATGAGAGAAATTTCGAGCTAGATGAATTCATTCAGAAGGATTTGAGTAGAGCTTTTGCTTTTGGTTATTGTCACTTAGATTGGATAAAAGAAAAAATGTGGTTTCCAGTCTCTATTAGAAAAGCCTTGAGGCATCTTGGAGATAATTTGGAAGACTTTATTCCACAAATTAAGTGGCTTAATGGGAAGTATGGAGCTGTAGGAAAGAGAGTTAGAATAAGTGATTACGCAAACTATATTTTAGATAATATATTTTGTGATAACCAAGACGACCTGCTAAAGATAGCAATACTACTAGGAACTAATCTCAGGACTAATACTCAGAATGAGTAATTTAGAGGTCTTTACTGACGGAGCTTTTAGTTCATCTAGAAATACAGGAGGAGTAGGAGTTGTATTCGTAATTGATGGGAAAAAATCCTATGAATTTAGCAAGATGATTCCAAATACTACTAACAACAAATGTGAGTTGTTAGCTGTAATATATGCTCTCAATGCAGTAAGCCGTAAGATAGAATCTCTTACTATCTATTCAGATTCTCAGTATGTCATAGGATGTGCTACAAAAGGATGGAAAAGAAAAAAGAATGTAGAGTTGTGGAACTTATATGACAAGGTTTTTGCTAAGGCAAGCCAGTTTTGCCCTGACATAAAATTTTGTTGGGTTAAGGGACATACTTCAAATTCTGATTTCTTTTCTGAGATGAATAATTTAGCAGATAAATTAGCAGTTGAAGCAAGTCAAGAATATGAAACTAAGAAAGAACAAAAACAAGAGACTCATTAAAGAGGCTATGAAGTTCTATCCGTTTGATTATGGTTTTGTTCTCTCCCTAGAGAAACAAGCTTTAATTAGAATGTATGAATACTTCAAAGTATCTAGAATTGCTGAAGGTAACGAAGTTGTTGAAAAGAATCTAAAACTCGCACTAGGACTTTTAGATATTGTTCTAGAGATAGATTCTGCCTATCATTGTGATTTCAGACCTGGGTCTGAAGGATTCGTAGATAGGCACATAAACATTAAGAACTGGAAACGATTCTGGCCTAAAGCTGCTGATCTTGATTTGAGTAAACCTATTCTTCAAGACCATTTGAGAAGAGAAAAAGCCTGGTACTTGTACAATAAACTTAGGTTTGAACGTATGAGAACTTGGTGGGATTAATTTAACTAATTTAATTATGAAGAGAATTTTTAGTATTATTTGTTTGTGTTTGATGTGTGCATTTGCTAGCGCACAAGTTGTTGAGACTGGAAGTATGAAGGATAACTGGTATATTTCTGGTAATGTTGGAACTACTATTTGGGATAACCATAGAAGTTGGGCAGAACCAAATGATGTACTAGTAAACATTGCTATTGGTAAGGAGATTACTCCTATCTTTGGCTTGGAGTTAGACATGATGGCTGGAATGAACCAAGGAAATAAAACATTCTTTGATTCACATAATTTGACAGCTAACGTTACTACCAATCTTACTAACCTGATATGTGGATATAACGGAGATAGGCGTCTGTTTGAGCCTATACTAATCGTTGGTGCTGGTTGGTATCATACTTATGGAGATGTCTATAATAATGTATCCGCCCGTGGAGCCGTTAGATGTAACTTTAATATCTCTAATAGATGGGCATTAAATGTTACTCCTGAGTATATGTTACTTCCCAAGACTTCTCCTCTGAATCATGAGTTTAACGTCTATATTGGTGCTACCTATCGCTTTAAGTCTAGCAAAGGGGACTTTCCAATTATGAAGTTGTATAGTGATGCCGAGGTTGAAAGCCTAAACGCTTCTATTAATGAGTTGAGAGCCAAGAATGAGGAACTTATGGCTCGTAAACCAATAGAAATTGTTAAGACGGACACAATCGAAATTACTAAAGTAGAGCTTTTGACTCCAAAAATTCAATTCCTTCAAAATTCTTCAGAGATTTCTAAAACTTCCAATGTGGCTGTCTCAGAACTAGCTTCCTATATTTCTAATAGTGGAAAAACTTATGTGATTGAGGGATATGCTTCGGAAGAAGGTCCAGAAGAGTTTAATAATAACCTTGCTGTAGCTAGGGCAGAATCTATGAAGAAGGCTCTGATTAGCTATGGTGCTCCAGAGGATAAATTGGTTGTTAAGGGATGCGGAATTACCACTGAATTTGGAGATAATGAATTTAATCGTATCGTAATAATTTCCGAACAATGAAGTATAAGAAAAAAGTAGCTTGGTTAAAAGCAAAGCAAGCATGGTGGGATAAACAAGGAAAAGACTTTCAGGCTGCAACTACCAGACCTGGGTCTATTAAAACTCGATAAATCATGATTGCGTTTATAATTGTGTGCATAATGTTTGCCGCGTATATTTATTATGACCCGTATGTAGATATTACAGAGGATAATGTACTACTATGGTATAATAAAAGCGGCAATAGAGAATATATTATTCTATGGTCGAGAAAAACTTAATTAAGGCATTTGTTGCCGTTCTATTAATCGTTGTAATTTACAACGTCAGCTTATGGTTATTATCCGAATCATTGTATGCTGCAAATATCTTGGGGTTGTTACTATTACTAGTGGCAATCCCAAGTTTAGTTTATAGGATATTCAAATATATTAAGAAACATTATTTAAATAAGGAAAATGAAGACAATTATTAAGCTTTTGTGTGTATTAACTTTGGTGTTTGGCTTGTCTAGTTGTGGCTACGAGAGAATTGATGCTGGTTACGAAGGCATTAAGGTGAATCTATACGGAGACGGTAAGGGAGTAGACGATGTGTCTCTTGTTACTGGCGCGGTGTGGTATAATCCTGTTACTACGGCTGTATATGAATATCCTACATTCGTACAGACTGTGGACTATCCTCCTTTCAGTATTAATGCTAAAGATGGATCATCATTTACTGTAGACCCTACAATTTCTTTGAAGATTGTTGACGGGAAATCACCAGAAGTATTTAAGAAGTATAGAAAGGAAGATATTGTAGAGGTAATTAACACTACTTTGTATAATTACGTAAAGAATGCTTTTCGCATTCAGCTGAATAACTATACTACTGATGAACTAGTAAGTAAACGTGAGGAGTTTGAGAAGTCTATAGAGGATAGACTGTCAAAGGAACTCTTAGCAGAAAACTTTCAGCTTGAACAAATGACTTCTGGTCTTCAATATCCACAGACACTAGTCAACTCTATTGATGCTAAGAATGCTGCAATTCAACAGGCTTTGAAGGCAGAGAATGAAGTTAAGACTATTGAGGCCGAAGCTAAAAAGAAAGTAGCAGCTGCACAAGGAGAAGCAGAAGCTCTTAAGATTAAGGGTGATGCAGAAGCTGAATATAATAGAAAGATTTCAGCATCTTTGTCAGTTCTCATAGTTCAGCAGGATATGATTAAGAAGTGGGATGGAAAACTTCCTACGTATGGTCAGGTTCCCACCTTATTTAAAGACGTAGCTAATAACAAATGATGTATCTGGTAATATGCACTGTGATGATAATCATCACGGTGCTTATCTTGAAAGATACCCATGTAACCGTTTATTGCAATGGGTATAGCAGAAGTGTGGCACATATAGAAGAAGACTATGACCTTAAAGTTCCAGTGTGGCTAGTTTTAGTAATACTAATTCTAGGATTTATCCCAGTACTGAACATTATGCTATACACAGTAGGATATTTATTCTATATAGTTCATGCTGTATGGAATCCAGATAAGTTGTCTGGATATACACATAAGTTCAATCTAAGAGGAAATAATTTTCTAACTAGAATAGTGAAGAAGATATGGAAATTCTTAAATGTATGTGTATAACACTGAAACATCTTAGGCGAATACTTAAACATAAGTTTTGGGTAGCTTATTACTGTTTTCAGTTAGGTCTATACAAACAGGGTATCTTGCACGACTTATCTAAATTCGGATGGTATGAGTTCTCTCGTTCTGTAAAATTTTACGATGATGACACATCTCCCTTAAACAGGGAAAAAGAAATTCTAGGATATTCTAGGTCTTATTTACATCACAGAGGAAGGAATCCACATCATTATGAGTACTGGGTAACTAAGCTAGACATTGGAGGTGTTCCAGTGAAGATGCCTAAAGAGTATGCTCTGGAACTAGTATGCGATTATCTGGCTGCCGGTAAAGTATATAATGGTAATAGTTTTCAAGGAGAATATAACTGGTGGATTAAGTATATAAGTTCTCCTAGGGCTATCCACCCAGAAACGAAGGAATTTATCACTCAGTGTTTTAAGAATTTAGCTAGTGGTAAAGGCATGAAAAGTTTATTAACAATTAGTTATTAAAATAATTTTTAGAATGGAAATAATTAATGCAACAGATGGCTATAAATTGGGCCACCACAGAATGTATCCAGAAGGTACTGAACAAGTTTACAGTAATTGGACTCCAAGAAGTAACAAATACTTTCCAGAAGCCACTGAAGGTTCTGTAGTATTCGGAATCCAGTATTTAATTAAAAAGTATCTGATTGACGAATTTAACAAGAATTTCTTTGAGTTGCCTAAAGAGAAGGCTGTAGAAATGTTTTATCGAAGAGTTCACAACTTTGTGGGAATTGAATCTGTAGGGTATAGACATATTGAAGCCTTGTATGATTTAGGTTATCTTCCCATTCGCATTAAAGCGTTGCCAGAAGGTTCAGTATGCCCTATCAGAGTTCCCATGATGACTATTACTAATACAAAGTCAGAGTTCTTCTGGTTAACTAATTATTTAGAGACTTTGATTAGTTGTACTCTGTGGATGCCTTGCACCTCTGCTACTAGAGCAAGACTCTATAAGAATGAACTTAAAAGACACGCAGTACATACTGGATTTCCAGAAGATGTAAATCTGGATTTCTTGTGTCATGACTTCTCTATGAGAGGAATGGCTGGTTTAGAGGCTGCTATCATTTCTGGCATGGCACATATGACTTCGTTTGTTGGAAGTGAGACCATTCCAGCTATTGCTGCTCTAGAAGAATATTATGGTGCAAATTCTGACAATGAATTAATTGCTGCTACTGTTCCAGCTACAGAACATTCTGTAATGTGTGCTGGTGGAGAAGAGGACGAACTTCAAACCTTTAAGCGATTAATTAATGAATTGTATCCATCTGGGTTCGTTTCTATAGTTTCTGATACTTGGGACTTCTGGAATGTTATTGAAAACTTCCTTCCCAAATTAAAGAAGGATATTATGGCTCGTGATGGGCGTGTAGTTATTCGTCCAGATAGCGGAGACCCCGTTGATATTATTTGTGGACTGAGAACTAATCCTCACTTCCATACTAGGATGAAAGAGGGTAAGTATTATTGTTGCTATGCTCCATTTAACGATGATGCTGAGTATGTAGAAGTGTCAGAGGGTCAATATTACGGAGCATATTATATGCTTGGTAAGATATTCGGCTGGAATACTACTTCTAAGGATTATCGCTATCCTAGTACGAAAATAGGTTTGTTGTATGGTGATTCTATCACTCTTGAACGTCAGAAGCAAATCTATATGCGACTTGAGAACGCTCATATGGCAGCTTGCAATCTTGTTCTAGGAGTAGGCTCATTTTCATATCAGTATGCAAGTAGAGATAGCTTAGGATTTGCAATTAAGGCTACTGCTTGTGTAATTAATGGAGAATTGAAAGAAATATTCAAACATCCTAAGACTGATGATGGAACTAAGAACTCTTTGAAAGGTCTGATTGCAGTATATCAGGATGTCAATGGTGTCTACTATGCTGAAGACCAAGTAACTCCTGAAGTAGAGGATGGAGGTTGTCTAGAAACTGTATTTGAAGACGGTGTTCTTAAGAAGGAATACACTCTTAAAGAAATTAGACAGCGAATTAATGAAGGGCTTTATGGAAAGTTTTAACCATCCATTCGGAAAAGAGGCTTGCAAGAAGCGACTATTAGAAGAGTATAAAAAATACGGAAAGCTAATAGTCGCTTTCGATTATGACAACACTATTTTTGACTACCATAATAACGGAGGAGACTATAGTTGTGTTATTGAGCTGCTAAAAAGATGTGCTAGACTAGGATTCGAACTGGTATTATTTACTTGTGATGAAGATATTAGTGAATCACATAGAAAGTCTACTATAGTCTATGATATGCTTGGATTAGCTCCAGATGGAGAGCTACAGATAAATCAAAGCTCTGTATTACCTAAATCTTATAAGCCTTATTATAATATCCTATTGGATGATAGAGCGGGCTTGGAAGAAAGTTACGAAATTTTAAAATATGTTGTAGATGAAATTATTAAACTTAATTAACTTGGACAAGAGTGAGATTAAGTATAACCTCACTAGATTTCCTGACGGAGAACCTCAGATAAGTTTTCCTGACGAATTTGACAGGAAAGATTCAGTAAAGGTTATATGTAGAATTACTTCTGCTGAAGAATTATTTATTCTAACTCAAGTCGGAGACATTCTTGATAGACAAGAGATTGAGTGGGATTTGTTTATTACCTATTTAATGTCCATGCGTATGGATAGAGTGATGAGCTTTAACCGCCCATTTTCTCTAAAGGTGGTCTGTAGTATCTTGAATACTATGAACTATCGTTATGTTATGATTTTGGAACCCCATTCGGAAAGAACTAAGGGATTGTTAGGAACTAGATGTTATCCTCAAAAGTTTAACTTTGAATCGCATCTGGATATTCAATCTAATATCGTATTCCCAGATGCTGGGGCTTACCAAAGGTACAAAATTCTCTCTAATAATTGGGGACATATTGTGTTCAATAAGGTGAGAGATTTGGAAACTGGTAAAATTAGGGAGTTTTCCATTGGAAGAGAGGTTAATTGTTATTATCCGACCTTTACTTTTATTGATGATTTGTGCGATGCTGGAGGAACATTCCTTGGAGAACTTAAAGTTCTTAAAGAAAGATATCCTGATGCTAAGTACGAGATTATGGTTTGTCATGCTGTAAATATTAAAGGCTTGGTAAACCTATGTAACAATTTCGACCGTGTTATAATAACTAATTCGTATTGTGATTACGGATATAAGCCTAGTAATAATAATTTAACAGTGATAGATGTATGTGGATAGTAATTCAAAAAAGAGATGGTAATTGAAGGCCCATTTTACAGGTTAACCCCAATTAGCGATTCATCTCCTCGTTTCGACTTGGAGTTGTTATGCGACATTGGTGGTAAAAATCCGAGAAAAGAGTTCAAGGTAGTAGGATATGGATTCCTGCTAGAGTCTGCAGTGGAGAGATGTATCCACTATGCAGTTAGAAGAAAATTCGGAAAAGATGAAGTTGTAACTTTAGGTAAGTACTTGGATGAGTTTAAAAAAGCAAAGGAGGAGATTGAACTCCAAATCTACGGAAGTACAAGAAATTCTAGCGGAGAGGCTGAATAAACTTTGTAGGTTTCTAGATGAAGAGTACGATATTAATGCCGGAGGGTGCTGCTATGTAGCATATTGCCTGGCAAAACTTCTTAGTAAGGACAAATTCAAGTTTAGAGTAATAATATACGAAGATTATGAGTTAGAAGATAGATTTAGTGAAATTTCTGGAAGCCATTATCATTACGCTATTGGCATCGGAAATTATACAATAAATTCTGCTGAATGTGATGAGGACGAAAGCTTTTGCAGAAATATATATTATAATGTAAGAGCTTCCGAAATTCTAGACCACTACAAAAATCGTAGCTGGAACGAATGTTATAATTCAGCAAAGAATAAGTTTATCTTTAGAACTATTCAAGTATTTTATGACGACCTTACGGAAGACTTACGAGAAGGATAAACAGATTGTATATACACATGATAAGTTTATCTACTGTAGTTCGGTTTATCAAATGTGGGGATGGGGAGCAGCCCTCATGGAAGAGAAGTATTATTCTTCTGATAAACCTATCACACTTAAAAAGAAAAATTTAATTTCTGTAAAGAGAAAGAACTATTCACTGCATAGGTTTTTCGAATTACAGTTTGCTCCAGAAGAATATTTAATTAATAACGGTTTTAAAATTGTAGAAAATGAAACAGGATGTAGCTGAGTATTTGATTGACTCGTTTGTAGACTTTAAGGGTGAGGAACACAAGATTGTAGCGTGTGCTTTAAGCCAATCTCCAGAAGAGAGTGAGGATGGTTGCAAACTTGCGGTAGGTTGGGTAAACGAAATGGACGAATTTGTCTGTGTGGACGATCCAGATTACGCAGAGGTTTGCAGAGTCGTATCTGTTGGTATCAGTGTATGTCACCCGACTGATACGTTTGACAAGGAGAGAGGTAAAGCCAATGCCTACAATAAAGCTTTGCACGACCCTAAATGTCCTACTATCTATACTAGAGATAGAGGAGTAGCTAGTAAGACCTTGGTAAAGGCTTTCTTGAAGCAGGAGGTTAATTTCCTTAAAGAGAATCCAGAGAGAATTATCAAGGGTTACAATCAGATGAAAGCTCGTTTTGACAAAAAGCAAGCTCTAAAAGCTAAAGTGGAAGGTCTCTCTGACAATGAGAAACTTGTTGTGAAACTGGCAATGAAGGAAGGTGTAGATGTAGTCGGATGCGTTAAGCTCGTAGAGGAGGCTAAGGCTGCAGGTATTGAGATAAATGAACAAGACTAAGTTTTGCTATATTTTAATTGTCATAATGGGATTAATAATTATATATTTGTCTGTCCCTAAGAGAGATAGTAATCCTAGCACTCCTAATGTGCAAGAGATTGTGAGGGATTCTATCATTAGAGATAGCATTTATATAGTTAATGATTCCATTGTTGAGAAAATTAAATATATAGACAAGGAGTATGATGAGAAAGTGTCTACTATTATGTCTAGTTCTGATAGCATCAATTTGTGCTTTTTCTCAGAATACATCGACCGTTACAATAACCAGCGAACAGTTAAAGACAACTAATTTGATATTTGCTGAACATCAGAAGTTGTCCGAAACTGTTCCTTTATTGAAGAGCCAAATAACTAATTTAGAACTTATAAACAAAAGTTGGGAGAAAACGGATTCTGTTCGCAGAGTCCAGTTACTGTATTATGGAAACATAATTGAAGATAAAAATAGATCAATTGAAGGTCTTAATAAGTCTTTAAAGAAGAAGCAGAACGTAATCAAATATGGAGCTGCTGGCTCATGTGTATTAATATTATTATGCCTATTACTGAAGTAATGTTTAAGGACAAAGATGGTTTTCACTACAAACATCCTGAACGTAGCTGCACTAGGTGTAAGAATTACCCTTGCTTGCCTAACATGGATAAGCTGCAAGGAGACTTCGCTTCTTATGGTTGTAGGAAGTTCGAGGATATTAATACATTTGAAGTGTGGAAACCAAAGAAGTAACTTACCATGTCAAATTTGTTGCTGAATGTGAGGACGGGATGGGATACGCTAATTATGTCTTTGAAAGGCTAGAATATGATAATCTAGATTACAAGGATATAATGTGTGTTCGATTCCCGAATTGGAACCAGTGTTCTATGAAATTAGGAGATGTCGGCTATGTTTCACTAAGATACGTAGAAGAAGGCATCGATAAATGGTACGATGGTAAAGATTTTGTTCCATACAAGGATAGTAATATAATTTTCTTGAAATTTATTCATGAAAAGCCTATCATTGAAGATGGACAAATATTATTAGATTAACATTAAAAAGGAGATAAACTATGAAGTATTTTTAAAGAATAATTTATGACTGTATTAGGAGATAAGCTGAGAGAGGCTTTGAGCGATAAAGCAAACGACGTTAATAGCTATGTATGGAAAGGACCTAAGGTAAATGGGGTCCAGGAGGAAATTAAATTGGTAGACGCAGGTTATGACCAGCTGAGACGATTCTACAATCATTGTGAACAAATGTTGTACAACTCTGATACCAAGAATCCGGGTCGTGTAACATTACTCGGAATTGTGTCCGACCAAATACAAAGATGTCGTGCAGAGCTTCTTATTAGATGGCTTAGAGCTGAAAAGCAATACACAAACACACGTTGTTTGGAAGACTTGAAAGCTGTTATCAAAAACAATAAGGAAGTGTTAACTAATGAGGCTATTAAGGTCTATCCAATTGGAGAAATTCTTAATGGAATCCCTGTAGAGTTTAGAGAAGTGCCAGTAAGTTTAGTTATGGATGCTTGTTTAGATTCCTTGGGATTGTTTGACAACTCTCATTTGACGCTTAACTTCATTGTAAAAATGGGACTGTGGTTTACACAGCAAGAAATGCAGAAAGACTTGTATCGTAAAGACCCAGTGACAGGTAAAGCTGTTAACAGACTGTTAGTAGTAAGTAAGGAACTTCGTTTGAATCCTTCTATAGCTCTGAAAATCTGTGATACTGGATTAAGTTATGCTGAGTTTAGATCTATGTGTAGATTGAAACGAGATAAATATGCTAACTTAACTAGTGATCAGCTCAGACTGCTATCAAACAAAGTTCTTTATCGCTTCCAAAATCAATGCGAGAACCAGGCTAAACAATGGAAGGATAAGATGGAAGAAATCAAGAAAGTTGCAGAACTTAAAGGATGGGACATCACTAGGAATATAGATTGATGAAAGACCTCTTTACTCCTGTTACTCGTGATGAGCGACAGGAGCAATGTAAGAGAGCCTGGTTATTACATAAAGGAAGAGGCACCATAGAAGCCTGTACAGGCTTTGGTAAAACACGATGTGCTATTAATTGTTTAAAGGCTGTTCTATCTAAATATCCTACTATTAGAGCATTGGTAGTAGTCCCCACGGAACTTTTAAAGAATCAGTGGATAGATATATTAGATAAGGAAGGTCTAGGGTTAAATACAGAGGTGCAAGTTGTAAATACTACAGCAAAGAATGGATACGAATGTGACTTTTTAATCATTGATGAAATCCATAGAACTGCTGCTGAGACTTTACAATTTGTATTTAGTAAGGTTAAATACAAGTTAATTCTTGGACTAACTGCTACTCTGGAAAGACTTGACGGTAGACATACTATAGTCGAGAAATATTGCCCTGTAGTTGATAGCGTAACTATTGAAGTAGCCAAAGCCAATGGTTGGGTATCTGATTTTACTGAATATCAAGTAATTATCACAGCAGAAGACATCGAAAGCTATCGAGAGCAAAATAGGGAATTTATAAGACATTTTGAATTCTTTAACTTTGATTTTGGACTCGCAATGAGTATGGTTGGTAAAGACGGCCTCAGAAATAGGCTTAATTACAGAAATCAGATTTGTAGTAGTTCGGATAAAGCTGAGCTGTCTAATGCTTTGAAGCAGATTACCTTTCATTCTACGGCTTTTATGAGAGCTTTACAAGCTAGAAAAAAGTTTATCCATAATCATCCGGCTAAATTAGAAGTGGCTAGGGAGATTATTGCTCACAGAGCAGACAAGAAAATTATTACATTCTCTGCTAACACTGCAATGGCAGAGAAGATAGGAGTAGGATATGTTTACACTGGCAAAGAAAGTAAAAAACAAAACAGAATTACACTTGAGGAGTTCGCCCTACTAGACAAGGGCGTGATTAATAGCTGTAAATTGGCTATTGAAGGTTTTGATTGTCCCGGTCTATCGGTCGGGATAATGCTTGGAGTTGACTCTAGTAGCACAAAAAGCACTCAAGCCGCTGGTAGGGTCATTAGAAAAGAAGGTTCTAAATACTCTGAAATATTCACATTGGTGCTAGAAGATACCGTTGAACAAGAATGGTTTAAGAAGTCTCATCAAAAGAGCGAGTATGTTACTATTGATGTAGATAACTTACGAAAGTTACTTAATGGAGAGCCTTGGGAACCTTACAAGAAAAAATTGCAGAATTTTACCTATCGTTTTTAATTATGGAAACTTATTACACTAAAAAAGAGTTTAATGAGATGAAGTCTGCTTTGACTAAGAAGTGCAAAGCATTGGAAACTAAAGTTAGTAAGCTTACTGCTGAATTGAAGGAATTAAAGAAGGACTATGCAGTACTTCTTGAAACTGCCAGCGAAAAAGTTGAGGACTAAAGTTTATCACGTAACCAAGTTTTAACGCTTTAACAAGTAAACTAGACTTGGTGTATAGATTAGTAGAAAATCTATTAATTTGTACACGTGAAAAATCTTGAACTGAAACAGCAACTTTTGTTTTGTGAAAAATATAGCATAAACCCAAGTGAGCTGTTGTTGTTAGAAATTCTTCTTATTGCCCAAGAGGGTGATGAACCCGAAATTGTCCACGAGTATTTCTCTTCTAGAGTATGCGCTCGTGGTTTTACAATAGAACTATTAACTGGACTTCGCGATGCTGGAGTTATTCATAAATCCTATAAGATTCCTGAGAAAGGGTCTGTATTTAACCCACTAGATGTTCCTCTAAATAAGTTAGTTGTGAAAGACTTTTATAAGTGTTCATTCGACTTAGGTAAGGAATTGTGGGATACTTATCCATTATTTGGAATAGTTAATAATACACAAGTGGGTCTGAAAAGCGTATCTAAGAAATTTGATACAATTGAAGACTTCTATAGGTTTTATGGTAAAACTATCAGATGGAAGCCAGAAACTCATAACCATATTATAGAGTTAGTTAAGTGGGCTAATGAACACAATATATTGTGTACCACAATAGCTAATTTTGTAATAGACCATAAGTGGGAAGAACTAGAGGCATTAAAGAATGAAGGCGGAGTTAATTACGATTCTATGAGATTACTATGATTTCTGATAAACTTCTCAATGAAATTGATAGAGGTAGACAGGGACTAAATCATGGTATTTCTATGAAACTTCCTAAGCTAGAGAGTATTATTGATGGAGTTACTAGGGAAACCTATACTTTAATTCTATCAAACTCTGGTGCAGGTAAGACTTCGTTTGCCTTATATGCTTATGTATATCGACCACTAATGGAACATCTTGATGATGATGATTTTAAGGTATTGTATTTCAGTCTTGAAATGGGAGAAGTAGCTTTGTATATTAAGCTGTTATCCATATATATATTTGAGACCTATGGAATCCAACTATCTTTTAAGAAGATATTGTCAAGAGAAAAAGAATATATTTTATCTGATGAGCATTATGACTTAGTTAAGCAATGTATGCCTTGGATAGATAAGATTAGTAAGAAGTTAGAAATCTATGACAAGAAGGTAACTCCGAAGAAGGTATATGCCATCTTGAAAACTAGGTTGGAGGAAATGGGAACCTTTTCTGAAAGTGAAACCCGCCTCGTCTATACTCCAAATAATCCTAATCTTATTTATAATGTAGTTGTAGACCATATTGGTCTTGTTGGTACAAAGCCTGATATTGATTTGTTGTCTAGCTATCTTCTTTTTCTTAGAGATAAGTGTTTTATTAGTCCTGTAGTAATACAGCAAGCTAATAGAGAGCAAGGAAATATTGAGAGGTTTAAACAAGGCAAAAGTGCATTTACTATTCACGATGCTAAGGATTCAGGTAATACTGTGCAAGATTGTAATATCATGATTGCATTGTATAATCCTCACAGAGATGGATTGAAGACTTATAAACATTACAATATTGAGTATCTAGGCTCTTATTATAGGAGTATTATGGTACTTAAGAACCGATACGGGGATTGCGATGTTGAGGTTGGAGTAAACTTCTTTGGATGGATTAATATGTTCTACGAGCTGCCGAAGCCCGATGAAATTTATGATTATGAGAGATATACAAGTCCAAACTATATATTAGAAGATAATAGTTCTATTGTAGAACAGGAGCTAGATGATATTACAGAATTAGATAATTCAAATTCGAATTTTAATTTTGCATTAGAATAATGGCTGCTGAAACAATTGCTATCGTAGGTGAATCAGGTACTGGAAAAAGTACAAGTTTAAGAAATCTTAATCCCGAAACTACTTTTATTATAAGTACTACGGGTAAACCCCTTCCCTTCCGTGCATGGAAGAAGAAGTATATTCCCATCAAAATCGAAGGAAAGAACGTGAGTGGTAACTACTATGTAAGTTCAAAGTGGGACCAAATACTGAAAATTCTTCAAATTATTGATAAGATGATGCCGCACATTAAGCAGGTAATCATTGATGACTTCCAATATGTTCTCTCTTATGAGTTCGTTGATAGAGCAACTGAAGTTGGTTATACTAAGTTTAGTGAATTAGCTCAACACGCTATGGAAATTCTGAGATATTCAGAAAAGATGAGAGAGGATTGCAAAATGATCTTCTTGACTCACTCAGAAAATGTTGGAGACAACGTTAATCCTAAGTATGTTATCAAGACTGTTGGTAAGTTGCTGTCTGAAAAAGTAACCTTGGAAGGTTTGTTTACATATATCTTCTTTACTAAAGTAAACGAAGGAGACTCCGGTAGAATGGAGTATAAGCTTATCACTAACAATGATGGTAGCTGTGTAGCAAAGACTTCTTTGGGAATGTTTGAAGACTTAGAAATTGATAATGATTTGGATGAGATTATTAAAGTTATTGACGCTTATAACGAAGGGGAATAATGAAATTAGACATACTGTTTCACTATGATGTGAATGAGCAAACGGGTGAAATCACCTATATTGGTAAAGAAGAAATCCATGTTGACACCGTAGCTACTAAGAAAGCTGCAAGTAGTAAATCTTCATCTGCTAAGGTAGATGAAAATCCTGAACCTATTATTACGCTTGATTCTAACAAGTTGATTTTGACCCAAGGGGCAGTAGACTTGTTACAAGTCTGTGCAGATTGTCGTGTAGACATCAAGTATAAGAAAAAGGATAAGAAGGCAGTTCCTATTATTGGAACCGATGCTGCTTTCGGTACTAAGGCTGGAAACAAGCTGACTAAAAGTAATACTGTAAGTTATAGAGGAGCTGCTAACGAAAAGCTTTCTGCTTACGGTACTGTCTTTAAGTTGGAACCTACAGAGGATAAAGGAATTTATTATCTGATAGGAGACAAGGTACAGGAGTCAAATCCTGTGCCGGAAGAGATAATTGATATCGAAAAAGAACTCGATATAGAAGCATTAGATAATTTAAACATAGACGAAGATGACAAAAACTTAGAAAAATTTGATTTTAATTTGAATTAATTATGGCATTTAATTTTGGTATATCAGCAGACTCAGCAGTAAGAAACACACGTCGTCCTTTAACCCCTTGGAATATCCATGATGTAAAATTCATGGGTTGCGAAATCAAGGAATTTGATGGGAAGAAGGACCCAACAGCCCACTATAAAGTTTTGTCTATCAATTTTGAGAACGAAGATGGTTACTTCTCAGTAACTCAATTCTTCCCGAAAGCTGGTGATGATGAGAGACGAGAATTTGATAGTAAGAATGGTGGAAAGGTAGTGATGCCCTCCAACTTCGAAACTTTGATGGCTGTAGTTAAACAGACTGCGCAGGTTCTTAACCCTGCAGGATTCGAAAAGATGCAAGCAGCTAGCTCTAAGTTTAAGAGCTTCGACGATGTAGCTAAGGCTTTGATTACAATCACTGAGAAGGTGAAGGGAACAGAGACTAAGTTGAAGTTGATTGGTAGAAACCGTGACGGTAAGGTAGTTGCTGATATACCGCGTATTGTTGGTATTAACAAACAGGGTGAGTCGTTCATTTCTGATAACTATATTGGCGATAAGCTGTTCTTCTCTGACTATGAGGAAGGAGAACGTCAGAAATATCTGAAGGCTAAGCCTACTGAAATGAAGTCAGAAGATCCAATTGCAGATGTAGCAGGAGTAGACCAAGCTCCAGCAGATGATTTGGACATCACTGACTTACTCTAATGATTTGTTAGTAGAGTAATTCATAAATTCCTTAGTGACCATGTTTGATTATACTTTTGAACCAAAAATTACTAAGGAATTTCTTCTATCTAAAAACAATGAGGAGACTTACATGACTTATTATCTGGGCATCCCAGTTAAGAAAGGATTGTTTAAGTCTCCTTTGCGTAGTGACAGTCATGTCACTTGCAGTTTCTTTAGAGGAAAATCTGGAAACTTGTATTTTAAAGACTTTGCTTCTGGAAAATGTCTCACATTCGAAGGAGTAGTTATGGAAAAGTATAATTGTAACTACCACACTGCTTTAAGGATTATAGCTAAAGACTTTGGATATACGAAAGATTCTTCCGTAAAGAAAGTTGCAGTGAAAATCCAGCCTAAGTTTGAAGAAGAGAAACAGACTTTTATTCAGATAGAGGCTAAGGAGTTCTCAGAACCTGAGTTGAAGTGGTGGGGAAGCTTTGGTATTACTAAAGATATTCTACATAGGTTTAAGGTATACAGTTGTAGTACTGTATTCTTAAATGGAAATATATATGCACAGTCTGCCCAACATAGTCCTATCTATGGATATTATTTTGGGAAGAAAGAGAACATCGAGCAATGGCGTATTTATATGCCAAAACGAAAGGAGTTTAGATTCATAGGTAATGTTTCTACTAAGACTATTCAAGGCTATAAACAATTAGCTAAGACTGGAAAACTGGTAGTAATAACTAAGTCTATGAAAGATGTAATGTGTTTATATTCTTTAGGAATACCAGCTATAGCTCCCAACTCTGAGACTCAGTTTGTTTCTGACAAAGTTTTAGAAGAATTAAAGCAGAGATTCAAATACATTGTGTTGCTATATGATAATGACCTAACTGGAGTTCGTTTTACTAATAAGATTAGGAAACAACATCCAGAATTAATCGTATCAATGATTCCCAGAAACACAGGAGCTAAGGATATAAGTGATTACTATAGGGACTATGGAAGAAAAGCTACTCAGGAGTTGATTAAGTTAACTATTGACAAATTTAAAAGAAATGGTATTTTACGTAGTAATTAATGATACTGGAGAAAACTTTATTTCTGGAGACGAAGAAGCACTAATATCCAAATTTCCTAGACAGACAGTATATAGGTGTGAGCTTCCAGCCGGAGCGTGTGTAAATACACAAGACTTATTGGACTTTATAAACGAGCAACTCGTTATTGACTAGAGAAACCCTAGAGATGTAAAGTTAATGAAAAAATAAATAGAATAAACGGAATGAAAAAGTAGACTAATACAAGTGTTACAGCTACATTTAAAAATGGAGAAAAGAAAACCTTCGAAACTATAGAAGAAGCCTCAGAAGTAACTGGCTTAGAGATAAACTCTATTAAAGCTAGGGCTAATAAACCTGGCTCTGGAGCTAAATCGAAAGATGGAATTACCTTTGAATGGGCAGATCCTGCAGTTAGAAGAAGTAAGCAAGCGAAGAAAAGTAAACAAAAAGGTTCTCAATATGAGTTAGAAATAATTCATAAATTGAGAGATGTTGGATATGAAGGATGTGTATCTAGTAGAAGCCAGAACAAACTGGCTGATGCTGACAAAATAGATATTGTTGATATGAACAATGAACTTCCAGTTAATATCCAAGCCAAGTTTACCCAAAATATGCCAAACTATTTTGACATTAGGGACGCTTGTAGTGATAAATCTAAACCGTTCTGTATATGTTGGAAGAAGGCAGGAAAGAACGGGGCACCTAGCGTGGGTCAAGTAGCTGTAATACCTATAGAATATTTTTATGAATTGCTTAGAAAATGAAAAAGTTAATAGTTAAAGGTCCAATTCCTACGATTAAGAACTGTGTAGTTAATGACTTTGATGACGAGTATGCCCTCTATTTGAGGACAGCTAAGAAGAATTGGAGAACTGAGGAAGCATTTTCTCTAGAATTTGACTCTACATTATCTGATTTGAAAAAGAGTCACTTTGTCTACGTGGATAGAGAAGACCTTGAACTTTTAATTAAGAAGCGATTAAATGTTATTGAAGTAATCGAGTTATGAACACATATTTATTTCCATGGCATACAGATGAAGTCTGTAGAATTGGTAAAGTGGTAGCTAGAAGCTACGAGGATTGTGAAGAAAAAATAAAGAGTATGTATATAAATAAGTACGACGATTTAGATGATCTTCTGGATTATGATGATTTCTGCGAAGAACTTGCCGATAAACATGGGATATATTTAGGAGAAGTATCTGAGATAAATGAATTTATGTAATCCATTGAGAATAGCACTAGACTTGGATGATACTATCTTTGACTTTTGGGGAGCTTACAAGGCTCTATTTCCAAGGGAATCTGATTTAGTTGAACACGTAATTACACGGAACGTAGTAAGTCTTCGCTATAATAAGGAGTTTTGGGAAAATTTACCCTTGCTAGAGAAACCAAATTTTGAACCATATATTTATGCCACAAAGAGAATAAACAGTAAGGTTTATACTAGGAATTGTCTAGCTAAATACAATTTACCCATAAGACCTATTTATCAAATGTATTATCAGCATGGAAATAAGGCTGACTTGATAAAAGGCAAATGCGATGTATTAATCGACGACAGTATTAGTAATGTGACTATGGCAATAAACTCTGGACTTCCAGCATTGCTAATAGATAGGCCACATAACCAGAATGGAGATCCTTTATTCCGCATTTATAGTTTAGATATTGACGAAATTAGATTTGCATATGAATTAGAATTAGCAACTTTAGGATGGAATTAAAAGATATCAAGCTTAGGCCGCTGCTAGACACACTAAGATTGGAGAAGATAAGTGATAAGGTATATTTTTCTGAACAGTACAGTGGATACGTTAGTAATTCCCGTTTAGGATTAATTAATCCTCGGCAGGATGGTAATCCAGATAAATTCTTTACTGGGTTTAAAAATACTTTCTCTTCTGCTCTGGAACTTGGAAGTGCTGTACACGAATTGGTGCTACAGCCAGATAGTTTTGAACTGTCAGAAGACATTGGTAAACCTACTGCAAAGTTAGGAGCAATGGCTAATGAACTCTATCCCGTTTTTCTAAAAGGAGAAGTGACATTTGACGATGTAAAGAAAGCATCAGACAAGGTCGAATATTATAAGGGAAAGCTTACCAAGGAACTAGCTAAATCTGTGATTGAAGCTTCTACTAACTATTGGAAGAATAGACAGCTAAAAGAATTTGATTTAACACAAGATAAGGAAATTATATATCTTGACAACAAATCACTAGAAATCGTAAAGTCTTGTGTATCAGCATTAAATAGCAATAAGCAAGTGCAGAAACTTTTACATCCTGAAGGGATAACTAAAACACCTATTTCTGAAAATGAGCAAGCTATTTTATTGGACGTGGAGGCGACCTGCCCTAATGGAAAAAAGTTTATCTTACACCTGAAGTCCAAACTAGATAATTATACAATAGATACAGAAACTAACACTATTGTAGTGAATGATATTAAGACGATTGGAAAAATCGTTAGTGAAATTGATACCAATATCAATAAGTATCACTATAGTAGGGAGTTTGCGATGTATTTATACCTTCTGAAGTTGTGTGCTGAAAAGTTCTATAACTTGGAGAATCCAAAATTGCAAGCTAATTACTTAGTAGTTTCTACCATTCCGAACTTTTATAGTAAGGTTAGGCCAGTTACTTATTTGGAATTGCGACAAGGATTTCATGAGTTCAAGACTCTTTTGAAGTATGTAGCCTATCAGATAGGTTATAGAGACTATTCTCTTGATGAACGACCTTCAAAATATCAGCTTTGAACAATTGTCATCAATTTACTCAAAATACTTTACCTTAAACTACCTAGGGAGCAATATGGGTGATAAACTAGCCTGTATTGCTCTTACTTGTTATATAACTAATGAGTTAAAGAAAAAAGGTCAAAAGGTAACGTGTTATGATGTTTTATTGAAAGCCGGAAAAGATTTTAGGGAGGGAGAAAAAAATACCTTTCTGAAGTCTTTAGGGGCTATCTGTGAGGATTTAATGTATGGGTGTACCACTTTTCTTGACTTTGGTATTAAGCCGAAAGATATGCCCAAACAACTCAAAATTTTGCTAGACAATTATGTACCATTTTAAGAGATTTTTAGTTAAGAGGATTTTAACGTCCTTTAACATAAAATTAACATTTGAAGATTAGGGTTTCTATGTATGATGTAGTATAATTGATTACATCAGTAAGGGAAACAATACTGATTAGATACGGAAAAATAATTTCAGATTATATGTTAATGATTTATGTTTAAAAATTTTATTTATTATGAGTACAACGATTTTGAATTTTAAGAAAGTAGAAGTAGTAGCAGAAAGCAAAGAAGCAGCAATCGCACAAGTTGAAAGTACATTATTCCATGTAAATGGTGATGCAACTCAGGCTTACAAAAATTGGAAAGCTAAACAGACTAAGGGTATTACTGAGCGTGATGTAAAAGAGTTTATGCTTGAATATCTCGCTAAGAAAGGCAAGAACTGCCCCGGTGCTGGTTATCTGATTACTATCGAATCGTCTGTTGCAGACACTCGTGAGCGTCCGTACAAGATTGACGATGTTAAAGGTGATGGAAAGCGTAAGTTTAAGACTTTCTACAAGTGGATTGACAAAGAAACTAAGACTGTTGTTTGCCAAGTTGATACTAACAAAGCTGACGCTAAGAACGCAATCAAAGAATTGTATAAGAGCGGTAAGTATAAAGGAAATGCTGAGTTGGTGAAAACTAAGGATGTTGTTGAAGGACAGGCAGTAGTAGCAACTGCACAATATACTCCTTCTAAGAATACCAAGAATGGTACTTGGTTAGCTTTCGGTATCGAAGCCTAATTTCTTGAAAGATATACGTTTAAAAGGAAGATTGCCTAAGGGTGGTCTTCCTTTTTTATTTTGAGATAAGCAATATTTAATAGATATTAAACGTAATTTAATTATGGAAGTGTAACAACTAATTAACAATTAAATGGAATTTACTCCTATAACAGGACTTCAGATTAGAATTAATTTCTATACAAACAGAGGTTGTGTGCTTGAAGATGTAATAGAAAATCATTTCTATAACTATTTTAGCTTAGTTAATCCTCTAATAATCGGAAGAAAAGAATCCATCGCGGGAAAACCTACAGATGGAATAGTTAGGTTCTATGATGAAAACCGGAATGTCAAGTTCTGGATTCTTCAAGAAACTAAAAGAGATATAGGTATTAACTCTGTTTTCGTACATAGGTCTTTATTACAGGCTATGATGTATTTAGGAAACGTGTATTATGATACTAGTACTCATTTAGGAGTAGATAATTTCAATGGAGTATTTCTCGATTCGGCAAGGTATTTTTGCTACATTCCGAGAAAGGAAATAGATACTCTAATGGAAAAATTTGAACCTTTATGGCGCAAATATTTTCGAGTTTCACCTTCCAAAGCATACAAAGAACCAGAATTAGAGAGTTTTGCAGAATTAGCTATGTATTCTCTAAGGCATAGGGTTAAAGCATTGGATGAACACTTTAGATTAGACCTCCTATTAAAGGAGATTTACTATAATAATGTTTAAATATGGAATTGACGATTGAACAATTGATGCAAGGGAAAGCAACTAGAATTAAGGATAAAGAGTATTTTACTACTGAAGCCTATGTAACTCCGTTTATAGACAGAGTATCTAAAATGACTGATAATTTTATCATTAATGCTAAGCCTGCTGACCAAATATCGCTTACTAAAGATGGGGAGATTAATTTTGATGATGTAATATACAATAGAGTTTGGATTCAAGGTGTTTTGCCGGACGAATATGCTTGGGATAATCATAAAAGAGTAATTAGTATGATTTATGCCCTTGATACTCGTAAACCATTAGTTAAGTTCTATGTAGGAGCTTTAAATATGGCTTGTCTAAACTTGTGTGTATTTAATCCAGAAATGTTAAATGTTTCTGAGCTAGAGCCAGAATCTGCTATTAACTATAGCTTCTTAAGAAATGCTATGTCGATGACAGATGAAACCAACTTAATGCTTAAGAAACTTTCAGAGATGGAGTATAAGAAAGATGATATATATGCTGACCTAGGTCACTGGGTTGACAACTGCATCAATTCTAAAATCAACATGGGATTTGGTTCTGTAAAATTAGCTGAATCTGCTCCGATTGATGTTTATAAAGATTTGTTTTATGATGAAAAATCTAAGTATTATACAACAGACAATGTTGTAGATGGATTTACCGTGTATAACGCATTTACTGACTTGATTACCCAGGATAAGAGAGACTTAGTAAATAAATTCGAGAAGACATTGTTAATTAAGGACGTAATGGGTATTTAATATGCAAGTAGTAAAGAGAGACGGAAGTTTACAGGAATTTGACGGTAATAAGATAGTAGAAGCAATATCTAAAGCATTTAATGCTTGCTGTCCTGAAGAAAATAAAGAAGTCATTACAGCTATGGTGGCTGATATGCATTTATGGGACGGCATTACTATAGAAGAGATTCAGGACGTAGTAATAGAAACCTTGAGGGACTATGGTTACGATGATGTAGCCTCAGCATATTCTCAGTATAGAAGTGAACAATCTAGACTTAGAGAAATCATAGCTAAGATTAGTTATCAAGATAACTATATTAATAGTTCCGAAAATGCAGCTACTTCATCTGAAACAGATGGAAATGCTAATGTTGTATCTAAGAACGTTGCTACATTAGAGAGTGAAGATAGAAAGCGCGAGAACAGAGAAATTCAGCGCTATCGTATGAAGAAGAAATTAAAGCTTCTTTATCCCGAACTCTCTTCTCAATATTCTAGAGACCTAGACAGTCATATTATTTATACTCACGATGAGGCTTCTACGTCAGTACTTAAACAGTATTGTATGGCAGTCTCGTTATATCCTCTAATGTTAGAGGGAGTAGGTAATATTGACGGAGTTACTCCTGGCCCTCCTAATGATTTGCAGTCATTTAGTGGACAGGTTACTAACTTAGTATTTCTATTGTCTTCTCAATGTAAAGGAGCAGTTGCTGTAGGTAGCTATTTTATTGCACTTAACTATTATATTATTGCTGAATACGGAGAAAAGTGGTACGAGAAGCTCGACTGTATATGTACTTCGGAACATTCTCTTATTAAGAGAACTATCGAAGACTCTATCCTTAAAGCTTTTAAACAGTTTGTTTGGGGAATTAATCAACCTGCTGGAAACAGAAGTTATCAATCTCCCTTTACTAATGTTTCGTACTACGATAAGACCTATTTTGAATCTCTATTTGGAGAATTTTACTATCCAGACGGAACTAAGCCAGAATGGGTAGCAATTGATACTTTACAGAGATTGTTCATGTCTTGGTTTAATAAACTTCGCTTGAAACAAGTTCTGACATTTCCAGTAGAAACCTTTGCTATGGTGCATGACGGTAAAGACATTATAGATAAGAACTATAAAGACTTATGTGCAGAAATGTATTCTCAAGGTCATAGTTTCTTTACCTATATCTCAGACAGTGCAGATAGTCTTGCATCTTGTTGTCGTCTTCGTAATGAATTAGCTGAAAATACATTTAGTCCTACCTCTGGTATGACTGGTGTAAAGACAGGTTCTTGTAATGTTATTACTCTGAATATTAACAGAATTGTCCAAGATTGGGCTAGACAAGAAACTACTTGGTGGAGTGAAGATGGAGACAAAAATCTCTTGCATTGTAAAGATAATGTTGCCCTACTCAAAAAATATCTAATAGATATTCTAGAGAGAGTATACAAGTATCACATTACCTATAAGACCATGCTCTATGAGTGGGAGGATAAGAAGATGTTTGCTTCTTCAAATGGAGGTTATATAAACATCAAAGACCTATATAGTACTATTGGGCTAAATGGTCTGAATGAAGCTGCTGAGTTCTTAGGAATGAAGGTATCTAATAATCCAGAATATTTTGAGTTTTTACAGCTCATACTTGGAACAATAAAAGAGCAGAATAAACTTCATTCTATCCATGACAAAAAGCGCCCCTTCTTATTTAATTCTGAAGTCGTTCCAGCAGAGGGACTTGGTGGTAAGAATTATAAATGGGATAAAGCAGATGGCTATTGGGTTCCTGAAGATAGGAATCTATACAATAGTTACTTCTATAATGCCCATGATGATACATCAGTGTTGGATAAGTTTATACTTCATGGAAGGCAGACTTATCAGTATACAGATGGAGGTAGTGCAGCTCACATTAACTTGGAGGAACATCTGTCTAAGGAGCAATACTTGAAGCTTATAGACTTTGCTATTCAGCAAGGAACTAATTACTTCACGTTCAATATTCCTAATAGTAAGTGCGAGGATTGTAAACATATTGTGAAAGCTCCCATTAAGGTATGTCCTAAATGTGGAAGTGAACATATTACTCAATATACCAGAATTATTGGCTATCTAAGACCTATCACTGCTTTTGGTAAGGATAGAAGAATAGAAGCTGAAAGAAGAACATATTCAAAAAATGTATAAAATAGAAGAGTTTGTAGGAACAGCTGCTGAGCTGGAGAAGTTCCTTAATGAAATGCAAGTTATTAAACATTTTAATCTATCTCATATAGTATCTAGACAAGCTAAAACTTTTGCAGGACCTGGATGCTCAGTTGATAGAACCGTTTATACCTTAGTATTTTATGGGAATGACGAAGAAAAGAAGAGACAAATATATCTTGAATATGCTAAAGAAAACTTATGTAAAGATTGCTTGACTTGTGCAGACTTCGGGTATTATTGTAGAGGAAATAAAGAAAGATGTAATGCGTGGAAATACGATGAAAAAGCACATTATAGAATTGATAAAGTTGTATGAGTAAAGTTTTAATTATTCCAGATGTTCACGGTAGACCATTCTGGAGAAAAGCAAAAGAGAAGATTAATAGTGTGGATAAGGTAGTCTTTTTAGGGGACTACCTCGACCCATATGGTTATGAAGGTATTACTAGAGAGAATGCGATAGAGGAGTTTAAAGAGATTATCCAATTCAAAGTTGATAATCCCGATAAGGTAATACTACTCCTTGGAAATCACGACTGTGCTTATTGCTATGATTTCGGAAGTGCTTCTAGGTATGATTACGCTAATGCAGAGCTAATTAAGGAAATGTTTGAGAATTTCAAGTCTCTATTCCAACTCAAATACTTCTCGGAAGGTATTCTATATACTCATGCTGGAGTTACTAATGATTGGTTAAAGAGTATGGATTTTACTATTACTGACCTAATTACTAAGCCTGAGGACTTTCTAGTTGGCTTCCTATGGGAAGTATCTCGTATGAGAGGAGGGTGGTCTAATACAGGCAGTATGGTATGGAGCGATGTCAGAGAAGGAGATAGAGAGTCTACATATTATCAAATATTTGGGCATACTCAATTGGAATCAGAACCCATTATTACTGACAAGTTTGCTTGCTTAGACGTAAGAAGACCTTTTATATTAGATACAGAAACTAAAAAGATTGAGGAGTATGCTTAAATATGTTGATGCCAGAGTAGTCTTTCAGGAAATTCCGGATGAGATTACATTAGCTATAAATATATCTAACTGTCCTTGTCATTGTAAAGGATGTCATAGTCAATACCTAGCCGAAGATATAGGTAAACCATTAATTGAATATCCGCAGGGGTTCTCTGATGATTACATTATTCATCTAGACGAACTAATTACAGATGGTATTTCGTGTATAGCATTTATGGGAGGGGATTCTGACCCTCACTTAGTAAATGTGTTAGCTAGTTTTGTTAAAGATTATTATCCGAATTTAAAAGTGGCATGGTACTCAGGTAGACAAGAACTATCAGAGCACGTGAATATGAAGCATTTCGATTATATCAAGCTAGGTCCATATATTGAAGAAAACGGGCCTTTAAATAGTAAGACAACTAATCAAGTTATGCTTCATATAGATAATAGCTGTGGAAAACCCATAGTTAAAGACATAACATCACGTTTTTGGAAATGATTCTTAAGGTTGCATATGATGATAACAGTCAACATCTGGTTGACGAATTAAAAAAGGTTCTTTCTAAATATCCTTTAGTAGAATTACAAACTTACCATGAAGGCTTGTTTAAGGAACGTAAAAACGCCTTCAAGCTTAAGGGAGGTTTTAGCGCTAGACATACTCCATTTGCTGTATTAATTGATAATGATGCAGCTCCAGTAATGGCATTCTACAGTGAAGCTAATACTTGTACCATAGAAGAGATAATGAAAGCATTAAATAATCCTGTAGTGTATGGTAGAATTGAAGGTTAAAGATATTATTGAAAGGAAGAAACTTCTGATAAAAGGACTTGAAGAGAATATCTTCAAGGACTTTACTGAAGAAGAAGAAAATCTCTTGCACTCCAAGCACGGAATGATTAAAGTTAGTCATAGGTCAGGTGCTGGTAAAGTGTATGAAGGGATAACTGGAGCGTTTAAGGTTGGGCTTCCTCTAATTATTGATAGTGAGCCGACTAAGATAATACAGAGAATTACCATGATAGATTGGGGCTCTAGTATGTTCCAGGATGCAGATGGAGAGTGGTTTATATTTGAATTTACTCCAATAAGACTCTACGAATTAAGTGTATGATAAGAAAATTTACTAACATCGTTTGTGTATATTACAACGACAAAAATTATATTCCAGCTAAGTATAATTGTCCAGACTTAGAGATTGATGATGTAATTCTCAACCTGACTACAAACAAGGAACAGAATTATGAAAAGATTTCTGAGATTATTGTTGATTATGCCTTTGCTTTGTTCTGTAACAAATCTGATTTAAAAGATTTTTCACAAGACCATAAGAAGTATAAGAGGCAGAACTGGAAATTGCTCGACTTTAGGGAAATAATTAAAACAACAGAGATAAAACCAAAAGATCAGAAATGAAATATGGAGTTATTTTAGCTAGGTTTCAGCCCATTCACAATGGGCACCTAGCTTTAATTAAAAAAGCTTGTTCAGAGAACGATAAGGTTCTTTTGTTAGTTGGTAGTGCTGATAAAGTAAACAAGCGTAATCCTATTCCTATAAAGGTTAGGATAAAATTACTAGAAACTGCCTTAGAGGACGAAGGTTTACTTAGTAGATGTATCATTCAGCCTCTTAATGATTTGACTGATGAGTCTGATAACTCTCAGGATTGGGGATTCTATTTATATGCTAACATAGTTAGTATTATAAAAGAGTCCCATTTTAATATCTACTATAGCGATGGATACGAAATTATTACAACATGGTTTCCAAAGTTTATGCTGAAGGGTTATATATCAATGACTCTCATGGCAAGAGAACAGGTAGAAGAAGGTATATCGGCTACTGTTGTAAGAGATGCCCTAAGATCTAATTTAAGCCTAGAAGGACTAGTTCCTAAGTGTGTTATAGATGCAAGATTTTATTTAACTGAATTTATTTTATTACATGAAAGTACTCATAATTAATAAATCAAGACATCAACTTCCTCAGTATGAAACTCCCTTATCAGCAGGTATGGATATTAGAGGAGACTTTAGTAGAATTAAGTTAGTAGACAATAAGCCTGAAAAATTCTTTTTCGATGCTGATGTTGTAGCTATTAGTAAAATTGAAGATCCAAATGGTCCATTTGTGGTAGACAAGGAAGGAAATCTTACTGATAGAAGAGTTCCTAGTATTCCCGTTGCTTCTACTATTGAAATAAAGCCCGGAGGTAGATGTTTGATTCCGACTGGATTGTTTATAGCTTTACCTAAGGGTTACGAGGCGCAAGTTCGACCACGAAGCGGTCTTGCATTAAAATTGGGACTTACTGTCCTTAATTCACCTGGAACCATTGACGCCGACTACAGAGGAGAGATTGGAGTTGTATTAGTGAACACTTCTAATGTCCCAGTTAGAATTACTGATGGAGAAAGAATTGCCCAAATAGTTATTGCTAAGCATGAAACTATAGAATGGGAAGTTGTTGAAGAATTACCTTCCACTGAACGAGGAGAAGGGGGATTTGGACATACCGGAGTATGATATGGATATTAATGGTATTGGGGTTATGTAATTTAGCCCTAATACTTTGTCTCATGCGGAGAGTTGAGGACATTAGTAATCAAATCAAAACTAATTATCACTTTATTGATGATACAAGAGACAAAGTCAAGTATCTAACTTCTCTAATGGATATACGAGTGAATATTCCAGAAGAAATCGAGAAGCAATTTGGTAAGATGAAAAAGGAAATTGTTGTTAAAAATGTATTAAAAGTACCATGACTAAAGAGGAATTGAGGTCTAAAATATTAGAACTCGAAGAAGCTATGAGAGAAGAAGACAGCAAGTCTACCACAGCTAAACTAAGTGATGAATGGGATGAATTAATGAGTAAGTTGGAAGATGTTATCTATGACGAACTCGAAGGTGTTGCAGTTAAGATAGTCACTGAAAGAATTGTTGATAAATACGATGTAGACACTGATATATTAATTGCAGAGTATATGGAAAGTGGAGACCTAGAGGAATCATTTAAGATAGCAGCCGAGGAGTGCGATTGCGGTTGGAAGACAGATATTACAAAAAGAATATTAAAATAATTACTACTATGACTAAAGAAGGATTTGTAAAGCTTATTGAAAATGCCCAGAACTATTCTAAGGAATTGGATAGATGGTCTGATTTTGGAATTGATTTGTTTGAACTTCCTATATCCGAACTAGGTTGGGGATTCTTAAATACAGTACTTCCGGAATTGTTCTCTGATGAAGGAGTGGACTGGGTTAATTGGTGGTTGTTTGAGAAGCCTGGACTATTCAAAAATAGTCTTCCTAATGAAGCTTATGATGAAGACGGAAATATAATTCCTACTGATACTATAGATGATTTGTGGAACTTAGTTAAGGACTATCAGAAATGACACTAGAAGAACTTAAAAAGAAAGTAGTCACTATTACAGTACACAAAAATATTGTATTAGGAGAAGATTTACAGGAAGAATGGCTAAAGAAATATATAGAGGAAGAGTTCGTTAGCGATGAAGAGCTTTTGAAAACCTTAATCGAGAATGAATATGACTACAGTGGACTAGATGATGTATTAGACTATGATGATTATAAGGTAACTATTCATGATTAAATATTTGTTAAGCAAAGCCTCAACTGGCAAATTTAGAGTTGTATATTTATCTACTACAGAGCAGTGGGATGAAGAAAAAGCTGGATTTGTAATTAATAGAGTTACAGGACAGCTACATGGAAAGATGACAGAGCAACCAGAAATAGTCATTACTAAAGGAAAAGCTGGTAGAACGCATAGAGAACAACTTGAGTTGCAGTTTAAGTCTGAGCTTAAGAAATATTTAGATAAGGGTTACAAGGAGCTAGAGAACGATCCCGAAACTTATAGCGAAACTCAATTGGAAGAATTTTATGGAGACATTAAAACCGACCAGAATGGATTTGCAAAGCACATGCTTGCAAAATCTGCAGATAAAGTTAAGGAATCCTCAATCAATAAGGTTAAGTATTGGTATGCTAGCAGAAAAATTGATGGAGTTAGGTGTTCCTTCTACTATAAGGACGGTGAGATTCTATCTGCTTCCAGAGGTGGGGGAAATTATGACTATTCAACAAGCCATATCCGAAACAATGAGAGATTGCTTGAGTTCTTCAGGAATCATCCCACTTACATTCTTGATGGAGAGTTGTATAGACATGGTAAAAGTCTCCAACAAATCAGTGGAGCAGCTCGTCTTGAGAAAAACGCAGTTGACTGCGACTGGCTTGAATATTATGTTTACGATATAATGATTCCTAGTATGAAGTTCTCTGATAGGCTTGAAATTCTTAAGCAGCTTCAGAAAGAACTTAATCTTGGATTTAATCCAGATAAAGATTGGGAAGAGGGTGAGTTACAATTGCAAATAGTCCCGCAGGAAAAGGTCTCTGGGTACGAGAATATTATGAAACTGCACAACCAATATGTTTCAGAAGGTTGGGAAGGAGTAGTATGTAGAAATCCAGATAAAGAGTATGGCTTCGGCAAGCGTACTAATGATATGCTAAAATTTAAATTCTACAAAGATGCAGAGTTTGAAATTACTGGTTTATCAGAAGGTCTTCGGGAAGAAGATATGTGTTTTACGCTAATAACAGAAGATGGTATAGAATTTAAAGCTAAACCAATGGGTTCTAGAGAACTTAAACAGCAATATAGGGAAAGACTTAAGGAGCTGATAGGAAAGATGGCTACTGTTAAGTACTTCTATCTATCTGATGAAGGTACTCCATTGCAACCTGTACTAAAATGTATTCGCGATTATGAGTAAGTACAAATTTGATGTGTCGCTTGTTATATCTGGTCTTAGTGAAGGAGTATTCGAACTGCAGCCTAGTGACTATCTATACTGTGAGGACGAAGATGAGTTATTTGATGAAGTTAACGATACATTGTGTGGTACACTTCGCAAGCATATCAAGTTCTCTAGAGTATACACTTGCGAATCAGACTGGCGTTACCCAAAAGGATTTTTGGAAGAATGGAGGCGATTAAAGAATGAGCGCTGAAGATATAATTATTTTAGTTATCGCTAATATAGTTGGCAACAGCTCAAATAGATTCGGGCAATCACACGAGCTGTATCTTCCAAAGTCTCTAGAGTCAGAAGTACATGATAAGTGGGACAACTGCTATCATCAAGGCAAATACTATATAGCTGGAAATACTTTTAAAATCAATTTTTATGAAGAAGATTAAGTATAGGCAATATTACTACGATGGGAACTTTTCTAACCTAGAGTTAGAAGTTCCCGACGAATGCCGTATCTATGAGATAGGCTTTATGAATATATCTCACAAGATTGAAGAAGGTGAGACTAAAGCTTATGTTTTTCTTTGTCCTTCAGAAATCGAGGATTCTAAACTGCTTTATAATGTTTATCTATCTTACCTAGACGATGTTTTTATAGAAAACTCAGAAATACCTATACAGAATGTAGAGGAGGCTCCTAGATTTGAAAATGCGTATATGGTAAGATACTACAAAGATGCTGTGGCAGAAAACAAAATATCAGCTATCCTGAGTAAAATAGGAAAGCTCAGTGAAGCTTCTGAACAGGATAGGAGTGACTTACAAGTATTATATAAGGAATCTAAGGGTATATCCGAAATATCTAAGCTTAGACGTATTACTTATAAAGGTATAGAGATAGGTAGTGTGTATTTCAAGAACTGGATAGATGGAACAGAAGTTGCTTCTATGGCTGTTAGTGAATTACCATATGGACGTATATGGTTTGAGGAGTTCTCTAATTCCAATGATATAGTTGCTAAGTTTAAGGAAGAAGCAGATAAAATCTATAATTCTATAATAAATTATTAATTATGTATTTAAGTATTCAATTAGACGATGACAGCGTTGAACTAATGCAGTCTGACATCGAAGATATGTGGAATTATCTGGAACAGGATACGGAAAATTTTGTGTATCATACAGCCTCGTACATAGAAGGTCTAGAGTTAGAGTATTATGCAGATGAGCTTAGGCCGCTATATGAGACATTGAAAAACTTCTTTGAAAATGAGTGATGTAGAAAAACGCTATATTTGGCTAGTTAATCATCTAATCTGGAATGGCTCTAAGCAGAAAAACGGGGTTTATTGGGTAAAGATAACCAAAGAGAATGCAGCCCTTCTTGAAGAGAAATATGAAGTGTGCGATACTCGCGCCTTGAAAGGAGGGCTTAAAGTGAATGTTATAAAAATGTGTGATAATTTTATTGTACTTGATACGCGATGAAATACGAAAAATTTGATATTCTAAAGAAAGCTAAATATTCTATCGTTCCGAATAATAGAGAGCTGTATGTAGTTTATGTAGAATGTGACGCAAACGATGGTGATTACATGAGAGATACTATTGAATTTGATAAAGAATCGTTTGAAGAAGACGAACTTCTCCTATTGGTTTTATCATATGTTAGTAAGTATTCCGGAAGATTTTCTGAGAAAGGATGGAACTCTGCAGGATATGGGCACCATGTAGATGAAAACAAAGATTTTCCTTGGTTGTCGGAGTATCTATCTGAAAATGATATTCTGATATTCGCTGGAATGTGTGATACCATGTGCCATAGCGTATCTCAGATACGTATAGAATATTATGACAACGATGGAAGAAAGAATAAGGTAGAGCTTCCTGATGTAGATAATCTTTTTGAAAACAAACAGGAGTTTGTGGATTATTTAAATAGTCTGTACAAACTGTATTATGATGAAATTGAATAATGGAGGAAAGCTCCCAGACAAGTTTAAAATAGCTAATCAAGAAATAACCGTAATCATAGAAGATTCTCTTCCAAATAACGATTACGGTTATTTTTGTGATGCTACTAACACTATTAAATTGGCGAGAACAGTAAAGTCTGAATATGAAGGAAACGTCTCTATGAGTGATGAACAGCTTAGGAATACATTTTATCATGAGCTGTTTCATGTTTTCCAGTTCTATTACAATAATGAATTTAATGAGATTCAGGCTCAAGTATATGCTAACTTTATGTGTGAATTTATAGAAACTACTGAAGAACCATTTTAAAAATATAAGAAATGAAGTTATCAAAAAGTAAGAAAGCCAATGTCAATTATTTGGCAAAGATTGTAGAAATTAAGAATTTTAGACAACACAGTAACCCAGAAGTAACTAGACTTAAGTGCTGCACTATTGATGGATTTAACATTATTACTGGTATTGATTCCCAGCCAGGATTGTATGTTTATTTTCCAACTGCTTGTTGCATTAATCCTGATTTTCTAAGGTATTGCAACTTGTATAGACATAAGGAGTTGAACAACGACCCAGAACAAACTGGTATGTTTGAAGACAATGGTAGAGTCAAAGCTATTAGACTTAAAAATGAACTGTCGGAAGGTTTTATTATGCCCATTATACAGTTCCAAAACTATATAATGTCCGTAACTAATAAAGAGATAGAAATTGAAGTAGGAACTGAATTTGATATTGTAGAACATGAAGGCAAAGAATTTTGGATTAACAAGAAGTACATCCCTAAGAGACAGCAAGGACAAGGTGGCACACCACGTAACAACCAAACGAAGAAGGTCAAAGGAATCAGCAAGGTCATTGATGAACAATTTAGATTCCACTACGACACAACTCTTATTAAGAAATGTCCTAATGTAATTCATCCAAATGATTTAATCAGTATTACTGAGAAAATTCACGGAACTTCTGGTATATCAGCTTATGTGCTTTGTAAACAAGATCTGAACTGGAAACAGAAAATCGCTAAATGGCTTACTGGAGAAGAGTTCAATAAGTATGACTATTTGTATGCTTCTAGAACGGTAATAAAGAATCAGTTCTATAATAAGAATGTTACTCCTGGATTCTACGGGTGTGACGTTTGGGCGGAAGCTGATAAAATAGTTAAACCTTGCTTGTCTAAAGGTATGACTGCATATTATGAAATCGTTGGTTTCTTACCTAATGGTGGCTATATCCAAAAGAATTATGACTATGGCTGTATGCCTCCTAAAGAAGGAGAACAGTATACTCACGAAAAGCACTTTAAAGTGCGAATATATCGTGTAACATTAACTAATGTTGACGGTGTAGTTCACGAATTTAGTGCTAGGGAAGTTCAACAATGGTGCGCTAAGGTAGGTCTTATCCCAGTAGAAGAGTGGTATTATGGTACTGCCAATAGCTTATATCCAGAACTTAACGAAGCTGAGCACTGGAACGAAAATTTCATGGAGAAATTAGCTAACGACGCTAGATTCTATATGGAGCGAACTTCGCCATCTTGCGATAACAAAGTACCTCATGAGGGAATAGTTATTAAGATTGAGAATATGAAATCTGAGGCATTTAAGCTTAAATGTTTTAAATTCCTAGATAAGGAAGGAAAGGAACTTGACAAAGGTGAAACTAATATTGAAGACGAAGCATGATAATAAGTTATAATGTAGAGGTAGTTAAGAACTACGATGTGAATATCCCTAAGTTAATCGACCAAGTGGTGAAAACACTTAAGGAAGATGAAGAGGGAGAAGTTGAAGGCTGGATGATACTTAATGAAGCGGGAGATAACATAGATTATCATCTGCGGAACTTAGGCTTTCCTGACTCTGATTGTCTAACTGACTATGTCATTGATGATATTTTAGACGAAATGGAGAAAGAGCTAGTAAAACAAGGATATGAATGTTAAAGAGTACTTAACTAGTAAAAAGTATGGCAGTTTGCGTTACAAGCTGTCGTACTTTTTTCATAGTAAAATTCCTTTCCTTTCTCCTGGCTGGAACGAGTATCGTAATCCATGGTATCACTGGTGGAAAGCCAGAAAATACTTTAAACGCCCCAAGGCCCACTTTCTATTTAGAAAGAACTTTTGGACATTTGGACTTCCCATAAGAAGAGACTACTATAGTCCGGTGATAGATATAGGATTTCATGCATTAGGATGGAAGGATAAATGGGACAGTCCCAGACACGAATGGGACCCGATGATTTGTATAACATTTTTCAGAACTTGGCATTTATTATGGATATTTAACTGGGCTACTAAACATAAAAAGGATAGTATTACTGGCAGCATGGCTACTTGGGAAGCTATTCTAGACTATACTAGATATGATAAATCTCTAAGCTATGTAGTAGACAATCATATATGGTCGTATGACCGTGATGGTGAAAAGGTTTATATTAGTATAGTACCTAATATGACTAGGGAAGGACTAAATAAATATTCTGATGAATCCAAACACACTGAGAAAGATACAGAGATTGGAGGCTGGTGAATCGTTTATAACAAGCGAGCCGGGAAATTCAATGCTCCCTCTGTATAAGAGCAATGAAAAGCATCTTGTCACTCCTATAAGGTGGCAAGAATGTAATGTTGGAGATGTAGTATTTTGTAAAGTTAGAGGCGCTTGCGTTACTCATAAAGTATACGCGATAGACTCAAACAAAGGATGCCTTATTGGAAATAACAAAGGGCATATGAATGGATGGACTAAAAATGTTTACGGATTAGCTCATAAGATATGAAAATATGTGCAATAAGTGATTTACATGGATTTCTAATTGATTATATAGAGCCATGTGAACTTGTTTTAATATGTGGAGATATTGTTCCTCTTTATATGCAGAGAAACAAGCCACAGTGTGAGAAGTGGTTGAAGACTGTATTTGCAGATTGGATTAAATCATTGCCGTGTAAGAAGGTAGTATTTACAGCTGGAAACCATGATTTTGTTTTTGAAAATAGGGATTTTCTTTGGAATAACTCTGTGATTAAATTTCCTACAGAAGGAAAAGCTGAATTTCTTGATAATTCTCATCTAGACTATCTAAGTGATGAAGGAAAGGTATATAGAATTTATGGAACTCCGGCCTGCCATGAATTTGGTAATTGGGCTTTCATGTATTCTGATGAGAAACTGGAAGAAATCTATTCACATATCCCAGGAAATTGCGATATATTGATTAGTCATGATGCTCCCGCATTAAATGATTGTGGTATGATTCCGCCTGGTAGGTGGAGTTCTACTCCTATAAATGCAGGAAATGAGGTCTTGGCTAAGGCTATTATAGATAAGAAACCAAAGTATGCTTTTTGTGGACATATCCACGAAGGAAATCATTGGCTACTAGATGCAGGTGAGACAAAGACCGCCAATGTATCTATTCTCGATGACTCTTACGATATTAATTATGAACCTTTATATTTGGATATTTAATACTATTCTGGTCTATATATTTGGAGGATTAGTATTGTCATTAGTAATAGTTGGAATTTATGAGATAATACAGGAAGAAAAGGACTTCCTTGAAACCTACGGGTCTAGATTCATTTGTAAATATTAAAAATTAATCAAATGGAACAAGCTGTATTTCAAAGAATGTTGGGAGAATTTAACGAAGTTAATGAACGTGCTGTTAAGCTCAGAGATTTTATCCTAGGGGATAAGTTCAAGGAGGTTGACAACCTTAATAAAGACTTACTAGTCGCCCAACTAAAAGCAATGGAAGCATATATATCAGTACTATCTATTCGTATTGGTCTTAATGCTCCTAAAGATGAAATTTCAGAAGCCCAGGTTGTAAAAGAAGGTGAGTAAAAAAATCATTTTCACAGACCGTTCTGACTCACTGTTGACGAGTTATCTCAGGGATATATCTAAATATAAGATTTTAGATAGTACTGAGGTAACTCGTCTCATTTGTGAGGCTCAAAAAGGAGATGATGTTGCTAGAGAACAAGTCATAAAATCAAATCTTAGGTTTGTTGTGACTATCGCCAAGCAATTTCAGAATAGAGGTATCCCTTTAATGGATTTAATCTCTAGTGGAAATGAAGGATTAATGAAAGCTATTGATAAGTTTGACCCAGAAAGAGGAGTGACATTCTTGTCATATGCTGTATGGTGGATTAGACAAAGTATCTATAATTCTATATATTGGCAAGCACGAGAAATTCGTCTTCCAATGTCTCAGCAATTATTGGTAATAAGTATACTCGATGCAACTAATAAATTCTTGCAATCGCATGATAGAAATCCAAGTTCCGAAGAAATATCAGAAATGACTGATATTCCTAGGGAGCAAATTGACTATCTAGCACAGTTTTCTAATAAGTTAGTTTCTGTGGACGATTTCATAGGAGGAGATGAAGAAAACAGTCAAGTCTGTGATATTATTCCAGATGGTGAAGACCCCCTTGATGAACAAGTAAATAAAAGCTATGTAACTAAAGAGCTAGAGAATCTACTTTCTAAATTAACAATTAGAGAGCACGATTTAATCTGTATGTTATTTGGTATAGGAATGGCTCCTGTCAATCCTAAAATTATAGCTGATATGTACGGTGTTGGAGGAGAAAGAATAAGACAGATGAAAGAGGGAGCTTTAGCTAAATTAAGACGTAGATTTTCTAATCAACTTAAAAATTTAATGTAATGAAATTCGGAGAAATATTGTCTAAGTTACAAGAGGGAAAAGTAGTAAGAAGGAAAGTATTTCAGAGCAATCTGGTAATATTTATGCAGATACCTGCAATGATTTCTGGAGATGGAATACCTGCTATGCGTTCTATCCCTGATGATATGAAAGCTCTTATGTGTAGTTACGGTGTAGGTATTACATACCATGACCAGTTTATCATGTATGACTTTTCTGATAGGACTTGTACTTACTATCCTTTTGATGGTGAAGATATAAACGCAGATGATTGGGAAGTAGTTGATCCTTTAACTTATGACCCATATGACGACTTTAGATAACTATCCAATGGGTGCAGCTAATGACCCTAGAGCACCTTACAATGAACCACTACCTACTAAGGTTAAGGTAGAAGTAGGAGTTGAATTAGGGTTATTCGTAGATGTAGAAGTAATAGATGAAGATGATATTAAAGGTGCAGTTGAAGAAGCTATTTATAATAGGTTCAAATCCAAAGATGTTGAAATAAATAACATCGAAATCTATCAACATGATTTATTTAGTAAGTCGGAATAAAACTTTATTTGGGTCTACAAAATACAAAGAAGTAAGTTTCGAGGAGGCAATGAAAATATTGTTGCCTCTTTCTTTAGTTCAATTTGATACTGAAACTAAGGGATTAGATGCGCATACTAAGGAGTTACTAACTGTGCAACTAGGTTGCAAAGAAAATCAAGTTGTCTTTGACTGGACAACTATGTCAGCAGAAGAGAAAGCTGAGATAAAGAATTATTTTGAGTCTGATAGAGTATTTCTTGGATGGAATTTAATGTTTGACTTAGGGTTTTTATATGTGCAGGATATTTGGCCAAATTATATCTGGGATGGTATGATTGCCGAGAAATTACTTTGGTTAGGCTATCCAGCTAATATAAGAGAAATGAGTTTGAAAGCAGCTGCATGGAATTATCTAAACTATGACTTAGATAAATCTGTTCGAGGTAAGATTATAAATGATGGTCTTACTGAAGATGTAGTAGTCTATGCTGCAGGAGACGTAATGTGGCTAGAAGACATTAAAGAAAAACAAGAAATAGAGCTTGCTAAGCAAGAATTAAATCTTGCTATGAAACTTGAGTGTGAGTTTATCAAGAGTCTTGCTTATTTCAAGCATTGCGGTGTTCATCTAGATGTCGTAAAATGGAGAAATAAGATGGCTAAAGACCTTGTTAAGCTGAAGGATGCTGAGCAAGAACTAAACGATTGGGTAGTTCAATGGGATTCTGAAAAGAGACATGAGCATGATGGATGGGATATTAAATACCCAGAACTGGAATTTTATAATCTTATGGAAATAGAGGATGAAGTAGCTAGACTGCTAAAAGAGAAATATGTCCGATGCCCTCAGGAAGACCTTGAAACACCAGACGGAAAGGTTAAAGCTTATAGAAAAAGAGTAATAAGTCAATTTACTAAGGTAGATAATCAAGGTGATTTATTTAATGGCTTTGATACCAAGCCTAAGTGCACAATTAACTGGAGTAGCTCTCAACAAGTTATCAAGTTATTTGAATTATTAGGAATTAAAGTCAAGACATTTGATAAGCAAACTAAGAAGGAAAAGAAATCTGTTGAAGCTAAGCTTCTAGCTCCACAGGCTAAAGATTTCCCGATTATTCCTATCTATCTAAAATATCAGGAAGCTGCAAAAGTGGTTTCTACTTATGGGGAAAACTGGTTGAAGGCAATTAACCCTAAGACTGGAAGAATCCATGTAGATTTTCACTCACTAGGAGCTGATACAGCTAGAGTAAGTTCTGGAGGAGGAGTATATAAACTTAATCTACAGAATTTACCTCATGACAAGGAAACTAGAGCATGTTTTACTGCAGAGAAAGGTAATAAGTGGATTTCTGCGGATTATCAGTCTCAAGAAAGTAGAATCATTGCTTCTGTATCTAAGGACGAGGCTATGATTGAACTATTTGAACATGGCTGTGGGGATGTTCATAGTCTAGTAGCTAAAATGTCTTATCCGAATATTATCCCTAGAGACTGCCCTATAGAGGATATAGCTAAATTATATCATGCCCAAAGACAGGATGCTAAAGGTATTGAATTTGCCATCAATTATGGAGGCGATGCAAATACTATAGCTAATAACAAGGGTCTACCGTTGTCAGAAGCTCAAGAAATCCATGATAACTTTATGAAGGGTTTCCCTGGAGTAAAACAGTATCAAGATTATTGTAGAATGGCGGTAATGAGGGATGGTTATATTTTGTTAAATCCTATAACTAAGCATAGAGCACATATATATGATATTGATGACCTCTGGCGGATTTCTAAGAAGTTCAATGACCCAGAGTTCTGGGATTATTACAGAGAAATGAAGAGAGATTCTCCTGGCTGTGATACCGTCCAAGACGTTAAGAGATATTTTCAGAGAAAAGCAGCATCTGAAAAGCAGTCTATCAATTATCGTATTCAGAACAGGGGAGCAATGTGTTTTAAACTTTCCTCTATTAAACTATTTAATTGGATTAAGGAGCATAAGCTTCTTAACATTGTTAAGATGTGTGTTCCAGTCCATGACGAGTTTAATCTAGAATGCCCAGAATCTATTGCCGATGAAGTATCTAAGGTATTAGTTAAATGTATGATAGATGGAGGGAAACCATTCTGTCCTAATGTATTTTTAGGTGCAGATGTTACTGTATCAGATCATTGGATTCATTAACGAATAAGGGGCTATAGTAGTGATGCCAAACCTGAGCCCCCTTGGCCTACTAACAGTGCCTACAGTCCAAGGCGTAATGCTGAGAGCGCAGTTAGGGCATCATTTTTAATTAAATATAGTAGTGTATGAAAAAATTATTTGGTTTATTGTTAATAGCAATTATTGCTTTAAGTTCTTGTGCAGACAGCAAGACTTTTGAGAGAGCTGATGGAACTAAGTTTGTAGCTGAACCTTATGGTTGGGCAAACTATCAAACTAAGAAGATTGAGGGAGTAACCTATGAAGCGTGTATTGGTAACATTGTTTGGGATGTTATTGCTGTAGAAACTATAGTCATTCCAATATGGCTAACTGGGTGGGAATTATATGAGCCAGTATCTTTTGTTGAACCAAACGTCAAGTAATTATGAATGTAGAATTTACAACAACAGAATTAATTACAGATGAAGAGATTCTAAGCGCATTTGGAGAATCCATCCGATTTGACGAAGGGAAGTTTAAGATAGATTCTTTTATTGATTGCTTAGAAGACAGAGCTGACGTAATGGGTCTTTGTATTACTGAGAAGTCTAAGAAAGAATTGTTACAACACCTTAAAGAATTAGTAATTAAATTAGTAAGCGAGTTGTAAGTATTGTTTTAATTAGACATAGTATGCTGAATGAGAATTTGATGGATTCCAAAGATATTATAATTGCTAAGTTAAAATTAGCTATAAAAGAGTTTCAAGAGTATGATATTGAGCGTAAGAAATACTATAGTAATGCTCTAGTGGAGCTTGGAAAATTAAAGGATGAAATTGAAGAGCTTAGAGGAATAAATAAATATTCTAAGAGCTATATAGCTATGAAAGATGAAAATAGGAGACTTAAAGCATCTTTAGCTCGGAAAGGCATTAAAGAATTAACGGATTTTTATGATGTTAAGAATGTTGAATTAATCATTCAAAATCAGACTTTAAAAGGAGAAAATAGAAAACTTCGCGCTCGTAATAGCGAGTTGATTAAAAATAATAAAATGTTAATTAATAAATTGAATAAATATGAGTAGTTACTTAACTATATATGGTGTTCCTAAAAATGAAGGTAAGCCTATAGATATTGTTAGCTTTAGTCGGTCCCACTGTATATATAGTGCAATTTGCGATGAAGTTAATGTGGCATGGGCTGGAGAAAGTGAGGTATATACCAACTTGAATACTTCAGACTTAGATGGAGTTATTCATAGTATTGAAGAGGATATAAAATCTTCTGCTGAGAGATTAACTCTATATGAAAAATATGCTGCCAATAATCCAGATTATATTGAGGAGATTATACTCTTAAAGGAGTATCTAGAGGAGCTTACTACTAGTAAAAATTATTGTGAGTTTCTACGGTATATCATATCGTGGACATCTTTAGGCTTTTCTGACTTCAGTCAAATTTGTTGTAACGTAGGTTAACATGAAATTTAAATTAGAATTTACATTTGATATCTCCGATAGCTCGTTATTGATAGACGCTAACGATGGTAGATCTGAAGAATATACTAGTTTAGAAGATGTACCAGAAGATACTCTGATGGACGTGGTATATAATTACCTAGATGGAGTTATAGAAGGTATAACTTACGACCAAATAACTGTTAAGAAATTATGAAAAGGTTTTTAATTCATGTTTCTACATATTGGTGTGGAATGGATGATACATTTAGAGCAGTCGCTGAATCAGAGATGGAGTTATGGGATTTAGCCGAACAACTAGCTTATGATAACTTTCAAAGCTACAGCTGTGAGAACGATATAGCTGAGGAAGAAGGCTATGACCCAGATGAAATGGAAGAAAGTGACTGGGATGAATTATGGAGTAGAGTAGACGAGAGTACCTACTATAGTTTTTCCATAGAAGAATGTGAAGATGACGAAGAATGGAATGAATATAGCGGAGAAATCTATGGAGAAGACAAGGTTTTACAATAGAGAGGATTTGAAGGCTAAAGATGTAGCACGTCTTATTAGCATATGGGAAGGAGAAGCTGGAGAGTCTTTTACTGACTATTGTAACTTCTCGCGAGAAGCCGATAAAAACTTCTTACTATTCTTAGCAGAGAAGTATCCAATACTTTACGATTATCATTGTAAGGTTGCAGGCAATGACTGGCTAGACCATTGTATTCAGTATGTAGTTGACCACTGTGGGGAGTATCTTACCCAATGGGTTCCTGCTGAAGAGTATCATCTCTCCTGGCAGTTAGAAGAGATGGCAATATACCCTCTTGCTGATTTTATTCTAAAGGATGATGGAGCATGGGAGGACTTTGTAGACTTCTTCACAAGTGAAAAAGAAACTGCAAGTGGAACTCCCTATATTGACTGCTATGATATTAGAGAATTATTTGAAAATGGAGATGTTTAAGTTTTACGAAGTAGGAGGTAAGGTACGGGATGAACTTCTCGGCCTTACTAATAAGGATATTGATTATGTAGCAGTTCCATGCGAGGAAGCTTTAAAGGAAAACTTGACTACCTGTGATATGTTTCAGTTATTATGGGAACATTTAATAGCAGAAAAGTTTGAAATCTTCTTAGTAACTCCAGACTGCTATACAATTCGAGCTAGGTTTCCGGAGGGCTATAAGTATCAAGGAGTGGCTGATTTTGTAATGGCTCGTAAGGAGGTAGGGTACATTCCAGGTACTAGAACTCCAATAGTTGAGCCAGGAAATCTCTATGATGATTTATTACGTAGGGATTTTACTGTTAATGCTTTAGCTAAAGACCCTGATACTGGAGAAATCATTGATTATTTTGGAGGTCTTAAAGATATTAAGGAGAAACTTCTTAGGACTCCATTACCTCCCATTGTAACCTTTGATGATGACCCTTTAAGGATTCTCAGAGGCATAAGATTTTCTATTACCAAGGGACTACGGGTATCTGAAGATATGTGGCAGGCTATGAAGGCTTATGACTATTTAGACAAAATGCCAGTAGTATCTGAGGAGAGAATAAGGGAAGAACTGACAAAGTGCTTTAAGTGTAACTCATCTTTAACTCTAGGGTGGTTATCTGAACTCACTGATTTAAGAGATTACATTTTTAAGAATACTAATTTATGGCTTAAGCCAACTAGTGAAAAATAAATGTACAATATTATAACAGAACGTAATCTAAGAGAGGCTTTAGAATCAATTCCAGCACAATATACTGTAGATATGGAAAAGATAAAGCAGGTTAGATATAGTACAGGTAGAGGAATGTATATCTGTAAGATGTTGGCCGAGAGGAAAGAAAGTGTGGAAGAGGCAGTTAAATTGTATCACGATATAATGAAAGTAATTGTTAATGGTTGATTCAGAAAATTTATGTAGAAGAGCTATGGAAATCTATGGGTTTCCGGCTCAAGCCGCTATGGTAGTAGAAGAATGTAGCGAGTTAACTAATGCTATATGTAAGTTTAGAAGAGGTAGAGTTGGAGAGGATGATATTATAACTGAAATTGCTGATGTTATGATTATGTGCGAGCAGCTTTCTAATTATTTTGGAAAGGAAAAAGTTGAACTGGAAAAAGAAAGAAAGCTAGAAAGATTAAAAGAACGTTTATCAAAATATACTGATTAAATGAAAGAGAGAAAACTTATTATTTGTAGGGGTATTCAAGGAAGTGGTAAATCAACTTGGGCCAAACAATGGTGTCATGAAAGCCCAGAACATCGTGTGAGATTCAATAATGATGACATTCGCAATATGTTAGGCGATTATTGGGTTCCAAGTAGAGAAAAGTTAGTAACAGAGGCTAAAGCTAATATGATTACATTTGCTCTTATTAAGGGTTACGATGTAGTAGTTGATAATATGAACCTAAATCCTAAGGAGGATGCATGGATTCGTACTTTATGTGAGAATATAGAGAAGGATACTGGAATTCATGTGAATATAGAGTATAAAGACTTCTGGACTCCAGTTGAAGAATGTATTCTAAGAGATGCTGCTCGTCCTAATCCTATTGGAGAGAAGATTATCAAAGAAACTTGGAGACGTTACAGAAACTTTATCATTAGTTCCGATATTAAGGAAATGCTTAAGAATAAGGCTGAACACGTTGATGGAGGAAGACCAGTGATATTAGTAGATATGGATGCCACTCTTTGCCTAAATACTTCTGGAAGACCGTTCTATGGAGAAAATAGTGCCAATGGTATGCTAGAGGATACTCCAGTAGAAGAGATTTGTCGTCTAGTAAGACAAATGGGAGAACATTGCTTAGTTTTCATAGTTACTGGTAGAGAAGGAACTGCTGAGGTTGTAGATGCTACAAAGGAATGGTTAAAGAAGAATGAGATTCCGTCTGATGCTATATTCTTTAGACCAGTAGGAGACTATAGTCCAGGTCCAGACTGTAAGAGAAGAATCTACGAGGAAAATATCAAGGGAAAGTATAACGTACAATTTGTCCTTGATGATAGTTCTAAGTGTGTAAAGATGTGGAGAGAACAGGGACTTATATGTCTACAACCTAACGAAGGAAAGTTCTAATATGAAACTTCTACAAAGGTTAAAGAATCTATTTCTTCCAGAAGGCAAGATCTCCGATGGATTTCATAGCTTTGACGAACTTTATCATTATAGAATGCTGTATAATGCAGCATTCTTTAACAGTTTAGAAGGTAAATATGAAGTCCACAAATCTTATAGGCACGCAGATGGAGAGCTATGCTTTGGAGGAGGATGGTTCATAGTTATGGCTTATCTTCCTACTGGTCAAGTAAGTAATCATTACAGAATAGAGGATTGGAATCTGTTTAATATTCCTGAAAGATGGAAAGCAGATGAATGGGATGGTCATACTCCAGTTGAAGCAGCTAATAGATTATATAGGTTTTGTTTACACTATAATGAATATTATCCTATATGGGAATGTTAGTAGGACAATTAATTAAAATATTGGAGCAATTTGACCAAGACAGAGAGGTTATGATACACACCTTAAGCGGAGAGACTGTAGAGGTTAGAGGATACTTTGTGCAAAAGGATATAGATGATAATTCGTTTTATATAACTGATTTGGATGTAGTTCCTAGGTGATATGAATATAAAAGAAGCTATTGAACATTGTTGGGATAGAAAAGACTACCCAGAAGTATTTAGAGATGATGCAGGACTGGATATTTCTATTCCTGGATTTATCACTAGGGGTTCTTGGATTAGAAATAATTCTCCGAGAACTGTTACACTAGATGTAACTACTTATCGTGGAGTAAGTTGGAATGCAGTTCATTATTATGGTAATATTATCATTGATGGAGTAAGTTTCAGTCCAGAGGACAGCCCAAATACTTACACTATGTGTACGGAAACATATGAGGCTGAAGAGAAAAATCCTCTAGCTGCTGGATTCTATAGAATAGAATTAGTAAGGCCTGTTACTTCCGAGGAAATTGAAAAAGATAGTTCACGATGGAACGGATATAAGGTTGGTGATAAGACTAACGCTTTCTATTCTCCTGAAGATGTAATAGCCATAGCTAAGGAAGTATGTAAAGCCAGATTCCTCGGCAACTGGAAACTTAAGATTGTTGACTATAGTGGAAAAGACCTGGATTCTGAAATTTTAATCAGTGAGCTATGACAAAATTTAAACTATATGAGGATATATTGTCCCGCTCTTGGAACAGGTACTTCTATGATGTAGAAGCTAATACTATAGAGGAGGCGGTTGAGAAAGTTAGGTATGAAGAGGTTGATTGTTATGATTCCGAACAAATCTATGAAGTTATTGATGAGTTAGATCCAGTAGATAATAATGGAAGTCCTACTAGAGAGATTTATAATGATAAGGATGAACTTATGTGGCATAATGCCGAACTAGTTAATAGGGGAGAAATTATTACTCAGGGTATAAGAAGTATTTCCGAGAATTTATCACTAATTATGGAAGGTGAACCAGAATCGTTTAGAGGTGGAGATATAGCATTTTCTACAGCAAGAAGAGTGATGGAAATGCTAGGTTGGAAATGTTCTTATGCTGGAAAAGCGACTCTAGGACAAGATGCATACTATTGTATAATTTGTACAAAACCAGATAAAGATTTTAAATATAAGATTTTTGGAAATGCCTACGAAGGAAGTATAAGTATATCTAAAGAAAAGCTATGAAAGATGAATTAGGAGATAGAATGAAATCTTATTATGAGAATCGTTCTAAAACATTTTTAGCTAGACGCACACCAGTTATTATAAGACTAGATGGAAAAGCATTTCACACATTCACAAGAGGTTTTAATAAACCCTTTGATGAGGCTATGTGTAATGCTATGCAGGAAACAATGAAGTACTTATGTGAGAATATTCAGGGATGTGTTTTAGGATACACACAGTCTGATGAAATTACTTTAGTACTTATCGACTATCAGAAACTTACTACTGACGCCTGGTTTGATTATAATGTTCAGAAGATATGTAGTGTGGCAGCATCTATGGCAACTCTTATTTTTAACAGAAGATTTCAAGAGCAAATCGTAGAGCTTTCTTATAATGGAAAGTTAGACGATGATGAGTTAACTAGCTCATATAAGCGTTCTCTTAAGACTGGAGCAATGTTTGATGCCAGATGCTTTAACATTCCAAAAGAGGAAGTAACTAATTGTATCCTATGGAGACAGCAGGATGCTACGAGGAACAGCATTTCTTCAGCTGGGCAGGCACATTTCTCTCACAAACAGTTGGAAGGTCTAAACTCTAATCAAATTCAAGAGTTACTATTTCAGGAGAAAGGAATTAACTGGAATGATTATCCTACTAAGTTTAAAAGAGGAAGCTGCTGTATAAAGAAATATCATCAGACTATGAATCAAACTTTAAGAAGTTATTGGTTTATTGATAATGAGATTCCAATCTTTAAGGGAGAGGATAGAGAATATATTGAAAAACTTATAGCATGAGTAGAACTTACAAGGAGCATCATCCTACCGCACACAATCCGAAGAATAGAATCCCTACTCCATACCTTGATAAAGAGGGAAAGGTAGAACGTAGAAGAAAAAGAAGAGCTTATGGTTCTCAAGGATGGAAAGGATGGGGAGGTGAAATCTATTTCAAAAAATACGGAGAAATAATGATGGATGTGGTAGATAAGAAAAAAGCAAGGCGTGAGGCTAAAAAACATATAGAAAATGAATTACAGGATCAATTATAATGTAGTCTTGTATAGTGAGACACTCTATGATAAAGAGATTATAGTTAAAAATAAAAGCAATGAGTTGATAGCTAAATGCTCACTTGAAGATTACCTTAAAAGGAAGCATGGAGATTCATTCAGACAGCTTATTATAACTAGATGTGTTCCTGACTACTTTGGAGGTGCTAATATATTTAACGACTTATTTTATGGTAGACAATTTTGAATATTTAGCTAATCTATTTGATGGATTAGTAGATAAAGATGATTTTTATTTCGTTCAAATAATTCAAAGAAAGAAGGATGGGGTAGAACTCCCATCCTATACGTCTGGTGCTAGAACTATTAGAAGCTTCTACTTTTTTACAAAGGAGGAATTTCTGAGACAAGAGCCATACATAAAGGACTTGTGTAATAGTAATAATGCTAGAGCTTATTTTTGGATTAATCCTCGAAATACTCTTGATATAGCTTGCGAGTCTATTAAACAATTTGCAGATTTGATTAAGAATGGAAATACTAGGCAGGGCATAGCTGTATATGACAGGGCTACTGGTGCCAGTAGAAGTTCTAATTATAAAAAGTTGTGGATTGTTGATATAGACTCTAAAGACGACGAATATAGGAATAGGATAATATCTCTAATTAATGAATGTAGAGGAGCAGAGGGAGATAGGATTAAGCATATAATTCCCACTGTTAATGGTTATCACCTTATATCTAATGGATTTGATAGACAACAATTTTCTCAGAAGTTGGCATTATATCAACTAGACCAGATTGATATACACGATAATAATCCTACCCTATTATATTATAAAACTTTATGTTAGAATTTATCGTAATTCTCATACTAATTATAACTAGCCCAATCTGGATAGCTATTATAGCCGCAGGATTGTGTTTCTTTACATTGACGCTATATTATATCACCGCTATGATATGTATGGCGCTTATAATTATATTAAGTAAAATTTTTAATAAACTAAGAAGATGAAAACCTATACGTATTATATAGAATTTAAGAAAAGATGTGCAGAAACAGTTACTATAGAAGCTCCAAGTGAGGAGGAAGCTAGAAAGTCTCTAAATGAGACCTTTAGAAATCTCACTCTGGTAGAGCTTATTTCGGAGGAATAAAATGAAAAGATTTATATATCATATAGAACATACTTATGGGGATGATCAAAATGTTTGGACTACTGCTGAAGATGAATATGAAGCAGAACAAAATATAAGACATGATTATCATTCAATAAAAAGTTTAACATTAAGAAAGGTAGAGGATATGTATTTAGAAAATGGTGACGAAGTAATAGAGGCTGATAACGGAAAGTTAATTCTAGCTAATAGTGGAGCTTATTGCGACGAAAATGGAAATCCGACTGGTGGTTGTATTGACTATGAAGATACTGATGTATATGTAACAAAGACTGGCAGTGTTTATCATACTAGTAAGGATTGTCCTTCTTTGAAGGCCCGCAATCCTGAAGTTAAGAAAATATCTTTATCAGATGCTCGTAAACAAGGATATAAAGCTTGCAAGAGATGTCGAAAGAACTAGAGGTCTCTTTAGTAAACTACCTATGCCCAGTTTGTGGGAATATAGCAGAGGAGGGAATCATAATGAATTCCCTTCTTTCTGAAGAAGCTGCAAAAGAGGTAAAGAGTCTACATGGAAAAACTGTAGGTTATTCTGATCATGCTTGCAAGGAATGTGCAAAGTATAAGGATGAAGCCTTATTCATAATAGGCATCGACGCAGAAAAATCTGAGAAAGAACCTTGGAGAACTGGAGATATTACAGGAATTAATAAAGATTGTCCTTTAGCATTACACATAAAGCCGAATACCAGGACATTAAAGGACGGAACAACGTATTGCTTCATGGATAAAGCATTAGGTATAGAACTAGGACTATGGAAATGAAGTTAATTAGAAAAGACGAGTTAGCAGAGTTATTAAGGGATAGATGGAAGTTGCGTTGTCTAGAAATGGCAGGTGTTGATAATTGGACATGGTATGACCAGGCAATGAGTGACTATGAAGCAGATGAATACACTAATGATGAACTAACAAAGGATTACAATGAAGCTAATTAAACCATATTTTGAAATCTTAGAACAGAAACCTAGAAACATAATCATTCCATCTGATATGGAAATAGGACCTAAAATGGCTAGGCAAGAGCTTATTGACACTGTATATAGACAGATTGAAATAGCTGGAAGAACCTGTTACAAATCAGAGGACAAGATTACTCTAGATTCTGCTGCAAAATTTGTTGAGAGAATGGTAAAGTCTGGACATGGAGCTATGTTAGAGCATGGTACCGTATATCTATTTCTAACGATGTCTTCTAGACAACAGTATTTTAAGTATTGCAGCAATCCTTATTCTGTAGCTAATAGTACTGGAGAAGCCGAAAAGGGAACTTGGAACGGATTTGTTACTACTAATTATAGAGTATTAGTAGAAAATGGTTGGCTTGAGGATTTGGAATATATCTGTAATCCTGGTAAGGAACATGAGAAAAGAATTACGGTTCGATTTGTATGTGATAGAGGAGTAAGCCACGAATTTGTAAGGCATAGAGTGTTTAGTTTTGCTCAGGAGAGTACCCGTTATTGCAATTATTCCAAGGACAAATTTGGTAATGAGCTTACCTTTATTATTCCATGTTGGGCAGACAGCCTAGCTCTCCAAGAAGTTAAAGGAACTATCATTAATCATGATGAGTATGGAAATTTAATTGGAGAATACTACTATCATTTAACTGGAAAAGGGAACCCCTGGTTTAAACCTTGGGAGATTACTCCAGAAAGGAATTTTATAGCTAATTTACAAATATCCGAACAATTATATTTGGAATTACTAAATCAGGGTTGGAAACCTCAGCAAGCAAGAGCTGTACTACCTAATAGTCTTAAGACTGAATTAATTATGACTGGTACTCTTACACAGTGGGACGGATTCTTTAAATTGCGTGATGCAGAAAGTGCACATCCACAGGCTAGAGAATTGGCAGAACCTCTACATGCAGAATTTAGGAAAAAAGGATGGTGTGAATGAAAGCTAGTGAATACTTTGGAGATTGGATGGATGTAATAGATACTGCAGAACTTCGCAAGATACTGTCTTGGATAAGTACTATAGATAAAACAACTTTATGTCCCTCCTCTCCAAATATATTTAAAGCCTTTAGGGCTTGTCCTTTGAAAGACTGTAAAGTAGTCTTTCTGGGACAAGACCCGTACCCACAACAAGGTGTGGCTACTGGAATATTGTTTGGCAACTCAAAGGACACTCCAGAAGATAAACTATCGCCTTCATTACAGGTAGTCAAAGAAGCTGCAATAAATTATGAGATTCCTCATAATAGAATAGATTTTGATAACACTCTAGAATCGTGGGCTAAGCAAGGTATTTTAATGATTAATACTGCCTTTACTTGTGAGGTTGGTAGAGTAGGTTACCATTTTGATATATGGAAGCCATTTACTGCTAAATTGATTCACAACCTAAGCACCAAGGATGGAGGCATAATATATGTCTTATTTGGTAATCAAGCATCATCATTTAAGAAGTATATTGTAAATAGTCCCAAAATTATAGAAGTGTATCATCCTGCCTATTTTGCTAGACAGAATAAAAAGATGCCTTATAGTGTGTTTACTGAAATAAATCAGGAATTACAGAAACTATATGGACAAAAGATTGAGTTTTATAAAGAAACAGAATATGGAACTTGTTAATTATGAAGTATAATATTGGATTTACGCTTGGAGACCCAAGAGGGGATGGTCATGCCTGTACAACAGACTATCATATAGTTGCTAATCATTCAGCAGATGAAATATCCAAAGCATACAAAGAAACTACTAAACTCCTAGGTTTTGATTTTATCAAGGAGGTTGGAGTAGATTTTCAGTCAAACTATTGGATACCAGAAAGATTTACTAAAGAGCTATTAAAACTAGGAATAATAGACGAGAAGTATGTCAGGGAATTAGATGCTGAATGGGGTGCACCAGCTGGGTGTTATGAATTTGACTATGCTGAAGAGGAATTTGTAGACTTGTATTTTGCTATAGTAAAATATTCTCTTCCAGATTTAGAGTGGAGTTCTAGAGACTTGGAGGAAGAAACTTTGTGGGACTTATATGGAGCAGCTTATGGCTTCACATATCATGGAGAATAAAAGGATACCCAGAAAAATAAAGAAGGCTCTTAAGTATACCTTCCTATATCCAAGAGTATGTGGAAGATGTCTTAGGTATGGAGCGGTATATACTGTAGGAAGAAATTCTAAATGGACTCGTAAAGCTGCCAAAATAAAACGGCAAAGGGATTATGCAGAAATGATACACAATATAACAGAACAACTAAAGGATATTTATGCAATTAATCCAAAGAAAGACTATTCTGAAATAGATTCAAGCTTTTACGAATGGGAAGTAATAACTAATTTTAAATAAATAAAACATTATGAATTTTTCAAATATTTTTGGTAGCAAGAAAGTAAAATCATTTGCAGAACAATTGGCAGAAGTAAAGAACGTCTTTAGAACATCCTATGACCAAGCTATAGCTTTAAACTCGGCTATTGCTGAAGATATAAAGGTTAAGCAAAACGAGATTGCTTCTATTCAAACTCAAATTGAGTTTAATCAGCAGGTTGCTGATGATAACAGTAAGTATATATCTAAACTTAAAGACTTAATTTCGTAATTATATGAGTGAAAAGAAATATAAATTTGACCCAGAACATACATTTTTCACCTCTGACACCCATTTTGGACATGCCAATATAATTAGGTTTTGTAATCGTCCTTTCAAGAATGTAGAAGAAATGGACGAAGCCTTAATAGAAAATTGGAATCAAGTAGTATCTGAGGATGATACAGTCTTCCATTTGGGAGATTTTGCCTTTGGTGGAAGTAGTGTATGGAAAAGTATTATCCCTCGTCTAAACGGTCATATAAACCTTATTATAGGCAACCATGACAGGAAGAACCTTAGACAGGGTTACATGTCTAGTTTTGATATGGTAGTCCCTCAACTTCAGATAGAAATCGAGGGAAATCCTATATATTTAAATCATTACCCATTTTTATGTTATGGAGGTTCCTATAGAGGAGTATGGCAACTATTCGGACATGTTCACTCAGGTCCGAACGCCGAAGGACTGGACATTTCCAGACTTGAATCATTGTTTCCTACTCAATATGATGTAGGAGTGGATAACAATGACTATGCTCCTATATCCTATAGGGAGGTTAAATCTAAGATAGCATTTCAGAAAACTAAATTCGAAGCATCTAATAAGTAATGGAACTTTATGAAAGAAAAGCTGTGAATGACAGCTTAAAGAAATATGACCACTTAGCAAAGGATTCAGACTTTATAGAAGTGACAGAGTGGGCAAATGGAGAAGGTTGGGATATTAGCTTAAATGATAAGCTGATATCTTTAACATATGGACAGCTAGAAGCAATCAAGTATTTGGTTAAGACTTTGGATTATAATAGGTAATAAATTAATTATGAAAATAGAATATACTGACGGATGTATTTGCACATCCCTTACCGTTGATGGAAAAGAGACTGCATACATGACTCCGGAAGAGATAAAAGTATCTATACGAGCCATGCTAGATAGGGAAACCGATATAGCTACTCTTCAGGATGTATGGATGTCTCTTATTGAGCATCTAGGAGAATATAAAGACTTAGGACATTGTGAATGTTGTGGAGATTGGATTTCTAATTATACTCTAGAAATATGAGTTGTGTTGAATTACATACAGGAACTTTAACTAAAATTAATACAAAAGGACTTACAGTAGAAGAATATTGTGAGTATCTTTGTAAGAAATATGGTTATGAGATTGCTTATGAAGGAGATACATATGCTGAAACCTTAATGGATGTGGATGATACTTATAAAGTGTTAAACGGAGAACTGTATAAATGTGATGATACTCAATATCCAGAAGACACTTCCTATTTGGTTGACGTTAGAAGTAATGGAGATGGAACTTACAAGTACATTGTCCAATTTTACAATGGAGGCACTTGGTTAAATGAAGTTTTAGAAGAAGGATTAAATAATTTAAAATGATAAATATAAACGAATGTATAGCTAAAGCAATGAAGTCTAAAAATCAAGTAGAACTTCGTGCATATAAGAATCTGAAGGCAGAAATTCAGATTCTACAAACTGCTAAAAATGCTAAACCTTATGATGAAGCAGCTGAGATACAGCTTATTTCTAAAATGTGTAAGAAATTAGAGGACAGTATTTCTAGCTTTATAGAGGCTGGTAGAGAGGACTTGGCAACTGAATATAGGGATGAATTGGAAGTACTAAAAAAGTTGCTTCCTGAGCCTGTAAATGAGCCAGACATACATTCTGCATTACAAATATGGTGTGAGGGAAAAGGCTTTATTGAAGATTTCTATAATGAAGAAAATTCAATAGATATGGTTAGTTTCCAAATTCCAAAGAAAGAAATGGGAAATGCGATTAAATATTTGAAATCAGAATTTCCTCAAGCAGACGGTAAGATGATTTCAGAAATTGTTAAAAAATATATAGTATGAGCCATTTTGTAGGACTAGTATTCGGAAGTAATGTTGAAACATTGTTAGAACCCTATGATGAAAACATGGAGGTAGAACAATATGTTAGATATACAAAGGATGAAGCCATTGATGAGGTTAAAACCAGACACGCTGATAACTATGAGTATGCCATTAAGCTAGCAGATAAGTATAAGAATCCTACCACCGAATGGGAAAAGGAACAGCTTGAAAGAGCTAATAAAATCATAGAGAAAGGGTTGTTTATCTCATATGAAGATGCCTGGGAAGAAGCTAAGAACTGGGGATATGAAATTGATGACGAAGAGAACTTGATGTCTACATATAATCCTGACTCTAAGTGGGATTGGTATTGTGAAGGAGGTAGATGGGGAGCATGGTTACTTCTTAAGGAAAAAGGAGAAGACGGAGAACCCCTCAATGCCATCTTTGCTACCAAAGAAGAAGTAGACTGGGATGCTATGTTGGAAAAAGATAGAATTCCATTCTGTTTTGTAACAGAGGACGGAGATTGGCATGAGTCTGCTAGTATGGGTTGGTGGGCTATGACTACAAATGACAAAGACGAAGATGTTTGGAACAAGGAGTTTAAAGAGTATCTAGACAGTGTAGGAGATGATGTTGAAATTTCAGTAATAGACTTTCATATCTAATGTCAGAAAAGAATGATAAATGGACGATGTTCAAGAATTACATTCATAATGAATTGGGCATCACCAAGGATGATATAAGAGCTTGGCTTAAAGAGGCAGTACAGTCTCAAGCCGAGCTTATGTTAAAGAAAACTTTTGACGACTTCGATATGGATACTTTTGTACGTAGACATATCGAAACGCAAATGAGATATTGGACTACAGACTCTGTACGCCATCAGGTAGCTAATTTACTAGCAGACAGATTAGTTATTTTAAGCGAGGATAATGAAAAAATAAATGATTCTAAACATCAGCTTAAGAACTGACATAGTAGCTTGTTATACTGATTGGCTGGTAGATAAATTGTTACATAAGGACTTTATTTATTCCCAGAATCCTAGAACTAAGGTTACTACAGCATACTCCTTAAAGGATGTAGACTGTATAGCCTTCTGTTCTAAGGACTATTCTAAAATATTACCATATATTCAAGAAATCAATTCCAAGTATAAGTGTATATACTATTATACTATTACTCCATATGGAACTGACATAGAGCCAAATGTTCTATCGGTAGATGAAAGTATAAAGACTTTAAAAGAGTTGAGTAAGATAGTAGGCAAAGAAAATGTTTTGTGGAGGTTTGACCCTTTACTTAAGACTAACAAAATATCTTGCGAATGGTTAGTAGATTCTTTCGAGAAAATGGCTAAAGAATTGTCCAAGTATGTAAGTAGATGTATATTTAGTTTTATTACTCCATATTCCCACACATTAGCTAATATGCCAGAAATAATTCCTTTCACTGAAGAGGAAAAGGACTGGATTACTATGAGAATGGGAGTTATTGCTATATCCGAGAATAATCTACATTTACAGATATGTAGATTAGGAAAGGAATATCCTGGGGTATATGTTGAAGGATGTATGAGTCCTAAGATATTTGGGCTTAACATAAAGCCGACTAAAGCTTCTATTACTAGTGGATGTACTTGTAGCGTTCAGACCTACGGAATAGGAGAATACGATACTTGTAAGATGGGATGTAAATATTGTTATGCTACTATAGATCATAATCTGGCTAAAAGAATACCAGAAAATCCTAACTCTGAACTTATTTCTGGAGAAATAACGGAACCAATTAAGTACGTAAATAACAGAGTACAGATAAGTCAAGAACTAAGCCTATTTGATTAAAATGATTACAAGAATTGAAAAGTTTGGAGCATCATGGTGTGGACCATGCAAAGTACTAGACAGGACGTTAGAACAGCTTACTGGAATAGAAATTGTCAAGCATGATGTAGACGAAGAGGAAGAACTTGCGAATGCAAGAGGTATACGAAATGTTCCAGTTTTGATATACTATAACGAGCAAGATGAGGAAGTTAAGAGAACAGTAGGTGCTATTTCTTTAGGCACTATTATATCAATTATAAACGGTAATTAATATGTATAGAGTATTATTGAGCAGAACAGGAGTAGCCTATGCTAAGGAATGTGATGACGAACTCGATGAGTTTGATTTTATAGAGGTCTTAAGAGACTTTGTGGATTCTGGAGACGTAATTATGTTCGTAGATGATTTAGACACTTTAAGAGATTCTATGGAACTTGAATATAAAATCGAAATAGTTGATGGAGACGAATGAAGACATTAGAAGCTATAATGTAGGAAATTCTAATTACAGCAAGCATAAAATACAACCTTGGGATATTTGGAGAGAATATAATTTGAATCCATGGGATGCGGATATTGTAAAGAGGATATTGAGAACTAAGGAAGAACCTAGTAAGTCTAAAGAGGATGCTAGAATAATGGATTACGAGAAGATTATCCATATTTGCAAAGAAAGGATTCGGCAGATTAACGAGGACAAAAAGGAAGAAGGAACTTCTTCTGGATTTGTTATTAGTACTGATGGTACTGCTTGTATATCTAATATATTTAAACCTAGTGCTATCTCTTATAGTTTGAATGAGAAGGAGGCAAATGCATATGCCGAATTTCAAAAACAACATTATGAACTACATAAGGGAATAAAGGCGTGTGGATGTTCAGTAACATTTACACATAGTGGAATAGGTGTAGGTAAATCTGTTAAATGTAATGTATGTAAGGAGAGTAAGAACATAACTGATTACAATACTTGGTAAATAATAAAGGGAGAAGCGTAGACAATAAAGTCTATGTTTCTCCCTATTTTTTTTTATTCTTCTCCAATACCATTTATAGTATCTCTCTTATACATTTTATATGTGTCTTGCAGAGAACGTGGTAGTGCTTGAGATTTGGTAATTAATTCACCCATCGTAGTATCTCCGAATAAGAATCCTCCAATATCATGCCAAGTTTTTGCTCCCCATTTCACGGCGGCAGGACTTGTATTATTCATAACATAATCAAATATAGGGAGAGGTCCTTTAAATTCTTCAAAGCTACTTGAACTACCCTTATATAATAATTCTATAGCAGCATTAGTTAGTATAGCCTAGCCATCTCCAGATTTTTTATGCTCTTTATATGCAGGATTTACTAGTTCTTCAAATAGCCAATATAGAAGTAGTGCTACTAAGGCATCAGATATCAATCTTCTCCAATTTCTCATTTGCATAGGACTACTAAGAATGTTTTGCTTTATTCCTTCCCATCCTCTACCATGATATAATTCAGCAACAGTATCTTGTAAAGTTCTGAAAACTCCTTGAACTACTAGAGGAATATCAGTCAAATAAGGTACTCCCGTGTCTTCAGTAGTAATGTTGCCATTATCATCTATCCAGAGCTTGTTTCCGTTTTCGTCCTCCTTCTAAACTTTCTAGGTTTCGTAAGAGGATTCCCTCCTCTTGCCTAAGTATACATCATATATACCGTTCATCCAAGTAGAAAATACTCCAAACTATGAACCAATAGCTAAGTTTTCATACATAGCTTTTGTGCTTCGGTTATATGAACCATATATAGTATCCCCTAAGTTTTTGATTTCATCAATCTGATTTTGTGTATATCCGTCTGGAAGATTAGTGTCTAAACTTACAGGTAAGTTAGCATCTGGATTCTCTTCATTAAACTTCATAATCTAACTTAGATACAATGATTTTTGCTTATTATAAGCTTCCATGTTGCTTTTATCATTAGATGCCAGAAGTTTAAATCTTTCGTCCATTCTCCAATTATATACCAGCTTTCCATCTACAATCGAATATGCTTTATGGGAGCCATCATGCTTTAATTTCCCCATAAATAGTACCATTTTATTAAGAAAGTCTGGCTTTCTTAACGTAGCATATGCCCAGTTGCCTGCATTGGTTATACCTCCTCTGTTAGTTTTATAACCCTCCTATTGCTATTCTATTTTGATATTAGAAATCAAATATTTACCATTCAACTTATCTAATAAATCAATGCTCATTGCCGAATGTACTCCCTGTCTAAGTACAAACTGATATGCCCACATTACATCCTTAGCATCTACGTCAGTTCTATATTTAGTCATAGTTCTGACTACATTGGATAGGAATCCTCCGAACGTATCTCTAATAGCTGCTACAGGACTTGCCGCAATGTAAGCCGTAGAAATCGCTTTTCTTAAGGGCTGCAATCTTGCGATTATTTTTTTAGAGCTTTCCTCCATAATACTTCTGTTAAAAACAGCAGTCTTTAAATAATCGTCAATGTGTTTGATAGTCTTGGCAAATTTTTCTGAGTTATCTTCTCTAACTCCAGTTAATTTTAACTAAAGAAGAATACCCTTAGCCCTAGTCAGCATCTTATTCATTTCCTCTTCCTAAAGATTTTTATAAGAGTAATCTATAACTAAGTTCTGTAGATTAGTCTCAAAATAGTCCTTACCATACTTTGATAGCAATCTTTGTCTACCTTTAGTAGTCTCAGAGGCTCTAAATCTATTGTATGCTTGCATATTTTCGATATCGGAATTAATCTAAGACTCTTCCTAATCGGTTAAAATATCTTCATACATTTCTTTAAAGAACATAGTAGGATTCTTACAGTATCCTTTAACTCTTCTCTAGAAATCCTCAAAGTATTTACCTGGATTACTCCATCTAGTAGATGATGAAGCCTTTTCTAAAGGCACCCAGAGATACTATGGATTATTCTTAATAAAGGTTAGTATGCCCTTATCATCTTCTGACTTATAGGAGAAGTTATTATCTTTAAATCTCAACTTATTTATTTCAAATAAGGCCTTTTTCAGAAATTTTCTATCGTCAGCATCTAAGTCTGAGGTTGAATCATATGGATTCTTAAAGAATAATTCCCCATCCTTTTCCTAATATAGATGCTTAAATACTCTAGCCTAATCCCCAATTATAGCATTTCTAGCCTTACCATATCCTTTTGCTTCGTAATAGTCCAAGCAGGCTAAATTAAAGTCTGAAATCTAAGGCTCTAGTTTATTGGAAATTCCGTGAATTGCGTCCTAAAGTAATTTACTTATAATTCTTACCTATGTGTTAGAAATGTTCTGAGGTCTTGCTAACAGGCGCTCTACTTCTGATAAATCATCTTCTGATATTCTTATAATTCCAGAGAGTCTATCTAAAGTTATCGACGCGTTTAGTAATAGTTTACAGCATCCAGTTACTAATTCATTTCTCTCAGGATTAGCTAGAGTAGCTTTTCCAGTTGCATACTTTATAATCGTATCTGGAGACAAGGACATATGCTGTCCTACCAGTATTTTATTTAGTTTCGAAATAAGTTCTTCTAATCTCTGTATCTAAACTTCATTAGTTTCTGCAGAAGATAAGGAATCTATTGTAGTTCCATTTAGCATATGTTGCAAACCGTCAATATCTGAACCAGATATCAATTCTTTTAAAGAGTTGAAATCCGTCTTACCAAGATTTGGAGATTCATGTAGGATATCCCAAAATTCATTTATCAAAAGTTGCACAGGCGAGATATGTTCTACTGTAGCAAAGTTATTACTTATCTTCAATCCTGGGTCTTTCTAATTTAGTACTTCCTAAGCCTTGACGAAATTAGAAACAATTAACTAAATAGGATACTATTGACTTTGTATTCTTCCACCAAGTCCTCCAACTACTGTAAGGTCTCCAAGTTTTATATCGCTTCCCAACTATGGAATTATTTCATTTAATAGAAACATAGTCCTCATAGTTTCTATGTTTCCATAGGTAGCTTTCATTAATTCTCTACCCTAGTTATCTGTTCCCTAAAGGTCATTTAAATGAAATCCTAATATATTCGTTCTTCCCTCGAAGGAATGTATCTAATCTAGGTTTAGACCAGATAGAGTTACTAGATTTACCTATCCAGTTAAGGTATTTTTAAACATAATAATATTGCAATTATCTAAGGTGTCATTCTTAACAACTTCCCACAAATAATTGTACTTATCTTTTCCATTAACTTTTACTACAGAATGTTCAAAATATGGACTAAATAGCTAATCTAGGTAATCATTGTCAAATTTAGGAAATCCGAATCGTCTAAATTCTCCAATCTGATTAACTATACCCCTAGCGCTGAGTTTACCATTATCTACGTTTAGAAGCTTGTCTTGATTCTGTTTAATTATATCTACTACTTCCTTATTCTTACTCTTAAGTTCGGAACTCTTTACATTATAGACAACTCCATCTATAGTAAGGTTCCATCCTGTATCAGGCTATTCCCCCTACGTCCAGTATGTCCAATTCTTATCAATAAATTCTTCTATAGTAGAAGTAATTCCATCTGCTTTAATGTCCTTTTTGGGAAACATAGCTTTTAACTGCTGGTTTACCTTGTCAATAGAAGAGTCGTTTATAGTTATTGTTTCAGCATTAGATGTTATAAATCTCTGTGCTAGTTTCATAGATTCTTGCATCACAAATGCACCTCTATTATGACTATAGCATTCTGCTCTATTTACTACTATATCCTTAATATTTTGAAACTAATCATCATATTCTAATGTAACTGGAATAATATTAAATCTAATATCATTAGTATTTATTCCATTATACTATAATATTCTAGATAATAAGGCAAATTCATTTCTATATTTTTCCTTCTTTGCCTAATCCCAAAATGCCGGAGATTCGTGCGAACTTTTAATATTAAAGACCTCTACTGAACCGTTAGGTTTCACTACAATATAGTCAATATGTCCAGTAATTGTATCGTCTCTTCCTATCAGTTTTGCTGATAGATTTAGATTCTTCATTATAACTGGAGAGGAATCATCACCAAATTCCTTAGATTCTTTACCGTTGCCTAAGTACACCTAGCGAAATATATCGTCGTAAACCTAATCATGTATAGCATCGCTAAGATGTTCAAAAGACGTACCTTTAGTATTATCTTCGGTCTGAGAATAAGAAGTTTCCTTACCTTGCTTAAGAATAATTTTATGTAAATCCCTACCATCTTCTGCTATTCTCTTCCAGCTATTTCTTAATATAGAAATATGCTTCTCTATTTCATCCTTTGACAGTCCCTTCTATTCATATAGTGATGCCATTCTATCAATATAGTCTTCTACCTACAGAACTGGCATTATCTATTTTCCTAATTGGTCTATATACAGACCTGAGTCAATAAATGACTGTGTTGTGTATCCAGAAGCATTAACTTCTGCACATCCATTCAATACATCTACTCTATCAGAGAACTCTTTTTTAAATTTTCGTTTCCCTGCTTCCTTTAATTCAGACAACTTATCAACCACTCTAGTCTGACGATTATAATCCTTTGAATAAAGAATATCATAAGCAAGCTATGGACTCTTTTTCAATATTTTTATTAATTCATCATAAGAGTGGTTGTATTGTCTTTTACCTACTAACGTGTACTTACAATCTTTCATTTACAGTTTTCTAATATTAATCCTTTTTCAATCCCCTTCTCTATAAGATTAGAAATGATACGATTTTTCTACATCTATCCTATCTAAGACGAAACTAAAGCATTTACACTAGACTAAAAGCCTAAGTCTGTGTCTAAATCCAGTTTAATATTTTTTCTAATATTTTGTCTTATGTTTAGGAATTGCTGTCTGAACAAATCTATAGCTTCATTAGTTCTGTCGCTATAATAGAATACATCGCCATTCTCAATCTATCTAGCTAAGTATCTTACGACACCTTCTTCTATTCTATCTATATATGCTAAGTTTTTGTAGAGGTCATTGACTCTACTCTTAGTCATCTAAGATACTTTCTTATCATAGAAATTCAAAATGTCTTCATAATTTTTAGTTCCATCCTTCATATCCTAAGCCTTAATAGCTCCTAATACTATATGGAATGTTTCATGCAAAAGGTCGTTAACACTAGCATTGCTCTAATTTATGTAAAGCTAGTTATCATAAATAAAGGCTTTGACATCATCGGTACCATTTGGAAATATTCTGTTACCGTTTTGGTCCTACAATTGCGATAGTTGGTTATTATCTGTAATGTTGATTTTGATAGGGGTGTCTTTAAATAAGGTATTCTCTAATGATTCTTTAAGATTGAATAATGTACTAGTTAAACTTTGAGTTGGGGGATTGCCCTGCACATCTACTCCAGTAGAATTAATAGTTATTCCAGAATCTGTTAGAGATTTTATGTAGGCAGTATAATTACCATCGTTGTTTTTAGTACTTCTTTCTATCAAATATTGCTTAACTGGAGCATTATTAATATCAAAAATAATTTTCCTTATAGCCTCATAATCTGCATCCTCTATAGTTCTTCCCTGCATGGCATTAATAGAGTAGCCGTTTTCTGTCATTGCATATAAAAATATTCCAATTTTCTCTGGCAAGTCTAGGGAGGAAATATCGATTCCCTTTTGTTTATAAAATGCCTATATTTCTGACGGCTTCTTATTAGTAATAAGGTTATGCTCCTAAGCAAGCAGCTTGGTTTTAGGACCTATGGGATAAGCTATAGAACTAATAGTCTATCCAGGATTTGTTGGAAACTCTAAATGAACATATCTCTTTCCGTCAGAACTTCCTAACATCTGCTTCAATTCTATCTTGGTCTATTTACTAACATTGGCAGAACGGTTAAAACCTTCAACTGCTAATTTAGCATCTTTGAGAGATTTAAATTTAGGAGGGTCATATAAGTTAGGACTAATAACGCTATTACTAACAATGAAGATATTCTCTCCACTTTCATTAAGATGATTGTATATATAGTAACCCTAATATTGTCCATTATCGACACCATCTTCGTTTACTGGAGTAAAAATGTTCATAGTATCATACCCAAAGTTAAACTCATCCTTTAATACTCTACCTATTCTCTTTAATTTAATCTTATCATCGTTAGTAAGCTTCTTTCCCATGTAGCTATAAACTATCTAGTCTTTATCTTGAGATATATCTAAAGCATATAACTAGCCATCAATCTCCACATTCTAATATCCAGAAAAGAATTGCTAAGCATCTTCTAATGTTGCTATATTATCATCATAACTATTAGATAATTCTAGTTCTCCTAAAGCTCTTCTTTCTTCATTCTTCCTAGATAGAACATTATCGAATAATTTCTTAACCTGAGATTTAGTAAGTCTTATGCTCTATGGTACAGATCTACCTACAGATTCAACGTGGTAGTTGGATAGTATTATGTCGTTTTTGAAGTATTTCTATAGTAATTCTTCCATCTCCTCAGAGTTAAGATTTATAAATTGCTATTCGCTGACTTCCTAAGAAAATTGAGGGATATAGGTGGCAAGTCCCTTGTATAACTCAGACTTACCAAACTATTCTCTTTTCCAATGTAATCTCCTTAAATATCGGGCTAGGTCAGACTCTGAGTCTTCATTAATTACCTACTACTTATTAAGTTCTCGGCAGAAATCGTTTAGCACAGAACCAGAATCTATAATCTGGTCACCGCTCTTAATAAGCTTAGTATAGTCACTACTGTTATTTAGGTAATCTAAAATAAGATGTTTAATTGTAAAAGATTCTGAAGGGGTAGAATCTACCTCTTTAGTAATACGCTCTAAATTCTTTTTGTAATTATTTCTAATAATGTCTAACTTATCCTTATACTTCTCAGATAAGTATTCATCAAGAATTTCATTATCATTTACAACCTATTCGGTTAAATATTTTTTGTGTTCGGTTTCGGCGAAGTTCTATACATCGAATTTGTTTCTAAATACATAACTTACTACTCCGTTCACTACTACTCTTCCCTTTAACATATCTCCATTGGAGTATGCTTTGTCTACAAGAGTGATTATGTAGGGTTTATCAATATCTCTAATTAATTCCGTTTCCTCTGGGTAACGAAGTTTTAAATTCTCGAAAGAACAGTTCCCTATTAGCTGTTTATCCAAGAAGTATTTTTGAGAGTTTTTTACTCTTGTAGATGAAGTCTGCAAGTCGTAAATCAACTACTTTATTTTATGTTCAGGAAGGGTGTCTAGATATTCTACAATATCTTGAAGAGAGTCTAGCTCCTTTTCACTAGACTCTCTATCAATTTTGAAATTATTTTTCCCTCCTATCTCAAGAATTACATCACATTCCATATTAACATAATTTGTAAATAAGCAACCTGTTCTATCTTATATATTGTGCTAACTACAATACTCTATCTTTCATATTAGCTTCTCCGGTTCCAGAGAATATAGAATTTTCTCTAAGTCTCTTATGAAGTTCTGGGAACATTACTAATGAGTTCTGTGAATAGTTATATATTCTTTCATCTATTTCTCCCTAAGTGAGACCCAAGTGGTCTAATTGTAGTAGGGATTCTGGCTTACTCATATCATATTTCCAAGTATAATCAGACCTATCATAGTATCTTTTATAGACATCATAACCGTGAGCTGGATTTAGAACTTTTACGTATGGTTCCGTTCTATAATTCAACGCATATGTAGAATACACAGTTGGGGCCATAGCTATTAAAAAGTCTCTCTTAGTTGGCATGATATACTTAAAATCATCATTGTAATCCTACTCTGACATGAATTTATAGTAATCGTACAAAACATTACCCTCACGAACCTAGTCTCTAAATATACCAGTCATATACTTACCTCCTAATCTAGTTCCATTGACAGCTAAGTTATAAAGCATTAATATATCTGCAACAGTATGATTTTTGTCGAAGGATTCAGTAGCTAACTCCTGTATACCTATTAGGTATCTATTATAGGTCTACTTGTTTGGAAGACTCTAGTCTATTTCAAATAGGTTAAGAGCTGTTCTCAGCATACTCTTTCCTCTATTAGAACTCTACACAAGCTCTTTAACTAAGAAGTTATCTGGGTAAGTATTTTTAAGCCATTCATAGAAATCATTTTCTACGAAGTTCTTAAGAGAATCTATGCCGTTAAGAGAATTTATATACAATTCATCAGACCTTACTAAATTATAATTAGAATCATATACCTTAGTATTATCTACTTTAGATATATCTATAGGCTCATCCTTAGATAAGAAATATGAAGTAATTAATATCTTGTCTGCATAAGATATTATGTTCTTGTAATCTTTATCTGATAATGCACTATAGGACAATTCTCCTAAAGAAATTAACTAGTCTACTATCTTTGATTTATTCGCAAATAAATGTCTCTGCTATAATGTATAGTTTAGCAAATCTAGATTCATCTTATAGTGTGGTATTCTATTAACTAAGTCTAGTATATTCCAACTTGATTTAATTAAATTGTAATATGTCGCAGCTAATTCCCTATAAGATACTAAGTCACCTTGTCTGGTATTGTATATAGTTCTAGAGCTTTGAGGTACTATAACCTTTTCATCATTTAAGAACTTGTACAAATCAAAATTTCCGTACAAATCTGTATTCACTGCATCCTATAAGATAGATACTATTTCTACAAGCGATAGTTCTGGATTATTTCCTTGAATATTCTTGATAACCTTTACTAAATCCTTTTCAGTTTTTGTCTTGGTTTGCATCGTAGCAAATATCTCCGGAGCTATAGATTGAAACTCTTCTAAATACTAAAGCAATTCAGCCTTCTTTCCAGAACTACTTGTAGCAGAATCCTCTTCATCAGATAGATTAACAAACTTAGTCTTGTAGGAATCAGAAGGTTTCTTTATTCCCATTCTGCGCTCTCTGGTAGAAACAGTAGCATACATTCTCTTAATAAGTTTAATTAAATCCATATCAGTCTGAGGAATACCTTGATTTAATTTCAGCCATACTGAAGCTAAAGTAGAAGTTTCATTAGCTTCATCAGTAATTCTCTAAAACTCATTCAAGTCTAGTTTAAAATCTAGCATTGAGTAATTGCTATTAGGATGTAATCTATTATAGTCTGCTATCTGGGATTTAATATCGCTAATAATCTAATTAATGTATTCAAATACATAATTAGTGTTCATATTATCAGTCTTAGGAAGTTCATACTGTGATAATGCTTCCATATATTTAGGACTATTTGCAGTTAGTGGTTCAGTTTTAGCCTTAATGAATTTTTGAACAAAATCTTTCAAGGATTTAGACTCTGAATCTTTATATATGTTTCCTAGCTTACTAATTATCCACATATATTCATTATTAGTCCTTCTTGGAGTACGACCTTCCGCCATCATCTCAGACATCATCTCAGCTTCAGCCTCCATAGCTTCAAACTAAGATTCCATAGCTTCTAATCTTTCCTCTGGAGATAGATTATCTTGAGGCTTTACAATTAGTTTAGAGAGGTCTATATCTCCATTTAGTATCTTAATAGCATTAGTTACCGAACTAGATTGATTTTTATATAAATCATTTCTACTATACTTGTCAATTAGCTCTACTACTGGACTTGTCATAAATGCCACAATATCCTTAAGATTGAAGCCCATCATAACAAGATGTAAGTGATATTTAGCTAAGTTGGTCCCAGCGTTAATCTTAGCAAGAATCAATTCCTTAGCATTATCTGTTGCCGCAGAAAGAATCTGAGAAATTAGCTAGTCGACATACTTATCATCCATATCTATTTGTCCGTCGTAAGTAGAGTAGAACTCCTCTTTAATTTTCTAAGAAAGTTCTGGAGAGGCATTCCATAAATCGGGAATGTGTTTAACCACTACATTCATCAGCTAATCAGTTGCTCTTCCCGATAGTCTACTATAAGAATGATTCATCTTCAAGAAGAATTTATCTTTTTGATTTCCGTTTCTTAATACGTTATGATAATAATATGTTAAATTGAACCAGTCCTTTTCACCATTAGCCGCAATACCAATAACATTCTTACCGACCAAGTTTTGATTCTGCATTACATATTTGGTAAGAGGATTCATCATATTTAGCTATTTAGTCTTTGCACCCTTAGGTGATTTATCAGCTTCTTTTTGTAAATCTCTCATTGTGATAGGAGAATATGCCTAATCTCGATTACGTATATTATGAACTACGTTTCTAATATTAGCACTAGCTACATTCTTATATGCCTACTCTCTCTATCTATAACTTACCTTATAATCCTCATGCTTCTAGATTTGTCTAATTAGTCTTCTTTTTTCATCAGCATTAGTTCCAGCAATATAGTTATATCTACCGTTGTTATTATCTATTTTATAAATTAGATTAGCAACTTTTCTTAATCTTTCTGGTCCAGATGATGCCAATATACTATTTAGTTCGTTCTCTATAGAGTACTACTCTCCCTCAACGACAATCAATTTATTTCCTCTAGGAAGTGGTAAAGTTTTACTTGCATCTACCATCTATTCAGATGAATAATCAAACAATGGACTCCATCCTATGTACATACCATCATCACTAAATGATTGTCCCATTACGTATGCTTTATCAATATCGTAGTCAGAACCTTGCAGATAGGTCTAAATATAGCTTACATAAGCTGTGTTAGAAGTATCAGCAGTCCAACCTACACAAACCATAGGCATAAATGACTGAAGTGACTGGGCTGGAATACGAGAAGAAATAAAGTGTAAGGAGGTTAAGAATGACGAATACTATTTTCTATACTATTGTAGATACTCGTAATATCTATCCCGTATTTGTTTATATTGCTCAGAGAAATTATTTCCTATCAAAGCATTTCTTAATTCTATCATGTGTTGCTAGAATCTAGGAAGCTTTCTAATTTCTTCTGGAGTCATTAATACTCGTTTCTTAGACTCTTCATCATATCTCGTATCGTTACCAAAATCTACTAGACTGTTTGCTATGGTTCTCTGTAGTCCAGGATTTAATTCCACTCCTGTATTTACCTATATATCAATAAACTTATCTTGAGAGTATATATTATTTAATATTGAAGAAATCTAATGGTATGCATCTGAATTAAGGACATCCTAATCGCTACTTTTCTTGTCTAATGCTCTTCTTATATCCTAAATCGGAGCTATTTTATATAAGGTATAGTTAATCAGCTAATGTTCTCCATTAACTAGTTCTGCCTTAGTATACTTGTATCTTTTAACATAGTCTATTCTCTGAAGAATATTCTCTACGTTTCCATTCTTATCCTAAACAAGTCTATATCTAGACTTATCAATCTCTTGATTACTCTAATCTAAGACTTTTCCATCTACATACTTCCAAGAAGATTGTATATATTTACCAATCTTTATTCCATCTTGGTGAGTATATATCTCGTTATTATCGTTTATATATTCCTAAGTATAATCGAATGGGTCTTCATAAATGTTTAGAGTTTCAACAAGATTACTGAAAGACACTAAGGTATGTTGACCATTATTCTTTACAAAAGCTAAATTATAGAATCCAGCCGGTATTTTAGGAACTTCAGTCTGTCTTCTAAAGAAGTTTTCCCCTTGGTCCATAATATCAGCAAGAGAAGCATCGCCAGTCTGGAATATATCCTTATACATATTACCTAATACTATCTCAGCTTCTGTATTTTCCAAACTTCCAGGAATAATGTCTATAACCTGTCCGTTCAATTCAAACTTTCCTTGGTCTAATAAGTCAAGAACTGCCTAAATCTCAGTTTGTTTAGGTCTCTCAGATTTCGGTAAATTCCAAGAACCTCTAATAATCGGATGGTCATATATAGTCATAAACTTAGGAGTATTATCAACTGGGTCTGTATACTACCATCTAATCAAAGAAGGTTTTAGATTATTAGGCTTAGTAACACATAACTTAAATTGAGTTCCTTCTAGTTCAGTCCTATTCTTGAAATTGTAATATGTTTCCATATCACTTAAATCAATAATCTACCCTGGTTCTCCTGTAGGATTAATTACTTGGACTATATCTGTGGGCATAAACCAAGACTTATCTCGTACCTATTCTGCCTACTACTTAGCATCTAGAAATAGGTTAACAAGTTGTCTATTGTACTCAGTAGTATCCTAAGAAGTAATGTTCATATATGGAATAGTAGAAGTGTCTATCTTGTCAGCAGATTCTCTTATCAAAGTAGCTAAATCGAAGCTAGCAATTCTTCTTTTACGCTCTCCGTACTTATTAGGGTCTACTCCGTTCTAGGCACACCATGCTTCTAATCCATTTCTCAGTTTTCCCTTGAAATCGTTTCTGGCTCTCTTTAATACGTCCTCAAAAAGATATTTTCTATAGGTTTTCGTTTTAGGGTCAAACATTTGAAAGTATTGGACAACATTATATCCTGGTGCCATAACATAACCAGAACCTGGATGTTTACGCTTAATAGACTTGGAATTGATTACAGAAGTGATGTTAGTAATAAACTAAGTATAGATACTAGGATCACTAAATGGAATCTTTAATCCCATAGATGAGTTATCCTTATTAATCTTAAACTCTTTATTTATTTCCTGCTTAAGCTTCTCAGTTAAGTCCATATCACTATTACTCTTAGATTGGACTATCAACTTTCCTACTATCTTATAAAGCTAATACTTAGCTTTACTTGGGTCTACTGCGTAATCTTTAAAGTATCTTTGAATATTAGTTAATTCCTATTCGGAAGCCTAGAATGCAGATTCTGCAAGACCATAGTAAATCTCGTTTACTGACTTGAAGTCTTTACCATAAGCTGCACAGGCAGCTACTACCTGAGAGAACTCAGTTAATTCAGAATCTACTACATCGTGGTCAGCATTTAGCTGAATGCCCAATCCCTAGATGTTAACCTAGAATGTATTTAAAGGATTATTATCTAACCACGCATCCGAGCTATTTATGTTTTTTGCTCCGTTCTTTACAGCAGAGTTATTAAATACATATCCAATAAACTTATCTTTGAGAGGCTGGACCACATCTTTAACAGATGTAACCTTAGCATTAACCTTATGACCTACATTAATCACAAAATTAGTTAATACCTGGTTGCTAAATTCGGATGTTACTCCCTTAGCATTAGTACAGTTAATTCCTCCTAATGAAACAAATAATTCATACAAGCTGTCTATTGTATGCAGTCCTTCTGCGTATTCAGTGAAATGTTCTGACTAATCATTAAAGTAGTGATACACTTTATTAGAGCCTTTCCCTAATACAGTTTCTACTGTAAAATATCCAGACCCATCTTTTCCGAAATCAGTTATCTGTACTACTTCCCCAAATTGATTCTTATAGAATAATTTTTCTCCTCCTAAAATAGCTTCTCTAAACCATCTAGAGACCTCTTCTTGGTCGTACATAGTTTGTTGAAACTGATTAATATTCTTAGTTAGGTCGATAGTACCATTCCAACGAATATTATGCATCTTCTTAAACATATTGTACTATGCAGAATTAGATTGTAATGACTATAGCATCATAGCATTAGTTTGTCCAAATGCTGCAAATTTAGCTAAGAACGATGTTAGGTCTTCTGTCTAATCATCCCAAATAGGCTTTCTGTTAGTACCTACTCTCTAGTCTCCAAGTGAGTTATTTTCTAGGATAACTTGAATAGGAGACATCTAAGCACTTCCATCCTAAGAATCTATAGAATCAGATTCTCTAAGATTATTTACCGGAGCTGCCATATCGTATACAACAGCAGCATTAACTTTAGTTGCAACTCCATTAATTAGTCCCGTAAGTGGATGCTACAATGTAGCAGGAATAATAACGTTACGTTTGAACTAAGTTCCTTGCGCCGTATTAATGATTTCAATGATAGTCTTGTCGTAAATATCCTACATATTTGGATTACCATCTAAGTCGTTTATAGCTCTAGCTTTAGAAAACTCCTCTATGAAGCGGTCTAAGGATTCAAACTTTATTTTATTTCCAACAAGTAAATTTTCTAATTCCTTGTTAGCAACATTAAGTTTTATAGGATTATCAGCCTATTTAATATTGCCTATAGCCGAAACAATTCTATTAAATAATGTTCCTTTTGCTTTGTCAGGATGATTGATTTCTGTTCCAGATAAACTAAGTCTTAGATTATTACTAAACAATCCTTCTATGTAAAAAAATTTCTATAAGAATGGGTTCAATATTCCATCTCTCTCTAGTAAAAGCTCTCCAGTATCTTTATTAATCCACTTATCAGCAAACTCCTTTCTATCTTTAACCTAAAGTATTTTGCTATCTGATAACAGCCTTACTGTCTAAGTAGCATTCTTTTCTTGGAGAGTATTAGAAATCCAAGAATTTAACTCAGAAGTAGAGTCAAATAGTCGGAAGTTTACTCCATATTCTCTAAGATTGTCTAAAAACAATTCCTATTGTTGTCTTAGGAACTTTCTTAGTCTAACTGGGTCATTATATAGTTTTGCATAAAAATCAGTAACCTCGTTAAGGTCACAGAATTTCTTTCTAGACCTGTAATCTTTATCTTTCTCTAGCTCTATCTTATCAAGATTATACTAGTTATACCAATATGCCAAATTAGTTAATTCTGATTCAGTTCTATTTCTTAAGAAAGTTCTAACATTATCTAATCTATTAGACTAAAATATGTCTTCTGCTTTCTTGAATTTCGCTCCCTACTGAGTAGATAAGAAATTTATTAGCTTCTCCATTTTAGCTACTACGTTTGCCTGAATCTAATTGTGTGCAGAGAAGAAGGTATTTTTGTATAAATCAACAAACTCCTAAGAATTGTCTGACATCAGATTCATAATATTATCGCTAAACATTGATAAGGTAGACATATAATTTAGGAAGTTAGTCTTATCAGAATATACTGTAGGCTAGAAGCATATCTTGCCAGTTCTTAAGAAGGAATTATAGAATTTATCCAAGATAGCGTGCTAGAATAGCTCAGAAGAAGACATATCCCTAACCGATTTAACATCACCTATGGGTGTAGTTATTTCACCATCAATTACTGGGTCTATATCTATAGCATCTATATTCTAAACGAATAGTAGAGAAGACGCTGCACCTCCTTGTTGACGTTGTTTATGAAGACGTCTATTTAATTCAGATCCTAATCTCGATATACTATAATTTGATACGCTAGCTCCTGCCTTATTGAGAGAGGTTGACCTTACTGACCTACCAGAAGCTTCTACACTACTTCTAGCTAAATCGCTCAGAGCCTTATCTCTAGTTGTAGCTGGTTTAAAGTAAACTCTATTTGCTTGTATATCAAATATATCTGAGGATGGCTTCTTAGATTCTCTATTGAATAAGCTAGTATACTTAGAGTTCTCCATCAAATACTCCTTCATATCCTGATCTCCGGCAAGTTTGATTTGATTATCAATGTCAGCAGTTCTAATTGCTAGCTTAAGAAAGTGATTCAGATAATTTTTAGAGAATAAATTATTCTTTGGGTCGTATTTGTATTTATCTTTATACCCCTACAGAGTTTCCAGCCCCTTGTCGGATAAGAAGTTAGTATCCAGATAATAGTCAAACATTTCCAACAGATTGTTAAATACTGTTTCGTATTCGTTTAATAAAGCCTTGTTAGTAAGAACTTTATTGCTAAACTCTCTGATATTAATATCTGCTAAAACATCTAAGATAGGAACTTCTTTACCATTTATAGTAACGGTTGAGTTCTCTAACTCTAGGTTATCCATAGTAGAAAATAAACCCTCTATATTAGAAGCACCTTGATTATATTTAAAACCAAAGGTATACATAGCTCCTTCCTTTCCTGGAAGTTCTACTTTAGAAATAAACTTGCCTGACTAATCAGGAACGGAGGTATAGTTATACTTAGTAAGTCTATCTTCTCCGAGTTTATTTATCTGTCTCATTTTACTCTTGAATGTAATTCTTTCTACAGAGTCAAATAAGTCAGAATCCCAATTGAATTTTTGCTTTACCTAAAAAGCTGCTTTAGAGTATTGTAAATTGCAATCTATATAATTATTATTAACATTTCTATAAATAATAGCACATAGATCTGAAACTGTTTCTAGGAACTTGGTTCCAAATTTCAAGCTATCGTTTACTCTTCCTAATTCTATAGAAATGTTAGAGTTAGGATTGTCTTTATTTAGTACCTCATTATAGAATGAATAGAGAATATTTTTATGTTGTTCTGATAGTAGATTTTCATTTCTCATAAAGTCTATCATTCTACCTCTAGAGTTCTATATGGCCTAAGGCTTAAATAAAATCTCTAATATATCAATAATATTATCTAACACATTAACATTTTGAGTGTTTATGAGGTCTTTTAACACTCCTATAACTGCTTCACTGTTGCTAGTTTCGAAGTTAATATTATTATTTAATATATCTGATAATAAAGACTGCCATGCCTACATAAGAGAGGTCATATCTAAAGTTTGCGGAAGTGGCTAATGTGATTCATTATATTTATAAATGAAAATAGTGTCCAGCATATCTTTTACGTTAGTACTAGTATGAGCTTCACTTCCTTCATTGTTTGCGGTTTCCCATCCAGCCTTCTAATGCGAGTGAGATTCTCTTAATTTGTACTTCTAAGCAGCCTATCTTTGAGGCTCTACATTGTTCAGAAATCCTCGTTCTATCCCTATACTACCTCCTAGTTTCTATGCTAATAAATCATCAAACTGAGTTAAAGTAATATAATCATTTACATAGTTTAATAAGTCATCCTTTGGATTTTCTATTTCTTGGATAATCGGAAGGACTTCATCTTTGAAATCAGCCCCTCTTTCTATCTCCTTTAACAACTTATCTTTAATTTCAAGATAATAGTTAGAGAATCTATTTGCTAGAAATAGTTGAGTTTTGGCTTCCGAATTAGTATAGTTAGTGCTATACTTATTATTAAACCATGTATTGAGTTTAGGATTATTTAGTATAGTCTTAATTAGCTATCTATATAAATATTCCTATTGTACCTTATTCTTCTATAAGATTTTATCTTCTAGTTGTTGATTAAACTTTGTGTTTCTATTCGGGTCTTGTAATACATACTTCCTAAAAGTATCTATGACATAATAGTACTAGCTGGAATTTAACATTCCGTTACTATACATACTAGTAATAGACTGCAAAGTAGAATCATTTGGAAATTGTTCTTTTAGATGACTAAGAATACTCTCAAACTTACTCTCCTTATAATCCACAATTCTTTTATTAACTTCTTCGGAAGTTAACTCATATTTAGTTTTTAGGTAGTTGTTATAGATTAACTTTTGTTTTAATTCTCTTCCAAAGCTATCAGTTACTTCCTAAATGAGGCCCGTATTAATTGGTCCATATATCTCAAGTAGAGCGTCTTCTACTTTCTGTAATTTTCTCGCTTCCTTATTTTCATCAGTTTCCATTTCCTTTTCAGTCTCAGAAACCTGAGTTGTCACCTCTCCGACACTATTCATGTCGAAGAAAGTTGACAACACAATGTTTCTAAACTTCATGGCTTTCTCTGGTAATCTGTCTAAAGAAGCGTTAGCTAAACCACAAACTATGTTATTAACATCGTCAATGAAATCTCTGGAAGTCTCGTCAAGATTTTCTGAATCAGTCAAGAGTAATCTCTTATCCTCTCCATCCTTAGATTTATATTTAAATTCCAAAGTTTTTATGATTCTGTCTTCTATCCCAGGTCTATTAATTTGACTGTATAATAACTTTAAATCTGAGGCTAATTGCTAATAACTCTTTTTGTCATATTTAACATTACAAGCTGCCATAGTCATTTATTTATTAAAAACAAGTAGTATCTACATATAATAGATAGTCAGATAAACTCCATTTTAAATCTGAATCTTCTAGCTGTTCTATCTTATCGTTAAGAGTATCTTTCATACTTACTAATAGTTCAAGGTAACTTTCGACATTAGAAGAATTTGCTAATGTTTGCACTTCCATATCCTCCTAGAAGGTTTCTTCTAGCTAGTTCAAGAAGTCTGAGTGAGTCATTATATCATTTCCCATTGGGTCTACTACCATAGAATTAAATGACTATCCAGTTAATTCCTCTATAGAATTAGTCTTATTAGGAGTCATAGTAATATACATATCTCCAGTGTCTAAACTTAATTCTCCTGTATTACCATTAACATCAGTATATGTTACTTTTCCACTCTCGTATTTAACATCTTTAATAGTAGATTCTCCAATCTACATATTCACAAGTTCTACTATATTATCTACAGAAGCCCCATTCTTAAAGAAGTTTATAAGCTTTCTGTTGTTCTATATAGTAACGTACTCCGAGTAACTTTGTTCATTATCTTCCTTACCGTTATTCATTACCCAGTTTTGGAATCTCATTCTATCCTCTTCGTCTATTATCTATGAAGAGTAGCCTAATTGCTCCTGTATAGGATTCTCCACTTTAGTTTCCTCTTTCAATTGTCTCTTTCCTCCATCCAATAGCTTAGATAAATTTAGAGCAATACCGCCAGAAATTACATCAACATCAACATCGAAATACACAGGATTAGTTCCGCATCTTAAGAACGCGTAATCTTTTCCATTTTGACCTCTTACGTTAATTTGTTTGTAGTCCTAACTAGTTTCCAAATCTGGGTCTACAAAGATTCCATATTTGAATGGAGCTTCTTCTGTATAAGCATGAGGTTTTTCTATACTCTCTACAGTACCATGGAAAATTAGGTTGAACATATTAAATAATGTATTATCATTTCCTCTCTTTTCCAACATACCGTCTTTGAATAAAGACGCAACATCAAAATCAAATTTATCGGTGTTATTTTTGGTATCAATAGTGCTAATGCTAATTAATCCACTAGCCCTATTATTAGTCTAATATATTCTAGATTTAGAAGCTATAGCAGAAATAGCTTTAGGGAAGAAGCTAAACATAGACTCTGCAGGGATAGTAGAAGTAGAGATTATATTACCACTTTCATCTGTTTCTCCAATAACTATATTCTTGTTATTAGTATGAATAAGCCCAGATAAGTTTCTTCTCTATTCACTTTTTCCGATATATTCATTAGTTGCATAATTAGAACCGTCAGCCTTAGCTAATCTTGTAGCCATAGGTTTAAATTCCAATCCAGCTCTCTTGAATAATTCAGGAGGCTCGTTAGCAGTTAACTATTCTAATATAGAAGATAATATGGCATGATATTTATGCGCATATTCTTCTTCGATAGCTAACATATTAGCTTCTCTCTTTCTGTATACACTAGAATTGCTAACATCAAACGACCTTACATATCCTCCGACGTTTTTATTAGTTAAGTCAATTCCTAGCCTAAAAGTAGGTATATCCTTACAATATTCCTAGTTAAACTTTATTAAGTTTTCTAAGTCCGCAGCAGTAACCTTATATCTATTTAAGAGCTGTTCCACCTAAGGACTTTTAGCACTTAGTTTAGTTTCCCAATTCTTTCCAAACAGATTAAAGAGTTCAGATTCTACCTTGCTTATATCTAATATTTTACTACTATCATATCCATTTTCAGACTTCCACTTATCTAGCTAAGATATAAAGTTTTCCAACCCTGCTCTGAAGTTCCACATGGCAGTAAACATTCTTACTCCTAGTGTATCCATTCTCCAAGGTTTCTTAGATTTCTCCCCTTCTCCAGTTAGCTAACTTTGTATTCTATGAGTTATAAGCTCAGTGAAGCTTAGTCCATGATTATTTAAGACTACCATTCTAACTTCTGGAGTATGAGTATCAGGATTTCTCTTCTATTCTATATATCTATCAGGAAGTTCTTCTGGTGTAAGATTTGTATTAGCCGATACAAACACTACAGCCTTGCCGAAGATAGATTCAGAAACTTTTCCTTTCAATATATCTGATTTATTTCCTAATATATATACTGGAGACACCACTTTACGTTTATCAGTATCTAAGAAATTATTATAGTCTGAAATATAGTTACCATCCTAGTCTACTCTATTATTTTCAACAGTAGCTATACTTAAAGTTCCTCCAAGTCGTCTTGGAGTTTTTCTTTTAACTAATCTAGTAGTCTAGTGAGATTCATACATATCCGAAGTAAGTTCTATAGAATGTCCCTCTGGATGTTCTTGTACTATCCTTCTTATAAATTGTTCATACTGTTTTACTGACTCGCTAAGGTTATCTCTAAATCTCTCTGCCTTAATCTTATCAGCACCAGTTATTTTCCCATCCTTTATTTTCTAATTTATCTTATCCTTAATTGCCTACTATACGTTAGGCTTTCTTAAATTATTAAAATCAGAAAGTAGACATATATCAAATACAGCAGAGAAAGGATTATCCTAAATAGTCTTACTTAGTCCGTCTAGTCTACAAGTAACAGAAACTATATATGGAGTTCCATCTATGTCTATATAAGTAGGCTTAAGGTCAGTACCTATTCCGAAGTTGTCTGCATCTGTAGCTTTTCTTACCTCTAATTGAAGTTTTCTATTTTTCCAAGCTTCACTAAATCCCAATAAGGAGGTTAATGCTGGGTCAGTTACATTACCTCCGAATATAACTGAACTTTGTATTTTAGTTATAATATCCTAGTATCTTTGTTTATCTACTCTTTTAGTAATAGGCTCAGTACCATCATATATGGCGTTGATATTTCTTCTCACTGAAGTTCTTTCTCCTGGAAGCCACGCAGGATATACTCTCTAAGAACCATCTGGATTAATCATTGTCTCACGTAATCCTGTAATAGGTACTACCGTGTTAGCTTCTATTAGAAGGTCAGATAGTTCTGATACTTCTATATCCTATCTTTCTGCAGAGTTCTACTCCACAAAATCCTTATAGACTTCCTATTTAGCATCTTCTAACTATTGTTCAACCTGCTATTCTGTAGCTTCTGGGTTGAACTCAGGAGTTTTCTCTACTACTGGAGATATAACCAATTCCTCTCCTTCTTCTTTAACTTCGGGTTCTTCTTTTACCTAAGGTACTTCTTCCGAAGTTGTCTAAGATAGGTCTAATTTGTCTAGAGCCTTAGCATAATTATTTCTGAATAACTCTACTTGTCCTGCTAAACTAAATCCGGCAGATTTCATATCATCCTAGACATTTGCTCCAATTATCCTTGGAAGCTCTGGGTCTAAAAAGATAGAAGCAGTTTTACCTCTAGACATTAAGGTATAAAATCTCTTCAAGAATGGAATAGATTCCCTAGGATTATTTAAATCGACAGACAAGTCCATATTATCTATTATAACATAGTCAAATTCTTGCCCCTGCATAAATTTCTTTCCAGGAATAATCTTTTCAGTAAGAGGTTCTCCCAAGTTAGTAAATCCTTCAGACTTTAATCTCTAATAAACTGGAGAATTAACGTCTCCTATGAATCCAATACTAGCATCTTTATGATTCGATAATGGCTTGATAATATCTTCTAGTCTAGCTCCTAGTAAGTCTCCATTTATATCATCTTCTTTATTATATACTCTGAGATTTAGCTTTCTAATGAGATTAGGAAGCTTAGCTTCTAAATCATGCCAGAGCTGATTATCTCCAGATTCCTAAATATCATTTATAGTATCTAATAATGATGATACCTTGTTATTATTACTTTGTTTCTATATGTTAGCAGTTCTTAAAGATTCCTATAACTTAGAAGTTCTAGTGGCAAAAATATCAGTAGGTGCAAGATTTCCAACCTATCCATTCTAATAACCAGATTGATTAGAGTCACTAGCTAAGAATACTGTTCCCCCAACTCTATCAGCGTACTCATCAAGTAAAGCTATCTATAAGGTATTCATATGAGCAGCCTCATCTACAAACACTAAAGGAGCTTTTATATCAGGATTAAACTTTATTTTGTCGGGCTTTAAATCAATTTTCACTCCAGAGAATCCAGGTTTTTTATACCGTTTCATAATAAAGTAGTCGGTCTCTACAGAGTGGTCAGGATTCTCAGACTTATTTATTTCTGACGTAGCTTTCTCGAAGGCTTCGTTTATTTTGTCCCAGTTAGGAAGTATCTTATCAAAGATATTAGAATCTCCTTCAATAGTATAAGAAGTTCCTTCATTCAGAGAGTTCTGTAATTTAACAGCCTAAGAAGTAGTAGGACCAATCACTAATGCAGCCTATTCATAGAATCTTTGCCTTATGTTTTTTAGTACCACCTCCGTTTTACCGGCACCTGCTACTCCATTAATATATACAACGTTAGGAGTTATGGTTCTGTCGGGATTAACTAAGCTGGCTAACGCTTTAAATCCTGCTTTATAAGCCTTAGTATGTGCAGCTTCTCCTAGTCTGGAAATGTTTTGCTATACAGTAAGTGGAGCTATATCTTCATTATCTTTAACAGAATTCTAAACAGATCTATAATAGTTGGAAGGATTATCAGATAATACAGATAGTATATATAAAGCCTAATCATACTTAGTAAATCCAGATAAAGATTCATTTAATTTACTCGTTGATTGCTTTTCTAAGTCTGTATAATTTCCTAAATATTTCTTCCAAAAGTCTGAGTTCTGGAAAAATTGCTCTGGAGTCCAACCAGTATCCTTTAATATCTTGCTAAAGTTATTATGAAGAGTTTGTTCAAAACTAAATAGCTGGCTTAACTAATTTTCAGGGTCATTATCAAATGGAGGGAGCGCATCTATACCCTCAGTTAAATCATATTGTTTATCTCCTACAGTAAATTGAAATGAAAGACCTTTTCCTATGTCATATCGTAGATTATTCACAATACTCTCAGTATCAACCAACCTTCTAAGTTTGTTCATACTGTTATTTTCAGAGATTCGTTTCCATAACTCTATTTCAGTATTAAGATTATTAACTTCATCCTATAATACCTAAGCATACTCCTAACTTATCTCTGGAAGAGGTTCCCATTCCCTAGTCAATTCTGCTCTATGAGAATTTGCAAATTCATTTATCTATTTATTCTGTCCAAAATAATTAACCCCAGTTGGAGAAGTGGAGGCAGAATAAATATATGCTTGAAGTAATTCCAAAGCCTTTTGTGCATTCTTTAACTATTTAGCCTAAGTATCATTTAACTCAAATGCATCTACCTTGTCAGCTGACACATAATCCTTATATACCTAATCTAGTATATAATTCATGTTAAATATTTCTTCCTGACTATCAGACATTTCTTTTGTTATAGAAGATAAGATAGTTTCTAAAGGACTATGAGAATTGACTTTCAGTTTATTATAGAAGGAATAGACTGGATTTTTCTATATCCTACTAGCTAGAGTATTAGTATATCTAGTCAGGGTGGCTATCTATCTCTTTACTACTTCTCCCGAAGTTTCTCTTGGATCACTAGCATTATTAGTAAGCAATTTAAGTTTAGAATCTCTTCCAAATTTTATAGGAGTTGCCTACAATGCCGCACTCAGTACTTCTGGTAGAGCAGAAGATTTTGCAGCAAAGTACTAATAGACTGCAGATTCTGAATCACTAAGACCTTTAGTTAAATCGTCTATAGTTAGTATATCACCTACAGCTTGTCCCTCCTTTAACGCAAATTCCTATCCAGCATAACCGCTAAAATTATTTAAAATATCTTTAATTGTCTGAGATTTAGTTTTAAATTCTAATGGAATAATATTATACAGTTCTAGCTTAGCTGCTTCGGTTTCTTCATCGGTTTCAGCATTATCATATTTTTCTTTGGCACTTAGTATATTGTTTACCAAGTCTTCTTTATTTTCTAGATTAGTAGCATTAATTTTATTAACTATTTCCTTTATAGATTTGGAAGAAACAGCAGAATCTACAGACATTAAAGTTTGTAGACTCGGAATAGTATCACTCAACAAAGTAACTAAACTATTTGCCTACTCTTTGACTAGAGAATAATGCTTATCTTGTAGTCTCTCTTGTATGTCATCAATGTTAGATAGGTCCTCTTTTAAATCCTGTAATATTGTTCTATAAGGGGAAGAATCAAATTTACTGCCCTAATCAATAAATGGATACTACATCTCTCTTCTAATAATATCCTTAAGTCTATAGCGAATATTCTACATTATAGTTCTGTTAGTAGAGCTATCTATAGAGTAATTAATAGGTCTAAGTATATCGTCGAATTGTTGTATATAATCAGCTAGTATCTAATTATTTAAATCAAATACTCTTTGTTGTCTCTAGTAATATTTCTAAACCTCGTCTGGAGTAGTTGTATTATTTCTAGCGTTATACTCTTCTTCAGATTCTTCTATTCCATTCTAGTCCATAAGTCTAGAATCCATAGTGTAGAAGGGCTTAGCATTTAAGTATTTGTCTAGAGATAAATCCTCCTTGTCATAAAGCTATTTTAAAGAGTTAAATATTCCTTTATACTAGTTAGCGTAATCCTACTAAGCTAGCATCTGAGGAGATACTGCCTTCTCTAAAGCCTTATATGCTAAGAATGCTTTGTCTAAGTCTTTAAGCATAACATCCTTAACATGGTCATTCCACTAATCGTTTAATTCCATCTATTCCTTAATGGTGAACTCCTTATTGGGGTCTATCTTATTAAGTAACCACTAAGTCCTATTTAATCCAAGAAATGCTGAGTTAAGAACAGGGTCTAACGCAAAATTTAACTTTCTAGTATAATCTAACGAGGTATCCCCGGATAAAAAGTCATTTATTCTCTTCTAGGCATTATCTACAGCATTCTAGAAATTCTGTAGGTTTGTAACCTTAGCCTACTTCTCTGCATCCGTAGGAGAGTCAGTTATTCTACCTTCTAGGGTTCCATCAGCCGTGTCAGCCGCTTTATTGTATGCTTCCTTAGCTTGTAATAACTAGTTCTGAAGCTTAGAAAACTCCTAATAGTATCCAGTTACATGAGAAGCATTTTTGTATCCCTAATATCTAGCTTCCTATAAAACCATTTTGTCAAATAGCTAGTCCTAGTTAAGCTTAGTTCCACTTCCTACTATAGCAGCTTCTAGAGAATTAATTTTTTCTAGAACTCTGTTACCTACCTATTGGTTTTGAGATTCTTCACTTTTATCAGTGCTCAACCATGTTATGTTTCCAGCTTCATCCTAAGAATACTGTAATCCAGAAATCTTAGTATTTCCTGCGCGACCTTTAGACACATAACTCTTAACAAGATTTCTTAATTCCTAAGCTCTGCCATCATTAATAAGAGCCACTAAATCTTTGTCTCTAGTTTTATTGAAGCCCTTGTACTTCTCAACTCCGTAAAACAAACCTCCACCGATAGCACCTCCAATAAGAGACATAGAGTATCTTTCAAGCATATTCTCAAATGCTCCAGTATCTTTAACGCTCTTATCATATAGACCTAAGTCTCCAAGTAGAGAATAGGTAGCCTTAGTAAGGTCAGTTACTAATTCCTCACTAACTTCTTCAAGACCCTCTCCAAGAGCTTTACCAACTCCTCCCAAATTGTGGTCTTTTAAATTTTCAACGAATGTCTCAGCAGCTCGCTTTCCAAATGTAGCACCTTTTCTAAACCAATTACCTGGACTTTCTTTAGTTCCGGCTTTATATATTTCATCAAAAGCTTCTTTAAGCTCTTTCTTAACAGCCTAACGTCCTTGTTTAATAGATTCTGCCGTAAGGTCATCATAGAACACTTCTCCTAAGTGTGCGAATTTGTCTACACTAAACATAGCCGCAGTACTTCCTAAAGCTACCCAAGCAGCTTCTTTTTTAGTAGCACCTCTTTCAAGCATATCTGCATAAACATCAGTATTAGAGATTAAAGCCATATATGCTAGCGCTAAATCAGCTCCAAGCCTCTATTTCTTTTTCATTGTTTCTAATACTGGGTCGTAATACTTTTTCATGCATAGCTATCCTAGAGTAGACTATTTCCATAGTTCATCAGTAGGAGCCTCTAAACCTTTTAAACTTCCTCCTACTTTAGACTTGTAAAATTGGAATGCCTAATCTTCAGCTTTCTTCAGAGCTTTCTTATCTCCGAACCAATTTACAGCTTTAGCTATCTATTTCTGCTATCCCCATTGTAGTGCAACATTAGAAATTAAATTTGCTAAATTCTCAAAAGAAAATGTGTGCTCTTTACTCCACGTAGAGGTAGAAGTAGATAATGTCTCTCCTTTTGCAGCCAGCTTGTTCATCCATCCTGGAGTTTCGTGGTCTCCAGACCCAAATAGGTTAGTTGCAACGCTATGAAGCATAGGAAGAGTCTTAGTAAGTTCTTTAGCAACTATAGCTTTATAATAGTAAGGGGCTGCTGGAGTAAACATAGGCGCTATTAATGCGATATTTTTAGCAATTACTCCAGTCGCACTTTTTTCCAAATCGTCAGAATCCATGAAGTCTATTTTGTTAAGAGCTGAATCTTCTTTAGTTAGAATATCAGCTGCGGACAAAACAGTTTTGCCTATTGGAGAACGACCATTTAGTTTCTCGTAATAATAGGTTCCTTCCGGATTTAATTTATATTCACCCTTTTTATGTTTATTTCCTTGCTCATCTACTTCATCCTTTTCGTATTGAGCAAGTACCAAAGGTTCTGAGAATAGGTTCTTTATCCACTTTGCTGGACTACTAAATAAAGCGTAATCCTCTGGAGTAGAATCTTCAAACTTTCCTGTCTCTGGATTGAATATTCTCTAAGATTGAGCTATTTCCTATTCAGACTTAGTTCTTTTACTTGTAGTTCTCCAACCTTCTACACCAATCTAAACTCTATCAGGGTTATAGTTTGGTCCTAATGTAAAGTTATTTTCTTTGACCTTAGCATTAGCTCTATTGCTAGCAGTATCAAAGGCATCTAATTCTATTCCAGTTGGAAATTCATTATTCTAAAAATCTCTCCATCTGGATGCTTGCATTTCATAAAATCTGTCAAACTTTTCTTTAGAGAATTGTCCATTAGCATCCTTAAATGCTGAATTATCCTTAATAAAGTTTGATTTTAAATACTAATCCTTGCTTAGAAATTGAGTATTTTTAGTATTTAAACCTCCAATTGAAACTAAATCATCTATATCTAAGGTAGGATTACTTAAGCTTGATAATATCCAATCGTTTTCAAACATACTTAATTATTTAATAGTAATGAAGGGTCGGCTTTCTAGAAAGTCACGTCTCTTCTTTGGTATTCTTTCTCTAATATCTGTCCAGTAGTTATATCAATATTTTGATTTCCTCCCAAAGCTGCTGCCATCTTATTCATATTTAATGGGATGTATATATTTCCCTTAAAGATGTGGTCATAACCATTTATAAATTCTGGCCAATCATATTCATCAATATCTGGATATTGTGTTTTATCTCCAGTGCCAACTGCTAAGCTAGTCTTCAATTGCTAAACCAATTCTGGAGACTATTTAACTTCAGTAAGGAATTTATTTTTCTTATCAATCTCTACCATTCCGTCTGTAGTCATACCAGAAGCTACTATAAATGGAGCAAATTTAGACTAGTCTAATTCACCAGTAGGTGTAATTAAAGAGTTTAAGTTAGGATACTTTTCAGTATCACCAAAAATCTTTAATCTGTCTTCATTAGTCTGGGAACTAAGTAGAAATTCTGCCTATGCTTTTGAATACTCCTCTAATAAAGAAAAATTAGGAGAACCATCAGAGCGCACAGGAAGATTAACTCTAAGCAATCCCTTGCCATCGTAAGTTATATTTAATAGAGAGTCTAAATCTACTTTCTAGTCTCCAAAATACACTCCACTATCTGCATTAATGATAGAGCGTAAACCTGAATCATTAAGAAGATTTTCCATAGAAGTTCTGCCTATATGGTTTCCTTTAGTATCTTTGACTTGTTCGTATGCAGTCCCTTGTACAGTCATTCCGATTCCAGACTTATTATCTAGCTAGTAAATAGTATCATGTCCTCCATGACTAGCCTATATCATAGTAACTAGGTCTGCGTCTAAATTGTCCCCAGTTCCTCCTTTTCCCTTAGAGCCAGAAGTCGGTTCATCAAGGTCTAGTGAAAAGTCAGCAGTTGAACTTAGTTTCGAATTAATTAGTGTTTGCACCAGTTCTACAGCTTCTGCATCAGTTCCATTTTTTGTCTTAGTTTTCAATAATGTTTTGGCATTTGCTGGTAAAGTTGTATATATATAATTAAGAGCTGCCTATGCTTGCATAGCCTAACTCTTAGTTAAGAGTTTTCCTTTATACAAATTGTCTACAGTAGCAGTATAATTTCCAGACTATTGCTGAGCATTCATAAACTCTTGTAGACCGTTAATTAGTTGAGACGCCTATGTTCTAACAAATCCTTCATTAGATTCTGAAGTAGTTCCAAGGTTTCCTATACTATCCTGAATCATTTTGGTTACTGATTCTATACCTATACCATTTTTTACTACTTTAAGCAATTCGTTATTATTAGCTAACTAAGGAGATTGCGCTCTATAATAGAGCAGTTCTGAGTTAGTTAATGGCTAATAGTCAGGATTTTCCTTTAACTATTCTAAAGATAATAATTGAAAATCTCCTTCATTATTCATACAGAATAGCTGTCCTCTATCTGTTACAGCATATTCATTAATGCCTCCATTTTTGTTCACTGTAGAGAAGGCGTCATCATATTCTTTTCTATTGAAATTAGCTATTTTCATCTAATTCAGTGCCTAGAGGTATCTTGACGCAATATTGGAAGTACTTGGGAATGGACTATATTGTTGGTCTATATAGAAGTTCTATAGAGTCTAAGTAAGTACAGCCATATCGCTTGGAAGTCCATCTAATTTTTCTAACATCTTTAGCAAATCCTTGTCAGTTAAGTCGGCACTCTCTTGATTATTATCGCTAGGAGCTACAGAAGCTCCAGCGGTTGCCCCACCAGTAACCGTTACTGGTTGATAAGAAACAAGAGGGGGAAGGGCATTCCCCCCTTGCTATAGTTTCAGTATCATTTTATCATTGAAGCTTTTATAAGTCCATATAAACTTTTAGATAATCTATCTAGAGTTTTTTCGTTTCTGTCAATACAATCCTTGATTTGTTTCTAAAATCTCTCAGCATCTGCAGTTTTAGCTTCTATTCCTGCAACAGCTATTTTAGAACCATTCTTGGCCGAAATGATTCCTCCTTTCTTTACAAATGAGATAGAGGCAGACCATCTTGTATTAGGAATATTATAATACTGTCTTAGCTAATCAGTTTCTACTCTAGAAACCTTCTAAGCTGCTAGCCTATAAGAGTTAAACTCCTAAGTAGATAAGCTAGAAGGATTAGTTCCAGATAGTACTTTATTCCATACTGTAAGCTCCTCAGGAGTCAAATTAGCACCATAATCGTTAGGAGCATAATTAACTGCATTATGAATATCTGACCTTGCAAAATTATCAGCTAATGCTTTATTTTCCTGTTGTTTAGTTCTAGCATCATATTCCAACTGCTATCCAAAGGTATCCCAGATATCAAACTTTTTAGATAGGTAAGCCTATTCAAATTTACTCTTATCTTGGTCAGCTCCCCACTACTATGCTCTATTAAACATAGCCGTTTCATGTCGGTTAGCAGCATTTTCTTTTTCTTGTTGCCAAGCTAATTCATCATATTGTCGCTAAGTCTGATTACTCTTTTCTTTTCCGGCTGTTCTAGCTTCTTGTCCCTAAACTTCCGCTTGTAATTGTGTAGCAGTCTACAGACTTCCATCAGAAGTAATAGGTCCACTAGCCAACCTTCTAAGATTAGCGTAATTTCTCTCTCCCTACATTTCTGCATCTAGGTCACTTCTAGTATAACGATGTACCTAGAATGGATCTTTTAGCAGCGGAGTTACTGATGCTTTAGCTAGGTCTGTCATTCTTCTATTCATTCTGTCGGCATATACTGCCCTAGGAAGCCCGTATGCAATAGTAGGATTAATATTTCTTAAAAAAGAAAACATCTCTCTTGTATCACCTTCTTTTTTAGGTTGTTCAGGCCCAATGACAGTTGCAGGTTTGGCGGGTTCTGTAGGCTATTCCGGAGCAACAGGTTCATTCCATATAGCAATATCGCCATTTGCCTTTTTGTATACATATCCTACATTTCCTCCTCCTAAATCTATCTTATGTATTCTAGCTTTCTTTTCTTCGTCAGATAGTGCGTCAAACTCCTTTTCGTATCTATCCATTCTTCTTAACCATGTGGATGAACCTACTACATCATCGAGTTTAGGATCATATCCTATGTTCCAAACATCATTAGAATTATTACTTCTGTTTCCAAACATATTTTTAAATAACCTATTGTGTTCGGAAGCACCTGCCTATCTGTAGGCTCTTTCCTAATCCCAATACCCTCTAATTTTTGCAGCATTGGCATTATATCCATTTACATAGTCTTCAAGAGATTTTCCCTAAAATGCAGAATTGTAATAGGACTATAAATCTTGTCCCACTAGATTAGACTATGATGTATACGTCAGGTTCTTATAGAACGGAATTGACAAATCTCCCGCATTCCCATGGGATGCATTCTAGTTAGTTATACTTACTCCTGCCTTAGAAGCATCTTTAGAAGAGTCCCAGCCTGTCAGACTTTTCTAGTTATACAGATTAGTAAACCAATTATTATTTAGTGCATATTGAGTTGCTTTTCTGGCGGTTTCTGTTATCCCTCCGCCATCGAACTTTCTCACTTTATCGAGAATACCACCTTCCTCTCTCTTAACAGTTCTTCTATCGTCTCTAGAAGTTTTCTTTTTCTTATTAGACTACTTATGAGGTAAAGGTCTATTTCTTAATGCATCTTGCATAGCATAATACCCTTCTCCAAATAACTAGTTATAAGTATTTTGTTTGCTTCTTCTAGCTGCCCCAGTAAGAGGTTTTTTATACTATGGAACTCCATACATATTAAAGTATTGTCTAACATTTCTGTAAGCTTCCTAAGCCTATAGTCTTGCTGTTCTTTCTGGATTGCTTTCTATAGCTCTCTAGATTCGAGTGTCTCCAATATCTCGTCCTAAGCGCTCTCTCTATGCTCGTTCAAGACCTTCTCTTATTCTCTAGCTATTAAATGGAGTAGTCTAAGGTTTAGGAATCTCTATCTACTACCTTGGTATTATAGCTGGAGGATTAGTTATCGGCGGTCTAGATGGGTTAACAGTGGGAATAGCTTTAGATAACCCCATTATAAACCTAGCTTCTTTAGCATCTGGAGACACTATAGACCCCTATCCAGTAGGAACTGCTAATCTTTGCTATCTAGTAGCCTCCGCGAGTTCGTCTTTAGCTCTTTTTATATCATCCTCAACTGAGTTAAACTTTCCGTCTTTCTTATCCTATTTATATCTAGCCAATCTAGCCTAGAATGAATTATCCTCAGTATTACCTGCTCTATTAGCACGTCTCTAATTTAGGGCCTCTATTTCTTGCTAAGTAAGTTTTCCTTTTCCTGATTTAACTCTCTGTCTATTGATAGTAGCTATTTCCTAAGGAGTTAACTTACCTGTCTGAGAACTTAGATTTCTTAGTCTGTCGAAATTACTAGCAGTTGTCTATTGAGAAGACTTTTTCTAAGAGGTTTTACCTAAGAGTTTAGAATAAGGATTTTTTACTGTAAAATGCAAATCTAACCCTCCCAAGTTGCTAGAGCGGGCGACTTCGAATATCTAAGCATCAGAAGGAAGCCCAAGTTTACCATTACTAAGTCTAGTATCTCTCAACCTGCTCCAATCATAGTGCTCTGCAATCTTAGGGTTGTTATTCCACAATCTAGTAGGATTCCATGAACTTCTAAATGTAGAAGCTAATTCCCTTCCTTCATATCCTGGAATCTTTTGTAAAATTTCATTAGCTTCTTTTATTGATTTAGCTTTCTATATGGATTCTAACTACTCTGGAGTTACCCTTATCATCTCTCCAGTCTTATCCTACAATAACTTATCCCCTGTTTTGGTAGCCGATTTCATAGCAGAGCTTTTCATTCTAATACCTGCCTGGTTACTAAGAGAAGTAAAAGCAGTCACCCCAGCCGCTAAGTTTCTTAAATCATCAACTGTTAAATCCTTGAACTTTCCATCTGTTATTTTTTTCCAAGAAGCTAGTGAAGATTCACTTAATGCGTTCTTAGCCTATAATGCTCCAAGAACTAAGGGGGCGAACTTTACTAACTACTTGCCTATCTTAGCAGCCTTTCCAGCTGTACCAAATCCTGGTATAAGTCCTACTATGTCCATACCCAATCCAGTGGCAGCATTTCCTAAATCTGATAGCTGAAATCCATCTTCTGCTATATCAGCCCCAAAGGTAGTTAAGGTGCTACCTATTCCTGTTATTCCACTAACAGCTGTACCAGCACCAGGTACGAAGGATGATATAGCGGAAGTTAAATCCATTCCTATAGCAGCCAATCTTGCTATATCAGTTCCTGATAAGCCATCAGAGATTTTTCTCTACCCTGCTTCCTTCTATTCCTAAGTTCTAGTATCTCCTTGTTCCTGATATACTTCTTTCTAAGACTATTTCTGTTGTTCTTCCTACTGCTTTTGCTTTCTAGCTTCCCTAGCTCTCTTCATAAATCCACCTTCCTGTAGGTAGGAAAGAACTCCGCCCATTTTATTAGAGGGAATAGACTAATTTTTTTTATACCAATCATAAGCCATTGCCTCCTTTAGTTTTTCATTAAGAAGGATAGACTAGTCCTTGTATTCTCCTGTAGTAGGATTATAAGTCATTACAGAATAATTGGTATAATTTTCTGAACCAGGAATAATATATTCATTATCTCCGTAGGATTTCATATATCCCTCTTGTGCAGCAAACTTAAGTTTTTTGGCTATATTCTACCTAAGGATTCTCATCTATTCCTAGGAGCCTTCTCTCGTAGATATTCTAGAATTAAACTTATCTCCTTCAATAATAGGAGTTTTTAAGTCTTTAAGAATTTGCTAGAAGTTTATCCATGCTTTAACTTTGTTGTCATCTCCCTCTATACTAGAGTAGTCGTCTTCTAAGGTCTTTAAAATTGATTCCGCATTATAATCTCCTCCATCTAGAAATCCAGAATGTCTAGATTCGAACGGATTATCCTTAATATATTGGTTCAAAGCAGACATAGCTCTCAACTTGTTAGCATACTCTATAACTTCCTATTCCTATTTCTCCCTCTCTTGCTGCGCAATGTACTAAGCAGCTTGTTGTGCTTCTGTTCCTGCACTTTCCGTCGTACCAGTAGAGAAAAATTTGCTAAGAAATTCATTTCCAATTCCAGCCTGGTTTAAGGCTATAACATCTTCGGAATTATATCCATTACCCAGATTTTCTGCAGCAGCACGTAATCTAGATACATAAGTATTCCTGTCTTTGAATGGAGTAGAAGAAAAATCGTAATCTCCTATATTATTAATATAGTTCTCTATCTGTTCCTTTAAATAGGCAGCTCTATTTGTTGTGCTCCTCTTACCAGTAGCTTCATCAACTGCATCCTTTTCAAGATAAGGATCTAAATTTAAATTCCCTCCTGCAGGGTTATTTATTCTTGTCCAATCAGCTAGAAACCCATGCTTAGATAAATCAAACGCATTAGAGGTCTACTCCTTAGTAGGCTATTTACTTCTTAGTGCGTTACCAATAGCATTAAAATATGTAGCAACTTCTCTATTAGCAGAGAATGTGTTATAATTTTTCTGTTTTCTCTTTTTTAATGCATTAAAATCGTCAGTAGTGATTCTATTTCCTTTATCATCATAGTAATATTCTGAACCAACTGGGTCTATATCATCATTGTCAGTATTACTTAACGCCCCTGTGGAATCAATAATTGAACCAAAGTCGTCAGTAGTAAATCTGTTAGTATTGTTTGCAAGCTAATCTTGCAAGCCTGTTAAGTATCTATTATAGGCATTCATGAACTCCTGCTTCTATCCGTCATTCCAGTTTTTAGAATTGAGGTATGACTATACATTAGTTCCTAAGTTATGGATATAATTAGTTAAATCAATATCACTTTGCCCAAATTTATACTTAACTCTTTCCTTTGGTTTCTAAGTTTCTGTATTATTTGCCATAACTTATATATTAAAAAAGAAGGGGTACACCTAATTCAATTTTAGATATACCCCTACGTGTTAAATTTGTCAAGCGTTTATACGTCTCACTAAACGACCACCTCTGCGGTAAACAGGTTCCCCTTCTGCTGGAGCTGGGGCAGCTTCCTGTGGGGCAGCTTCTTGTGGACTACCTCCACCTCCCAATGCTTCGATTAACATTTGGCATACTTGCATAGCCATTTCACAATCTTGTCCTTGAACAGCTTGCTGTGCTCCTTGAAGTAACATAGCTGTTGGGTCTTCACCACCTTGAGGCGCTGGAGCAGGTGCTCCTGCAGGCATCGGTCCTCCTGCCTAAAACTTATTTCCTAACTTCATAAATTAAAAATTTAAAATGTAATTAATGCACTAATTATCTATCTATCTTATGTACTTCAATACTACATATTAAGATCTTCATAACCAAGAATTTTTGATACGATGTGTATATTGTTAATTTTCGTCGTTAGAATTTTTGTCTTTTCCTTCTGGAACTTCCACATATTCTGGCGGACGAGTATTTTGACCCTTTAATACCTTAAATATATATTTGCCCAAAGATTTGCAATATTTATCATAATCTTTGTCTTTATTTTCGTAAGCCTTTTTAGCTTTCTTAATGAGAGTTCTTGTTTCTTTTCTACTTACGATTCTTTCGCCTCCCTAGAGATACATCTAAGTAGTACCATCTGGAGCAAGCACCTTCATAACATATCTGTCATAATCTTCAGAGTCGTCTATTTCAAAATCATCTCCTTCTACAATACCAGAATCCTAATTAACTTCTAGAATATACTTAGCGTTCATGAACGGAACTAAGGTTTCATCTTCTGGCTAAGCCTTATATACTAAGACTACTTCATCATTATCGTTAATGGCTATCTAGTCTAAAGGTATTTTAGTATCTTTCATCCACATTTCTCTAGTATCTTCATCCTCCCATACAAATAGCATACCTTCATCGGGAGGAAGATTTTCTACTCCCATTAGACCTTTCTTTCTATCTTCTTCTGTCTTGGCAACTTGACAATTATATGTCTTATCACCTACATTTACCTTTACTCTATCCATTATTTATATTTAGAATTATAAACTGAATCTAGAGAACTTACGTAAGAAGCTCTTCTAGTGGCTTCTTCTATTCCTCCTTTAGGTCTTACATAGCCGAGACTAAAAGCTCTTGCCTTACTGGATGCTGGAGTCCTTGCATTGATAAATACCTTTCTAGCACCTTCGGCATTTTTGTATCCAGACCCCGTTCCTCCATGATGCCATAATCCTTCTCCAGTTTTTTGTTCGTTCTTAACAGTGTTAACTATATATTCTGCTTGTCGCTGAAGTTCTGGGTCTATTCCCTTTTGTACTGGTCCTCTCATCTTATATGATTTCATATGGTTATATCTGTCGGTACCAAATCCCCACTAGACTAACCCTCTTCCTGGCCCTCCTCTAAGCTACTTTTTGTGAGGGTCTGCCCCGCTTTCAGGAAGAATAGAAGATAATATACTCAAAGAAGTATTATAACCTAAGTTCTTAGAGAAGTAGTTATGTAGCCAATTAGAATTTTCCCAATTAACCGGAAATTTACTAGATAAATTCTATCTTGCCTTTTCTGGAGGACTAAGTACTTTTCCTGCCTACTAATACTTTATAATACCACCGTCCTTGAAACTTCTGAATACCGCTGTAACTCTATTAGCATAGTCAGTAGCTTCTGCATACCTTCTCTTACCTTTGTTCTTACCAGTAAGTTTGGCGGTAAACGTATTAATGTCATCATTTTCATCAAAATCATATAAATGTTTCAAGAACTATAACTTATCAGCTGCATATTCATCCATAGAATTATAAGAGCGGAATTTCTATTTGATGGGATTGCCTTTAGCATCATGGTCATTTCCCCTAACATAGTCGCCTTTCCATTTAGCTCCAGTAGTTAGGTTTCCAAAGTTGAATTTACCTTGTGCAGAACGTCCCCAACTGCTTTCCTGAGCATCTTGGGCAATTAACATCTTTATTGCATTATCATTAGTCACTCCTGCTTTTCTGTAAGCAGCCGCCAAGTCAGTTACCCAAGTATTTCTGTTTTTATATGGACTATTCCATTTCATCTGGAATCCAGGAGCTTTTACCTATGATAAAGAGATAGAATAGCTAGTGGTTGCTGGCTCAGTAACAACCTACTATGGTCTAGGAGAATCCTAGGAAGGAGCATCTCGATAAGGGATATCAGGCTAAATAAGCTAGAAGGTGGGAACGACTCTAGAGGGAGTTTCAATACGTTTGTAAGATACTAACAAATCATTTAAGTCCATCTATTATTCCTCCTTGTTTTAATGTGTTAATTAAACCTGTTCTATCATCTGTGTTAAATAATATTTCTTTTACTAACAGTTTTCCAGCTTCTATTGCTACTTCATCCTTTTCTTTCTGAGAGTATTCATAGTCTGTATATTTAGAGTATAACTCCTCCAGCTTTTTAGTAACCTCTAGTGTAAATATTATTTCATTTTTTTCTATCTCTGCCTATTGCTCTCCTTCATTATCTATAACTGGAATACCTTTCTTAGTCAAGTTATCAGCATTTTCCATGTTATGTTTGCGAGCATGAAGAGCGCCTTCTGGAATTATATTTTTCTAATTAGTTTCTTCTATTTCTGGAGCGTCTATAGGTTCGGGTTTACCACCATTTTTAAATTGTTTAGGCTTCCTTCTATAGAAGTATCTATCTTTCTCAAAGACTAAATCATGAGAATCTTTTAATCCATTTTCCCCAGAATGATAAGTATCAGTTTCGAAATGAACTTCTGGATTACTCTATTCATTTCCTAGCTTTAAAAATTCATAATCTCCGTTGGGTAACTGATAGATGCTTCGTAGGTGATTCTTTCCAATTCTTAAATCTTCATCAGAAGACTTTCTCCATGCTTCTAACTCCTCGAATGGTAGTACTTCAAAAGCTTTCTTAAGGTCGTAATTATTCGACAACCTATCTTTTGGAACAGTATCGTACCAAGACTAGAAAGTAATCTTCGGAGCTGCTCCTGTTATTCCATCTACTTTCTCAGTTTTTCCTCCTTCCTATAGAGTTATAATAGGAGTCCATTCTAATTCTCCTCCAGATTCAAACTACTCTACAGCTTCGGTTATAACGGGTTGCCACTCATTCAAATCTATCGCTCCCTATATCTAACCTCCTAATTTATGAGACTATATATTAAGTTTTTTAATTCTCTGTAGTTTAGTTCCAAGTCTAGCAGCTCTCATATATCTCTAATCATAGCCACCGTTTAGGTTGAAGCCATACTAAATATGGTTCAAATCCGACATATTAGTAGCTATAGAAGATAAATCAGAAGCCTAGTTAGCTATATTAGTCATAGTCGCCTATTGGGACTCTGTTCTATTTATGAATCTGTTGGCTGACCTTCTTGCCCCTCCACTGAATAATCCATATTTCTTTCCAGCTTTTTCTTCTGCTGATGCTATATTTCTAACAGTTCCGCCGTAAGAACCTCCTACCTATTCTATAGTATCTCTATTAGCAGAAAAATCCCTAGTTTTCTTACCGAAGAAACCATTAACCATACCAACTGGAGTAAGAGATAATAATTTGCTACCTAGTACAGCATCGGTTTTAGTCATAGAATCCGTACCCATTCCACCCCATTTGGTTAATACGTCACTAACTAAACCTCCTGCCTTCATTATTCCTCCGACTAGAGGATTTATGCCCATTACTACATTTGAAGCCTGGTCAAACGCCTAGTCTCCTGCTTGCTATAATGAACCATATTTACCAAGGTATCCATCTTTATCACCTCCAATTAGTCCGCTTAGGAAGTCTGAGGCTTGTCCTACCGTATTCCATCCTCCTAGTTTCTAGAAAGTTCCCTATGATTTCTAAGGTGCAGTACCTACAGACATACTCTTTATCTATGTAATAGCTTTAAAGGAATCTCTATCGTTTTTTAGCTTTAAGCTAAATAAGTCTCCCATTCTAGCATTAAAATCTATAAGACTATTAGTAGGAGCCATTATCTATTCAGCTCTGTTTCTGAAATCAGCGCTATAATCAGTTCCCAGCAAATTCTACTAAGTAATAGCATTACCAGGGATGGCTAATCCATTCGTAGTCATATATGGATTCCCAGAAGGAATGGAAAGCCCATAATAGGCTTTCGCTATTCTTCTGACTTTATTTATATTCTTATTAAGCATAACTAATTCTATATACAGTATTTAAGAAATCTATAACAGCTAATTCTTCTCCGGAATATCTAATTCTTATCTTTAAGAATTTATCCTTAACATCTAACTCTTTTCTATTCTATGCTTCTCCAAAATTATATCTGTAAATACTAACATCGTCTAACCAGTTAGTTAAATCCAACGGTTTCCAATTTCCTTCGGAATTGTATCCAGATAAATCATATAAATTGTAAAGAGCGTTATCTTCTCCCCACTCTGGATGTACTGGATCATTTCCTGGGAAATCTATACCACCAGCTGATAAAACCTAATCCGGTATAGGAGAATTATAAATAGGAAGAGTTGGTAAGCTTTGTGAACTATTCTTAGCTTTTGCCCAAGTAGAGTTCTGAGGCTATATTAAGGAACCAGAGAATTTCCTTTGATATTCATTCTTATAGCATACTAAAATAGGATTAATTGTAACTTTCCATCTATCCTCTAAATACTGACAATTAGCGGAGATAATTGACCTTGAATCATCCTAACTCAAATCGTCTATATCTACAGCCATAGCATGATTCCAGATTCGATATTCTTGTCTATTTGGATAGTAAACTACTTCCGCTCCAGATAAATGACGATAATCGTGTGAATCTGGATAAGTTACATGAATATAATAATCCTCTATCTCATTGATAGTATCTTGTCTAGTATAGTACTTATGTGGGAAGTCTGCAGACTTTGGCTACTGTCTAGGTTGAACCTTCAAGAAGTTCCTATCATAAGAAATATCAGCTCCATTGTATTGCCACAATGCTTTCATAGCTTCCTGTCTAAAATACATATTTACCTTATCTTTTGCAAAGTCGTAGGTCTCTCCAATTATTTCATAGTGGAAAGATTCAGGTTTTGCCTTATTAGCAACAATTTCAAGATTAGTAAATATCTTATGTATAGAAGGGTCATTCACTACTACACATTCAAATTCAAATGGATGCTGTCTTCCGTACCAATAAGTAGGATATATATCATCTGCTATGTCAATTAGCCCAGCCTAGCCGTGCTTCCAAAAATCTGTAGATAAGAACTATAAGTTCCATCTAGGAGCTATTCCTACAACAGATTCATAATATCCAGCATCTACTAGAGATGTTCCTGACTAAAATCCCGCTTTCATATTGTAATAGGAATCACTTAGTTTAGACTAATTATCACTATCAACGATAGATATTGTAGCCTTAATATTAAGTAAGGTTACTATTTTATCAGGATTTATCATCTCTTCTCTAGGAAGAGTAGGACGCTTTCCAGTAATGTCCTTGAATATAGGATAATCCAACACATCAGTTATTTCTAATGTATTCCCTTCGATAGAGTCTCCCACCTTAACTTTATTAACCTCGTAGTCTGCATACTAATGTCCCGCACTATTCCTATAATATAATTCAGATAATAGGGATTTAGCAGTATATAGAGCTTGGTAAGTATAGAACGTGTCTCCAGCACCGTCAGACACTTCAGTCATTTCCTATCCATCCTTATAGTAGACTGGACTATATTCATCTCCTCCTTCCTTGAATTTTAGACAATATAGAGGCATGAAAGCTCCTGCAAACATAGCATCATCTGGAAGATATATACCTCCCTTAGCTTCTCCACAATTTAGAGGGACTATGTCAAACTTCTTATAGTTTCCATACTAATCTCTCTACAAGGAGTAGGAAATCTAATAGTGAAGCTAGGCATCTGGAAGTATTCTATTACTTAAGGATAATATTCCAATGTATTTTTTCCTACTAGTTCCATCATTCGCTACAGTATAGTTTTGAGTTACCCACTCACCTTTCTTATTCACATAGGAAACTGGAACCTTAAAGTTAGTTACTACTTCTCCCTATTCATTTTCAGAGTTCTCTATAATTACATTAGATAGTGTAATACCGTCAGCAAAAGAACTTTCAGTATGACTTGTTCCCAGTTTAGCAATCCACTTAGAAGTATTTCTATCGAATGAGAATGGAATATTATTTATATTTTCCATATAGCTAGGAACCCAACTATAGAATGTTATAAATTTCTATAATAACTCATTCCAGCATAGATTCCAAACCTTTTCTTCAAAGCCATAAGTATTGTCATAGAAAGTAAATAATACGTCTCGCTTGAAGGCGTTATATACTGTCTTTACATTTCTAATACCTATTTTAGGAGTAAGTTCTCTTTCGCCCAAAGTAATATTTCTATTTAGAAATTCTTGAACTCTAAAGTCTGAAATACAAATAAGAGTGTTCCCATCAGTACGCCAAATCTTCTTAGCAACTGTGTCAACTCCATAAACATACTATGCAGAATCTCCAGTCTTTCCTGGAACTTTGAGGACACTTTCGGGCCACTGACTACCAAACATATCAGAGATAATTTTTGGGTTCTCTGGAAGCACATTAGATGTGTTTATATAGACATTTCCACCTGTTCCCTCACCTGCGACTGCTCTTTCATTGACAGGTATCAATGCTATACCATGTTCAAATACACATAAAAGATTAGACTCAAGAGAAATTAATTTTACTATTTCTCCGTATTCGCGAGTATAATCTCTATAATGAGTACCTTGGAAAACTCTAAATCCGTTCTTATAGGCATCATTAACGTGAATATCAGAATACATAATACGAGTTCCAAACCAGTTCTTTATATAGGGAACATCAGGAAGTTCAAAGTTCCATCTTTCACTTAAGGATTTAGTAAAACCTTTGTTGTATACCTATGATTCTGGGTGTTTATATGTTCCCTCAGTACTCATAGGAAGGTATGGATAGTATCCTCTCGGATGTCCACACATAGCCGTTTCATCTACATTAGATCCATCTAAGGTTCTTATATTTAAATTATTAGAGGAGCGTATTTTAAATGTTACCCACATTCCTAACTATACTGCATTAACATCTCCCAAATTTATACTTTCATATTTTTCTACATTATCAGTGTCATAATTATCTCTCCATGTTTTTTCGTCAACTATCTCATCATTATAGGGCGCTGAAGGATCGTTAAAGTTTCTATTTACCCTATGAGTAAATTGACATAGATAACAATCTCCTCTATAAAGCTCCCATTTATACCCTTTAGTTCTATCATCATCACCAATTATATTACTTAACTATTTTACTAACTAAGAATCTACTTCTGAGATACTATATCTATCAGATATGGCCTAAAAAACAGAAGAATCCTACATTCTAATTGAAAAGTAGTTTTCAAGCTAACCTATAGAGTATTCTGGTATATATATGTTAACAGTTTCAGCTGAAGAGAATTTGTTTTCTACATCATTAAATGCCAAGTAAGGCCCAAAACTTCCTCTAATTATATCAGTATTTATCTTCTTATTAGACTATGTTTCAGAATCCTCTTCGTTATTCTTTTTTGAGTATTCAGATTTATAATCGTCCCCTACACATTCATATCTCCAAGCTTCTTCTGCCTCCCCTGCTCTACTCCTGAATTTTAGGTTATCAATTCCAACCAATTTTACATTGTCGGGAACTCCTACAACCTTAAAATCATAAAAATTTCGTATATTGGTATCATAATAGTCTGGAATATAGAAATGACTCACGTTATTTGAAAAATAATTTCCAGTTCTTCCAGCTAATCCGTTTATACTCTAAGAACTTGTAAGAGAAATAGTATGTAAATTGCCAGTAAATATTTGATTATAGTAAGACTAATTTACTTCATAATCTGGACACAGAATCCCCTAGACTTTTACCTTAGAGGAGTCCTTAGGAATAAAACGTGTAAGAAAATCTGTACTTAATTTTCTGGATTCTTCTGTTTCTACCAATTTATATCCAGAAGGAACTTGTGTATTTCTCCCATCCAACTTTTTCTTTACAAAAATAGAGGATAACGCATACCTAGTTTCCTGAATAGTTCCAGCTACTGCTAACGCAGCTGTTGGTAGGGCAACAGCTCCTCCAACTAGAACAGTAGTTCCTAAAGCAGCTCCTAAAGAACCTAGACCAGTTGCAGCTGCTATTGTCCCTGCAACTGTTCCTAAAGCAGTTGCTCCAGCAGCTGCTGCTCCACTTACTGTAACAGCAGTACCTGCTACTACAGCAGCTGCAGCACCTGCTGTAAAAACGGTTGCGGCAGCTAATGCTACTACTCCTACCGCTATACCAGCCACTTTAGCGATTTTCCCCCACAGATTACTGGACTTCTTCTGAAATTTGAACTAATATCTACTTAGAAATCCTTCTGATATGTAATTAATATCATTTATATCTTCTGTAGTAACATGGGTTTTTTCTAATGATTCTGATAACTATTCCAAAAACCCGCCAGCTGTTGGGATACAGGGGGTATAAGAATTCTGGTCTATCCCTATGGTGATACCCTGGGCTAGAATAGTAGGTATTCTTGTCTATCTTACAAAAAAGTACCCTTTAACATACTTCTCTAGTTCCTTAATAGTATCTTGATCAGTTCTAATATCTATCCCATATATAGTATTAGTGTCCTTGGTAGGAGAGAAGGTAACTACTCCCTTAACATTTTCAAATGAAACGGTACCTTTCGTTCTGTTATCCCCAGAAGACATATCATCAAGCCCTATTAAATAATTGGTTTCTTCGTTATAGTTAATATATTGTCTCTCCCTTTCATTTAGCTCGTTTGTTTTAAATACCGGAATATTTGAAAACTGCCCATCATTGCTATACTATCCATCTATGAATTCTTTAATAGCAGCACCTCCTCTAATGTTAAATACAGGACTTAATTCATTATTCGGCATTATATATACTATTCCAAATCTGTATATCTCCTCTCCCCAATATCCAGTGTAGTCATATATAAATTTACTATCATAGTATCCTAAATCTGATGTTGTTGGATTATACTCTTCATCTATGTCTAACTTATACGGAGTCTAGATTAGATATGGTAAAAATCTTAAAGACAAATCAGATAACTCTTTGTAGGGAATATTTGGTTTATGGACATTTGCCATAAACAACATATTTTGACAAACTGCAGAAGCTTTAGAAGCGTCTACTACATTATAGTTTAAATTAATATCAGAACCTGATATCTATGTAGTTTCTTCAAAACCTGTTACTATAATAGATGCTATCCCGGCATTATTTACTAAATATTTCTTATTGATTTTTATATATTCGGTTACGAAGTTTTCATTAGCTTCTGCTGTATATCTTGAATAATATACAGTAATATAATTATAAGAAGCATCTATATTAGATACAGAAAACATGACATTTTTGTAGCTACTTTCGTTTTTCTAACCAGTATGAATACTAGAAGGAGATCCAAAGCCTATAAACACACTTACTAATCCAGACTCGGCCACAAAATCTGTCTCGTTCCCATCTGCATCGGACAATTTGAAATAAAAATGATAATTTCCAATCTTCATATTGCCTCCAGAAGATGTTCCCATATACTAAACTTTAGGTATTTTAGTTATTCTTTTATATAGAGAAGTATCTATGTCAAACTGTTCTCCCTAATCGTATATGTTAGTGTCATTATCCCCCTTCCTGTTAACTACTTCGTAAGTATTCTTGCCAGTAGAACTAAACCTACTATTTATTAATCTAGGTATATTAATTCCGTCATTCAATATAAGGTTTACTGACCCGTCGTAACTATACTAAGGAATAATATGTACTGGATGATCTAGCCTAATAGACAGCTAATCTGTTATGAAATCTACCAACTATCCTTTTTCATACAATTCTGGATTTTCATCTGCTCCTACCCAGGAATTGTCCTCTATATATATATTAAATTTATCTTTTAATTCTTCCAAAGAATAATAATCTCCTTTATATAAATACATATTCTTCGACAGTCTAAAATTTCTAAGAGGATTATACTCATATACTAAAGATCCCTGAGTTGGATATACCTAAGTCTAGGTTTCCAAATTTATACTGCTTTTAATTAACTTAGTCCACATATTTTAAATAATCCGTTAAATATTCGTCATTAACTATACCTCCAATAGTAACATTATGAGCACCATTGAAATATGCTAGCATATCAGATGAATTGTGCTGTGTTTTAGATAGTACCAAATGATCATCCTATAATGTGAATATCTAGTAAAACTTGCTGTTACTATGATATATCTAATCACTATAAGTATAAATTAATCTACCAGAGGTAGTAGAATTAGTTATAGAGGTTACTTCATAGCTATTAACTGTAGTAGCGGCTCTTACTGTAATATTCGAATATCTTCTATCTATAGTATACAACTTGTTAGAATCGTTTATTTCTGGAATTACAGTATAGTAATCATTTTCCCCAAGTCTAATAGCCATAACACTAGACTATGAATTAGAAATAATCTTTGAAGGCTATATATAATCAAAGGCAACCTGTATAGGAATGTTCTTCTAAACACTTTGTATTATAAAGTTAACATTAGAGTCGTCTACTACATCATTTATATGCTACTTAATTTTATTAATATAGTCAGATAGCTAGATTCCCTACATTAATATAAGATCATTGTGGTTTTCATAGTCCGCCTATACCTAATAAACTACATCCTTTGTAAATTGTGATTTATTGTCCTATAGATAAACTACATTGCTAATAGTCTAAACTTCTATAGCCTATTTCTCTGGAAGTTTAACAAATAGGTTACTTAAAATAGATAGAATAATATTACCTAGATATCTAGTTCCTTCACTTATCTTTATTTTTTGTGTTAAAGAACCAGAAGAAGTTTGCATAGGACAAAGATTATTTAATAAGTGTATCTATCCATCTGTATCTTTCATAACTAATCCTAGTACAAATTGTCGAGAACTGTCTTCATATATGTTGTTATATGGAGGAGCTTTTTTTTCTCCAGAAATGGAACCGAATTTATATTTATACATATAACTAGGACTTGGTGCAGTTGTAGTATCAGAATCATATACGAAATATACAGTTTTGTCAAGTTCGTCTCCGTGAGAATATAATATTATTCCGATATCGGATGTTAATAAGTCTCTAATATAAGTGCCGTTTACCTAATTGTCCCACATTTTAGTCTTTCCATTAGAATTTTTGGTAATCGCATATCCTTTACCGCTATCATAGTAATTTTTAGACCAAGTTCCGCTAAATCCTGGAGAGCCTGAAAATGTTCCGGATTCCCCGGAGGTGTATTTACCAACATGAATCTTCATATCATCTTTATGCAACCATCCAGCATCGTGCCATCCTCCTGCTATAGTTAACATGGAATCAAATACAGCATTTTGCCCATACAATTTCATTCCAAATTTTGTTAAATCTTCAGAAGTATTAACTAATGGGACTAATACCTATAAGTATTTAGACTATGAAATGCATTCCTTATAATATTTACTAAAATGTACCCCAGTAAGTACTAAGGGAATGCTTGCCGTATTTAATGTTGTTTTAAACACTCTATAATTTTCGATAAAATCTAATTCTCCAGAACTATTTAAATATTCATACTTTCCAGATTCTGTAGTTACACTTAAAGAACTAGAAAAATTTAACGAATATTTGTTAAGATATTTATCATAAGCTTTTTCCCATAATTCTTTGCCGGACCCGGTCTTACTTATACCTAATAGCTTGTATAAAGTAGTAGAAGTTTCTCTAGGATCTAGCAATCCATAAGTGTCTACACTCTAATAGCTAATATCAGGCTACTTAACATATGTAGGATATATTGAATCGTCATATTCATTTTCCTAAGAACTTACTGAATAAATCTCTGGAGTTTCTGGATTATTTTCTATTTTAGACCTACCTAATATAATACTAACTACAAACTTATCCATGTAATTAATACTTCCTACTCGTTCTGCTATTGAAAATGTATTGTAAGTATTCTATAAGCCTATAGTTAATTTGGCGTCTATATTTCCCTAACTGTCCGCTTCTCCATTCTGATTTATTGCCTAAACGGTAGCTGATAAGTTATTAAACTATTCGTCTTCACTTGCTAGAGAGGAAGGCTCGTAAACTTCCTAGATTTTTTTCCAGTTTTTATTACTAGAATACTCTACCCCAATATCTAAATCTAGTATTACCTATAGTTTCTCAAAATCAGAAGTTGTATAGTAGTACTAATTAAACATAGTATTAGTCCAATACCACCTGTAAAAATATTTAAAGTCATTAGTATTATCAACATTAAAATTATTTAATGCATCTACTGAGCAATACTTTACAGTAATTTTGGCTAAATATAACACATTAGAATATAATATTCCAGCATCGTTACTAAATATTCTAGAAGTATCTGTGATTAATGTTTTAATATCTTCCTACAAATAATAAAAATCATCATCTTGTTTTATTACCTTATAAGTGCCATTGTCTCCTTTATATACTAAGTTAGACAATTCAGTCAAATCTGACTGTAGTCCGGCGTGATATATAGGAGACCCAGTGGAATCTATACTACTTAATTTGTAGTTCCCTGCTTCCCCATTGAGCGGAATGTACTCAGTAAACTATCCAGAATAGGAGTTTTTGTTCATTATTCTGTATGTTGCAGCAACCCCTTGATTATCATAAAAGTCTATCGCTACTTCAGCTACTCCCTTATTAGACTCTGGATAAACTTCTAATCCAAGCGTTAAAGTTCCTATATTTTCAGTATTATAATATTTCCAGTTGGTTAGCTTTATTTCTCCAGTACCTATTTTACTGAAATCTATATAACCGTCCTAAGTTAATTCCTCTAGTAAACCATAGGGCATAGCTGGGGTTATACTATAATGATATATTAAATTAGATATATCTGGATAAAAAATTAATTCCTCCCCATTAGATGAAGTAAATTTCTACATAAAAGGTATGTAAAAAGAAGTAAAGTACTTGTATATAGAAGTTTTGAAATAATTATTTACTATATCGTCAGACATATCTGTCTAATATATTTTTTCGTAAACTCCTTTTCTCACAGCAGTATAATACTATCCATCTTCCTAATGATGGGCATTTACATAATACTTGCTAATAGGCTATCCATTAATATCTCTAGATACCGTTAACTTAGATAATACCTAGTCTTTATATGCAGGCTAAGAGTCTTTCAAATGTTCTATAGCGATTTGTTCGTTAGCTTCATAACTTCCAGAATTTATAAACTCTTCAAAGGTTCCAGAATAATCTTCTGGCTAATATACTCGCCCCAATTCACTGTACCAATAACTCTACTATATGTTTCCGTTTTTATCATAAAATGCTTTTGGCTACTCTTCAATACTCCAAAAGTCATTGATAGATTTTCCATTATTGTAATCGATACTATAGCTAGTATCTGTATCCTATTTATAGGGAAACCATTTTCCTGCATCAGCTTCGTTCTTACCAGACCACTAAGATTTAGTTAAAACTATGTATTTTGGATTAATATTGAAATTGTCTGCGTTCCAGCCTATACTCCAATAGACATTATAATTTTTTCCTATTGTCTAAGTATCCTCAGAGTAAGTGCTACTAGAGGCAGTATATATATCATAAGTACAGCTAAAAGAGTTTATTTTCTCTAATTCTATTAATAAAGCTAATTTTCCTGACACTTTAGACTAAAATACAGAGTAGCCAGAACTAACTAACGACCTATATTTATCTAAATCAGGAGTAGCTTCACCGTTGGTGCCATTAGCTATAAAAAAATTATCATACCATCTAACTGTTGAATCTAAATAATTAATTTTTCCAGAATCTTCTATAGCAACAACGTGTATTTTCAATAATTTTGGAAATGTTCCATATATATTAGAGGTATTACCGTAATCAGTAATACTATTTTTGTTTTCTTCTAAATTAGAGCTACTTATTATATATTTGTCTCCTGGATTTAACTCTTTTTTATATAAAATTTTCTTACAAGATGATGCTACTAATCTTCCAGTAGGTCCACTGTCTGATAGTTCCTAAAAGTCTGAAGACTTTAAATTTGTCTACAGTTCGCCTATTTCCTAGCTACTTATATTTCTTTCTGGGCTTGGGAAACAACCAATCTGAGATTTGTTAGTAATTGGGTTATAAGATACTATATAAATAATATCCCCAAATTCACAAGTTCCCACTGGAACATACCCCTCCGGAAGATATGCTGTCTCCACTCTTCCATTACCCATATCATTCTAAAGAGACATCTCGTTCCCATTAAATGTTAACAAGGTAGCATTAAGTACAGATGTAAGAGTTGTAGCCTATGTATTATCTGGAGCGAAATCCATTACTAATCCTTCTGCGAATGTATTTTTCGCAGTCATAATTGTATTAATCATCGTTTCTCTTGTTTTTGTTATATTTTCTTAAATTATCTGAAATAAATTGATAATTATAATTAGTTAATAATATATCCTAAAATTTTAGAGGTTCTCTAACTAAGATTAGTTCTGCTTTATCTGTAGTTAATTCTTTCTTATATAAACTAATTCCGAAATCAACTGGCATAGGTAATCTGAATATTGCTACTCGGTTACTTTCTGATATATTACACTCATCATATATTTTGTAGAGGATGATCTTAGAAAAGGTAAATCTTTTCTTTGGTCGTCCTCTTTTATTTTTCTAACTCAAATATTCGTTATACTAATTCTAAGTTAATGCAAAGTAATAGTATCCATCCCAAGGGATGTGCTTGCGTTTATACATTATTCGTAATTTAATTCTCATTTTATTTTTGTAGTACTCAAAATACTTTAGAGAATCATTCATTAACTATCCACAATAAAACCAAAATCCATTTCTGTTAATTAGAGTATCTCCTCCATAACTATTATGTAAGTATAACGATTTCCATCCGTATTGCAAAATTCTTTTAATATCCGACTTAGGAATATTTGGATATTCTGCACAAATTTGGTCGTAGTAATCCTATATAGTTTTTAGTACCATAACAATTAATACTATTTACCTCTGTTAGTATTATCTACGATTCTCTACTTATCTTTTGCTGATAAGTATATAGGTTTCTCTCTTGGAAGCCTCTTTTCACTCTACATCTCTAGAGTAAGCTAATATCCGCTAAAGTTAGACATTACAAAGTCTATGTCATTCCATTTTCCATTCTTAAATGCCTTCTTAAATTTTTTACCTTCTGTTCTTTTCATATACATATATGCCTATGTCCTAGCCATTCCAGGTAATTTAAAGTGGACATTGTTATCTATAATATCATCTACTACCATCTGAACACTTTTGGCAAATATAGATGCCGCCAAATCTCTTTTATTTCCATCAGAGTATGTTTCCTTACACTAGTCTGAAGTCATTTTCAGTTTTTCTACTGGGAAATTCATAAAAATGTCATGCAAAGAAAAAGCATGACCCATTGCATAATTCTTATTACTCATAATCATAAACAAAAATAGGGAGACAAATTGCCTCCCTATATATTTTACATAGTTGGTTTATAGCTCTTGTTATAAAACTTACGTCCCCAAGAAGCCTATACATTAAGTATTTTATCCATCTCTTCTTGAGATACATATTCTGGAACTCTAGCCGCTAAGCAATGCTGTAGCCACTAGCGCTTCAAGTCCTAAGCCATTTTCAACACATTCTAATTGTTAGTACGTATTGCTTCCTTGTATTTCTATACATAGGCAATATATTCAGCTATTGCGATAGCTTCTTTATCGTTTATTTCGGGAAGACCTTCCTCGTCAAGTAGTATTCCATGATATAGAATATTTACTTTTCCTGCACCTTTATTAACATAAAGTTTATCTCCTACTCTTTTATATTTAACGAACTTACCGCTAACATAAAAGGGATCTAGGAAAGCTTTTCTACTTTCAATGTAATTCTCAGTGTACAAAGACTATATGTCTCCAAACTCTTTCGTATTACTAGTGTAGTCCCAATCCTCTGGGCCACAATAGGTTACAGCCTCTATAATGTCTACATTACAAGGTAATTCGACTGACCCATCCTAACAATTTATATCTAATAGTGCTCTATACAGTCTGGTGTTTTTATTTCCAATAAAATTGTATGCCACTAAACCGATTTCCTCTAAATCATCATTATCTCCCTCAATATCGTATAGCGTCTAAGCTAAACTTATAGCGTAATGAAAATTATTCTATCCCATATCATCCTCCTGTTACATACTACTAATCATTAGGCAGAGGCTAAGCTGCAACCTATCTATAATAGTATAATTTTTCCTTAGTTAGTTTTTCCTTAACTAGCTAATCAATAAAGCTAGTATTTACATCAGGCCCATTAAGTTCATCAGTATTACAGCAACTGTACTACTTTAGCTATCTTGGGTCTTTGAATACTGCAACTACGGAAACCTGCTACAAGAATGGTGCATTAAATAGAAAACAATCTAACATTCCGTTTGCATTTGGTGCGAAATCAATCCAAACGTAGGGTTTTTTCTAACTTCTTTTTCTATACTTTCTGTTATTAAATTCAGATAACGATGTTACTATCGTAAACTTATTTTGCCTATCAGTAGAACCTATATACTCAATAGCTTGCTTTCCGTACTATGAAATAACTTGTGGTATTTCGAAATGAGCTGTTATAGTATCATCCGCACTTCTCACTCCACATTTACATCTCTCAAGAGACTCACAGTCTACGTCGATGCAGTTAATCGCTATCAACAAGTCTTTGATAGGAAATATTCCTCTGAGAAAATACTAATGTAATATGGATAATCTACAGGCTACTATTTCATCCTATAGCTAGTCCATATTCATAGATAAATTCTAATGATAACCTCTTAGTCCAGATACAACATCATTACGAATTTGGGATGCAAGTTTCTCTATATACATTATTCTTCTGTTTTATCAGGATTAGTCATTATCCTATGTTTGCAAGTAAAGTTATAACATCTTATTCCTTTTAAATAAGTGACTTTAGATTTTAGAGTGGCAATTTCATTACATTTTGCAGATATGGCTTGGGATTTCTCTAACATAATTTTATCCATTTGCTCTCTCAATTCCGATATCTACTTTCTAAAATCGCCTTCAAGCTCATGGTAATCCTTTATGTACTTATCACACATCTTCTACAAATAATCATACTAGTCTTGTTTGAGGTCCGTTTTTTTCTACTCAACATCGACCATTGAAGATTCGGCCTCAGCTTCCACCTATTTCTTTTTGCTCTTAAAAGTGCAAATATAAGTAATAACTGCGCCTATACCACCACTGCCTATTACTGTTAAGGCCCATTCTAAAATTGACTGTTCCATACCTTAATTAAAAGAAAAGGCGGAACAGGGTAGTCCCGCCTTTAGTTTATTTAAGCACCTAATTCATCTTCTTCATCTTCGCTTACAGAAGATACAGTATCAACGTCTACTACTGTTCCGATAGTAGCTAATGCTGCTTCCCAAGCTGAAATCAAATCAGAATCATTCTTAACCCAGAACACATGAACAGTATGAGAAGTCATTCTCTGCCCAACTGCGTGAAGACCATCATTTGTAGCTGGTGCTTCATATTCTACAATATATTGATTGTAGATAGCGCCTACTATAGGAGTTTCCACCTGACGGATATGAGTCCATTGATAGTTTGCAGCGGTAGGTAATCTTAAATCTTTAATGATTTGAGAATATGTACCGAAGCTATTCTTACCTCTTTCATCCAACTTGATGTCTGTAGCAGCAGTTTTAGTTGGGTCTAATTCTGCAACTTTATCTGCATAATCATCATAAGCATCAAATGTGCTAATTTCGATTTTGCGGAATCTCTGATATTCAGTAGCTCCTTCTAGGATTAATTTACTACCAGATACAGATACGTTAATCAAATCTTTATCACATAGGAATACGTGATTTTTCTTAAGCATATCTGCTACGTTTTTAGCAATAGTAGCAGCTTCATCAGCTTCTTTTACAGTAAACTCAATCCAGAATGGCATACCTTTTTGAACCCAGGGAGTTGAATAAATGTAAGGTTCTGCGCCTTCAACACCCAAATAAATATCGAGTCTGCAATATGTTTTTGCTCCTCCTGCTTTTAAAGCAGCTAAAAGAGTAGTATCACCGAAATCAATAGTAGCTTTACAAGGCACTGCCTCATATCCAGCTCTCTTTCTAATAGCTTTTACGCATCCCTTAACGAATACAAAATCTCTTTTAATCTTTAGAGCATCAACTTCTTCTCCGTCGATGTTTGTTTTGCCACTCTTGAAAAGATAGGTATTATCAGTACCTTTCCCGTTCAATTTACTTGAATCTGGATCCAGATTCGAATTGATAATTGTCTAAGTTTGAAAATTTAAACCTGTTGCCATAATTAATTAAAGTTTAATTAGCCTTGTTGAGGGGCTGGTTGCTATTGCCCAGTTGGTCTAGCAATAGATTGAGTCATCTAAATATTGTTACCTAGTCTTGGGTCATTTACACGCTCCATTACTAAGTGTACCAACTCGTTTATAATCTCTTGGTTTACATAATCTGGGAACTCCATAATTTGAGAAGTATCTTCTGTTAAGTCTATTTGCTCTTGAGTTAAGCGAATAAACTGAGGACACTTAACATAATCAATCTGCACTTCTACTAATTGGAACAAGCTATCATCCTTACCATATCTAATTTCACAACGAACATTAGAAGTATTTCCAGCTCTCAATGCGATGGGTTTTTCAACTAGAGATACTTGAGTATCTTTTCCATTTACATTAAGCTTAAATGTTCTTTGGAAGTTAGAGTTTTGACTTTCAGGAGAAGTTCCTCCAGCAGTTCCTGCATCAATATCATTATCTTCCCACTCTCCTCCAGAAGCTGAAGTAACCTGATAAATGCCATTCATATCAGTACCAACTTCTTCTAATCCTGTTCCTGTTTCCACAGAAGTTCTAGGGTCGGTAGGTAATACCTACTATTGGTTAAGATTGTGGACATAATAGTACGGACGCATAGGCGAAGGTCTATTATAAATGTCTGTAATGATTTGACTCCAAGAATCGGCAGTTAATCTTGTTGCAGGGATTTCAATATATGAGCCTGCATCCCAGCAATCTTTTTGTTTAGCAACATAATAAATGCAAACACAATTCAACATATGTAAGTAGTCAATAGGCATATACACTTCATACGTAGCACCGTGTAGAGATTGAATTGAGCGATGGGCTTTACTTAAATAAGATGAAGCCTAACCAGTGTATCCTCCTTCTGGAGAATCCTAGTTACCAGTAACTGCTTTTGTGTTCTAAATAGCACTATCTTTCGCAGCTCCAGACGCTCTTCCTGCAAGTTCTACCTTGTGAGGAGTCAAGAAAGTCGTAGACTTCAAGACTCTCAAATCATCAGTAGTTTGCTAGTTAATATCGTACACGTTGTATACCTTATTAATATACTAGTTTATAGCTTTATTAAATAAATAGTTAAATTCATAAAGCTTAAGTGAAGGTGCTTGAATTTTACTAAGTTCTATTAGTGTAGCTTCAAAAACCTGTCTTGCGGTCATTTCGCATTATATTAAAATATTGATAATTAATCTTCAAACACGTCTTGATATGTGTCTTTTCTGATTAAGGCTAGGGTTTTACTATTTCTAGATAATTTCATCCATTCAATTACTGCATTATCAGTAGCACCTAATGCAACTTTACCATCTTCTCCATAAACGAAGAGTCCGTCTTTTTTAACGATAACTCCTTTTTCACGAGCTTCTATAAATAACATACGAAGTTGAATATCTCCACCAGTATAGCAGTTGATAATCTTTTCCGGAGTTTTCTCAGCTATAGATAATAGGTAATCTTCAACATCAGCATTTGGCTGATTTTTCATATCTCTACCTAAAACTTTAGCTACAAGTAATCTTCCTTCATATCCGCGTTCGTCATTCATAATATAATTAGAAGCTTCTACAATAAGTTTACGTCTAGTAACTCTACGTTGAGCTTCAAATCCAGGTCTATCTACATAAAGCTCAGCAGTACCGTATCTAGGTCTTTTTGACCTCGGGTCTACTGTTCCGTCGATTAGATAATCACCCTTCTCGTTTTTCGCAAATCTGTCAGGAGCGATTAAGTCACAATTTTTAATTGCCTCCCAAACAGCTCTATCATAGACATCATCTAGATTGAAAGTCTTACCATCTTCTATTACAAATAACTCAGTCTCTGGAATATATGCAGCTAGTCCTTTTGATTCATTTTCAATTTCTTCTGGGGTGAGAATAATATCTCCTTGGGAGTTTACTCTCTTTACACAATCTGCGTATCTACCACGAGCATCCTTTTGTGGTTGTATGTAATATTTTTGTCCGACTTTACCAAATACACTTCTTAATACAACGATGTTACTTTTTAAATCTCCATCTTGTACCTCATTAACCTTTTTTGCCATAATTCATATTCATATTTTAAAGAATTAGGTGGGGGAAGCACCTCGTTCCCCACCGTATCTATTTTATTTTTATTTATCTTACTTATTACTCTTTACAACGAAGAATAAATGAACGATATGGATTAAATACTGCAATACCAGCATATCCATGGATAGTCATCATACCTCCAGCAACAGGAGTTGAAACAACACCACTGTCACCACCTGAGCGACCACCTACACCAAGTACTTCGTTAAAGATGTAGTCTTTTCCTTTCAGAGAATACATAGCTACAGGAGGTTGAGTAGAAGTCTTACCAGTTGTAAGGTCAATACATAGAGCGTATGGTTCTAAGAACTCTCTACTTAATGTTCTATCAACTTTAAATGATACAACATTTCCACCCCATTCGTAAGCGTCAAATGTAGCACCTACTTTGATGTATTTTCCTTCTCCACCTCTAGACCACAAGTAAGCACCATCAGTCTTACGAGTAGATAGATAATCTCCAAGAACTCTCTGTACAATTCCCCACATTCTTTCGTTTACCATGAATACAAAGTGATTACCAGTAGGTTTCTCAGCCTTTTCTACCATAGTAGAGATAATTGTGTGGAATGTGTTAATAGTTACTCTATTAGCAGCATACTTAGAAGCAAATCTTTCGATTTGAGGAATCATACCGTCACCAATAGGAATTGGACGTCCAGTACCTCTATCAGAGATAGTAGCTTTACCGTCTACTCCGATGTTTCCTTTAGCTAATAGAATCATATTTTCACGAGCATATAAGAAGTTTTCAATTAAGTTCTTCTTCATAGGCTCAAGTTTGTAAATCTTTTCAGTTAAGCATCCTTGATTTTCGCCTTTACCAACCTTAATGAAAGTATCTTCCATTAATGCATATTTAGAAGAGTAGCTATCGTCAACACGAATAGTTGTCATATAGTTTCTCATCTTTTCAACGTTAGATTGATACTTAACGAAACCAGTATCATGCAATTCTGGCTTAGCATTACCAATGAAACGAGTTGTATCACCAATTTGACATCCATCCTTATCCAGGATTGATGAGTAGTCATCATCAATAAGTCTTACCATTACAGACCACATATTGTCTGCTTTTCTAGTAGGACGAGATACAACAAAACATTGCTATCCAGTTTTTTCAATTTTGAAAATTTCGTGTAATTGATAATAGTTTTCTGGGAAAATCATTTCAATTTCTGAGCCATCAGCTCCATCTTCAACAGGCACTGCTGCGAAGGGGATTCTCTTAATATAATTAGTTTCTACTTCCCATTCGAAATAAGTAGAATCAATATTCTGGAATCCAGTAGCTTTCTTGGTATCTCCGTAGAAAATATTTCTTAGAGCTTCTGTCAAGAAAGTTGCAGTAAGTTCCGGATAAAGACGAGATACAACGCCTAAACGGTGAGGTCTTTCTCCCAAGAATTTACTAAAATCTTCATAAGTTCTAGTGTCACCCATCGTTGGGCGATTAGTTACAAAACTCGCTACAAGCATAATTATTCTTTTTAAATGTTAATAAATCTTAATACCAATCTTCATCATCTATAAACACATCGTCTGTGGTTTTCTTTTGTGAAGCGGGTTTGTTGAACACCAATTTAGCTTTAGGTTTTCCTTGTAAATCTAATTTGGCTTGCTCATAACCTCTTCTATAGTTATCCTGAATCTATTTATTTAATTCTTCTACTATTTTATCCTCATTAAGAATCCAGAATGCAGCTTTAGTAAATAGGGCAGGGTCATTCATAGCTCTACCAAATGCACTTAATCCTTGGTCATCTATTTCTAGCATAAATGAGGATAAATCTTCTATATCGTCGTCAGATAGTTGCAGCGGTTGTCCAGCAAAGGAATCAAGTTCTTTAATCTGTCCTTTAATAGAGTCAGCAAATCTATTATAAGCAGCTTCCTCTCTTGCGGCTTTCTCGTTAGCTATCTGAGCCTCTTCATCTTCCTGAAGTCTTATGTACTCTTTGCGGAGTCCTTCTACTGTTTTCTTGAATAAACCTTCATTTTGTTTAGCTAATTCAAGTGCTTGATTAATTTCCTCATCAGAAATATCCGACCCGACTTTATGTAATAAATCCAATGCATAAACTTCGTCGTCAGAAAGATCGTCGACTTTATATCGTTTAGTTGGTTCTGTTTCTGGCAATAGAGATTGAATATACTCGTCAGGAGTCATTCCACTCTCTCTAATTGTATTAATAAGCTACAATTCGGAGTCGTCAAAGTCCTACTGTTCTACTTCTTGGTCAATCAAGATATTAATCTATTCTTCTCTGCTTAGAGAGTCCCAAGCTCTTTCTACAATAGCACCAGTTTCGTCTTCGAATTTAATTTTTCCTGGGTCAGTAATACCTTTAAGACGTAGTACTTCAGTTGTTAAATCTTCATCTGGCTATGCAGAAGGCTTTTGCTAGCCTGCAGGCTAATCACCTTCATTACCTTCTGGTTTTTGCTGTCCAAGGTCAATGTCCCCAAACTCGTCGTCTTCAAAAATTACATCATCAAAATTTTCCATATTCATATTCATTTTTTAATTAATCATACAATATATAAGCATTGATTAGTTATACAGCAATTAAAACCTAACTAATTGTTAAATTTTAATAATAAAAAATTATAGTTTCATAATAAATACCAAAGAATAAGAACGTGGTTCTATTTTCAAGGGTTTATTAGGCCATTCAGAATCTGACAAGGTCTACTCTTCGCTAGTAGCAGAAGATAATGAAGTCCCTTCATCTGTCCCCAAAGATATAGAATGGGTATGGCTTCCACCCGTAGCAGTACCTCCCTACGTCTTTATATTAGATACTCCATCTACTGTCCCAGTTTCAGTAGTGATACCTTCTCCGGTTACGGAAGTAACAAAAGTCTTAGAAACTGATTCTATACCCCAGTTATAATCAGAATATTCCAAAGATACAGATAGATCTCCAGAACTTCCCGTAGTTCCAGATAAATCCCCACTTAAGCTGTGAGTATGGGCTTTATGAGGATGACTATGTTTTGGTAAGTAATCCTATGAAAGAATTAATTCATTATTTTCGTCAAGTATGGAGTCATTGTCTCCGACTTCATCTGCTGAGGCAACTGCTTTAATAAATTTTCCCACTAAATTGGGAGTTCCGTTAGTTCCGTCACATATTGCCCATCCGTAAGGAATTTCTGTCCCACTCCACATTAAAATAACTCCAGAAGGAATGAGAAGAGAAGAGTTAGACATTACCCTTAATTTTCTCACTCCTGCTTCACTATATACGTTAACCTATGTAGTCTCATCTGAAGCTAACAAACTTCTAATAATTTCGTCAGGAGTCTGAATCTCTCCAGTCATTGTAGACTAAAATTGGCAATTTTTAAATGTTAAAGAGGAATCCTAGAATAGAGAGGCATTATTTACTACATAATTGAATGTGCAGTTATCCAACATAGAATTAAAAGTAGTATTTGATACATCTTCTTTAAATGTGCATTCCTATATAACCCCACTACAGACAACCTAATCAAAACTTCCAAACATAGTATTATTATTGAAAGTACTATTAATAAATAGAGGATGCCTCTAATCGTAGAAACTATTACCATAACAAGGTGTTTCTAGTATAGCATAGTTAGGTAAATCCTCTAAGGTCAATACTGTTCCATTATGATTAATTTCTACTCTTATATTAGACAAGTTAATAGTATTATTATAGAAAACATTAGAATTAGTATTGTCAGACCCTCCGAAAGTATAATTCCAAATCCCATCACGTAGGAACTTTAGGTGTTTAAAGTTATAATTACAAGAATTACCATACTTATCTGTCATTTTTGTTATTAACCCCAGCGCCTGTACGTTGGTTCCATCAATAGTGTAAGTTTTATCATAAGAAATGTCGTAACTAATAATATAATCTGTGTCTTCCTCCAAAATGCATTTATCCTAATAGTATTCATAATTGTTCTTTGCAGTTACTATGAGCGGATGGACATTAGAGGGATTTGATTCTGTTGCATCTTCTGGAAGAATTTCAGGCTCTGCTAACTCCCAGAAATTTCTGAAATTATAAAGTCTATACTATACGTTAGCATCCATCTTAGCGCTTTGTACTAGACTCCTAAAATCCTCAACGGATATATTGATATAGTTTGATGGTAAAGAAGCATCTTCTCTTACTATAATCTTATCTACTTCTAAGACAGACTTATTATCCTAGTTATATAATCTATATCCAGTATTAGATGTGGCTCCGTAGGAATATAAAGATGTAGAATTCATAACTAAATCACCGTTTACCTATATCTTACCATCCTATAAAGCCAAATAAGACGTATTGCCAACCTATAAATCTAAAGAATTAACAGCACGAATAATACTCTCAAACAATTCTATCTCTCCTACAGTGAGTTTCGTAAATTTATCTGTAGAGTCATTATTTGACTATATCTTAAATTCGGAAATAGTTCCGTCTTTTATTAAAAATAACTGTCCTAAATCCTTAATAAATACTAGACCAGTTGTAATGTTAGCATTTTTTGCGTCCTCTAAAGTGTTATAATTAAAGCCTATGTTTATTAGAGCCTGATCCTTCTATTCAGAAGTTAACATCTGTTTTTCTAGAAAAGAAATATATTGTTCTCCAGAGCTATTTAATGGTATTTTAGTTCCATCTATAGAAATCCATACTTCGTTGCCTTCTTCAGTAGGTATTAAGTATATTCCATTATCTGAAATATCATCGGAACTAGATGCAGTTTTTAATATATTAGTGCTAGAAGAGGCAATTTTACCATTCTTTATAATATCAATAAACTTGCCACCCCACTAAACTTTTAAATCTCCTTTTGTTTTTATAATAAAATTAGAATCGGTAGAACCAATAGTATTATAGGTTTTACCGAACATATTGGTTTTACCTTCTCCCATATTATTTTATAGTCAGTACTTGTCTTCTGTTTCTATTAGAATAACTTATGTGAATCCAATCTAAGTTATGTTCATCTATTAACTAATCGAATGGTAATTTCAATTTTTGAGCTAAATCAAATAACTTTTTATTTTCCGATTTAGTATCTAAAACTGTACGTATATCTGCAGCCTATCCAGTCATGTGTTGGCTAGTACTAGCTCCTCCTACAGCCCTATTCAGAGCTGGGCATCTATAACCACTAGTAACAATAATTGGCTTGCCATATGCCTCTCTAAGAGGGTCTAAAACATTTTCAATAAGAGCTATCAAATTTTGCTCTTCCTCTTTAGAAGGAACATTCTTGATTCCCTTCTACTAAGCAGTAGTGCTTTTCGTTAATTCTTCAATAGTAAAAAATTTCATAAGATTATATGTTTATGTGTTCACAGTAATATATAATCATAATTACAGATTTACCAAAACAAAAATAGGAGAACTTCCCAATCTCGGAAAATTCTCCTATTAATTATATAGAGTTATTTTATCCAGTTTTTAAGCTGAGCCTTAAATAACTTTTTTGCCAACTAACCACTTAGATAAGCAGCTTTCTCGGAATATGGGTCAATACCAAACTCTTTACATATATGCATTTCAACATGATTCTTTTCATGGTTATAAGTATCTATAAATTCCTCAGCGGAATCAGGTCTATTTATAACTATGATGCTTTTGTGTTCTTCTTGGTTAGTAAACGTAAAACCTGAATTTTCGTAATCCTCTATCCTAGAAGCTGCTCTATGTAAAACATCGTCTGGACATCCCAAATCCTTTAATCTACTTAAAATGTATTGAACATTGGGATTTTCCACAATTATGCAAACTTCTATATCCCAATCGTATCTCTCAAACAATACTCTGTAATGTGTCATATCACATCCTCCCAGTCTACCATAGTTCCGTTAGCTACCATAGTAGCATACCATCTCCTCATAGTAGTACCATCTCCAGCGTCTTCATCGTCTATGGTATCTTTAATGTAAAGAGCAAAATGCCTTTCATCTGTTATACTACTTCCGTAGTAATCAGCCTTACACATATTGCCAACAAATACATAATCATATCCAACATTATTTTCTAATTTAATGTTGTTCTAAGTTAATACCTTATCAATGTATTCTTTGGATACTGGCTCTAGGGATTTCCCTCCCTTTTTCATAAAAGAAATAGCGTATGAACACAAAGCCTTATTGAAATGCCAACCATAGTTTTGTAAGTACTTACGCATATACTTTGGCATATCGTCATACATATCCAAAGCTGCTCTCATATCAATAGTATCTTGGGTAGTCCTCGTCGTCGTAATCAGAATCTCTCATTCCACCACGTCTACGTTTTCCGTATCTTTCCATGTAATGCTCACCAGATTTACTTTCTAGTTCTGATAAACAATGCATCAATTTCTTTCCGTGTTTAACAATTTGTTCAGCACAATCAGAAAGATGTTCAAATTTTGACTCCTAAATTTCAATTATTGTTGCCATGTTTTTCCTATTTTAAAGATGTGTTAATAAATTCTTTGAACATTTCTTTAAGAGAATTAATTTCTTCCCTCAAAGCCTTATTCTCTTGCTCTTGTCTCTGTTTCTCAATTATTTCTGGATTTAATTGCTATAGAATTTCGTCACATCCTTTAATAATACTCTAATGTGTTTCAATACTATTAATTATATCCAGGCTTCTTTGCTTCATCGAAGAAACTTCACTATTCATTGCTTCTTTGTTGCAGGAAACCACAATATTATTTCCGAAATCCGCAATGTCTCCCATTGCAGGTAATTTCTGGAAATTAGCAGATGTGCCGTTTATATCAGCCGTAATATCTACTATCATTTCCTGATTATACATTCCTGGGTTTCCATACTTAGGAACTGGTACGGATACGTTAGTAACCTTACCAATTTCTAAAGTAGGGACAGAATCTTTATGCAAGATAAATAGCTAATTACTATTCCTTAAATTCTAAAATGCCATTATGCAATTCCTGTTAATAATTGTAATGTATTAGTAGTATGCTCAAACCAGCATAGGTAAATTCCTGTTCCAGATATTTGAGCAACTGTTATATCTGCTCCGTTAAATCCAGTTAATCTCTAAGGATTGCCTCCACTAGAGGTGAAGACAACTGGTAGAGTAGTTGTAGTACCTGTAGGTATAGCCTAGTTAAGTCTTACGATTAGTAATCCTCTAAATGGTGTACCAATATTACGATGATTGTTAAAATCAAACTACACTTCTGTAGTTGTAACATTTACAGATAAACTACTAATAGCTGGTATTCCTCCTCTATTGACATTAATATAAGTAGGTAATAACATAGTTACCTCCTTTCTTAACCCCAAAGAGAGTTATTACATCCACAGCCATTCCATCCTGCGTAAGTTCCTAAAGCGTATCCATTGAATACAGCCTAAGTAGGTACAGCAGTAGCACAGCTATATGGTAATGTTACAGTTTCAGGAAGTTTACACTTAATTCCGTTAACATCACTTTGTAGAGCATTAACAGCAGCAACAATAGGAGAAGTAGCTTGACCTATCATTTGTCCAAATGCGGCAGTCTACTGGGCATTATTAATAACAACAGCCTATTGACTATTCTTTTCACGTAAAGCATCAATCTTATCTAATAGAGCCTGATTCTACATAGCATCAAGCTTAGCTATAATTTGATTAGTATTTGCAGTACCTGTGTCTCTAATAGTATTTTGAAGAGCGCAAGTCTGAGTTTGAGTTGCATAAGCAGAATCGCAGAATCCTCTTTCTACTGCACGTCCTACTGAATCTACACTATTAGTAATCTGATAAGTCTGTCTTTCATTTGCTAGTTGATTTTGGTAGCCCTGTTCGATAATAGCTTTTTGTGTGTTGCAGCAGCAGTTGTTGATTGCTTGGATAACATCGCAATTACCTCTTTCTACGGCATTGATAACTCTTTCAGAAGTGTATCCTACTTGTCCACCTACAGTAGTAATTGCATTTTGGATATTGCAGCAGCAGTCTTTCAATACTCCAAAGTCGCAATTTAAGTTAGTAGCAAGTTGACCAAGAGCAGCGGAATTACCTTTGATTGCATCCATTAACAACTGAGTATTCTAGTTAGTGTTCATCTACTCACGTAGACCAGCTAACTATCCTTGAATTTCAGCAGACTGTAATTTTTGACAGTTGTCTCCGTCTCCCCATTCACCTCTGTTCATCCAACGCATCATCCACATCCAAACTAAGTACATAAACGGGTTGTTCCACATTCCGTTTCCGAATCCTCCCATACCACCGTTCATCATAGCCATCCAAGGCAGCATCTAGTTAGTACTATTTTCCTAACCATCAGGTACGATATAAGTTCTTGTATCACTCATAGTTTACGATTTAAATGTTAATAATTAATGTTTATCTGTTCTAGAACTACACTATAATATACATTTCTAAGAGTGATATTGAACAATGCTAAAAACAAAATCGGGAATCTTAAACAGCTACATTATGTTGTCATAATATAAACTATTCAAGACTCCCGATTTCTAACTCGTTGCTGAGTTAATTCTTGCTAGCTAGAAATATATCTAGGTCAGCTTTATTCCAAGAAAGTTTAATTTAACTTCTATTTTATGAAGCTAATTAAGTTATCTTCTCCGTAAGTTTTAAGTCTGTAGTTTAAGGCAGTGTGAGACATTCCTATCCTTATTGCCCAAAATCTAATGCTTCCTAATTCTCCATCTATAGATATAAGTTTAGTTCTAACATTATTTAAACTCTTTTTTCTTTTAGTCTCTTCCGAATTTTTTCTTCCTGTTAGTTTTTCACTTATCCTTTTCTTTCTCTCTGGATGGTCTATGTATCCCTACTTCAAAGACTTGCTCATCTTGTCTAGACTCTCCTTAGTAAGGGATGTATAACCTCCCTCCTAAATATTATATCCATTATTTATAGAGTCATACTTCTTTATTAAATCTCGCTCTATTTTATTAGCAGCTTCTTTATTAAGATTCTCATAAAGAATTTCGTGAGTAAAATTTTCCCCAGCCATATTTCTATATAGCTCTATGGAATTTAGTACTACTAAAGTAGTTTTTACCTCCATTTTTCCATCGTTCTATTATATTTGAACTCTATCCCACATATTTTTTACCGTTTATTTTATTGGTATGTACATATACTGAATAGTTTAGATTATTTTTACTCATTTGCTTGATAAGAATATATCCAAATCGGACTTCTGCCAACTCAATTCTTTAAAACCTTCCTATTTGATTCCTTTCGGAATGAATCCATCTTTAACATAGTTGTCAAACGTAGCTCTACTAACACCAATATAATCACAAGCCTAAATTTTACTCATTCTCTAATCTGGATTAGCGATATTTGACAATACAGAAATAATCTTACTCTGCTGTTCCATTGTAATATTACAATTATCAGCGTCGATATCATCTATGAATTTCTGTAGCAAAGTTCTTATTATAGATTTCAACATTTGCCTTTTATTTTTAAATAAACGAAGTATAACAGACTAACTCCGGCTATAATCAGATATACTCTTAACATCTGCAAGTCGGACAGCGGTATTCCAACAAATGTATCGTATAAAGCTAATATGTTTACTATAGTAAGGTAATGTAAAGGAACTCTATGCCATTTACAATAGTTGAAAACATATGACATGATATACAACTGTAATAAGAATAATACAGAAAATCCTCCAAAGAAATTCAGAGAATAACATTCAATGTCGTAGTAATGCAGTATAGTAAAAACTGTTTCGTTTATCGACAACAAGAATGGAATAATCTTTAGAATCAATAAGAGAAGTTTATACAGTCTCTTATTTACACTTACCGCGTTTCTTAATCTTCCCTCCATTTTTTATTCCGCCTCTGGTACTAGATACTTTTCTTCTTCCCATATCTATTATTTTTTACATTTTCCACCTTTCTTTAGTCCAGCTTTTGGGACATTTGGTTTCTTTCTTCCCATATCAAGATGCTTGATTAAAGTGTTGTAGAACTGAATCAATAACTGAATCCATATAAGGAACAAATTCAGCTCTCTTAACTTCTGATACACTGTAGGAGACAGAAATCATCCCATTATTATCAAATGGTTTAGAATAGGTGCAATCTCCAATACTTTCTACTAGCTCTCCTGGTTTAGATACAGCAAAGCTGATAGTTAAAGAACCACTAACATCTTTGTTAGCAGTCCCAGTCATTTCCCATCCCTTTTCGTTGGTATCAGAAATTTGATAGGTTTCATTTTGTTTTACAATTTCCATAAATTATTATTTTACAAATAAGTCAAATACAATTTCCATTAAGTCTGCAGCTTTAACAGAATTTCCGTTAATTTCTACATCATTTCCGGAATTAACATCTAGAATATCTGAATACTCTTCCATGGTGATTACATCATCTGGTGTATCTTTAACTTCCTCTAAGCCCTTCTGAATAAGATATTCTTGGTATTCAGAATTAGTTTTATCGTTGAGTTCATTGAATCTTGCTTCTTCTTCCAGAGTCCTTTCGGATTTATTAGCTAATTCTCTAAGTTCATCAGATATAATCTGATTTGTAAATTCTTGAGTATCATCATCGAATTGCTTCTTAATTTTATTATAAGCCATTCTGATACGCATAATCTTTACTTTTAACTCTTTTGGGAGTTCTTTGTCACCATCTTTAAGAATAATCTTGGTGATTACATTTTGTTTTGTCAATACATCATTTAACGTCATAAATCATTAATTTTTGGTTTATACTAAACTAAATAAATATAAACTATTTTAAAAGTTAAAATTTATTAATTATTCTAGAGTATTAGTTATGTATGTAAAAGACACTTTATTTGGTAACTAATCTGCTTGGTAAGAATAAACATATAACGTTGTTCCAGAAACATAAAAAGTGGCCTATCTAAGGGCTGACCCACCACCTTTAGAAGCAGACTATCCAGTTATATAAACAGCTGATGGGAGATTAGTTAAAAGGGTAGTTGTTCCCGTAGACCCGTTCCCACCTGAAGACATATTTATAGATACACATACCACCTAACCATATCTAATTACATAAATATATCCGTTTATACCAAAAGCGCTAAAATAATGACCACTATTCACAACTTTATAACTGTTGGCTGCATTAGGAATTCCATTATTAATATATATAGGAGTCGATGAAGATCCTATAGTATTAGTATAGTCGTCAATAGAGTTAGTACCGCTATAATAAGCTAGTTTGCCAGATGCTCCAGAGTTAACTGTAGCATTTAAGTAATATGTCATAGCAGTAACAGTTCCATTAGTTACATATACTCCTCTATTTGAGGCACCAGCATTACCCTTGGCGAAGTCTGCTAATGATTTGTAGGAGCCTCCAGCTAACAATACATAGCTATTACTATTTACTGAATTATGATAAAAACCAGCACCTGCTCTAATATATCCAGAAGACCATGAGTTTCCAGTAACATGTGATTTATAAGTACCATTATTCGGAGAAGTAGCTCCTACAGTAATTCCCCCATTAGTAACTAAATATCCATCTGTTCTTATCTATCCAGTATTTTGATAAACCGACTTGCTTCCATAGGTTCTTATCCATGTACTATCAGTCATATACCAGCCTCCACCATATGTCTAGCTATACCATCCTGTACTTCCAGTACTTCTGAACCAGTTTGAAGTATAGCAAGTATTAAAGGTAGGCTAAGTCGACGTACTAGAAGCTGTCGATACAGCTATATTAGCCCAATATCTAGTTCCTGTCCAGAATCCACTATTATTAGTTAGATGGCTAGTATGAGTCGGTATATTTACTGTAACAGCAGCACTACCATTATATGTTTTTGCGGCAAACGCTCCTGCAGCAAATGTTAAAGTGTTTGCAACTTTAGCAGCAGTATTTACAATAGTTATTCCAGTCATAGAAACATAACTATCAGAAGGAAGAGACTGTGCTGTAGTAGTATTACCAGTATAAAATGTTCCTAGAGTAGTAGCCTCAGTACCAATTCTCCATGTCTTAGCTAAAACTCTGTAATTATAAACACTATACTAGCTACTTGGGTTACACCATAACTGACATAGACCACTACTATTATTGTAATATAATCTAAACCTATCTGTAGGAATATTTCCGACTACTTCAGCCAAGTAAGCACTTATATTTTTAGCAGTCCCAGTTCCATTCTATCTTAACCTAAAAGATATTATTCCCCACTACTAATTATAGGCTGAATGTACAAGAAGATTAATATCAACATCATTATACTAATTATTTAATGTTATATCCCATACCTTTCTCCAGTAAGAGGAAAGTCCGGCCGTACCACTAGTAACATATCCATCTTTTAGTATATAATTTAGATGCCATCCATCTAGCATATCAGCATTTAGGTTAGAAACAACAGTAGTAGAAGATACTGTGAAGGGAGATGTTCCAGTCGCTACTGTAAATTTCTACTATGTACTAAAAGTTTTAATTCCACTAACTGTCTAGTTTGTAGCAAGAGTTACATATCTACCATCTAGAGTAGAAGAATAGTTATTATTATCTAGTATAGTAACCCAATTACTCCAAGCCTATGAAGCCACATCTCTTTTACTTCTGTAGTACAAATGTCCAGGATTACTATCCATAGTCCACTAAAACAAAAGTTCTCCATAACCCTGCCCACCAATATTTAAAACATTACCGAAGTTTACTGGATAACCATTATTATAAACTTCGTACAACCTAAGCCCCCTCTATCCAACAGTAGTTCCAGATATAGCTGTTCTATTTCCTAGGTTATTTAATACGTTAGAAGTAGTAGCAAAGGGAACTGTTAAGTTATTAGTAGTACCATTTTTAGTCCAGGTTACATAGTTTCCATTAGTTCCAAGAGATGTTACGAAATTAGCTGGATTTACATAAGAAGTATAATTCAACTCGTCTAGTATTCTAACCCACTTTCCATTTGCCAAGGCTCCAGCAGCTACTCTTTTATAATATAAGCTGTTAGCATTAAATGGGACAGCTAAATCAGTATAATATCCAGAGCTATTTGCATGATTAAATCGTAGAATATGCCACCAAGCAGTTGTGGGAGTATTATTGGCTTTAACAGCAGTTCCAGCAGTTCCATTTATGTTGAAATAGTTTAATCCATTCCATCCATAATCCATTCTACTATTAGATGCCAAATACTATGCAGTTGTAGCTGTAGCAGCATTACCAGTAATTGAGATTCCCCAAGTACCACTTGCACCTCCACCAGTTTTAGTCACAGTATAATTAGTATAATTTCTGTGAGTTAATACTCTAGTCCAAGCGGAAGTATAACCACTCCCGTTGCTTGTATAGAATAACATTTCGTTAACAGCAGGATTACTTACTCCTGAGTTATTATATGGAGTTATATATAACTACGTCTTGTTTGTATCACTAGCTCCCCACTAGAATATAGCTGTTCCTGCCAATGGAATATTTACACCAGTATCTGTAGATACATATCCATTATTAGCGTAAGCCCAAGAACCTCGTTCAGCAAATGCTACAAATGCCTTATTAACAAATGTAGAAGAATATGTATCAGCTGTATAAGCTGTTCCAGAAGAGCCATGATTAGCAGTTTTATTACCTCCTACATATCTTCCATCAATAGAGCCAAACTAGTAGGTAGTAGTAATAGTTACATTCTAACTACCATTAACAGAAGCACTACCAGTAACTGCACCAGATAGACTAATAGTTCGTGCAGTACCCCAATAAGCTGTTACTATATTAGTAGTTCCATCAAATGATGTTCCATTGATGGTTCTTGCAGTCTATAGTTTGGTTGCTGTTGCCGCATTGCCTGTAATAGAAACTCCAAGAGTCGTACTACAGGCTGTTGGTGTACCTGCATTTAGGTATATAGGAAGAGTCGCAGAACCTTTTGTAGCCGTTCCAATCTTTAAAACTATTCCAGTATAGTTAGCACTATCTACAATAGTTTTCCATGATTTTGTATTCAAAGTTGAGTCTGTACTATTTCTCCAATACAAACTTCCAGAATACGTAGAGTAGAACTGCATATATCTTGTGCTTCCACTTCCAGCATTAAACTATACTAGGTGTCCAGAAGCTCCTGTATACTTTACATTCCAGCTACCACATAAATTATTATTATTTGCTAATTCGGTAGTTGTAGGAACAGAACTTGCTATGGACTAATCTCCTCTAGCTCTAAAGAATGAAGTTTCATGTAACCCGTCTAATAAGTCTGAATTAAGGTTAGTAACCACAGTTGTGCTAGTTACCTTTAATGGAGAGGTACCTGTAGCAATAGTAGATATTAACTGAGTTCCTGTTATAGCAGCTTTTACTATTAGAGGTCCAGTCATAGTATCTCCAGTTACATTCACATATCTCTCATCGGATTCAGTTTTAGTATAGTAATTCTCAGCTAGTGCGACTGATTTACCATCTAATTTTAAAACCCCTTTACTTATAAACAGACCTACCGTTCCACCCCAAGGACTAGTTGCTGTAGGATACGGAAGTATGCAGATAGAGCCATTTCCATCTCCTCCAGTATTATGCTGTCCTATAGAAGGGTCGTAGGTATTCCTAGATGCACCATTTTTATACCATTTCAGTATAGTAGTATAGTTACTAGTATCATTCTAGTTCTATATAATACTAGCATTACTAACAAATCTAACACTAGTAGAAAAAGTCTTTGCTCCTGTAATACTTTGAGTAGTGTCAAGAGTTACAAACTTATTATCTAAAATTGAATAAAACTAAGTCTTACTCACTCTTCTAATAAAGGTATCAGAAGTATTTCTTACATATACGGAACCAATATCTGTTAACGCTTCATCAGAAATAGCTGAGTTAAAATAAGTAGCGTAAATATGCTAGCTGGCATTTCGTTGAACTAGGGTGCTGGCTTTGCTTGAAGCAGAGTACTCTAAGTCTCCTCCGTTGCTAAGAAGGACTTGTGTAGCGCTTCCTTGATATGTGGTTCCTATAAGTTTTGCATATCCATCTTTAACTTTTATCATATTATCCTCTTAAATTTAAATGTATAAGTGTAAGCAGCGCCTATGCCAGCACTTGCACCTATCTATAATTTTAAAACTCCAGAACTTTGCATAACAGTTCTTAAGTAAATTGTTTTTCCATAAGCATGACCAGAACGGTGAAGGATAATTTCATCGGTGTCTGTATCATTAGTACCATCTCTATACCAACTCATTACACCAGAATTATAGCAATGCCACATAGCTCCTGTATTATCGTTAGCACTAACTTGTACCTATACTATATAAGTTCCATTAGCAGGAAGGTTAGTAGATGTTATTCCCGTATCCATCCATGCTTGTGTAACATTTAACGATTTAGTAATGGTTGTGAGATTGTTAGATAATTCTTCTGTTTTTAACATAAAGTCGGATACAGCTTTATGTCCTCCTCCACCCAACAATACATAAGAGTCAGAAGAATTAGTCTTTTTATAACCTGCTGCTGTAACATTAACTGTGAATGTCTTAGCCCCAGTTATAGTTTGTGCAGTATTTAATGTAACGTAATTAGCTAATGATTGATGTTCTGTAAGAACTGGTTTTCCACCTGAGTACAATTTATTAGCCCATAGACTACCTGTACTAGGCTGAGCATATATTGTTGTAGTTACATAAACTTGCTAAGTAACACTAGCACCTAAATCAGCAGTGGTACTTGTGTTAGTATAACCTAAAGCAAGAGGTCTATAATTTGAGGTAGTGGTAGCAGACTACAATACTTTCTAATCAGTATTCATGTCTGTATACCATCTAACCCAAGTTTTCCAAGCAGAAGAATCATGGTACCTAAACCATATCAGACCATTAGAAGTAATTAACTTCTAATAACGATAACCACTAGCATTTCGACCAACATATAATTCATATGCATCTACTCCACTAGGTTTGTTCGTTGTGGTATTACCACCGCCAGCATAGTACCATCTCCCTTCGTCTAAGTAATCATCTAGATCTTGATTAGTTAATTGGGTATAAATGAATGCCGCAGCCGCAGGTATGGACCAGGTGCCATCTTCCCTTAAAAATCTAACATTTGTTGCAGTATATGAAGGGACAGGCACCAATCCGTTATAACCTCCACTTCCACTAGAAGTATGTTTTTTAAATACTGAGTAAGTAGTATCTGTCCCTTTAAACTTTATCCCTCTAGTAAAGATATTTAAGCCCTTTAAGTCAAAGGTTATATCATTATTATTGGGAGCAGTCGTTAAAGCTGCTGCCGTAGTAGGATTGTATGCTATCTTCATAGATTATGCTGTTTCGTATTTTTTAGTACTGATATTATACCAGCTTATTCCAAAACTAATATCTTGTATATCGTCCCCGTTAGAGTCTGCTTTTAAATAAACATCTCCAGATGGTACGAAGTTTAACGTCTTGTCTCCGATTGATACACCTCCAATAGTAATAGGTCTCCATGAATCCTTTGTAGCTGGGTCGTAACCTAAAGCGTTAATAATATTCTGTTTAGTTAAATAAATGCTTCCAGCGCTAGTAACAGAAATCGTTTTATTCTTAGAGTCTTTGTCTACAATTACTCCTCCTATAGTAGTAGTAGTTGCGGCTACTAGAGATATTGTTCTAGCTGCACTACCATTATAAGTAACTCCAGTAGTTCCAAAAGTTAAGCCTACACCAAGTGACAATGCATTACTAACCTTCTTAGCTTCTCCTACTACTAAAGTAGATTGTGCAGCCCAAGTAGGAGCAGCACTACCATTACTAAGTAGTACCTAACCCTAAGTACCACCAGTTGTTGGAGCATAAATAGTAAATGTATTAGTACTATTACTATAAACATATATAGAAGTACCGTTGACAGTGTGTTTAACCTATCCGTTAATATTTGCTTCTACAGCTGTCCAATAAGCTGCAGTGTTTAATCCGCTTCCTGTTCCGTCTTGTATACATATTAGTAAGTCGCCAGCTGAACACGTCTATCCAGCATAAGTTCCCTGAGAAGTCACTCTATAGGTATCCCCAACCTCACATTTAGTAGGGAATCCCTAAACCTCTACTCCAGCAACAGTATGTGTTGTATAGCTTCCATTACTATAAGTAATAGTACCCTTATACCGCATTGCATCGTTAGCAGCAAAGCTAGCATTAATTATCTAATGAACCTACTAAGTAGTAAATAGGGTTGTTGTGTTATTTACAGAGGTATTTTCAGCCATTGGTAAGTCTGTAGTTGTTATCTCAGCCCAGGTAGCATTTCCTCTAAATATTTCAGTGGATTTACCGCTAGAAATAGGAACTAAACCTCTTACTGTAGGAGTAAATGTGGGAGTAAAATCCTTTCCATGAGATATAATGTGACCGTCTTTAGAAAAGAATAGCTTTACGTATTCCCCAGAAGCAGATTCCGGCAAAGTAAGATTGCCTGATATTTCAGCATAGGTATTAGCAAAATTTAATAGTGCCATGTTATAAATGATTCCATTTTAGTATAATTTTATTATCTTCATCTATTCCAAAATCATTCCCCAGAAGCAGATTCCGGTCTTCTGACCCGTTATACTAAAGATAACCTTCTTGGTCCACTATTACCGTCACATTACTAGTAGGAGCGACTTCTACTATGTGTCCTCGATTATCGTATTTTACCTTTACTGAAGAAAGAGATTCATTTGCAGTTATGGAGTTAGAGTGAGTAAGAATTATATTCTTTTCTTGCTTAAATGCCTATAGTCCAGACCCAGCAGGTGTAATAATCTACTCAATCTTCCTCTCTAGCATATTATCAAGAGTAATTACTTCTTCACCATCTTTAACTAAAACAGCTTCAGCAGTAGTCTAAGGAACGAATATCTAACCATGTTGCTTAAGTTGTTTAATAGTTAATTCCATGATTATCCTCCTATTACTTGGTCTGTGCTATCTGTATTGACCATACTGTCATATAAATCTGGTGGAATAGTATAATTAACTACTACCTTAGAAGTACCATTTGATGTAGTAACATCTTTAGCAGTGATAGTGTTTGTTAACTAGCCATTAATAGTATTAATAGTCTAATTAAAGATTTCTTTAGTTACATAACCAGATAAATCTACATCTGTTTGGACTTCTCCAATTTTTTCCCAAATATATTTCGCTTGCGTATTTTCATACACACAAATATATTCGATAAAAATATTTCCTGCAGCACCGGATGGTGCAGGAACTAAATATATAGAATTTAAACAGTCTTTTGACGCTGTTGGTAGCTAAGTAACTATCTTGTATAGTTCTATGCTATTAGTAGTACTAATAACTCCTTCTGGAGAAATAGTAATACCTACACCAGCAGTAAGCTTGTCCTGTTTACCCTCTAAGGCTGTATTAATTTGTTGAACTGTATTCTTCAACATAGCAATATCTCCAGCATTAGTTCCTACAACTCCCATTGTAGTTCTTAATACCTTGTCAAGAGTTGTTATTCCTAATGATGAAAGTCCTGGAATATTAGAGGTGTTTACTACTACTGCCTCCGCTAAGGTAATAGGGACAAATTCAGTTTTTGATTGAAATAATCTTTTTATTTGTGTTGTACTCATAATTTAAATAAATTATTAGGTATTTGGTAGTCTACATAAGATTTTAGTGTAGAATCTACAAAATCTAAGTTGGCTATCATATTCTGAACTTCCTTTCTAGTAATAAAATTGTTGTTATTGTTTTCCACAATTTGACCTACAATTCTATCTATTTCTTCTTTACTATAAACTCCTAGATTAGTTCTAGCTAGCGTCTTCTCAGATTCTGTTTTAAACTCGCCTAAATAATTTTCTTTACATAAATGAGTTTTATATTTTGGTTTTGGACATTCTCTAATAAGCTAATTATCACATCCGAATCCTATATCTACACTTCCTATAACTGAATCTGGATTTTTATGTTTCGGAGTTTTACAGCTAAGGTTGATTTCAGGAGGTGGAGGAACTGGCTTGTCATTATGCTCAAACCCTGTACTTATGGTAGTCATCACAGAATCCCCTTCTATAAAATCAATATGATTTTCAGGAGGTGGAGGAACTGGCTTAGTATCATAGCCAAGCTTTATAGTATTAAGTAATGATTTAGAAGGAAGTAGCTAGGGCTTTTCATTCCCTAGCTATATTTTATCCTTTTCTAAATTCTCATTCATTTAACGTAATCTTATCTGGATACCCAGAAGTATAATCATATTTTATAACATCTTCAACTGTCTTAAGCTCTTTTATAGCTAATAGATGTTGAGTTGTGTTTACATAACATTTCCCAGCGTACACCTCTAGCTAAGCTAGAAATTCTTTTACCTTGTCTACTGGTAATTCGATTATTTCACTACCAAGAACCAAAGACATATTACCAGTACTACAATTAGCTAAATTTTGTAGTCCGACTCTAGTAGCTTTATCTAACCAATACTCTTTGTCGTTATAATAGAACGAATCAACGTTAGATGATTTATCATATGCTTTAATAGCTGCTTCTAAAACTGGAAGCATTAATTTAAAATAACATACTCCATCTTTTCGCTCAAATAACTCCTTCCAAACACTCAAGGGGAGCCTTAACAGCTCCTCGTGAGTGAGTAAGGATTTCAAAGAGTCATCCTTATTAATTACATAATAACGATTATCGTGACTTATTTGCATGAAATTATCAGCCATTCTTAGAATAATTAAATTTAGTAAACGGTACTCCTTGATGTTTAGTTAATCTCCAAGCATTGTTATATTGAACAGTATTCCAGTAAGATGGGTCATTATAACTACCAGTAACCCATTCATTTTGGTAAGTATATTCGCTTCCACTATATTGCTAAGTCCTTTGATAAGAATAGTTATTAGCAGCAGATGAGTTAATAGAAGTAGTTATGTTATTAACTCCAGCATTATCTCCAGAGCCCACAATATTAGACCATACAGATGGGAACTAATTAGTAGCTCTAGAATAAGCAATAGAGAATATAGGAGTAGTTAATACTCCACCTCCATTAGAAACTGAAGTGCTAATTGGCTATCTTACTGTATCTCCAGTATTGAAATTACTTCCTGATACACTATATCCTCTGTAGTAAATAATTCTTGAGAATTCGGCTACAGAAGGAGCGTACCATTTTCCTTTCTAGTATGCAGCATTCAGTGTTTCATCTTCTGGAACCTATGGTTCATACACGTGCATACTATAGAAGTATGGATATAACAAGCAACTCATAATATCTGTTCCAGAAGCGTTTGTCCAGACAGTTCGAATAGCTTCACATAAGTTATTAAGATTAGCCTTAGATTCAATATAATATTCCCAGTTAGTTCCTTCTCCAGAGGATACCTATCTTCTACTTATATAGGGCTTACAAGTTGAATTGTTGTATAGTATAGGAAGCAACTTGCTATTCACATGGTTAATATATAAGGCTGTATCTGCTTCTCCAGCAAATGCTGTATTCACTTGAATATTATAAGTAGATACATTGATATTATTAATCAAATTTGCAGATGCAGTACCAGAGACAGTTTCATAATTCTATACTGATACACTATTCAAATAGGCTTGTACCTAATATAATTGCTATAGTATCTATTCCTGAGAACCTTGGTTTCCATCATTACTATATCCCAGATAGTAGGATTTTTCATCATCTGTATACTCTTTACCAATTATATAAACTACTCCAGAAGTGCTATTCGTTTCATCCTTAGCGTAGACTAACCCTACAAGAGTTTTAGTTGCGTCAAACGAACTTGTAAATGTGCCATCTGCATAAGCGAAATCTCCAAGTTGTGGGGCTTTCCAAGTAAAGCTTACCCTAACAGCTTTCTTAATAGCAGTTCCACTATTAGCAACTTTCATACTGATAGTCGCAGTGGCTGTACTACTAGATTCTTTCTTTAAAGTAATAGCACCAGTCTAATCAATTGTAGCTACATCAGTAGATACTCCTGACATAGAGTATGTAATATCTAAGTATCCATTTACAGATGGATTATATGGGTTAGTTCCCTATTTAATTTCAACATCATTACCAGATGCTACGGTAATATCAAATAGATTTTGACGAACAATCGTTCCAGATTCTCCAGCTTGGTAGTATACAGAAACTTCTCCAGCGCAACTGAAATCCAAAATTTCTGCACTTTGGAAGTGTATTCTAATCTTAGATTCAGGGTCAGAAATGTCACCAAATGTGTTAACAAGTAACTATTTAGTAGCAAAGCTAATTGCTTTAAGAGTTGTACTTCCTGCAGTATTTACAATGTAAATATCTCCAGTTAAGTTACAAGTATTTGTAAGAATCATCTTTCTTAAAGCATCTTCTGTTATATATAAATTTGCATTTCTAATAGTCACTGACTATAGTGCGTTACAATTTATCAACTATTCACAGAAGTTAGCTACGTCGAAGCTTCCAACATTATCACAGTCAACGTAAACTGTAGATAGATTATTTAATCCCTCAAATGTAATATCAGTCAATCCTGGATTATCATAGATTCTAAATGTTTCTATAGTATCTGGAAGAATTACATTCTTTAATCTACCAGTCTGTGGGAATACTACACTCTTAGTAGTAGTCTTAGAGAAGTCTATAGTTTCCAACTTTAAGAATTTAGACAAGTCCATTTCTGTAGGAAGTGTCATATTTCTAAGAGTTAAACTCTCCAATACTGGGAATGAAGGTGTGAACAAGCTGATTGCTAAATCTGGATAATCGCTTGGGAATAGACTAGAATAGTCATCTAGCTAAGCATTATCAATTTGGAACTCAGTAGCTCTTGAGAAGTCTGCGTCAATAGTAGACATCTTTAGACCAAGGATATTTAATTTCTTATACAGAGTAGTTAAATAGATACCTTGGTTGATTGCAGGGTCTCCCTGATTAATCTAAGCAACATATTCATTTCCAGCCTATGCCAGATTCTTAATTGCATCAAAGTTAGAAGTCTAGAAGTCTGACAGATATAGATTCTTTCCATTGTAATGATATACAGGATAACAATCTTGATATGGTTCAAACTCCATTCTTAATCTCAAAGTATCACCACTACCAGCAGAACTTGCAGTTCTTAATGCAATAGCTCCCAATGATGTTTGAGCATATGTGGATAAGAAAGCGAATCTCTTAGTCATGAATTGTTTTTCACAGGCTAAGCAAGAGCCGTGGCTTTGTTCGATAGGTTCAATCTCGTTGTTACTATAATATGAAAGTACCTTAGAATTTTTAATAGCCTAAGCATTTTCATAATATATCTTAGCTGTATGGTTATATGCTACTGCTGGGAACGTTTCTTGAACATTGAAGAACACTTTATAGAAGTAATTTGATTTATCTTCCATACTGTTACTGTTCTTAAATGCAGTATTTATAACACTTGCTAAATATGTTTTTATTTCAGATTCGAAACATTGGTCAAACATATAGAAGAATACATTGTTAGCATCTCCCCAATATACTGAGTCAGCTTCTCTATAGGAAGTCTCTAGCAAATTATAGGGCTTAGATTGAAGACCGTTGTTATCAGTTACTAAGATAGTATCTAAGTCGTCTCCAATAAGTCTAACTAGATAATCCCCCTTACCACTCTCAACAAATTCTCCTTCTTCGTTTTCTTCTCTTAGTTTTCCAATAATTTGGAAATATGTATTTTTAGCTCTATTGTCAGTTCCAGATACAAACTTAATAAAAGCCTAGTGGAAAGCAATATCATTTACATCTATGTAGTTCTTAATTCCTGTAATGAAATTAGCTTTCATTGCATCTAATGCAGCAGGAATACCTAAAGCGCTACTTGTTCCAGCTAACTCGTAGATATTAGCTCTAGCCCATCCAGTAGCAGATTCATAACTTACTCCCGCACATACCCAAGTTCCGTTAATATCATCATAACGATAAATATCTCCGGACTTGTGACTAGTTGGATTTAGCGTACAAGTACTAGCTGTTACAATGTACTTTTTAGTTACATCCCATCCAGAAGGACTAGTAGCACTTGTCTGAACCATGTTGTAATCATGTGTATAAACGAAGTCGTAGAACTCTCTAAACTTCTTTAAAGATTCATGTACTGATTCAGCAAATTGGAAGTATGTCTTTCCACTATCATTTTCTACTTCTTCACAACCATAATCAATATCCCAAGCTCCTCTCTAATCGTATACAACAGATTCATCTTCGATTAAAAGATTATCCCAAGGACGAAGTAAAGAATTAGCATAAGTTATAGTTGGTTGATTAGTTAGTCCATAAGTATCTTCTCCAAGTACACCAGAGGCTCTTTGAAGCGCCTACCAAGGACGTCTAAAGTTTACAGATGGGTCAGTGTTTTCACCACCTTCTAGCATTAGATATTCCGGAGTTATATCTTCGTCATATCCGCTGGAAGCATCGTCTCCTTTACCTGCTCCCCAAGTTTGGAATCCCATAAATTTGATAGACTCATCATTATCTAACAAATCTGCTAGTTCTACAGTAGAAACATCTTCTAAATCAGTTTCCCAGTAGAAGTATAGGAATGGTTCTTCATGTACAGCTTTCTATCCTCCTGAAATTAAATTTCCTCTAGATTCCTTATAGGCATCATCAAATAATTTACAAGAGCCAATCTTATGAGACTACATAGAAGAAGCAAAGTTTACTTTACCTACTAATTTAGTTATCTTATATGCAGTAGTATCTTGCTGCCCATCATATGGAGGCATCACATAGTAACCCTTTGTAGAAGAAGCATCTTTTCTAAACGTATTAGTATCTGTATCTAGCTAAGAATATGGAGTAAATGGACTCTTTATTTTTAGTCCTCCCTAATCCTTTAATTTATTCAAAGCATAGGTAACATTCCAAATTAAATATCTCATTGCAGATGAACCTTGCCCTTTTACTTGACCATGAGTTAATCTACCTCCGTATAAGTTATTAACAGCAGGGTTAGCATAGTTAACAAATAAAGTTACTGGAGATTTTTTCTATGCTGTTTCTTGCGGAGGAGTTTCATTATCTTCACCTCCCCAAGCTCTATGTGGGAATTTAGCTCCAGTCGGGAATACATATACTAAAGTATTATATTTACTATTAGCTCTACTAAAAGAGATTTCTCCATTAGTTCCAAGAATATCATTCTTGTCGAAGAACTCTTCTTTAGAGGTCTTTTCTTTCAAGAAAGAAAGATAATTTTTCTAAACCTGATTGAAAGTAAGAGCAGTACTATTATATACTCTGAATAGATAAAAATCAATATCAGCAGTTGTAGGATTAATCTACAGTGCTGCAGAAGTGAACGTATTAAGTTCTGAATCTGTTAAAGAAATTTCTCTATCTATTACTCCATTTACATATATTCTAACTAAGTTAATGCTAGTGGTAGGAGCTACCTAATCAAAAGCACTCTAGAAGCTAGCTAGGAAGTTCGGATAATAAATATCACTCTTAGAGACAACAAAACCCTTCTATACAGTTACTAATATATGAGTCTCTACCCCTTCTTGGAATTGAGCATTTCTAGCATTAAATAAATCAGTATCCTCAGTATTCCAACAGAATTGAGTAGGTCTCAACTAGAAGTTTCCTATTGTAGCTATTGGTTTGCTTTCGTCACTAATGTTATAAGTTTTAAATCCTAATTCAATAGTGAAATTATTTCCTAATCCTAAACTTAGAGGTGATTTTAGTATAGGATTATCCTGTGCAGATACTTTAAATATTGTACGCCCATCTTCTTCCTACCATCCGTCTGACGATTCCAAATCTGATATTACCGTAGCCGGATTTGAACCAGTGGCATATTCGTCAGTAACAAAAATATCATTTAAGTAGCCTTCAATCTAGTCAAAGTTCTTAGAAGGAGCTATATCCTACGAATATATAAATTCTGGATTCACTGCCTCTACTCTCATAGTTTTGAAGTTGCTTGTATAGGCGGTAGTCTATCCTAAACTATTAGTAAATACAGTATAGAACTTATAGTAAGTATCATCTACTTTAATTACTAAATATTTTTCAGAATCGCTACTATTTATCTCTATATATTTTTTATACGAAGTGTCGTAGACTCCCTATTCATTGTAAGATGAAGCGCTAATAACTTCATACTTCATGATTTCAGTAGGATTCATACTTTCAGAGTCTGGCATTTCATTCTCTAGATAAGTAGTTATAGCCATAGAGCTATTATCTGGGCTAAATACAGTTAACTCATATAGAGTAGCTACGCCATTGTTCGCAATACCATTACTTACTCCATTAATAGCAACGATTGTTTCTGCGCAATTATATGTATAAATAATATCTACATAAATATAGTCTGTATAAATAGAACTCTCAGTATTATGGACTGCCTTTACAGCTAATTGATTAAGTCCTGAGGTTAAACTAGAATAATTCAATACCCCTCCACTTGTAGAAAATGCAGAGCCGTTATTAAATCCCTCTAAGTGATAATTGCTAGTTGTTCCTCCAGTTAAAGAGAAATTAACTAGGTTGTTACTTAAGACAACTTCCCCATTGTAATTAAGAGTGATTACTTCTGTAGTAATTGGAAGGTCTAAAGTATCTTCTACTTCAGGGTCATCTATTACCTGAGCAGTAATTTTCTTAGCAGACTAAGTTTTAGTAAATAACTCAGTAATATCTATCCAAGCTAGAGTATCAATTAATTCCTCTGATGATACATTAACTCCAGTAATTGCTCCAGTAGAAGGATCAATAATACACTAGTTATATTTAATATTGTTTACTCTAAATGTTCCAGATTGAGTTCCATAACTAATCTTAACATTGAAAGGTCCAATTCTATCTGTTGTTACAGAAGTAGTAGCAACGGCGTACATTGCAATACCAACCTTAACATTTCTATCAGAGTTATATTGCATCAAAAGAGAACTATTAGCCTCGGTATAGATTTTGTCAGTCTTATTGTCTAACATTACTCCATACACCATAATACCATAAGAGTACGTGGGAGGAATAACTGATACTTCAGTTTCTACCTTATCTCCATTACTCTTAAGAAGAGTAAGGATGCTAGTAGAAGAATCATACGATGCATCTACTATATCCTATCCCTCTGTCTTCTCTATTTTTCGGCTTATGAAATCCTCAACCTCCATTCCAGAATGTCCATCCCATTCTGTTGCTAAATCTGTAATCTGATTAGGTAAATTTTCAAATTTTGCCATTTTTTACAAATCAATTATTTTTCCATGAATCATCTTTTAACCAAGGTCTGTCTTGTAGCCAAGTTCCGCTACCAAAACAGCTTCTAACAGCATCGTATACGGTAAGCCAGACTAACTACGACCCTTTATATATAGCTCCAATGTTCTTTTGTACTCTTTGCTAAACTTGTTCTACAAGTTCTAGAATATCTTTTTGGACCTGTAATATTAACTTACCATTTCTATATATCATAATTTAGCAAAATCTTCCTTGACTTTAGCTTTTATCTATTTTAATATGTTAAGATATTCCTTATATTCATTAATAACTTCAGAATCAGAAGTAAGATTTTCTGAATAGCTATTATATGAATTGATTAAATCAAATTCTTCATCGACTGTAAGGAATCTTCTAACTATAGCTTTTACACAATCTTTGTAATTAGGCTGTCCATTTAATAATACCTAGATAAAACTATAGTAAGTTTTTTCTTTTATGGTATTGTCTAAATCAAGTACTTCAACACTAATTTCTTTTATATCATAGTTATAGTAATAAGTACCGTTCCCAAGTTTTTGGATTGTCTAAGGATAAACGTCCATTTGTATTCTATTCGGCTCTAACATAAGGTGTTATTTTAAAATTTATAGGAAATTTGTATCTAAGCAAAGAATAGTGTAATCTCCTATTCTTACTTTTAAAATAGTAGGGTTTATTGTTATACATGAAATGCACTCGAAAATGATTGTCATAATCAATAACCTCTACAATGTGAATATATTTATTATAAAACTTAGATATGTTAACTTCTTTTCCATTCCAGTTAGAGAATTTCAATCCAGTTAACTCCTCTACCTTTCTCAGCAAGTTCTTAGAGTTGCAAAATTTCATCCATCCAAAATAAGACCTCATTCTTCTATTCAATTCATCTTTATCAATCTTATTCTATTTATATAGATTTATAAGCCTAAACATCCTCATTTTTATAGATTTTCTCAGTAGAACATGAGTATGATAGAATTTATAGCCTACGAAATCAATACCTCTGCTTTCTACAGGGAATATTTGATAATTAGGCTTCAACTCTAGGTTAAGAACCTGTTTCAAATATAGTTTTATAGATACTAATACATTTCTCAAATAATTCTTGTCATTACCAAGAATCACAATATCGTCAGCATATCGAAAGTAGTACTTACATTTTAACTCCTCTTTTACCCAGTGGTCAAAATATGTCAGATATAAATTTGCAAAGAATTGTGATAGATAATTTCCAATAGGAACTCCCTTCGCTGAATAAATTATTTCTTTCAACAGTTTTAATAGTTTTTTATCCTTTATCTTTCTCTATAACATTTCGTATAAAATGTCGTGAGTTATAGAAGGATAGAATTTTTTTATATCCATTTTCAAGCAATACTTTGTTTCTTCTGGATGTTTCTATAACACCTTAAACAAATCATACTCTACTTTATGAATACCTCTATTTCGTATAGAGGAATATGTTTGGTCTATAAATATACTAGTCCAAATAGGCTCCATAATATTCATTATAGCATGGTGAGTTATTCTATCTGGATAGTATGGAAGTCTAAAGATTAATCTTTCTTTAGGTTCGTATATTATAAAGGTACTATATTCAGAGGTTTGATAAATCAAATCCCTTAACTTATCGGATAATTCCTTATTTTCTTTTAATCTATTCTTATCATGCTGCTTGATTCCACATCTAATAGACTTATTTCTTCTGGCTTTATCGTCAGCTAGTTCGATGTTATCTTCAGCGTATACTTTCTCGTGCAAATATCCTACACGTTTCAATTTTTTATATATTTCATCGGAAGCGTTCGAGAATTAACCTACTAACACCCTTCATTCAACACTACGTTATCTTTTGCCTAGAGGCAAGGATATTACTTAGCAAACTAAAAAAAAAATAATAAAATGTTTCTAAATATATAATAACTCGACATTGGAATTGGCATTGCTGACGTCATTGTTAGAATTGAAATAGCTGAGACCTGCATTGCTGCCATTATTCGCGTTGCTGCCTACTAGCAGTTCTTTTTTGCCAATCAACGGTTTTTAGAAGTAATATCCTACGATTTATATCTAAATCGATTTTCTATATTTTATCTTAAGATACTCTATTTAGAGTCCTAAACCCGACA